>ONZS01000022.1_pt1 | contig 195857 bp, 171 predicted proteins | sample 1670921 | NCBI WGS metagenome assembly ONZS01 (sample SAMN06348104, study PRJEB24527) | human gut metagenome | biome: human gut; feature: ankylosing spondylitis patient; material: feces | host: Homo sapiens | place: China | collected 2015-10 | reverse complement strand
TGCCGAAGATAGTTCGCTGGAAACGGCGCGTGAAAATAGGTAGTCGCCGACTTGAACAGAAAGCTCTGAGAGAAATCTCGGGGCTTTTTTGTTGCGCTATATATGTCAAAGGGTTGCAGAATGGGGAAAAAGTTGGTATTCTCAGAACAGAAAGGGGCGAGAATATGCGTTCGGACAGAACTCGCAAAGATTCAGCAAGGCCTTATGCAATAATAATAGCACTTTTGATATTTTGCAGAATCGTATTTTATGTGCAGACACATTATCAGCACACCTCGGCAATCAGGCCGGAGGATGATTATAAGGGCAGGATACCGCAGTTTCATAGCTGCGTGGATCGGGATGATGACGGTGTAGACGACCAGACAGACATCCTGAACGGCGCACTGGCATATGTGAGTACACATCCAAAATACAAAAGCCGCTATTATGAGACCGGTTATCCAGACGACGGCTATGGAGTCTGTACTGATGTGGTAGCATATGCTCTGAAAAATGCAGGGTATGATCTGCAGGCTCTGGTAGACACGGACATTCGGGAACATCCAGAAGAATATGGAATTACAGCGGCGGATAAAAATATAGACTTTCGCAGGGTGCGAAACCTGAAGGTATTTTTCTCCCGTAATACGGTTAAACTGACCACCAATGTTTCCGAAACGGAACAATGGCAGGGCGGCGATATTGTGATCTTTGAAAGACATATCGGCATCGTGTCCGACCGGCGAAATAAAAACGGAGTGCCCTATATCATTCACCACAATGACCCATGGCAGACTGCCTACGAGCAGGACATTCTGGAAAAACGAACAGACATCGTCGGACATTACCGCATTTCTGAATAAAAGTAGAAAAAACGGCCCCGCCGCGTTGAGCATTCAACGTGACGGGGCCGCATATTTATTGGGTGGTGTACCGGTTACGATACGAGCTTCTGCTTAGCCCTTGCCTGCGCAGCCGAACAGCTCGATCTTCTCCTTGCACTTGGCCTCGATGGCCTTTGCGCCGGGAGCTAGCAGCTTGCGGGGGTCGAAGCCCTTGCCCTGCTGATCCTTGCCCTCTTCGATGTACTTGCGGGTGGCCTCAGCAAACACCAGCTGGCACTCGGTGTTGATGTTGATCTTGGAAACGCCCAGGCTGATTGCCTTTGCAATCATCTCGTCGGGGATGCCGGTGCCGCCGTGCAGAACCAGAGGAATGTTATTGGTGGCCTTGTGGATGCGATCCAGAGCCTCGAAGTCCAGACCCTTCCAGTTTGCCGGGTAGACACCATGGATGTTGCCGATGCCGGCAGCCAGGAAGTCGATGCCCAGAGCGGTGATCTTTGCGCACTCCTCGGGGTCTGCGATCTCGCCGGCACCCACAACGCCATCCTCGACGCCGCCGATGGAACCGACCTCGGCCTCAATGCTCAGGCCCTTAGCGTGTGCCAGAGCCACCAGCTCCTTGGTCTTTTCCACATTCTCCTCGATGGAGTAGTGGCTGCCATCGAACATGATGGAAGAGAAGCCGGCCTCGATGCAGGCTTTGCAGCCCTCATAGGTGCCGTGATCCAGATGCAGGGCAACGGGAACGGTGATGCCCATGGAATCGACCATTGCGCTGACCATGGCAGCGACGGTCTTGAAACCGGTCATGTACTTGCCGGCACCCTCGGAAACACCCAGAATCACAGGGCTCTTCATTTCCTCGCAGGCGGTCAGAACGGACTTGGTCCACTCCAGATTGTTGATGTTGAACTGAGGCACACCGTAGTGGCCATCACGTGCTTTGATCAGCATTTCGGTTGCATTTACCAACATTATTCATTACCTCCACAAAATCATTGGGGTCTTGCTCGTTTCATATCCGCTTTGTGCACGGTTTAACGAACCTACAGAATTAGTATACCCCAAACAGCGGCCAAAATCAATCCAAACCGGTGTTTTTCCTGTAACAATGCGGGGATTCTGTTTCTGGCAGGGTGCAGGGGGTTACTGCCAGAAGCGCGTATATTCGATAGAATGCAACAAATTTCCATATAATGTGCAACGAGCGGCCGAAAGACAGAAAGCTTGATGAAGGACGGATTTTCAACACAGATCCACATTCGTCAAAATGATATTGGGCAATTTGGCAAAAGCGGACAGGATGCAGTTCAAAAAATTGTCATATTTCCGACTTGTATTCTACAAATTGTACGCAGGAAATCAAAAAAGGTCGAACCAAAAAGTGGAAAACCTTGTGGAAAGTGTGGAATTCCACAGGCAAAACAGGCTTTAAAGCTGGACTTTTGAACTTTCTCCACAGGGTTTTCAACATGTGGAAAAATAATTGCTCTTCTACGGATTGTATACCACGTTTTTGTGGAAAACTTTTTTCTCCGGCAAAACAGAGGGATATCTACCCAGCAGCCGGGTAAAGCTGATGCAGGGCGGCAGAACATTTCTGCAAAAAAGCGGAAACGGTCTCCGGCACCACGAACAGAAAAACTTTTGCAGGACGCGGATAAAAAACGGTAATTTGCTGGCAAACAAGGTCGGCTTATGCTATACTTCAAGATGAGTTATCATCTTCAGACTATACCGGTGCGCGGCCCAGAATGCGGCGCGCCTTTTGGAGGGTGTGCACAGCACCTTCCGGTGATACAACGGAAGGAGAAAATCATCATGGAAGAAAAGAACCAGCCGCGCCGTCCGCGCCGCAGCCCGGAAGAGCCGCTGCAGAAGAACGAGAGCCTTGTTTATGGCAAAAATCCGGTGACCGAACTGCTGAAAAGCGGTTCCGGCGTGGACACCGTGCTCATTGCTGAGGGCATGGCTCCGGCCGTGGCGGCTTACTATACCGCATTGGCAAAGGATGCGGGTGCCACGGTGAAGCGGGTGCACCCCAACAAGCTGCGCCTGATGACCGGCACCGAGAGCCATCAGGGTGTGGCGGCATTTGCCAGCGAGATCGAATACGTGACGGTAGACGACCTGATGGCAGCAGCCAAGGACAAGGGCGAGGCACCTTTTCTGGTGCTGAGCGATGGCATTGAAGACCCGCACAATCTGGGTGCCGTGATGCGCAGTGCTCTGCTGTGCGGTGCGCATGGCATCGTGATCCCAAAGCGCGGCGGCGCATCGGTCACGCCTACCGTCATCAAGTCCAGCGCAGGTGCCGCAGAACGCCTGCCGGTGGCTCGTGTGGCCAACATCGGCGAGACCATCCGCCGCCTGAAGGAGCAGGGTGTGTTCGTCTACTGCGCCGATATGGACGGCGTGTCTCTGCGCAGGAACAACCTGACCGGCCCCATTGCACTGGTGCTGGGCAGCGAGGGCAGCGGTGTTTCCCAGCTGGTGAAAAAGCTGTGCGACGGCGTGGTGCGGCTGGATATGGCAGCACCGGGCACCGGTGTGGACAGCTACAACGTGTCGGTGGCTGCGGGCATTATTCTGTACGAGATCCAGTCCCAACGCGCAGCACAGCAGGCATGATCCGGCATTCGGGCCGGAACCTCAATTTGAATTACAGGAGGGACAAGAATGCCGAAAGATAGAAATAATGGCCGGGAAATGACCCCGGATGAAAAGTTCCGCTCCTTTTTCAGCACCACGGCGGTGGATATCCCGGAGGAGATGACCCGGAGGGACGAAAACCAGCCGGAGGAAAAGCCGCAGAAACGGTTTGGCCTGTTTGGCCGTGGTAAGGAAAAGCAGGAGACTGACGAAGCTGCAGCAGAGCAGCCGCAGGAAATGCCCACCGGTGAGGTGCGGCTGGGTGAGGATGCGCAGCCGGAACCGGAAGCGGATCTGGAACTGATGCTGAAGCCGGAGGCAGACCCGGAACAGGAACTGGCCCCGTGGCCTTTTCTGGAAAAGGAAGCAGAGGACGCACAGCCGGAAGCACCCGCCCAAAAGCCGGAGAAAAAATCTGCACCGCAAACGGCGGAACCCCCGGCGGCAGTGAAGCCGGAAACACCCCGGCAGAGCGCTGTCCCGGCGGCAAGACCCGCAGAGCAGCACAGCACGGCAAAGCCTCCTCGGCACCCCAAGAATGCGCCGGAGGTACTGCTGCCGCAGGAAGAGCAGGAGCAGCAGGAGATGGCACAGCTCAAGGCGATGATCAACGGCCTGAGCGACCAGAAGCCGGAAAAGCCTGCACCGAGAGCCGAAGCAGCCCCGGCAGCAGAAACTGAACCGGCTGAAAGCAAAAAGAAACCGTCCGGTGCACCGCTGCCCGCGGCTGTGTTTGCAGCGGTAAAGGAGACGGCACCGGAGCTGCAGCAGGAACCTGTGCCTCAGCCGGAAAAAACGGAGCAGCCGGAAAAGCAGCCGGTGGTCGATTTCTTTGGCAAGGCGCAGAGCGAGGACGCACCGCAGGCACCTTTGGCCCCGGCAGAGGAGCCTGCTGCAAAAGAGGATACCATGAGCCTGCCGCTGCTGCCGCTGGACGGTGAAGAGCCGCAGCAGGCACCGGAGAAGGCATCCGCTGCGCCACAGCTGGAACTGAAAGCTGAGGCGGAGGACGCGGTGTCTCCGGAGGAACATGCTGAAACGGAGCTGACCGAGCCGGAGGCCACGGCGGATAAGCTGCACCGCATGAGCGCAGAGCTGACGCTGCGCTGCGTGCTGGGCGGCATTCTGGCTGTGGTGCTGCTGCATTTTGGTTTGGTGTCGGATGGGCTGCTGCCCGCCATGGCGGCGCTGGACCCGGATGCTGCCCCGGCGGCATTCTATGGTGCAAACCTGCTGCTGCTGGCAGCAAGCCTGTGCGTGGGCTTCCCGGTGCTGCGCGACGGCCTGAACGGCCTGCGCGGGCGTCCCTCGGCCGATACGATGCCGGCGCTGGCCGCAGTGGCAGCGCTGGTGCAGGCGGTCATAGCCATGCTGAACGCAAATGTTTACCGCGGCACCACCGGCATCTCGCTGCTCAGCGGCATGGCTGCGCTGGGGTTGTTCCTTGCGCTGCTGGGCAGCCGGGTGATGCTGGCTGCTGTCAAGGGCGGCTATGAGCTGGTGACCAATGGTGTGGAGTTCGAGGGCGCCTACCGCGCCAAGGACAAAGACCTGCTGCGCGCCCTTGCACGGGATCTGGAACAGAAGGACCCCTGGGTGCTGCTGAGCCGCCCGATGAAGGAAGCTGACGGCTTTGTGGAGCAGAGCTTGAGCGAGCGCGCAAGCGAGCGCCGTGCCCGCAAAGTTTCGTACATCCTACTGGGCGTTGCCCTGCTCAGCGGTGTACTGTTCCTGCTGGCAGGTGCCGGCTGGAACAAAGCTGCGGCTGCCATGGCCGCTGTGCTGTGCATGGGGGCACCGCTTTCCTCTACCCTGATCGCGGGCGTTGCCTCACTGCGGCTGCAGCGTGCGGCTGCGGCTGTGGGCGCAGTCGTGCCCGGTTGGCAGGCCATTGAGCAGCTGGGCGGCATTGATACGCTGCAGATCGATGCAGACGACCTGTTCACCGCCGACAGCGCACAGCTGGAGGATATCCGCATCTTCAAGGGCGGCCGCATCGACCGCGCCATCCTGTACGCGGCCAGCGTGCTGAACGAGAGCCACGGCACCCTGAATGGGTTGTTCCGCCAGATCGTTGAGGAACGCACAGACATCCTGTTCCCGGTCAAGGATCTGGAGCAGCACCATGGGCTGGGCTTTTCCGCCTGGTGCGATAACAACCGCATCCTCATTGGTACCCGCCGCTATCTGGAGCAGGAGGGCGTGCCGCTGCCGGACGAGGAATACGAGATGCAGCACTCGAAGAACGGCGAGCTGCAAATTTTGTATCTGGCTGTGTCCGGCAATCTGCACGCTATGTTCGTGCTGAAATATGTGGGCGGGCGCAATGTGGCCCGCGGCCTTGCCGTGCTGCAAAAGGAGAACATCCGCCTGCTGGTCACATGCCAGGACCCCAGTCTGACTGCACACCACATTACCGAAGCATACCGCCTGCCGGAAGGCATGATCACCGTGCTGGATCAGGAGCAGTGCAACGCCATCAAGGCCGCACCGGCAGACCCGGAGGACACCTGCTGCATGATCCATCTCAAGGCGTTTGCCAGCCTGACCGGCGGCCTTCAGGCTGCGGATCAGGCCCAGAACGCCGAGAGCAGCGCCACCACGGTACAGATGGTCTCGGTGCTGTTCTCCATTATCATTGCAGCGCTGCTCACCAGTGCAGGCAGCATCTGGGAGCTTTCGGTGGCAACGGTGCTGATGTATCAGGCAGCGTGGAGCGCCTTGAGCATTGCTGTGTGTGCACTAAAGCAGCATAACTGAGAAATATTCTCAGAATAAATAGGAATTATTCTTGATTTCCGTCAAAAAATATGGTATACTCTGTTCAGAACCTGAGCCGCAGGCGAAAAAATTACCGCCGGGCTGAATGATAGAGCCGGGATCGGTCGATCCTGACAGAAGATCCGTTTTTGAAAGGAGAGCATCATGGAACTGAAGGGTACCAAAACCGAGAAAAATCTGATGGAAGCGTTTGCAGGCGAGAGCCAGGCACGCAACAAGTACACCTTCTTTGCCAGCATGGCAAAAAAAGAAGGCTACGAGCAGCTGGCCGCGATCTTTGAGGAGACCGCCGGCAATGAGAAGGAGCACGCAAAGATCTGGTTCAAGCTGCTGTGCGGCGGCGCGATCCCCGATACCCTGACTTGTCTGGATATGGCAGCAGGCGGTGAGCACGACGAGTGGACTGAGATGTACCCCCGCATGGCCAAGGAGGCCAAAGAAGAGGGCTTCCCTCAGATCGCAGCACTGTTCACCATGGTGGCACAGATCGAGAAGGAGCACGAGGAGCGCTACCGTGCGCTGGCCGAAAACCTGAAAAACAACAAGGTCTTTGCCCGCGAGGAGCAGCAGGTATGGCAGTGCCGGAACTGCGGCTACACCTATATCGGCAAGTCCGCACCGCTCAAGTGCCCGGTGTGCGCACATCCGCAGAGCTACTTTGAGCTGAAAAAGATCAACTACTAAGCGGAAAATTCAAAAGCAGAACAGCGCCGCCGCATCCGGTTTGCCGGGTGCGGCGGCGTTTTGTACAAAATTGAAAAGCGGATTTTATTATTCTCCACAAAATAAGGCTCAGCTGCCCGGCAGAATGGGCAAAAAACTTGACCCGGTTTTGCACTGCGTGTAAAATAATACGGAGACAGGAATATTTAAAGGATCTTGCAGCAAAGCAGGCGGGGAGGGCAAAGCCCATGAAGCAGGGGTTCAAAGCGTGTGTTTGTGCAGTGGTGCTGTGCGCAGAACTGTTTGCAGCCGGGGCGTTGTCGGCCTATGCTGCGCAGGAGCAGCCGCTGCCGGACAGCGGCATGACATTGGACACTGCCGAACTGACACTGGATATCACCGAAGGAGACCCGGCCCCGGTGGCCTACCTGAATGTGCAGGCACCCAACGACTACTTCTTTCTGATCTGGACTTCCAGTGATCCGGCAGTGGCATCGGTGGACGGCACTGGCAAGGTGACCGGCCATGCCGAGGGCACTGCGGCCGTCACGGCCCGCAATGAGCGCGGAGAAAAGACCACCTGTACCATCACGGTGCGCAAAAGCACAGCCAGCCGCCTGGTGCTGAACACCAGCGATCTGACGCTTACCATTACAGAGCAGGAGCCTGCCCCGACGAAGCAGCTGAAGCTGGAACAGAACAAAGGCGGGTTCACCTATGTGCGGCAGTGGGTCAGCAGCAACCCGGCGGTGGCATCGGTAAGCACAAACGGTACCGTAAAAGCGCAGGGGTCCGGCAAGGCCGTCATCAGCGCACTGACCACAGCCGGGCAGGTGCTGCGCTGCACGGTAACGGTCACATCGGAGATCGGACGGGTGCAGATGAGCAAAAATGCCATGCTGCTGCAGGCAGTGGGAGCCAGTCAGAAGCTGACCGCGCAGGCTGCAGGCACCAAAAACGGAACGATGACATGGCTCAGCAGCAATCCGGGCGTGGCAACTGTGAGTGCGGATGGCATGGTAACGGCGGTGGGCGACGGTGAAACGATGATCCTTGCCGTTACACCGGAGGGTCGTGCCGATGCCTGCTATGTGGCCGTGGGAGCGGCGGCGTGGCGGTTCCGCTCGGAGGACGAACTTGCCGAAACGCTGACCCTGACCGGTCAGCTGCCCTATTCGGATGGAAAATAAAAAGAAAAATGGGAGCGTTCTGTGCAGCAGGATGCTCCCATTTTTTCAAAACCCGCTGGGCAGAAAGATCATCGTTCCCCGGGCAGACCACGCCATCCGCTGGGCCATGCAGCCGGGCGCACCGGCCAGCAGAAACAGGGCCAGTGCGGCGAGCAGCAGCACCCATCCAAGGCCGCTGTGCGGCCTGCCGGAAAAAGGATCCCCTTTTTTGCGTCTCATCCCGCTGCCCCCTTTTTTGCTGTGCTGGCCCATGCTATGCGCCGCAGGCACCGATTGTGCAACCGGCCCGGCTGTGGTACAATAAAACCTTAAGAGATACATTGTACAGGGAGAACGATCTTTATGCTGACCATCACACTGCTGGGCACCGCTGCTACCATGCCACTGCCGGACCGGGCACTCTCGGCGGCGTTTGCTGCCTGCGGCGGTCACGGCCTGCTGTGGGACTGCGGCGAGGGTACGCAGGCAGCAGCGCGCCGTGCGGGCGTGAACCTGATGCGGGCAGATGCCATCTGCCTGACCCACTACCATGGCGACCACATCTTTGGTCTGCCGGGCCTTTTGCAGACTCTGGGGGCGCAGGGCCGCACAAGGCCGCTTGCGCTGCTGGGTCCGGAGGACCTGCCGGATATCTGGGCGGCGGTGCGGGCACTGACCGGCCCGCTGCCCTATCCGGTGAAGCCGCAGGTGCTTATGCCGGGCCAGCCGCTGGCGCTGGATGCGCTGAGCGAGGGCTGGCCTGCCGGTGCGCGGCTGGTGCCGTTTGCCACAAAGCACCGGGTAAAAAGCCTTGGCTACCGGCTGGAGCTGCCCCGTGCAGGCAAATTTTCGCCGGAGCAGGCCCGGGCGCTGGGGGTGCCGGTGCAGCAATGGAAGCTGCTGCAGAAAGGGCAGAGCGTTGCCGTGGAGGGCAGAACGGTGCAGCCTGCGCAGGTGCTGGGCGCACCGCGCAAGGGGTTGAGCGTGGTATTTTCCGGCGATACGGCCCCCTGCCCGTATTATTTGCAGGCGGCGCATGACGCAGACCTGCTGATATGCGATGCCACCTATGCCCTTCCGGAGCAGGAAGACCAGGCCCGTCAGTGGGGGCACAGCACCTTTGGGCAGAGCGCATCCCTTGCCGCGCAGGCGAGAGCAAAGCGGCTTTGGCTGACCCATTATTCCCCCATGATCACCGACCCGGAGGAATATGCCGCGCAGGCACAGAGCATCTTCCCGGCGGCGGAGTGCGGCTTTGACGGCAAAAGCATCACCCTGCAGTACGAGGAGGCACAGCCATGACCATTCCAATGGATGCAGGCGCGGCGGAACTGCTGCATGCCCTCCACGCAGCGGGCCATGCAGCCTACGTGGTGGGCGGCTGCGTGCGGGACAGTCTGCTGGGCCTTACACCGCACGACTGGGACCTGTGCACCAGTGCTCTGCCGCAGCAGGTGATGGAGCTGTTCGGCGCGCAGCGGTGCATCCCCACCGGCCTGCAGCACGGCACGGTAACGGTGAAGCAGAGCGGTGCCCTTTACGAGATCACCACCTTCCGTACAGAAGGCACCTACACGGATGGCCGCCACCCGGACGAGGTGCACTTTGTGCCGGATGTGCGGGAGGATCTGGCCCGGCGGGATCTTACCATCAACGCCATGGCCTACAATGAAAAAGAGGGCCTTGTGGACCCCTTTGGCGGGCAGGCCGACCTGCAAAGCGGCATCGTACGGGCGGTGGGTGTGCCCCGCCAGCGGTTCACCGAGGACGCGCTGCGCATCCTGCGGCTGTACCGCTTCGCAGCCCGGTTCGGCTTTGCCATCGACCCGCCCACGGCGCAGGCAGCACAGGAGCTGTGCGCCCATCTGGACTGTGTATCGGTGGAGCGTATCGAGGAAGAGCTTGCAAAACTGCTGAGCGCACCCGCCCCTGCGGCATATCTTAACGAAAAAATACTCAGTGTTGTTTTACCCGAGCTTTCACCGGAGGCACTGGCGGCGGCAAAGCCGGTGGTGGATGCCTGCCCGGCGGGTGCAGAAAACCTGCCCGTCCGTCTGGCGGCGCTGCTGCTGAGCCTTGGCGAGGACGGCATCCGCCGCACCCTCAAGCGCCTGCGCTGCTCCAACGCCTTGATTGAAGAGGCGGCGGTGCTGGTGCGGGAAGCCAGAGGGTGTGACGGTAGCTTTCTCTTCGGACACGATTCGGGCCATTCCATCGCCCGCCCTATTGCCTTCGGCAACAGGGTCCCACCCCAGCGGACGGTCCTCAGAGAAACTACCGTCACACCCGGCTTTACCATCTACGCCCGCCGACTACTGGGCAGATATAACTTGTGTACCGTGCAGCGCATTGCTGCACTGGGCACAGCCCTGCAGCCGGAACATGCGGCTGATTTTGCTGCACTTTCCGAATTGGCCGAACAATTGGACGCGGACGGCGTATGCTGCCGCGTCAGCCAGCTGGCTGTGAATGGCCGCGACCTGATGGCGGCAGGCGTCCCGGCGGGGCCGGGCATCCGCAAAGTGCTGGAAGCGCTGCTGGACGGTGTGATCCGGGAAGAATATCCCAACGAGCGGCAAGCCCTGCTGGCCGCAGTGCAGCAGCTCGCTGCGTCTTGACAAGCTCTTTTTTCAGAGTTACTATTATACTACTGTTTTAGTGTGTTGAATGCACCAAAGGAGAACTTATGACCACACAGACCCCTGATTCAAAGCCGCGTGCCCTCATTGCCATGAGCGGCGGCGTGGACAGCTCGGTGGCGGCATGGCTCATGCAGCAGGCAGGCTATGACTGCACCGGCATCACCATGCGGCTCACCCGCAACGAAACGCTGGGACAGTCCGGCTTTCACACCTGCTGCTCGGAAAAGGACATCGAGGACGCGGCAGAGGTGGCGTATGCCATGGATATCCCGTACGAGGTGCTGGATTTCACGGCCGACTTCCGGGAACAGATCATTGAAAAATTCGTCCGCGTGTATGAGGCGGGCGGCACGCCGAACCCCTGCATCGACTGCAATAAATATATGAAGTTCCGCCATCTGCTGGACTGGGCCCGGGCACACGGCATGGAGTATGTGGTCACGGGCCACTATGCCCGGGTGGAGCAGGACGATGCCACCGGCCGTTTCCTGCTCAAAAAGGGGCTGGACGAGGGCAAGGACCAGAGCTACGTGCTCTACAACCTCACTCAGGAGCAGCTGGCGCATATCCGTCTGCCGCTGGGCGGCCTGCACAAGACTGAGGTGCGCGAGATCGCGGAGCAGCACAAATTTGTCAATGCCCGCAAGCACGACAGTCAGGACATCTGCTTCGTGCCGGATGGCGACTATGCCCGCTTTATGGAGGACTTCACCGGCAAACACTACCCGGCAGGTGATTTTCTGGACGAGAGCGGCAGGGTGGTGGGCACCCACAATGGCGCGGTGCGGTACACCATCGGCCAGCGCAAGGGGCTGGGGCTTGCCATGGGGGCACCTGTGTACGTCTGCGGCAAGGACATGCAGGCAAACACCGTCACGGTAGGGCCGGAGGAGATGCTGTTCGACCGCATCGTGTATGCGGATGAGGTGAACTGGATCGCCATTCCGGAGCTGACCGGGCCGCTGCGGGTCACAGCCCGCACCCGGTACCATCAGGTGGAGCAGGCCGCCACCGTCTACCCGGCGGAGTGCGGCTTCCGGCTGGAATTTGACCAGCCCCAGCGCGCCCCTACGCCCGGTCAGGCCGTGGTGCTGTATCAGGGCGACACCGTGCTGGGCGGCGGCACCATCACCCGCGTAGAAAAGTAAGGAGAACGAAATGCAAAATCAGTATTCCCGCACGCAGCTGCTGCTGGGCGCGGAAGCTATGGAAAAACTGCACAATTCCCGCGTGGCGGTGTTCGGCATCGGCGGCGTGGGCGGCTATACGGTGGAAGCGCTGGCACGCAGCGGCGTGGGGGCACTGGATCTGATCGATGACGATAAAGTCTGCCTGACCAATCTCAACCGCCAGATCATCGCCACCCGCAGTACGGTAGGGCAATATAAAGTAGATGTGGCTGCGCAGCGCATCCACGACATCGACCCGGACATCAGGGTGACCACCCACCGGTGCTTCTTTGGCCCAGAAACACAGGACCAGTTCGACTTTACCCAGTACGACTATGTGGTGGATGCCATTGACACCGTCACCGGCAAGCTGGCGCTGGTGATGAAGTGCAAGGAGGCGGGCACTCCCATTATCTGCTCCATGGGCGCAGGCAACAAGATGGACCCGACCCGCTTTGAAGTGACCGATATCTACAAGACCTCGGTCTGCCCGCTGGCTAAGGTGATGCGCGTCGAGTGCCGCAAGCGCAGGATCAAGCACCTGAAGGTGGTCTACTCCAAAGAGCCTGCCATGACCCCCATCGAGGATGACACCATCAGCTGCAAGGATCACTGCATCTGCCCTCCGGGCACCCAGCGCAAGTGCACCCAGCGCCGTTCGGTGCCGGGCTCCAATGCCTTTGTGCCCTCGGTGGCCGGCCTGATCATCGGCGGCGAGGTGGTAAAAGACCTTGTGGGCTTTGTACCGATGAAGGGCTGATATTTAAAATAGTTTTTACGGAACCCCGGAAAAGTCTGCGGATTTTTCTGGGGTCTTTTCTGTTATGGACAGTGTCACCGCCCGCTCTGTCCTTCTTCCGCTCGCCAGACCACCAGCGGGATGCAGCCCTCGCACTCCCCAGAAGAAAATATCGTCGATTATAGTTCTGGCCCGACCTTCAGACATGGCATCGCGTCATCCTGCCAGAGCAGGCGGCACCGCTGCGGCACAGGCTTCAAAAATACTGCAAAAATAAATTTGCAACTAATTTGCATTTTGGTATTGCAATTGGAGAGAATATCGTGTATAATCATCCCTGTTCAAAAATGCAACCAATTTGCAATTTACTAAAATGAAGCGACGAACGGTCGTTTTTAGGAGCGTATATGGAACTGTTTCTGGATGTTCTGGGCGAATCTCTGGTGGATACCGCCAAGATGCTACCCTTCCTGTTTTTGGCTTATCTTCTGATCGAGTATATCGAGACCCGCCACGGTGAGCGCATTGAAGCACTGCTGGCAGGCGGCGGGCGCTGGGGCGCGATTCCGGGCGCGGTGCTGGGCTGTGTGCCGCAGTGCGGCTTCTCGGCCATTGCGTCCAACTTCTACTCCTCCCGTGTGATCACGCTGGGCACCCTGATGGCCGTCTACCTTGCCACCAGCGACGAAGCCATCCCGCTGCTGGTATCCATGCCGGCTTATTGGGACAAGCTGGCGGTGCTCATGGTCATCAAGGTGGTATACGCCATTGTGGTGGGCTTTGTGCTGGATTTTGTCCTGCGCGGCGTGCTGCCCAAATCGCTGCGCGGCGGCTACACCGGCCATGCCGACGAGGTGGACTGTCACGAGGAGCACAGCGACGAAGAGGGCAAGCCTGCCCCCATCTGGAAAGCGGCCCTGCGCCACACGCTGGAGATTTTTGTGTTCATCTTTGCGTTCAGTCTGGTGTTCGGCCTGATCGTCGAGGGCGTGGGCGAAGATGTGTTTGCAGACCTTCTGGGCAGCATGGGCTTCTTCCAGCCGGTAGTGGCTGCGCTGGTGGGCCTGATCCCCAACTGCGCCGCCAGCGTGCTGCTGACCCAGCTGTATGTGGAGGGTGCCCTGCGCTTTTCCAGTCTGGTGGCGGGCCTTTGCACCGGTGCAGGCGTGGGCCTTGCGGTGCTGTGGCGCACCAATCCTTCGTGGAAGCAGAACCTGTTCATCACCGGCCTGACATGGGGTGCAGGCGCATTCCTCGGCGTGGCAATGCAGGTGGTCGTGGCCGTGTTTGCGTGATCACAAGAAGGAGCCGCAAAGAAAACGGCATCGTGAAATAAAATAAGGCTATTGCATGGAATTCTGTGCGATAGCCTTATTTTTATGCCCAAATGCACCCCAATTTTAAAAAAGTATGGTATACTGGTACAAAACTCAGTTCCATAGGGGAGAATAGAATGCAATATAAGATTCTGGCAAGCGATTACGACAACACACTGGTGCCCTTTGGCGAGGGCAAGCCGCGTCAGAAGGTGGTAAAAGCCATCAAAAAGCTGCAGGCCGCAGGCGGCAGATTCGTGCTCAGCACCGGCCGTGCGTATCCGTGCGTCAACCTCAAAGGCCAGCTGGGCGGCATCCGGTTCGATTATGCCATCACCTGCAACGGTGCCTGTGTGGTGGACCGCGAGGGCCGCATCGTGGCAGAGCACCCGCTCACTGCCGAGGAAATGTACGCGCTGGTGGATTTCTGCGAGGATTATAACTATCCGCTGCAGTTCAATTTCAGGGATGCCTGCTACGCCTACTGCGAGTATGAATATCTGCACAGGGGCTACCAGCAGATGAACAGCATCGGGCTGGACTGTGTGGACGGCGAAGATCAGGACCGCCACCTGATCGACATGCCCCACGCGGCCTTTGCGGCCATGCCGCCGGAGCGTGTGGCGGACTTCAACGCCAAGTACGGCCATCTGGGCCTGCACTGGATGCAGGTGGGCGCGCAGAATGCCGACGGCCTGTGCTACTACGACATCGTGCGCGGTGGAATGGACAAAGGCGTTGGCCTTGCCGACCTGTGCGAAAAGATGGGCCTGACACTGGCCGATGCCGTGGCAGCAGGCGATTCTGCCAACGATGTGGCCATGCTGAAGGCAGCGGGCCTTGGCTGCTGCATGGCAAACGGAACGCCGGACGCAAAGGCTGCCGCCGACCGCATCATTGGCGATGTGCGGGAGGACGGCCTTGCCGACCTGATCGATGAGCTGTGGTTCGACGGCCCCAGAGCAGAGCCGTCCGGCCGCGACCTTGGCTCGCCTTGGGATAAAATTGAAAGTGCAGGCGGACAATGAGCTTTGAACCGGTGTATAACGAACACAGCCGAGCGCTGATCCTTGGCACATGGCCCAGCCCCAAAAGCCGGGAGATGGCCTTTTACTACGGCCACCCGCAGAACCGCTTCTGGCCCGTGCTGGCCACGCTGACCGGTGAGCCGGTGCCTGCCCGTGAGGACATTGAAGCCAAAAAGCAGATCATCCTGCGCCATGGGCTGGCCCTTTGGGACACGCTGGAACGCTGCACCATCACCGGCGCAGCGGACGCTTCCATCAAGGATGCAGTGCCGAATGATATTGCCGCTCTGCTGGCAAAGGCACCCATCGAAGCAGTATTCTGCAACGGAGCCACCGCATACCGGATCTATACAAAGTATCTGCAGCCGGTGTCCGGCATTGCAGCGGTAAAGCTGCCCAGCACCAGCCCGGCAAACGCTGCCTGCCGCCCGGAAAAGCTGCGCGAAACCTGGGGCGCGGCCCTCTTGCCGTGGATCAACAAATGATGGCAAGGTTGTAAATTATCCGTGAAAGCCTTGCGTTTTTCGCGGGGTGCGGTATTATGGGTAACATAAGGGGCAATGCCCCGGACAAGGAGAAGAAACATGAGCAAGATCATCCGCACCAGAAAGCCCAGCGTTCTGCCATTTTATGCAATGGCACTGGTCTTTTTGGTATTGTGCGCGGTACTGCCGGTGTATAAGCTGTGGGCGCTGCTGGCGGCGCTGGGCGGTGCATTTGTGGCCTTTGGTGCGGCACAGAAGGTCTGCCCGCCCCGGGTGGTGGAGCACGAAGTGCCTTTCCACACCGGTGTGGAGGATGTGGACGCGATGCTGACCGACATTCAGCAGAAACTGGATACCCTGCATACCCTCAACGAGCAGCTGCCGGACCCGCAGCTCTCTGCCGCCATGACCCGCATGGAAAAGGCGGGCCGCTCCATTGTGGAAGCGGTGGAAGCAAACCCGGAAAAGGCAAAGCAGGTGCGCAGGTTCGCAAACTACTACCTGCCGGATGCGGTGAACGTTCTGCAGCAGTATGCAAAGCTGGCAAAGCAGGGCGTGCGCGGCGAGAATGCCGCCGCCATCCGTACCGAGGTGGAGCACAATGCTGCTTCCATTGCCACGGCGTTTGAAAACCAGCTGGATGCCCTGTACGCCGCCGAGAGCATGGACCTTTCTGCAGATATCACGGTGCTGCAGAACATGCTCAAAGGGCAGGGCCTGAGCTAAGAAAAAAGGTAAACGGTATTTGGAAAGGAAGGAATCTCTTATGGCTGATAATACATTCAACTTTGACCTCGATGCACCCGCAGTGCCCACCCTGACGCTGGACCCCGCCCCGGCAGAAGAGGAAAAGGCAGCACCCGCCCAGCAGGAAGCTGCCGCACCGGAACAGCCGCAGGTGAACCTGACCCCGGAAGAACAGGCCATGGTGGATCAGTTTGCTGAAAAGATCGATATTACCAACAGCCAGCAGGTGCTGCAGTACGGCTCCGCCTGTCAGAAGAAGATCGGCGATTTCTCCGAGGCCGCCCTTTCCAAGGTGGCCACCAAGGATCTGGGCGAAGTGGGCGATATGATCACCAGCCTGATCGGTGAGCTGAAGAGCTTTGATGCAGGCGAGGAAGAAAAAAAGGGCATCCTCGGCTTCTTCAAGAAGAAGGGCGACCAGCTGGATGCCATGAAGATGAAGTACAACAAGGCCGAGACCAACGTGGAAAAGATCCAGTCCATGCTGGAGGGCCATCAGGTGCAGCTGCTCAAGGACATCGCCATGCTGGATAAGATGTACGAGCTGAACATGGCCTACTTCAAGGAGCTGAGCATGTATATCCTTGCCGGCAAAAAGAAGCTGGCCGATGTGCGCGCAAACGAGCTGCAGCAGGCCATGGATAAGGCCAAGGTTTCCGGCCTGCCGGAGGATGCACAGGCGGCTCGTGATCTGGCCGACCAGTGCGAACGCTTTGAGAAGAAGCTCTATGATCTGGAACTGACCCGCAACATCAGCCTGCAGATGGGGCCGCAGATCCGCCTGCTGCAGAACAACGACACCATGATGGCAGAGAAGATCCAGTCCACCATCGTCAACACCATCCCCCTGTGGAAGAACCAGATGGTGCTGGCACTGGGTCTGGCCCACAGCCAGCAGGCCATGCAGGCCGAGCGTGCCGTGACCGACATGACCAACGACCTGCTCAAGAAGAACGCCGAGGCCCTGAAGATGGGTACCATCGAGACCGCAAAGGAATCTCAGCGCGGTGTGGTGGATATCGAGACCCTGCAGCAGACCAACAAGAGCCTGATCGAGACGCTGGACGAGCTGAACAAGATCCAGAGCGAGGGCCGCGCAAAGCGCGCTGCCGCCGAGCAGGAGCTGAACCGCATCGAGGACGAACTGAAAGCAAAAATGATGGAGATCCGGAGCTGAGATGGCAAACGCAGATTTTTCGCAAAAACAGAACAGCACTTCCGGCGGTTTTGACGCGGGCAGCTACCGCGAACAAAAGCAGCCGGAGCAGGCCGTGCCGCTGACACCTCTGCAGCAGAAGCTGGCAGGGCTGGAAGCAAAGCTGCCCGCAGCCCTTTCCACCCGCGCAGCTGCACTGGCGCTGAGCGTGGTGGTGATGCTGGCGGCCTTTTTGGGCTTTGGCAGCGCCAAGCTGCGCAGCCGGTACAACGAAGTCCGCAAATGGTACACGGTGGGTGTGGCGGCAGACAACGGCTATAATCTCAACGAGGAGCTGACCACCCGCATGAACACGGCGGCAAACATCATCACCACCGCCGGCAGCACGCTGGGAGCGGACAGTGCCGAGGTGCAGGCCGCACAGAGCGCGCTGAGCGATTTTACCGCCTGTCTGGAAGCGGTGCAGAACGGCGGCAGAAGTCAGGCACCCACCTCGCTGCCCTATTATCAGGGCAGCACGATGCATGCGCTGTATCAGGCCAACGAGGTGCTGGGGTCGCGGATCGATCAGCTCTACGCAAAGCTGCAGGAGCAGGCCGCAGACCCCATGAAGATGGGCGCGGTGCAGGGCCAGTACGGCCAGTTCAACAGTGCATCCACGATCATCGGCACCCTGAAATACAACGATGCCGTTTACGACTACCAGAAAGAGACCGGCGGCTTCCCGGCCAGCGTGTTGGGAGCCATTGCCGGTGTAAAGGAGGTTGAACCCTTCGCATGAAAAATTTTGCAAAACGCGTAAGCGCTCTGGTGCTGGCCCTTGTGGTGGGCGCAGCGGCCCTGTGCCCGGCGGCCCTTGCCGCTGCCAGCCTGCCGGACCTGCCCAAAGACGAATGTGTGGTGGATGATGCTAACATTCTGAGCGACAGCACTACCCAGACCATCGTTGATCTGAACAACCAGCTGCAGTCCAGCTGCAACGGAGCACAGATCGGCGTACTGACTGTAGATTATACGGGTAATTATTCCACTGAGGATTATGCAACACAGGCCTTCAACGCCTGGGGCATCGGCTCGGCTTCCGAGAACAACGGCGTGCTGATCCTGCTGGTGATGGAGTCGCCCATCTACGAGGATGGCGATTACTACGTGACCTACGGCGACGGCTTCCGCAACACCACGCTGGAAAGTCAGGCCAGTGCCCTCGCCCAGACCATGGAAGGTGATTTTGTTAACCGCGATTACAGCGATGCAGTAATCACCTGTGCCAACAATGTGGCCGACACCATTGCAAGTGTTTATGGGGTAAATCTGAACAATGGCAGCTACGACGACGGCAGCTACGCGGAGCCGGACGACGGCCCCACCACTTTTGAGGATGTCGTTCTGGGTATCGTGATCCTGTTCATGTCCCTGATGGTGATGCTGATCATCGTACTGTTCGTGTTCCGGGTGTTCATTGCACCCATCGGCCACGCAGCAGGCTGGAACTGGGGTCCCTTCGCATGGGGCTACATGGCAGGTTCGGCCCGTCGGCACCGTCCCGGCCCGCCGCCCCCTCCGGGCCCCGGCTTCGGCCCCGGATACGGCCCGGGCTATGGCCCCGGCCCCCGCAATGACCGGCCCCGCCCACCCCGGAACAATAACCGCCGTCCGCCCCGGCCTCCCATGGGCGGCAGCTTTGGCGGCGGGTCCTTCGGTGGCGGCAGCTTTGGTGGCGGCTCCTTTGGCGGCGGCTCGTTCGGTGGAATGGGCGGCGGCGGCAGCCACGGCGGCGGCGGTGGCCGCGGCCGTTAAAAAGCACAAAAACACGGAGAACTGCTGTGGGCGGTATGCCTGCGGCAGTTCTTTTTTTCGGTTTCAGGTGTGAAGGAAATTCATTTGACAAATCAACTTTGCTAACCTATACTGAGAAACATGCATAATAAGCCAGAAATAAAGGCTCTGAGGGCGGAAAAGCCGCAGAGCAGGGAACGATAAAAATAGAGGGAGAAAACCATGCTGACTCTGGATAAGATCTACCATGCAGCCTTTGTGCTCAAGGATGTTGCCCGCAAGACCGACCTCATCGAGGCACCCAAACTCTCCAAGGACTGCCAGCTGTACCTGAAAACCGAAAACCTGCAGGCCACCGGCAGCTTTAAGGTGCGCGGTGCTTACTATAAGATCAGCCAGCTTTCCGAGGAGGAGAGCGCCAAGGGCGTGATCGCCTGCTCTGCCGGCAACCACGCACAGGGCGTGGCGCTGGCTGCTACCCGCCGCGGCATCAAGAGCATCGTCTGTATGCCGGACGGTGCCCCCATCATGAAGGTGGAGAATACCAAGAATCTGGGCGCAGAGGTGTGTCTGGTGCCCGGCACCTACGATGATGCCCACGACAAGGCTGTGGAGCTGCAGGAAGAAACCGGCATGACCTTTATCCACCCCTATGACGATGAGCAGGTCATCGCGGGGCAGGGAACCATTGGTCTGGAAATTCTGGATCAGCTGCCGGATGTGGATGCGGTCGTTGTGCCGGTGGGCGGCGGCGGCCTGATCTCCGGCGTGGCCTTTGCCATCAAGAGTCTGCGCCCGGAGGTGAAGGTCTATGGCGTACAGGCCGAGGGTGCACCCAGCATGTACCGCAGCCTGCACGAGCATAAGTACCAGACCCTGAAAGCCGTTTCTACCTTTGCAGACGGCATTCAGGTCAAGACTCCCGGTGAGCTGACCTACCAGATCTGTGAGCAGTATGTGGACGACATCGTGACCGTGAGCGAGGATGAGACCGCTGCCGCCATCCTCTCGCTGATGGAGAACCAGAAGCTGGTTGCCGAGGGTGCCGGAGCCGTGCCGGTGGCTGCAGTGCTGTTCCACAAGCTGCCGGTCGAGGGCAAAAAGGTGGCCTGCGTCGTCTCCGGCGGCAACATCGATGTGAACATCCTCAACCGCGTGATCACCCGTGGTCTGGTCATGAGCGGCCGCAAGGCGAACATGACCATTGCGCTGGAGGACAAGCCCGGCCAGCTCAAGAAGGTGGCCGAGATCGTGTCCCGCTGCGGCAGCAATGTGGTGTCGGTGCAGCACGATGGCTCCGATCCCAATATGCCCATTTCCAGCTGCTTCCTCAAGCTCACCCTTGAGACCCGCGATGCCGAGCAGATCGAGCAGATCCGTGCAGAGCTTGCAAAAGAGGGTTTCCAGCTTGTGAGCGAAAGAGTATAATAGAAGAAAAAAAGAAAGGATCGTTTTATCATGAAAGTTGTTTCCACTTCCAACGCACCCGCAGCCATCGGCCCTTACAGCCAGGCGATCGATCTGGGCAATATGGTGTTTGTTTCCGGCCAGATCCCGGTAGACCCTGCTACCGGCAAGATGGCCGATACGGTTGAAGAGCAGGCTGCACAGAGCCTTGCAAACCTCAGGGCCATTCTGGCCGAGGCTGGCCTTTCCATGGCAAATGTGGTCAAGACTGTCATTTTTCTGGCCGATATCAACGATTTTGCCGCTGTGAATGCCGTGTATGCCAAGGCCTTTGCTGAGCCGTTCCCTGCCCGCAGCTGCGTGCAGGTGGCCGCCATCCCCAAGGGCGCAAAGCTGGAGATCGAGTGCATCGCCGTGCGCGAATAATCAGGCCTAAACACAAAAGGGGCTGTGCCAGCGGCACAGCCCCTTTTGCATGTATGAGGAAGAATGAGAACAGCAATTACGGGCGCAGACCCATGCCGCCCTCCAGCGTGAGGGTCTCGCCGGACAGATACTTGAAGTCCGGCATGGCCAGCTGCACGCATACCCGGCCGATCTCGGTCTCGGGGTTGGCGTAGTGGCCCATGGGCGGCATCTTGACGTTGGCTTTGAACGCATCTGGGTATGCCTGCTGGAACTGCTCCAGCTTGGCGGTCCAGGCCAGCGGGCAGATCACGTTGACATTGATGCCATCCTTGCCCCACTCAGTAGCGGCCACGCGGGACAGGCCGCGGATGCCCTCCTTGGCGGCAGCGTAGGCGCACTGGCCAAAGTTGCCAAATAAGCCTGCACCGGATGCAAAGTTGATCACGCTGCCCTTGGACTTGGCCAGATAGGGATAGCAGGCCTTCATATAGTAAAATGCAGCGTACAGGCCGGAATAAAGGGCCAGATCAAACTGCTCGGTGGTGTGCTCTGCCAGCGGCACGCCGGAAGCGGATGCCTGTGCATTGTTCACCAGCACTTGAATGCCACCAAAGGTATCCACAGCCTGATTGACGACATTTTGCACGGTGGCTTCGTTGTCGGTGCCTGCACACACATCTGCCTGCACCGGCAGAACGCGGATGCCATACTTGGCTTCCAGCTCGTTTTTTGCCTCTTCCAGTTTTTTTACATTGCGGCCAGTGATGACCAGATTTGCGCCCTCTTTTGCAAAGGCGGTGGCAATGCCATAGCCGATGGAGCCGCAGCTGCCATCGGAAAGTACGGCGCGTCCTGCGCCGGTGATGATAGCGGTCTTACCCGTTAAAAAGCCCATAGTTGCCCTCCAGAAGTGCTCAGTTGATATATCAATTGGCTGATGTTGGCCATATTATAGCCTGAATTTCCATAGAATGCAAGGCTTTTTACCGATAAATAAAAAATAGACAAAGAATGCCGAGAAGGTGAAAAAATTCACGACTTCTCGGCATTTTGTGAAAGATTTGGCAGGGGCTTTATTGTTAAAATAAAGACAAACTAATTACTTCTGCACGCCCGCCTCGCACTGCTCAATAAACTGCTTTGCCACGCGGGGGCTGCGGCCGCCGGCGCGGATGGCAAAGGCTTCGGCTTTGACCAGCAGCTGATCCATCGGCATGTCGATGCCGTGCTGCTTTGCCAGTTCGGCCAGAATGGTCTCAAACCGGGCCTTCTCCGGCCGCTGGAAAGTGACCGTCAGGCCGAATCGGGCGGAAAGGCTCATCAGCTCCTGCCGGGTATCGGCTTCGTGGATGTCGTCGCCGGTGCGGTCGGTCAGTGTTTCTTTAATAAGGTGGCGGCGGTTGGAGGTGGCGTATACCGCAATGTTTTTGGCTCTGCCGCCCACGCTGCCCTCCAGAATGGCCTTCAGGGCGGCAAAGTTGTCGTCGTTGGCGGTAAAGCTCAGGTCGTCGATGAACAGGATGAATTTGAGCGGGTTCGCGGCCAGCTTGTCCATCAGATCCGGGATCTGGTAGAGCTGGTTCTTCTTCACTTCCACCAGCCGCAGGCCTTCAGGTGCAAACTCATTGGCAATGGCTTTCACCGCACTGGACTTGCCGGTGCCTGCATCGCCGTACAGCAGCACATTGTTGGCGGGCATCCCGGCCAGCAGGGCCTTTGTGTTGGCAATGACCTTTTCGCGCTCCTTCTCGTAGCCGGGCAGCTCGGAAAGGCGCTGAGGGTCCGGGTATTTCACCGGCACCAGCTGGCCGTTCTCCACCGTGAACACATGGTGCTTGGCAAACATGCCATAGCCCTTTTTTCCCACCTCGCTCATGCGCTGGGCGTAGGCGGCAGGCAGGTCGATGCTGGAGGTCTCCCACCGGGGCAGGAATGCCAGCTCCTGCGCCTGCCCTGTGGCAGAACCGGCAGCGGCCAGCAGCTCGTCCAGCGTCAGGCCGCACAGAGCCTGCAGAAAAGCCAGTTCACTGTCCAGCGCGGTCTGCAGTGCAGGGGCAAGGGTGCCCGATGCAGCCTGACGCACGCAGACGGTCTCGGCTTCCAGCACAGCGGCGCTGAGGTAGCTGCCCCAGTTGGTGGTGTGCTCGAACAGTGCGGCTTCAAATTGGGCCGCAGCGTCGCACACCGGGCCATAGCCGGGCGCACCGGCTTCCATGCGGTCGGTCAGGTCCACAAGCCTTGCCACAACGGGGTCGTCCAGCAGGCTGCGGAAAACAACAAGCCCGTGCAGCCGGGCATTCCATTCTCTCAATTTCATATTCCTGTCCTCTGGTTGGTCTTAAATTAAACGCGCAGGCGCGCATATCAGAAGTATACAGCGCATTCTGCCATGGCGCAAGAGGTGTTCAATTAACTTCATGTTTGGGGTGATTCAGGTTACAAATTGTCGATTGACAAAAGGCCGATTTATAGTATAATTTACATCAACAAATGCGCAGATGGGAAAAAGTACCACACGATCCCCACTGTTCAGAGAGCTGCCGTCTGGTGCAAGGCAGTCAGTGCTTCGTGCGGAAAATCGTCCCGGAGCAGCCTGCCCAACGGGTGCAAAACCCTTGTAAGCAGCGCCGGTTGCAGCCGTTACAGTGCGGGACTTTGCTGGAAGTCCGTGAGTGGGCGTGCGTGGCACGTCAATGAGAGTGGTACCGCAGAGAGCTTGATGATCACAAGGTCTTTGTCTCTTGGTTTAACAGGGGACAAAGGCCTTTTCTTTTAAAAAGAAGCTCCCCGGGAACGTGTAAAAAGTGGAAAAAGGTTAGGAAAACAGGAGAAACTCACCATGCAGTTGAATGGTTCTCAGATTTTTGTGGAGGTCCTCTGCGAGCAGGGCGTGGACACCCTTTTTGGCTATCCCGGCGGCGCAGTGCTGAACCTTTACGATGAGCTGTACAAAAATTCGGACCGCATCACCCATGTGCTGACGGCACATGAACAGGGCGCGGCCCACGCGGCAGACGGTTATGCCCGTGCCACCGGCCGCACCGGTGTGGTGCTGGCCACCAGCGGCCCGGGTGCCACCAATCTGGTTACCGGCATTGCCACCGCTTACATGGACTCGGTGCCCATGGTGGCCTTCACCGGCAACGTAGCCACGGCGGGCCTTGGCAAGGACGGCTTTCAGGAAGCCTACATTGAGGGCATCACGATGCCCATTACCAAGCACAACTTCACGGTGCGCCGGGTAGAAGAGCTGGCCGATACCATGCGCTCTGCCTTCCGTATTGCACAGAGCGGCCGCAAGGGCCCGGTGCTGGTGGATATCCCCAAGGACGTGACGGCGGCGGTATGCGAGTTCACCCCCAAAAAGCCGGAGCCCATCCGCACCGTTACCACCTTCAACGCGGAGCAGGTCAAGTGGGCAGCGGATCTTATCAATGCGGCCCAGCGACCGCTGGTCTACTTTGGCGGCGGCGTGCGCAGCGCAGCCTCCTGCCAGCCGCTGCGGGATCTGCTGCACAAGGCAGAGATCCCGGCCACCTACACCCTGATGGCCGCAGGCGTTGTGCCCTACGGCGACCCGATGAACATTGGCATGGTGGGTATGCACGGCTGCTACACCTCCAACCGCGCTGTGGCCGACTGCGACGTGCTGATTGCAGTGGGCACCCGCTTTTCGGACCGTGTGGCCCTGAACCCCAAGACCTTTGCAAAGAATGCCACCATCATCCAGATCGACATCGACCCCAGTGAGCTGGGCAAGAATGTGGAGGTCGATCTTTCCATCGTGGGCGATGCCGCTTACGTGCTGAACGCCATGCTGCCGCAGATCGAGGAAAAGAAGCATCCCGACTGGATGAAGATGATCCGTGAGTGGCAGGCACAGGATTACCACCCGGTGTCTGACCCCACCCGTTTGATGCCCCATCAGGTGATCGGCGAGGTGTGCAACCAGTGCGGCCCCGAAGCCGTGTATGTGACCGATGTGGGCCAGCACCAGATGTGGGCGGCACAATACCTGCGCCACGCCAAGAGCCGCGGCTTTATCACCAGCGGCGGTCTGGGCACCATGGGCTTTGGCTACGGTGCCGCCATTGGCGCACAGATGGCTCTGGGCCGCGACCAGCGGGTGGTCATGTTTACCGGCGACGGCTCCTTCCACATGAACCTGAACGAGGCCTGCACCGCCGTGAGCTATGAGCTGCCCATCATCACCGTGATCTTCAACAACTCGGTGCTGGGCATGGTGCGCCAGTGGCAGACCACCTTCTACGAAAAGCGCTACAGCCAGACCGATCCCCACCGCAAGACGGACTTCGTCAAGCTGGCCGAGGGCTTTGGCCTGAAGGGCTACCGCTGCAGAAACCTGCCGGAGTTTCAGGCTGCTTTTGCGGATGCGATGAAGCAGAAAGGCCCTACCTGGATCGAGTGCATCATCGATAAGGACGAAAAGGTGCTGCCCATGATCCCCGGCGGCGGCGACATCAACGATATCATCATGGAATAAGGAGGGCACAGCAATATGGAATCCAACAAGCGCAGGGTCATCAGCCTGCTGGTGGACAACCAGAGCGGTGTTCTGGCCCGTGTGTCCAACCTGTTCTGCCGCCGCGGCTTCAACATCGACAGCCTGACGGTCTCGGCCACCAACGACCCGGCAGTCAGCCGCATCACCGTGACCATTACCAGCGATGACAAGGCCCTCAAGCAGCTGATCCTGCAGACCGAACGGCTGGAAGTTACCCGTCAGGTGTTCGTGCTGGACGGCGAAAAATCTCTGGAACGGGAACTGCTGCTGCTGAAGGTAGCATCCGATGTGCACAACCGCAGCGAGCTGCGGGAGATCGCCAGCATCTACAAGGCCAAGATCATCGACCTTTCGCCGGACAGCATGGTGTTCGAGCTGATCGGCAAGCCGGATAAGATCGATGCCTTCCTGAAGATGTTTACAGATTACAAAATTTTGGAGCAGTGCCGCACCGGCGTTACCGCACTGGAGCGCGGCGGGATGCATCAGCATATGCAGAAGCCTCCGCAGGAGGTGCGCGAAGCACAGCTGCCTCTGCCGGGGACCCACTGCCCAGAACGGACCTGAGCTTTTCCGCTCCACAGTGAGCGAAAATATAAGATCGTTTACAATCAGCCACTGAATAAACACAAAACAAAAAGGAGAACAACTACCATGGCTATCAAGAAATACTACGATTCCGACTGCAACCTCGGCGTGCTGGACGGCAAGACCGTCGCTGTCATCGGCTTCGGCAGCCAGGGCCACGCACACTCTGAGAATCTTGCCGAGAGCGGCGTGAACGTCGTCGTCGGCCTGCGCAAGGGCTCTGCTCACTGGGAGAAGGCTTCTGAGTTCGCAGCAACTCACGAGAACTTCAAGGTCATGGAAGTGGAAGAAGCTGCCAAGGCCGGCGACGTTGTCATGATGCTGGTGCCCGACGAGCTGTGCGCTGATATCTATAACAAGCAGGTGGCTCCCTACATGACCGAGGGCAAGGCACTGGCCTTTGCACACGGTTTCAACATCCACTTCAAGACCATCACCGCTCCTAAGAACGTGGACGTTATCATGATCGCTCCCAAGGGCCCCGGCCACATCGTCCGCCGCCTGTACACCGAGGGTGAGGGCTGCCCCTCTCTGATCTGCGTGGAGCAGGACTACACCGGCAAGGCTAAGGATATTGCTCTGGCATACGCTTCCGGCATCGGCGCTGGCCGTGCAGGCATCCTGCAGACCACCTTCAAGGAGGAGACCGAGACCGACCTGTTCGGCGAGCAGGCAGTGCTGTGCGGCGGTGTTTCCGAGCTGATCCACGCCGGTTTCGATACGCTGGTGGAAGCTGGCTACGAGCCCGAGATGGCATACTTTGAGACCTGCCACGAGATGAAGCTGATCGTTGACCTGATCAACGAGGGCGGCTTCTCCAAGATGCGTTACTCCATCTCCAACACCGCTGAGTACGGCGACTACCGCACCGGCAAGCGCCTGATCACCGCCGAGACCCGCAAGGAAATGAAGAAGGTCCTGACCGAGATCCAGGACGGCACCTTCGCTTCCGAGTTCCTGACCGAGATGAGCCCCAACGGTGGCCGCAAGGTGCACTTCCTGGCAAAGCGCCGCATGGAAGCAGAGCTGCCCATCGAGAAGGTCGGCGCAGAGCTGCGCAGCATGATGAGCTGGCTGAAGAAGTAAGGGGAAAACCCTCTCAGGCCGCCTTTCGGTGGCCAGCTCCCCCGAAAGGGGGAGCTTTTGTTGAAAGTGGAAACCTTATAGATCCTCCGCAAAAACCTCTCCCCTTCGGGAGAGGTGGCACGGCGTAGCCGTGACGGAGAGGGTTTTTGTCAGAAAAGAGGATTTGAAATGAGAAGCGACAATGTGACCAAGGGCTCGGAGCGCGCCCCGAACCGAAGCCTGTTTTACGCACTGGGCTACACCAAGGAAGAACTGGAGCGCCCGCTGATCGGCGTGGTTTCCGCATACAGCGAGATCGTGCCCGGCCATATGAATCTGGACAAGATCGCCGATGCCGTCAAGGCCGGCGTTGAGATGGCAGGCGGCACGCCCATCCTGATCCCCGCCATTGGCGTGTGCGACGGCATCGCCATGGGCCATGTGGGCATGAAGTACAGCCTTGCATCCCGTGAGCTGATCTGCGACAGCGTGGAGACCATGCTCATGGCCCACCAGCTGGACGGTCTGGTGCTGGTGCCCAACTGCGATAAAATCGTGCCCGGCATGGTGATGGCAGCGGTGCGCATGGATGTGCCCGCTGTGGTCTGCTCCGGCGGCCCCATGCTGGCCGGTACCTACGGCGGCGAAGAGGTCAGCCTTTCCAAGATGTTCGAGGCTGTGGGTGCCTACAAGGCCGGTATGATCACCGAGGATCAGCTGGAAGACTGCACATGCAACTGCTGCCCCAGCTGCGGCAGCTGCTCCGGCATGTACACCGCCAACAGCATGAACTGCCTGTGCGAGGCCATCGGCATTGCACTGCCCGGCAACGGCACCATTCCGGCTGTGTACTCCAAGCGTCTGCAGCTGGCAAAGCACGCCGGTATGGCCATTATGGAAATGGTGCGCAAGGGCATCACCGCACGCCAGATCATCAACGAGCGCTCCATCCGCAACGCTCTTACCTGCGATATGGCGCTGGGCTGCTCCACCAACACCGTGCTGCACCTGCTGGCCATCGCCTATGAGGCCGGTGTGCCCATCGACCTGAAGCTGTTCAATGAGATCAGCGCCAAGACCCCGAACCTGTGCCATCTGGCACCGGCCGGCCCCACCCACATGCCGGATCTCTACGCCGCAGGCGGCATCCCCGCCGTGCAGGCAGAGCTGGCCAAGAAGGGCCTACTGGATCTGGATGTGCCCACCGTTACCGGCAAGACGCTGGGCGAGAACATCAAGGGCGCACACATCCTGAACGACAAGGCCATCCGTCCCATCGACAACCCCTATTCCCAGACCGGTGGTCTGCAGATCCTGTGGGGCAACATTGCACCAGACGGCTGTGTGGTCAAGCGCAGCGCCGTGGCCCCCGAGATGCAGCAGCATTCCGGCCCGGCCCGCGTGTTCAACAGCGAGGACGAGGCCATTGCGGCCATCTACGCCGGTCAGATCGTCCCGGGCGATGTGGTGGTCATCCGCTACGAAGGCCCCAAGGGCGGCCCCGGTATGCGTGAGATGCTGAACCCCACCTCCGCACTGGCCGGCATGAAGCTGGACAAGACCGTGGCCCTCATCACCGACGGCCGCTTCTCCGGCGCAAGCCGCGGCGCAGCCATCGGCCATGTCAGCCCGGAGGCTGCTTCCGGCGGTCCCATCGGCCTGATCGAGGAGGGAGATACCATCAACATTGATATCCCCAATGCCTCCATCACGCTGGAGGTCAGCGATGAAGTTCTGGCCCAGCGCAAGGCAAAGTATGTTGCACCCGAACCCAACATTAAGACCGGCTGGCTGAGCCGCTACGCACGCATGGTCACCAGTGCAAATCTGGGCGCTGTGCTGAAGTAAAAACTCCCTCAGTCAAACCCTTGCGGGTTTGCCAGCTCCCCCGGAGGAGCCTTTTCCGTCTTATTGCAACGCCAAAGCCTCCCTCTGAGAGGGAGGTGGCATCGCATCAGCGATGACGGAAGGAGTTTATCGTCCCCCACAAACAACAAAATCCCCGCTGTGCAGCTGCACAGCGGGGATTTTTTGCGATACGATGTTATTCTCCGTGGCCGAACAGCACCGCACGGAAGGTGCGGAAGATGATGCGCCAGTCCACCAGAAAGCTGCGCTCCTTGACGTACTTCACATCCAGTGCCATCCATTCGTCAAAGCTCAGCTGGTTGCGGTGCGGCGCGATCTGCCAGTAGCAGGAAAGGCCGGGTGTCACGTACAGCCGCTGCCATTCATAGGGCGTGTACTGGGCTACCTCGCGGGGCAGCGCCGGGCGCGGGCCTACAATGCTCATATCGCCCTTGAGGATGTTCACCAGCTGCGGCAGCTCGTCGATGCTGGTCTTGCGGATGAAATGGCCCACACGGGTGATGCGCGGGTCATCCTTCATCTTGAACACCGGGCCGTCCATCTCGTTGTCCTTCAGCAGATCGTTGAGCTTGCTCTCGGCGTTCGGGCACATGGACCGAAACTTGTACAGCCGGAACAGCTTGCCATTGCGGCCCACCCGCCACTGGCTGAAGATGGGGCTTGAACCCGGGCTGTCAAGCCAGATCGCAAGGCTGGTGATGAGCAGCAGCGGCGAAAGCACCACCAGCGCCAGCAGAGAAAAGAAGATATCCTGTGCGCGGCGCACACACCAGTAGGCACGGTGCTCGTACAGGTTTGTTTTGCGGTCGATGGTGACTGGTTTGCGGATGCCAAACTCCGCGCCAGGTTCCTCCATCCAACCAGTCTGCAGCCAGTATTCCGCCTCTGGCGCAGTTGTTGCGGATGTCATGATTCGTTTCACTCCATTTTCCGGTTGATACTATAAAATAGGGGAGAGTCCCCAATCTCTCTCCATGCAGCTTTTTGCACCATATTGAGCAACAAAACTGCACTTTTTATTATAATATCATGTATCTCAGTGGATTGCAAGCAGGATGCGGAGGCTTCAACTGATATAACGGCAAATGTGGAAAATACAGGGGGGGGGTAAGCTGCACTTTACCCGAACAGGCTCTTTGTATTGTGCATATATACGGAAAGAACTAATCCAACACAGATATACAGCATCAGCACCGAGCTGCCGCCCGCAGAATAGAAGGGCAAGGTGACACCGATGACCGGCAGCAGACGCAGATTCATGCCCACGTTCACGGCGATCTGCGCCATCAAAGCACCGCCGATGCCGGCGCAGATGTAGCTGCCCAGCAGGTCTTCGCTGCGCGCACCGGTGGCAAAGGTCTTGATCACCAGTGCCAGCAGTGCCCCCAGCACGATGCACAGGCCCACAAAGCCAATGGCATTGCCCATCCAGCTGAGAATAAAGTCGTTGTGGGCATTGGGCACGCTGTAGTACCGCCCGCTGAACAGGCCGTTGCCGAAGATGCCGCCGGAGCCGATGGCAATCTCGCCGCGCTGCTGCTGGTAGATGATGTTTTTCCAAGTGGCTTCGTTGGGTGCCCAGCCGGTGGAATTCTCCGGGTCGATAACGGCCAGAATGCGGTACCACTGGTAGCCCTTGCCGATCTTATCGCTGAAAAAGGCAAACGCCGCCGCCACGGCCACAGCTGCCGCCGAGATGGCACCGATGATATACTTCCAGCTCAGGCCCGCTGCAAACATCATGCAGCAGCCGATGATGGCGTAGATGATGGCGGTGCCGTCGTCGCCCTGAATGTGGATAATGAGGATGGGCGCGGCCAGATGCAGCAGAAGCTTTGCCAGCTCCTTTGGCTCGTTGATGCGGCTGCGCACATTGTTCAGGTGCATGGCAAAGGTAAGGATAAAGCTGATCTTTGCCAGCTCCGTGGGCTGGAAGGTAAAGCCGCCCAGCTTGTACCAGGAGTAGTTGTCGGTGTCACCGGCGTTGAAGCCGATGGTCAGCGGGCCGATGGCCACATTGCGGATGAACAGCGTGGGCAGCACCAGACCCCATGTCAGGGCTACATGCACCGGCCACACCTTGACAAGGCTGCGGTAGTCGATGCAGGAGAGCAGCAGTGCGATCACGATGCCAAGCCCGGCGGCTGCCGCCTGCACCAGCGCGCGGCGGTAATCGCCGATGCCGGTAATGGCACCAGTGATCTCGTCCGTGGCAAAGCCATTGCCCTGCTTTGCGGCCCAGGAGGCCAGAGCCACCACCGCCATGGTGCTGCTGAAGATGCACAGCAGAAGATAGATCTTATCGGTTCGTTTAAAATATTGTCGAATGCTTTCCAAGAAAGCACCACCTTTCGTTCCCGGATGCACACCGGGTTTTGCCGCTGCAGCGGGCAATACCAACCCAGTTTATCCTATTATACACAGCCTGCACACCGTTTGCAATCCACCGGGTGTGACAGCTTTGCAAAATCCACACGAATGCTTGACAAAGCAGACCGCACCATCTACAATGAAGGTGCAGCAGAAAGCTCCTTTGCAGAGCGCCTGCCGCGCAAAGAAAATGGCAGGAAGATGCCTGCTGGAAAAGGGCGGCGTGCCGCATTGGGCGGCAGATATGCCCGGAGGAAATGGGAATGGAACACGATATGCTCCGCCGTTTTGGGTGTGCACTGTGCGCTCTGGCTTTCGCGCTCACAGCGCTGCCCACAGCGGCTTTTGCACAGCAGCCGGAAGAACAGGCGGCTGTACAGCAGAGCCTTTCGGCCACAGATGTGCGCGAGATGCAGCAGGCAGATGCTGCTGTGACCGCACTGACCGGAGGCAGCGACTATGCACAGATGACCGAGGACGAGCGCACAGATGCTGCTTTGCAGCAGCTGGATGCGCTGACCGCACAGGGCCTTGTAAAGCAGGGGTCTGTCTACACCGATGCCGAAAACGGCATGATCAGCTTTACCTACAGCTGCGGCGCGCTGGGCGGCATCTTGCTTACCGACCCGGAGGAGGAGAACACCGCAGCCCTGCCGGAGCTGGACGAGAGCCAGCTGCAGGAGCTGGCAGAGAACAAGCGGGTGGGCACGGCGGCGATCTATTATGCGTTTGACAACACGATCAACAGCACCCGCTACCCGTATTATGCCTACATGCAGAGCTATTGGGATTCGGTGGGCCTGCAGACGGATCTGGATACCACCGTTACCGTATCCGACCTGCGCAGGATGGGCCGCTACGACCTGTGCATCCTGAGCACCCACGGCGCGTACTATACCTATGAATACGGCTGGCTGTTCAAAAAGACTGCCACGGAACCGCTGATCCTGCTGACCGAGAGATCGGATTTCTGGAGCGATCTGCGCTATGGCTTTGACCTGCTGGCCCACCGCGTGGTCAAGGTGAACGGCATGTACGCCGTCAACGGCGATTTCTTCCGCAGTGCCTACCGCGGCAACGGCATCGTGCTCAGCGAGACCTGCGAGTTCTACGGCAAGAACGGCCATGTGGATACCTCTATGGCAGACGGCCTGCTGGCAGGCGGTGCCAAGGCGGTGATGGGCTATGTGAACAATGTCTACTCGGTGTATTCCCGCAGTATGCTGTGGGCCGCTGTGAACCGGATGATCGAGGGCGAAACGCTGGAACAGGCCGTGGACTATGCCAAGAGCATCTACGGCACCGATGATATCATCTGGTACAACGAGCAGGGCGGCAGACGGCCCCATGCGGCAGCATCCTATGCGATGCTCAGCGGAGACCGAAGCGCTGCACTGCCCAACCCCTACACGGCAGCGGATGTGGATGCGGCGGCGTAAGCAACACACGGCATTGCACTTTTGCACAAAGTATATTATACTAAGGGACGGCAGAGCATTCTGCCGTCCCTTTTGCTTTATAAAATGAGGTAAGCTTCATGTCAGAATATATCACCCATTCCCGCGCCGAGACGGTGGCGCTGGGTGCCCGTATGGCCGCAGTGCTGGCACCGGGTTCGCTGGTTGCGTTCACCGGCGGGCTGGGCGCGGGCAAGACCGCCTTTACCGAGGGCCTTGCCGAGGGCCTTGGCTGCACCGACCCGGTGTCCAGCCCAACCTTTGCCATTGTGAACTACTACCGCGGCCCAAAGCCGCTGGCGCACTTTGACCTGTACCGTATTTCCACTGAGAACGACCTGTGTGCTGCAGGCTTTTACGATTATTTGGATCAGGGGGCCATTGTGGCAGCAGAGTGGAGCGAGAACTTTGCAGACCTGCTGGCACTGGAAAACCCCATCCGGGTGGATATCCAGCGCGTGGACGAAAATACCCGCAGGATCACCATTGAGGGGGTAACGCTATGAACATCTTAGCTGTGGATACAGCGGGCAAAACGGCTGGTGTGGCTCTTTTGCAGGATGACCGCCTGCTGTACGAGGTGTATCTGGACGCAGGCATGACCCACAGCGAAACGCTGATGCCCATGATCGACACCTGCCTGAAGATGTGCGGCATGACCTGTGCAGAGATTGACTTGTACGGTGTCAACGCAGGCCCCGGCAGTTTTACCGGGCTGCGCATCGGTCTGGCGGCGGTCAAGGGTCTGGCTTTCCCGCGGGAAACGCTGTGCGCACCGGTCTCCACGCTGGAAGCACTGGCCGCAGCCCACACGGGCGAGGGCACCGTGCTGTGCGCACTGGATGCCCGCCGTGCGCAGGTATACAGTGCCGCGTTCGACCTTGCCACCCACAGCCGCCTGCTGGAAGACGATGCCCGGGCGGTGGCAGATCTGGCCGATTTTGTAGAAAATTGCAAAAAGCCCCTGTTTTTTGTTGGTGATGGCGCATCTCTGTGCTATAATAAATACGGCAGTGTGCCGGGCGTGCTGCAGGCACCTGCGGCCCTGCGCGGCGGGCGTGCTGCTGCAGTGGCCCTTGTGGCAAAGCAGATGGCCGAAGCCGGAAAGGCTGTGCTGCCGGAGGCTCTGCTGCCGGACTACCACCGCCTGAGTCAGGCCGAGCGGGAGCGCGCAGAGCGCCTTGCAGCAGAAGCTGCAGCCAATGCCGCCCAAAACAAGGAGCAGGCATAAAACCCTGCGTGACTGAGAGAAAGGAACATTTCCATGGCAAAACCCATTGCACTGGCCGCTGACCACGGCGGATTTGAACTGAAAGAAGCTGTCAAGGCGCATCTGAAGGAGCTGGGGCTGGAATACATCGATTTTGGCACCCATAGCACCGACAGCGTGGATTACCCCGATATGGCCGTGCCCGCCTGCGATGCAGTTGTGAGCGGCGAGTGCAGCAAGGCACTGCTGTTCTGTGGCACCGGCGTGGGCATCAGCATGGCAGCAAACAAGATCAAGGGCATTCGTGCCTGCTGCTGCTCTGACAGCTTCAGCTGCGAGTATACCCGCCGCCACAACGATGCCAACGCCCTGTGTATGGGCGGCCGCGTCGTGGGTGCAGGCTTGGCCTGCCAGCTGGTGGATCTCTTCCTGAATACGGAGTTTGAGGGCGGCCGCCATCAGCGCCGCATCGACAAGCTGACCGCATTGGAGAACCGCTGATCATGGCGAAGCGCACGCAGAGCCGTTTCAGAGCGTGATCCCGTACCCGATAGAGTTATCTATTTAAAATAAGGAGCGTGTTTTTATGACCCCGATGATCGTTGAGCATCCGCTGCTGCAGCACAAGCTGAGCATTCTGCGCAACAAGCAGACCGGCACCAAGGAGTTCCGTGACCTCGTTGGCGAGATCGCGACCCTGCTGTGCTACGAAGCTACCCGTGACCTGCCTCTGGAAGAGGTGGAGATCGAAACGCCCATCACCATGGCAAAGACCAAGGTGCTGGCTGGCCGCAAGCTGGCTCTGGTGCCCATCCTGCGCGCAGGCATGGGTATGCTGGACGGTATGCTGACCCTGCTGCCCGCTGCAAAGGTGGGCTTCATCGGCCTGTACCGCGACGAGGAGACCCTGCAGCCTGTGGAGTACTTCTGCAAATTGCCGCAGGATATCGCAGAGCGCGATGTTCTGGTTCTGGACCCGATGCTGGCTACCGGCGGCAGCGCCATTGATGCCATCACCCAGATCAAGAAGCATGGCGCAAAGCGCATCAAGTTCATCGGCCTGATCGCCGCTCCGGAAGGCATCAAGGCCCTGCACGAGGCACACCCTGATGTGGATATCTACCTCGGCGCAGAGGACGACCACCTGAACGAGAACGGCTATATCGTTCCCGGTCTGGGCGACGCAGGCGACCGCATCTACGGCACCAAGTAAGAAACTGTATCACGGAAGGGCAGCTGGGAACAGCTGCTCTTTTTTGTGCAGACGAAAAGGGGAACGACGGCTGTCGTTCCCCTTTGTGCGTTATGGAAAAACTTAGATCTCGGCCAGAATGGCATCGCCCATGGCGGTGCAGCCAAGGCAGGTGCAGCCCTCGCTCATGTTGTCGGCGGTGCGCAGGCCCTTGTCCAGCACCTTGTTCACAGCGGTCTCAATGGCATCGGCTTCCTCGGCCATGCCAAAGGAGTAGCGCAGCATCATGGCAGCAGACAGGATGCAGGCGGTGGGGTTCACGATGTCCTTGCCCGCAATATCGGGGGCCGAACCGTGAATGGGCTCATACAGGCCGCGGGTGCCGTCGCCCAGAGAGGAGGACGGGATCATGCCGATGGAACCGGTGATCATGGAAGCCTCGTCCGACAGGATGTCGCCGAACATGTTCTCGGTAACGATCACGTCGAACTGGGCGGGGTTCTTGACGATCTGCATGGCGCAGTTGTCCACGAACATCTCGCTGTATTCCACATCCGGGTATTCGGCCTGCAGGCGGTGCATCACACTGCGCCACAGACGGCTGGTGTCCAAAACGTTTGCCTTGTCCACACAGCACAGCTTCTTGCGGCGCTTGCGTGCGGTCTCAAAGCCGATGCGGCCGATGCGCTCGATCTCGTGCTCCGCGTAGGGCATGGAGTCGATGGCCTGCTTCTCGCCGCTGGCGAGGGTGTGGGTCTCGTGATTGCCAAAGTATACGCCGCCGATCAGCTCACGCACGATGATGAAATCGATGCCCTGTGCCACGATCTCGGGCTTCAGGGGGCTGGCAGGAGCCAGCTGCGGCCAGATCTTGGCCGGGCGGTTGTTGGAGTACAGGCCCATGCCTGCACGCAGGCGCAGCAGGCCTTTCTCCGGGCGCTGCTCACCGGACAGGCCCTCCCACTTGGGGCCGCCCACGGCACCCAGCAGGACGCTGTCCGCAGCAAGGCACTTGTCCAGCTCGTGCTGGGGCAGCGGGTCGCCGTACTTGTCAATGGCTTCGCCGCCCATGGCAGCGTCGGTGTAGTGGAAGGTGTGGCCGTACTTTTCGGCCACCTTGTCAAGCACGCGGATGGTTTGCTTGACGATCTCCGGGCTGGAGCAGTCGCCCCAGATGACAGCAATGTTTTTTTCCATGGGAAAGCTCCTTACTTCTTATTTTTGATGGACTTCATCAAGCCACCGGCGGAGATGATCTCCTGAATGAACGGCGGGAAGGGCTCGGCATGGAACACCTTGCCGTTGGTCTCGTCGGTAATGACACCGGTGTCAAAGTCCACGCTCACGGTGTCGCCCGCATTGATGGCATCCACAGCCTCCGGACACTCCATGATGGGCAGACCGATGTTGATGCTGTTGCGGTAGAAGATGCGGGCAAAGCTCTTGGCAATGACCACCGAGATGCCGGCGGTTTTGATGCACAGCGGTGCGTGCTCACGGGAGGAGCCGCAGCCGAAGTTCCAGCCGCCCACCATGATGTCGCCGTCCTTCACCTTCTTGACGAAGTCCTTGTCAATGTCCTCCATGCAGTGGCTGGCCAGCTCTTTGGCATCCTGCGTGTTCAGGTGGCGGGCCGGGATGATGACATCGGTATCCACGTTGTCCGGGTATTTGAAAACAGAACCTTTTGCGTTCATTGTTGTGCTCCTTTCCGATCAGACCGTGCGGGGGTCGGTGATGCAGCCGGTCAGTGCGCTGGCGGCGGCAGTGGCGGGAGAAGCAAGGTAGACCTCGCTCTTCACATGGCCCATGCGGCCCACAAAGTTGCGGTTGGTGGTGGAAACGCAGCGCTCGCCCTCGGCCAGAATGCCCATGTAGCCGCCCAGACAGGGGCCGCAGGTGGGGGTGGACACGATGCAGCCTGCATCAATAAAGGCAGTGGTCCAGCCGCGCAGGATGCATTCCTTGTAAACGGCCATGGTGGCGGGGATGATGATGCCGCGCACGCCCTTGGCAATGTGCTTGCCCTTGAGCACGTTGTAGGCGGCTTCCATGTCCTCCAGACGGCCATTGGTGCAGCTGCCGATCACAACCTGATCGATCTTGATGTCCTTGCCCTCGCTGGCAAGGTGGGTGTTCTCGGGCAGGTGGGGGTAGCTGACGGTGGGTTCCAGCTTGTCCAGATCGATCTCAATGGTCTTTTCGTACTCGGCATCCGGGTCGGCCTCAAAGAACACCGGCTCACGCTGGCTGCGGCCCTTGAGGTAAGCCTTGGTCACATCGTCTACGGGGAAGATGCCGTTTTTGGCACCGGCCTCGATGGCCATGTTGCAGATGCACAGGCGGTCGTCCATCGTCAGGCTGGCAACGCCCGGGCCGGTGAACTCCATGGATTTGTACAGCGCACCGTCCACACCGATCATGCCGATGATGTGCAGGATCAGGTCCTTGCCGGACACGCGGGGGCCGAACTTGCCCTTGAGCACGAACTTGATGGCAGAGGGCACCTTGAACCATGCCATGCCGGTGGCCATGCCTGCGGCCATATCGGTGGAGCCTACGCCGGTGGAGAAGGCACCCAGTGCACCATAGGTGCAGGTGTGGCTGTCCGCACCGATCACGCAGTCGCCTGCGGTCACGATGCCTTTTTCCGGCAGCAGGGCGTGCTCAATGCCCATCTGGCCCACATCATAGAAGTTGAGGATGTCGTATTTGTTGGCGAACTCGCGGCACTGCTTGGACTGGGTGGCGCTCTTGATGTCCTTGTTGGGCACAAAGTGGTCCAGCACGATGGCAATGTGCTCTTTGTCGAACACACCGTCAAAACCGGCCTTTTCAAACTCGTTGATGGCAACCGGGGTGGTGATGTCGTTGCCCAGCACGATGTCCAGCTTTGCATTGATGAGCTGGCCTGCCTTGACCTCGGCAAGACCGGCATGTGCGGCAAGAATTTTCTGCGTCAGGGTCATTCCCATGATGGTACTCTCCTTTTATACTTATAGGCGGCTCGCCCTCTCCGTCTGCTCCCGCTGGTCGCATCCACCTCCCCCAAAGTGGGAGGCCTTGGCAGTCCACGCAAAGTTACCGGTTTCGCCAGAGGCTCTCCCTTTGGGAGAGCTGTCACCGCAGGTGACTGAGAGGGCGAGGATGTTACTTATTATTGATCGCGCTCACCAGTGCCTTGATGCCAGCCACGATGATATCGGTGTCGGTGCCGGCACCCCAGGTGACGGTGTTATCGCCCCAGACAAGGCCGACGTAGGAGGCGGCGCGGGAGGTGGAGCCTTCGTCCAGACTGTGCTCGGAGTAGGTCTCGAGGTGGAACTCCATGCCGGTGGCGCTCTGGATGGCGTTTGCCACAGCGTCCAGGCGGCCATTGCCCACCGAGGTGACCACCTTGCGCTGACCGTTCAGCTCCAGCGTGACGGTGGCGGTGATGCCGCTCACCTGTGCAAAGTGGGCTTCCAGAACGTTGAGCGGCTTGCAGCGGTTGAGGAAGGCATCCTCGAAGATGTGCAGCACCTCGTTTGCGCTCAGCTCCTTGTGGCTGTGGTCGGAAACGCTCTTGACCTTGTAGCCCAGCGCCTCGCGCATCTTGGGCGGCAGGTTGTAGCCGAAGTTCTGTTCCAGCACAAAGCCGATGCCGCCCTTGCCGCTCTGGCTGTTGATGCGGATAACATCGGCATCGTAGGTGCGTCCGATGTCGTGGGGGTCAACGGGGATGTAGGGGCAGGTCCAGCGGTGTTCGCCATGCTCCTTGCGGTAGGCCATGCCCTTTGCAATGGCATCCTGATGGCTACCGGAGAAGGCGGCAAACACCAGCTGACCGGCGTAGGGGGTGCGCTCGTAAATGTGCATCCGGGTCACCCGCTCGTAGGTGGCGCAGATGTCCGGCATATCGGAGAAGTCCAGCTTGGGGTCCACGCCGTGGCTGTACATGTTCATTGCCAGCGTCACGGCATCCACGTTGCCGGTGCGCTCGCCGTTGCCGAACAGGCAGCACTCCACGCGCTGTGCACCCGCCAGCACGGCCAGCTCTGCGCAGGCCACGCCGGTGCCGCGGTCGTTGTGGGGATGGGTGGAGATGATCACGCTGTCGCGGTATTTCAGGTGCTTGTCGCAGTACTCGATCTGGTTTGCGTAGACGTGCGGCATGCTCATTTCCACGGTAACGGGCAGGTTGATGATCATGGGGCGGTCCGGGGTGGGCTGCATGATGTCCAGCACGGCGTTGCACACATCCACCGCATAGTCCACCTCGGTGCCGGTAAAGCTCTCGGGGCTGTACTCGAACAGGAAGTTGCCCTCATACTCCTCGCTCAGCTGCTTGACCAGCTTTGCGCCGTCGGTGGCGATCTGCTTGATCTCCTCCTTGCTCTTGTGGAACACCTGCTCGCGCTGGGCCACAGAGGTGGAATTGTAGAAGTGGATCACCGCGCGGGGTGCGCCCTTGACGGCCTCGAAGGTCTTGCGGATGATGTGGTCACGGCACTGGGTCAGCACCTGCACGGTGACATCCTCGGGGATCATGTTCTTTTCGATCAGGGTGCGCAGAAACTCATACTCGGTGTCGCTGGCGGCAGGAAAGCCCACCTCGATCTCCTTGAAGCCGATCTTTACCAGCATCTGGAAGAACTCCAGCTTTTCCTCAAGGCTCATGGGCACGATCAGGGCCTGATTGCCGTCGCGCAGGTCCACGCTGCACCATGCGGGGGCTTTTTCAATGTGATCCTTCTTTACCCAGCTGTCATAGCCTGCGGGTACCGGGTAGTAACCCGGAGCGTACTTGGTTGCGTCCATCATAATGTGCGTCCTCCTAAACGATTTACACTTCTTGCGCCATGCTCTTTGTGAGCGTCCTCGCCCTCTCAGTCTCACATTCGTTCGACAGCTCCCCCAAAGGGGGGAGCCCTTGGCAAAACCGAAAACTTTGCCGTACTGCCAAGGCCTCTCACTTTGGGAGAGGTGGCACGGCGTAAGCCGTGACGGAGAGGGCAAGCCTGCTTCCAAAAGGCAGATATACGAAAAGGCTCTCGTCTTTCAAGGCGAAAACCTTGAGAGACGAGAGCCTGTAAAGTTCAAACTACAGGGCACCCGTGGTACCACTCTCTTTGCTGCGCCTTTGGGCACAGCCGCTTTGCACGATCGGCTTTTTGCGGCGAATCGCTGTCCTTGTAACGGTGGACATCCGTCAGAGCCTACTTGTGTGTTCAGCCCTGCCGCTCAGGGGCCAGTAACCGAAGCCCTCTGCACCCGCCTTGCACCACCCGGCGGCTCTCTGTACGCAGAAGAAATTCGTTTTTTCCCCGTCAACGCATTTGTGCTTTTTTCAAAGTGGACTAAGTTTAGCATGATTCGCGGGCAGTGTCAAGCAATCTGACTCATTCTCAAAATGAAACAATTTCACAAAATATGGGGCAGAATTTCCCAAAATTGTGCACGGGTCGATTCGATGCATTTTTCGGTCGATTCGTGTCAAACGAATGCCCGGGGGGAGCTACGGGTGTATGATAGGATCAAAGATAGAACAGAGGAGGTACACCCTACATGAAACTACGTACCCGTAAATTCCTTGCCGGGCTGCTGAGCCTTGGCCTGCTGCTGCAGGCGGCAAGCCCCCTCAGCGCACTGGCGGCAGAGGATGCTCCCGTGGCGACGCATACTCTGACCGTTACGGTGGGCAATACTACTTACAACCTGACGGCGAATGGTGGAACTGTCAGCTCTGACGAGACATGGCCTTTAGGTTATCCCACCGTGTCTTATGACAAAGGCTTTGCGTTTGAAGGCGGCTTTAATGGCGATGTAACCCTTAACGGTGGAGAAAACGTCACCATCAAGGGTGAATCTTACGCCGTGAATGGTAGCCTGAATGCAACTGTCAATGATCTGACCGTCACAAAATCCGATTCCGGCACTGATGCTGCGATTCGCGGTGATGCAACGATTACTAGCGCTGGTGATGTGAGAATCAGCGGCAACCTTGACTATAATAACATCAGCTTGGTAAATCAGGCTGTTGAAGGCAAGCTGACTGTGAACAGCGCACAGGATGTGAGCATTGACGGCATCCTCAACGGCGGTGCAGATATCAACTGTCAGACCCTTTCTCTGAATTGCGGAAACGGCTCGACCGTCAGCGGAACCCTGACCGTGCACAATGCGCAAAAAATTCAGGCTACCGCTTTTGCTATTTATGGCGTAATCGGCGACAGGGGTAAAGCAGGCAAGCTGGTACTTGATCACTGCACTGGTGCGGTCACGCTTTGCAATACCTACGGTTATGAGGCAGTTCAGGCAGGCACGGTGGAGGTAAGGAATCTGCCGACTGGTTACGTTGCCCGCTATTATGCAGGCAGCTCCGAGGCCGAGAGAACTGAGACCCAGGACGCGAATGATTGTGCAAGATACTCTTATTTCAGAATCGAGTATGTGAATCCGAGCAACAAGACGCTCACGCTGACGAATGCCAAGGCTTACACGGATGCAGCGTACACCACGGAGCTGATCAATGCAACGAGCGCAAACGGCACTTCTACCTATCATGTGGACGAGGGCAAGACAGTCTACGTCAAGGCTGTTGCACCGGGCGAAGGCCAGTGGAAGTTTGGTGGCTGGATAGACCGTGAAGAAACCAGCGAAAAAATCACTGTTACCGTGACCGAAGATATGACCCTGACTGCTAAATGGGTAGAACGGACCACCCATACTCTTACCCTGAAGTATGCCGAAGCCTATGAGGGCGAAACCAAGTTGGTTGGCACTGCTGGTGAAAATGGCACCACTACTTATAAGGTGGAAAACGGCAAAGAACTGACCATCAAGGCTGTTGCACCGGGCGAAGGCCAGTGGACGTTTAAGGGCTGGACTGGCAGCGAAGAGACCAGCGAAAATATCACCGTTACTGTGAACAAAAACATGACCCTGACTGCTAACTGGGTCAAGGAAATCCCTGAACCTGATGAAGGGGTCAACTACGGCATCAAAGTCACGATAGGCAATAATCCTCCCATTGAAGTGACCAGCGAAAACTGCGGGCACATTCTTGAAGTCGGAAACGACAAGCTCACCTATGACCCGGATACCCACACCCTGACCGGTACCGGCAGCTTTGGCAAGATGAAGGTCGAGATCACTGACGATCTCGAGGATAAGGTGGATGTGGTACTGAGCAATGCGAACGGTGCTGTGGTAAATGGCAGCCTGACCGTTACCGGCGCACAGGATGTGAAGGTAACGGGCGTATCCTCCACCGCCCTTATCACGGGGGACGCTACTATTACCTGCGCCGGTGACATCCTGATGGATAATACCGGTTCTGGCAATGTGCTGGGTTATGGTGACCACGGCAATCTCGATGTTCAGAGCGCACAGAATGTGACCATCCATGGTGAGGGCCGTACAAGCACCGATGAAGATGGAAACAGCTATACCATCTATGGCAGAGCCGAGATTGAGTGCAGCGGTAATGTGGAGATCACCAGCCAGAATGGCGGTGCAGTTTGGGACCCGGTCGTGATCACCAAGGCGGCTAATGTGACGATCACTGCAAACCAGCGCGCTGTCTGGGATTCGCGCAGTTACCTCGATTCGTCCATCAATTGCAGTGGTGAAGTGAAGATCACAAGTAAGAATGCTGCGGCACTCCATGATGGCAAGCTGACGATCACTGGCGCAACAGACGTGACCATTTCTGGTAAGCGAGACGAAGGAGCAACCATTGGCGGTGATGCTGAAATCACCTGCTCTGGTGATGTGGTGCTGGAAAACAAGGGCACTGGCGCTGTAGTGGAGAGCAAACTGGTCTACACTCAGAGTCCTGCCAAGGGTTATGAGGTGAAGACCGGCAAGAATGATGAAAGTGCAACGGTTGCTTATACGGACGAAGAAGGTACAACTTCTTACACAGTGACGAACACTGAGACGGACACTGAGACGAATCCTGTACCTTCGTACATCTCCATTACCGCTGTGGGCACTCCTCCTGTCGTGCCCGGCGATGACGACTTTACCGGCGGCGATTCCGGCGCGGGCGGCGCTGTTGCAGCCGTTCTGGTGGGCGGCGCAGCAGTCTGGGGCGGCTACGAGATCGCTACCCGGGTGATCCTGCACAACATCCTGCCCGAGGGCGCAGAGATCCCCGCAAACCGCGGCCAGCTGGCACTGCTGGTGTGGAACACCGCAGGCAGACCTGAACCTGTGAACACCCCGGCCTTTGCGGATGTGGCAGATGCCGACACCGCCAAGGCAGCCCAGTGGTGTGTGGAACAGGGCATCATGGATGCCAAGAGCGAGAGCACCTTCAAGCCGGAAGGCTGGATGCCCAAGTTCAAGACCATTGAAGTGTGGGAAAGGGCTTTCCCCAAGCAGTAAACCCATGCTGAACCAAAGAGAGCAGCTTCGGCTGCTCTCTTTTTGTGTGCAAAGGGAACCTTTGTTAACAAACTGCTAAGTTTTTGGAAAGTTCTGCTCGAATTGCTGTTGCGCCCGGTTTTACTGTGCTATACTACTTGCATCCGGAACCAAAGGAGGAATTGCCACATGAAAGAAGTCAAACCTTCCAAAAAGCCGCTGGCGATCTACTACGCCATCGTGCTGGCGGTCCTGCTGCTGCTCAACCTTGTGCTGCTGCCGTGGATGAGCGAGCGTCAGGTGGAGGAAGTGGACTACGGTACCTTTATGACCATGACCGAGGAAAAGAACATCGGCCGTGTGGATATCGAATCCAACCAGATCATTTTTACCGATAAAGAGGAAAAGCAGGTCTACAAGACCGGCCTGATGAACGACCCGGAGCTTACCCAGCGCCTGTATGATGCCGGAGCGCAGTTTTCCAGCGAGATCGTGGAGCAGGGGTCGCCGATGCTCAATTTCCTGATCTGGTTTGTGCTGCCCATCCTGCTGTTCAGCTTCATCGGCAACCAGATGAACAAAAAGCTGATGGAAAAGGCCGGCGGCGGCCCGGGGTCCATGATGTTCGGCGGCGTGGGCAAGTCCAACGCCAAGGTCTATGTGCAGTCCACCCACGGCATCCGCTTTGCGGATGTGGCCGGTGAGGATGAAGCAAAGGAAAACCTGCAGGAGATCGTGGATTACCTGCACGACCCCGGCAAGTACGAGAGCATTGGCGCATCCATGCCCAAGGGCATCCTGCTGGTGGGCCCTCCGGGCACCGGCAAGACCATGCTGGCCAAGGCCGTGGCAGGCGAATCCAACGTGCCCTTCTTCTCCATTTCCGGTTCCGAATTCGTGGAGATGTTCGTGGGCATGGGCGCATCCAAGGTGCGCGACCTGTTCCGGCAGGCAAAGGAAAAGGCCCCCTGCATCGTGTTCATCGATGAGATCGATGCCATCGGTCAGAAGCGCAACAGCGGCAATCTCGGCGGCAACGACGAGCGTGAGCAGACTTTGAACCAGCTGCTCACCGAGATGGACGGCTTTGAGGGCAACACCGGCGTCATCATTCTGGCGGCCACCAACCGCCCGGATTCTCTGGACCCGGCCCTGACACGTCCCGGACGTTTTGACCGCCGTGTTCCGGTGGAGCTGCCCGACCTCAAGGGCCGCGAAGAGATTTTGAAAGTGCACGCCAAAAAGGTGGCACTGGCCCCGGGCATCGACTTCAACACCGTGGCCCGCATGGCTTCCGGTGCATCCGGTGCGGAACTTGCCAACATCGTCAACGAAGCAGCCCTGCGCGCCGTGCGTGCAGGCCGCAAGAGCGTGACGCAGGCCGATCTGGAGGAGAGCATCGAGGTGGTCATTGCAGGCTACCAGAAGAAGAATTCTATCCTCACCGACAAGGAAAAGTGCATCGTGGCCTACCACGAGATCGGCCATGCACTGGTGGCGGCCAAGCAATCCAACTCTGCCCCTGTGCAGAAGATCACCATTATCCCCCGCACCTCCGGCGCACTGGGCTACACCATGCAGGTGGACGAGGGCAACCACTACCTGATGAGCAAGGAAGAGCTGGAAAACAAGATCGCCACCCTTACCGGCGGACGCGCCGCCGAGGAAGTGGTGTTCCGATCCATCACCACCGGTGCCTCCAACGATATCGAGCAGGCCACCAAGCTTGCCCGCGCCATGCTTACCCGCTACGGCATGAGCAAGGACTTTGACATGGTGGCGCTGGAGACCGTGAACAACCAGTATCTGGGCGGCGACACCTCGCTGGCCTGCTCGGCCCAGACCCAGCGCGAGATCGACCAGAAGGTGGTGGAGCTGGTCAAGGCTCAGCACGAAAAGGCTGTCCGGATTTTGACCGACAACCGCGCCAAGCTGGACGAGCTGGCACGGTATCTGTACCAGAAGGAGACCATCACCGGCGAGGAGTTCATGGAGATCCTGAACCGGGAACCGGCACAGGCCCAGTGACCCCGGCAGCAGAGATTCCAAAAAATTTTTATAGCCTGCTGCAATAATCCCGCCGCCGCATCCGTTTATAAGACAGATGCGGCGGTTTTGTATTACACCGCATGGCAGACCATGGTTTTCCACAAAACAAAAATGTGCGGTGCAAAACCGCCGTCAACGGAGGTATTCCAAATGAAACTGAACCATAAATTTGTCCGTACCGTCACCACCACCGCTGCAGTGCTGGGCGCTGCCGCCATGCTGAGCGTGGGTGCATTTGCCGCAGAGGCAGACATCAACGACCCTGCTGCCGCAGGCTATCTGCCCCCGCAGGAGCAGATGGTGCAGGGGGATATCGCCCTGCACAGCGCCGATGTGGCGATCGGCGAAAAGGACCCCACCTACGGCGGATACGGCGCACCGGAGGGAAACCCCATTCAGGGCAACATCATGCTGATCTCCGGCGATGAGCTGGCCGCCCCGTCCGCAGATGAAACGGCGAAAAAGAGCGAGGCCCGCTACACCGTCAAGGGCCTGTTCGGCAGAGAAGTGCTGTACACTGCCCGCCAGAAGGACGGCGTGCTGACGCTGGATGTGCCCGCCGGTTCTGCTACCTTCCGCACCACCGTGCAGGACATGCAGACCTTGCTGAACGAGGGTGTGAGCACGCTGGTGATCCAGACTGAGAAGGGCTCCACCACCCTGAACCTGTCCCTGTTGGTGGAGGGCCAGAAGGGCACCGACCGCGTGGTGCTGCGCCGACTGGGCGAAAACACCTTCCTCACCGTGGGCCTGCGCTGCCGCCGCGATTTGATCGTGGGGCGCTGACCGCTTGACAGATGAACCCTCTCAGTCTCGCATACGCTCGACAGCTCCCCCGAAAGGGGGAGCTTTTTTGCGCCTTCCGTCAGATGCGAAAGCTCGCCCTTCGGGAGAGCTGGCATCGCACAGCGATGACTGAGAGGGTTTCTACGCCTGAGAGCGCAAGGCTGCATACGGTTGTTAAGTTTTTGAAAATTTGCGCAGATGTCTTTGCAAAGTCTGCCGGGAGATGTTATAGTTAAATTGAAACAGTATGTATTCCCGATAGAAAGGAAAAAACGCCATGGAGCATTTTGTGGAGTTTGAGGACGTTTGCAAATATTATCAGACCGGCAGTGTGAAGATCGCCGCCGCAGACCACCTGAATTTCTATGTGGATAAGGGCGAGTTCTGCATCATCGTGGGGCCTTCCGGCGCAGGCAAGACCACCCTGCTGAACATCCTCGGCGGCATGGACAGCTGCGACGAGGGCAACGTCTGGCTGGACGGCCAGAACGTGAGCCACTTTACCGCCAGAGAGCTGACCACCTACCGCCGGTACGATGTGGGCTTTGTGTTCCAGTTCTACAACCTTGTGCAGAACCTGACCGCACTGGAGAACGTGGAGCTGGCCAGCGAGATCTGCCGCGACCCGCTGGACCCCAAAGAGACCCTGCGCAGCGTGGGTCTGGGAGAGCGGCTGAACAACTTCCCGGCCCAGCTTTCCGGCGGCGAGCAGCAGCGGGTGTCCATTGCCCGCGCACTGGCCAAAAACCCCAAGCTGCTGCTCTGCGACGAGCCCACCGGTGCACTGGATTACAAGACCGGCAAGCAGGTGCTGGCCCTTTTGCAGGATACCTGCCGCCGCACCGGCCGCACGGTGATCGTTATTACCCACAACACCGCCCTGACGGCGATGGCAGACCGCATCATTCAGGTGCGCAGCGGTAAGATCGTCTCCAATCAGGTCAACGAGCACCCTGTGCCGGTGCAGGAGATTGAGTGGTGAGAGCTGTGCTGAAAAGTTATCGTAAAAACATCCTGCGGGAAATGAAGGACAACCTGAGCCGCATGGTCTCGCTGTTCGGTATCGTAGCGCTGGGCATGATGATGCTGACCGGCCTGATGAGTTTTGCGCCCAGCATGCGCATCGCCGGGCAGAAATACTACGTGCAGCAGAACGTGTTCGACCTGCGGGTGCTGTCCACGCTGGGCCTTTCGGAGGAGGACATTGCCGCCATTGCCGCCGTGGACGGCGTGGAGGCTGTGCAGCCGGTGAAATATCAGGACGTGGAGGCCCAGTGGCAGGGCCAGAGCGAGACGGCGGTGGTGCGCCTGCAGCAGCTGCCCGCCGACCCCGGGGCCGACACGGCAGAAAATATGAACCGTCTGGTGCTGCTCTCGGGCCGGATGCCTGAGGCTCCGGATGAGTGCGTGGTGCATGTGATGGGCTACGGCGACCCGGTGGAACCGGGCACGGTGCTCACCCTGCCGGAGGACACCGAACATGTGAGCCGGAAGCAGTTCACGGTAGTGGGCACCGTGCAGGACCCGCAGCATTTTTCCACGGACAAGGAGAGCAGCACCGCCGGTGACGGCCAGCTGGATGATATTGTGTTCCTGCCGGAGGGCAGCCTGACCACGGATTATTATACGGCGTGCTATCTCAAAGTAAAAAATGCCGGCCTGTATGATAATTACTCGGACGCGTATCAGGCAGCAGTGGATGACACAGCCGCAAGGGTAAAGGCCATCAGCGGGGCACAGTGCACAGCCCGGCGGGCGGAGCTGATCGAGGATGCCAGTGCAGAGCTGGCCGATGCCCGGGCCGAGTACAACGACAAAAAAGCCGAAGCAGACCGTCAGTTTGCGGAGGCAGAACAGCAGCTGGCCGATGCACAGGCACAGCTGGACAGCGCCAAAGCCCAGCTGGACACGGGCGAAGCGGAGCTTGCCGCCAACAAAAAGGCTCTGCCGGATACCATGCAGGGCGGTGCGGACGAGCTGGTGAGCGGCGAGGAACAACTGCTGGAATTTGAGGATCAGCTGCAGCAGATCGAGATGCTGGTGAACCTGAAAAAGGTGGCCGACCCGCTGCTGGGCTATGCCGAAACGGCTCTGAACAATGCACAGAAAGCGCTGGACGAAGCGGAACCTGCCGATGAAGAGTACACCGAGCTGCGGGATGCCCTGCAGAAGGCGCAGGATGCTTACGACAACATCAGCGGCCAGCTGAACGGCTATCAGGCCCAGCTGGACGAGGGCAAGCGCCAGATGTATGCACAGGGGCTGATCTCTTCGCCCAGCCTTTCCAACGAGCAGCTGGTGACTGAGGCAAAGGCAGCACTGCGCCAGATGAAGGTAAAGCTTCTGCAGGGTCAGCTGCAGCTGACCACCGGCACGGCCACAGCCTACACCCAGTTCGATGCGGCTCGCACCCGGCTGGACGAGGGCTGGCAGGAATACAGGGACGGCGTGCAGCAGCTGGCCGATTCCCGCGCGGAGTACGAGAGCCGGAAGGCCGATGCCGAACAGCAGTTGGCCGATGGCCTTGCCCAGCTGAACGATGCCGAGGAACAGGTGAGCCAGATCAAGAGCGGTGAGTGGTATGTGCTGGACCGCGGCTCCACCATGAGCTTTGTCACCTTTGAGCAGTATGCCGACCGCATGGATGCCATTGCACGGGTGTTCCCGGTGTTCTTCTTCCTGGTGGCGGCGCTGGTGGCCACCACCACCATGACCCGCATGGTGGACGAGAACCGCCTGCAGCTGGGTACTCTGAAAGCTCTGGGCTACTCCAACGCAAAGATCGCAGGCAAGTATCTGTTCTATGCCCTCAGCGCCAGCGTGCTGGGCAGCATCGTGGGCATGGTCATCGGTTTTGTGGTGTTCCCGCTCATCATCTGGTATGCCTACCAGATGATCTTCAGCATGTCCACCTTTACGCTGCACTTTTACCCCGGCATGGCGGCAGCCAGTGTGGCCATCAGCGCGGCCGTCATCGGTTTTGCTACATGGAACGCCTGCCGTGCCAGCCTGAAGGAAAAGACTGCAGCTTTGCTGCTGCCCCGGGCCCCGGTGGCAGGCAAGCGCATCTTTTTGGAGTACATCACCCCGCTGTGGCAGCACATGAGCTTCTCCCAAAAGACCACAGCCCGCAACCTGTTCCGCTACAAAAAGCGCTTCTTCATGACAGTGCTGGGCGTGGCAGGCTGCACGGCGCTGCTGCTGATCGGTTTTGGCATTCAGGATTCCATCCTGCCCATCGTGGACAAGCAGTCCGGGCAGCTGACCCACAACGATCTCACCATCTCGCTCAGCGATGAAAAGGCGCTGACCATGGAGCAGGGCCTTGCCGACACGCTGGACAGCAGCAGTGCGGTCCACAGCTGGGGCGCGTTCTACACAAAGTCCACCACCCTTTATAATGAAGAGGGCGGGAGCGCCGATGTCAGCATCGTAGGCGCGGAGGACGATGCCCGGATGACCGAATACTTCACCTTCCGCACCCGGGTGGGCCACGACCCCATTCCCTTTGAAGAGGACAGCGTGATCCTGACCGAAAAAACGGCCCTGAATCTGGGGCTGAGCGTGGGCGATACGTTCTATGTGGAGGCAGCAGACGGGAGCCGCGTGCCGCTGGTGCTGACCGGCATTACTGAGAACTACATGTTCACCCGGCTGTATCTCTCCAATGCGCAGCTGCAGGCCCTGCTGGGCAGCACGCCGGAGTGGAACACCGTCTACGGCCTGACCGGCTGTACCACCGAGGCGGAGTACAACACCCTGCGCACAAAGCTGCTGGGCTGCAACTATGTGAGCAGCGTCAGCTTCACCGAGGACACCACCTCCATGTTCGGCAGCCTGATCGGCAGCCTGAACTACGTGGTGGTGCTGATCATCGTGTGCGCGGCGGCGCTGGCGGCGGTGGTGCTGTACAACCTGATCAGCGTCAACCTTGCCGAGCGCAAAAAGGAGCTTGCCACTATCAAGGTGCTGGGCTTCTATGACAAAGAAGTGTACCGCTACATCTTCCGCGAGATCGAGCTTTTGTCCCTCATCGGCTCCGGCGTGGGCCTGTTGCTGGGCGTGCCGCTGCACCGGTTCATTATCCTGACCGTGGAAATGGATCAGCTCATGTTCATCCGCACCATTGCACCCCGCAGCTATCTGCTGGCAGTGGCATTGACGATGCTGTTCACCTTTGTGGTGTGCTTTGCCATGCGGCGGCATGTGCGGCATATCAGCATGGTGGAAAGCATGAAAGCCCCGGAGTGACAGCATGACAGCGGCAAAGAACCGGTAAATTCATAAAAGCTTCATATAAATAACATGCTTTCGCAGAAATTCTCTGGTATGATAATGCTACCGACAGGCGGGGCCGCAACCGCCTGAACGGGTAACATGATTCCTCCTTTACCAAACCAAATACCGCAAAACAAAACACCGCGCCTTGTCTGATCCGCAGCAGACAGGGCGCGGTGTCTTGTTTAAACCGTTAAGTTTTCAGCATCTGCGGCAATGGCATCGGCCTGCTGCTGGGTGAGCACGCGGCACTTGACCATCCGCTTGAGCACCACCTGCATCCGCTTGAAGGCAAGCTCCGGGCTGCTGGCGTAGGTGGAAGGCGCGTTGGGCATACCCGCCAGATAGATCGCTTCGGCATCGGTCAGCTGGGCCGGTTCCTTGCCAAAGTAGCCCTCGGCGGCCTGTGTGATGCCGTAGCAGCCGTTTCCAAAATAGATGGTGTTGGCGTACATCTCAAAGATCTGCTGCTTGGAGTAGGTCTTTTCAATATCAAAAGCAGCAAGCATCTCGGCAGCCTTGCGGGCCAGATGCTTGTCCTGCGTGAACAGCTCGTTCTTGGCAAGCTGCTGGGTCAGGGTGCTGCCACCCTCGGCCAGCGAGTGGGTGCGCAGGTCGGCCAGCAGGGCGCGGGCAATGGCCCCCGGGTCGATACCCTTGTGGGTCATAAAATGCTCGTCCTCGGTGCAGATGACTGCGTTAATATAGATCTGCGGCAGCGCATCGTAGGAAGTATAGCTCCCGCGGGCACAGATGGCGTCGTACATGGAAGCCACTGGGTAACTGCTGGCGGCACTGCGGTACAGCTGTCTGCCCTGATAAAAGAACCAGCCGCCTGCCAGCAGCCCGCCAAGCAGCAGGATGCAAAGAACAACGAGCAGGCTCTGCTTTAAAAAATGAAAGAAACGATGCAGCATCGAAAAACTCCTTTGATGATAAAAAAGAACGCTACCATAATAAACGATTTGCAGGGCGTTTGCAAGGAACAGCTTTAGTATAACAATAAAATTTTAAGGTTTTATCAATGGAAAAATAAAAATTTCCGAAGAAGCAGAAGTATTACTCCTGTTGGAACTGCACAACGGGATGCTGCAAATGCGGGCTGCGCATCGTGCAGAAAACTCAATTTGAAAAAACTGGAATTAACCCATTGACAAACTGGGTAAGAGGGGATATAATGCAAACAGTAAATCCACAAACCTAGTGGGAAAAAGAAAACAACGGTTTTGCTTCCCGGTACAGAGCAGATAGAGGCTCCGGTTTGTAGATGAGTGGGAAAGAATTATTTCGGAAAGGAGGGCACGGATATGAAGCTGATTTGGAACGACCTGCTGCACGCAAACTTCCGCTATGGGCGAATGTACGGTGACCGGGCAGAACATCTGGCTGCGAACTGTACGATGCCCTCTTGCTGTGCACGAATGTGTACCCGAATGTGACGTTGACAGAATAGCTTTGAATTGTGTTTGCCCGGTGCGCTTTTGTATCACGCATCGGGATTTTTTGTATCATAAAATTATACTAAAAGTACAAATAGAGAGGTAAAATACTATGTCTGACTATAAATTTGAGACCCTGCAGCTTCACGTTGGCCAGGAGCAGGCCGATCCCGCAACCGATTCCCGTGCAGTGCCTATCTACCAGACCACTTCCTATGTGTTCCGCAACAGCCAGCACGCAGCAGACCGCTTCGGCCTGGCAGACGCAGGCAACATCTACGGCCGTCTGACCAACTCTACGCAGGACGTGTTCGAGAAGCGCATCGCTGCTCTGGAAGGCGGCGTGGCTGCTCTGGCTACCGCTTCCGGTGCTGCTGCCATCACCTACACCATCGAAGCACTGGCACAGGCTGGTGACCACATCGTGGCTCAGAAGACCATCTACGGCGGCAGCTACAACCTGCTGGAGCACACCCTGACCCAGTTCGGTGTCACCACTACCTTTGTCAATGCACACGATCTGGCTGAGGTGGAGAATGCCATCCAGCCCAACACCAAGGCCGTCTATCTGGAAACTCTGGGCAACCCCAACAGCGATATCCCCGATATCGATGCCATTGCAGCCATCGCGCACAAGCACGGCCTGCCACTGGTCATCGATAACACCTTCGGCACCCCGTACCTGATCCGTCCTATTGAGCACGGCGCAGATATCGTCGTCCATTCCGCCACCAAGTTCATCGGCGGCCACGGCACCACGCTGGGCGGCATCATCGTGGACAGCGGCAAGTTTGACTGGAAGGCAAGCGGCAAGTTCGGCAATATTGCTGACCCCAACCCCAGCTACCACGGCGTTTCCTTTGCCGATGCAGCAGGCCCCGCAGCTTTTGTCACCTACATCCGTGCGATCCTGCTGCGTGATACCGGTGCCACCATTTCGCCGTTCAACGCCTTCCTGCTACTGCAGGGCACCGAGACCCTGAGCCTGCGCATCGAGCGCCATGTGGAGAACACCAAGAAGGTGGTCGAGTTTCTGGCAAACCACCCGCAGGTGGAGAAGGTCAACCACCCCTCCCTGCCGGATCACCCGGATCACGCCCTGTACGAGAAGTACTTCCCCAACGGCGGTGCATCCATCTTCACCTTCAACATCAAGGGCGGCCGTAAAGAGGCATTCAAGTTTATCGATAACCTGAAGGTCTTCTCTCTGCTGGCAAACGTTGCTGATGTGAAGAGTCTGGTCATCCACCCGGCTTCCACCACCCACAGCCAGCTGAACGACGAAGAGCTGGCCGAGCAGCAGATCTATCAGAACACCATCCGCCTGTCCATCGGCACTGAGCACATCGACGATATCATTGCTGATCTGGAAGCAGGTTTCGCAGCCGTCCGCGGCGAGTAAATCTTATCCCCTTAAAACCTCCGACAGAATGTGTATGCCTTGTTTTTTCTCCTGATCTCTTCCAAAAATTCCTTATATCCTAAACACAGCAAAAGGGTCCCGGAATTTTCTCCGGGACCCTTTTGTTGTTTGCGGCAAAATGCCGTCAGCCTTTCACGCCGCCCAAAGCAACACCGCGGACGATGAACTTGGAAAGCAGCAGGTACACGATGATGACGGGCAGAATGGCGATAGCCACCATCATGTAAACCTTGCCCATATCAAACTTGAGGAAGTCTGCACTGCGCAGCTGTGCAATCAGGATGGGCAGGGTCTTTTTGTCGGCGCTGTCCAGCACCAGAGCGGGAATGAAGTAGTTGTTCCAGCTGGCCACGAAGGAGAAAATGGCCTGCACTGCCAGAGCGGGCTTCATAATGGGCAGCACGATCTTGTTGAAGGTGTAGAACTCGCCTGCACCGTCGATGCGGGCAGCCTCTACGATCTCCATGGGAAGGGAAGCGTCCAGATACTGCTTCATGAAGAAGAACACGGTGGGCGCTGCAATGCTGGGCAGGATCAGCGGGATAAAGCTGTTCTTCAGGCCCATCTTGGTGATGAGCTGCAAAAAGCCCAGAGCGGACACCTGCGTGGGCATGGTCATAATCAGCAGGATAATGGCGAACGCGGCCTTTTTGAATTTGAAGTTATAGGCGTAGATGCCGTAGGCCGTCAGGGCCGAGAAGTACACGCTGAGCGCCGCCGAGCAGGCGGAGACGATCAGGCTGTTGCGGATGCCGGAGACGACAGGAATGTTGGCATCGGCCAGCACGTTTTGGAAGTTGGTGATGAGCGATTTGCCCGGCAGCAGCGAGAAGCCTTTCTGGATCTCGAAGTGGGTGCGGGTGGAGTTGATCACCAGCACATAGAAGAAGAACAGGCACAAAAAGCTGATGAGCACCAGCACCAGATAACACCATGCGCGGCGTGCAGCCAGTGTTGCTTTTTCCGATTGATTTCTAGGAGTGTGTGCCATAATCATTTCCCTCCTTTTGCTGCCTTTTTGGCGGCGTTCAGTTCTTTGCGCTGGGCGCGGGTCAGGCCGTCATCCTCCTTGGTAAGGGAGAAGTAGACCACAACGCACAGCACTGCGCACACGAGGAACAGCACCACGGATACAGCACCGGCCATGCCGTAGTTCTTGCTGAACAGGTGGTTGTTCAGGTACATGATCATGGTGGTGGAGGTGCGGTCCGGGCCGCCCTTGCCGTTGGTCAAAATCTGCGGCACATCGAACATCTGCAGGCCGCCGATCATGGAGGTGATCATGACGTAAACAAGGATGGGACGGATCAGCGGAATGGTGATCTTCCAGAACATCTGGTTCGGGGTGCAGCCGTCCAGTTCAGCCGCTTCGTACAGGGTGGGATCCACGCCCATGATCGCAGCCATCAGCATGATGGTGGTGTTGCCGAACCACATCAGGAAGTTCATCAGGCCGATCAGCCCGCGGTTGCCCCACACGGTGTTCAAAAAGCTGATGGGTGCATCGATCCAGCCCATGCTCTGCAGCACGGCGTTCACCGGGCCGTTGTCCGAGAACAGCGCGAAGAACAGCATTGCAAAGGCGGAGGCCATGATCAGGTTGGGCATGTAGATGACCGTCTTGAAGAAGGTCTGGCCCTTCAGCTTCAGGCGCAGGTCGGTGAACCATGCTGCCAGCAACAGGGAAATGGCGATCTGCGGGATAAAGCCAATGATCCACAGGATCAGCGTGTTGCCAAAGTACTTGGGCAGATCGGTTGCGAACAGGGTAATGTAGTTTTTCAGGCTCACAAAGTTCGGGCCAATGACCTTCAGGCCGCTGCGGTAATATTCAAAAAAGCTGTAGTAAATGGTAGATGCCAGAGGGATCAGCTGGAATACCGCGAAGATGATGAAGAACGGCGCAATGAAGATGTAGCCCCATTTCGCGTAGCTGATCGACCCTTTCTTTTTCTTTTCTCCCATAAGGATCGCCTCCTGATAAATTTGCGGAAAGAACAGGGGCGGGCGGGAACAGCGTCCGGCCCGCCCCTGCGTATTCACTTTTCCGTTTTAGGGTCGGCTGCTATTATGCGGGCCACACCACGTCGGTCAGCTCAGGATACTTCTCCTTGATAGCGGTCTCGAAGTTTGCCTTTGCGGTATCTTCGTCCACGTTGCCGGTAAAGTAATCCTTGAATGCGGTCTGGAAGCTCTCGTTCAGGCCCTGATCATACGGACCAGCGTTGGACATATCGATCTTGGTTGCAGCCTCTGCAAACAGAGCGATGTGGTTCTGGCCGCCCAGGAACGCGGAGCTGTAATCGCTGTTTGCAATCTCGTTCATAGCCTTCTCGTTGTTGGTGTAGTCCTGCGTATCCATGGTGATCTGCTTCATGATGGCCTCATCGCAGGTCAGCTTCTGCATAACATCCTTAATGGTTTCGATGTTGTCGCTGCCGGCTGCGCCGCAGATCCAGGTGCCGCCCCAGTAATAGGGCTGAGGGCCTTCGCACACAGCGTAATCGCCGTAGATACCGTTGCCAACTTCTTCCTTGCCGCCCTCAGCGACAGGAGTCTCCAGCGAGTTGCCCAGCAGGGTGAAGTTGATGCCCCAGGTGGAGTAGAAGAAGCCGAACACCTTACCGGTGGGACCCTGATCGGCTGCCCACTGGCTGTCCCACAGGCTGGACTTGTTGTTATAGCCCTTATCGGTGTACTCCTTGGTCTGATCGACCCACTTCATAATGTTCTCATCAACGGTAACGGTAGTGCCGGTGACCCACGGAGCTGCCACGTTGTTGGAGAAGGTGCGGTATGCATCATCAAAGCCGGACAGCATCTTGTAGCCCTTGGCGGCTGCCTGTGCAGCTACATCATTGAACTTATCCCAGTCGGACAGGTAGGTCTGCACTTCGGCGGGATCATCGGTGCCCAGAACATCCTTGGCAATGCTGCGGCGGTATGCAAACAGACCGGGAGTTGCCTGCCAAGTGGTGCCGCGCTGGCTGCCGTCCACAGTAACGATGTCCTTGGTGTACTGGTACTGGCCAGCCAGATCGTCGTCGGTCAGGCCGATGTCTGCCTTGACATCCAGAACATAATCGGAATCCACATACTTCAGAGCATAGTCAGCCTCGATCAGGAAGATGTCGATCTTGTCATCATCAGCAGCGCTGTCCTGGCTCAGCAGGGCTTCGTCCAGCTTGTTCTGATAGTTGTTGTTCTCGTTGGCATTGATGGTCCACTTCACAACGGTGCCATCCTTCAGGGTGGTGGTGGACTTGTCGGCTGCGATCTCGGAAACTTCCGGATAGTAGTCGTTGAAGCGGCTCTGGAACTCATCATTCCAGCACCAGATGTTCAGCACCTTGCCGCCTGCTGCGGGAGCTTCGGAAGCAGCTGCGCTGGATGCGGGAGCTGCAGAAGAGGCGGTGCTGGTGGAAGAAGAACCACCACAGGCAGCCAGAGCTGCACCAATGGTCACGACACCGGAAGCGAGCAGGAAATTACGACGAGAGATCTTTTTCATAAGGGTAAACCTCCTTCATGGTTTTCCATTATTAGCAAAAGTTTTCTTCAAAAAAGGTTCTGTAGCAAGAGCCTTTGGAGACATATTAAAGAATGCTGACCGACCCGCCGTCCAGCAATTTGCCGGAAACGCGGATCTGTTCGGGCAGGGTCACTCTTGGATGCTCGATCAGCTCAATGAGCTTGTCGGCAGCCGTGCGGCCCAGCGCGGCGGTGTTCTGCTGGTAAGTCACCAGCTGAGGCTTGACCACCCGCGAGAGGTAGATGCCGTCGTAGCCCATCACCGAAACATCCTCCGGGATCGAAAGCCCCTTTTCGCTGATGGCGTTGTAGCCGCCCAGCGCGGAGAAATCGTCCGGGAAGATGATGCAGGTGGGCGGCTGCGGAAGCTCCAGCAGCGCTTTGGTCTCGGCGGCACAGCGGTCGGCATCATGGTAGATACCCTCCCGCACATAAGCTTCCGGGATCTTCAGGCCCAGCTCTTCGCAGGCCTGATAGAAACCTGCAACACGGTTCTCGGTAACGGCGGTCTTTTCGCCGTGGATAAAGGCGATGCGGCGGTGGCCGCAGGCCCATGCCTGCCGCACCAGTGCCTTCAGGCCGGAAACGTTATCCGAGAGGATCGCCATGCGGTTATTGAACACATGATCGATCGTGACCACCGGCACCTCGCTGTTCACCAGCTCCACCACCTGCGGCTCGTAGAAGTTCACGCAGGCGATCACCACACCGTCCACATTGCGGTAGCGGCAGTGCTCAAGGTAGCTCATGCTCTTGCCGCTGATATTGTGGTTGATAAAGGTGATGTCGTAACCGTGTTTCTCGGCTTCCACCTTGAAGCTGTCCAGCACGGCGGAAAAGTATTCGTGGGTCAGGCCGCTCTGCCGTTCATCCACGAACAGAACGCCCAGATTGTAAGTACGGTTTGTTTTCAAGGAACGCGCGGCGGCGTTTGGCATGTAGCCCATACGGTGCGCTGCGGCCCGTACTCGTTCTCGTGTGGCAGGCGAGATATCCGGCTGGTCGTTCAGCGCCTTGCTGACCGTTGCCACCGATACGCCGCATTCCTTTGCCAGATCTTTCAGGGACGGCATCGCTCGTTTGCCTCCTTCCGAAGAACGTTTTACGGGGGATGTTCTCCATCAAGTCCTTAATCGTTTTCGCAATTTCATAATAGCGTATTTTGTACGAAAAATCAAGCTCAAAAGAATAACTTTCATTGCTTTTGGCTCAATTTTGGCGTTTTGTTCGTTTCTGGAGAACCGGAATTGTGCATCTTGGATGGATTTCGTTACATTTCGGTTAAAATCAAAAGATTTTCGTTGCGGTTTCGTTACGATTTTCGCCGTATATAATATTACCTATAAGTTGTGTTTCAGCGTTTTCGCTTACAGGAAGCACCAAAAGCGTGCTTGAAATGAATTTTCTGAAAATCATGGAAACATGCGTATTTATGAAAGATACTTTCAGAAATTTTTTAGAAAATCCTCTTGCTTTTTTGGCCTGCTTGGGCTATGCTAGAAGCAAAGAGAATGCTTTGATCGTCTGCCTTAATCGTTTTCGCAAAAGCGATGCCGCCGGGGCTACCGGCAGCTGATAAGGAGGAAGCATTTATGAAATTCGGCCATTTTGATGACGCACGCAAAGAATATGTCATCACCACCCCGCGCACGCCTCTGCCCTGGATCAACTACCTTGGCAGCGAGGATTTCTTCAGTCTTGTCTCAAATACGGCGGGCGGCTACAGCTTTTACCGCGATGCGCGGATGCGCCGCCTGACCCGCTACCGCTATAACAGCTCCCCGCTGGATATGGACGGCCACCACATTTACATCAAGGATGGCGATACCGTCTGGAACCCCGGCTGGCAGCCCACCAAGACAGAGCTGGACAGCTACGCCTGCCGCCACGGTCTGGGCTATACTATTCTGGAGGGTGAGAAGAACGGTGTTTCCGCTGCGCAGGAGCTGTTCGTGCCCACCGGCGATGCCTGTGAGCTGGACCGCCTGACTTTGAAAAATAAAACGGGTGCCGTAAAAGAGCTGGATGTGTTCAGCTATGTGGAGTTCTGCCTGTGGGATGCCATTGACGACAGCTCCAACTTCCAGCGCAACTTCTCCACCGGCGAGGTGGAGGTGGAGCCGGCCATCATCTACCATAAGACGGAATACCGTGAGCGCCGCAATCACTATGCGGTATTCTGGAGCAATACGCCCGTTACCAGCTTTGATACCACCCGCGATGCCTTCTGCGGTGTGTATGGCGGCCCTGCAGACCCGCAGGCCGTCCGCGCCGGGCACTGCTCCGGCAGCATTGCCCACGGCTGGGCACCGGTGGGCGCGCTGCACATCCATGTCACCCTTGCACCGGGTGAGGAAAAGAAGATCCTCTTCGGTCTGGGCTACATCGAGAACCCACAGGAAGAAAAGTTCACGGCTCCCGGTGTCATCAACAAGGAGCGTGCCCATGCCATGATCGCACGCTATGCCACCGATGCACAGGTGGACGCGGCCCGCAAGGCGCTGGCCGACCACTGGGAAGCTCTGCTCTCCACCTACCATCTGGAATCCGGCGAGGAAAAGCTGGACCGTATGGTAAACATCTGGCACCAGTATCAGTGTATGGTCACCTTCAATATGAGCCGCTCGGCCAGCTACTTTGAAAGCGGGACCGGCCGCGGCATGGGCTTCCGCGACAGCTGTCAGGATCTGCTGGGCTTTGTACACATCATTCCGTCCCGCGCACGGGAGCGCATTCTGGATATCGCCGCCACCCAGTTTGAGGATGGCAGCGCCTACCACCAGTACCAGCCCCTGACCAAGAAAGGCAACCGCGATATCGGCACCGGCTTCAACGATGACCCGTTGTGGCTCATTGCCGGCACTGCCGCCTATCTGCGCGAGACCGGCGACTGGTCTATTCTGAACGAGCAGGTGCCCTTTGATAACGATGCCAGCAAGGCACAGAGCCTGATGGAGCATCTGCGCCGCAGCTTCAACTTTACCGTCACCCACCTTGGCCCCCACGGCCTGCCGCTCATTGGCCGCGCCGACTGGAACGACTGCCTGAACCTGAACTGTTTCTCGGAGCACCCGGGCGAGAGCTTCCAGATCACCGGTCCCAGCGAAGGCCCTGTGGCCGAAAGCGTGTTCATTGCGGGCATGTTCGTCAAGTACGGCCACGAGTACGCCGAACTGTGCGACCACCTGAACCTTGCCGATGAAGCCGCTGCGGCCCGCAAGGCCGTGGACGGCGTGGAACAGGCGGCCCTGACCTCTGGCTGGGACGGCGCATGGTTCCGCCGCGCCTACGATGCTTTTGGCAAGCCTGTTGGCAGCAAGGAGTGCACCGAGGGCCAGATCTTCATTGAGCCGCAGGGCATGTGCGTCATGGCTGGCATTGGCAAGGAGACCGGTCAGGCCGCGCAGGCATTGAAGAGCGTAGAGGAACGGCTGGATACCAAGTACGGTGTGGTTCTGCACCAACCTGCATACACCAGTTATCAGCTCAATCTGGGCGAAATTTCCAGCTATCCTCCGGGATACAAGGAGAACGCCGGTATCTTCTGCCACAACAACCCGTGGATCAGCTGTGCCGAAGCCGTTCTGGGCCACGGCGACCGGGCCTTTGAGGTGTACCGTAAGACATGCCCGGCCTACATCGAGGATATTTCTGAGATCCACCGCACCGAACCCTATGTCTACAGCCAGATGGTGGCCGGTAAGGATGCCCCCACCTTTGGCGAAGCAAAGAACAGCTGGCTGACCGGCACTGCCGCATGGACCTTCTTCAATGTGAGCCAGTATATCCTTGGCATCCAGCCCACGCTGGACGGCCTGAAGGTAGACCCCTGTATCCCACACACGCTGGGCGGCTTCACCGTTACCCGCCGCTACCGGGGCGCAACCTATCACATTGCAGTGGATAATACCGCTGCAGTCCAGTACGGTGTGAAGAGCGTCGCTGTGGATGGCAAGCCCATTGAGGGCAGCCTGCTGCCGCTGGCACCGGAAGGCGCTGTGGTAGAGGTGCAGGTGACCATGGGATAACCTTTACTGCATTTTCATAATTTCTCCTTCGTGCGGTTCTGAAAGAACAGCGGCCTCCGCATTACGATCCTGCTTGGCATCATATTTGCCTTGCAGGACTTCATCTGCAAGCTGCCGACCAATCTCGTGGGCCTGCTCCGGCGTGGTTTCGCCCGGATGTCGGTGGTGTCGATAGGATATCGCCGCAAGAAGAAGTCTCTTCATTCCAATGAACAGGATCGTCCCCGTCTCATTCTTCACAAAAAGAGCCCTTGCATTTATTGGTAAAAATCACCTTGCCTCTTTCCCTTGTATGGAAAGGCTGCAAAAACAGACTTTCCAGCGTAATTTTACTCTTTACTTTATTGTACCACGGTAGGTTGGTGGGCTTCAAAGGGCATCTTCCACAAAGTTTGCCTCGCGCAATCTGCGCAGAATGCCCAGTACAGTTCTTGTGCAAAACTGCCTTTGCAAATTCCCGGCAGGCGGGCTATAATAATTTCGTACAACGAGTAGCACTCATGCGTAAAACCGGTTGCATGAGGGCTGCTCGTTGTTTTTTTTTTGCCCCAAAATGGAAAGGTAAGGTGAATCCCATGGAAAGTTCCAATCAATTCCTTGACACGGAGCGCATCGGCAAGCTGATGCAAAAGTATGCGATCCTGCGCATTATTTCGCTGCTGGTGGGTGCGCTGTACAACATCGTGGACCAGATCTTTATTGCAAACGCCAGCTATCTTGGCTCCTACGGCAACGCCGCCAACACCGTTGGGTTCCCCCTGACGGTGGTGGCTCTGGCCATCGCCGTGATGATCGGTGACGGCTGCTGCGCCTTCGTCAGCATCAGCCTTGGGCAGAACGAAGTCCCAAAGGCAAAGCGGAGCGTCGGCAACGCGGTAGTGATGTGTCTGGTCAGCAGCATTGTGTTGGCGGCGCTCTATCTGATTTTTGAGGATTGAAGAAAAAACAAACGGACGGCTTTCCCTAGGCGCAGGCACTTTATATGGAGCATTAAACTCTTTGCAGGACAAGAAGTGGATTGAACCTTATGGCGATAGTGAGGGAAGAAAAAAAGAATACCACATTACAGCACAGGGAAAAGAAATTGCAGAAAAAGAGCTTGCAAGACTAACCGAACTTGTAAGCATTGCAAGTGAAATTATTGGAGTGCCTTATGAGTAAAAAATGTTATCGCTTCTTTGGTGGATTACTAAATGCACAGGCAAAATGGTTAAACAAAATGTCCGAAAAAGGCTATCGACTTGTCCGGACAGGGAGGGTGCTCTATGAATTTGAAGAATGCCGTCCTGATGAAGTGACCTATTGTGTAGAGTTTATCGGAGAAAAATCAAAAGAGAATGCAACGGACTACGCTGATTTTTTGGAGGATATGGGCTACAAGGTATTTTTCAAGAATATCAATCTAAACTATTCTGTCGGAAAAGTTCGATTGCGTCCATGGGCGGAAATGGGCGGTCGTATTGCAACAAACGCAACAACTTTTAACAGGGAACTATTGATTGTAGAAAAATCAAACGACGGAAAGCCTTTTGAACTTCATACTTCTTACGCCGACAAAGAAAAATACTACCGCAATTTGCGTAACCCATGGCTATTCCTGCTGCTCCTATTTGCACTGTTTGCCATTATCAAGCATTCTATTGTCTTGGGTATTTTTTCATTGGTTTCTGCAATTCCCAGCATTCTATACCAGCTCCAAATTATAAATGTCCGACAAAAAGCCAAAACGTGGGAACAATAAATAATAATCAAGAGGGCGACAACAGAAGCTGTCGCCCTCTTGATTATTATTTATAGAAATACCAAAAAGATTGCTCCGCAGCCTTTGAGGAGCAGCACCGTGCAGAGCTGACAGTATACCGAGCGGCAGCAGCCTATTTCAAGGCAAACGACATCACCAAGCTGCCCAGCCCGAAGAAATCGGAAACCGAGTATGCGCAGCTGGCATCCGAAAAGGCGAAATTCTACGAGCAGTATCCGCGGTTGCAGCTAAAGGGAAACGGTCATGTAAAACAAAAAAGACAGTGGGCAGTCTGCCTCCCGGTAGACATTCCTACAGGTTGGGAACCGCGCACTAACAAAAGCCCCACTGGGGCTTTTGTTGCCCCGCCTGCGGTGGGGCCGTGCTGTTCAAGTCCTCTTATCCGCTGTTGCAGCTAAAGGGAAACTACTGTGTAAAACAAAAAAGACAGCTATCAAAAGCTGTCTTCCTTGTGGTGCGGATAAGAGGACTTGAACCTCCACCGAGTTGCCCCGATTAGAACCTGAATCTAACGCGTCTGCCAATTCCGCCATATCCGCATATTCTGTTTTGTTCGTGAGCTGTGTTGCTCGGAACGATAGTTATTATACCAGATATACGAAGAATGTCAAGCATTATTTTCAGATTTTCTCGACAAAATTTTGCTTGAAAATTGATGCATTCTGAATGGCAGCTGCAGGGCGAAATTTTTGCCAAAGTGTGATACAATAAACAGGACGTGCCGGGAGGGTGTCCTGCGCGCAGACTGAGAAAACGAGGGAAATGCAGAATGTTCAATATCATTATTTTCCTGCTGGGAGCAGGCATCATGTTCTTTATGGCTCTGCGCAGTGTGCTGGCACGGCGCAGGCTGTGCACGCAGGGGCAGAAGGTCACGGCCACGGTGGAGGGCACCGTGAAGAGCCGGGATGGTGGTGCCTATGTGCTGGCCTTTACCACCGCAGGCGGCAGCCATCGGCTGCACTACCCGAAGCCTGCGCGGGGCAAGAGCTTTGCGGTGGGGGATACCGTCACCTTATACTATGACCCCGAAAACCCGGAAAAAATGTATGTAGAGGGCGACCGCGCTACGCTGGGAGCCGAGGTGCTGTATGCCGTGTTGGGTGTGGCCCTGCTGGTGCTGACCGTGGGCATTGCCCGCTGAAAGGGGAAAAGAGGATGAAACTGGAACATTTTGGCATGGCTGAGCCGGGCGACTGCCGTCTGGTATTCACAGCCGGTGCCGAGGAGCTGGCGGCAGCCATTGCACAGGTGCAGGCAGGGCCGGACGCACCGCAGGAAGAGGACGGTCTGCTGACCGAGGCGGTGAACCGCACCATTCTTGGCGGCTTTTCGGCGCTGTATGAGCAGCTGGTACAGGAGTACCATGTGGTGCCGGTGACCGACCCGGATTTTGAATTGCTGGCGGTGAACCGGGCCGAGGGCTTCCGGGCGGGTGCACAGTTTTATGCGCTGCCGCCGCTGGAAGTGGGGCAGTACACCGGTTTCGTGCAGGCCGTGGAGCCGCACCCCATCCGGCAGCTGACCATTGAACTGGAGATCAACCGTCACCACGGCGACGAGGAGCGTGCAGCCGATGCTGCGGGCAAGGCTGCGCTGCGCCGGCAGGTGGCCCGGGACATCTGGGCACAGCGCTGTGCCCAGGCTGAGCAGCGGGCACGCAAGGAGCTGGTATGGCAGCTGGGCGATGCAGTGAAAGGCCCGCTGCCAAAGCAGCTGGTGGGCGGTAACTATTTTGCCGAGCAGCGCCAGTTCAACCTGAGCCTGCAGGCCAATGGCATCAACTTTGACCAGTTCCTTAAAGTGCGCGGCCAGACGGTGGAAGAGTTCCGTGCATGGCTCCACGCGCAGGCAGAGCGCAAGCTGCGCAGCTGGCTGGGGCTTCTGCTGGTGGCAGAAAAGGAGGGCCTTGCACCCACGGATGCCGAGGTGGAAGCAGCCGCGGCCCACTGGGATGCCAAGCTGGACGGCGAGCGCACCTTCCCCGCCAACGATGCACGCAAGGTGCGCCAGCGTCTGTCCCGGGAGCGGGCGGAGCAGTTCATCGTGGAGCATTCCACCCTTACTCCGCCGCCCACTGAACCCATCGTGCAGAAAGTTGAAAGCAAATAATAATAAAAAGGAGCGATGCAGCGCACCGCTCCTTTTTGTTATTATTATCGGGAACTCTCAGATCTCCACGCCTTCGAACTGGCTGTTGTAGAGTTTGGCGTAGAAGCCGTTTGCAGCAAGCAGCTCGTCGTGGCTGCCCTGCTCCACGATGTGGCCGTCCTTCATCACAAGGATCACGTCCGCCTCGCGGATAGTGGAAAGGCGGTGCGCCACAATAAAGCTGGTACGGCCCTGCATCATGCGGGCAAAGGCTTTCTGGATACGCACCTCGGTGCGAGTATCAATGGAGGATGTTGCTTCGTCCAGGATCAGCATCGGCGGCAGGCAGAGCATCACGCGGGCAATGCACAGCAGCTGCTTCTGGCCCTGACTGATGTTGCCGCCGTCCTCGGCGATGACGGTATCGTAGCCCTCCGGCAGGCGGCGGATGAAGCTGTCTGCATGGGCGGCTTTGGCTGCTGCCACGATCTCTTCAAGGCTTGCATCCGGCTTGCCGTAGGCAATGTTTTCCCGCACGGTACCGGCCCGCAGCCATGTATCCTGCAACACCATGCCGTAGCTGCCGCGCAGGGAAGCGCGGGTCACATCCCGGATGTCGGTGCCGGACACCTTGATGGAACCGCCGTTCACATCATAGAAGCGCATGAGCAGGTTGATGAGGGTGGTCTTGCCGCAGCCGGTAGGGCCGACGATGGCAATGCGCTGGCCGGGCTTTACGTCGAGGGAAAGGCCCTCGATCAGCGGGCGGGCGGGCAGGTAGCGGAAGGAAACATCCTCCAGCTGCACATGGCCGTCCGGCTGCAGCACGGAGGCGTTCTCGACTTCAGGCACCTGATCGTCGGCATCCAGCAGTTCGAACACGCGGGCGGCGCAGGCCAGAGCATTCTGCAGCTCCGTCACCACGCCGGAGATTTCGTTGAAGGGCTTGGTGTACTGGTTGGCGTAGCTCAAAAACACGCTCAGCTGACCGATGGTGATGCCGCCCCGCACCGCGTACACGGCACCCACAAGGCCCACGCCTGCGTACACGATGTTATTCACAAAGCGGGTGGCGGGGTTGGTCAGGCTGGAAAAGAAGATGGCCTTCAGGCTCACGTCCTGCAGACGGCCATTCACCTCGTCAAAGGCGGTAAGGCTCTCGGCCTCGTGGCCGAAGGCCTGCACCACCTTCTGGCCCTCGATCATCTCGTTGACCAGCGCGGTCTGCTCGCCGCGCACGGCGCTCTGGCTCTGGAAGTAACCATAGCTGCGCTTGGCAAGGAAGCTTGCCACCACGAGGCTCAGCGGGGTGATGCACACCACCACCAGCGTGATGGGCACATTCTCGCTGAGCATGAACAGCAGGGTGCCGAGGATGGTCAGCACGCCGCTGAACAGCTGTGTAAAGCCCATCAGCAGGCCGTCCGCAAAGGTATCCACATCGGCCACCATGCGGCTGACGATATCGCCGGAGGGATGGCTGTCGAGGTAGGAAAGCGGCAGGGTCTGAATTTTGCGCAGGGCTTCGTTGCGCAGGTCGCGGCTGACAAGGAAGGTGATGCGGTTGTTGCACACGCTCAGCAGCCACTGCGCAAGAGCGGCCACACCGGCAACCACCAGCACCTCGATGATAATGCGCATCACACCGCCAAAATCTACGGCACCCTTGCCCAGCATCATATCAATGGCGCTGCCGCAGAGGATGGGGATATACAGCTGTGCACCCACGCTCACGGCAGCAACGATCAGGCTGCACACCACAAACAGGGAATAAGGTTTGATCTTGCCCAGAACACGGGTCAGGGTGGCCTTGCGCTGCTGCGGGGTCAGCTTTGTTTTTGCTTTTGCACTCATTTCTGCGCATCCCCTTTCTTGAACTGGCTCTCGTAGATCTCCTCGTAGACGGGGCAGGTCTGGCGCAGCTGGTCGTGGGTGCCGATGCCCACCAGATGGCCGTCGTCCAGCACCAGAATTTGATCCGCGTGCTGCAGGCTGGCGGCACGCTGGCTCACGATGAACACGGTCAGGCTGCCGGGCAGAGCAGCCAGTGCCTTGCGCAGGGCGGCATCGGTGGCGTAGTCCAGTGCGCTGGCGCTGTCGTCAAGGATCAGAATTTCCGGCTTGCCCACAAGGGCGCGGGCGATGGTCAGGCGCTGCTTCTGTCCGCCGGACAGGTTGCGACCGCCCTGCTCCACAGGCTCGTCCAGCCCAAGGGGCTTGGCTTTGACGAACTCCGCAGCCTGTGCTGTTTCCAGTGCGGCCCATAGGTCCGCATCGGTGGCATTCTTGTTGCCCCACAGCAGGTTGGAGCGGATGGTGCCGCCAAAGAGCTGGGCCTTCTGCATGACCATGGCTGCCTTGCCGCGCAGTTCTTCGCGGGGATAGTTCCGGGCATCGCGGCCCATGATCTCCACCGTGCCTTCGGTGGCATCGTAGAAGCGGGGGATCAGGTTGACAAGGCTGGATTTGCCGCTGCCGGTACCGCCGATGACACCAATGGTCTGGCCGCGCTTTGCAGTGAAGCTGATGTCGGAAAGGCTGGGTGCACCGGCACCCGCATAGGTCAGGCTTACATGCTCAAAGCGCACGGCATCGCCGGATTTTTCGGCGGGCACCTCGCCCAGAAGCTTTTCCGGGAAGGCCATGCCGGGCGTGGTGTCCAGCACAGCCTGCACGCGGCCTGCGCAGGCCAGCGCCTTGCTCACCTGCACGATCAGGTTTGCCAGCTTGACCAGCTCCACAAGGATCTGGTTCATGTAGTTCACCAGCGCGATCACGTCGCCGGAAGCCATGCCACCCACATTGATCTCAATGCTGCCCACATAGAGCAGTGCCACAATGGCAATGTTGATGAGCACATAGGTCAGCGGGTTCATCAGGGCAGAGATATGGCCTACATGGAGCTGCATCCGGGTCAGCAGGTCGTTGGCATTCTCAAAGCGCTCTACCTCGCTCTTTTCCTTATCAAAAGCGCGCACCACGCGCACGCCGGTCAGGTTTTCGCGGGTCAGGCCCAGCACCCGGTCAAGGCGATTCTGTACCGTCTTGTACAGGGGCCGGGTAGCAGCCATGATGCCGAACACCACCACGCTCAGCAGCGGGATGGTCACTACAAAGATCAGCGCTGCACGGGCATTCACCGTAAAGGCCATGACCATGGCACCGATCACCACGAACGGGCTGCGCAGGAACAGGCGTAAAAACAGGTTCAGGCCGCTCTGCACCTGATTCACGTCGCTGGTCATACGGGTGATCAGGGTGCTGATGCCGAGGGTGTCCATCTCGGTAAAGCTCAGGGTCTGGATGTGCTCAAACAGGGCGTGGCGCAGAGCTGTGGAATAGCCCACGGCCGCCTTTGCGGAAAAATACTGTGCCGTCAGGCTGCAGGCAAGGCCGATCATGGCCAGCAGCAGCAAAATGCCGCACCGCACAAGGATATAGTGGAAGTCGTGGGCGGCAATGCCGATGTTCACGATATCCGCCATGACCAGCGGCACAAACAGGTCGAACGTGGCTTCCAGCATCTTGAAAAGGGGCGCAAGCACGCTCTCGCGCTTGTAGTCCTTCAGATAGCCTAGCATCTTGTTCAAGGCGATACTCCTTCTTTCTTGCTTTCTTGCATTATAAGGTTTATGAAATCCTACTTATTATAGCGTACAAAAACTTAAAAAGCCATAGAAAATGTTTTTATTGCAAAAGTGTGCTGAAAACCGCCGGGCAAAATGCCGAAAACGGTTGAAACCAGGGTGGGGGTATGCTACAATGATTTTAAATATTGCACAAAAGGGGAAACAGGAATGCTGATAAGTTTGGTCGTTCCGTGCTACAATGAGGAAGAATCACTTCCCATTTTTTATAAAGAGGCCAGCAAGATCGCACAGCAGATGGGAATATCCCACGGAGCAGATTTTGAGTTCATCTTTGTGGATGACGGCTCAAAAGACCGCACACTGCAGATCGCGCGGGAATTGCACCGGAAAGATGCCCGTGTGCGGTACATCTCCTTCAGCCGGAACTTTGGCAAGGAAGCAGGCATTTATGCCGGATTAAAAGCGGCAAAGGGCGATTATGTAGCAACGATGGATGCGGATCTGCAGGACCCGCCCTCGCTGCTGCCGGAAATGCTGGAGCTGCTGCTCTCCGGCGAATATGACTGCGCGGCCACCCGCCGCACGACACGCGAGGGTGAACCGCCCGTTCGCAGCTGGTTTGCCAAAAAGTTTTATCAGATCATCAATAAGCTCTCGGATACAGAGATCGTGGATGGAGCAAGAGACTTCCGCCTGATGAGCCGCAAAATGACTGATGCCGTGCTGAGCATGGCGGAATATAACCGCTTCAGCAAGGGCATTTTCAGCTGGGTCGGCTTTAAAACGAAGTGGATCGACTACAAAAACGTAGAGCGTGTGGCGGGCACAACAAAGTGGAACTTCTGGGGTCTGCTCAAATATTCGATCGAAGGCATTGTGGGCTTTTCCACAGCTCCGCTGCTGATGGCGGCGGGCCTTGGCCTTGCCTTTTGCGTATTGGCGTTTGTAGGCATCATGATCGTGGTGGTGCGCGCACTGATGTTCGGCGACCCTACTTCCGGCTGGCCGAGCCTTGTCTGCATTATCCTTTTGTGCAGTGGTGTGCAGCTGCTGTGTACGGGCATTGCGGGCGAGTACCTTGCCAAAACGTATCTTGAAACAAAGCACAGACCAATCTATATTGCTGCTGAGACTGAAGAAGATCTGGACGCGGAATAAGGCGTTTCAGGAAAAATGTATTTTTAACGGGGTGCCAGAAGAAGCTGATCTGGCACCCCACTTTTTTTGAGCAGGGAAAAATGGATACATACAGATAGGCGTTGTACCCAAAGCCATTTCCTGCTATACTAAAAACTGACTAGAAACTGGAAGAATGGTGAGCAGATGGCAAAAAGACAAGACGGCGGCATCCGGCTGCGCCCGGTGGGCACCCGCAAGCATCGGCAGAACGCTCCGGCCTACAGCCCGGCGGGCACCGGCTGCCCGGCCTTTGAGCAGGCAGTGGAAAATTTATATAAAGGCCAGAACGAAGAAAGCTTCTGGACGCTGATGGGCGCTTTGAACTATGCACTGGAAATGGAGACCCATGTTCTGGTGCCGCTGCGCACGGCACTGACGGTGCACAACACGCCTGCACCGTGGACGGAGCATCCGGTGCCCACGGCAAAGGCTAAGGACCTGCAGCTGTGGACCCTGCGCAACGAGAAGGGCCGCACATGGCTGCCTATGTTCACCTCTGCAGCTGCGGCCTGCGCCGACCGCAGCACTTCTGCCCGGCCAATGGCGGATTACACCCTGCAGGATGCCATGGAGCTGGCCCTTTCCACTGAGGGGATCGATGGCGTGGTGCTGGACCCATGGAGCCACTCGGCTACGCTGGACGGCGCTCTGCTCAACGGTTTGCTGCACGCGGGCCATACGCCGGAAGACCCCGGTGATGAGAAAGCGGATGCCGGAAAGGAAGCCGCCCGCAAGGGCAACTGGGCGCAGGCTGTGGAATGCTTTGAAAAAGCAGCCGAGCTTGGCAGCGCCATGGGACTTGCCCTGCTGGCAGACTGTATTTATAAGGGCCGCGGCACCCGCACGAACCGTGCCGAGGCCCGCCGCATGTGGAAGGAAGCAGCGGACGGCGGCGAGATCTTATCCAACATTGCACTGGGCGATGACTGCGCTGCCCGGGGCGACAATGGCCGGGCACTTTTGTATTACCGCCGTGCCCGCGCCAACGCAGCCCATATGCCGGATATCGAGTACACTCCGCAGGTGTGCCTGCGTGTGGCCCAGACCGAAACGCGCTACACCAGCCGCAAAAAGGCGCTGGCACTGGCCGCAGAAGCAAGGCAGGGCTTTTCCATCAAGGCCCGTGAGCACGAGCCGGACGCAGAGCAGTGGCTGGCCGAAGCCGACCAGCTCATCCGGGAACTGACCAGTGAACTGCCTGCCCGGGCCAAAGCTTACGACATGGAATCTTTACAATTGGACTAAAAAATCGTCATATCGGGACGGTAAGATATACTCGGAAATGATTTGAAGAGCTGCGCCCAAGATGCACAGCACCGGAGAGGAAACAGACAGTATGAGCAAAGTAATCGGCATCGATCTCGGCACGACCAATTCCTGTGTGGCAGTGGTGGAGGGCGGCAAGCCCGTGGTCATCACCAATGCGGAGGGTGAGCGCACCACCCCCAGCGTTGTGGCCTTCACGAAGGACGGTGAACGTCTGGTGGGCGGTGCGGCCAAGCGACAGATCGCCACAAATTCCGGGCGCACCATCTCCAGCATCAAACGCCATATGGGCAGTGACTACCGGGTGCACATCGACGGCAAGGACCTGACCCCGCAGGAGATCAGCGCCATGATCTTGGCCAAGATCCGCCGCGATGCCGAGAGCTATCTGGGTGAGCCGGTGACCGAAGCGGTCATCACGGTGCCCGCCTACTTCGACGACAGCCAGCGCAAGGCTACGCAGGATGCAGGCCGCATTGCAGGCCTGAACGTGCTGCGCATCATCAACGAGCCTACTGCTGCCGCTGTGGCCTATGGTTTGGATAACGAAGCATCGCAGAAGATCCTCGTCTACGACCTCGGCGGCGGCACCTTTGATGTGTCCATCATCGAGATCGAGGACGGGACCTTTACGGTGCTTGCCACCGGCGGCGACACCCATCTGGGCGGTGACGACTTCGATCAGCGCATCGTGGAATATGCCGTGGCCGAGTTCAAAAAGTCGGATCGCATCGACCTCTCCCGCGACCCGGCAGCTATGGGCCGGCTGAAAGAGGAAGCCGAAAAGGCAAAGAAGGAGCTTTCTGCCGCGCCGTCGGCACAGCTGAACCTGCCCTTTATCGCAGTGGGCAAGGACGGCCCTCACCACTTGGATATCTCGCTTTCCCGCCCGCAGTTCGAGATGATGACCGGCGACCTGCTGGCCCGCACAGTGGCTCCCGTGCAGAATGCGCTGCGGGATGCAGGCATTTCCGCCAGCCAGCTGGGCAAGGTGCTGCTGGTGGGCGGCAGCACCCGGATGCCTGCGGTGGAGCGTCAGGTGAAGGAGCTGCTGGGCTGCGAACCCAGCCACAGCCTGAACCCGGACGAGTGTGTTGCCATGGGTGCGGCTGTGCAGGGCGGTCTGCTGCAGGGCGGCGGCAAGCTGGCCGGTGCCACCGGCGCAGCGGCGCAGGGCCTTGTGCTGATGGATGTGACCCCGCTGACCCTCTCCATTGAGACGCTGGGCGGCGTGGCCACCCCGCTGATCACCCGCAACAGCATGATCCCCACCCGCAAGAGCCAGATCTTCACCACCGCACGGCCCATGCAGACCAGTGTGGAGATCAACGTGCTGCAGGGCGAGCGCCACTTTGCCCGCGACAACAAGAGTCTGGGCAAATTCAAGCTCACCGGCATCCGGGCAAGCTTCTCCTCCAAACCGCAGATCGAAGTTACCTTCGATATCGACGTGAACGGTGTGGTGAAGGTGTCTGCCAAAGACCTTGGCACCGGCCGGGAGCAGAACATCACCATCACCGGCAGCACCAACCTTTCGGAAAATGAGATCCAGCGCGCCATGGCAGACGCTGCCGCCTACGAGGCCGAGGACAGCCGCCGCAAGGAGCGGCTGGACCTGCACAATCAGGCCGAGGTGCTGGCCTACAAGGTGGACGAGGCTCTTTCCAAATGCAAAAAGGAGCTGGACAAGGACGAGAAGAACCGCATCAAAACCGACCTCGCCAACCTCCGCCGCTGCCTGCGCAAGGATAAGCCCGAAAAGATGAATGAAAACGAGGAAGCCAATCTCCGTCAGGCCAAGACCCAGCTGGAAGAAAGCGCCAACCATCTGATGGTGCTGTATACCAGTGAGCAGGGAACAGATGGTACGAATAATGCGCTGTAAAAGCTGCAATAAAATAGAGTGATGAGAACTGTGCTCTGTGGATAATAGAAACCACAGAGCACGTTTTTTTGCAGAAATAGTTGCAGGAGATAGGCTGACATTGTATAATACAACTGTATGGTTTTGGCTAAATTCGGGAATGATGCCTTGTTTGGGAGAAATACATGGAAAAAATTGTGGAAAAGCTAAAGGTAAATGAGAGCCTGTTAAAAACAGTACTGTGCAGTGCTACTTTTTGGGGATTGTTGGCGCATGGCATGGTTCTGTTCAACAAATACTCATTCCATGATGATGCACGGTATTTCAACGATGTGGGCGCTACTTACGAATCTGGACGGTGGATGCTGGGCATTCTTGGAAGTCTGAGTGCAAATTTGCTGGGTAGTAAAAACTACAGCCTGCCAGTGGTAAATGGTACGATTACGATTTTGTGCATTGCAGCAATCGTATATCTGCTGGCGGATAGTTTGAGGATCCAGTCAAAGCCTCTTGTTATTCTGCTGTGCGGAAGTATGGTGACATTTCCGTCAGTGACGGGAACATTCAGTTACATGTTTACTGCACCATACTATTACGCTGCGTCCCTACTGGGAGTGGTTGGAGCATGGATTTTTCACCAGAAAAAGAATTTTGTCGCTCTATTACTCTGCACGGTTTTGATGGCTTGTTCTGTTGGTGTGTATCAGGCAAATATCCCGGTCTTCATCTGTACATTGTTGCTTTATATGATGGAAGATGTCCGGCAGTCTGATATGAGCTGGAAAGCGTTTTGGAAAATGGCTCTGTGTAATGCAACTGTGTGCATTGGGTTTATTGCGGAATATTTTCTGGTCAATCAATTTTTTCTGAATCAGTTTGGCGTTGTTTTGACGGATTACAAAGGTATCAATCATTTTGGAAGAACAAATCTGAGCAATTATATTTATCGGATGTTGTGCGGCTATGGATCTTTCTTTTATCCAAGCACTGCTGTGGAAGACTTCAGCGCAAGATATATCTATACTTTGTTGATTGTTGTTACTGCGATAATTGCCATATTTGTGCTCCGGAAAATGTATATTCTTAAGACTCCAAAAGGATCTCAAACCCTATTGATCCTAATCGCATATCCTATTGCAGCATGCTTTGTATACCTGATGGTAGAGCCTTGGGATGTTCATGCCGTAATGACTTTTGGACAGGCGTTTGCCTTTGCTTTGGTTGTATGGCTTATTGATAAATATCCCGAAGATAGAACAAAAGTAGAAGGTGCCCTATGTAAAGCCGCTGTTGCCCTATTAGGAGTACTTGTGACTCTAAATATTCGTTACAGCAATATCCTCTACCTAAAAGCAGACGTGATGCAGACACAAATGATCAGTTATTACACAACTTTGATCACACGAATTGAAAGTGTTGAAGGTTATACTGAAGATGCGCAGGTTGTTTATATCGAGGAGTATGACAAGCACGATAAAAATTTTGTTGGAGTCAGCGAGTATTTCGATGATTTGGATCTGCCCACATATAAAGGGGAACTTATTTTCAATGATTACGCATGGAAGGAAACCATGGAGCTTTGGTGTGGTTTTGCGCCGGAATTAGGAGATGCCGCAGAGTTTGAGGGCAATGCAGAGGTGGCATCTATGCCTTGCTACCCGGAACAGGGCTCGATCCGGTGTATCAATGGGAAAATCGTTGTCAAATTTGCGGATGAGCAGTAAACGCTGTAAAAAAGCAGGAAGGTCAAATGAAAAAATTATCTTTGGTCATTTCAGTTTATAACGAAGAAGCCGTTCTGGAAAAATTCTATAATGCCTTTTGCAACATAGAGCAAGATTTGAAATATGGGGGGAAAATGAACTGATTTTTGTAAATGATGGTAGTACCGATGCCAGTATGAATATTCTGGAAGTGATTGCGCAACAGAACAAGAATGTCCGTGTAATCAGTTTTTCGCGAAATTTTGGCCACGAGGCTGCCATGATTGCAGGCATCGATCATGCTGCGGGGGATGTGATCATTTGCATGGATGCCGACCTGCAGCACCCTCTGGAATGCATCGCCCCCATCATGGCGAAATTTGAGGAAGGCTATGAGGTTATCAGCATGGTCCGAACCTCCAACAAATCGGCAGGTGCCATCAAAAACTTTACATCCAGAGCATTCTACCGGGTGATCAACGCCTTATCTGATCAAGTAAAGCTGGAGGAAAATGCATCGGATTTCTTTGCCATCAGTAGCCGTGTGGCAGATGTTCTGCGTACAAATTACCGTGAAAAGACTCGTTTTCTGCGTGGATATGTACAAAGCGTTGGCTTCCGGAAAACAACGCTGGAATACACTGCTGCGGAAAGAGCTGGCGGGGCCAGCCACTATACGCTGAAAAAACTGATGAATTTTGCAATCAGCACCATAGTCGGTTTTTCTGATTTTCCACTGAAACTCGGCCTCTATGCCGGTGCTGTAAGTTTTCTTGCTGCTGTGCTTTTTGCTATAAGCGCACTGTGCGGCTTCCGCGAGTATAAGGTGATTCTTGCGGCATTCAATGTTTTATTTGCTGTTCTCTTTTTGCTGGTCGGAATTATGGGTGAATATTTTTCCGTTGCATTCGCAGAGCTGAAAAACCGTCCGATCTATATTGTGGAAAAGGAAATCAATTCCGGGCGCTGCGTATGATACAAACAATAAAGCAACTTTATTTTCGTTATAAGGAATTGATCAACTATGTGATCATAGGTGGTCTGACTGCGGTAGTGAGTCTGGTGAGTTACTATTTTTTCACTACAGTCTTTCTGGATCCGCAAGACCTATTTCAACTGATGGCTGCCAATACGTTCTCATGGATCTGCGCAGTTTCTTTTGCTTATATCACAAACCGAAAGTTCGTTTTTGAAAGTAAAAGCACTGATAAATTGCGCGAAATGCTAAAATTTTTCAATGCGAGAGTTTTTACTCTTCTTATCGAAATGGCCTGCATGACATTGCTGGTAAATATTTTACACTGGTATGACAGAATTTCCAAATTTGTGGTACAGTTTATTGTTATGGCGTTGAACTATATTTTTAGCAAATTGTTTGTGTTTCGCAGTAAAGAATAACATACAAGCAAAGGGACTGTTGCACATCGTTTTAGCCGAAAGTGCAGCAGATATTTTCAAAATCAATCGTATAATCAAACAATTCAAAAGGGCACGTGCATCACAAATCCATCGAAAATTTGTTGCGCATGCTTTTGTTTTAGGCGTTGATACCGCTTGATTCTTACGCCTATTCGTACAAAAGAAGGGGCTGTCGCATGTGCAACAGCCCCTTCTTTTTTCATTTCTTACATTACAGCATCTTAGAAAGGAATGCTTTCAGTCTGGGATGCTTCGGGTTCGTGAACAACTCCTGCGGCGGCTCGTCCTCCTGGATCTTGCCGTCATCGATGAAGATGACGCGGTTGGACACCTCACGGGCGAAGCCCATTTCGTGGGTGACCACCAGCATGGTGATGCCGGTGTGGGCAAGCTCCTTCATCAGTTCCAGAACCTCGCCCACCATTTCGGGGTCGAGGGCGCTGGTGGGCTCGTCGAACAGGATCACGTCCGGGTCCATGGCAAGGGCACGGGCAATGGCAATGCGCTGCTGCTGGCCGCCGGAAAGGCTCTTGGGGTAGGCGTCGGCCTTGTCGGACAGGCCCACGCGGGCCAGCAGCTCGTCGGCCTTGTCGGAAATGGCCTGCTTATCCTTGAGCTTGAGCAGGGTGGGGGCCAGCTCAAGGTTCTTCTTCACGGTCAGGTGGGGGAAGAGGTTGAAGTGCTGGAACACCATGCCCATCTTCTGGCGCACAGCATCAATGTGGGCTTCATCCACCTCGGTGCCCTCAAATTTGATGCTGCCGGAGGAGGGGATCTCCAAACGGTTCAGGCAGCGCAGAAAGGTGGATTTGCCGCAGCCGGAGGGGCCGATCAGGCAGACCACATCGCCGCGGTAAATATCAATATCGATGCCCTTCAGCACGTCCAGAGTGGGGGTGGGCTGCTTTGCGCCCGGCTTCTTTTCGCCGCCGTAGGTCTTTGTCAGGCCGCGGACTTCCAGAATCTTATCGGTCACTTTGAGCAAGCCTCCTCTCAAACTTTGCCAGCAGACGGGTGAACAGCATGACCAGCACAAGGTAGATCAGCGCATCGCCCAGCAGCGGGAACATGGGCTCATAGGTGCGGTTCATGATGCCCTGTGCGGCGTACAGCAGCTCCTTGCCGCCGATGACCGTGATCAGGGAAGTATCCTTCAGCAGGACGATGAACTCGTTGCCCAGTGCGGGCAGCACCGCACGGATGGCCTGCGGGATGATGATGACCACCATGGTGGTCATGTAGTTCAAACCAAGGCTGCGGCCGGCCTCCATCTGACCGGGGTCAACGGCCATCAGACCGCCGCGGATGATTTCCGAAACATAGGCACCGGAGTTGATGCCCAGTGCCAGCGCACCTACCATGGTAAAGTTGCGGCTGTTGGCAAAGATGACCATGCTCATGATGAGCAGCTGCACCATCATAGGCGTGCCGCGGATGATGGTGGTGTAAATTTCGCAGATGATGTTGAAGAAGCCCAGCACCGGGTTCCTGTGGCCGGGGCGCTGCTGGTCGTGCGCCACACGCACCAGTGCCACCACGCTGCCCAGCACGATGCCCAGTGCCAGCGCAATGGCAGTGACCAGCAGGGTGGTGCCTACGCCGTTGATGTACTGGAGCCAGCGGTCTTTCAGGATGAACGCCTGATAAAACTTGAAGAAGAAATTCTGCCCGAAGCTGAGCGTAGTGCCGCTGTTGAGCAGCTCTTTGAGCAGTTCGTACTGTGCAGCCATTCGCATCCTCACTTTCCTGTTTTGTTAGAATTTTGTAACCTTATTTTTCCAAAAAAGGGGAGGTGCCCCAGTTGGGGCTACCTCCCCGTGGCTCAGATGTCAGCCGCCGGATTATTCAGCGGTGATGTACTTGTCCACGATGGCCTGCAGGGTGCCGTCAGCCTTCAGCTCTTCCAGAGCGGAGTTGATGGCGTCCTCCAGCGGAGAGCTCTTTGCCATGCCGATGGCGTAATCCTCCTCGGCGTAGCTGGTCTCCAGCACCTTCAGGCCGGGGTTGGCAGCCACATACTCCTTGGCGGGAGCGTTGTCGATGACCACGGCGTCCACCTGACCATTGTTCAGGGCCTGCACAGCGGTCAGACCGCTGTCGTAAGCCACCACAGCGTCCTCGCCGAAATCATCGGTGCAGTAGATGTAACCGGTGGTGCCGCGCTGGGTGCCGATCTTCTTGCCGGCCAGATCGTCGGGAGAAGCAATGTCGGAGCCCTCGGGAACGATGACGGACTGGATGCCGGTAGCGTAGCTGTCGGAGAAGTCCATCACGGCCTTGCGCTCGTCGGTAACGGTAACGCCGGCCATAACGATGTCGGCCTTGCCCTGCTGCACGCTCAGCAGAGCGGCGTCAAAGTCCATGTCATCGATCTGCAGCTCCAGACCCAGCTTGTCAGCGATGGCCTGAGCAGCCTCGATGTCGATGCCCTCGAACTCACCTGCATCGGTGGTCATCTCATACGGAGGGAAGGTTGCGTTGGTGGCCATGGTCAGCTTGCCAGCCTCAACGGTGGTCAGCTCGCCAGCGGCAGCGCTGGTGGAAGCAGCTTCAGAAGAAGCAGCAGAGCTTGCCACGGAGGAAGCGGTGCTTGCGGAAGAACCACCGCAGGCAGTCAGAGCCAGAGCGGCAACAGACAGACCGGCAGCTGCCAGAAAGCTGCGACGAGAGATCTTTTTCATATTCAAACACTCCTCAAATGTACTGTATGTTTTTGCGGTACGCCGGAACGATGCGATTCATCGAACATCTGGCGAACGAATTTAGTATAGATTGTACAAATTGAAAAGTCAATACTTGTGCAAAAAATCTCATCAATTGAAACCGAATTGAAAACAATTATACAAAAAATGCGTTGAAGAAATGTATATATACAAATTATAGATATTTTGCGATCTCTTCTTTGCTCCGCTTTGGCACGCAGTAATCCCGGTTCTCGTCCAGATAATACTTTACGCCGGTCTCGGCCGTCAGCGGCACAATGTGAGCCTTGTGGGCCGGGTAGCCGAACGCCACCATGAATGCCAGCTTCTGCGGTTCTTCAATGCCCAGCAGTTCGGTGAGGGCGGGCTTGTTGATTGCGCCCATGATGCAGCTGCCCACGCCTTTGTCCCATGCGGCAAGGGTCATGTTGGCAAGGGCAATGCCGGTATCGGTGGCAAGGTCGCCGGGGATGGAGGTATCCTGCATCACGGCCACATACAGGGTGGGCAGCTCGTCGGCTTTGGGTGTGCCCTGCTCCGGCGGCAGATAGGCAGCCCACTTGACCAGCGGCTGCACCTTTGCCACCTCCTCGGGCTTGTTCACCACCACCAGACGCACAGCCTGACGGTTGGCTCCGCAGGAGGACAGGCGGACGGCCTCGACGATATCATCCACCACATCCTGCGGAACAGCTTTCTGTGCAAAGCGGCGGTAGGTGCGGCGGCTGACAAGAGTATCCATAACAGACATAAAGAGCACCTCTTTTGTATAAGTACTGTCAAAAGTATAGCAGATGCGGCAGAGTCTTGCAACGCTCCGGCGCAAAAAAGCTTGCACGCTGGGCAGTGATCTTGCTTCCTGCGACAGGCTGCGATTGCATCCGACGAATGATATATGGTAAAATATGGTAAAAGAAGGGGGCGGCGCAATGGTATTGGCGGCAGGCATCGTGGGTTTTATTCTGGGGGTCAATGTGGGTTTTTTGTTTGCCGGGCTGATGCGGGCGGCAAGAGAGGAACAGAAGCAGACGAGAGAGGAACAGGAGCAGACGAAAGATGAAAACGGGACATGCGGAGGATGAATAAAAATAGCACAGAACAGAAGGGGCCGCTGCAGGGAATAATGTGCAGCGGCCCTTAAATTATGATTTTTAATGTTTCCGGTGCCGCTTTGGGATGGGCACGCTGAGCACCAGCGTGATGCCGATGGCCAGCGCAACGGCTACTTTAAAGGTGCTGATGCCGTTGGAGAGAGCCAGCGCATTGTTGCCCTGAATGAAATAGTAGGCGGTGTAGTAGATGCCCGCGCCGGGCACCAGCGGGAAGATGCCGGACAGCAGGAACACCGTCACCGGCATTTTAAGGGTGATAGCAAACACCCGGGTGAGCAGGGTGAGGGGAACCACCGCCAGCAGGGAGGCTGCGGCACTGTCTGCCCCCAGCATCACGGCCAGCTCGTAGACGAACCAGCCCACGGCACCCACCAGCCCGCAGAAGGGCAGGCTTTTGCGCGGACAGCCGAACAGAACGGCAAAACTCAGGGTGCCTGCGCCGGCAATAAAGAACTGCGCGGCCAGCTCCCCAATTTGTGTACTGGTCAACATCATGCCACGACCACCCCCGTAAAGAATGTATAAAGGCTCAGCACAAGGCCGGTGCCAATGGCAATGCTGGCTGCAATGAGCAGCGCATCGATCATGCGGATGGTGCCGGAGAGGTAATCTCCGTGCACAAAGTCGCGGATGCCCATGGTAAAGGCGATGCCGGGGGTCAGGATCATCAGCGAACCAATAATAGAATGACTGGCCGGTGTGCCCAGCACTCGGCAGGCCAGAATGCACACCAGCGTGATAAGCGCAGCACAGCTGATCTTGCAAAAGCCGCCGGGCAGCTCGTGCTGCTCACACAGCAGCAAATAGCCGCTGGCAAGAAAGCCTGCCAGTGCCGCCGCCAGTGCACTGCGCAGTGTGCCGCCGAAAATCAGCGCAAAGCAGAATGCACCGCACATGCCGCTGACCAGCTGCACCCAGTTCTTGGGAAAAGGGATGCGCCGCGCCAGCACCAGACGGCTCTCGGCTTCGTCCAGCGACATGCTGCCCTCTGCAATCTCGCGGGAGAGGGCGTTCACTGCCGCCACCCGGCCCAGATGAGTGGTGCGGGTAGGCACATTGCGCACCTCGCTGATCTCGGCGGTGCCCGCACTGGCAAAGATGCCGTTGGTCAGCACGTAAACATGGAACTCCCGCAGGTGGAATGACCGGGCCATGATCTCCATGGTCTGCTCCACCCGGAACACCTCGGCACCGTTTTCCAGCAATGTCTGGCCCGCCGCCATGATAAAATCCATGATGCGGCGGCGCAGTTCTTCATCCGGGAAAACCTCGCGGCTGTTCATTGCCGCACCCCCTTTATAAATAATGCTGTCTTATTCTACCATGTCCGCGGCTGGCGCACAAGATAAAAAAACGCAATTTCCTACTAAAAAACTTCGTTGTAGGTGTTGACAAATCCGGTCGATTGGATTATTATAAATGCAATATCACAAAAATGGCTGTGAAGAGAAGAGTAGGCCTTCGCATTGATCCTTACCAGAAAGCCCGGGCGATGGAAAAGGGCAGGAAACAGGAAGCTGAAAATGGTCTCGGAGCTGTGCGGGCGAGGTGCATGAGCGCTAAGTTTGCAACGGGATGCGCCCGTTACAGCGTCCGGCTGTAAGCAGCAAAGCTGCCGCAGCATTGAGGCTGTACCCGCAAGGGTGCGGTAAACCAAGGTGGTACCACGGAAGTATGTTATGCTCCCGTCCTTGTCTGAGCGTTGGCTCAAGGTCAAGGACGGGAGCTTTTTTCATACATCCGTCAAAGGCCCTTAGCACGGAACTGTGCCGTGCGGGCCGCTGTACATTATAATAAGAAAATAGAGAGGGAACAAAACTATGATTACTCGTCGTGATTTTCTGAAAGTTACCGGAGCTGCAGCTGCTGCAGCTGCCCTGACCGCATGCGGCGGTTCTTCTTCCACCGCATCTTCTGCTGCTTCCGGCACTGCTTCTTCCGCAGCTTCTTCTGCTGTGGCTAAGCTGGACAAGGTGAAGGTGGCTGTGCCCAACGACACCACCAACGAGGCACGCGCCCTGACCCTGCTGGAGAAGAACGGCTTCTTTAAGCTGAAGGCTGATGCAGGCCTGACCGCAACCGCAAAGGACATCGAGGAGAACCCTCTGAATGTTTCCGTCGATGAGGTCGAGGCTGCTCAGGTGCCCAACGTCCTGCAGGACGAGGACTACGCCGTCATCAACTCCAACTACGCCATCTCCGCTGGTCTGGACCCCATGACCGATGCTCTGGCAATGGAGGACGGCACCTCTGCTTACGTCAATATTCTGGTCTGCAAGGACGGCAATCAGGAAGAGCCGAAGATCAAGGCTCTGGCCGCTGCTCTGCAGAGCCAGAAGGTGAAGGACTTCATGGATGAAAACTACAAGGGTGCTGTGGTGTCCGTTGTGGAGAACCCCACCGACGGCTATGACTCCTCTATCGACTACGATGCACTGAACGGCGAGACCGTCAGCTGCGCTGCTACTCCGGCTCCTCACTGCGAGGTTCTGGAGATCTGCAAGGACATTCTGGCCGAAAAGGGCATCACGCTGGATATTCAGGAGTACGACGACTACATCATTCCCAACAACATCGTTGAGGACGGCCAGTGCGATACCAACTATTTCCAGCATCAGCCGTATCTGGACGACTTCAATGCAGAGCACGGCACCCATCTGGTGACGGTTGCCGGCATCCACGTGGAGCCTATGGGCATCTACGGCGGCAAGCAGGACAGTCTGGCACCGATCGAGGGTTAAGCAAACTCCCCCAGTCACCTTGCGGTGACAGCCCCCTCGGGAAGGGGGCCTTTGCCTGACCGTTCTGTTTCAGGCTCCCTCCATGAGGGAGCTGGCAAACCCGCAAGGGTTTGGCTGAAGGAGTTTATTCAACAGCAAGGAGCAATTTCTGTGATCGAGATCAAACATCTTTCCAAGACCTTCCAGATGAAGGACGGCGCGGTGAATGCGCTGAAGGACATCAACCTCACCATCCCGGATGGTTCCATTTATGGCATCATCGGCATGTCCGGTGCGGGCAAATCCACGCTGGTGCGTTGCATCAACCTGCTGGAGCGCCCCACCGAGGGCAGCGTTGTGATCGACGGCACCGCTATGGAGACTTTAAACGCAGCCCAGCTGCGTGAGCGCCGCCGCGAGATCACCATGATCTTCCAGCAGTTCAATCTGCTGATGCAGCGCAGCTGCCTGAAGAACATCTGCTTCCCCATGGAGCTGGCCGGTGTGAAAAAGGCGGATGCCGAAAAGCGCGCCAGAGAGCTGCTGGAAGTGGTGGGCCTGCCCGATAAGGCTAACGCCTACCCGGCACAGCTGTCCGGCGGCCAGAAGCAGCGCATTGCCATTGCCCGTGCACTGGCAACGGACCCCAAAGTTCTGCTCTGCGATGAAGCCACCAGCGCACTGGACCCCAACACCACCCATGCGATCCTGACCCTGATCAAGGACATCAACAAGAAGCTGGGCATCACGGTGGTGGTCATCACCCATCAGATGAGCGTTGTGGAAGAGATCTGCGATCACGTTGCTATTCTGGACGGCGGCGTTGTGGTGGAGGAAGGCTCCGTGCAGGAGATCTTCTCGAACCCCAAAACGCCCGCAGCAAAGCGTCTGGTGGCACCCAACGGCGGCAGCGCCGCACGGGATCTGTCCAGCTTTGCACCGGACGACCATGTGGTGCGCGTCACCTTCAACGGTTCGTCCACGGCAAAGCCGCTGGTGGCAAGCCTTGCCGCAGAAAAAGGCATTCTGGTGTCGGTACTCAGTGCCGACACCCGTGATCTGAGTGGCCAGTGCTACGGCTCCATGCTGCTCAAGCTGCCCGCTGATGTGGAGCAGGCAAAGCAGGCTGCGGCCTATATGCGCGCCCAGCCCGGCATTACGGTAGAGGAGGTGACCGGCGAATGAGTATTGCGGATTACGGTTTTGCTATCTGGGAGACCTTTTATGTGACGGTCCTTTCCACCGCGTTTGCGCTGGTGCTGGGCCTGCCGCTGGGTGTGCTGCTAGTGGCCGGTGATAAGGACGGCATTCTGCCGCTGCCCGGCTGGCTGATGCACATTCTCAACATCGTTATCAACATCCTGCGCAGTGTTCCGTTCCTGATCCTGATGATCTGTGTATTCCCGCTTACCCGTGCCATCGTGGGCACCACGGTGGGTACCAAAGCCACCATCGTTCCGCTGGTGGTGGCAGCCTTCCCGTTCGTGGCACGTCTGGTGGAAACCAGTCTGCGCGAGCTGGACGAGGGCGTGGTGGAAGCGGCCCAGAGCATGGGCGCAACGCCGTTCCAGATCATTACCAAGGTGATGATTCCGGAATGCCTGCCCGGCCTGATCTCCAGCATGACCACCGCCCTGACCACCATTCTGGGCTACTCGGCCATGTCCGGTGTCATTGGCGGCGGCGGTCTGGGCAAGATCGCTTTGTCCTACGGCTATTACCGCTACCAGACCGATATCATGATCGTGTGTGTCATTTTGCTGGTGCTGATGGTTCAGGTGTTCCAGACTTTGGGCACTGCTTGGGCCACCAGAAGCGATAAGCGGCTGCGGAAGTAACTCCTTCAGTCGCACTTCGTGCGCCAGCTCCCCCGGAGAGGGAGCCTCTGGCGAAGAGGAAAACTTTCCGGTATTGCCAAAGCCGAAAGGCTTTGACGGAAGGAGTCCTCTCCTCATTTTGCCCCCGAACGGGAACTAAAATTTAACGTTTCAATTCCCCGCCGGAGGCTGCAGCACTCCTGCGGGGAATTGTGCTATATGGACAAACCCAGTAAAGGAGTATGTAGTATGAATCGCGATACCATCTGTGTGCAGGGCGGTTACACCCCCGGCAACGGCGAACCCCGCCAGATCCCCATTATCCAGTCCACCACCTTTAAGTATGCCACCAGCGAGGATATGGGCAAGCTGTTTGATCTGGAAGCTGACGGCTACTTCTATTCCCGTCTGCAGAACCCCACCTGCGACCTTGTGGCTAAGAAGATCTGCGAGCTGGAAGGCGGCACGGCCGCAATGCTGACCAGCAGCGGTCAGGCTGCAAACTTCTTTGCCCTGTTCAACCTCTGCGAAGCAGGCGACCACATCGTGGCATCCAGTACCATCTACGGCGGCACCTTCAACCTGATCTCCGTCACCATGAAGAAGATGGGAATCGATGCCACCTTCGTTGATCCACTGTGCACCGAGGAAGAATTGAACGCCGCATTCCAGCCCAACACCAAGGTGGTGTTCGGCGAGACCATCGCAAACCCGGCCCTGACCGTGCTGGACATTGAGAAGTTTGCCAAGGCTGCTCACGCCCACGGTGTGCCGCTGATCGTGGACAACACCTTTCCCACGCCGGTCAACTGCCGCCCCTTTGAGTGGGGCGCGGATATCGTGACCCACTCCACCACCAAGTACATGGACGGTCATGGCGCGGTGCTGGGCGGTGCCATCGTGGACGGCGGCAAGTTCGACTGGATGGCCCACGCTGAGAAGTTCCCCGGCCTGTGCACCCCGGACGACAGCTACCACGGCATCACCTACGCCGAGCGCTTTGGCAAAGAGGGTGCCTTTATCACCAAGGCTACCGCGCAGCTGATGCGTGACTTTGGCTCCATGCAGTCGCCCATGAACGCCTACATGCTGAACCTCGGTCTGGAAAGCCTGCATGTGCGGATGCAGCGCCACTGCGCCAACGGCATGGCCGTGGCAGAGTTCCTTGAGAGCCATCCCAAGGTGGCCTATGTGAACTACTGCGGCCTGGAGTCCAGCCCGTACCATGCACTGGCTGAAAAATACTTGCCGAATGGCAGCTGCGGCGTGGTCAGCTTTGGTCTGGCCGGCGGTCGTGAGGCTGCAAGCATCTTTATGAAGAATCTGAAGCTGGCAGCCATCGAGACCCATGTGGCCGATGCCCGCACCTGTTGCCTGAACCCTGCATCCAGCACACACCGCCAGATGAACGATGAGCAGCTGAAAGCCGCCGGTGTGCCCGCAGAGCTGGTGCGCATGAGCTGCGGTCTGGAAAGCAGCGAAGACCTCATCGCAGATATTGCACAGGCGCTGGATAAGATCTAAAAGGTGAGTTCAGCAGCATCTATCGGTTCCGGCCCTTCTCGTAAAAACGCGTTTGGAGCGCCCCGCAGGGCGCGACAAACGCAAAATATAAAAATAAATTCCGCTGAAGATAGCCAGAGCGTCAGCGGAGGCTATTCTAAATCGTTAGGAGTACGAACTATGCCGCTGATCATCCCAAAGACCCTGCCTGCTTACGATGCCCTCTACAACGAAAATATCTTCGTCATGCATCGTGAGCGCGCTCTTGCCCAGCACATCCGCCCGCTGGAGATCCTGATCCTGAACCTGATGCCCACCAAGATCACCACCGAGACCCAGATCGCCCGTCTGCTGGCAAATACCCCGCTGCAGGTGCACATGACCCTGCTGCAGACGGCCAGCCATGCGGCGACCCACGTTTCGGCAGCACACCTCGAATCGTTCTATAAGAACTTCAACGAGGTGAAGAACAACCGCTACGACGGCATGATCATCACCGGCGCACCGGTGGAGACCATGGACTTTGAGCAGGTGGATTACTGGCCGGAGCTGTGCGAGATCATGGACTTCAGCGAGACGAACGTCTACTCCACCCTGCATGTGTGCTGGGGCGCACAGGCGGGCCTGTACTACCACTACGGCGTGCACAAGCAGCTGCTGCCGGAAAAGATGTTCGGCGTGTTCGAGCACCGGGTCACCCGCCCGTCGAACCCTTTGGTGCGCGGCTTTGACGAGGTGTTCTATGCGCCCCACAGCCGCCACACCGGCATCAGCCGCGAGGATGTGGACAACTGTAAGGCTTTGCGCATCCTTGCCGAGAGCGATGCGGCCGGGCCCTTCCTTATGAGCACCGAGAACGGACGGCAGATCTTTGTCACCGGCCACCCGGAATATGACAAATACACGCTGGATTCAGAGTACCGCCGCGATGTGGACAAGGGCCTGCCCATCCATGTGCCGGTGAATTACTACCCAGACGATGATCCCACAAAGCCGCCGCTGTTCCGCTGGCGTGCCCACGCCCACCTGCTGTATGAGAACTGGCTGAACTACTATGTCTACCAGAACACCCCCTACGATCTGGGCGAGATCCAGCGCGTGAAGCACGAATAAATGCACAAAAACCGGTATTGCGTCAAAATTGCGCGATACCGGTTTTTATGTTATACTGTTTCTGCGGCCCTTCTCCATTCCCCTAACCGCGGAAAGGAGGTGGTAACCAATGGAAGCCTTCATCTCATTTATACAGACTGTCGGAGCAGAGGTAGTTGCCTACTATCTGTGCAAGTGGCTTGACAGCCTGTTCTTCAAGGGCAGTAAGCACTAACCCAAGAAGCCCCCCGGTAGTATCAGTACCGGGGGGCTTTTGGTTTTTTCGTGGTAACCACGGAACAGGCCTTCATCTCATTGCCTATCTTTAGTATATGCAGTTTTGGGCAAAAGTCAAGCGATGAAATGTAAATTATTTTTTACGCCTTACCGGCTTTTTCTTGCGCACGCTGTAGCCAAAGGTGCCCAGCTTTTTGCCCAGTGCCAGATAGTCACCGTGGCTGTAGACGATGAGCTTTGCCTTTTCGAGACACAGCTTGCCGTTTTCGTCCAGCAGGCTTTCGTCCACATCGCAGGCTGCCACTTCGGCAAGGAACAGGTCGTGGCTGCCCAGCGGGATCACCTGAGTTACCTTGCATTCCAGATTGACCGGGCTTTCTTCCAGAATGGGGCAGTCGGTCAGCACGCTGCCGGGGGCAGAATGCAGGCCGCAAGCGACAAATTTATCCACATCACGGCCGCTTTTCACGCCGCACCAGTCCACCGAACGCACCAGCGCTTCGGTGGGCAGATTGATGGCAAACTGTCCGCTTTCCTGAATGAGGTGGTGGCTGTAGCGCTCCGGCCGAACGCTGATGGACACCATGCTGGGCTGGGTGCAGATGGTGCCCGTCCAGCCGATGGTGATGAGGTTTGGCTTTTCCAGCCCGCCGCAGGACACCAGTACCGGCGGTTCCGGGTTCAGCAGGGTGCTGCCCCGCCAGCTCTGTTTGCTCATCCGTGATACTTCCTTTCGTAGGGTGCCCAGGTGCGCTCGCTGATGATGTAGCGCGGACGGGCTTTCGTCTCCATATAAATTTTGCCGATATACTCGCCGATCACGCCTAAGCACACCAGCTGCACACCGCCCACAAAGCAGACGATGCAGATAGTGGAGGCCCAGCCGGCCACCACGCTGCCCATGGCAGCTTCGATGATGGCCCAGATGACTCCGATAAAGCTGATCAGGCTCACAAAGATGCCAGATCCGGTAATAAGGCGGATGGGCTTGTTGGAAAGACTGGTGATGCCGTCAAAGGCAAGGGCCAGCATCTTGCTCAGCGGATAGTGGCTCTCACCGGCAAGGCGTTCGTGGCGCTCGTAGGTGACTACCTCGCTCTTGAAGCCAACCAGCGGCACCATGCCGCGCAGGAAAATGTTCACTTCCCTGTAGTCGGCAAAGCTTTCCAGCACACGGGTGCTGATGAGGCGGTAGTCTGCGTGGTTGAACACGATGTCTGCGCCCAGAGCGTTCATCACATGGTAAAAGCCCTCGGCGGTGAAGCGCTTGAAGAAGGTGTCTGTATCGCGGCGGCTGCGCACGCCGTAGACCACCTCGGCACCGTCCAGATACTTTTTAACCATCTCGTCCATGGCGTTGATGTCGTCCTGACCATCACAGTCGATGGAAATGGTAACATCGCAGATGCCGCTGTGCAGTGCCTCCATCAAGCCTGCCAGCACGGCGTTCTGGTGGCCGCGGTTGCGGCTCTGGGAAATGCCGATGTAGTGCTCGTCCTGCGCGGCAAAACTCTGGATCAGTTCCCATGTCTTGTCTTTGGAGCCGTCGTTCACGAACAGCACCCGGCTCTTCTCACTCACAAGGCCCTGTGCGGCAAGGCCGCTGATCTTTTCCAGAAACATGGGAGCTGTAATGGGCAGCACCTGCTCCTCGTTGTAGCAGGGGATCACGATCCATAAAATCGGCTTTGACATATTTAAAAATACTCCTATATTAAAAATAACAAGATGATGCCGCTGACGGTTACGGCCTTCCAGTGGAAAAGAGTTTGAGAAAATCCGTAGATTTTTCTAAAACTCAAATATAAAAATAAAATTTCAGCTGAATACAGCCAAAGCGCACGCGGCGGCTATTCAAATGGTCACTGCACCATTTGCCTCAGTACCTCAGGCTCCAGCAGCTTGAAGCTGCTTTTGTAGGTGTCCAACAGGCCGTCCCGCTGCATCTGGCTCAGCTCGCGGCTGAGGGCACTGCGGTCACAGTTCAGGTAATCCGCCAGCTGGATGCGGGAGAACGGGATGCTGAAGGTCAGGCTGCCAGCCCGCTCGGCTTCACTGAGCAGATAGGCGCACACTTTGGCCCGCAGGCTTTTGAGCACCAGCAGGTCGATGCGGCGGGAGAGGGAAAAATATTTATCGCTGATGGTGCGCACCAGATTGCGCAATGTCTGCTGGTGCGCCGGACTGCCATCCGAAAGCAGCAGCCGCTCGTAGGGGATCAGCAGCACCTCGCAGGGCACCGAAGCCATCACCGTGACCGGGCTTGCCAGACTGGAACCGCTCAGCACATCGCCGAACACGCCGCCCGGTTCCATGTGGGTGATGGGAATGCGCGCACCCTGCGGCCCGGGACGGTAGGCTTCCAGCTCACCGGACAGCACGATGCCCACCCTGCGGTTGGGTTCGCCCGCCAGAACAAGCGCTTCGCCTTTGCCGTAGCTGCGCATAACGGAACCCAGCTGGGCCAGCAGGGTCTGCAGCTCTTCAGGGGTCAGACCATTGAATAAAGAGGTGGAGCATAACAGCGGAAGAAAGTTTTTCATCACAATTCCGTGGGAAAGATCCGGCTTCCCACAGCCCTCCTGCAATTCCGTTGCACACGCAACGGTATTTTTGACTCTATTATAGTAAACTTAGACCCGCAAAGCAAATGATTTTGCAAATTTGCCTTGTAAAAAATATGAAAAGACCGACCCATGGTTCTGTGCAAAATTTTCAGGCACAAAACGGCGCGGTCTTGTGAGAAAAGAGGGAATCCCCGCATGAAAAAACTGACATCCATGCTGCTGGCTCTGGCCCTTGCGCTGAGCCTTGCCGCCTGCGGCGGTGCGGCATCCAGCTCTGTTGCATCCAGTGCAGCTTCCAGCGAAGCTGTCTCCGAGGCTGCTTCGGAAGCCGCTTCCAGTGAGGAAGCCAAGGAACTGTCCACCACCGATGCTCTGCGCATTGCCGGCCTGAAAGGCCCCACCACCATGGGCCTTGTCAACCTGCTGAGCATGGAAGAGGATGGCACCGCTTCCATGGATTACGACCTGCAGCTTTACGGCGCTGCCGATGAGATCGTGCCGCTGCTGATGAAGGGCGAGCTGGACATGGCTGCCATCCCGGCGAATCTGGCCGCCACCCTGTATCAGAAGACGGAGGGCGGCATTCAGGCTGTGGCCGTCAACACGCTGGGCGTGCTGTACGTAGTGGAAAAAGGCGGCGATACGATTCAGTCCATGGCAGACCTTGCAGGCCGTACCATCCTGTCCACCGGCAAGGGCACCACGCCGGAGTACGTGCTGCGCTATCTTCTGAACGCCAATGGTATCGACCCGGACAAGGACGTGACCATTGAATACTACAGCGAGGCCACCGAGGTCACGGCCCAGATGGCCAATACCGAGGATGCCATTGCAGTTCTGCCCCAGCCCTATGTGACTGCAGCCGGCCTGCAGGACGACACCCTGCGTGTGGCCCTCGACCTGACCGAGGAATGGAACAAGGTCGCGGATACCCAGCTCATCACCGGCGTGACCGTGGTGCGCAAGGAGTATGCCGAGGAACACCCGGATGTTGTGGCCGCATTCCTGACCGACTACGCCAAGAGCGTGGAAGCTGCCAACACCGATCTGGACGGCACTGCCGCTCTGTGCGAGGAGCAGGGTGTTGTGGCCAAGGCTGCCATTGCCAAGAAGGCCCTGCCCAACTGCAACATCGTCTGCCTGACCGGCGACGAGCTCAAGACCAACGCATCCGCTTATCTGCAGGTGCTGTTTGATGCCGACCCCAAGGCAGTGGGCGGCGCAATGCCCGGCGACGATTTCTACTGGACTGCCGAGTGATTCCTCAATAAGCCATCTCTCCGGCCGCTGTGCGATTGGTACGCACGGCGGCTTTTTCGTTTGCACAAAATGCTTGTATCCCAGCTTTTGTGCTCCCTGCACAAATTTAAAGACAAATTTTTGCGAACGAAAATGAACGAAATTGACTGTAAGTGATTGATTTTGGCACTGTATTTGCTATAATAAAGATGCGATCAACCAAAACAGCGCACAAACGGTCATAAACCGTCAAAGATAAGATCAAACCAAAGGAGAGGATGCCGATGCTGGCAGAAGAACGCTTCAGCCTGATTATGGAACAGCTGAACCGCAAGCGCACCGTGACGGTGCAGGAACTGTGCGAGGCGCTGAACACCAGCGAATCCACCATCCGGCGCGACCTGACCGAACTGGACCGGCTGGGCAAGCTGAACAAGGTGCACGGCGGTGCCACCCTGCCGGACAGCCGTTTTCTGGCGGATGAACCCACCATGGAGGCCAAGGAGTCGCAGGCTGTGGAGCAGAAGCGCAGCATCGCGCAGGCGGCGGCAAAGCTCATCAACGCCGATGATTTTGTGTTCATCGATGCAGGCTCCACCACGCTGGAGCTGGTGCATGCATTGGCGGGGGATGCCCTCAAGGCCAGCTATGTGACCAACGGCGTGGCCCATGCCCGAGCACTGGCCCGAAAGGGCTGCCGGGTGTATCTGCCCGGAGGACTGCTGCGGCCCCAGACCGAAGCCATTGTGGGTGCACCCACAGTCACCAGCCTGCAGCGCTACAATTTTACCAAGGCGTTCATGGGTGCCAACGGTGTGGCGCTGGATGCCGGTTTTACCACGCCGGACCCCGAGGAAGCTGCCGTGAAAGCAGCGGCAGTGCACCGTGCACGGGAAGCCTGGTTCCTTGTGGATGATGCCAAGTTTTCCCGCATCTACCCGGCAGTCATTGCCGACCTGCAGGGCGGCGCCATTCTCACCAACCGCTGCCCCAACCCCAAATACAAACAATTCACGCTGGTAAAGGAGACGGAAGTATGATTTATACCGTAACATTCAACCCGGCCATTGACTATGTGGTGCGTTTGGATGCACCGCTGGAAGTAGGCGAGGTGAACCGCGCCAAAGGCGAGGACTGCGTGCTGGGCGGCAAGGGCATCAATGTGTCCGGTGTGCTGGCACAGCTGGGCTGCGGGAGCGTGGCACTGGGCTTTGTGGCGGGCGAGACCGGTGCATGGCTGGAGCGAGGCCTTGCGGCACAGGGCATGAAGACCGATTTTGTGCATCTGGAGCAGGGCATGACCCGCATCAATGTAAAGATCAAAGCCGGGCAGGAGACCGAGCTGAACGGGGCTGGCCCCGACATTCCGGAGAGCGCCATGCAGGAGCTGGAAAAGAAGCTGGACAGCCTGAACGAGGACGATATCCTCATTCTGGCGGGCAGCATCCCGGCAAGCCTTTCGCAGGATACCTACGAGCGGCTGCTGTCCCAGCTGCAGGGCAGGGGCGTGCGTGCCGTGGTGGATGCTACCCGCGACCTGCTGGTGAACGTGCTGCAGTACCACCCCTTCCTCATCAAGCCCAATAACCACGAGCTGGGCGAGATCGTGGGCAGGGTGCTGACTACGGACGAAGAGATCATTGCTGCGGCCCGCACCCTGCAGGAAAAGGGTGCTTGCAACGTGTTGGTAAGCATGGCGGGCGACGGTGCCCTGCTGGTGGACGAAAATGGCGAGGTGCACCGCATCGGCTGCCCCAAGGGCAAGGTCGTAAACAGCGTGGGCGCAGGCGACAGCATGGTGGCCGGCTTTGTGGCTGGCTGGATGCAGACCCGGAGCTATTCCTTTGCACTGCGTCTGGGCACCGCCTGCGGCAGCGCCACCGCGTTCAGTCTGGGTCTTGCCACCAAAGAAAAAATCGATGAACTGATGAAGGAAATCTGACCCTCTGTGACGGAGAGGGTTGCAGTTATACAGGAAGGGAGAAAAATCATGCGTATTACGGAATTATTCACCGCGCAGTCCATCGCACTGGATGAGGCTCTGACCGATCAGGAGCAGATCATCAGCCGTCTGGTGGAGCTGCAGGCCACCCATGGCAACATCACGGACAAGGAAGCCTACAAAAAGGCCCTTTATGCCCGTGAGGCGGAGGGCTCCACCTATGTGGACAACGGCATCACGGTGCCCCACGCCAAGACCAATGTAGTCACCCGGCCCAGTCTGGCGGCGCTGCGGCTGAGCAGCCCCGTGCAGTACAACGCCGAGGACGACGGTACCACCGACCTGCTGTTTGCCATTGCGGCTCCGGAAAACGGCAGCCTGCATGTGGACATGCTGGCCCGTATGATGCAGATGCTGATGAACGAGGACTTTGTGGCCAAGCTGAAAGCCGCAAAGACCCCGGCAGAGTTCCTTGACTGCATTGATGCACAGGAGGAGGCTCAGTTCGGCGCAGAGAGCTTCACCCAGCAGGAGATCCCCCAGAGCGGTTACCGCATTCTGGCCGTGACCGCCTGCGTCAACGGCATCGCCCACACCTATATGGCAGCGGAAGCCCTGACCAAGGCCGGCGACAAGCTGGGTCTGCCCACCAAGGTGGAGACCAATGGCTCGGATGGAGCAAAGAACATCCTCACCAGAGAAGAGATCGCAAACTGCGACGGCATCATCGTGGCAGCAGAAAAGAAGGTGGAGACCGCCCGCTTCGACGGCAAGCCGGTGCTGTTCACCCGGGTGGACGATGGCATCCACAAGCCGGAGGAGCTCATCAAGAAGATCGTGCACGGCGAGGTGCCTGTTTACCACGCCGAGGGCGGCGCACAGGCCGCCGAGGATGCTTCCGGCAAGGATAGCTTTGGCCGCACTCTGTACAAGAACCTGATGAACGGTGTTTCCCACATGCTGCCCTTCGTGGTGGGCGGCGGCATCATGATCGCACTGGCGTTTTTGCTGGACGATTACACCATCGATCCCTCCAACTTTGGCATGAACACCCCGGTCGCTGCCTTCTTTAAGACGGTGGGCAGCGCAGCCTTCGGTTACATGCTGCCCATCCTGTCTGCCTTCATCGCCATGTCCATCGCGGACCGTCCGGGTCTGGCGGTCGGTTTTGTGGGCGGTGTGCTGGCCATGAACGGCACCAACTTTGCAGGCATTGCAGCGGGTGAGACCACCGGTGTTTCCGGCGGCTTCCTTGCTGCATTGCTGGCCGGTTTTGCTGCAGGCTACATCGTCGAGCTGCTGAAAAAGATCACCGAAAAGCTGCCTGCCAGCCTGAATGGCATCCGTCCCATGCTCATCTACCCGCTGGGCGGTATGCTCATCCTCGGCGCGGTGATGTGCGGCATCAACCCGGTCATGGGTATGATCAACACTGCCATGACCGATTGCCTGAACGCCATGGGCGGCACCTCCAAGGTGCTGCTGGGTGCCATCGTGGCCGGTATGATGAGCATTGATATGGGCGGCCCCTTCAACAAAGCAGCTTACGTCTTTGGCACGGCAGCCCTTGCCTCCGGCAACTATGAGGTGATGGCCGCTGTCATGGTGGGCGGCATGGTCCCTCCCATCGCCATCGCCCTGTCCACCACCTTCTGCCCCAAGAAGTGGACTGCTGACGAGCGCCGCAACGGCATCGTGAACTACGTCATGGGCCTGTGCTTCGTTACCGAGGGCGCGATCCCTTATGCAGCAGCAGATCCGCTGCGCGTCCTGCCCAGCTGCGTGGCCGGTGCAGCGGTGGCCGGTGCGCTCTCCATGACCTTCGGCTGCGCTCTGCGTGCACCGCACGGCGGCATCTTCGTGTTCCCAGTCGTGGACCATACCGCTCTGTACTGTGTGGCGCTGGCTGTGGGCAGCGTGCTGGGTGCTGTGATCCTGAGCCTGCTCAAGAAAAACCGTACCGACGCAGAATAAACGCCATTCCTTCCATATTCGAGATACTTCATAAAGCTGCAGCAAGCCCCTGGGGAGACCCGGGGGCTTGCTGTATTACGCAGGATCGCGCGAAGGATCAGAAGGATAAAAAGAAAAAGTAACCGCCCACGACTTCCAATCCAAGCGGTTACTTTTCTTTTGAAATTTAATTGCCGGTAAGAGGTCTGCCGTTTGCGGGCAGTGCCTTTTCCTGTCTTCATTGTAGACGCTGGTGTGTACTTTGCCAAGCATGAGCCATCAGATATAACATGATACACCCGCTGTCAAAAACGCGGCAAGAACCATTTTCACAAAAAATGCAGCAAAGAACGGCGCGAAACACCGCATTTGCTGGAAAAAGCTTTGCAGCCGCCCTTTTGGATTGCACCCGGTTTTTGAGTGTGGTATACTGTTTCTGTTATGGAAAAGTTCCGGTGCGGTGTGCCGGGCACAGCAAAGAGGAAAAAGGAAACGAACGATGAAAATTGGATTTGACAACGACAAATATCTCTCGATGCAGTCAGAACATATCCGCGAGCGCATCAAGAAATTTGACAACAAGCTCTATCTGGAATTCGGCGGCAAGCTGTTCGATGATTACCACGCGTCCCGCGTACTGCCGGGCTTCCAGCCCGATTCCAAGCTGCAGATGCTGCTGCAGCTGAAGGATCAGGCCGAGGTGGTCATCGTTATCAGCGCCGAGGACATCATCAGCAACAAGATCCGCGGCGACTACGGCATCACCTACGATCTGGATGTGCTGCGCCTGATCGATGCCTTCCAGGAAGTAGGCCTGTATGTGGGCAGCGTGTGCGTGACCAAGTACGCCGCTGCACCGGAGGTGGAGGCCTTTGAAAAGCGGCTGAACGGTCTGGGCATCCGCACCTTCCGCCACTACAAAATTCCCGGCTATCCCAACGATGTGGCCCGCATCGTCAGCGACGAGGGCTACGGCAAGAACGATTACATCGAGACCCAGCGCCCGCTGGTGGTCATCACGGCCCCCGGCCCCGGAAGCGGCAAAATGGCCACCTGCCTTTCCCAGCTGTACCACGAGTACAAGCGCGGCGTGAAGGCCGGTTACGCCAAGTTCGAGACCTTCCCCATCTGGAACATTCCCCTCAAGCACCCGGTGAATCTGGCCTACGAGGCCGCTACAGCCGACCTGAACGATGTGAACATGATCGACCCGTTCCATCTGGAAGCCTACGGCGTGACCACCGTCAACTACAACCGCGATATTGAGATCTTCCCGGTGGTGAACGCCATGTTTGAGCTGATCGCTGGCAAAAGCCCGTATAAGTCCCCCACGGACATGGGCGTGAACATGGCAGGCAACTGCATCGTGGACGATGCGGTCTGCCGCGAAGCCTCCCGCAAGGAGATCCTGCGCCGCTACTTCAAGTGCCTGTGTGAGCAGAAAATCACCGGCACGGTCAAGGAGACCGAGCGCTACAAGCTGGAACTGCTGATGAATCAGGCCGACCTGACCGTGGGCCAGCGCGAAGTGGAAAAGCAGGCTCATGCCCGCAGCGAGAGCACCGGCGGGGCCCCTGCTGCCGCCATTGAGCTGCCGGACGGCACCGTTGTTACCGGCAAGACCGGTCCGCTGCTGGGTGCAGCAGCATCTGCTCTGATGAATGCTCTCAAGGTGCTGGCCGGCATCCCGCAGGAGACCGACCTTGTGAGCGCGGCTTCCATTGAGCCCATCCAGACCCTCAAGACCAACTATCTGGGAGGCAAGAATCCCCGCCTGCACACCGACGAGATCCTGATCGCACTTTCCAGCTCGGCTGCTTCCAACGAGCAGGCTGCAGCGGCCATGCATCAGCTGCCCAACCTCAAGGGCTGCGATGTGCACTCCACCGTGCTGCTCTCGGGTGTGGATACCAGCACCCTGAACCGGCTGGGAATGTACCTGACCTGTGACCCTGTTTACGAGGAAGAGGACCGCAAGTACCACAAGCAGTAAATCATACAAAAAAACGAAACAGGCGCATCCAAAGGCCGAAGGGCTGGCGGATGCGCCTGTTTTTCATTGGTTCAGATGCCGGTAAAATAGGATCTGTACTTTTCTGCGTACAGCTGGGTGCCCATGCGGCGCAGGCCGCCGTACAGGTGCTGCCGGATCAGCGGTTCAATGGCATCCAGATCTTTTTCCCGGATCACCCGCAAAATTTCCCGGTGCTCGCTCAGCACATCCGGCACATTGTTGGCCCGCACCACATCCAGACGGGTAAAGCGGGAATAATCCGGCTGCGGCTTTGTCAGGTTCTGCCAGATGTACCATTTGTTCATGCTGCAAAACCAGATGGAGTGCATTTCAAGGTCCAGCGTCAGGAAGGCATTGATATCCACATTGTCCGGGTCGGTCATGGTCTGGGCCATCTCTTCCAGCAGGTCATATTTGTGCTTGATTTCGATGTACTCTTTGGGCGAACAGACCTGAATGAAATCGCGCAGCACCGTGCTTTCAACGGCTGTGCGCTGGTATACGATCTGATCCACGATATCCAGATCAATGGGGGTGACGATGGTGCCCTTGCAGGGAATGATCTGCACAAAGCCATTCTGCTCCAGCCGCTGCAGAGCAGTGCGCACCGGTGTGCGCGAAATGCCGAACCGTTTGCACAGCTGATTTTCGCTGATGGTCTCTCCGGGCTTGATCTTCAGCGTAACGATCTCATATTCCAGCGTCTGGTAGATGTCCTCCGGATGCAGCTGTTCAGCCATGTGCTCACACTCCATTTATACAGTTGATGATAAGATAGTTCTATTTTAGCCTGCCCAAAAGAGATTGTCAACGCATGAGGATGAAGTATACAAGAGCCTGTATACAAGTATAGGAAAAGCTCCGAAATTTATCATTTTTGACAAAAAATTGATATATCAGATGAAAATGAACGGAATTGTGTCATCGGATTGTAACAGTTTCCACGAGAAACGGATAAGATTGTTAGTTATGCACAAAGAAACTTTGCGAAGTTGGTGAAGTTTGGCTCTTGTGCGGATGTGAATTTTCTGTTACGATTAGCGTGCAATGAAAATGCTGTATACAGGGGATCGCTAAAAACTTTGCTGGCGTATGAGGCAAAACGGTGCCCCTGAAACAAGGAGGAAGATTATGAAAAAGATCTCTCGTCGCAATTTCCTGAAGGTATCTGGTGCAATGGCAGCTGCAGGTGCTCTGGCAGCCTGCGGCGGTTCCGGTGCATCCACTCCGGCTGCTTCCGGCGCAGCATCCACCAGCACCGCAGCCAGCGCTGCTGCAGCCGGTGAGGACAAGTTTGCTTCTCTGGGCGACTTCACCATGACCGTGGGTCATGCACAGCCCGAGGGCAACCCCCGCTTTGTTTCCATGGAACAGTTTGCCGCCGATGTGGCAGAGGCCACCAACGGCCATGTGAAGATCGAAGTTTACGGCAACGGCCAGCTGGGCACCGAGAAGGAGATGCTGGAGCAGGTCGTGGCCGGCACCGTGCAGGGCATGCGCGGCGGTCAGTTCGACTTCAGCCCCCGTCTGCTGATGTTCACCCTGCCCTTCCTGACCAACACCCGTGCGCAGGTCACGGCTCTGTTGCAGAGCGATCTGGCACAGAAGGTGTGCGCTGAGGCCGAGGGCGAGACGGGCACTGTCATCATTAACCTGTGCGATGCAGGCGGCTACCGCCAGTTCTCCAACTCCAAGCACCCCATCAAGGCTCCCGCAGACCTGAAGGGCCTGAAGATGCGCACCAACGGCATGAAGACCATTGACATGACCTTCCAGGCAATGGGTGCTACCACCACCACCATCCCGTACTCCGACCTGTACATGGGCCTGAAGACCGGCGTTGCAGACGGTCAGGAGAACCCCTGGGTCAACGTGGAGGGCATGAAGTTCTATGAAGTGCAGAAGTACTTCACCGAGGTCAACTACCAGTTCCATCCGGACCCCTTCTATGTGAACGCAGCATGGTGGAACAGCCTGCCCGAGGAGTACCGCGATATCATTACCGAGTGCGCCACCAAGATGGGCGAGTACAACGACGAGCTGATCGACAAGAACTCCAGCGCCGCAAAGCAGACCATCGTGGATTCCGGCTGCGAAGTCTACGAGCCCTCTGCCGATGAGCTGAAGGCCTTCCAGACCGCTGTGCAGTCCGTGTACGACCAGTGTGTCACCGAGGGCATCTGCACCGCCGACGAGATCAAGGAGATGCAGGATATCGTCGCAAAGGCATAAGCAGAAACGACCAAAGGCAAAAACGGCCATGTTACGGTAAAGGCGAGAGGGCAGCCTGCGGGCTGCCCTCTGCTGTAACAGGCCGATGGAAAAAGTTGTAAAATAACCGAAAGGGGCTGAGCACCATCGAAAACCTTAAAAAATTCGGGAAAAAGCTGTTCGACGTGTATTTTACCATCGGCGTCATTGCCATGGCACTGCTGGCAGCTCTTGTGATCTTTACGGTCATTGCACGCTACTTCTTCTCGCTGAGCTGGAAGGAACTGTCCGAGTTCAATACCACCCTGTTTGCATTTACCACCTTCTGGGGCATGGGCATCAACGTGATCAAGGACGAGCACGTCATGATCGACATCCTTTACGACGGTGTCAAGCCTGCCCGCAAGCGCTGGCTGGCTATCGTCAATTACCTCATCGTGCTGGCCGTGGTGCTGGTGTTCACCTATCAGGGCTTCAAGTACGTGGGCGTTGCCGGTAAGCAGATCAGTCAGGGCATGGAGATCCCCATGATGTATATGTACGGCATCATGCCGGTGTGCGGCATCATCTGTGCCATCTGCGTCGTGATCAAGATCATCACCCTGTACAAGGCCGATATTTCCTACTTTGCGCCCAAGAATCAGGCGCTGAGCCGTGACGACGCATAAGCGGAAAGGGGAGAATACACAACTATGGCAATGCTCATCCTTCTGGTGCTGCTGATCTTCTTTGCCGCGCTGGGCATCCCGCTGGCTTTCGCCATCGGTGCTTCCTGCGTGACCTACATCCTGATCTATGCACCTACCTTTATCACCATGCTGCCGCAGCGCGTGTGGAACGGTGCCTACAGTGAGCTGATGATCGCCATGCCGCTGTTCATGCTGGCTGGCGAACTGATGAACACCGGCGGCATCACCCAGCGCATTATTAACTTCTGCATGGAACTGCTGCGGCCCATCCGCGGCGGTCTGGGCGAAGTGAACATTGTGGCTTCCATGATCTTTGGCGGCATTTCCGGTTCCTCTGTGGCCGATACCTCGGCTCTGGGTTCCATCCTGATCCCCGCCATGGAGAAGGAAGGCTACCCGCCGGAAGCTTCTGCCGGTATCACGGTGGCATCCTCTACCATGGGCATGATCATCCCGCCCTCCACACCCATGATCGTTTACTCCATGATCTCCGGTGCATCGGTGGGTGCGCTGTTCGTGGCAGGTGCCGTGCCCGGCATCCTGATCGGACTGACCCAGCTGGTGCTGGTGTACATCATCAGCGCCAAGAAGGGCTGGCATCCGGAAAAGGTCAAGTTTGACGGCAAGCGCGCCGCCAAGAGCCTGCTTTCCGGCATCCCTGCCCTCATCATGCCGCTGTTCATCATCATCTGCGTTTCCTTCGGCGTGTGCACTGCATCCGAAAGTGCCGGTGTGGCCGTGCTGTATTCCATGCTGGTGGGCTTCTTCGTCTACAAGGAGCTGACATGGAAGGGTGTCTGGGAGGCTTTGAAAAAGACCCTGATCTCTTCTTCCTCCATCATGCTCATCATCGGCTTCACCACCATCTTCACATGGGTGCTGACCATGCAGAAGGTGCCGCAGACGGTGGGTGCCTTCTTCATGTCCCTGAACATGCCCGCATGGGCCATTGCGCTGATCTTTGATGTGCTGATCCTGATGATCGGCACCTTCATCGACGTCAGCCCGGCTATCCTGCTGCTCACCCCCATCCTGCTGCCGGTCATGGTGCAGTACGGCTTCTCGCCGCTGCAGTTCGGTGCCATGATGATCACCGGTCTGGCCATCGGTCTGGTCACCCCGCCGGTCGGCATGTGCCTGAACGCCTGCAACAAGATCAACCGTATGCCCATCATCGAGATCTTCAAGGGCGCAGCGCCCTACGTGATCTGCAACGTGATCGTCCTGATCTCCATCAGCCTGTGGGGCCCGCTTACCACCGCCCTGCCGCAGCTGCTGGGCTACAGCATCTTCTGAGAGCAACGCGTATACCACTTATAAAAACAGGCAGCGCTCCCTTGCGGGGCGCTGTTTGTTTTTTTTGCACGCAAACAGGCGGGACCGTTGTATTTGACGGACAGATATGGTACACTAAGACCACTTATGTACAGGAATATAGGAAAAGAGGAATTAAATCATGGATACGCAAAAACAAAAGCGCAGCGCCTTTTCCGGCAAGATCGGCTTTGTGCTGTCGGCCGCAGGCGCTTCGGTGGGTCTGGGCAACATCTGGCGGTTTCCGTACCTCGCCGCGAAATACGGCGGCGGCATTTTTCTGCTGGTGTACATCGTGCTGGCCGCCACCTTTGGCTACACGATGATCGTGGCCGAAACGGCACTGGGCCGCATGACCCACAAAAGCCCGGTGGGTGCCTTTGGAGCCTTTGGCAAAAAGGGCGGCCTGCGGTTCGGCGGCTGGATCAATGCGGTCATTCCCATTCTGATCGTGCCGTACTATTCGGTCATCGGCGGCTGGGTCATCCGCTATCTGTCGGAGTATATCAGCGGCCATGGCAGTGAGCTTTCGCAGGACGGCTACTTTTCCAATTTCATTTCCAGCGGACTGTCGGCAGAGGTGTGCTTTCTGATCTTCACGGTCTTTACGCTGGCCATTATCTTTGCCGGTGTGCGCAACGGCGTGGAGCGTGTTTCCAAGGTGATGATGCCGGTGCTGGTGGTGCTTTCGGTGGTCATTGCGGGCTATTCGGTCACGCGCCCGGGTGCGTTGGAAGGTGTGAAGTATTTTCTGGTGCCGAACGTGGCAAACTTTTCCTGGATGACGGTGGTCACGGCCATGGGCCAGATGTTCTATTCGCTGTCCATCGCTATGGGCATTCTGGTCACCTTTGGCTCCTATATGAAAAAGGATGTCTCCATTGAGGAATCCACCGAGAACGTGGAAGTGTTTGACACGGCCATTGCCATCATGGCGGGCCTGATGATCATTCCGGCGGTGTTCTCCTTCTCCGGCGGCGCCCCGGATACCCTGCAGGCCGGTCCGGCGCTGATGTTCATTACCATTCCCAAGGTGTTCGAGAGCATGGGCTTTGGCCATGTGGTGGGCATCCTGTTCTTTTTGCTGGTGCTGTTTGCAGCCGTGACCAGCTCTATTGCCCTGACCGAGAGCGCTGTCTCCACCTTTGAGGACGAGCTGGGCTGGAGCCGCGAGCGCGCAACGGCACTGATCGGCCTGATCATGGTGGCGCTGGGCAGCCTTTCGGCACTGGGCTATGGCCCGCTGGCGGGCGTGACGGTGTTCGGAATGCAGTTTCTGGATTTCTTCGATTTCCTCACCAACTCTGTCATGATGCCCATTGCAGCCATTGCTACCTGCCTGCTGGTGTCCCGCGTGATCGGCGTGCAGAAAATCGAAGAAGAGGTGACGCTGAGCGGCAAGCCCTTCCGCCGCAAAAAGATCTTCAACTTCATGATCCAGTATCTGTGCCCCATCTTTGCGGCCATTATCCTGATCAGCTCTGTGGCAAATGCTCTGGGCTGGATCGCAATGTAAAACAAAAAAGCGCAGAAGGTGTTTCTCAAAGGAAGCCTTCTGCGCTTTTTGTATGTCCAAAAGGTTTTCTTATGCTGTGAAGTTGCATAAAGCATAGAAAACGGCGATTTTGGCCTCAATTAGCTGGGAACCTGATTTTATTAGCTGGGAGCAAAATTTCAGCTGATCTCATTAGCTGGCTAATTCTGGGGTTTGGTTCAAAATAAAAAATGCGAAGATTGTAACCGATGCGGAACGAAATGAACAGGAACTCAGAGTTCACAATTTTTGAGGAAAATAGGAAGTATCGTTCCTGTTTCTCGATGAGCCGTCAAAAATATATTTCCTGACTTTATGTAAGAAATGAAGTATTATACTCGTAAGAAACTAACTTACGAGTATATAAATTCGATAAATACACTTTGGGGAGGGAACAAAATGAGCCGATTTTACTGCCGCGATGAGGAACTTCGGAAGTTAAATAAACGATATGAGAATACCGTAATGAAAAAATCGGTTTGGACGAACTGGAACTGATTCGGGAATATGCAGCAGTCTTTGGGAAAGGAACAAACTACCACTACTACATTTTCTCGAAAGGCGGATTTACGGACGGACTACTTCAGGCACAGGAACGCGGAGAAGTACAGCTGCTTACTCTTGCCGATATTTTTGAATAACACAAGAAACGCTCTTGCCGGTGTAAAACTGGCAGGAGCGTTTCTTGTTGAAGTGATTATAAAAGACCTTTGATTTTTTCAAGATGATCTATAGCGACTTGCAGTTCATTTTGAAACTGATCCCTAGAAGGATGGAGCCATGTTATCATAACGGACAAATCGTATGGGTGAAGCGCTGCGAAGAACTTAAATGCGGGGATATCGGGATATTCGTATATGATGACTGTGGATATCTGAAAAAATACGATGAACATACCCCAGACAAATCCCAAGCAGAGTTCTTTACCGACAGCTATGGCGTGGTGCATAACCAACCGGTTTTGGTTTCTCTTAACACCAAATATTCGCCGATCCTTATATCTCCAGAGCAAAGATTCGAGGTTGTTGGAAAAATTTTGAACTAAAAAGATGGGAGGAGTTTTCGTGGATACGATCAAGCGTGTTCAGGATTTGATGCAAGCGCGTGATATGAATCTGTGTGTGTTGGCAAAGAAATGCGGAATATCGTATTCCACGATTCAAACCACTGCTCGTCGGGGAGGCCAGTTGAGCGTAGAGACGATTGAAAGAATCTGTCTGGGTTTGGGAATTACATTAAAAGACTTCTTCGATTCCTCCTACCTGTAAATATAGGGGCAGCAAAAAAGCCGTTCGCCACGCTGGAAAATCTGCGTGGTGAACGGCTTTAATACTGCTTCTATTTATCCTTTGGTAATCTCCAGATAAACACTAATCTCCATGATTGTTACCATTGAAGGAATACATTTGCGACGATCTTCGGGCATACCGAATAAGATTTGCATTGGCAGTAGAAAACGGCTCATGTTACCTATTGCAATTCTGACTATTTGGAAATATACTTGTAAGTATCAAATTATTTCACTTTATGGGAGGAAATTATTATGGCAAGACCCAAGGGAAGCAAGAATAAGGCTCGTACTGTAAAGGCCAGCGTTGATTATGCAGCCGTCGTTGCAGAAAAGACCGCTGAAAAGGAAAAAATCGAATCTGAGGTTGCTACGCTGACTGCAAATCTCGATGATCTGAAAACGCAGCTGAAAGCCAAGAAAGCAGAATTGAAAGCCGCCACCAAGGAACTTGCCAAAGCCGAAAACAAAAAAGCTGCCGCCGAAGCAAAAGCAGCAGAAGAAGCAAAGAAGGGCGAAGCAGAAGATGTGCTGAAGAAGCTGCTTGCCAGCGGTATGACGGCTGAAGAAATCCTTGCAAAGCTCCAGTAATGCAATATGATGAACTGGACAAGCTGCTGAAGTAAAGGAAGGGGCTGTTGCACACGGATAAAAGCCGGTGCAACAGCCTCTTTTTCATTCATGCTGCAATTTTTTCAGCGTTTCAAACGTATCTAAATTAAAGTGGCATATCATATTCCTTTTCACACATACTTGCCGTTTTCAGACAGGAGGTTGCTTTTATGAAAGTATCTGCCGACTATCGTATGCTCGCTCTCGATGCTCTGCGCGGAAAATGGAAAACTGCTGTTTTGACAGGTATTGCCGCCAGTGCGCTCGGTGCTACCATTGTGAGCAGTTCCAACAGTGCCGTATCCAATTCCAATCAGGCAAAGGACATCCATTTTGAACTGTTCTCCCAGCCCAACGGCGGTCGGCTGCTTGCTGTTCTGCTTGCCGGCATTGTTCTGTGGGCAGTCCTCCAACTGATCGTGGGCGGTGCAGCTCAACTGGGATATGCTCATTTTAATTTGAACCTTGTAGATGGAAAGGATGCTGCCATCTCGGATTTGTTCTCTCAGAAAGACCGTCTGTGGGATGGCTTCTGCATGAAATTCCTGCAGGGTCTGTATATCGCCCTCTGGTCGCTGTTGTTGGTAATTCCGGGAATCGTGAAAACATACAGCTATGCGATGACACCTTACATCATGTCCGAGCATCCTTCGCTGACCGCAAATGAAGCGATCACAGAATCCCGGCGAATCATGGACGGCAACAAATGGCGGCTGTTCTGTCTGGATTTCAGCTTCATTGGCTGGGAGCTGCTTTGTTCGTTGCCACTGTATGCCGGGGGTTTTCTGGTTCTCAAATATTTCACCGGTTCAGAGGCTATGGCGATTTCTCTTGTTCTTCTGCTGACAATTCCATTGAGCATTGGCTTCTTTTTTGTACGCCCCTATGAGGAAGCTGCATGGGCCACTTTCTACCGCGATATTACCGCAGCACCTACCGAACCGGATGAAGCATACTGACTTTTATACTATTTCGCAGATGTGACCGGATTTTCGAGGTGGTCTGCGTATGGATAAGAAACCTGACCGTTCCGAAATAATTACAATGAGCCTCTTGTATGCTTTAACGCTGGTGCTTACGGTATTAAAAGTGACGAGAACGTTTTCACTGCCTTGGTTGTGGGTACTGGGTCCACTTTGGCTTGGCACACGTCGGTACTGTGATTAGGGCTGCTTGCGCTGGGAGATCTCTCCCAGCGTTTTCTCTATGAAAGAAAGCTGCTGGAGAAAAAATTCTCCAGCAACTTTGTCTTTGATGAATAAAGGAAATTTTTTGTTTAACTATTCTCACTATTATTTGATTTAGTGATTTTTTTCTTCTTTGGAGAAACCAGTTTGTGACCGGAATAAATGGACATACCCATACAAAGCAATGAAGAATAGGCAAAGTATTTATGCGCAGTCATAGATTTTTTGATTCCAGAATAAATGCATCCCAACATACAGAAAAGTGCGCCTAAGGACCAGTATTTATGTGATTTCATGATTTGATACCTCCTTTGATTTAACTGATTCAATTATAACGTTTTTTTACGAAAATGCAAGCATTACCGGGAACGCTTTCATGTGGAGGCTGTGACTGCCGCTACGGTCATGATCGGTGGGCATTACGCACAAGGCTCACATGTAGCATTCGACTCCGAATATCAGCCGGCAGACATATGAGGACGGAAAATGTAGCAGCTTTTGAAAAAATTGCTTTTTTCTGCTCAAAGTGCTACAATCGGAATATACCGAATACAAAGGGAGGAAAGCTCCCATGCCAAGACCGCCACGGTGCCGTCAAATTTGTGGCGTACCACAGGTCGATACATTCTGTCCCAACGGGTGCGAGAATACCGAGCCGATCCTGCTGACGCTGGACGAATACGAGGTCATTCGGCTGGTTGACTTGGAGCAGCAAACCCACGAGCAGTGTGCCGCTCAAATGGACATTTCCCGCTCTACCGTGCAGGAGATTTACGAAAGCGCACGGAGCAAGATCGCAGCGTGTCTTGTCCACGGGAAACCGCTGCACATCACCGGGGGAAACTACCGCATCTGCGGAGGACAGGAGGCAGCTCACTGCGGCCGCTGCTGCTGGATGCAGAGAGCCAACATGGAAAAATCAGGCAAAACTTGCAAAGGAGATTCCATTATGAAAATTGCAGTTGCCTATGAAAACGGTCAAATCTTTCAGCACTTCGGTCACACCGAGCAGTTCAAGCTTTATGAAGCTGTGGACGGCAAAATCACTCATGCGAAAGTCGTTGACACCAACGGCAGTGGTCACGGCGCACTGGCAGGCTTCCTAATGCAGCACGGTGTGGACACTTTGGTTTGCGGAGGCATCGGCGGCGGTGCGCAGGCAGCACTCGCCGAAGCGGGCATCAAGCTCTACGGCGGTGTCAGCGGGGACGCTGACGCGGCGGTGAGCGCATTGCTCAACGGAAGTTTGGGCTACGATCCCAATGTTCACTGTGACCACCATGACCATGAGCACGGCGAGGCTGGTCACTCCTGCGGTGACCACGGCTGCGGCAAGCATAGCTGCCATTGATATGGAACGCACACTGACACAACTTCCGTTCTGGTCATCCTTGACCGAACGCGAAATGGACACACTACGCCGAAGTGCCTTTGTCCGTCATTATAAAAAGGGTGCGTTCGTTCACAGCAGCGACAATGAATGTCTCGGAATGTTGTTTATTCTTTCCGGCGAGATCCGCACCTATCTTCTCTCTGATGAGGGGCGGGAGGTAACGCTGTTCCGCCTGTATCCGGGCGAACTATGCGTGCTTTCCGCCTCCTGCGTGATCAGTCAGATCACCTTTGATACGCAAATGACTGCCGGAATGGATACGGACGTTCTGATTATCCCTGCAAATGTCATTGCTGCACTCAAGGAGAAAAATCTCCATGTCCGCTGTTTTCTCTATGAACTGGCAACGAAACGGTTTTCTGATGTGATGTGGGCGATGCAGCAGATCATGTTCAAGGGGCTGGATCAGCGGCTGGCAGAATTTCTCTTTGCCGAAGCGGAACGTACCGGCTCCGACACGATACGTATGACCCATGAGCAGATCGCCCAGCACATCAGCTCGGCACGGGAGGCAGTGGCACGGATGCTCAAAAGCTTCTCGGAGGACGGACTGGTGGAGCTGAAGCGTGGTGCAATCACGCTGCGGGATAAGAACAGACTAAATCGTCTAAAATAAAAAGGAATGTGACTTCGTCACGGAATAAAATCATAGATTTGCTACAATAAAAGCAGAAAAGCAGAAAAGCAGAAAAGCAGAAAAGCAGAAAAGCAGGAAGGAGTATCCACCATGAAAGAAACGAAATACGCAGGAACTCAAACCGAAAAAAACCTGATGGCTGCCTTTGCCGGTGAGTCCGAGGCACGCAACAAGTACACCTATTTTGCATCCAAGGCCAAGAAGGAAGGCTTTGAGCAGATCGCGGCACTGTTCCTCAAAACCGCTGATAATGAGAAGGAGCACGCCAAGCTGTGGTTCAAAGAACTGAACGGCATTGGCGACACCGCAGAAAACCTTCTCTCCGCCGCTGAGGGTGAGAACTACGAGTGGACGGATATGTACGATGGCTTTGCCAAAACTGCCGATGAGGAAGGCTTTCATGAGCTGGCCCAGCGTTTCCGCCTGGTAGCCGCCATTGAAAAGCACCATGAGGAGCGCTACCGTGCCCTGCTGCACAATGTGGAGATGGCGGAGGTCTTCGCCAAGAGCGAGGTCAAGGTGTGGGAGTGCCGCAACTGCGGTCATATCGTCGTGGGCGAGAAGGCCCCGGAGGTTTGCCCCACCTGCAACCATCCCCAGAGCTATTTTGAAATTCACGCAGAAAACTATTAAAGAAAGAAAAGGAGAATTATCATGGAGCAGAAGTTTTACATTTGCAAGCATTGCGGTAACATCATTGCCAAAGTTAAGGACGCAGGCGTCCCTGTCGTCTGCTGCGGCGAGCCGATGAGCGAGATCGTTCCCGGCACCACCGACGCTGCCGTGGAGAAGCACGTCCCTGTCTGGACGGTGGAAAACGGCATCGTCCATGTCAAGGTCGGCTCTGTGGAGCACCCCATGCTGCCGGAGCACTACATCGAATGGGTATCTCTCCAGACCAAGCAGGGCAATCAGCGTAAGGAACTGCATCCCGGCGAAAAGCCGGAGGTCTGCTTCGCTCTCTGCGAGGGCGACGAGGTCGAAGCGGTCTACGCCTACTGCAACCTCCACAGTCTGTGGAAAGCGTAATTCACCTTCTTAAAATCCGGTGCTCAAAAAGCACCGGATTTTTTTTTCAATGTAACCTCGTCACAGAAAAAGACTTTGTCCTGCGGTATGATAAAGCCACAATCAAGAAAGAGCTGACGAACATGAAAATCAAGCTCAATCCCGATCAGGAGATTGTCAGCACCATCAGAAAAGGACTCAAGCGCACCGGCGGGTACTGTCCCTGCCGCAGGGAGCGCACAGAGGCAACCAAATGTATGTGCCAGGAGTTCAAGAATCCAATTGCAGATCCGGGCTTCGAGGGGGTCTGCCACTGTATGCTCTATTACAAATCCTTGTAGGATTAAGGGAGGAAAGCTATGCTGTCAAAGAAACTGGCTGCCATAGATAAGACGCGGTGCGTCGCCTGCGGTGTGTGCGAAAATACCTGTCCACTGGGGGCTGTCAAGGTGCGCCGCGGCTGCTACGCCGCCGTGGAGGCGGAACGCTGCGTAGGCTGCGGCAAGTGCGCAAAGCTCTGTCCCGTCGGCTGCATTGAGGTGAAAGTGAGGGCTGACGCATGAAAGCAAAGCATTGGTACGATTACCTGTGGGTATATGCCATCATCTATTTTGCACTGGGCTTTTTCAATATCCTGTTCGCGTGGCTGGGTATGATCGATTTTCTTCTGCCGCTGCTTTTAGCCATCTTTGGCGGGAACAAATTCTTTTGCAACCACCTCTGCGGACGGGGTCAACTGTTCAGCAAGCTGGGGACAGACCTTAAATGCTCCCGCTGCAAGCCCACGCCCCGCTGGATGTCCTCCAAGTGGTTCCGTTATGCCTTTTTGCTCTTTTTCCTGACGATGTTCGGCAACATGGTGTTCCAGACCTATCTGGTCGCTGCTGGTGCTACGTCCCTGCGGCAGGCCATTAAGCTGTTCTGGACATTCCGTGTGCCATGGGGCTGGACTTATACAGCCGGTACAGTCGCTGATTGGATGGCGCAGTTCAGCTTTGGCTTTTATAGCCTCATGCTGACCTCTCTGCTGCTGGGTCTGATCGTTATGGTGCTCTACATGCCCCGCACATGGTGTGCGTTTTGTCCGATGGGAACCATGACGCAGGGTATTTGCAAGCTGAAAAACAAAGAATAAACAAAGATAACAGAACGGAGCCTTTCTCATGGCTGAACTGAAAATTACTGCTGCGAATTTTGAAAATGAGGTACTGCATTCCGACAAGCCCGTCCTGCTGGATTTCTATGCGGACTGGTGCGGACCGTGCAAAATGCTCTCCCCCGTACTGCATGAGCTTGCCGAAGAAAAAAGCGGTACGCTCAAGGTGGGCAAGGTCAATGTGGACGAGCAGATGGAGCTGGCGATGCGTTTTCAGGTATCCAGCATCCCGATGCTGGTCGTATTCAAGGATGGAAAGGCCATTACCAAATCGGTCGGCTATCGGCCTAAGTCGGAGATCGCCGCAATGGTGGAGGGCGTGAAATGAAGGTCGTAATTGTAGGCGGCGTGGCGGGCGGTGCTTCTGCTGCTGCCCGCATCCGCCGTTTGGATGAACACGCGCAGATCATCATGATCGAGCGCAGCGGCTATGTGTCCTATGCCAACTGCGGTCTGCCGTATTATGTGGGCGGTGTGATCAAGGAGCAAGAAGAACTGACGCTGCAAACTCCGGAGAGCTTTTGGGATCGCTTTCGCATTGATGTGAGGGTACGGCAGGAAGTAACTGCGATCAATCCCGCAGAGAAAACCGTCACTGTCCGCACACTGGACAGCGGGAAGATCTATACGGAAACCTATGACAAACTGCTCCTCGCACCCGGCGCAAAGCCGACGGTTCCTGCGCTTTCCGGCGTCAGCAGTGAGCGTGTTTTCACGCTGCGCACCGTGGAGGATACCCTCCGCATTAGGCACTTTGTAGAGGATCAGAAGCCGAAAAACGCTGTTTTGGCTGGCGGCGGCTTTATCGGTCTGGAAATGGCGGAAAACCTTACAGAAATGGGCGTTTCTGTCACCATCATTCAGCGACCCAATCAGCTATTAGCACCACTGGATGCGGACATGGCGAGCTTTGTCCATGCGGAAATGCGCAGACACGGCGTGACTCTGCGGTTGGGTGAAACCGTCACCGGATTCCGACAGGACGGAGATTCCGTGCTGACCCTGTTGGAGGGTAGTGAGCCGCTGCGCTCCGACATGGTGCTGCTGGCCATCGGCGTCACGCCGGACACCTATCTGGCAAAAGAGGCCGGACTTGAGCTGGGCATCCGGGGCAGCATCGCTGTCAACGAGCGGATGGAAACCTCCGTGCCGGACATCTATGCTGTGGGCGATGCCGTAGAGGTCACCCATTTTGTAACCGGGCAGAAAGCGTTGATTTCGCTGGCGGGACCCGCCAACAAGCAGGGACGCATTGCCGCTGACAATATCTGTGGCGGCAATAGCCACTTTCACGGCTCTCAGGGCTCGTCTGTTCTGAAACTGTTCGGCTTGACAGTGGCCTCCACGGGGATCAATGAAAAAGCGGCGCAGGCAGCAGAAATCGCTTACGACAAAGTCGTGCTTTTCCCGGCATCCCACGCTGCCTATTACCCCGGCGCACAGTCTATGGCAATGAAGGTACTGTATGAAAAGGAAAGCCTGCGGCTGCTGGGTGCGCAGATCGTTGGCGGCGAGGGCGTGGACAAGCGTATTGATGTACTGGCAACGGCCATTCGCGCAAAAATGAAAGCTTTGGAACTGACGGAACTTGACCTTTCCTATGCGCCGCCCTATTCCTCTGCCAAAGACCCGGTCAATATGGCCGGTTTTATGATCGAGGATTTGGAGAGCGGGAAGGTACGGCAGTTCCATTGGAATGAGGTTGAGGACTTGCCTTGCGATGGCAATGCGACACTGCTGGATGTCCGTACAGAAGGCGAATATCGGCGTGGGCACTTGAATGGATTCCGCAATATTCCACTGGACGATCTGCGGGAGCATTTGGACGAGTTAGAGCGGGACAAGCCTGTCTATGTGAATTGCCAGACTGGGCTTCGCAGTTATCTGGCCTGTCGGCTTTTAACGCAGTATGGTTTCAGCTGTTCCCATCTCTCCGGCGGATACAGTTTTTATCAGGTCGTAACACAAGAGCAGCAGACAGCGCGGAGCGCCTATCCCTGCGGAATGGAGAAACTATGAGTGAAAATTTATTTGGCTTGACGGTTGCGGCAGATAAAGGCTTAGATGATCTGCAGTGCCAGCGCCTTTTAAGCGAAAATCGCAGGTATCAGGAAGTCATGCTGCAATACCGATGTGCGCTGAAAGCACTGGAAAGCAGGTTGGAAATTCTAAACGAAGAGTTTTCATTGCAGCATGATCGCAATCCGATAGAAAGTATGAAAAGTCGCTTGAAGTCGCCGTCCAGCATTATGAATAAGATGCAGAAGCGCGGACTTTCTCTGGATTTTCCGACCATGCAGGCAAATATCATGGATATTGCCGGTGTGCGGGTGATCTGCTCTTTCGAGGAAGATGTGTTCTTTTTGGCAAAGTGCTTAAAAGATCAGTCTGACATTGAAATCATCACGGAGAAAGATTATATTTCACACCCTAAGCCAAATGGCTATCGCAGTCTGCACCTGACGATCCGGCTGCCGGTATTCTTTGCGGAAAAAGAGATCCATGTGCCAGTGGAGATACAACTCCGTACAATCGCTATGGACTTCTGGGCAAGCCTTGAGCATACCATCCGCTATAAGAAAAACTTCCCGATCAATGCTGAAGTCGAAACTGAACTGAAAGAGTGCGCCGATTCCAGCAGAGAGTGGGATGGTAAAATGGAGCATCTACTGCACATCTTAACATAATGCGTCGGATATAAAATGAAAAGCACGCACTTTGGTGCTTGCCTTGGACTTGCCAGGGATCGCCTCATCCGCCTTGAATGGGCGACCCCTGCGAGCCCCAACCAATTTCTCCGCTTTCTGGTTTTCAGGCATAGTCTTTTCTGCTTTCGGCGGACTGCCACGGCACAGCTTTTTCGGCTTCTATAATTGTAAGGAACATGGCTTTTCGCTGAATGGAAAGCGAAGCTGACCCGGGCTGGGGCGGTCTGTATGAAAGCGATATTTTTTTGAAACTATCTTGACAAAATTTATCAAGATTGATATGATGGTATTAACAAGCAAGCGAAAAGAGGATGTGGAGCATGATCATCACCAAAGAGACGGACTACGCGCTGCGCATTTTGCGGGTGCTACTGGACGGGGAGAAGCATTCGGTGGCCGAGATGTCGGAAACGGAATTGATCCCCAATCAGTTTGCCTACCAGATTCTGCGCAAGCTCTCCGCCGGCAATTTGGTGCGGGTGAGCCGCGGCGCTCTCGGCGGCTGCGCGCTGTCCTGCGATCTGGACGCGACCTCCCTCTACGATCTCATGGGGGTCGTGGGGGAGCGGGGCATCCTGTGCGCCTGCATGGAGCCGGGATATGAATGCCGCTGGCAGGACAAGCATGGGCGGTGCGCCATCCACTGTCAGCTGGCGGCCTTGCAGCAAAAGCAGGACGAGGCGTTCCGTGCCGTGAGCCTGCGCAGGCTGCTGACCGGCGGATCCGATCCCCAAGATACAAGCAAGCTGTAAAATTTTAAAAGGAGGTACCCGTATGCTGTTTCAAACCACGTCGGCGCACGAAGAGCTGCGCGCGAAGATCCGGAGTTTTGCGGAGGAGGAGATCAAGCCCCTCGCATTTTTAATGGATCAGAACAATGAGTTTCCCGAGGAGGCTGTCAAGAAGCTGGGCAAGCTGGGCTGGATGGGCATTCCCTACCCCAAGGAGTACGGCGGTGCCGGTCTTGATGCTCTGAGCTACGCCATCGCGGTGGAGGAGCTGGCCCGTGTGGACGGCGGCACGGGCGTAATCCTCTCCGCCCACGTCTCCCTCGGCTCATGGCCCATTTTCGCCTATGGCACCGAGGAGCAGAAGAAGAAATATCTGGTTCCGCTGGCCAAGGGCGAGAAGATCGGCGCCTTCGGCCTTACGGAGACCAACGCCGGATCCGACGCCGGCGGCACGGAGACCACGGCGCTGGATAAGGGGGACTACTACCTCCTCAACGGCGGCAAGATCTTCATTACCAACGCCCCTAAGGCGGACACCTATGTGGTTTTCGCCGTCACCACGCCGGACATCGGCACCCGGGGCATCTCCGCTTTCATCGTGGAGAAGGGCTGGAAGGGCTTTGAGTTCGGCGACCACTATGACAAGATGGGTATTCGCTCCTCCTCCACGGCGGAGCTGATCTTCAACGACGTGAAGGTTCCCAAGGAAAACCTATTGGGCAAGGAGGGCGAGGGCTTCAAGATTGCCATGTCCACGCTGGACGGCGGACGCATCGGCATCGCCGCGCAGGCGCTGGGCATCGCCCAGGGCGCGTTTGAGCACGCGTTGAGCTATTCCAAGGAGCGCGTCCAGTTCGGCAAGCCCATCGCGGCCCAGCAGAGCATCGCCTTCAAGCTGGCGGATATGGCAACCAAGCTGCGCTGCGCCCGGTTCCTCATCTACTCCGCGGCGGAGCTGAAGGAGCAGCACGCGCCTTACGGCATGGAGTCCGCCATGGCGAAGATGTACGCCTCGGACATCGCGCTGGAGGTCACCAACGATGCCTTGCAGATCCACGGCGGCAGCGGCTACCTCAAGGGCATGGAGGTGGAACGGGCCTACCGCGACGCCAAGATCACCACCCTCTACGAGGGCACTAACGAGATCCAGCGGGTGGTCATCGCCTCTCATCTGTTGGGCAGGCTGGGCAAGAGCTCCGGCGGCGAGAGCCGTTCGGCGGCCAAGAAACCCGCGCCCATCACCGGCATTCGCAAAAAGACCATCTTCCGGGAGGGGGATGCTGCCCAGCAGGTGGCCGACCTTGTGGCGGCGCTGAAGAAGGATGGTCACGACTTCTCCGTGGGCATCCCTATGGATACGCCCATCCCGCAGGCGGAGCGGGTGGTCTCCGCGGGCAAGGGCATCGGGGAGAAAAAGAATATGAAACTGGTGGAGTCGCTGGCCAAGGCCGCCGGCGCGGCCATCGGTTCTTCCCGCCCTGTGGCGGAGACTCTCAAATATCTGCCGCTGAACCGCTATGTGGGTATGTCCGGTCAGAAGTTCACCGGCAATCTGTACATCGCCTGCGGCATCTCCGGCGCATCCCAGCACCTTAAGGGCATCAAGGACGCCTCCACCATCGTGGCCATCAATAAGAACGGTAACGCGCCTATCTTTAAGAACTGCGACTACGGCATCGTGGGCGATGTGGAGGAGATCCTGCCCCTGCTCACTGCCGCGCTGGATAGCGGCGAAAAGCTGCCCGCGCCGCCCATGGTAAAGATGAAGCGGCCCACGCCGCCGAAGCCCGCCCCCATCGGCGACCGCTACGTCTGCAGCGGCTGCGGCTACGAGTATGTGCCGGAGTTGGGCGACGAGGACGGCGAGATCGCGCCCGGTACGCTCTTTGAGCAGCTTCCCGCCGAGTGGGTGTGTCCCGAGTGCGCGGAGACGAAGGATCAATTTGTAAAGGCTTGAGGCCGTGAAGGAGGTAAGATAAGATGTATTGCGTGCGCAAAGTAACGAACGACCTCTACTGGGTGGGCGCCAACGACCATCGCCTGGCTCTGTTTGAAAACTGCTTTCCCATTCCCCGGGGCGTAAGCTACAACGCCTACTGCCTGCTGGATGAAAAGACGGTGCTCTTTGACACGGTGGACTGGTCTGCCTGCCGCCAGCTTTTGGAAAATCTGGCGTATGTGCTGGATGGCCGCGAGCTGGACTACCTGCTGGTCAACCATCTGGAGCCGGATCACGCCGCCTGCATCGAGGAGATCCTGCTGCGCCATCCCAAGGTGAAACTGATCTCCAACGAGAAGGCATTCATGCTCATGCGGCAGTTCGGCTTCCATGTGGACGGACATGAGTGCATCGAGGTGAAGGAGGGCGACACCTTCTCCTTCGGCAAGCACACCGTCACCTTTGTGGGCGCGCCTATGGTTCACTGGCCGGAGGCCATGGTGACCCTCGATGTCACCGACGGCGTCCTCTTTTCCGCCGACGCCTTCGGCACCTTCGGCGCGCTGGACGGCAAGCTGTTCGCCGACGAGGTGGACTTCGAGCGGGACTGGCTGGACGACGCCCGCCGCTACCTCACCAACATCGTGGGCAAGTACGGCCCCCACATCCAGCTCCTGCTGAAAAAGGCCGGCGGCGTTTTGGATCAGATCAAGTACATCTGCCCGCTCCACGGCCCCGTGTGGCGCAAGGATCTGGGCTGGTTCATCGAAAAGTACGACACATGGAGCCGCTATGCCCCTGAGACCCAGGGCGTGCTCATCGTCTACGCCTCTATGTACGGCAACACGGAGAACGCGGCGCAGGCGCTGGCGACGTCGCTCTGCGATAAGGGCATGAGCAAGGTGGCGATGTACGATGTGTCCTCCACTCATGTCTCCCAGCTGATCTCCGAGGCATTTAAGTACAGCCACATTGTCCTGGCCTCTGTGACCTACAACCTCGGCATCTACCCCGCCATGCATGACTTCCTCATGGATATGAAGGCACTGAATTTGCAAAACCGCACCTTTGCCATCATTGAAAACGGCTCATGGGCGGTGAAGTCCGGTGACCTCATGCAGAAATTCGTCAACGATGAGCTTAAGAACATGACGGTGCTCAACGAGCGGCTCAGCCTCGCCTCGTCCATGGGCACGGACAAGCGCACTGAGCTGGAAGCACTGGCGGACGCTATTCTGGAATCTATGAAGTAACTGGCAGGAAAGCCAAAACCAAGACAACAGACAACAAACAGCCCCGCCGCGTCGGCTGCAGAAAAACCGGCTTTCAAAAACAGAGCGGGTAAGCGTGATACTGCGCTTGCCCGCTCTTTGCTCAAAAGGACATGAGAAGTGACCGGAGAAGATGAGAGGATCGAAATGGAGATCAGAAAACGAAACGGGGAGTCTGTTCCCTTTCAACAGGAGAAAATTTTCAACGCCATGAAAAAGGCGTTTGACGGACAGGGCAAGGAGATCGGGAGCAGAGAGATGGATGAGATCCTCGCCACCGTTCTCAACAATCTCTCCGTCACAGTGCCGCTCACCGTGGAACGTGTGCAGGACGAGGTGGAGCGAACGCTCATGGAGCGCGGACACTATGAGGTGGCCAAGGCGTACATCCTCTACCGCGAAAAGCGGTCTGCGCTGCGCCGTGTCCGGCATACCATCGCGCGGACGGTGGGGGATGACTCGCTTGACGAGGTGCTGCGCCGCATCCAGATGGATTTTACCGAGGAAGTCTACTCCCTCGCGGCGCTTCAAATGAAGTTTGAGAGTTTCTGTCGCCTGGGCATGTCGGAGGATGAGCGGGCTGAGGCACTGACCAAGGCGGCGGTAGAGCTGACTACGGCAGAGGCACCCAAGTGGGAGTTCATCGCGGCGCGGCTTCTGAACCACTCCTTTCGCTGTCGCAACGCACAGGAATGGGAGGGGCGCGGCGTCTGCGACCTCTATGGCAAGCTTCGCTATCTGACGGATAAGGGACTCTACGGTGACTATATCCTTGCCCACTATACCCACGAGGAGATTGACATGGCGGAGGACTTTCTCTGCCCGGAACGGGACGAGCTGTTCACCTACTCCGGCCTTGACCTGCTGCTCAAACGCTATGTGATCCAGTCACGCAGCCGCGTGCCGCTGGAAACACCTCAGGAGATGTTTTTGGGTATCGCGCTGCATCTTGCTATGAACGAAGGCTCTGACCGCATGGGGTGGGTAAAACGCTTTTACGATATGCTCAGCCGTATGGAGGTCACGATGGCGACACCTACTATGTCCAACGCACGAAAGCCCTACCATCAGCTTTCAAGCTGCTTTGTGGACACTGTGCCGGACAGTCTGGACGGCATCTACCGCTCGCTGGACAACTTCGCAAAGGTCTCTAAATTCGGCGGTGGAATGGGGATGTACTTCGGTAAGGTGCGCGCTGCAGGCAGCACCATCCGCGGCTTTCAAGGGGCGGCGGGCGGTGTTATCCGCTGGATCCGGCTGGTCAACGACACCGCCGTGGCGGTGGATCAGTTGGGGATGCGGCAGGGCGCTGTGGCGGTTTACTTAGATGCATGGCACCGGGATCTGCCGGAATTCCTTCAACTGCGCACCAACAACGGCGACGACCGCATGAAGGCACATGATGTGTTTCCCGCCGTGTGCTATCCGGATCTCTTCTGGCGACTGGCGGAGGAGAACATAGACGCGCCGTGGCATCTCATGTGTCCGCATGAGATCCTCACGGTCAAGGGCTACGCACTGGAGGATTACTGGGGTACAGAATGGGAGAAGCGGTATCTGGACTGCGTCAATGACCCGCGCATCGAAAAGCGCAGCGTCACTGTCAAGGACATCGTGCGGCTGGTGCTTCGCTCGGCAGTGGAGACCGGCACGCCCTTCGCTTTCAATCGAGACAGTGTAAATCATATGAACCCAAACGGCCACACGGGAATGATCTATTGCTCCAATCTCTGTACGGAGATCGCGCAGAACATGGCGCCCATCGAGCACATCAGCACTGAGGTGCACACGGAGAACGGCGACACAATAGTGGTGACGGCCACACGTCCAGGTGAGTTTGTGGTCTGCAACCTGGCGAGTCTGTCTCTCGGTAATCTGCCGGTGGAGGACGAGGCCTATATGGAACGCACGGTGGAAACGGCCATCCGCGCTCTGGATAATGTGATCGACCTCAACTTCTACCCGTTGGAATACGCGCGGCTTACCAATCAGAAGTACCGCAGCATCGGCCTGGGCGTCAGCGGCTACCACCACATGCTGGCAAAGCGCGGCATCCACTGGGAGGGCGATGAGCACCTTGCCTTCACCGACGCAGTGTTCGAGCTCATCAACTACGCCGCTGTCAAGGCGGACACAGCTCTGGCACGGGAAAAGGGGCGTTACGCGCTCTTTGAAGGCAGCGACTGGCAGACGGGCGCGTATTTTGAAAAGCGGGGTTATACCTCCGAAAAGTGGCGGGCGCTTGCGAAAACGGTGGCGGTGCAGGGAATGCGCAACGCCTATCTGCTGGCGGTCGCACCGACCTCCAGCACATCTATCCTCTCCGGCACGTCGGCGGGCATAGATCCAATTATGAAGAAATTCTTTTTAGAGGAAAAAAAGGGCAGCATGCTGCCCCGCGTTGCTCCGGAGCTTTCTATGGATACATGGTGGTACTATAAGGCGGCGCATCTGATCGACCAAAGCTGGTCGGTACGCGCCGCGGGCCTTCGCCAGAGACATATTGACCAGGCGCAGAGCATGAATCTCTATATCACCAACGACTATTCCATGCGTCAGGTGCTCAGACTGTATTTGGAGGCGTGGAGGGCCGGCGTCAAGACCATTTACTATGTCCGTAGCAAGGCCCTTGAGGTCGAGGCCTGCGAAAGCTGCTCGTCATAAGGAGGATAGCATGATGGAACTGAAGAAAAAGCCCCTCTTTAACCCGGAGGGCGACCCTGATGTGCGCCTGCGGCGCATGATCGGCGGCAATACCACCAACCTCAATGACTTCAACAATATGAAGTACGCTTGGGTCAGCGACTGGTACCGGCAGGCCATGAACAACTTTTGGATCCCTGAGGAGATCAATCTCTCGCAGGATGTGAAGGACTATCCCCGCCTGCTGTCAGCCGAGCGCAGCGCCTACGATAAAATTCTGAGTTTTCTTGTCTTTTTGGATTCCATTCAGACAGCGAACCTGCCTAATATCGGCGCCTACATTACCGCCAACGAGGTCAATCTCTGCCTGTCCATTCAGGCGTTTCAGGAGTGTGTCCACTCACAGAGCTACAGCTATATGCTCGACACCATCTGTTCCCCCGTGGAGCGCAATGACATCCTCTACCAATGGAAAACGGACGAGCATCTGCTGCGCCGCAACACCTTCATTGGGGACTGCTACAACGAGTTTCAGGAGCGGAAGGACGCTCCCACGCTGCTGCGCGTGATGATGGCAAACTATATTTTGGAGGGCATCTATTTTTACAGCGGCTTTATGTTCTTCTACAATCTCTCCCGAAACGGGAAGATGCCCGGCTCGGCGCAGGAGATTCGCTACATAAACCGCGATGAGAACACGCACTTGTGGCTGTTCCGCAATATCATCACGGAGCTGCAAAAGGAGCAGCCGGAGTTGTTCACCGCCGAGAGCGTACAAGCGCTGCGCGAGATGATGCGTGAGGGCGTGGAGCAGGAGATCGCATGGGGGCATTATGTAATCGGCGACGACATCCCGGGGCTGAACCGGCAGATGATCAGCGACTACATCCGCTATCTCGGCAACCTCCGCTGGACGAGCCTTGGCTATCCCGCATTGTATCCAGGCTTTGAGAGCGAACCGGAGAGCATGGAATGGGTCAGCCAGTACGCCGACGCCAACATGGTCAAGACCGATTTCTTTGAGGCACGCAGTACCGCCTACGCCAAGAGCACCGCACTGATAGACGATTTATAAGAAAACCAAAGACATCAGAATAGGAGATACTACTATGAATTACAGCGCTATGATTCAAAATCGCAGATCCGTTCACGCATTCCGCGAAAAGGAAGTTCCGAGCGAGGCTATCGGCCAGCTCCGATCCTACTATGAAAAGACCTGCCCCCGTCTTGTCCCGGAGATTGCAACGGAGTTGATCGTCTTGGACAAGGATGCACAGCCGGCGCTGGAGAGCTCAGCGGGCTATAATCAATTTCTCATCGGAGCACCGCACTACCTGCTCCTTATGTCTGCCCCGCATTCCTATGCGGCCATCAACGCCGGCTACATGATGGAAGATCTCGTCCTCAAGCTGACTGAGTTGGACATTGACACCTGCTGGATGACCTTCACCGACAGCGACAAAATCAAAAAGGCACTGTCTCTCACCACCCCGTTAGAGGTGGCGGCAATCGTTGCCTTTGGCTACGGGGAAAAGACCGCAAAAAAGCTGCGGCTGAATATCCTAAGTATGTCTCAGATCGATGTGCGGGCCGAGCAGCAGTACTACGCGCCCAAAAAGGGCGTGAATGATTTGGTTCACATGGGGAGCTGGAGCAACAAGTCTGGGCTTGACGAGATGATGGATTTCTACGACGATATGCTCTGGCAGTCCTTCTACGCCGCTTCGCTCTCCCCCAGCTATCTCAACCGTCAGCCCTATGGCTTCCTTGTGCAGGATCACAGCATCTATTTGGTGCAGCAGGAGGATGCCTACACCGATAATTTGGATGCCGCATTGGATCTCGGTATTGTCATGCTCCACTTCTCCGCCGTCGCCTCCCAGTGGGCGGGGCAGGTACGCTGGGAACTTTCACCTGCTGCGCCCGACGGCCTGCCGGAAGGACTTCGCTCCGCTGCGGTGTACCACATGTAACGACTCTGGGGGGAAGCAAGGCAACGGTGAAATGCGCGACCGTCGATCCGCGGTTGAGCGTATGTTTCATTAGAAAAGAAGAACCTATCCGTCAGAGTCTGAGTAAGGAAAATAGGAGGTATTTTTTATATGGCTATCCAAACGGTAACAGATGCCATCCGCTATGTAGGGGTGGATGATAACACATTGGAACTCTTTGAAAACCAGTACCCCGTCCAGCCTATGGGAGTGAGCTACAACTCCTATGTCATTCTGGACGAGAAAATCGCCGTGATGGACAGCGTGGATGCACGGGCGGCGGAGGAATGGCTTTCCAATGTAGCGCAGGTGTTGGAGGGGCGCAACCCCGACTATCTTGTGGTCACACACATGGAGCCGGATCATTCCGGCAGCCTCATGCGACTGGCACAAAAGTACCCGGAGATGAAGATCGTGGGAAACGCGAAAACATTTACCCTGATCAAGCAGTTCTTCGGCACAGGTGCATTGTCGGAAGACCGTATGCTGGAGGTTGGCGAAAGAGATACGCTTTCCTTGGGCTTGCACCGGCTGCGCTTTCTGCTGGCGCCGATGGTACACTGGCCGGAGGTGATGGCAGCGTATGAGGAAACGGAAGAGATCCTGTTCTCGGCGGATGCCTTCGGCCGCTTCGGTTCACTGGAACGGACTGCCCGTGCCCCCTGGGCGCCGCAGGCCCGACGGTATTATTACAATATTATCGGGAAATATGGCGCACAGGTGCAGGCTCTGCTGAAAAAGACCGCCGCGCTGGAGATCCAAACGATCTGCCCGCTCCATGGTCCCGTGCTTACAGAAGGGCTGGAGGAGTGTCTGCGGCTCTATGATCTCTGGTCACAATGGGAACCAGAAGCATCGGAGAGCATACTGATTGCCCACGCATCCATCCATGGAAATACCGCATATGCATCGGAGATCCTCAAGAGCAAGCTGGAGGGAAAAGGTGTACGAGTCACCATGTGCGATCTGACGGTGACAGACCTTTCCTATGCCGTGACCAGCGCATTCTACTGCGGGAAGTTGGTTTTAGCCAGCTCCACCTATGACGGAGGACTGTTTCCGCCCATGAAGGAGTTTTTGGAGCATTTGCAGACAAAGGGATTCCGAAACCGCCGGATCGGCCTCATAGAAAACGGCTCTTGGGCACCTGCCGCCGCGCGGCTGATGCGCGCCGAGCTGGAAAAGATGAAGGAACTCCGACTGTGCGAAACGGAGGTATCGCTGCGCAGCGCATTGAACCAAACCAGTGAAGCGCAGATGGACGCTCTGGTGGCTGAGCTCTGCGCGGAATAAGCTGCAACGAGCCGCAGCTATTCTCGTACAGATGATGGGCTTACTCATCTGCTTTATGTCCCAAGGGCAGAGTACCGTCATCTCAGGATGAGGTCACAATGTGGTGTGGGGCGAGACCGGAGTCTTGAGAACACCCAAACAAAGGAAAGGAGCTGACAGATATGGCAGCTATGAATATGAATCAGGAGCAGTTTAAGCAGTTAATCCGGGAGGAAAAGCCTGTTTTGGTGGATTTCTGGGCGCCATGGTGCAGCTATTGCCGGAAGATCGGCCCTGCGTATGAGAAGATTGGAGAGGAATACGCGGACAGCCTTGCAGTCGGCAAAATCAACATTGACGAGGAGCCGCGGCTGGCGGGGGCCGAGGGGATCGAGGACATCCCAACTCTGGTGCTGTACCGGAACGGAAAGGCCGTGGATTCCATCACCGCGCCCGGCTCAAAGGCAGAAATCGACCGTTTCATTCAGGAAGCCTTGGCGAAATAACGGAGGGTTCAGATATGAACAACAATCATGTTTATGATATGCTCGTGGTGGGCGGCGGCCCGGGCGGCTACACCGCCGCCCTGTACGCGGCACGGGCGGGGCTGGACACCGTCGTGCTGGAAAAGCTGTCTGCTGGCGGGCAGATGGCCCTGACCGAGCAGATCGACAACTACCCCGGCTTTGAGAACGGGATCGACGGCTTCTCTCTGGCGGAGAAGATGCAAAAGCAGGCGGAGCGTTTTGGGGTACGCAGCGAATACGCAGAAGTCCTCCGCATGGATCTGACGGCGGTTCCCAAGCTCGTGGAGACCAGCGAGGGGATCTTCCGGGGGAAAACCGTGGTGCTGGCCACCGGCGCAGACCCCAGAACGCTGGGCGTTGCCGGAGAGACGGAGCTGTTGGGCCGGGGCGTGGCCTACTGCGCCGCCTGCGATGGGATGTTTTACAAGGGCAAAACGGTGGTCGTGGTGGGCGGCGGCAATTCCGCCGCGGCAGATGCCCTCCTTCTCAGCCGCGTGGCGAAAAAAGTGATCCTCGTCCACCGCAGAGACACCCTGCGGGCCACCAAGATCTATCACGAGCCGCTGGCACAGGCCGAAAACGTGGAATTCCGTTGGAACAGCGTCGTTTCCGCGCTGCTTTCCGGGGACAGGCTGACCGGCGTCCGCCTGCGGGACACCGTCACCGGTGAGGAAAGCGTGGTGGACTGCGACGGCGTATTTGTCAGCGTGGGCCGACAGCCCGCCACGGCGCTGGCGGTGGGTCAACTGGAGCTGGACGGCGGCGGCTATATCGTGGCCGGAGAGACCACGGAAACCAGTATTCCCGGCGTTTACGCCGTGGGCGACGTGCGGACGAAGCCCCTCCGTCAGGTGGTCACCGCCGTGGCGGACGGCGCGGTGGCAGTTCACATGGCGGAGAAATATATCGCGGAAAACCGATAAGGGAGGTAGATTGAAAAAGCCATGTTTAAGGTCAGGCCGGATACGACCGCAGTGGGGATGCCGACATATCTGCAAGGCAAACTGCCAGAGTGATGGCAGATAAGAAACCCATGTAAGATCGGGAGATATGTTGTCTCTCCATATCCAGTCCACGCAACAGTAAGCAACTGAACACAAAACACAGCCACAGATGTACTCTGCGGCTGTGTTTTTATGCGTAGTATACCGCGTGACAAGCGGTTTTACTGTGACGGCGTCACATAATTTGAGAAAATCGGCTTCGAGGCAGCTTTTGGAGCACAAGCCCTTTGTGGTTGTTGACAGAGAAAAAAATATAGGTATAATAAAAGCAAAATAATAAGACTCATTCTTGCATTTAGAGGGTTGGCGGTATGCCAAAATACGCAGAGGAGATATTGGCCGCCGTAACGGAGCTGCAGCAGCATCCCAAGGCGGAGCAGGTGTTCCTGGAGATGAAAAGGGAGCATCCCAGCATCGCTCTGGGTACGGTATATCTGCCCCCCCTGCCGGGAGCAGGAAAAAGACAATCTTATGGAGGAGAAGTATTATGAACGCAAACGTATCTAAGCTGCTCAACGAGCAGATCAATAAGGAGTTCTACTCCGCCTATCTGTATCTGGACTTTGCCAACTACTACGCCGCCGTCGGACTGGACGGCTTTGAGAACTGGTACCGGGTACAGGCGCAGGAGGAACGGGATCACGCCATGCTGTTTTATCAGTATTTGCAGAATAACGGCGAGGGCGTCACCTTTGAGGCTATCGCAAAGCCGGAGTGGGAGCGAGTCGATCACATGACCCCGCTGAAAAAGGCACTGGAGCACGAGAAGCTGGTCACCGCCAGCATCGATGCCATCTACGCCGCCGCACACGAGGTCAGGGACTTCCGTACCATGCAGACGCTGGACTGGTTCATCAAGGAACAGGGCGAGGAGGAGAAGAACGCCGCCGACCTCATTACCAAGATGGAGCTGTTCGGCGGTGACAGCAAGGGGCTGTATATGCTAAACAGCGAGCTGAAGGCACGGGTCTACACCGCGCCCTCGCTGGTGCTGTAAGCCCCGCGCGTCTGCGGGCTTTCGCATCAGGCAAAAGGCAGACTGCATACAGGTGGTCTGCCTTTTCTTCCACCAGACGGTTAGATTGTGCTAACTGCGCATAAAACAGAAAGGACTTCAGAACTTGAACAAGGAAAAGGAGACCGAAACCGTTACCCTCATGGTGCGCCGGTATTGTTGTGGCGTGCATTGGACAAGGGGCGAGGCGCTTTGTCCGGCGTGCAATGCACTGCTGGAATACGCCAGAGAGCGGCGGGACAGATGCCTGCACGGGAAAATTTAGTGGCACTTTGAATCCTTTCCGAGAGGCACAATGCGGCAAAAAATAAAGAAGAGATAAGGGCAACGGCTATGAAAGAACGAAAGACCTTCTGGGACAAAAATGCCGGTCGTTACGACCGCTTTATGCGAAAGGATCGGGCGGCATACGAAGAGATGTATAAACTGATCCGGCCGGTGGTGAAAGCCAAAACGGTGCTGGAGCTGGCGACCGGCACGGGACTGATTGCAAAGCACATTGTGAACGCGGCAGCGCACATCGAGGCGACGGATGCCTCTGCGGAGATGATTACCGAGGCCGAGCGTGATAACCACTCTGCCAAGCTGCACTTTTCCGTGCAGGATATGTTCCGCCTGCCCTATGCGGATAAGTCCTTTGATGTGGTGATCGTGTCCAATGCGCTGCACATCGTGCCGCAGCCGGAAAAAGCCCTGCAAGAAATCAAGCGGGTGCTGAAAGAGGACGGCGTGCTCATTGCGCCGACCTTCACCCACGCGGGAAACTCGTTTTCCGGCAAGGTCAAGGCATTTTTCATGAAGCTGGCGGGCTTCCCTCTCCACAGCAGATGGACGAGCGAGGAATACCTGCGTTTCCTGCGGCAAAACGACTGGACGGTGCGGAAAAGCGCTGTCCTGAAAGCTTCGTTCCCGCTGACCTATGCCGAGTGTGTAAAAATGGAGGTGTGATATGGATCTCAACGGCTTGAAGCGCTGCAACGACTGTTCGGCTATGCGGCGGGCGACGCCCTGATCTGCCGTGTAGCTGACGCGCTGAACGATGTGTTCCCCGGTGAAGCCTGCCGCATCGGCGGGGACGAGTTCGTGGTCATCTGCTGCCCGGTCACGCAGGAAAAATTTGAACAGCAGGTGGAAGCTCTGCGGGCGGCACTGGTCCGCCATCAGGTGGATGCAGCCATCGGCTCGTTCTGGCAGTCGTTGGTCGAAGACCTGCCCGCCTTCCTCCGCGAAGCCGACGACCGGATGTACAGGGAAAAAGAACGCCAGAAGCGCGCAGCGCGGCCCTCGGTTTAGGCGAACCGTTCTGGATCCAATAACCTCTTTGATAGAGTATCCAGGATTCTGGATTAAGAAGAGCCAGTGGCTTTGACTGATTACAGTTTACACCACCGGCTTTTCTTAATCAAGTTCGCACCTGAACAGTAACATAAACAACACGCATACTTCAAAATTCAAAAAGCATCCATGGACTGCGGCCATGAAAATATGCTATACTAACTGTGGTTTACTTATGCTAACCAGGGGGGGGGAAATGTACTTCATAACGCAGCACCCCATCACGATGACGGGAAGCACGGTTCGTAAACCGAGGTCGCCGACCCGCACATTTACATCAATCACAAGCCCTGCAAACCATGCCGCTAAAGTGAAAACAGTTGCCCAACCGTAACTCATAGAACTGTACTCCTTCATATGTGGATATTCAAAACTCTCTTCTCAGCTTCAGCTTTCATAGCTGCCCGCAAGGAACTTACATTTATTCGACTCGAATGTTTACCGGATTCAGTGTAAGGTTGCCTCCGCCCGCCACCTTATACCATTTGCCTCTTTCGAGTTTGATTCTTTCCGTTACGCCCTGTGTAATATATCCGATTCTGTATTTTTCTCCAGTCTCTACATCGGTAAAGACCACCTCAGTATCACAATCACCGCTCACTTTTACAGTTCCCCAAAGTGGCTGTATTTGTTCTGTCTTTATGGTGCCTTCATCGTTTGAAAGGGTGAAAGTATGGCTTCTCTGAATATTGATATAAATCGCCACCAGAAAAACCGTTGCCAGACATAAAGCAAACCTTCTTGTTTTCATCGAAACACCTCCTGCAAATTCGGTTTTATCGAATCATATCACATAAGCGGACTCTTCAAACTTACAGCTCGGTTTCCACTGCAAGCTGCTCCTGCTTCTCCTTTTCATCAGCGATTTGGACATCAACATCTTCGCACATCTTTTTTAGAAGTGTAAGGACTCGCTTGATTTGACCCTTGGTGTTTTCCACTCTGCTCTGTGCCTGGTTGATGTGATCCAGAACTGCCCAGTCTGCAAAGAGGCCATCAAAGAAGAAATCCGCAAATTTCAGAAAGCTGTCTACTGTAATCTGAAGGTCGGCGGTGATTTCAACATCGGAAAGTTCAGTTTTGAACCGCCGCAGTTCCACTTGAAGCTGTTCGATTTGTTCCTGAGCATCGTCCAGTTCTTCATACTTGGCAAGATCGGCCATCAAACCGCCGCCCATTACGTCCCATGTACTCCAGCCCTCGGCATTGTCGAGGGTTTCCAGAACTTCATTGACCGTATGCAGGGCGGTCTTTCCGGCGTTGATGGCTTCCAGCAGCTCCCGCTTTTGGACTTTCAGTGCGGCAATACGGCTTTCACTTTCCGCAACCTGCTGTGCGGCAGGGTGGGCAGATGCTTTGATGCTTTTGATTTTTTCGGAAAGAGCAGCTTGATACTGCCTTTCGCAATCGGACAGCCGTGCCAGTCTATTTTGAATCTGCTCCAAGTCGGCATCAACGGAAGAAAGGTCATGGAGAGCCGCATCGTACTTGACACGGGCTGCATAGGCTTCCTGCCGTTCTTTGTCCAGCTTTTCATCCATTTTTCCAATCACTTGATAGAAAAATGCGGCAAGGCTGTGCCCCTCCAGACGGTCCACATCAGCCTGTTCTGCCAGCTTGGATTTTTCCAGCTTTTTCAGACGATCAGCAAGCATATCTCTCTGGGCAGTCAGTTCTTTCTGCTTTGCTTCACAGTTCTTCTTTTCTGCGACCTGCTGCCAAAGTTCTTTCAACGTAGAATCACTCATATGGAATGTCCTTTCCCGGCATTACAGTTCTTCGTTCAGAAGCTGGTTCAAAAAATGCTGCCGATTATTTACAAATGTTTTGGTGATAACGTAGCTGTCCGTATCTTCATACTGACAAGGATGAATCGTGCCATTGTCGAAGCTAAAAATCTCAGCATCAGGCATTCCGAGGAGAATGGGTGAATGTGATACGATAATGAATTGCGCCCCTTCTTGGGCACACCGATAAATGTTGATCAGTAACGTGAGCTGCCGCTGCGGGGATAAAGCGGCTTCCGGCTCGTCAAAAATATAGACTCCATCTGCACCCATGTAGTCCTGCGCAATGGCGAGGAAACTTTCACCGTGTGATTTTTGGTGATAGCCTTTGGAGGGATGATCGTCATCGGAATAGTCGATTTCCTTGGTGGCTACATTATAGAAACTCTCTGCTCGGAGAAAATACCCGAACTTTGGTCTGCGATACCCCTTGGAAATCGTCATAGCCTCACATAGTTCCGAATGGGAGTTGTATGTGGAAAATGAATAGTTCTTCGTTCCACCCTCTGCGTTGAAGCCGTAAGCAACAGCGATTGCTTCCAGAAGCGTAGATTTTCCACTTCCATTTTCGCCAACAAAGAACGTAATGGGCTTATGGAATGTAAAAGTGTCGATTCCACTGATGGCAGGAATCTGACGAACATAATTGTATGGGCGAACTCTGTTCCAGTCGATGGTCAGCCCTTGGATAAACAGATCGTTCATACAGCACTCCATACTATATAATGTAAGAAACACTTAGCTCCGCTCAAACCCAAGATAGCGGGTGCCCTGAAAACTCAGCTTTCCAATGTCGCCCTCCACAAGCATTCCGTAGTCCGAACCACTTACGGTAAGCTCCATGCGGTCGCCGCTCTCTACCTGAAAGGTCACATAATAGGTCGTGAACGTATGCGCCATCGTATTGTCTGTATGGTGGCGAGAAACTTCCGTGCGCTTTGCCACAACCGTTGCCGGAACAGTCAGCCGCGGCGAATGGTTGTTTTTATTCCATGTGCTGATATTTCCGATGATGGTGTATAGGATCATACCCAAAACCACAAGGAACAGGATGGGAAACAGAATGCTGAACAGCATATCAATTCCAGCGTAAAACATCTTATTCCTCCAAAATTTCTTCCAGCAGGTTCTTTACATCGTTCAGAAAAGATTCTTCTCCGAGGGTGTTCACCTTGAAGAACACCGCTTGACTGCCGCCTGCGGTGATAGCAGACAGGCGGATCGGACTGTCTCCATTCTGGAACAGGGTCAGAGTCAGGCTCAGGCGGTTGCCGCCCATCATGCTGTACCGCTCAAACACACGGACACTGCACCGGGCATCGCCCTCTTTGAAATCACTGCCTGCCTCTAAATCTGCCGACCAACTGCTGTCCGGGATTTCTTGTTCCAGCTTCCGAAGCAGCTTGTCAAAGTTTTTGTTTCGGATGGTCTTTTCAAAGATTGCCATAATGGTTCCTCCGTTCTGACAATTAAAAATCGGTCCCTTATTTTTGATACGAGCAGAGCCACAGGAAAATTGCGGAGAAATCGCTTGAAGAGAGGAATTTTGTCTAATTTGATTATAGCATATCTTTTGGAAGAACAAAATACTTTATGTACGCCGCCCGCAGGCGGCAAAGATCAATCCGGGGGAAATTCCAGTTCGGCAAACTCCGCATCCGTCAGCAGTTTCAGCTTTTCGATAACACCCTCCGACAGTTCCCGTAGAGCGGTCTCGTCCGGCATCAGATAGCATTGCATGAGCCGCAGTTCGTGGACAAGCCCCAGCCGGGTGCCGGTGTTGTAGAGCATCATCAGCATGAGTTCCTCATGGTCAAAGTTCATGTTCAGCCCTCACTTTCCGACAGACGGTGGGATTGCACTCCGGGGCATCGCACTTCTCTTTGAGATTTTGCAGGACAGAGGTGCGTTCCGGCTGCTTGTCCAGAAAACCCTGTAAATCCTTGAAGCCGATGCTGTCCACATAATGCACAGATACATTGCCGTTGCGTTTAAGTGCGATCACATCGCTGACCGACAGGCTGTGTCCCTCAAAATCATGCGGACGGGAGAGGTTGAACACCTGAAACAGTTCTTCCAAAACCTCGTTGTTCGGCACATCCTGCCACATGGCGGGCAAATCAGCATAGCCCTTTTGTAACAGGGCATTGCCGCACTCGATCACGATACACAGTTTATCTTCTATTTACATGGATTTACAGGAAAGCGGCTACCAATTTTAGCAGAGAGCGGGAAAACAGAGCTCAAAAGGTGCTTTATGGGGCTTCATTAGCTGGAAGCCTGATTTTATTAGCTGGAACTGAAAATTCTGCTAATGGCATTAGCTGGCTAATTTTGGTGATAGGTTCAAAATGAAAAATGCGAAGATCGTCTTTCACATGGAAAAATGACCTTCGCATTTTCTTAAAGGGATACCCCAGACAGGATTCGAACCTGCGGTCTCCTCCTTAGGAGGGAGGCGCTTTATCCAGCTAAGCTACTGAGGCATATTATGTATTATCGTTGATTTTTTGAAATTCGACGCACTTGGAAACAAATGTGTGGAATGCTTTTCACAACGAAGTGACCGACTGCATTGCAACTGGGACGATGGTGAAGTTGTTGCATCAAAATTTGTTGGGAAAACTCTGATCCCCGGCCTTGCTTTTGATTAGAGCAATCACTTCTGCCCCCCAAGGTATCAGGTTGACCGAATTCTTAGGAGGCTTGCGCTCTATCCAACTGAGCTACGGAGACGGATACCCTATTATAATACAGCATTTTGCGGATAAAATCAAGTTGAACCGGCGGGCAAAATGGTGTATGCTATAGAGGAAATGAAAATAGCCGCGGCAGGCTTTGCCGCGTGCGGAGGAACTTATGGAAAAGGCAAAAGGAAAAAAGCTGTTTTACCGCCCGGCGGGCAAGCGCAAGGGGATGTATACGCCTACGCAGATCATCTGTGTGAGCTTTGTCATCGTGATCGCGCTGGGTACCTTTCTGCTCAGCCTGCCTGTTGCCAGCAAGCACGGGCGGCTGGATGTGCTGAACGCCATGTTCACCGCCACAAGCGCTACCTGCGTTACTGGTCTGATCGTGCGGGATACCTGGACCCAGTTCACCTACTTTGGGCAGGCGGTGATCCTGCTGCTCATTCAGGTGGGGGGTCTGGGGTTGGTCACCCTCACCAGCTTCTTCGCGCTGGCTATGCGGCGGCGCATGGGCTTCCGCGATCTGCGGCTGCTGGGAGAAAGCGTCTCAGCGGACGGATATGCGCAGGCCAAGGACGTGCTGAAGATCGTGGTGGGACTGGCTGGCCTGTTTGAAGGCATTGGCATTGTGCTGCTGATGTTCGCTTTTGTGCCGCAGTTCGGGCTGGAAGGCATCTGGGTGAGCGTGTTCACGGCCATCTCGGCTTTCTGTAACGCGGGTTTTGATCTGTTTGGCCGGTTCGGCCAGTATTCCTCACTGGCACCCTATGTGAACAATTACTATGTTCAGGCCGTTGTGATGTTCATGATCATCTCCGGCGGTCTGGGTTTCATGGTATGGGTGGAGATCGGTCAATACCGCAAAAAGCACCGGCTTTCCCTGCAGGCCAAGGTGGTGCTGAGCTTCTCGGTGATCCTGTGGCTCGGCGGCGCGGCGCTCATCGCGCTGATGGAGTGGAACAATCCTGCCAGCATGGGCGGGCTCTCTGTGCCCGGCAAGCTGATGGCGGCGCTGTTCCAGTCGGTGTCCACTCGTACTGCGGGCATGAATACCATCGACCTTGCGGCCTGCGGCCCCATCACCAAACTGCTGATGAGCGCGCTGCAGTTCATTGGTGCGGCACCCGGCTCTACCGGCGGCGGCGTGAAGGTGACTACGTTCGCTGTGATCATCCTGACGATCCGCAGTGTGGCTCAGGGCCGCGATGACTGTGTGATCGCAGAGCACCACATCGAGTCCAAGACGGTTTATCGTGCTTTGACCATTATCGTGCTCGGCGGGCTGGCGGCGGTTGGCTCGGCTGTGGTGGTGTACTACAACACTTCGGAGGCGGTATCGGTCATTGACGCTATTTTCGAGTCCTGCTCTGCCTTTGGCACAGTTGGCCTTTCGGTGGGCGTTACCGCTCAGCTGAACCGGGGCGCAAAGATCCTGTATATGCTGGTCATGTTCATGGGCCGTGTCGGCCCAGTGTCGCTGGCCATGAGCCTGACGGCAAAGCCGGACGACAACAAACGGAAGATCATGCCGGTGGGGCATATCAACGTTGGTTAAACGATTTTGAATGCCCTCCTAGAGTTGCGGCTCCCAGCATCCACTTCATGCCTTGAGCGGCATTCGTGTCTTGCTGGCTGCGGCCCCAACAACTCCTCCCTGCTTCTGCCGCAGGCAGCGGTCGTCGTCGTTGTACTCTGGGCATGTTCGGTGGAATTTGATTTTTATTTTTCGCATTTGTCGCAGCCCTGACGCTTGTCAGGGCGAATCCCTTCCATCTGCTAACGCAGACCGCTCGCCTGCTTGAAAGCCCCACTGGGGCTTTCATTGCTACGCAACCGCAGGGCTGCTCCAAATGCATTTTCACGAGTGGAGTCGTAGAGATAAGCGTCAGAGTATAATAAAAGTGGGTGCTATCCGAAAATAGCACCCACTTTTTTGTATATTGAAAAATAAAATTTACTCTGCGTACAATTTGATGATGTTCAGCAAGATCTCAGTGCAGCGGTCCATGCGCTCAGCGGTGATGCACTCGCATACGCCGTGGAAATTGAAGCCGCCGGTGCCCAGATTGGGGCAGGGCAGGCCTTTCCAGCTCAGCATAGCACCGTCGGTGCCGCCGCGCACCGGAATTTCCTCCGGTTCCAGCCCGGCCATGCGGGTGGCTTTGCGGGCGGTCTCTACTAAGTGGAAATGCGGCTTGATTTTTTCCAGCATGTTGCGGTAGCTGTCCTTGATCTCCACGGTCACGGTGCCTTCGCCGTACTTTCCGTTCAAAAATTCGGCAATATCTAGCATGTTGTCCTTCTTGAACTGCAGCTTTGCGGCATCGTGGTCGCGCAGGATGTAGCCCAGCTTTGCGGTGGTCACATCGCCGTACATCTGGCACAGGTGGTAGAAGCCCTGACGGCCCTCGGTGGTCTCCGGCCGGGCCGTGACGGGCAGAGCACCATGGAACTCCATTGCTACGTTGGAAGCGTTGATCATGGTGTCCTTGGCGGTGCCCGGGTGCACCGAGAAGCCGCGGATGGTCACGGTGGCGGAAGCGGCGTTGAAGTTCTCGTACTCAATGGAACCGGCATCGCCGCCGTCCACCGTATAGGCAAAGTCGGCACCGAAGCCCGGAATATCGAACAGCTCTGCACCCTCGCCGATCTCTTCATCCGGAGTAAAGGCGATACACAGCTTGCCATGGGGCAGGCCTTTTTCCTGAATGGTCTCAACAGCGGTCAAAATTTCGGCAATACCGGCCTTATCGTCGGCACCCAGCAGGGTGGTACCGTCTGAGGTGATGAGGGTCTCGCCCTTCATGGAAGTAAGGAAGGGGAACACAGAGGGCTTCATCACCATGCCGGTGGCGGGCAGAGTTACGTCGCCGCCGTTGTAGTTTTCCCACACAACGGGCTGCACATTCTCACCGCTGGCATCGTCGGCAGTGTCCATGTGGGCGATCAGGCCCAGAGCGTGTTTATCCTCACAGCCGGGCGTGGCAGGCAGGGTGCCATAGACGTAGCAGTGCTCGTCCACATGGGCATTCTCCATGCCGAGGGCCTTCATCTCCTCCGCCAGCTGGCGGGCAAGGTCAAACTCCCGTTCAGCGGAAGGGTGCGTACCGGAGTTTTCGTCCGAGGTGGTATGCACCCGGACATAATTCAAAAGCCGTTCATAAGCGCGCATAAGGCACACTCCTTTTATATTTCAGTGATGTATACTTCTCAGTTCTTTTATCATACCCTCTTTTCCGACAATTTACAACTGTTTTGCACGCATTCATATGGAAAGATGAATCCTCATTTTTAGGATGAACAAAATTCACGCAGTAAAATGCATCCATCTGTGCAGAACGTGTTACAATAGGTACAAAATAAGCCGGGAGGGAAGTTTTATGGCAACAAAAGTCTTTTTTTACACCCTGCGCCCCTACGATGAGCTGGGCATCGCGCAGCGGCTGGCACCGAAGCTGGATGTTGAGTTTGGCTCTACGCAGGAGTATCCCACGCTGGAAAATGCTGAACTGGCAAAGGGCTATGATGCCGTGTCGGTAACGCCTTGCGATATGAGCGCGCCCATGGTCAAGCGGTTTCACGAGCTGGGCGTGAAGTCCATCTGCTGCCGTTCCATCGGCTATGACCACGTAGACCGCGAGACGGCCCGGGAACTGGGCATGAAGGTGGCCAATGTGGACTACCCGCCAAACGGTGTTGCAAACTTTGCCATTATGCTCATGCTGATGAGCCTGCGCAAGGCAGGGCACATCCTCAAGCGCGGCGAAGCGCAGGATTACTCCCTGCAGGGAAAAATCGGCCGCGATATTTCCAACTGCACTGTGGGTGTGATCGGTACGGGCCGCATTGGCCGCACGGTGCTGCAGCATCTGTCTGGCTTTGGCTGCCGCCTGCTGGCCTACGACCTGTACCCCAACGACGAGGTAAAGAAGATCGCCGAGTATGTGCCGCTGGAGACCTTGCTGGCGGAAAGCGATGTCATCACTCTGCACACCAACGCTACGGAGGAGAATCACCATCTCATCGACACCAAAGCAATTGAGAGCATGAAGCCGGGCGTGACCATCATCAACACCGCCCGCGGCAAGCTGATCGACAGTGATGCACTGATCGCCGGGCTGGAAAGCGGCAAGATTGGCGCGGCGGGCCTGGACGTGCTGGAAAATGAGAACGGCCTGTACTATTATAATCGCATGGGCGATGTGATCCCGAACCCGGAGCTGGCGGCTCTGCGCAGCATGCCCAATGTGATCCTGACCGACCACACGGCTTTCTACACCCACGAGGATGTGGAGAGCATGGTGCGCGGTGTGCTGGAAAGCGCGGCTGCCTTTGAAAAAGGCCAGCCCACCCGGCATGATGTGACGGACCTTTGATTTGTCCGGCAGACGATTTTGAATGGCCACCGTTGCACTCTGGCCATCTTCAACGGAAACAGTATTTCTGAATAGAGCAGATCCCGGCAGACTGCGGTCTGCCGGGATCTGCATTTTCACGGGAGGGGGTGCAGCGGAAAACGGCATTCCGTTTGTTTGAAGCATCTGCCGGTTGGGACCCTTCCGGTGAAAAAGGGATTCCTGAAAATCCGCAGATTTTCAGGAATCCCCAATAAAAAATAATTATTCCGCTAAATATGCTCAGAGCAAAGCGGAGAGCATTCAAATGGTAATCAACCCAGACTGATGCCCATGCGGCGGGCGACGGTGAGCAGGTCGCAGTTCTCCGGCACATTGCGGGTCTTGCCTGCAATGTCGGCCAGACGGTTCTCGGTGACATGGCGGTTCACCATGGCAACGGTCACGCCGTAGCGCTCGATCTCCACCAGCTTTGCCGCATAGCTGCCGAACTGGGTGGCCAGCACACGGTCGTAGGCGCTGGGGCTGCCGCCGCGCTGCATGTGGCCCGGGATGCACACACGGGTCTCCATGCCGGTTTTTTTCTGCACGGCCTGTGCAATGCGGTTGGTGGCGGTGGTACCAAAGCCTGCCTCGGCGCGCTTTGCCATCCATTCCTTGCGCTTCATGCCGGCTTCCTCGCAGTTGATGGCACCCTCGGCCACAGCGATGATGGAGAAGTTGGAACCCTTCTTTGCGCGGCGTTCCACGGCAGAACACACACGGTCGATATCATAGGGCTGTTCCGGCAGCAGAATAATATCTGCACCACCTGCAATGCCGGAGTACAGCGTCAGCCAGCCTGCCTTGTTGCCCATGATCTCAATGCACATCACGCGGCTGTGGCTGCCTGCGGTGGTGTGGATGCGGTCGATCACATCGGTGGCAATGTCCACGGCGGTGTGGAAGCCGAAGGTTACGTCGGTACCATAGATATCGTTATCAATGGTCTTGGGCAGGCCGATGATGTTCAGACCCTCCTGCGAGAGCAGGTTTGCGGTTTTGTGGGTGCCATTGCCGCCCAGACACAGCAGGCAGTCCAGCTTGGCTTCCTTGTAGGTCTTTTTCATGGCGGCAACTTTATCAATGTTGTCGTCCTCCACCACACGCATCATCTTAAAAGGCGTGCGCTTGGTGCCCAGAATGGTGCCGCCCAGCGTCAGGATGCCGCGGAAATCGTCCTCGCACATCTCCTTGTAGTCGCCGTTGATCAGGCCGCTGTATCCGTTCAGGATGCCAATGATCTCCACGTTATCGCCCATGCGGGCATACAGTGCTTTTGCTACGCCGCGGATGGTGGCGTTCAGACCCGGACAGTCGCCGCCGGAGGTCAGGATTCCAACACGTTTTTTCATTCAAAAGCCCTCTTTCATTTGGTATTCAGCGCCGTGCGTTCTGCCTTTCAAAGTCAGTCTGCCCGGAGACCTACCTGTTTATAGTATAAGATTATTCCGGATGGGGGCTGCTGTCAAGAGAAGCGCAGAAAATTTACACGCTTCCACGGTGCATTTCTGCGGGCAGGAGAACAGCGGGAAAACTTTTGCAGAAAAAATAAAAAAATGGTTGACAAGCGCGGGCCTTTTGAGTATAATATCCCTTGTCAGCAGCGCACGGCGCGGCAGACGAACTAAATAATGGGGATTTGCATAGTGGTAGTGCGGTAGACTCTGACTCTACTTGTGGGAGTTCGATTCTCTCATCCCCAACCAAGAAAACCGCAGTCTCAACTGGCTGCGGTATTTTCGGGGCATAGCGCAGTTGGTAGCGCGCCTCGTTCGGGACGAGGAGGCCGTGGGTTCAAATCCCGCTGCTCCGACCAAAAAGAACCAGTACACATTCGTGTACTGGTTCTTTTTTTGTCTCCGCGCGGGATTTGAAGGAGCACGGGCCGCGCCGTAGGCGAGGTAATCAAAGCCCCAGTGGGGCTTTGATTAGTGCGAGGGTTCCAACCCGTAGGAATGTCTAACAGGGTGCATGCTGCTAACACATTCGTGTACTGGTTCTTTTTTGTCTCTGTGCGGGATTTGAACAGGGCGGCGGTGCGAAGCACCGCAAACAAAGCCATAGTATGGCTTTGTTTAGCCCGCGGGTTCCACCGGCTAGGAATGTCTAATAAGATGCATGCTGCTAGGAGCAGCGGGATCTGCAACCCGAAAAGTTTTGACTTGTGTTCTAAATATGATATACTGGAAAAGCAAAGCTATATTTGGCTGCAGAACGGACAAAAAAAGCGAGGAAAAACAGAAACTATGCAGGAAATAAAAAAGAAAAAACGGGCGGTCGCGCTTTTTGTGATCGTTCTGATCTGCCTTTGCGGCTGGTGGGCTGTGCGGAAAGAGGGGTTCTTTCTGGATGAGATCTACTCCTACGGCCTTGCAAACAGCAGTTATGTTCCGTTTTTAAGCTGGCTCCATGGTGGAGAACAGGTGGCAAACGGCAAGCTGCCGGAGGCAGTGTTCACGCAGAGCGAGTTTCTGAATTATGTTGCCCCGCAGGGAAGCACACGGTTCGACTATGCGTCGGTCTACTATAACCAGACGCAGGACGTTCATCCGCCGCTGTTCTACTTTTTGCTGCACACGGTGTGCTCATTATTTCCGGGCAGCTTTACAAAATGGACGGGTCTGGGGATGAATTTTGTGCTGCTGGGCGGCACGCTGGCAGCGCTGTATGCGCTGGGCATGGAGCTGTTTGCAGACTGGAAAAAAGCATTGTTCGTCTGTGCATTGTGTGCGTTCAACCGTGAAATGATCTCGAATGTGACGATGGTGCGCATGTATATGCTCATGACCTTGCTGACGATCCTGCTTGCGCTGCTGGTGGCAAAGTCTCTTCGCAGGCCGTCTGTGCCCAAATATCTTCTGATCGGTGTAACCATCTATCTTGGCATGATGACCCAGTATTTCTTTGTGGTCTATGCCTTCCTGCTGTGCGCAGCATATGACCTTTACCTGATGTTCCGGCGCGAATGGAAAAATGCTGCTGCATTTTCGCTTCCGGCACTTGCGGGCGTTGGCGGAATGCCGCTCACCTTTCCGTGCTGGTATGCACAGCTGCACTCGCAGGATACGGTTTCGCTGGAGTCAACAGCAAACAATCTGCTGGATCTGGCGCAGTACCCCAAAGGCCCGCTGGAGCTGATCGGCTGGAGCATCGTCGGTTTTGCTGTAGGCGCAGGCATTATGGCCGTGCTGACCCTGACGAAGCTGGGGCAGCGCTGGCTGCCGGGCAAGTTGCGCTGCACTATGCTGATCCCCGAGGATGTCAAGCTGATCGCGGTCCCGGCGCTTGCTGCATTTCTGGTTATCGCGGTGATCTCGCCGTATAAGTCGCTGCGGTATGTGTACCATCTGCAGCCGCTGGAAGCACTGTTTTGTGGCTGCGGTCTTTTCTCCATTCTGGATACGCTGTGTGCAGGCACCAGAAAGCGCATTCTGCAGATCGTGTGCCTTGCAATGGTCGTGCTTGCATTTGTGATCGAGCCGGAGCGCATGTACAGCGGTACTTATAAGATAGACAAAGAACTGGAACAATACAGTCAAGCCGCCTGCGTGGATATTACCGGGGACCTTGGCAGTTTCACCTCCGGCGTGCAGGAGCTTCTCAAATTTCAGGAGGTCTGTGTGGTGCCGGACGATTCCAGTGAGCTGCTGGTGCAGTATAACACCGGCGAAAATGATACGCTGGTGCTGTTCATTGGAGGCCGGGGGCTGTGGCAGTTCGTGACGGCAGAACAGGTGGAGCAGATCACGGCCCAGAACATGGAAACTGCGTGGAACGTTGCCCGGCAGGGCGGCTATGAGGATGTTTCGCTGCTGGCAACGCAGGAGTTTGAACAGATCTTTGTTTTGAAAAAGTGAACGCTTTGCCGCACAGCAGAAGGGAAAACTGCCTTTTTTGCGTGTGCTATATCGTTTTAAGGTAAAGTGTGCTAGAATAGTACCATCAACGATTCAGGAGGGTATCCCATGCTCAAACAACTGCGCAAAGCGCACCCGATCTTATTCTGCGTTCTGGCAGAAGTGATTTTTCTGGCAAGCCTGTTTGTAACAGATCTGGTCTTTACCATTGCATTGGTTCTTTTCCGGACGGATTTTGCGTCCATTGATACATACCTCTACAGCACTCTGCAGGAGCTGGTGGGGGCCATGGTGGCAGTGCTGTTTCTGGTACGGACAGACCGTGCCGGGCTGCTGCGCCGCCGCGGCAGCGGCTTTTTCAATGGCCTGCTGGTGGGCATGTACCCGCTGGTGTTCATTGGCTACAATGCCTTTGGGTCGCTGGTGCTGGGCCGGCCGGAGAACGGCGTGCTGCAGCCTGCGGCACGCATCTGCACCTTCCTTGTCAGCATGGCCATGGTGGGTGTGGCCGAGGAATTCATCTTCCGCGGTGTCATTGCCCAGACCCTGCTGGAGCACTTTGGCACCAGCCGCGCCGGTGTGTGGAAGGCCTGCCTTTTGTCCGGTGTGCTGTTTGGTGCGGCGCACCTGACCAATATCCTCAGTTCGGCACCGTTCGGTGTGCTGATGCAGTGCGTGTTTGCAGCATCGCTGGGCACTCTTTTTGCGGCGATCTACTTCCGCACCGGCAATTTGTGGGTGACGGTATTCCTGCACGGTGCCATGGATATTTCGTCCATGCTCATCGGTGGGCTGTACGGCACCACTACCGTGGCCGATGCGGTGAGCGGCTACGATGCATCCATGCTGCTTTCGGTGCTGCTGTATCTGATCCCCACCGCAGTTCTGCTGCGCAAAAAGAAGCTGCCGGAGGTGCAGCTGTACTGGCACCAGTACGTAAAAAAATAAAGGCAGGATGCAAAAAATATCCTTGCATTTTGCACAGGGTTCTGGTATACTGTATCTGTTACCGTGGTACGGGGTTGGGAGTATGCCCGCTTTTTGGGAATGCCGTTTCCCGCCGCTGTTCCATTGGCACATAAAATTTTATAAAGAGGTATGGTACTATGAACAAGCAGGAAGTTATGGCCAAGGTCGCTCTGACCGAGAAGGACACTGGCTCTCCCGAAGTGCAGGTCGCTCTGCTGACCGCTCACATCAACGAGCTGAACGAGCACCTGAAGAAGAACCCGAACGATCACCACAGCCGCCGCGGCCTGATGAAGATGGTTGGCCGCCGCCGCAATCTGCTGGCTTATCTCCAGAAGAAGGACATCGAGCGTTACCGTGCTCTGATCGCAACTCTGGGTCTGCGTAAGTAATTTAAACAGAGGGCAGGTACCGCAAAGGTGCCTGCCTTTTGCTTTTGTATACAAATGGCAGCGGCTGCGTATTGCAGCAGTAAATCGAACGCCTGTGCCCCGAATGCTTTTTCATGGCGCGGGCGGCTCACATCAACGGCAGAGACATTCCCCCGGTGGGGGAAATATCTCAAACAAAACCGGATGTGAACGGCACGGACGCTGGATTTATTGCTATGATGCGCGTGCCACCGCCTTTTGGATAGAAAAAATCCGAAAAAACAAGGAGGCAAAAACAATGGCAATTGAATTTGGTTCCCGCAGAGAGACCTTTGAGAACTACAAGGTCTACGAGACCATGCTGGCAGGCCGCCCGTTCAAGGTAGAAATGGGCAAAATGTGCGGTCTGTCCAACGCCAGTGCGCTGATCCGCTACGGTGAGACCTGCGTGATGTGCAACGTGGTCATGAGCCCCAAGCCCCGCGAGGGCGTGGATTTCTTCCCCCTGAACGTGGAGTATGAGGAAAAGCTCTACGCCGCAGGCCGCATCCCCGGCAGCTTTATGCGCCGTGAGGGCCGCCCCGGTGAGCGCGCCATCCTGACCAGCCGCGTGGTGGACCGCCCCATGCGCCCGCTGTTCCCCAAGGAGATGCGCAACGACGTGTGCATCACCATGACCGTCATGAGTCTGGACCCCGACTGCAGCCCTGAGATCGCCGGTATGATCGGTGCTTCTCTGGTCACTGCCGTGTCCGACATCCCGTGGAACGGCCCCATCGGCGGCGTGCAGGTGGGTCTGGTGGACGGCGAGATCGTGCTGAACCCCACGCAGGAGCAGCGCAAGGTGAGCGACCTTGCCCTGACCGTTGCCGCCACCATGGATAAGATCGTGATGATCGAGGCCGGTGCCAACGAGGTGGACGAAGACACCATGCTGAACGCCATCAAGGCCGCTCACGTGGAGATCAAGAAGATCATTGAGTTCATCAACCGCATCGTGGCTGAGCGCGGCAAGCCGAAGATCGATTTTCAGGTGGTGGGTCTGGATATGGACGTGTTCCACGCCATCCAGAACAAGTATCTGGACGACTTCAAGGCCGCTATGGACACCGACGACAAGAATGTGCGCGATGCCGCTCTGCTGCCCATCATGGACAAGATCGCCGAGGAGTACCCCGACCTGACCGCTGCAGACCTTGATTTGGTCAGCTATAAGATGCAGAAGTTCGTGGTGCGCCGCTGGCTGCTGGATGAGGGCAAGCGCGTGGACGGCCGCGGCATCAACGAAATCCGCCCGCTGGCTGCCGAAGTGGGCATCCTGCCCCGCGTGCACGGCTCCGGCATGTTCACCCGCGGCCAGACGCAGGTGCTGACCACCTGCACTCTGGGCGGCACCAAGGACAACCAGCTCATGGACGACCTGACCGACGAGCAGACCAAGCGCTATATCCATCACTACAACTTCCCGCCGTACTCTGTGGGCGAGGCCCGCGCACCGCGCAGCCCCGGCCGCCGCGAGATCGGCCATGGCGCACTGGCAGAGCGTGCTCTGGTGCCCGTGCTGCCCTCTCTGGAAGAGTTCCCCTACACCATCCGCTGCGTGTCTGAGGTGCTCTCCTCCAACGGTTCCACCTCTCAGGCATCCATCTGCGGCTCTACGCTGGCCCTGATGGATGCAGGCGTGCCCATCAAGGCACCCGTTGCCGGCATTTCCTGCGGCCTGATCACCGAGGGCGACCGCTGGATGACCATGCTGGACATTCAGGGCGTGGAGGACTTCCACGGCGATATGGACTTCAAGGTGGGCGGCACCCGCAAGGGCATCACTGCCATCCAGATGGACATCAAGATCGATGGCCTGACCTACGACATCATTGCCGAGGCTTTCGAGAAGTGCCGCAAGGGCCGCCTGTATATTCTGGACGAGATCATCAAGCCGGTGATCGCAGAGCCCCGCCATGAGCTGAGCCGCTACGCACCCAAGATGTTCAGCATGATGATCCCCACCGATAAGATCAAGGACGTGATCGGTAAGGGCGGCAAGGTCATTCAGGACATCTGCGCTACCTGCAACTGCAAGATCGACGTGCAGGAGGACGGCCATGTGTTCGTCTCTGCTGTGGATCAGGAGGACGCAAAGCGCGCCATCTTTACCATCAAGACCATTGTGGAGGACCCCGAGATCGGTGCCATCTACAAGGGCAAAGTGACCCGCCTGATGAACTTTGGTGCCTTCGTTGAGATCGCACCGGGCAAGGAAGGTCTGGTGCACATCTCCAAGCTGGACACCAAGCGTGTGGAGCGCGTGGAGGATGTGGTGGCTGTGGGCGATGCCATCGTTGTCAAGGTGACCGACATCGACCAGCAGGGCCGCATCAACCTGAGCCGCCGCGATGCCATTCTGGCGCTGGAAGCCAAGCGCGCCGAGCAGGCACAGCAGCAGTAAACCCTGACTGCATAAAAGAAACCGAAAAAGAGGACCCGATGCAGATGCATCGGGTCCTCTTTGTTGTATCAAAAGAAAATTATACTGTGCGGTATTTGCGATCCAGCGCCCAGCCGAATGCAAACAGCACCACACCACTGACAGCCAGCACCGGCACGGGCCAGTTCAGCTGACCGGTCTGCGGCAGACCGCTCATTACCGGGTTATCCGGGTGGCCCGGCAGAACGGGGCTGTCTGGATTACCGGGTGCTACCGGATGATCCGGATGGCCCGGAGCCACGGGATTGTCCGGTTTACCGGGAGAGACCGGGTTATCCGGGTTGTCCGGCGGGGTAGGCGTATCAGGATGATCGGGCGTATCCGGCGGCGTAGGCGGGGTAGGGGGCGTGTCCGGCTTGGTGGGGGTGTAAGCACCCACCTTGGGGCTGGCATCCACCGCATAATTCCACTTGCCATCCTCCGCCATGGGCAGAGAGACAAGGAACGGATTGATCGGCTCATAGCCCTTGGAAGCCTCGGTCTGCACGATCAGATACAGTCCCAGCTCCAGATCGTGGAAGGTCACGCTGCCGTCCTCGTCAATGGTCTTCGCAGTGCCCTCGGCGCTTTGGGGCAGATACTCCTGCAGCTGGGCCGCAAGGGTGCTGTCAGTCAAATCACCCAGCGCAATACCGCAGCCGTAGAAATCGCCGCAGTATTCGTAGCTCAGGTTGCCGTTTTTGCGCTTTACCTCGGCCACACGGTACAAAGTGAGCTTGCCGCCGCTCAGCGCCTTATCGTTGGCGCTGTCGTACAGCGTAACGCGGATGGTGCCGGTAGTGGGATTGCCGCTGCTGTCCACCAGCTTGATGTTTGCGCTGGTGGCAAGGGCAGGCAGCGCACTTGTTACCAGAAGGCACAGCACCAAAAGCAGGGCCGCAGCGTGCTTTTTGAGATCAGTGCGTTTCATGTTTTTCACCTCTTGTAGATTTGCGTTTGCGGTTGGAGAACAGCAGCCAGAGCAGCAGCACCAGCAGCAGGGGCAGTGCCATGATGGGGGCTGTGATGATAGGTTCGATCTTGACGGCATCGGCTGTTACACGGATGTGCTTGAGCTTGTCCGGCGTGGTGATGCGGCGTCCGCGCACCAGCAGGCGGTGCGTGTTGATGCCGTAGGGGGTGCAGGTCATCAGGGTGACGTAATCCTTGCCGTCCACCACCTTGAGGTTGTCCGTCTCGGTGGGCAGAACGATGGAGATGTTGTCCACCTCGTAGGTGAGCACGCGGTCCAGCACGGTGATGGTAAAGGTATCGCCCACTTCCAGCCGGTCGAGATTGGTGAACAGCTTGGCGCTGGGCAAGCCGCGGTGGGCCGAAATGACCGCGTGGGTGCTGCCGCCGCCCACCGGCAGGCTGGTGCCCTCCAAGTGGCCTGCGGCGATCTGCAGCACGCTATCGCTGGTGCCGTGGTAGATGGGCAGCTCCACACCGATCTTTTCAATGGTGATGTAGCCCATAATGCCGGTGCCGGTCACATCCAGCGTGCTTTCGTAGGTGGGAAAGCGCTGCGGGAAATACAACGCATCCGGGTCTGCGGCGATCTGCGCATTGAACGCATCTGCCGCCTCGAAATAAGCGGAGTAGTCGGCATCGGTCAGCTTGTCCACGTCCTCGGCATAGGTGGCCACAGCACGGGACTGATGCAGCTGGTTGACGTAATCGCTGAGGGTGGGGTATAACATCACGGATAGACCCACGAAAAAGACGAGGATCAGGATGATGGTGCTTTTGTTCTTTTTCATGGGCTACTCCCTAATGTTATAAGGATAGGAGCGGGGGCCTTGCGGCCCCTTTGCTCCGGGTTCTTGGGGGAAATGGAGCTTACTTGTTCTCCATGCGCTTCTTGGTGACCAGCAGAACGATGGCCGCAACCATCAGGCCGCCGCCGACCACATAGAACAGGGTAGTGCCCATGCCACCGGTGGAGGGCAGAGTAGTGCCGGTCTTGTTCTCAACTTCAACGCGATTTTCAGTGCTGGTAATGTTGGTAGCGGAGTCTTCAGTGCCCTGCTGCTTATAGGTGATCGTTGCACTCGCGCTGGTTTCATTCATCGTGCTATGCTCGATCTTGATTTCGATGGGGCTGGTCAGAGGATTATAGCCGGTGGGAGCCTTGGTCTCTTCCAGATAGTAAGTATCGGCATCCAGACGGCTGATGGCGATTTTACCTTCTTTATCCGAAGTCAGGGGAGTGGCCTGCTCTTTCTCGGTGACCCACTCGATCTTATCAGCGGAAATTTTTGCATACTCGGGGATGTTAGAAGAATTCTGACGGTACAGTACGAAGGTTGCGCCCTGCAGGGGCTTCTTGACAGCGGTGCTATCCTGGAAGTATTTGTAAATATCGATCTTCCAGGTATAGGTCTTGGTGGAGCTGGAAGTGCCTCTGGTGCCATCTTTGTATTCCAGGGTAGCCTCATTCGGGTTGCCAGTGGAACCAATCACAGCCTTTTCGTTGATAACAGCGGTGTACTCAACCACCACCACGTCATTCGGCTTCAGAACGTTCTCTTTGAAAGCAAGCTCAAAGGTGCAATTAGGATCAACGGTGACGCCGGCACCCTGCTTCAGCGTATAGTGAGTATTCTCGTTCAGCGTATCACTAGTAGAAGTGCCTGCGTTGGTACGGGTCACGCTGGTGATGCCTTTGAAAGTCAGACCATCGGACATCTTATCGTGCAGAACATAATTCTTGGGGTCGCCATCCGTAACTTTGATCGTAGCGCGGAAAGTAACGGTATCGCCCACATCAGCGTCATTGCCCTTGCCGTAGGTGTTGGTGCTGTCCTCGAGCACTTCCTTATCCACAGTGGGAGCGCCGTTCTTTTCGTTGATGGTCACTTCCTTATCGGTAGTGCCGATGGAGCAGATAGCACCATTGCTCAGAGAGGAAACAACCAGATACCAGCCGAGGGGCAGGTCGGTAAAGGTAACAGTGCTGCCGGAAGCTTTTTGGGAACCATCGTTTGCAATGGTATTATCACTTGCCCACTTGCCGGCAGCATCTGCAAAGTTCTGAATAGCGGAAGAATTGTTATTCTTATCACTATTTACCCAGGTAACAGTGCCGGTTGCATTGTCAACCTTTAAGTCACTGGAACGAGTGTTAATAAAGGCATTCCAAGCTGCAACTGCCGTATAGCGGTATGCGTTATTGGTTTGATCGTATTCCAGCTCCAGAATACGATAAATCGTGTAAGTCTGGCCAGAAACAGCATTGTTGATGGTGATTTTGCCATCGTTGCTGCTAGATGCCGCAAACGCGGGTACTGCCATGGCACACAGCATGGCAACTGCCAGCAGTGCGGCCAGCAGCTTTTTGATTGCTTTCTTCATCATGATTTGCGAAAGTCTCCTTTCAAGTTTTTCTGATTTTTCTGATTCCTATTTTCAGGGTCTGCTTCCGGCGCAGAATCAATTTTGCCGCCGTGTCAGGAAGGATGCAGGCTTTTTAACGTTCCCTCCTCTCGCGTCTGCGCTTTCTGCAAACCCCGCACACCAGAGCGGCAAGCATCAGCGCGCCGCCGCCTGCTGTATACAGTTTGGTACCGGCCCCGCCGGTAGAGGGAAGTACGTAGCCGCCAGCTTTTTTCTTGTTGGTCATCGTCAGCAGACCGCCATTTTCGACGCCGGGGTTATTGTTGGCGCTGTAAATCACGTCGTACTGCTGGCCGGTGCCAAGCTCCTGAATGAAGTAGTAGTAACCGGAGTCGACCTGCTGGTAGACATACGTCCAATTTTTTGCACTGGTCAGCGTGATAGGCTCGCCAACCGGGTTAGTCAGATCACGGGTGCCACCTTTCGGGTAACGGTACAGCTGGACGGAGACAGAAGTCTCCGTAACCTCGTTGCCGGTCAGAGTTTTGCCGTTTTCATCCACCCAGAACTTCTGGATGGTCAGCTCGTTGCGCTCGTTGGGGATATACAGCTCCTGCGACGAGTTGTACTTGTAAACAAACGATGCATCAAAGGCCGGGATACCCGCAGCATTTCCATGAGGACCTACCGCAGTATTATAGGCGGTTTGTTTTTCCTCGTTCTCGGCAGTCCAGATGAAGAAGTATTCTTTGCTGGTCTTGGCATAACCGGCAGGCGCGGATTCCTCTACCAGTTTATACAGCGTATCTGTCGTGATGCCGTGTTCACCAATAGTAAGTGAGAGCGTGCCGGTTACATCTGTTTCGGGCAGCACGGTGCCGGCGTCCCACTGGCCGGTTGTGACATTAAATTTGTACATGCGGAAAACGGCACCAGCCAGACCGATATTCTCATTGTCGCTGTCTACCTTGTACAAGGCGAGCCGATTCTGTTTGACGCTTGCCCAGCCGTTGACCTCATCCAGCTTGGTGGATTCCTCACTTTCGCCGCCGCCCGAAAGCTGTGCAGTGTTCTTGAGCTCAACTTTTTGGTTCTTCGCATTGGTAAAATACTCGTACTCCAACACAAAAGCACGTTCATCCGGCAGAACGAAGGTCATGGTGTAAACATTTTGCCCATCACTGTTGACCGAAGAGGACGGATGGAAATCATACAAAGTATCCGGCAGGGGAGTGTCGCCCTCCTGCTTGGGATAGTTGTACAGCTTCAGGGTAGAGCGGTCAAGCTGTGCACTGAAGCCTTTTTGCACCGTCAGCGTATCGGTAAGGGTAACGGTGTCCGCACCAAGCACAAGGTCTTTGCCGGTGGGGTTGATCACGATGCTGTAATGTGCACGGCTGTCGTTGTTAGAGTTCGTTTCTGTGCCGGTCTTTTTCAGCACATTGAACTCGCGGGTGAAAGTTGCACTTGCAGAAGCTTTGGCTTCGCCCCAGGCTGCGGTGTTGGGGTAGGTCTCAAGCGTTTTTTCAGGGTTGGAAGCCCATTCCGGGTCGGTGACCTTGACCTTGTAGCGAATGATGATCGCCTGGATTTTTGCCATATCAGCTGCACAGATATAATGCTCTTGTAGATGTTCGATCCGGAAGGTCACGACATTATTCTCATACGTCCAGTTAAAGAATTTTTTATTTGTTAAATCGTAGGATTCGTAAGTGTAGCGGTAGTCAGGGTTTGCCCAAGGTGAGACGGAAGAATTACCATAATTGAAGGTTGCTTCCGCATCCACAAAGGTCACACGGCTGTCCAGCGTATCTGTTACGGTGATGGTGTCCTCCGGGAACTCTGTCCAGTCGGCAATGTTCAGCGACAACTGGTAGTAGATGTAGTTGTCTTTACCGTCTTTGTAGCCGGTGGTAATGGTGCGGCCATAGACGCCGTCACCGGTAGAAGTATTGCTCGATTCACCAGTTGTGGAAACGCCTTTGCTCAATACGGGGGTAGGCTTTTTCTTTTCGTAGGTGAACTTGGTACTGCTGCCGTCTTTTATTTTGTTGGTAAATTCGACCTTGCTCCCCTCTGCGACACCCGCTACATACATGTAGGTGTGGTATTCGCTGATGGACATGGACTTGATGGCAGTACCGTTGTAGGTGCCTTTGCTTAGCGTGACTTTAAAGGACTGCACGTGCGAGCTGCTATCTGTAGATTGAATCAGTTTGGGATCGCTCTTGTTGGTGGGGTCATCAACTCCATAATAGGAGATCTCAATGTCGATGCCCGCAGCCTTAGCAGCCTGATAGTTAAGCGTTGTTCCGTCTACAAGAGTAAAGGAGAAGTTTTGCTCGATCTCGCTCTGCAGCTCGGATGCGATGCCATAATGATCCGTGTCAAGCGTTTTGGGCTTTTTGATCTGATCAATAAACTCGCAGGTGGACCAGTTGTTGGGAATCGGGGAAGAAACGCTCCACGCACCTTTGCAGAGATCTGTGGTGGTGGTTTCTTCCAGAGAACCCACCGTATTCTTGCTTACCTTCCATTCACGGTCGGTTACCGTGCCGGTTTCCTCGGCGGTATACTTGTCATCGATGATAGACTTGTTCTCCACTTTCGTGACACCGTCAGGAACCTTGGTCTTATAGGTGAACTTATACTCCTGACCCTTGGCCTCTTTGCTGAATTTATAGTCAAATCTGGTGCTGCCAGGTACAGGTGTGATCTGATCAAATTCAGATTGCTGCCAATTGAGAGTTTGCGTAACGGTGACATTACCCACGATCTCGGCACCGGGCGTCTGGATGATATCCGAAAGATTTTTGCCGTTCAGATCGCCGCCATCCGGATTATAAACCGTGACGGTCCAGTACATATACCCGTCATCGGGGTTGTAATTGGAAGCTTTTTTAATATAGCTGTCGTGTGTAGCATAGACAGTTTTCTTATCGTTTTCACGAACCCACGCGGTATTGCAAAAAGTGCCATAACCGTCTTTGGTATTGTTGGTGATCTCTACCCGGTAGGTCAGCTTGTAGGCCTCGCCCTTTTCCAGAGCAGGAAGACCCTTCAAATCAAAACTCTTGCCATCTGCAGCAAAAACCGGGGTATGACCCGTAATCTTATTGCCGCTCTTGTCCGTTAGGACAAAGCTGTTCTGGTCGTATGTGCCGCCGAGGGTATTATCGGAATTGAACTCATCGTGGATCGTGATAGGCTCGTTCCAACCTTGTTTGGAACTGACATCAATTACGTAGTAGGCATAAACCTTGCCGTTCTCTTCCACAAAACGATCATTGACACGACTCTTTTTCAGGCTGAGATCGGTCTTATCCTTTACGGTCACGGTAATACCGGTGCCGGGGAATGTGATCTTGCCATTGTCGTCGAGCTTATCGTTCTCCACCTTGGCTTCCAGACCAAACGAACCTACAAAATATTCATCAGCATTAAAATTGGTGTCAAATACCAGTGTTACTTTGCCGCTTTTGGAAACACTGTAGGAACCAACAACCTTGTTGTTCTGCTTGATAGGCATATTTTCAATCGCATCGCTAAGGTAGAGACCTTCAGGCAGCTGGTAAGTCAAAGTGCGGTCACCATCGGGATCGATCGTACCGGCCGGGATCATGTAATCGTAATCCAGCGTGATCTTATCGCCATCGGTCAGGGTCAGATCACTGTTTACCGTCTGGTTGTTGACCGTGATCGTGGTGCCGACAATAGAACCGCCGGGAACCATTGTATCAAGAACATTCGTGGCAGTGTCATCACTTTCCAGCGTAGCCACGCCGTAATCGGCCTGCTGCGCATTTGCCACAGACACCAGCGTTGTCACCTGCGAAGCATTCAGCGTGACTTTATCCACCTTGCCGTCCACATCGCCGGAGATCACGGTCAGGGTGCCGGAATCTTCGTCCACATCGCTCACGATGCCAACGGTGCTGGCATCCACGGTGTATTCCTCAATGTGGGGCGCGGTGCCGGTGGTGGCCGCAGCATCCATGGAGAGCAGGGCAATATCTGCATCGGCGGAATCGTCCTGCACCTGCAGCGGCTGGCTTTCCACGGCCACAGCCTTGGTCACGGTGCCATTGTAGATGACGATATCACCGGGCATTGCGGCATCAGACGGCAGATCACCGTCAAAATCCATGGCATAGCCGCTGCCGGTCTCTTCGTTGTACAGCGCGCTGCGCAGCTGGCTGTGCAAAGACAGCACGCTGGAAACCTGCGGGATCGCGCTCTGGGGGATATCGGCATATTTCAGGCAGTAGGAAAGGAACATCACGTCCCATGGGCCGTAGTCGTTGCCGTAGTCGTTGCCGTAGCGGGTGTAGTAGCGCACGGTCTCGCCGTCGGCATCGTCCAGCTGGAAGTTGCGCTCGCTCTGCTCATAGCCCAGCTGGCTCTGCGCTACGGCCAGCAGGTCGTCGGCCCAGTTGCCGCTCAGCGTGGTGTCGGTCTGTGCCAGCCATTCGTCCTCGTCCTGCGTGCCGTCCAGCGGGTCGGACAGGCAGTTCACCGTGTGGTGATGCTCCGGCAGGCCGCAGACCAGCACTTCCTCGTAGCAGGCATCGGTGTGGTGGTGCACCGGGGTCTCGATCACAGGATCGACCACCACGGGCTTTGCGGCCACCGGCTCCTCAAACAGGGCCACCGGGTCATAATCGGGGTTCACTTCTTCTACAAGCTCGCCCTCTTCCAGACCGCACACCAGCTCATAGGTGGTGGTGTAGCAGTTGTCGTCGTGGGTGTGCTCGAACAGATCACAGATCAGGCTGCCGTCCTCAGGGTCAAAGCAGTCGTCGGTGTGGGTGTGCTCTTCTTCCCGGCAGGTCAGCTCCTGCACTTCCTGATAGCAGTCGTCGGTGTGCTCATGGGGCACAAAGATGTACTCCGGCTCTGCGGAATAGGCTGCAATGCCGGGATCATCCGCATCCACGCCGAACGCATCATCATCCATGTCGAATGTATCATCAAAAGACATGCCGTCGTCCGTCTTGGTGGCGTTCCAGTCCTCCGGTTCGCCTTCCTCATAGCCGCACACCAGCTGCTTTTCATAGCAGGCAGCGGTGTGCTCATGCTCCAGCTCGCCGCACAGATATTCGGCCGTTTTGGCAATGCCCACGCCGTGCAGCTGCCAGTTCACGAACAGGCTGGTGGTAAGCGCCAGTGCCAGCAGCAGCGCAGTATAGCGTCTGGCGCGCTGGTGGTTCCGACGGAACTTTTCCTGATATTCTTTCACAATATCCCGCATGATTCCTAAACCTCCTTAGTGGATCAACGCGAAACTGGACAAGGGCCATACCCGCAAAAAAACCTTGCCCACGATCTGACTTTTTTCCACACAGCCGATCACACTGCTGCGGCTGTCAATGGAGGTGGCCCGATGGTCACCCAGTACGAAATACCGGTTTTCTGGCACCTGATAGGGAAATTTGATGTCGCATTCGCCCAGAGCCAGTTCATCTACATAGGGTTCATCCAGCGTCTGGCCGTTCACAGTGACCACACCGTCCTCGTCCAGTTCGATCACATCACCGGGCAGGCCGATGATGCGCTTGAGCAGAAGTTTGTTCTGCCAGTAAAATCCGCAAAGGTCGCCGGTCTTCATGTCGCTGCCTTTGACCAGCAGAATGATGTCCCGGTCCTGCAGAGTGGGGTTCATGCTGTCGCCGGAGACCTGCAGCACCGGCAGAAACAGGGTGGCCAGCAGCACGGCAACAGCCGCGACCACCAGCAGCGTGTAGACCGTGCTGCGCAGCACCCGCATATAACGGCTGCGGTAGGCCAGACGTTCGCGCTCTGCTTCCACCTCTGCTGTGGATGGAATGGGCGTGAACCTGATCTTTTGCTCTTTCATTTGGCACGCTCCTCCGGCAGGAATTCCGTGCTGTGATAGCCGTCCAGCAGTTCGCTGGCCCGATGGTCAAAAGCGGCCCAGCGCTGTTGGATCTCCTGCTGCGTCCGGGCAAGCATTGCCTTGCAGTCCGCTTCGGTCTGGGCGCGCTTGCGTGCGGCGGCATCCACTTCCGCGTCGCACTGCTGCTGGGTGCGGGCCTTCAGGTTCGCGGCCTCAGTCTGTGCCTGTGCAAGGATCTGCTGGGCTTCGGCTTCCGCCTGAGCGCGCAGAGCGCTGGCGGCGGCATTGGTGTTTTTGTTTGCTGCGCGCACCGATGCAACGTATTCATCGGCCGCAGCCTGCGCCGCTTCAAACACCTTGTTCAGCTCCAGTGCAGCCTGCGCAATGGAATCTGCGTTTTCAATATGGATCTGCCGTTCCTGCAGCTGGGCAGACAGGGCAGCGTTTTCTGCCCGGAGCTGGTCCTCGCTCTGCTTGAGCGCCAGAATGATCTCGACTAATTCGGTGCGGCGCATGTGCCGCAGTTCACGGTCTGGCATAATGATCGATTTCTCCCGCAAAAAGTGGTCGGATCAGGCAAACGAAAACTTTCGACAAATACGAAAATTTCGCACCACAAAACCACATTTGATATATCAGTTTTCGGCGTGACAACGCCAGTTTGATGAATGAACTTCTACCCTGTATGTTAGCACAGCATGCGCAACAGAAGCGTAACAAAAATGATTTTTCTGTGCATTTTTTTGCCAAGGAATAAAAAATTGTTTCCTTTGATGTAAACGATTACGTCGGATACACCGGACTGAAAATGCATTAAAAACAAAAAGAACTGTCCCCACAACGGAAACAGTTCTTGAAAAACAGATGAAAATAGGAGCCGGATCAGAAGCTCTTCAGCAGATCGCCCAGAGTCAGGAAGGACTGGTAGATCACGTTGACATTGTTGATGATGGAGCTTGCACCGGAGAAGATGCGGGCAATGGCGTTGAACACCTTACCGATATTCAGGAAGCTGTTGTAAGCGTCGCTGGCACCACCGTCCAGATAGACCATTTCCTCTTCGCTGATGGAGGCATAGTTTGCAGGCAGTTTCATAGTAGACATGGAGATTTTCCTTTCTATTGATAAAATTGATACAGTGCATGGAAAGACTTAAATAAAGGCAGCCACGGCCAGCGTGGTGATCAGAGCACCGGCTACCGCCAGAACGCTCAGAACCGGGCCGTCATCGTATTCCTGCGCGGTCTGTTCCGGCTGAGCGGGTGTGGATGTGCTGGTGGAAGTGGTGGCATTTTTCACGGTCCAGTGTGCGTACACAGTGGTATCACCGGTAAACACCGTAGAGGTGCTGATTTTTGTGCCGCCCACCGGCTCGGTATACCAGCCGTCAAAGGTGTAGCCTTCCAGCGTAGGCTGCGCGGGCAGGGCACTGAGTTTGCCGCTCAGATTGGTGGTGACTGCCACAGCGGAGCTGCTGCCGCCCATGGCATCCAGACCAATGGTGTAGACCTGCGAATCCTTGTCTTCTGCGGCAAAGGCAGAGGGCAGTGCACAGCAGAGCAGTGCAGCGCTGAGCAGACCGAGGACCAGCATTTTCAAGATCTTTTTCATATGACTCCTCGCTTTCCTGACGAATTGGGATGTGGTGCCTGCCGGGAACGGAAACACCAGAACAGACCTCGATGTCCCCGCCATGAGGCAGTAGACGAAAAAGCCGGGAAGAGGAGGTTTATTCAATCCTATATTTACCACATATAATGCAACAAAAGTGCAACAAAATGGGCGGATTTTGTTGCTATGATGAAAAAAATTGGTTTTTCACAAATTGCAGGCTGCAAAAGGCATCACAGAGCCGCCGCAAAAGCGGAAAAGTGGAACCTTCCCCTTGTGGAAAAACAAAGAATATGGTATAATACCTTGCATGATGCGCCATCGCCAAGCGGTAAGGCAGGGGACTTTGACTCCCCCATCGTAGGTTCGACTCCTGCTGGCGCAACCAAAAGCCCCGTCATCCTGAAAAGGCTGACGGGGCTTTTTGCGTCACTTTTCCACAAAATGCGGCTGAACGGTACAAAGCTCAGCGGCGGCGGATCTTTCTGGTGGACTTGCGGCGGTTCCAGTTGTTCAAAAGGACCCACGCAAAGTAGATGATGATGGAAATAATACTCAATGTTATTACAACTTTGAGGTACAGACTGCCTAAGAATTCCTGAAAACGCGCCACAGTGAACAGCAGCGGGTTGCGGCTGACATCCTGCCCGGCGATCAGGTCCACCACGCCAATGGTCTCACCGGCAAGCTTCAGCTCCACGGTGCCCACCACATCGCCCTGCTGGACGGGGGCACACACGTGATCCGGCAGATGGAAATATTTCTGGGTCACGCTGCCGTCGCCGGTGGAGGGCAGCAGGGTCATCATGCTGTCGGCGGGATACAGCTGCAGGGAGCTGGTATCGGAGGAATACTTCACCGGGATCTCAGCCAGCGTAAGGTCGGTATCCAGCGCGGCCTGAATGGAAAAGCTGTCGAACACCCAGTCCATCAGCTTCACGGTCTCGCACAGGGCCGGGCGGCGATTGGCGTAGCCGAAATCGTCGCAGGTGTCCGGGCTTTGCATCACGCAGAAAATATAGGTGGCACCATCCTTATTGGCCCATGAAACATAGCTCTGATTGCCACTGTCGTTTTTGAATGCGGTCACATCGCACATGCCGCCCTGCATGGCGCTGCGGTAGTATTTGCCGCCGCTGGATTTGCTCAGCGCGGCGTTCTGGCTGACCAGAACAGACGAAGAACGGTGTTTTTCTTTGGCGGGCATGGTAAAGCTGGGCGCACCGGAAACCTCCACAAAGGCATCAAAGCTCATCAGATAGCGCAGGATCAGGTACATATCCACGGCACAGGTCACGTTGCCGCTGTCGATGCCGCAGGCATCCGTCCATGTGCTGCCGGTGGTGCCGATGCGCTGGGACAGGGTGTTCATCTGGCTCACCCAGCCCGCGAGGTCGCCGCCGGAAAGGGCATAAGCAAGGCCCATGGCGGCTTCGTTGGCGTTGCGGGTCAGCATGGCGTACATGGCTTCGCGGTAGGTAAAGGTCTCGTTGGAGCGCATATCGGCGTTGTTGGTGTTATAAACGTAATCCGAGATGGCAAAGGGCATCTGGAAGGTGTCGTCCAGATGGTCGGCATAGTTGGTCAGCAGCAGGGCGATGGTCATGTACTTTGTCAGACCACCGGCGGATACCTGCTTTGTGCTGTCCTTATCATAGACGATGATATTGGTATCGGTGTTGACGATATAGGCACTCTGTGCCTGCACCTGATAGACCGGGGTGGGGTCGAACATAGCCCCGGCGGGCAGCACAAGGCAGCTGAACAGGACAGCGAACGACAAAACCAGCGCAAAAATACGTTTCATGTGGACAATTCCTTTAAAAAGCGATAATATAAAACAACAGGCAGCACGGCACAAGCGCCGTGCGCCGGGTAAGAACGAGATCACAGCGGAAGGCTGTATTCTTTATAATAACAGGTTTGGCGGGGTGTGACAAGGCTTATTGTGCCGATTTCACATCCGGTCAGGGAGGACAGGAATGGTATATTTGACAGGGGACACCCACGGCGACATCGACCGCTTCAAGCACGGCAAGCTGCGCTGGCTGGGCAAACGGGATACCGTGGTGGTACTGGGCGACTTTGGCTTTGTGTGGGACGACAGCAAGGAGGAACAGAAAAAGCTGGATTGGCTGCGCAAGCGCCCGTATACCCTGCTGTTTCTGGACGGCAGCCACGAAAACTACGACCTTTTAAAGCAGTATCCCACCGAGGAACGCTTTGGCGGGAAGGTGCAGGCACTGGGTGGCAATGTGTACCATGTGTGCCGCGGCAGCGTGCTGGAATTGGAGAATAAAAAATACCTGTGCTTTGGCGGTGCGGAAAGCCAGGATGTGGAGGATCGGGAACCCGGCGTGAACTGGTGGAAGGAAGAAATGCCTTCGGAGGAGGAATACGCCTTTTGTGAGGAGAACCTTGCAGCGTGCGATTACAAAGTGGATTATGTGCTGACCCACGATGCGCCAAGCAGATTTTTGGATTTTACCGCCCTTGCCAGCGGCGAGACCAACCAGCTGCACAGCTTTCTGGATAAAATTTTGTTGAAGCTGACCTACGACAAGTGGTTTTTTGGCTGCTACCATAAGGATACCCAGCTTTCCACCAAAAGCCGCTGCGTGTTCTGCGATGTGATAAGCATGGGCGAACGGCACGCAAAGCGTTCCGTTCGATAACAGGGGCCGCTGCACCAGCCGTGCAGCGGCTTTTGCATTTGCTGCTGCTTGTGCGCAAAAAACCTCCGGATCAGTTCATGGCTCCGGCTTTCTCAAACATCTGCTGCACCTGCTGTTCCAGCAGCGCGTGCTCCGGCGCTTCCAGCAGAGGGTCTTCTGCCAGCATGGCGGCGGCTTCGCTCTGGGCGGCGTGAAGGGTGCGGGTGTCGTTCATCAGGTCGGCGATCTGCAGGGTGGGCAGGCCGTGCTGGCGGCAGCCGAAAAAGTCGCCGGGGCCGCGGGTCTCCAGATCGTACTGCGCCACCGCAAAGCCGTCCGTGGTGCTGCACAAAAATTTCAGCCGCTTTTGTACGTTTTCGCTTTGGTTGTCGCTGACAAGGAAGCACCAGCTCTCCGCTGCACCGCGTCCCACGCGGCCGCGCAGCTGGTGCAGGGCGCTCAGACCGTAGCGCTCTGCGTTTTCGATCACCATTACGCTGGCATTGGGCACATCCACACCCACCTCAATGACGGTGGTGGACACCAGTGCGTCCAGCCGTCCGGCTTTGAAGTCCTCCATCACGGCAGCTTTCTCCTTGGGTTTGAGCTTGCCGTGCATCAGGCCTACCCGGCGCTCCGGCAGCAGGGCTTTGGCAATGTCCTCGTAGTAGCTCTTAACGGCGTTCAGCCCGCCATCCGGTGTGTCCTCGATGGCGGGGCAGACCAGATACACCTGCCGCCCGCGCCCGATCTCCTGATCGAGAAAATGGTAGAGGTCGCGCCGCTTTTTGCCGGTGATGCAGCGGGTCTTGACCGGTGTGCGGCCCGGCGGCAGCTCGTCCAGAATGGAGATGTCCAAATCGCCGTAGATGAGCAGGCCCAGCGTGCGGGGAATGGGCGTTGCGCTCATCACCAGCAGGTGCGGATTCGCGGCCTTTTCGGCCAGCATTCCGCGCTGCCGTACCCCAAAGCGGTGCTGCTCGTCGATCACGGCAAGACCAAGCCGGGCAAATTCTACGCCTTCGCTGAGGATGGCGTGGGTGCCCACCACAAGGTCGGCTTCGTCGTTCCGGATGGCGGCAAGGGTGGTGCGGCGTGCAGCGGCCTTCATGCCGCCGGTCAGCAGGGCCACCCGCATCCCGAAGGGGGCAAGCATCCGGTTCAGGCCTTCGGCGTGCTGGGTGGCCAGAATTTCTGTCGGGGCCAGCAGCGCGGCCTGATACCCCGCCCGGATGCAGGCCCAGATGGCGGCAGCCGCCACCAGCGTTTTGCCGCTGCCCACATCGCCCTGCAAAAGGCGGTTCATGGAAGTCTCGCCCGCCATGTCGGCCAGAATCTCGCTCACGGCCCGGCGCTGGGCTCCGGTGGGGGAGAAGGGCAGGCTGGCCCAGAACGGGGACGGGTCGGCAAGCTGCATGGGCGCACCGGTGGCAGCGGCACCCCGGTTTTTCATCCGGCCAATGCCCAGCTGCAAAACCAGAAGTTCTTCATAGATCAGCCGCCGCCGGGCTGCATAGGCCTGCTCTTCGGTGGCAGGGCAGTGGATGGCCCGCACCGCATCTGCCTTGGAGAGCAGACGGTATTTTGCCAGCATTTCCGGCGGAAGAGGGTCGGGCAGAAGTTCTGCATGGGGCAGCAGCTGCCGCACGCACTTGGCGATGGCATTGCTGGTCAGGCCCTCGGTCTGGGGGTAGACCGCTTCAAAGGGAGAAGCCTTGATCTGCTCGGCGGTGCGCACCTGCGGGTTGACCATCTGGCGGCGCAGCATCCCGCCGGTAACGATGCCCTGAAAATAATATTCCTGCCCCAGCTGCAGCTTCTGGGCGGCATAGGGATTATTGAACCATGTGATCTCCAGACTGGACACATCGTCCCCGGCAGTGATGCGCTCCATCCGCCGCCCGCCCGGCAGGATACGCCCGCCGGGTTTGGCGAACACCTCGGCCCTGACGACGCACTCCACATCGGTGGGCGCTTCGGCGATGAAATAGGGTTTGGTGAAGTCGATATATCTGCGCGGGTAGTGGCACAGCAGGTCGGCCAGCGTCACGATGCCCAGCTTCTCGAACCGCTCAGCGGTCTTGGGGCCAACGCCCTTCAGGTAGCGCACCGGCGTATCCGGGGTGAGGGTGGTATGGTTTTCGGCGGGCACAGGCATCAGCTCCTTTGCAAAGTAGTATAGCCATTGTAGCACCTTCCCGTTTGCAAATCCAGCTAAACCGGCGATAATCATTCCGGGAACAACGCAAAACAAAAAATCCCGGAAGCCGAAGCTTCCGGGAATCTTTTGGAGGTGACGACCAGATTTGAACTGGTGGATGAGGGTTTTGCAGACCCTTGCCTTACCACTTGGCCACGTCACCATATTTAGGAGTGAATTTCCACTCCTGTTGGAGCGGCCGACGAGGCTCGAACTCGCTACCTCCACCTTGGCAAGGTGGCGCTCTACCAGATGAGCTACGGCCGCATATTCGGTGCATTTTACCTTGCACCCATCATTTCTGATGCCCTGAAAACAAGTTTCAAAGTAGGTGAAAGCTTACGCTTTCTTGGTGGCGACCCGGATCGGGCTCGAACCGACGACCCCCAGCGTGACAGGCTGGTGCTCTAACCAACTGAGCTACCGGGCCATATTGGAGCAACTGTTGCTGCTCCGTTATGGAGCGGCCGACGAGGCTCGAACTCGCTACCTCCACCTTGGCAAGGTGGCGCTCTACCAGATGAGCTACGGCCGCATATTGGAAACCCTGCTGGGTTTCCTTGACTGGTGCCTCCGATCGGAATCGAACCAATGACACGGGGATTTTCAGTCCCCTGCTCTACCGACTGAGCTACAGAGGCGCACCGGACGATGATTATTATACCTGAAATTTCGATTTTGTAAAGGGGTAAATCCAAATTTTTTTCCGAAAATTGAAACTTTCTTGATTTTGGTCGTTCCAGCGCGTAAAATAAGAATGACTTTTTTCAACCTGCTTTCGGCGCATCCGGCACAGGACGTGCTGTGTGCGGGCGTGCCAAACAGAAATTGACAAATTCAACAACCTATGGTTTAATGAAAATGAAATGATTCAGGCGCTTTTGCCCTTTTTCTCTGTGTATACCTATATTATAGTAAGAAAAGGGCAGAGGCGTTTTATGATTTGACTACAGACGGCCCGCTTTTTGCAAGAAAGGCCGGGCCGGGAGGAGCAGCATGGCAAAAAAACAGGAATATGGCAACGAGAGCATTACTTCTTTGAAGGGTGCCGACCGTGTGCGCAAGCGCCCGGCCGTTATCTTTGGCTCAGACGGCGTGGAAGGCTGCGCCCACTCCATCTTTGAGATCGTCTCCAACTCCATCGACGAAGCCCGCGACGGCCACGGCGATACCATCAACGTGACCCGCTGTAAGGATGGCAGCGTCATCGTTGAGGACTTTGGCCGCGGTATGCCCGTGGACTGGAACAACGGCGAGGGGCGCTACAATTGGGAGCTGTTGTTCTGCGAGATGTATGCAGGCGGCAAGTATGGCGAGGGTGAGGATAACTACGAGTTCAGCCTTGGCTTGAATGGTCTGGGCCTGTGCGCTACCCAATATGCTTCTGCATGGATGACCGCCGATATCTACCGTGACGGATACCACTATCACCTTGATTTTAAAAAGGGCGAGAATGTGGGCGGCCTGCAGAAGGAAGCCTACAAGGGCCGCCGCACCGGCAGCATCATTCACTGGAAGCCGGACGACGAGGTGTTCACCGACATCGATGTGCCCGGCAGCTACTATAAGGATACCCTGCGCCGTCAAGCGGTGGTCAACGCAGGCCTGACCCTGAACTTTACCGATGAAAAAGAGAAAGACCCTGCCACTGGCAAGGCGTGGTACGAGAGCTGGTGCTATGAGCACGGCATCGCGGACTATGTGGCCGAGGTGGCAGGGGAGGATACCCTGACCCCGGTGTTCAGCTGCGAGAGTGAGGCATCCGGCCGAGACCGCGAGGATCAGCCGGATTACAAGGTGCGCATGAGCGCGGCGTTCTGCTTCTCCAATAAGGTGCAGATGCTGGAATACTACCACAACTCTTCCTGGCTGGAGCACGGCGGTAGCCCGGAGCATGCGGTGCGCACCGCCTTTGTCTACCAGATCAACAAGTACCTGAAGGAAAAGAATCTCTATAAAAAAGGCGAGAGCGCCATCAGCTTTCAGGATGTGCAGGACTGCTTGGTGTATGTCTCGTCCAGTTTTTCCACCCGCACCAGCTACGAGAACCAGACCAAAAAGGCCATTACCAATAAGTTCGTCTCGCAGGCTATGACCGACTTCCTCAAGCATTATCTGGAAGTGTATTTTCTGGAAAAGCCGGACGAGGCCCAGAAGATCTGCCAGCAGGTGCTGGTGAACAAGCAGAGCCGCGAGCACGCGGAAAAAACGCGCCAGAGCATCAAAAAAACGCTGTCCACCCAGATCGACCTTGCCAACCGGGTGCAGAAATTCGTGGACTGCCGCACCAAGGATGCATCCCGCCGCGAGCTGTATATCGTGGAGGGCGATTCCGCTATGGGTGCGGTCAAGTCCAGCCGCGACAGTGAATATCAGGCCATCATGCCCATCCGCGGCAAAATTTTGAACTGCCTGAAGGCCGATTATGCCCGCATCTTTAAATCGGATGTCATCGTGGATCTCATCAAGGTGATGGGCTGCGGCGTGGAACTGGGCGGCAAACACAACAAGGAGCTGGCCACCTTCAATCTCGATAATCTGCGGTTCAATAAAATCGTCATTTGTACCGATGCCGATGTGGACGGCTACCAGATCCGCACGCTGGTGCTCACCATGCTCTACCGCCTGACCCCGACCCTGATCGAGAAGGGCTATGTGTATATCGCAGAGTCGCCGTTGTACGAAATTACGACGAAGGACCGAACTTATTTTGCCTACACCGAGCCGGAAAAGACAGCGTTTCTGGAAGAGATCGGCGAGAAAAAATACACCATCCAGCGCTCCAAAGGTCTGGGTGAGAACGACCCTGAGATGATGTGGCTGACCACCATGAACCCGGAGAGCCGCCGCCTTATTAAAGTGATGCCCACCGATGTGGTGCAGACTGCGCAGGTGTTCGATATCCTGCTGGGTGATAACCTTGCAGGCCGCAAGGAGCATATCGCCCAGCACGGCGCAGAGTATCTGGACGATCTGGATGTGAGCTGATGATTTTAAATTGCCTCCGCTTGCGCTCTGGCAATGACAGAGGTAACGTTATTTTAATTTGGTGATTTGTCGCAGCCTGCGGGCTGCTCCAAATCACGTTTTCACGAAGAAGGCCCCAACGGGTCACGGCATTTTAAGGGAAAAATGCAGAAAACCGGAACGGCTCCATCTGTGAAAGAGCAGCTCAGGATGGCCCGCAGGCCATCCTGAGCTGCAAAAATAAAAAATATTTTCCGCTGAATATGGGCAGAGCGAGAGCGGCGCCCATTTAAAATCGTCAAGAGGTTAGAAGATGCCTAGAAAATCGACCAAGAAAACACTCAAGCCGGTGCGCCCGCAGCTGGGCGACGGCGTTGAAATTTTAAATGCCGGCAGTGTGCTGGAGGACCCCATCACCCGCACGCTGGAAACCAACTATATGCCCTACGCCATGAGCGTCATCGTCAGCCGCGCGCTGCCAGAGATCGACGGCTTCAAACCGGCGCACCGCAAGCTGCTGTACACCATGTACGAGATGGGCCTGCTCAAGGGCGCACGCACCAAGTCTGCCAACATCGTGGGCAGCACCATGCACCTGAACCCCCACGGCGATGCCGCCATCTACGACACCATGGTGCGCATGGGCCGCGGCAACGAGAGCCTGCTGGTGCCCTTTGTGGACAGCAAGGGCAACTTCGGCAAGGCCTACAGCCGGGATATGTCCTGCGCTGCTGCCCGTTACACGGAGGCAAAGCTCGAGGGTGTGTGCGAGGAGCTGTTCCGGGATATCGACAAGGAGACCGTGGACTTTGTGCCCAACTACGACAGCACCACCACCGAGCCTACCCTGCTGCCGGTCACATTCCCCACCATTCTGGCCAACAACACGCTGGGTATCGCCGTCGGCATGGCCTGCAACATCTGCTCGTTCAATCTGGCAGAGCTGTGCGCCACCACCGTGGCCCTGATGAAGGACGAGCACCACGACATCTCCACCACCATGCCCGCCCCGGACTTCGTGGGCGGCGGTCAGATTTTGTACGATGAAGCGCAGATGCGTGAAATTTACGAGAACGGCCGCGGCAGCGTGAAGGTACGCGCCCGCTACAACGTGGTGCCGGGCGAAAACATGATCGAGGTCACCCAGATCCCGCCCACCACCACGGTGGAGGCCATCATGGATAAGATCGCGGAGCTGGTCAAGGCCGGTAAGGTCAAGGAAATCAGCGACATGCGTGACGAGACCGACCTGAATGGCCTGAAGCTGACACTGGACCTCAAGCGCGGCGTGGATGCCGACAAGCTGATGGCAAAGCTGTTTAAGGCTACCCCTCTGGAAGACAGCTTCAGCGCGAACTTCAATATTCTGGTGTCCGGCCAGCCCCGCGTGATGGGCGTGCGCGAAATTCTCAAGGAGTGGACGGCCTTCCGCGTGGAGTGCGTGCGCCGCCGCACCTACTACGACCTGCACGGCAAGGAAAAGCGCCTGCACCTGCTCAAGGGTCTTGCTGCTATCCTGCTGGACATTGACAAGGCGATCAAAATTATCCGCACCACCGAGGAAGAGACCGAAGTGGTGCCCAACCTGATGATCGGTTTTGGCATCGATGAAGTGCAGGCCGACTATGTGGCCGAGATCAAGCTGCGTCATTTGAACCGGGAATATATCCTCAAGCGCACCAGCGAGATCGAACAGCTGGAAAAGGATATTGCCGACCTGAACGATATCCTTGCAAAGCCCGCCCGCATCCGCCGCATCATCATCAATGAGCTGAACGATGTTGCCAAGAAGTACGGCCAGTCCCGCCGCAGCGAGATCCTGTACGATCTGCCTGAGGAAGAGAACGGCTCCGAGGAGGAAGAAACGCCGGATTACCCCGTGACAGTGTTCTTTACCCGCGAGGGCTACTTCAAAAAGATCCCGCCGCAGGGTCTGCGCACCGCCGGTGCCCATAAGCTGAAAGAAGGCGACGAGATCGTGCAGCAGATCGAGACTCGCAACAACGTGGAAGCACTGTTCTTTACCGACAAGCAGCAGGTGTACAAGGTGCGTCTGGCAGAGCTGGAGGACGGCAAGGTGGCCCAGATGGGCATTTTCATCCCGGGCCGTCTGGGCATGGACGAGGGCGAGAACGTGCTCTCCATGGTGATCACCAGCGACTACAGCGGCTATATGCTGTTCTTCTTTGCCAGCGGCAGGTGCGCAAAGATCCCGCTCAGCTCCTATGCCACCAAGCAGAACCGCCGTAAGCTGCTCAAGGCCTACTGCGACAAGGAACCGCTGGCAAAGCTCTTCTTCCTGCAGGAGGAGACCGAGCTTGCCATCCGCACCAGTGCCAGCCGGATGCTGCTGGTTGGCACGGCGCAGATCGCGGCCAAGGCCACCCGCGACAGTCAGGGCGTGGCAGTGGTTACTTTGAAAAAGAACCAGACCATCGCTTCGGTGGTGCCTGCGGACACGCTGGAGCTGGCGAACCCCCACCGCTACCGTGTGCGCAGCCTGCCCGCTACCGGTGCGCTGCTCCGCGCCGAGGACGAGGGCGAGCAGATGAGCCTGCTGTGATGTTTCCCGTGCAGAGCGTTTTCGCGTGGGGCAGGTTCTATGGCTTTTGCAAAAGGCATTGCCGCCGGGTACGTTCTCTTTTGCGTGCCAAAAGAGAACCAGAAAGGACGGCGGTGCCCGCAGGGCATGAAAGCCCCAGTGGGGCTTTTAAGCCGCAGACCGGTTTGCAGAGCAAATGCCGCGTGTTCAGCGCGGCAAGGTCTCCGCTACTTTCGAGGCGCGGGAGGCAGCGGGTTGCGGCTCCCTGCGTCTGCTTCGTGCCTTGGACGGCACTCGCATCCTGCAGGCCGCTGCCCCAACAGCTCCTCCCTGTTTCGGCCACTGGCCGCGGTCGTCGCTGTTGCAAACTAAGGGCTGCTCGCCCTTAATAATTCCAAAGCAGATGGGCTCCATACAAAAAATCCAAGTCGCTGCGCTAGAGGATTTTTTGTGTTGCGCCGATTTTGAGTCGCTGCGCGACGAGCCGTGCGGGTGAGTTTACGCTTTATCTGCTGCGCGACAGCCGCAGGCTGACAGCAGCAAGATGCCGCTTGCCATTACGACCCCTCCCGTGAAAAAGCAGCTCCGAAACGACCGCAGTCGTTTCGGAGCTGCAAATTATAAAAATAATTTTCCGCTATTATTGTCAGAGCGAAGCGGAGACAATTTTAAATCGTTTCTATATAAAAGAGGAAACTGCAATGCAAAACATCGACCTGATCTGTGTGGGCAAGCTGAATGCAAAATATTTCGCCGAGGGCGTGGCCGAGTACCAGAAGCGCCTTGCCGCCTTCGCGTCCTTCCGCATCATCGAGCTGCCGGAGGAAAAGATCGAGGAGAAGAACGCCTCGGATGCCGTGGTAAAAAAGGCACTGGACAAGGAGGGCAAGGCCATTCTGTCCAACGTGCGCAAGGGTGCTGCCATCGTAGCCATGTGCATTGAAGGCAGGCAGATCTCCTCCGACGAGCTGGCCCAGTTCCTTGCCGACCGCGCAAACAGCGGGGCAGGGGATGTGGCGTTCGTCATCGGCTCGTCCCACGGCCTGTCCGATGAGGTGAAAAAGGCCGCTGCACTCAAGTTCAGCATGGGACGCATCACCATGCCCCACCAGCTGGCCCGCCTTGTGCTCACGGAGCAGATCTACCGTGCCTGCACCATCAATGCAGGGATGAAATACCATAAATAAGTGCAAAAACCGGTCTGTTCCCCAAAGCAGGCCGTTTTTCGGCTTTACAAGCGGCGCAAAACATGGTACAGTAAAGATACTGTGCTTTCCCTTTGAAAAGCACGCCCGGCAGTGGGGAAAGCTGCCGGAACGATACAACAACGACACGGCAAACCAGCCGCGGACGGAAAGGATGTACTACAATGGAACAGAGCGAAAAGACCCTTGATATGATCGTCAATCTCTGCAAGAACCGTGGTTATGTGTTCCCCGGTTCCGAGATCTACGGCGGTCTGGCCAACAGCTGGGATTACGGCCCGCTGGGCGTCGAGTTCAAGAACAACGTCAAAAAGGCATGGCTGAAGAAATTCGTGCAGGAGAGCCCCTACAATGTGGGTCTGGATGCAGCCATCATCATGAACCCTCAGACCTGGGTGACCACCGGCCATGTGTCCAGCTTCTCGGACCCCCTGCTGGACTGCCGCGCCTGCAAGGCGCGCCACCGCGCCGACAAGCTGATCGGCGAGGAGCACCCCGAGGTGAACGTGGATGCCATGAGCTTTGACGAGATGGATGCTTTCATCGCAGAGCATGAGGACATCGTCTGCCCCGTCTGCGGCAAGCACGATTTTACCCCCATCCGCAAGTTCAACCTGATGTTCAAGACTGCCATCGGCGTTACCGAGGACAGCTCTTCCACCTGCTATCTGCGTCCTGAGACCGCACAGGGCATCTTTGTCAACTTTGCCAACATCCAGCGCACCACCCGCCGCAAGCTGCCCTTCGGCGTGTGCCAGGTGGGCAAGGCCTTCCGCAACGAGATCACTCCGGGCAACTTCACCTTCCGCACCCGCGAGTTCGAGCAGATGGAGTGCGAGTTCTTCTGCAAGCCCGGCACCGATCTGGAATGGTTCGCTTACTGGAAGGACTATTGCGAGAACTGGCTGCTGAGCCTTGGCATCAAGAAGGAGCACCTGCGCCTGCGTGACCACGAGCCTGCAGAGCTGGCCTTCTACAGCCGCGCTACCACCGATATCGAGTACGCCTTCCCGTTCACCGACTGGGGTGAGCTGTGGGGCATCGCGGATCGTACCAACTACGACCTGACCCGCCATCAGGAGGCTTCCGGCAAGAGCCTGGAGTACTTCGACAGCGAGACCAACGAGCACTACATCCCCTACGTCATTGAGCCGTCTCTGGGCTGTGACCGTGTGGCTCTGGCCTTCCTGTGCGAAGCATACGACGAGGAGCACCTGACCGACAGCAAGGGCAAGGAGGATATCCGCACCGTGCTGCATCTGCATCCGGCTCTGGCTCCCTACAAGTGCGCCGTGTTGCCCTTGAGCAAGAAGCTGGGCGAGAAGGCCATGGAAATCCGCAACGAGCTGAGCAAGTACTTCATGGTGGATTACGACGATACCGGTTCCATCGGCAAGCGTTACCGCCGCGAGGACGAGATCGGCACCCCGTACTGCATCACTGTGGACTTTGATACCGTGGGTGACGAGGCCAAGGGCATTGCCGCCGACAACTGCGTCACCGTCCGTGACCGCGACACCATGGAGCAGGTGCGTATGCCCATCTCCGAGCTGAAAGCTTATATCGAGAGCAAGATCGAGTTCTGAGAAAATTTCGCTTTCAGTCGATAAAAAACAGCCCCGCCGTTGCAATTTCGGCGGGGCTGTGCTATAATACAAATAAAGAAAGTGCTGTCTGGCAAACGGTCAGTACCTTTCCGGCGCGATAATCAAAAGATGACCGCTCAGGTTTGGACGCTGAGGGCGGTCATTTTTTGTTGTTGAAGATCTTCCACGCGATATCGAAAATGCCAAAGCTCACGGTTGCAAGCAATGTGAGCAGAGCCAGAGTTTCTAAAAGCGTCATGAAGCATCACCCCCTTCGCTGCAAAGCGTCGGGGTACGACAAAAATGTTCGCCTTCCCGACGCAGGGCCGAAAAGGCATAGACCGCCTGCCGTATGTAGACAGCACTCTCAAGAGACAGTATAACAGACGTTTCCTGCTTTTTCAACAGCGGGAGGTGTCTGTTTTCTTTTTACTGGACAGAACGGCTTGTACCGGGTATACTGAAAAACAGAAAAACATGATTTTTACACCGCAGGAGGTTCTACCGTGGAAAATTTTGACGAACTGCTGAAAAAATATGCCGATTTCATCGTCCGGGTGGGGGTGAACCCGCAGCCCGGACAGACCCTCATCATCAACTGCCCGCTGGAGGGCGCGCCGCTGGCGCGGCTGTGCGTGCGCAGTGCCTACGAAGCCGGTGCCCGGGATGTGCAGGTGAACTGGAGCGATGACGCTGTGGCCCGCGCCCGCATGGAGCTGGGCAGCGAGGAGGCCCTGACCGACCTCAAGCCATGGCAGCTGCGCCGCTATCTCGACTATGCTGAAAGCGAGGGCGGCGTGTGTGTACTGCATCTCATTGCGGACGACCCGGAGCTGTATGCGGGCATTGACGGCAATAAGATCAGCAGGGTGAATGCCGCCCGCCGCGCCTTTATGGAAGAGTGGCAGGAATACACCATGAACGACCGGGTGCAGTGGTCCATTGCGGCTCTGCCCAGCATGCCGTGGGCAAAGAAGGTCTTCCCGGAGCTGGACGCGGATGCCGCCATGGAAGCGCTGTGGAAGCTGATCTTTGACGTGTGCCGGGTCACCGGCGGCGACCCGGTGAACGAGTGGAAGGCCCATATGGAGCGGCTCAGCACTCTGCGGGATAAAATGAACGCGCTGGACTTGGAAAGCGTGCATTTTGAGAGCAGCAACGGCACGGACCTGACCGTGGGTCTTGCGGATCGGGCTGTGTGGGAAAGCGCCGCCAGCAAGAGCGAAAAGGGAGTGGTGTTCCTGCCCAACATCCCCACGGAGGAAGTGTTCACTGCGCCCCACAAGGACAGGGTAGAGGGCGTTGTCTACGGCACAAAGCCCTATGTGTTCAACGGCCAGCTCATCAAGAACTTCCGTGTCACCTTTGAGAAGGGCCGGGTTGTGGACTACCACGCCGAGCAGGGACAGGTGCTGCTGGGCCGTCTGCTGGACGGCGACGAAGGCTCCCGCAGCATTGGCGAAGTGGCACTGGTGCCGGCAAGCAGCCCCATCAACCGCAGCGGCAAGCTGTTCTACAGCACGTTGTTTGACGAAAATGCCGCCTGCCACATCGCGTTCGGAGCCAGCTACCCCGGCACCACGAAGGGCGGCACGGCGCTGACGAAGGAAGAGCTGCTGGCCCGCGGCATGAACCAGTCCCGCCTGCATGAGGATGTGATGATCGGTGCAGAGGACAGCCATATCACCGGCAAATGCCGCGATGGCCGCACCGTGGAGCTGTTCCGGGACGGCGTGTGGGTGCTGTAAAAGACCCTGCGGCGAAAAAAATCTGCGAAAATGCTTGCATAATCGCGGGATGTATGGTATATTCTAGTAGTACGATATAGTTTAACCTGAAACGTGGGCCGCAAGGTCCGCGTTTCTTGTTTGTTTGGAGGTTTTTTATGGCGAAGCAGTCTGGCGGCAACACCGCCCAGAGAGTCGAAGCGCTTGTCCGCCCCACCGTGGAGGGCATGGGCCTGCGCCTGTGGGATGTGGTTTTTGAAAAGGAAGGTCCAGACTGGTATCTTCGCGTGCTCATCGACAAGGACGGCACCATGGATACCGACACCTGCGCGGATGTTTCCCATGCGCTGGACCCCATCCTTGACGAGGCAGACCCCATCGACCAGAGCTATTATCTGGAAGTGGGCAGCCCCGGCCTTGGCCGTAAGCTGACCCGCCCGGAGCACTATGAAGCCCTCAAGGGCCAGAAGATCCGGGTAAAGCTCATCCGCCCGAATGCAGACGGCGTGCGTGAGTTTTCCGGTATCCTGACAGGCCGCGAGGGCAGCACCGTTACAGTGAACACCGATGCGGGCGCTGTCACCTTTGAGGTGAACGCCGCATCCAGTGTGAACCTGTGCGATGATGAAGACCTGTTTGACTAACATAGATAGAGAGTAAATTACAGGAGGAACCCGAAAAATGGCAGCAGCGAACAATGAATTTTTTGAAGCTCTCTCCATGCTGGAGCACGAGCGCGGCATCACCGCAGAATACCTGATCGAAAAGATCAAGGCTGCGATCATCATTGCCGTCAAGAAGAACTATGAGGTGGAAGAGGACCACGTGAAGGTGGATATCGACCCCACCGCAGGCCGCTTTGATGTGGCCCTGATCCAGGACGTTGTGGCCGACGAGGACTGGTACGACGAGCACTCTGAGATCGGCATTACCGAGGCACAGAAGATCCGCAAGAGCTACGAAGTGGGCGACCGCATCGTGACCCCCCTCAAGACCAAGGACTTCGGCCGCATTGCAGCCCAGACCGCAAAGCACGTGATCCGTCAGGGCATCCGCGAGGCTGAGCGCAGTCAGCAGCTGAGCGAGATCCAGTCCCGTGCACACGACATCGTGCAGGCCACCGTTACCCGCGTGGACCCGGAGAAGGGCATTGTTGCTCTGGATCTGGGCAAGGGCGGCGAGGCTATCCTGCCCCACAACGAGCAGGTGCCCGGCGAGGTGTACACCGAGGGCCAGACCCTGCAGGTCTACGTTGTGGACGTGGTCAGCACTGAGCGCGGCCCCCGCGTTATGATCAGCCGCACCCACCCCGGCCTTGTCAAGCGCCTGTTTGAGCTGGAAGTGCCCGAAATTTTTGACGGCACTGTGGAGGTCAAGGCCATCAGCCGCGAGGCTGGTGCCCGCACCAAGATGGCTGTTTGGAGCAAGGACCCCAACGTGAACCCTGTTTCCGCCTGCATCGGCGAGCACGGTGCCCGTGTAGCTGCTGTTGTGGAAAAGCTGGGCGGCGAGAAGATCGACATTGTGAAGTGGAGCGAGGATATCTCCGAGTTCATCTCCGCAGCACTCAGCCCGGCCAAGGTGGTCAAGGTGGAACTGCTGCCCGGCGAGACCCGTTCCTGCCGTGTGACCGTGCCCGACCAGCAGCTGAGCCTTGCCATTGGCAACAAGGGCCAGAACGCACGCCTGTGCGCACGCCTGACCGGCTACAACATTGATATCCGCCCCGAGAGCGGCTATTATGGCGAGGAAGAGCCGAAGAAGGAAGCCGAGACCGACACCGAGTAATTCTGGCGCAGATGGCCAAAGGAGGGAAACCGGATGGCACAGAAAAAGATCCCTTCCCGCCAGTGCATCGGCTGCATGACCAGCCGCCCCAAAAAGGAGCTGGTGCGTGTGGTGCGTGCACCCAGCGGAGAGATCAGCATTGATCTGGTCGGCAAAAAGCCGGGCCGCGGCGCGTATCTCTGCCCGAACCCCGACTGCCTGACCAAGGCAAAAAAGAAAAAGGCGCTGGAGCGCTGCTTTGAGCAGCCGGTTCCCGCCGAAGTTTACGAGGCTCTGGCCGCACAGCTGGCCGAAGCCGCAAAGGAGGCAGCAGCAAATGGCAAAGAAGAATAACACCCCCGCAAAGCCCAAGCTGCCGCCGGAGGAAGCGCTGTATCAGGCGCTGAGCCTGTGCCGCAAGGCGGGCGCACTGACCATGGGCTTTGATGCCGTGGAAGATGCCTGCGTCAAGAGCAAGGCATGGCTGGTGATGGTGGCAAGCGATGCCAGCGCCAAGACCGTGCAGCGCCTCGACTATTCTGTGGGCGATCTGGTGGATGTGATCACCATGCCGCTTACGCAGGATAAACTGGCCGATATCAGCCGCAAGCCTGTGGCTGTTTACGCGGTGACTGACCGCAACCTCGCAAAGCTCTGCTTTGACCGCCTGTCGGACTGCGGAGCAATCAAAAATGAGGAGGATATGACCGAATGATCGTAAAATATAAAGTGAGTGATTTTGCAAAGGACCTGAACCTTTCTGCCAAGAAGGTCCTGGATGAGCTGAACGCCATGGGCAGCACCGGCAAGAAGAACAGCTCCAATCTGGAAGAGAACGAGCTGAACTACCTGCTGGAAAAGTTCAGCAAGGATAACAGCGTGGCAAATCTGGACGAATTCCTGAACAGCGCCAAGGCCGCAAAGGAAGAGCCGAAGCCCACTGAGAAGAAGGCCGAGAAAAAGCCCGAAGCTCCCAAGGCAGAAAAGAAACCGGAGCAGCCTGCCGCCAAAAAGGCAGAGCCTGCCCAGCAGGATAAGAACGGCAATAAGCATAACGAAAAGAAGAACGAGCAGCACAAGAAGCGCGAGGAAAAGACCGTTTCTCTCAGCGAACTGGCTCGTGAGACCGGTGCCAAGGCATCTGCTGCTCCGGCACAGGCTGTGTCCGTGCGCCGCGAGGACAATCAGGTCACCGTGGATACCCGCACTGTGGATATGAACGTGGACCGCTTCGATGCCCGTTACGATGATCTGGCTTCCACCAAGAACACCGAGAACCGCCGCAAGCCCACCCCGCAGGGCAACAAGCAAAAGTTCACCCAGCGCGGTCAGCGCCAGCGCCAGCAGTTCCAGAAGGGCAAGCGCGAGACCGAGTTCGAGCGTTTGCAGCGCATCCAGCTGGAAAAGGCCCGCAGCGCACAGCTGAAGGTGATGATCCCCGACGAGATCACCGTGGGCGAGCTGGCTGCCCGCCTGAAGCAGCAGGCCGGCAAGGTCATTGCCAAGTTCATGCAGATGGGTGAGATGCACGCCATCAACGATGTGATCGATTTTGATACCGCTTCTCTGCTGGCAGAGGAGTTCCACGCAAAGGTCGAGCACGAGGTGCATGTGACCATCGAGGAGCGCCTGTTCACGCAGGAAGAGGATTCGCAGGAGGACCTGGTGGAGCGTCCCCCGGTGGTCTGCGTCATGGGCCACGTTGACCACGGCAAGACCAGTATTCTGGATGCCATCCGCAAGACCAACGTTACCGCAGGCGAGGCCGGCGGCATCACGCAGGCCATCGGTGCATATCAGGTCAAGGTCAACGACAGCCTCATCACCTTCCTGGATACCCCGGGCCACGAGGCGTTCACCTCCATGCGTGCCCGCGGTGCCAACATGACCGATATTGCAGTTCTGGTGGTTGCTGCCGACGACGGCATCATGCCCCAGACCATCGAGTCCATCAACCACGCCAAGGCTGCAAATGTCAAGATTATCGTGGCAATGAACAAGATGGATAAGCCCACCGCAAACCCCGAGCGCGTGATGGAAGGCCTGACCAAGTACGGCATCATCACCGAGGACTGGGGCGGCGATGTGGCCTGCATCCCGGTGTCTGCCCTGACCGGCATGGGCATCAACGACCTGCTGGAGCGCATTGCTCTGGAAGCTGAGGTCATGGAGCTGAAGGCAAACCCCAACCGCCGCGCCAAGGGTGCGGTCGTCGAGGCCCGTCTGGACAAGGGCCAGGGCCCCATTGCCACCATTCTGGTGCAGAACGGCACCCTGCACTCCGGCGATGTCATCATTGCCGGTACCGCTGTGGGCCGCGTGCGCACCATGCGCAGCGACAAGGGCCAGCTGCTGAGCGATGCCGGCCCCTCTACCCCTGTGGAGATCACCGGCCTGACCGCAGTGCCGGAAGCAGGCGACCTGTTCGAGGCTGTTGAGGACGAGCGTCTGGCTCGTGAGCTGGCCGAACAGCGCGTTGCTGCCGCCAAGGAAAAGCAGTTCTCCTCCTTCCAGAAGGTCACGCTGGATAACCTGTTCAGCCAGATGGCTCAGAACGACATGAAGGAACTGGCCATCGTGGTCAAGGCCGACGTGCAGGGTTCTGCCGAGGCTGTGAAGCAGAGTCTGGAGAAGATCTCCAACGAAGAGGTGCGCGTGCGCGTCATCCATGCCGGTGTCGGTGCCATCAGCAAGTCCGACGTGGATCTGGCCGATGCCTCCAACGCCATCATCATCGGCTTCAACGTCCGCCCGGACAATGTGGCCAAGGAAGAAGCTGCTGCCACCAAGGTGGAAATGCGTATGTACCGCGTCATCTATGATGCCATCAACGATGTCACCGACGCTATGAAGGGCATGCTGGCTCCCAAGTTCCGCGAGGTGTCTCTGGGCGAGCTGCAGGTCCGTCAGGTGTACAAGATCTCCAATGTGGGCACCGTTGCAGGCTGCCGCGTGACCAGCGGCAAGATCACCCGCGACAGCAAGGTGCGCGTGGTGCGTGACGGCATCGTGATCACCGAGGACGAGATCGCATCCCTGAAGCGCTTCAAGGATGATGCCAAGGAAGTGGCCGAGGGTTACGAGTGCGGCGTTACTCTGGCAAAGTTTGCCGACGTTAAGGAAGGCGACGTGTACGAAGCCTTCAAGATGGAAGAGTACCGCGATTAAGATCTGAAATAACCCTCTCCGTCATTGCTGGCGCAATGCCACCTCCCCCGAGGTGGGAGGTTTGCAGAGAAACGGAACGTTTGCCGTATCCACGCAAAAAGCTCGCCCCTCGGGAGAGCTGCCGAGCGAAGCGAGGCTGAGAGGGTTTTCTTTTATAGGGAGAAATACTATGTCTCAGAAGAATATGGGCCGTCTGGCGCAGGATATGAAGCGCGAGATCATTGCCATCATCGGCAGGCTGAAGGACCCGCGTCTGGAGGGCGGTCTTTTGACCGTCACCCGTCTGGATGTGACCCCTGATCTGGATGTGGCCAAGGTGTATGTGAGCGTGATGGGCCGCGAGGACGGCCCAAAGCCCGCCATCGAGGCACTGAACCGCGCGGCAGGCCATGTGCGCACTGAAGTGAGCAAGAAAATGCACATCCGCAAGGCTCCCCGCTTCATCTTCGTAGAGGATGACGGTGCCGCCTATGCAGCCCACATCAACGAGCTGCTCCGCACGCTGAACGTGAACGGCGACGCTGACACCGAAGCCAGCGCACCGGAGGAGACCGAAGAATAATTCCGCCTGCGGAAAGGATGGATCATGGAATGACAGAACAGTTGAATGTGCAGCAGATGGCCCAGCGCCTGATGACGGCGGACAACATTTTGATTCTGTGTCACAAAAACCCGGATGGCGATACCATTGGCTGCGGCAGCGCGCTGTATTGTGCACTGAAAGCACTGGATAAAAACGTGGCAGTGCTCTGCTCCGATGCCATTCCCAACCGGTATGCGTTTACCAACGCGCATATGTTCAAAGGCGAGTTTGAGCCGCAGACTGTGATAGCGGTGGATGTTGCCAGCGTGCAGCTGTTTGGAGAAAACAACGGTATGCCGCAGTTCTCGCGCCATGTGGACCTGTGCATCGACCACCACGCAGGCAACAGCGGCTATGCCGACTTCACCCTGCTCAATGGCAGCGCCGCAGCGGCGGCAGAGCTGCTGTACGAGGTGATCAACGCCATGGGCGTTGCCATTACGCCGCACATTGCAGACTGCCTTTACACCGGCCTTGCAACCGACACCGGCTGCTTCCGGTTCTCTTCCACCACGGCAAACACCCACATCGTGGCGGCAAAGCTCATTGAGGCGGGCTGTCATGTGGAAGAGCTGAACACCCTGCTGTTCGATACCAAGCCCCGTGAGCGCATGGAGGCCGAGCGCATTGCCCGCAACCATCTGGAATACTATCTGGACGGCCGGTGCGCGCTCATCTACCTCACCCGGGACGAGATCGAGCAGAGCGGTGTGGACCCGGCCGATCTGGAAGAACTGACCAGCCTGCCTGTGAGCATTGAGGGCGTAAAGGTGGGCCTGACCCTGCGGCAGCAGCCCGGCGGCAGCTACCGCATCAGCGTGCGCACCGCAAAGGGCGTGGACGCCTGCGCCATCGCTCGGCGTCTGGGCGGAGGCGGTCACAGCTGCGCTGCAGGCTGTGAGCTGCTGGGCAATCTGGAAAACGCAAAAAATGCAATTCTGGCAGAGGTGGAAGCCGAGCTGGACGCACCGCAGGAGGAAGCATAAATGCAGGGCATCCTGATCGTTGACAAGCCCATGGACTGGACCAGCTTTGATGTGGTGGCAAAGCTGCGCGGCGTGCTGGGCACCCGCAAGCTGGGCCACAGCGGCACGCTGGACCCCATGGCCACCGGCGTGCTGCCGGTGTTCTGCGGCGGTGCCAGCAAGGCAGTGGACCTGCAGCTGAACCACGATAAAAGCTACCGTGCGGTTTTAAAACTGGGCGCGCGCACCGACACCGGCGATGTGACCGGCACTGTGCTGGAAACGGCTCCGGTCACGGCGGGCGAAGGGGAACTGCTGGCCGTGCTGCCACAATTCGTCGGCCCGCAGATGCAGGTGCCGCCCATGTACTCGGCCATCAAGCTGAACGGTCAGCCGCTGTATAAGCTGGCCCGTGAGGGCGTGACCGTGGAGCGCAAGGCGCGCCCCATTGAAATTTACAGCATCACCTACGGCGGAAGCCCGGCAGAGAATGAGTATGCGCTGGATGTAACGTGCTCCAAGGGCACCTATATCCGCACATTGCTGGAAGACATTGCCGCCGCCATGGGCCAGAAGGGCACCATGAGCGCACTGCGCCGCACCTCGGCGGGCGTGTACACCGAAGCCGATGCCCACACGCTGGAGGAAATTCTTGCCGCAAAAGAGCAGGGCATGGACGCACTGGAAGCGCTGATGCTGCCGGTGGAAAGCGTGTTTGAAAGCCTGCCGCTGCTGGTGGTGGAGCCTTGGGTGGAACAGCATTTGTACAACGGCTGCCCCACCAGCCGGTATCCGGCAGCAGATGGCCGCTACCGGGTGCGCAATGCCGCCGGACAGTTTTTGGGCCTTGCCAATATCGTACAGGGTGTGCTGCGGGTGGAAAAACTGTTCGTAGAACGTAATTGAAAAAGGAAACAAAACCCATGCAGATCATTTCACAATTTGCACCGCTGCCGCTGGCGCAGCCGGAAAAAGGCACCGCAGTGGCAATGGGCTTTTTTGACGGCATCCACATCGGCCACCGTGCGGTGATCGAAAGCGCCGTGCAGTGGGCCAAAGAACACGATGCCGCCCCGGCGGTGTTTACCTTCAAGCTGCCGATGGTGAATAAGATGAAGGGCAAGCGCCTGCTTTCCACAGCGGATAAGCATGCTCTGATCGCAAGCCTTGGCGTGGAGTATTACCTCACGCCGGATTTTGAGGAGATCAAGGGCCTGACCCCGGAGCAGTTCGTGCTGGGCATCGTGCGGGACTGCAATGCCCGTGCGCTGGTCTGCGGCGAAAACTTTACCTTTGGTGCCAAAGCGGCCGGCAACCCGGAGCTGCTGCGCACCCTCTGCGCTCCGTTGGGCGTGGAGGTGATCGTGGTGCCCATGGCGCAGTTTGAGGAAAAGCCGGTGTCTTCCACCCGCATCCGCACCGCGCTGGAAGGCGGCGACATCCCGGCAGCAAACGCCATGCTGGGGATGCCCTATGCCATCCGGTTCGAGGTGCAGCACGGTGCAGGTCTGGGCCACACGCTGGGGGTGCCCACCATCAACCAGCTGTATCCCGAGGGCTTTCAACTGCCCCGCAGCGGCATTTATATCACCCGCACCCGCATTAGCGGGGTGTGGTATCCTTCGGCCACCGGCCTTGGCAGCCGCCCTACCGTCAATGATGATGCCACTAAGGTGACCTGCGAGACCTTTATCCCGGGCTTTTCCGGCGACCTCTACGGCACCGACCCGGTGGTGGAGTTCCACGCCTACCTCAGCCCCAGCAAAAAGTTTGATACGCTGGACGAGCTGCGGGCCTGCATCAACAACGCTGCAAAGCGTGCACAGGAATATTTTGCATAAGAAAAAGACCTGTCCTTCCGGAGATCCCGGAAAGGCAGGTCTTTTTTTTACTGCTTATTCGTAGTCGATGGGTAAAGTGGGCAGACCGTTCAGTTCAAGGCCCGCTGTGTGGCCTGCAATGTACTGGTAATACCCCTGCGCCGCGATCATAGCGCCGTTGTCACCGCAGAATTTCAGCTCCGGCAGATAAACTTTTGCACCCAGCTTCTGGGCACCGTCGTTCACCAGCTGACGCAGCCGTCCGTTGGCGGCAACGCCGCCTGCCAGACACACCTGCTTTGCGCCGGTGTCCGCTGCGGCCAGCAGCAGCTTTTCGGCCAGAATGCCCGCAATGCGGTCCTGAAAGCTGGCGGCAAGGTCGGGCACATTGATTTCTTCGCCCTTCATCTGAGCCTTGTTCACCTCATTGAGCACGGCGGTTTTCAGGCCGGAAAAGCTCACGTTGTACTTGCCGTCCACATGGGGCACCGGCAGGCGGTAGGCCTTGGGGTTGCCGGTCTTGGCGGCATTGGCCACGCTGGGGCCGCCGGGATAGGGCAGACCCAGCGTGCGGGCCACCTTGTCAAAGGCTTCACCGGCGGCATCGTCCACCGTGTGACCAAGGATGTGGTAGTGGGTGTAGTCCTGCACCTCTACAATGTGGCTGTGGCCGCCGGAGGCCACCAGACAGAGGAAGGGCGGCTTCAGCTCCGGGTGGGTGAGGTACAGCGCGGCAATGTGTCCGCGCAGGTGGTGCACCGGCACCAAAGGCTTATTGGCCGAGTAGGCCAGACCCTTGGCAAAATTCACGCCCACCAGCACTGCACCGATGAGTCCCGGCGCAAAGGTGACGGCCACGGCATCCACATCGTCGATGGTCTTGCCTGCATCCAGCAGGGCTTTTTTGACGGTAGCACTGATAAATTCGCAGTGGCGGCGGCTGGCGATCTCCGGAACAACGCCGCCGTAAAGAGCCTGTTCTTTGACGCTGGTGGAAATGACGTTGCTCAGCAGGTGCCGGCCATCCTCCACCAGAGCTGCGGCGGTCTCGTCGCAGGTGGATTCAATTCCCAAAATAATCATGTTTTAGTGGGCCTCCAGCCAGTTTTTGCCTGCGTGCACATCGGTGCTCAGGGGCACGGCATACTGCACGCAGCCTTCCATTTCCTCCCGCAGGATCTGCGCAGCCTTTTCGGCTTCAGCCTGCGGGGCTTCCACGATCAGTTCATCGTGGACGGTCAGGATCAGGCGGCTTTCCATCTTTTCGTTCCGCAGCCGCTTCCATACCCGCACCATGGCCAGCTTGATCACGTCGGCCGCAGTGCCCTGAATGGGGGTGTTGCGGGCCATGCGTTCGCCGCTGGAACGCACATTGAAGTTGCTGCTTGCCAGCTCCGGCAGAGCACGGCGGCGGCCGAACAGGGTGGAAACATAGCCGCAGGCCTTGGCGTCCGCGATGGTCTTATCCATGTAGCCGCTCACCTTGGGGAACGCGGCCAGATAGTTCTTGAGGAAGGCATCTGCCTCCTTCACACTCACGCCGATGTCCTTGGCAAGGCTGTAAGCGCCCTTGCCGTACATGATGCCAAAGTTGATGGCCTTGGCAGAAGAGCGCAGCCGGGAGGTGACTTCTTCCTGCGGGATGCCGTAAATTTTTGCGGCGGTGCTGCGGTGGATGTCCTCGCCGTTCAAAAACGCCTGCTGCATGTGCTCATCGCCGGTAATGTGGGCAAGGATGCGCAGCTCGATCTGGCTGTAGTCAGCATCCACCAGCACACAGCCGGGCTTTGCAATAAAGTAGGCGCGCAGCTGGCTGCCCAGCTCGGTGCGGATGGGGATGTTCTGCAGGTTGGGGTTATCGGAGGAAAGCCGTCCGGTGCGGGCCTCGGTCTGGTTGAAGGTGGAGTGGATGCGGCCATCCTCGCCGATCACCTTCAAAAGGCCCTCCACGTAGGTGGAGTTCAGCTTCTGGTAGGCGCGGTACTGCAGAATGTCCTCCACCAGCGGGTAATCCCGCAGGCTTTCCAGTGTTTCGGCATCCGTGGACCAGCCGCGCTGGGTCTTTTTGCCGTGGGGCAGGCCCATGGTGTCAAACAGCATTTCGCCCAACTGCTTGGGGCTGTTGGGGTTGAAGCTGACGCTGCCGGTCTCCATGTGGATGCGGGTGAGCACCTGCTCCAGCTCGGTGCGCAGCTTTACGCCGAACTGCTCGATGCCGTCCTTATCCACCAGCACACCGGTGCGGGTCATATCGGCCAGCACCTGAGCCAGCGGGAACTCGATCTCATTGTAAAGGCTGTCCTCACCGCAGGCGGTGATCTCGGCCTTCATCTTGCAGAACAGGTCTGCAAGGCGGCCTGCATCCGGGTAATCGGCACAGGTAAAGGCAGCAGCGGCGCGGTAGCTGGCGGTCAGCTCGCTGATCTGATACTTGGAAGCGGAAGCGTCCAGCAGGTAGGCGGCAAGCTTGCCGTCCCACACGATGCTGCTGCCCCAGCCGCCTGCGGCCATGGCCTTGGCATAGAGGGGCGCTGCGTTGAACACTTCCAGCGTTACGTCTGCGTTGTCCAGCAGGCGCATAAGGTCGGCATCCTCCAGCGGGTAAACGGTGCAGTCCTGCACGGCGTACCAGCTCTCCGGCTGCAGCACCACGTTGCGGGTGCCCTGCTTGCCCATCACGGCCGGGCGCGATGCCACCAGATAGGTGCCGGAAGGAGCCAGCGGCAGAGCTTCCAGCTCTGCTTCAGCCAGCTCGATGCCGTCCTCTTCTTCCGGGGCGGCAGGTGCAATGCCGTCCAGCCCAAAGCGAGGGATCAGAGAGTGGATCTCCAATTCCTGCAAAAGGCGCACGGCCTCGGCTTTGTTGCCCTCGCCCACGGCATAGGTGCCCTCGGCCGTGTCGATGGGGGCATCGGTGCGGATGGTGCCAAGGGTGTGGCTCAGCTGGGCCATCTCGCGGCATTCCAGCAAATGTTCCCGCTGTTTGGGCTTGATGAGCTTGTCGTCGATGTGCTCGTACACGCCTTCCAGCGTGCCAAAGTTCTGCACAAGGGTCAGGGCGGTCTTTTCACCAATGCCCTTCACGCCCGGAATATTATCCGAAGCATCGCCCATCAGGCTCTTCACCTCAATGAGCTGTCTGGGCTGGATGCCGTATTTTTCCTGAATGGCATCCACGTCCATCGTCACCGTCTTGCTGCGTCCCATGACAGTGGCGGCAAGCAGCACAGTGGTGGTGTCACTGACCAGCTGCAGGCTGTCCCGGTCTCCCGTAGCAAGGAAGCAGTCGTCCTTCCGGGCGGCGCAGGCAGCGGCCAGCGTGCCAAGGATATCATCCGCTTCCCAGCCTTCGGCGGTGACGGTGCGGTAGCCGAGGTCTGCCAGAAGTTCCTTGAGCACCGGCATCTGCTGGGCCAGCTCTTCGGGCATGCCATGGCGGGTGGCCTTGTAGCCATCGTACATTTTGTGGCGGAAGGTGGGAGCCTTCAGGTCAAAGGCAACAGCCACCTCGTCGGGTTCGCACTCCTTAAGCAGGGAGAGCAGGATATTCAGAAAGCCATAGATGGCGTTGGTGTATCGTCCGTCCTTGGTGGTCAGCAGCTTGATGCCAAAAAAAGCACGGTTGGCAATGCTGTTGCCGTCAATGACCAGTAAACGCATAGTCGTGTTCCTCCATTGCATTATTACACATTCTGCATTATACCACAAAACCGTGCCCAGCGGGGGATTTTTGCGCAAAAAAGAGAGAAAGCCGCCAACATGGTTGACGGCCTTCCCTCTTACTCCTCGATGCGGATCGCGCTTACCGGGCAGGCGTTGGCTGCGTCCACAGCCTGCGGCACCTCCTCCGGTGGGATCGGCCCGGGCTGGGCCACGGCCAGCGTGCCTTCCATCTGGAACACGGCGGGGCAAAGCCCGGCGCACTGGGTGCAGCCAATGCACAGATCAGGGTCAACATATGCGTTCATAGAAAAACCTCCTTCTGATAATGCCCTGCGGGCAGTATGGCCCATCCGGCTGCGAATTATGCCTATGCAGAGGGCACAGGATGTGGTACAATAAAAATTCAGGAGGGTACAGACCATGAATATTCAGATCTTTGGCACAAGCAAGTGCTTTGATACCAAAAAGGCCCAGCGTTATTTCAAGGAGCGCGGCATCAAGTTCCAGATGATCGACCTCAAGGAAAAAGAGATGAGCCGCGGCGAGTTCGAGAACGTGGCCCGCGCTCTTGGCGGCTGGGAAAAGCTGGTGGACCCCAAGGCGAAGGACAAGCAGACCCTTGCACTTCTGGACGCACTGGTGGACTGGCAGAAGGAGGACAAGCTGTTTGAGAACCAGCAGCTGTTTTTAACGCCCATTGTACGCAATGGCCGCAAGGCCACCGTGGGCTACCAGCCCGATGTGTGGAAGACATGGGAATAAGGAATGCGCTTTTCACAAAAAAACCACGGGCATAGTTTTGCACAATGGGCCGGTATGTGGTATACTGAACACTGTAGCATTTGAGAACCCTGGGAGATAAAACAACTATGAAACATTATATTACCCCTGAAGAACATGCCCGGATGCAGCGCCGCCGCGGGCGGCAGGCACTGGGCCTTCTGGTTGCCATTCTGGTGATCGTGGGCTTTGTTACCGTGCTGCGGGCCGGTGTGGGCGCGGTGGCGAACCTGTTCGATGATACCGCCCAAAAGCAGGAATATGAAGATAAGCTGGAAGGGCTTGTGCTGTTTGACCCCATGCCATTTGACGGCATTGAGAACATCGACGACCTGACTCTGCGCGAAGCTGCGGTGTGGGGCTGCATCTATAATATTCAGGAAACGCAGGGCGGCTTTGACAACTACAATACCGACCCCGACACCGAACAGCTGCTGCTGCCCTCGCTGGATGTGGATGCCTACCTTGCAAAGCTGCTTGGCCCCGGCTTCAAGCTGACCCACCGCAGCTTTGAGATGGAGGATATGACCATCGAGTTTGACGATGCCACCCAGTGCTATAAGATTCCGGTCACCGGCACGGTGGGCTACTACCGCGCAGTCGTGACCAAGCTGTTCAAGCGCAGCGGCAAGCTGCATGTGACCGTGGGCTATATCCCCACCGCCAGCACGGACGACAGTATCATCAATGTTTCTTCGGATACGCCCACCAAGTACATGGATTATCTGTTCGAGCGCCAGAGCGGCAGCTGGTATCTCACCGGCCTGACCGAGAGCGAGACCAAGGCCGAGAGCACGGAAAGCACACCGGCCGCGAATGTGCCGGAACCCATGGCAGAGAGCGATGTGCAGGATGCTATTCTTGCAGCAGCCGGTTCGGATTCTGCTTCGGCTGAGGCAGACAGCACCGCTGCAGACGAGGGCGTGGATACACAGGCGGAGGAACAGCCCGCCGACAGCACCGAGGCACAGGCGGACGAAAGCACAGCCAGCCCGGCGGCATAATACAAAACAAAAATACCGGATACAAGGCAGATGCTTCGTATCCGGTATTTTTTATTTGAGGTCAAATTTTACGATCACCAGCCGGTACCACAGGTACGGCACCATGTTCCAGATCATCCACAGCTCCATCAGGATGTAGTTGGGCAGATCCTTCAGGCGGAAAGGCCGCTTGCCCAGCCTGCCGCTTTTCAGCAGGGCAAAGGCTTCATGCATCCCCTTGTCCCATGCCTCGCCAAAGCCCTGTTTGTGGAATTTGTAGCACTTGAGCAGGTAGCCCACGGCCAGCGGGATGAAGTTTAAAATCAGCATCAGCAGCGGTTCGTTCTTGAGGGGCAGCAGGATGCTGTTGCGGCCGCTCTGCTGGCTTTTGAAAGCGTTGTACCGCACCGCGCCGGTGCTGGCACCGCAGATGTGGTAGCATCTGGCAGTGGGGCAGAGCAGGTTTTTATAGCCTGCATTGTTGGCGCGCCAGCTCAGATCCACATCCTCAAAGTAGGCAAAGAAGTTCTCGTCAAAATTGCCGATCTCGTCCAGAATGCTCTTGCGGTAGAGCGCCGCACCGCCGCAGGCCGAGAAGATGCGCTTTTGCCGGGTATAGCGGCTTGCGCGGCGGCCATCGCCGGTCTTGCAGGCAAAGCCCATCCAGGTGACGTAATCGCCAGCATCGTCGGCCAGCTCCCGATCAAAGTGTCGGATCATCAGGCTCTGCACTGCAAAAATTTTCGGGTCGGTCTCAGCGGTGCGGATCAGCTCTTCCAGCCATTGGGGTTCGGCAAAGGCATCGTTGTTGAACAGCACCACATATTCACTGTCCGCCAGCGCAATGCCCTGATTCACTGCATGGGAAAAGCCGGTATTGGTGCCGTTTTCGATGAGGGTGAAATTTTCGCGGCTGCAGTAGCTGCGGGCCTGCTCAAGGCTTTCGTCGGTGGAACCGTTGTCCACCACAATGAGCCGGAAGTTCTGTTCGGTCTGGGCATAGACCGACTCGATGGAATCCTTGAGCCAGCCCTTGCCGTTGATGTTCGGGATCACGATGGTCGCTTTATACATAAAGACACTCCTAAGTCTGTGCACAATTACAATGCCAGTATAGCATATCTGCGCACAAAAAGAAACCGCATCCCGGCAGGATGCGGCTTCGGCAGGGCAAAAATTATGCGGCAAGGGCTTTTTCAATGTTGGCAAGAATGGTGTCGTGATCCTCGGCACACACCAGGATCACCTCGCCGGTGGGGGCTACGGTGACGGTGGCCGCCTTGGCGACCTGATACTGGTCCTCAAGGTAGTGCTCCATGGACTGCTGCTCACTCTGCACATAGGCTTCCAGTGCGGCTTTCACGGCATCGGTCTTGCCCTCGGCGGGCTTTACGATGGCAACGGCGTAGCTGCGCACCATCATGGAGGAAACAGAGGCAGCAAAGCTCTCGTAGCTGCCGTCCTCAAGGCCCAGCAGGGGGAACACGATGTCTTTCAGCTCGTCATTCAGCTGGTCGGCCTCATACTCGGCGCTGTAGCCATCGATGGCGGTGAATTTGCCGTCCTCACCTTTGGTAAAGATCATATCGTATTCGTTGTCCTCGTCGGTGCGGGCATCGTGGATGATCTGGGAGTAGTCCTTCGGGGTGGCAGAGTCGGCCTTGCTGCCGGCAGAGCAGCCCACCAGAGCAAGCAGGCACAGACCGGCAAGCAGGGAAGCAATGATACGTTTCATAAGTGAAATCCTTTCGTGTGTGAAAATCTTCGTGTGAAAGCGGGCGCAGCGGTTTTGAAGCTATTGTGTGCTGTTTTGCGCCTGCTATCCATAATACGAAAGAACAGCCCGGCAGAATTGCACCGCAAATGTAACCATTTTATGAACAGCGTTACAGCATAAGGGCATCCAGCTCGCCGTGGTTCACCGGCGTAGAAAGGATGATCTGGGTGCTGGTGGTACCCAGCTTCTGGAACTGCAGGATCAGGTGTTCCAGCTGGGGCATGCTGCCGCAGCTCACCTTGACAAGGAAGGTGTATGCACCCGTGACGTGGTAGCACTGCAGCACTTCCTTGCTGCTTTGCAGCAGCTCCAGAAAGGCATCCTGCTTGGAAGGTGCTACCGAAAGGCTGATGAGGGCATCCACATACATCCGGTCAGCGGGGCGGTTCAGGGTGACGGTGTAGCCGCTGATGATGCCATCCGTTTCCAGCTTGTGAATGCGGCTGGAAACAGCAGGACTGGTCAGCGATACCTGCTCGGCGATCTCCTTGACCGGCATCCGGGCGTTCTTGGCCAGCAGGGAGAGAATCTTACGATCCAGATCATCCATGGGGAATACTCCTTTTTGAAAATATGTTGGATTGTATAAAATTTTTTGAAAGTAAAGTTTTATTGTTGGTGCAAACATACAAAAGCCAAAAAATTTTGCTTTTGCTTTGCTTTGCGTTAATTATATAAAGTTTTACCGAAAAAGTAAAGACTTAATTTAAAGCAAAACCGGAAAATTTTGTTTGACAAGAAAATAAAAAGGGGTATAATACATCATGCAAGGCAGCGCAGAACAGAAAGCGCCTGCCGCTTTGAATTTGAGATTCACCACTTTATATACTTTCCCACCCCTCTATACACAAAAGCCCGCTGCCAGGCGGGTTTTTGTGTTTGTTGGGGATTTTTTCTTTTTGAAAAAAGCAGTGGCAGACAATGTACTCGACCCATAGAGCAGCTGCTTTCGGCTGCGACCCCGCCCGTGAAAATGCAAGCCCGGAAAGTCCGCAGACTTTCCGGGCTTGTTCTATCTCAAAATATTATTCCGCTGATGATAGCCGGAGCACAGCGGAGGCGATTTGGATCGTGTACGCCTATCAGACCAGATACCCTTCAAAGCAGTGCAGGTCTTCCGTCTTGACGATGCCCTCCAGATACAGCCCGTCCTCCCGGTATTCCTCCACCTGCACGCTGCCGCGCTCCCGCATGGGGGCGGCAAGGCCCAGTTTATCGTAGGGCAGCAGCACCTTTAAGGTGTGCACCCGGTCGCTGAGCATCTCGTCCAGCTTTGCCAGCAGGGTGTCCAGACCGTAGCCGGTCTTGGCACTGGTGAGCAGGATGTCCGGGTCAAAGCTCATGGCACCCGGCTTATCGCACTTGTTGTAGACGGTCAGGCGGGGGATGTCCGCACAGTCCAGCCCGTCCAGAACCTCGTCCGTGACGGCCAGCTGCTCTTCCCGCTGCTCATCGCCTGCGTCTGCCACACGGATGATCACGTCCGACCATGCCGCTTCTTCCAGCGTGGACTTGAAGGCTTCCACCAGATTGTGGGGCAGGCGGGACACAAAGCCCACCGTGTCCACCAGCAGCACCGCCATGCCGCTGGGCAGTATCAGCTTGCGGCTGGTGGGGTCCAGTGTGGCGAACAGCATGTCCGCTTCCGCTACGCTGGGGCCGCACAGAGCATTCATCAGGCTGGATTTGCCCACGTTGGTATAGCCTACAAGGCTGACCACCGGCATCCCGGTCTTGGCACGGGCCTTGCGGCTCTCGCCCCGGCGCTTTTCCATTTCGGCCAGCTTTTCGGCCAGCGCATCGATGCGGGCATGCACATGGCGGCGGTCCAGTTCCAGCTTGGTCTCACCGGCACCGCGGCGGGCACCACCACCGCCGCCGCCACCGCCGCCCTGACGGCTGAGCGCTTCGCCCATGCCCTGCAGACGGGGCAGGCGGTAGCGCAGCAGGGCCAGCTCGGTCTGCAGTTTGCCTTCGTTGGTGACGGCGCGGCTGCGGAAAATTTCAAGGATCAGCATGGTGCGGTCGATCACTTCCAGTCCGCCCAGCGCATTGGAGATGTTGCGGATCTGGCTGCCGGTCAGTTCACCATCAAATACGGCGCATTCCGCGCCCAGCGTTTCGGCGGCAAGGCTGGCTTCCTCCAGCTTGCCGCTGCCCAGCACGATGCCGGTCTCCGGGGTCTGGCGCTTCTGGGTCACCTGCGCCACGGCTTCCATGTGATTCGCCTCACACAGGGCAGAAAGCTCTGCAAGGCTGCGCTCGCAGTCCCACAGGCCCTGATCCAGCGCCAGCAGAATGACCTTCGTCGGGGGTGTTTCTACCAAAATATCGTAAAGTTCGCTCAAGGTAAGTCCTTTCTGTTATATCGTTCTCTTGTCAGCAGATAGCTTCTGCACTCCACCGGTGTGCCGTCAAATTTATGATCAATGGCATCGTGGTGGTAGAGAAAGCCTGCTTTTTCCATCACCCGGCCGCTGGCAGGGTTCTCTTTTGCGTGGCAGCAGGTGAGCCAGCCGCCGTCTGTATTCTCAAACCAGTAGTTTACTGCTGCTTTTAAAGCTTCGGTTGCAAAACCATGGTTCCACCAGTGCTTCCCGATGCAGTAGCCTGCTTCCCAGATGCCGTCTGTGCAGTCCTGCTGCGGCCAGAGCGCTTTCTGTGCCGGGTCACCGAGCAGAGCATTGAAGATGCTGATGCTGCCAAACACCTGCCCGGAAGCCTTTTCCACAATGGCCCACTGGTAGTAGTCCGGGTTCGGGTAAAGGGTGGCCCATGCCGCCAGCAGACCTACGGTCTCCAGCGCATTTTTGTGCGGCTCCCACCGCAGAAAGCGGGTCACTTCCGGGTCGGATGCCCAGTTCGTATACATCTGCTCGGCATCCTCGGGCAGAAGCTGGCGCAGGAAAAGCCGGTCGGTCTCAAGCGTTTGTGTTCCGGCATGGCGCATGGCACACACCTCCCCACTTTATAAAGTATGCATAGGATAGCACAAATTTTGCGTTCCTGCAAGCGCCACCGTGAAAAAACGCTTGACCGGACGGCATTTGTGCATTAAACTGAAAGCCAAGCGTTTTTGTAGGAAAAAGGAGAACTCCCTCATGAAGGATGTGCGTGAAATTTTAAAAAAGCGCCCGCTGTTGTTCGATGGCGGCATGGGTACATATTATATGGCAAAGCCCGGGCAGGAATGTGAGCAGGCAAACCTGCTGGACCCGGACGGCATTTTGACCGTGCACCGCGCGTATCTGGAAGCGGGTGCCGATGCGATCAAGACCAACACCTTCGGCCTGCCGCGCATGGCAGCAGCGCAGAACCCCATGTGGGAGGCCATGGCGGACGAAGGCTGGAAACTGGCTGCACAGGCCGCTGCAAAGACCAGCGCTGCCGTGTTTGCTGATCTTGGCCCGGCCCCGGACACCGAGGCGCTCCCGGCGGCACAGATCTATACGGCCCTTGCCGAGCGGTTTGCCGCATTGGGCGCAAAGAACTTTTTGTTTGAGACGCTGAGCAGCGATGCCGGTGTGGCCGAAGCGGCAAAAAAAATCAAGGAGACCGTGCCGGATGCCTTTGTGCTGGTGTCCTTTGCAGTGCTGCCGGACGGCTACACCCGTGAGGGCCGTCACTGCGCAGAGCTTGTGCGCAGCATGACTGCCTGCGGTGCAGTGGATGCTGTGGGCCTGAACTGCGTTTCTGCTCCCGGTGCCATGCGTGCGCTGGTGCAGCAGCTTGGCGAGACAAAGCTGCCGCTTGCAGTGATGCCCAACGCGGGCTACCCGGTGGTCACACGCACCCGGGTGCAGTATCAGGGCAGGCCGGAGTACTTTGCCCGGGAGATGGTCGGCCTTGCCGCCGAGGGTGTGCGCATTCTGGGCGGCTGCTGCGGCACTACGCCTGCCCACATTGCGGCCCTGCGTGCGGCACTGGATGCCTTGCCGGAAACACTGCCTGCAGCCCCGGCAGCAGCAGTCTCCACTGCCGCAAAGCCGGAGGTGGAAAAAGACGATGCCTTCCTGCGCAAGCTGAACGCGGGCAAAAAGGTGATCGCCATTGAGCTGGACAGCCCCAAGGATGCTGACCTGACCGGCTATCTGGACGGTGCACGCCGCCTGCAGGCTGCTGGTGCAGACCTTTTGACCATTGCGGACTGTCCCATTGCCCGGGCACGGATGGATTCTTCGCTGGTGGCCTGCCGGGTGCACCGGGAGCTGGGGCTGAACGTGCTGCCCCACATGACCTGCCGCGACCGCAATCTGAACGCCACAAAGGCCCTGCTGCTGGGCCTGTACGCCGAGGGCGTGCGGGAGGTGCTGGCCATCACCGGCGACCCCATCCCCACCGCAGAGCGGGACGAGGTGAAGAACGTGTACCAGTTCAATTCCCGCAAGCTGGCGCAGTACATCGTCTCGCTGGCAGGGGAGGGCCGGGAGATGCCCTCGCCCCTCACCGTATTCGGTGCGCTGAACCTGAACGCCCGCAACTTTGATGTGGAGCTGCGCCGCGCACAGGAAAAGCTGCAAAATGGCATGAGCGGCTTCCTTACCCAGCCGGTGCTCTCCGCACAGGCGGTGGTGAACCTGAAAAAGACCCGCGAAACACTGGGCGAAAAGGCGAAAATTCTGGCCGGCATCATGCCGGTGGTGAGCCAGCGCAACGCCATCTTTATGGAGAACGAGGTCAACGGCATCCATGTGGATGCTGAGATCATCGAGCGCTTTGCCGGGCTGGACCGTGCGCAGGGCGAAGAGCTGGGGTTGGAAGTCTCGGTGAAGGCCGCGCAGGCTGCAGCGCCCTATGCAGACGGCTTTTACCTGATGACCCCCTTCAACCGCATCGCCCTGATGGAGCGGCTCATTGCAAGGCTGAAGGATGAAGGGATCGCGGATTGAAAATGGCCGATGCGTTTGCTCTGGCCATTGATAGCGGAAAAAATATTTTTTATATTTGCGTTTGCCGTGGCCTGCGGGCCGCTCCAAACGCGCTTTCACGCATAAGGCCCAAACCGTAAGATGCATCGGGATAAATTTTTTGAAGAAAAAGTAATTGACAAATCGCACAAAAAACGCTATATTCTTTTATAAATGCGTTGAAGAAGAGTGTGTATCGCTTTTGCCATCCAGAGAGCCGGGGGCTGCTGAAAACCCGGTATGGCCCGGCGGTGTGCTGTCACTTTGGAGCAGGAGCGGTGAGCTGAAGAGCAAGCCGCTCTCGGAGCTGTCCCACGTTACCGGGGCATCAAGGGGCGCAGGATGCTCTGCGCAATTTGGGTGGTACCGCGGTTATTACAGCCGTCCCATGGAACGTTCCGTGGGACGGCTTTTTTCGTCCCACTTCATCATTTTTTACTGGGAGGACCCTATGAAAGAACTTGCAAAACAGTATGATCCCAGCCAGGTGGAAGACCGCATCTACCAGTTCTGGCTGGACGGCGGCTACTTCCACACGAAGGCCGACCCCGACAAGAAACCCTACACCATCGTCATGCCGCCCCCGAACGTCACCGGTCAGCTGCACATGGGCCATGCGGTGGATAACACCATGCAGGACATCCTCATCCGCACCAAGCGGATGCAGGGCTATGCCGCCCTGTGGGTGCCCGGTACCGACCATGCATCCATCGCTACCGAAGCCAAGGTGGTGGAGGCCATGCGTGCCGAGGGCCTGACCAAGGAGATGGTGGGCCGCGATGGTTTTCTGGATCGTGCATGGGCATGGAAGACCAAGTACGGCAACCGCATCGTCAGCCAGCTGAAGAAGCTGGGCAGCAGCTGCGACTGGGATCGTGAGCGCTTTACTATGGACGAGGGCTGCTCCGAGGCTGTCAAGGAAGTGTTCGTGCGCCTGTACGACAAGGGCCTGATCTACCGCGGCAACCGCATGGTCAACTGGTGCCCCCACTGCAACACCTCCATTTCGGATGCCGAGGTGGAGTACGAGGAGAAGGACGGCAGCTTCTGGCACCTGCTGTACCCGGTCAAGGAGACCGGCGAGATGCTGGAGCTGGCTACCACCCGTCCCGAGACCATGCTGGGCGATACCGCTGTTGCCATCAACGGCGATGACCCCCGCTATGCCCATCTGCACGGCTGCCATGTGGTGCTGCCCCTGCTGAACAAGGAGATCCCCATTGTGTGCGACGAGCACGCCGACATGACCAAGGGCACCGGTGTGGTCAAGATCACCCCCGCCCACGACCCCAACGACTTTGAAGTGGGTCTGCGCCACGACCTGCCCATCGTGCGTGTGTTCACCTACGACGGCCACATGACCGGTGCTGCCGACAAGGCTGCTGCCGATGCCCTGTTCGCCGCCGGCAAGAACGCCATCAATGAGCCGGAGGTGCTGGACTGCGGCAAGTACGCCGGCATGACCACCCTCGAGGCCCGCAAGGCCATCCTGGCTGATCTGGAAGCAGGCGGCTTCCTGAAGGAGATCGAGCCCCTCAAGCACGAGGTGGGCACCTGCTACCGCTGCCACTCCACCATCGAGCCCATGGTGTCCAAGCAGTGGTTCGTCAAGATGGAGCCGCTGGCAAAGCCCGCCATCGAGAGCGTGGAAAAGGGCGAGATCAAGTTCGTGCCCGAGCGCTTCACCAAGAACTATATGAACTGGATGAAGGGCACCCGCGACTGGTGCATCAGCCGTCAGCTGTGGTGGGGCCATCAGATCCCGGCATGGTACTGCGACAACTGCGGCGAGACCGTGGTGGCAAAGTCTGCTCCCTGTGCCTGCCCCAAGTGCGGCAGCGCAAAGCTGACCCAGGACCCCGATACGCTGGATACCTGGTTCTCCTCCGCTCTGTGGCCCTTCAGCACGCTGGGCTGGCCCAATGAGGAGAGCGAAGACCTCAAGTATTTCTACCCCACCAACACCCTCGTTACCGGCTACGATATCATCGGCTTCTGGGTCAGCCGCATGATCTTCTCCGGTCTTGCCTACACCGGCAAGGCCCCCTTCAGCACCGTCTGCATTCACGGCATCGTGCGCGACAGTCAGGGCCGTAAGATGTCCAAGAGTCTGGGCAACGGCATCGACCCGCTGGAAGTCATTGCCCAGTACGGTGCAGATGCCCTGCGCTTTATGCTGGTGGACGGCTCCACTCCGGGCAACGACATGCGTTATATCGAAAAGAAGGTGGAGGCTGCCCGCAACTTTGCCAATAAGCTGTGGAACGCTACCCGCTTTGTGCTGATGAACCTGCCCGAGGACTTTGCCCCGGGCCTGCCCAGTGAGGACAAGCTGGACATGAGCGACAAGTGGGTGCTCACCAAGCTGAATCAGGTGGCCGGTGCCATGACCGACAACCTCGACCACTACGAGATGGGTCTGGCCGCTGCCAAGATCAACAGCTTTATTTGGGATGTCTACTGCGACTGGTTCATCGAGATCGCAAAGCCCCGCCTGAACTCCGGCGATGCCGAGCAGGCCGACACCGCCCGCCGCGTGCTGGTGTATGTGCTGGACAAGGCCCTCAAGCTGCTGCATCCCTTCATGCCCTTCATCACCGAGGAGCTGTATCAGGCTCTGCCTGGCTCTGCCGAGACCATCATGACCCAGAGCTGGCCCACCTTCGACGAAGCTCACAACTGGGCCGACGAAGAGGAAGCCTTTGAAAAGGTCATGGACTACATCAAGGCCGTGCGTACCATGCGCACCGAGATGAATGTCCACCCCGCCAAAAAGACCAGCATGATCATCGAGACCGCCGACGCAGCACCCTTCCAGAAGGCACAGGTCTATCTGGCAAAGTTCGCCTTTGCCACCGACGTGACCTTTACCGAGAAGTACGAGGGCAGCACCGACGGCATGGTGCAGGTGTCCACCCACGCCGCCCGCGGCTTCATCCCCATGATGGAGCTGATCGACCGCGACAAGGAACTGGCCCGCCTGAACAAGGAAAAGGCCAAGGCCGAAAAGGAAATGGCCATGTTCGCGAACCAGCTGAACAACCCCAAGTTCGTGGAGCGCGCCCCGGCGGCACTGGTGGAGGATATCCGCAATAAGTACGCCAAGAGCCAGGATAAGCTGGCCAACATCGAGCAGAGCATCAAGGCTCTGGGCTGATTTGAGCGGGGAATATAACAGCAGCGCACAGCGCACTTCGCCGTGGATGACCGCAGGGCGGGTGATCTTTACTCTTGCTCTCATCGGCTGCATCGCGTTCATCTTTTCCAATTCCATGAAGATCGCCTCGGTGTCTACTGTGTCCAGCAGTCGGGTGCTCACTCTGCTGCAGGCGGCTCTGCGCCGTCTGGGCCATCCGGCCCTTGCCCAGCGTCTGACCGACCACATCGTGCGCAAGCTGGCACACTTCTGCGAGTATATGCTGGAGGGCTTTCTGCTCATGCTGTGTATGCGGGTGTATACCCGGCAGTATATCTGGCACATCAGCGTGCCAATGCTGGGCGGCGTGCTCACTGCGCTGACCGATGAGACCATCCAGATCTTTTCGCCCGGACGCAGCAGTCAGGTCACCGATGTGTGGCTGGATTCAGCCGGTGTTCTGGCGGGCATCCTTACGGCGCTGGTGCTCATGGCGCTGTGCAGATTGTTGTTCAATCATCGTAATAAGGAGTAACCAATGACCATCGAACAGGCAAATCAGTATTTTGCCGCCCTGCCGGACGGTTTTGCCTCCACCGAACAGCTGCGCGCCGCGTTCACCGCGCCGGTGCAGAAGGTGCAGTTCGTGGGCGTGGCAGGTACGGCAGGCAAGACCGTGACGGCCCGTCTGCTGGCGGCCATCCTGCACGCACAGGGTATCCATGCCGGCCTGTACCATGCCGGGTGCCGCCCGCTGTCGGAGCGCATCTGCATCGATGATGCCCCGGTGGACGAGGGCCTGCTGGCGCTGACTACGGATGCCCTTTCCGCAGCCGAAGCCCTGCCGCAGGATGCAGCGGAGCTGGCCGCTGCGGCCAACTGCTTTGGCGCAGCGGGCTGCACGCTGGCCGTGGTGGAACTGCCGGATGCGGGCCTTGCGGAAGCGCTGCCCGGCATGCCGGTGTGCGCCGTCACCTCGGTCGGCCCGGACGGTGTAAGCCGCTCGGTGGAGCGCCTTGCAGCTCTGGCAGCAGGTGTCATGCGCAAGGAAAGCATCTGCGTCACCGCGCCGGAGCAGCCCAAGTCTGTGCTCAGCGAGCTGATCGTGGCCGCAGGCAAGTGCGGCTGCGAGCTGGTGGTACCGGACCCGGAGGATATCACCTTTCTGGAGGCAGAAAAGTTTGCCAGCAAGGTGGACTACGGCGGATATACCGTGCCGCTGGCTTTTCTGGGCCGTCATGCGGCGGGCAGCGCTGCCATGGCTGTGGAGCTTTCGCTGGCGCTGTGCCGCAAGGGCTTTGATATTACCGACGATGCCATTCTGGAAGGTCTGGCTGCGGTGGAGAACCGCAGCAGCATCCGGGTCATCTCGCAGCGCCCACTCATCATTCTGGATGCCTGCCGCACCCCGCAGCAGGCAGCAGCCTTGCTGCGTGTGCTCAACATGGCCAAGGTGCGCCATATGAGCGCCATCATCGGTCTGGCAGAGGAGGAGGGAGCCGAAGCGTTCTTCTCCGCACTGGAGACCGGCCTGACCCCTGAAGAGCAGAAAAAGGATAAGTCCACCATGCCCGGCATGAGTGAGAACCCCTTTGATAAGGTGTATCTTGTCACCCCGGCAGGCGGCGATGACGAGATGACGGCCCGTTTGACCGAAAAGGCAAAATATCATTTTGATGCCGAGATGTGCACCTGCATTGCCGAAGCAGTGGAGCTGGCTCATGCCAACACCCGCCGCGGCCTGCTGGTCTGCGGCGGTGAAGCTGCCGCGCTGGAAGCGGCCGAACTGCTGGTGAACAGCTGAGCCGACACGCTTCCCTAAAAAATAAACGAAAGATCCCGTACACTGAAACCATGTGTACGGGATCTTTTTATTTTTGGCAAAGGAGATGGACAAACCATGGCAACGGTGAGCTTCAGCCCGGCGGGCGATGTGCTTTATGCCTACCTTGCGGGCGAGATCGATCACGATGCGGCGCAAAGCCTGCGCATCCAGCTGGATGATGCACTGGTCAGCCGTGCCCCGCAGACCATGATCCTGGATTTTGGCGGGGTCGGATTTATGGATTCATCCGGTGTAGGGCTGATCCTGGGGCGGCAGCGCATTGCCCGCACACTGGGCACGGCACTGCGGGTGCAGCACACACCGTCCCAGCTGGCAAAGGTGCTGCAGCTGGCGCGCATCCCCTGCACGGATGCAGGACAGAAGGAGGAATAAACCATGAAAGCGGAAAACACAACAAAGATCCAGTTCGATTCCCTCAGTGTGAACGAAAGCTACGCCCGGGGCGCAGCGGCGGCCTTTCTTGCCCGGTACGACCCCACCGTGCCGCAGCTGGCCGATATCAAAACGGCAGTGTCTGAGGCGGTGACCAACTGCATCGTCCATGCCTACCCGGACCACATCGGGCCGGTGACCATGAGCATTGCAGTCTATCCCGGGCGGGAGGTGCACATCACGGTGGCAGATAAGGGCATCGGCATCCCGGATATCCCGCAGGCCATGGAACCGCTGTTCACCACCGGAAACCCGGAGGAACGCTCCGGGCTGGGCTTTGCGGTGATGCAGAGCTTTATGGATAAGGTCAAGGTCATCTCAAAGCCCGGCAAGGGTACAAAGGTGCTGCTCATCAAGCGTCTGGCCCAGAGAGAATGATACATAACAGGAAAGGCAGGCAGGAGCATGGTATCGGATAAGACCCGGCGGGACGCATTCATTGAGCAGAATCTGGGGCTGGTGCACGCCTGCGCCGGGCGCTTCCGCGGGCGGGGCATAGAGTACGATGACCTGTACAGTGCCGGATGCATGGGACTTGTAAAAGCCTGCGATAATTTTGATGAGAGCCGCGGCGTATGCTTTTCTACCTATGCAGTTCCGGTAATTTTAGGCGAGATCAAAAAGCTGTTCCGGGACAGCGGCACAGTCAAGGTGAGCCGCTCCTTAAAAGAATTGGGGATGCGCGTACAGGCGGCACGGGAGCATCACATGAAAGTGTGCGGTACGGAGCCGACCCTTTCTCAGCTGGCGGAAGAATTGAATGAAGCTACAGAGAACATCACACTTGCCATTCAGGCGGCACAGCCCGCCATGAGCCTGACCCCGGAAAATGAAGAAGAGGACCGGCAGATGGATATTCCAGTAGAATCCCCGGAAGAAGCATTGGCAGAACGTATCAGTCTGGAAGAGGTGCTTCACGCTTTGCCGGAACAGGACAGGCAATTGATCCGCCTGCGGTTTTATGGCAACAAGACCCAGAGTGAAACTGCAAAGGTGCTGCATACCACACAGGTGCAGATCTCCCGGCGGGAACGCAAGATACTGGTGCAGCTGCGCCGCCGACTTTTAGAAGATTAGATGTCATACTTTCCAGATTAAAAGGAAAAAACTGGGCAAAAAGCCAAAAGCCAGATTTTTGCGAAAAATATGAAGAAAATGCTTGCTTTTTGCAAAAGGCTGTGCTAAAATACATTACTGTCAGGCGGACATCCGACAGAATGAAACACTTCAGAAGGAACGTCCTAACGTGAAGAATCGATGAGCTTCGACAAGAAACTCAAAAATAATTCAAAAAAGTGCTTGACAACTTATCACGAAAGTGATAAAATAAATAAGCTTTCAGCCGCAAGGCTGAGGCGCACAGGACCTTGAAAATTGAACAATATCGAAAAAACTTGTAAGGAACCTTTTAAGTGTTTGGAAAAACACTAAAAACAATTCCAA
>ONZS01000020.1_pt1 | contig 200648 bp, 194 predicted proteins | sample 1670921 | NCBI WGS metagenome assembly ONZS01 (sample SAMN06348104, study PRJEB24527) | human gut metagenome | biome: human gut; feature: ankylosing spondylitis patient; material: feces | host: Homo sapiens | place: China | collected 2015-10 | reverse complement strand
CCATTCCGAACACAGAAGTTAAGCTCACTTGTGCCGAAGATAGTTCGCTGGAAACGGCGCGTGAAAATAGGTAGTCGCCGACTTGAACAAAAAACGCTTCAGAAGAAATTCTGAAGCGTTTTTCTTTTGCCGGAAAGCTTTGTCAAATCTTTTTCTCTGGGTTTATACAGGAATGTTGGTATCAAAAAATATCAGAGCATCGGCGGCGTGATATCACCACCGCTCTCCCCATAATGTCTCTTTGCAAAAATCACCATACGGTCTGCCGCTTCACCTTGTCCATCTGCGGCCTCCTGCTTCACAATTTCAACGCAGAACTCAACATTGTTGCCATTGTATCGATAATAACACAGAAAATTTGTCACCAATGCATTCGCAGCGTTTTTCCATGCCTGCGGATCAACAGCATTCTCCGGCATGGAAAAGACAGCCGTTCCGAAATTGTAATACATCCCCTTCCCCCGGGTCAATCTGCATTCACGCAGGTTTTAACCCCTTTCGCGCGCATTGTGAAAAATAATTCTCCGTTTTTTAGGCAGGATGTATAGGAATCAAAAAATGCGGGGCAGCTGCATGATGTGCGCAATCGTGCACCCCAGTTCAGCAGAAAACTTGCAACAAAAAAGCAGCCCTGCCAAGGCAGGACTGCAAAGTTTGCGATACGGGATAAATCAGCGCTTGCTGAACTGCGGTGCGCGACGTGCAGCCTTGAGGCCGTACTTCTTACGTTCCTTCATACGAGGATCGCGGGTCAGGAAGCCTTCCTTCTTCAGAGCAGCACGGTTCTCCTCGTTCTGCTGCAGCAGAGCGCGGCTCAGGCCGTGGCGGATAGCGCCAGCCTGACCGGAAACACCGCCGCCGGAAACGCGGACGACGACATCGTACTTGCCCTCCAGGCCCAGCAGGACCAGCGGAGAACGGACGATCAGCTTCAGGGTCTCCAGACCAAAGTAGTTGTCGATATCACGATCGTTGATGGTGATCTTGCCAGTGCCGGTGTAAACACGAACGCGGGCAACGGAATCCTTACGACGACCAGTGCCGTAGAAATAAGGTTTGGTTTCGTACATGTTCGATTGCCTCCTTCTTAGAACTCGATCTTCTCGGGCTTCTGAGCTGCGTGAGCGTGCTCGGCACCCTGGTAGCAGTGCAGGCGGGTCAGAGCCTTAGCACCGATGGTGTTGGAAGGGATCATGCCCTTGACAGCGTAGGTCATGGCCAGATCGCTGTGCTCAGCCATCAGCTTGCTGTACTGGACCTTCTTCAGGCCGCCGATGTACTTGCTGTGGGTGATGTGGAACTTCTGCTCAGCCTTCTTGCCGGTCAGAACAGCCTGATCACAGTTGATGACAACAACGAAATCGCCGCAGTCCACGTTGGGGGTATAATCGACCTTCTGCTTGCCGCGCAGCAGAACAGCGGCCTCAGCAGCGACGTGGCCCAGGCTCTTGCCGGCAGCGTCGAGCAGGTACCACTTGCGCTCGACTTCAGCGGGCTTCACGAGAGTAGTGCTCATATCTATTTCCTCCTGATAAGCTTTTTGTACGTTTCAGGCGCCTTTCTGGGGCGCGAGTGTCAGTATACATCATAAAAAGGTGCCTGTCAACAGCATTTTTTGATTTTTTCATTGTAATTTTTTCAATCTCGCAAAATCTCACGTTTTCTCTTGAATCCTCATTATTTCTAAAAACGCATTTTCTGCAAAATTTTCTGCCCACGGCCGCACATTTTCTGCCGCTGCCCGCTACAATTTTGTCTGCCGGTGTGGTATACTATAAAGGATATGGCAGCTTTTGCTGCGCACTGATACAAGGAGAATTTTTTACATGCCAAACGACATCGACCGCAACGCCTCTGCCCAGCGCCGCACCTCCAAGCTTCTGGCCGCTATGGGCATCTTTGTTGCTCTGGGCATCATTGCTTACATTATTTTAACGCTGCTGGTCAACCGCAGCGTGCCCGCAAACCCGGACACCCACTACACCGGCACAAACGGCGTTTCCGTCTACTATGACAGTTCCATCTGGAAGGTATGCCAGATGACCGAGGACAGCACCCTTGGCACCGTGCTGGAACTCGCCACGGCAGACTCTGCCGACGGTGAGGACTACGAAGCTGTGCTGCTGCAGCGCGGCACTGCCGACAGCTACGCGGACTTTATCGATGCGTCCGAGAAGGACCTCAAGCAGGCCTATGGCGTCATCAAGCCCCGCAAGGTGAACCTGACCGTGGACGGTGCCGAGGTGGAGGCCGTGCGCTGCGACATTCAGGCGTATTATGCGGTGCTGGCCACCATTACCTACCCCAGCGGTGACGTGGTGTATGTTTCCGGCCTGACAAAGCTTGCCTCCATCAACGACATTGTGAACCTTGTGGAAAGTGTGACCCTGTCATGAGCAGTTCCCGTGCAATGCAGCGTCTGTGCGGCCTGATGCGCAAGGCTGTGCAGGACTATGAAATGATCGCCCCCGGCGACAAGGTGATGGTGGGCGTTTCCGGCGGCAAGGACAGCGTGGCCCTTACCATCGGCCTTGCCGAACTGCGCAAGTACATCGGCTTTGATTTTACGGTGCAGGCCGTCACGCTGGACCCGCAATTCGGCGGCAGGCCCATGGATTACACCGTATTGCAGGAGCTGTTTGCCCAGTACGATATCCCCTATGAGATCCGCCGTACCGAGATCGGCCCTGTGGTGTTCGACTACCGTAAGGAGAAGAACCCCTGCGCCCTGTGCGCCAAGCTGCGGCGCGGTGCACTGCACACGGCAGCGCAGGAACTGGGCTGCAACAAGGTGGCGCTGGGCCACCATCTGGACGATGCCGTGGAGACCTTTTACATGAATCTCTGGCGGGAGGGCCGCATCGGCTGCTTCTCGCCGGTCACCTACCTTTCGCGCCGGGACCTCACCCTCATCCGGCCCATGCTGCTGGCCACCGAGCAGGAGGTCATTTCCGCAGTGCACGCCGAGGGGCTGCCCATCGTCAAGAGCGTTTGCCCTGCCGACGGCGTGACCGTGCGCGAACAGACCAAGGAGTTCGTCAAGGAGCGCTGCCGCACCGACCACGCTTTCCGCCAGAAAACCCTGCACGCCCTGCAGGAGAGCGGCATCGATGGCTGGCGGCCCGTCCACACCGGGCGCGGCAGCTTTGCAATTACAAACGAGGAAGAATGAATCATGAAGACTCAACCTTTTGAAAAACACGTCTGGGCCGAGATCGACCTCGATGCCCTGCGGCATAACTTCCGGGCCGTCAAAGCCCGGGCCGGTGACCTGCCGCTGTGCGCGGTGGTCAAGGCTGACAGCTACGGCCACGGCGCTGTGCAGTGTGCTCGCGTTTTTGCGCAGGAGGGTGCAGCATGGCTGGCAGTGAGCTGCCTGACCGAGGCCGTGCAGCTGCGTCAGGACGGGCAGACTCTGCCTATCCTTATTTTGGGCCATGTTCAGCCGGAGTACGCCCAGACCCTCATCCACGAGGATATCACCGTAGCGTGCTACTCCACCGAACAGGCGCAGAACCTTTCCGCTGCTGCCGTAAAGGCAGGCGGCAGAGTAAAGATCCACCTCAAGGCAGATACCGGCATGGGCCGCATCGGCTTTGCCCTGCGCACCGATTTTGATGCCGCCATCCGCGAAATGCTGGCTGTGTGTGAGCTGCCGGGCCTTGAGATGACCGGCCTGTTCCAGCACTTCTCGGTGGCCGACGACACCGCCGAAGAGAACGTTGCCTATACCGCGGAGCAGCACGCGCTGTTCGTCAGAGCGTTCCATGCGCTCAAGGCGGCAGGCCGCGAGCCACAGACCGTCCACTGTGACAACTCTGCGGGCGTGATGCTGCACCCGGACTGGCCCGAGGGATTGGCCCGGGAGCGCTGCATGGCGCGGCCCGGCATCATCCTCTACGGCTACGACCCCAGCGACGAGGTGCGCTTTGGGCAGTTCCGGCCGGTGATGACCCTCAAGACCGTGGTGAGCATGGTCAAGGAAATGCAGCCCGGTCAGAGCGCCAGCTATGGCCGCCGCTTCACCGCCGATAAGCCCACGCTGGTGGCCACCCTGTGCACCGGCTATGCGGACGGTTATCCCCGCCAGCTGAGCTGCGGCAAGGGCATCGTGGAGATCCACGGCAAGGCCTGCCCGGTGCTGGGCCGCGTGTGCATGGACCAGATGATGGTGGATGTGACCGGTATCCCGGACATCCACGAGGGCGACGAAGCCATTCTGTGGGGCGGCAGCGTCAGTGATACTGCCGAGACCATCGCCCGCAAGACCGACACCATTTCCTACGAGGTGCTGTGCGGCGTGTCCCGCCGCGTGCCCCGCGTCTACCTCGAGCACGGAAAGATCGTGGATGTCGAGGATTGGATACTGGAAGCTTAAATTTCTCCCGGAGGAACTACATGGCAAGAGACAATATCCGCAATTTCTGTATCATTGCACACATCGACCACGGCAAATCCACCCTGTCGGACCGTATTCTGGAGCTGACCAAAAGTGTGGACGAGCGCACCATGGAAGACCAGATTTTGGACAACATGGACATTGAGCGCGAGCGCGGCATCACCATCAAGGCCCGCGCTGTTACCATGAACTATACCGCCAAGGACGGCAAGACCTACGAGTTCAACCTCATCGATACCCCGGGCCACGTGGACTTTGCCTACGAGGTCAGCCGCAGTCTGGCCGCCTGCGAGGGTGCCATCCTTGTGGTGGATGCCACCCAGGGCGTGGAAGCTCAGACGCTGGCCAACACCTACATGGCGCTGGAGCATGATCTGGAACTGGTGCCCATCCTGAATAAGATCGACCTGCCCAGCGCCCACCCGGACGAGGTGGCGCAGGAGGTGGAGGACGTGATCGGCCTGCCCTGTCTGGATGCGCCCCGCGTCTCTGCCAAGACCGGCCTGAATGTGGATCAGGTGCTGGAGCGTGTCGTCACCGACATTCCTGCTCCCACCGGCGACCCGGATGCCCCGCTGAAGGCGCTGATCTTCGACAGCATCTACGACAGCTACAAGGGCGTTATCGTCTATATCCGTGTGTTTGAGGGCACCGTGAAGCCCGGCGATACCATCCGCATGATGGCCACCGGCGCGGAGTTCACGCTGGTAGAAGTGGGCCACATGGGTGCTACCAACCTTTCTCCCTGTGCCCAGCTGCAGGCTGGTGAGGTCGGCTATCTGACCGCCAGCATCAAGACCGTGCAGGACACCCGCGTGGGCGATACCGTCACGCTGGCTAATAATCCCACCGCCGAAGCACTGCCCGGCTACCGTCAGGTCAAGCCCATGGTGTTCTGCGGCATCTACCCCGCCGACGGTGCCAAGTACCCGGATCTGAAGGATGCACTGGAAAAGCTGCAGCTGAACGACGCCTCCCTCACCTTTGAGCTGGAGACCAGCGCCGCGCTGGGCTTCGGTTTCCGCTGCGGCTTCCTTGGCCTGCTGCACATGGAGATCATCACCGAGCGGTTGGAACGCGAGTTCGATTTGGATATCATCACCACCACGCCCAGCGTGCGCTACCGCCTTACCCTGACCGACGGCACTGTGGAGATGATCGACAATCCTTCCAGCTACCCCGACCCCTCCAACATCGTCAAGCAGGAAGAGCCTTTTGTGGATGTTCACCTGTACACCCCCAACGACTATGTGGGCGGCCTGATGGATCTGTGCCAGAACAAGCGCGGCGTGCTGATCGACATGAAGTATCTGGATGATGTGCGGGTGGACCTGCACTATGCGCTGCCGCTGGGCGAGATCGTGTACGACTTCTTTGATGCCATCAAGAGCCGCAGCCGGGGCTACGCCAGCTACGACTATGAGTTCAAGGAGTACCGCGAGAGCGACCTTGTCAAGCTGGACTTCCTGCTCAACGGCGACCCTGTGGACGCGCTGTCCATGATCGTGTTCCGCGATAACGCTTACGCCAAGGGCCGCCGCATCTGCGAAAAGCTGCGGGATAACATCCCGCGCAACCTGTTCGAGATCCCGGTACAGGCCGCCATCGGCGGCAAGATCATTGCCCGTGAAACGGTCAAGGCCATGCGCAAGGACGTGCTTGCCAAGTGCTACGGCGGTGACATCTCCCGCAAAAAGAAGCTGCTGGAAAAGCAGAAGGAAGGCAAAAAGAAGATGCGTCAGCTGGGCAGCGTTTCCCTGCCCAGTGAAGCCTTTACCGCTGTGCTCAAGCTGGACAGCGACGACGATTAAACTTTATAGATCAAAGAGAATCCGCGCTTTGGGTGCATTGCAGCATACCAGAGCGCGGGTTCTGTCTGTTTTTTCACAACCTCAGTTTACAACCAAAAATGAGATAGGCACCCCCTTTCGGGGAAACCTATCTCATTTTTGTTGGGACTATTTTGCAACAGTCCCTTTACGTTGGGGCGTTAGGGGGCCGCTTACAGTCTCTTGACTGCTCTTTTCCGATTTGCTTCTGCCCGGATTATACATGATTTCAGTGCGAAAGTCATCGAAACCTGCGCGAAACGCTCTTGAATCTGCGTGAATGAATCATCTGGGCAGCAAAAAAGCCCCGGAAAGGCTGTCTGGGTGCCTTCCGGGGCTGCTGTGAAAGATGACTGCATCAGTAATACTTTTCAGTTAAAAAGTACGACTGATACACTGCTTCGAGGGCTTTCTCACTCACTTTTCTGCTTCAGGCGGGCGTATTCGGCATCGGCCTGAATGGCTGCAGAGGTGAAGCTGTTGTTGTTCCACCAGCTGATCAGCGCGGCCACGGTGGTGATGCCGGCGGTCACCAGCTGTTCCACAGTCTGGCTCTCAATGGGCAGCATGGGTTTGCCCAGAGCGCTCAGCACCTGATTGGTCAGGGCAAGCAGCAGCACAGCGGTGCGGGCGATGGTGGCGGCAGAAATTTTACTAAAGTTCATATCAATTCCTCACTTTCTCATTTTGTTCAAGGTCAGCGATGCGGTGGTTGGCCACCTTCATCTGTTCTTCTAAAATCGGTACGCGGCGGGCAAAATTGTTATGCTCGCGCACCTCGCGGGTCAGCTCTTCGAGCTTGGTGTCGGTCACGGCCTGACTGCGGCTGTTGGCGATCAGCACGCCGATCAGGGTCACGGCTCCGGCAATGACAGCGGATAAGATCGTTTCCATTCCATTCACCGCCTTTACCCGGTCCACCGGCTTTTTGCTTTGCGCACATCCACATGGACAAAGCCTTTTGCGGGGTAGCGGCCGATGCCGCCGGTGCCGGGCAGCAGGGTCTCGGCGTAGGCGGCAAGCTGCTCCACCGGCACGCCGGACACCCGGATATCCGCGGCACGGCCATACTGATGCTGGCTGTAAACCGCCCCGCCCACAGCCCTGTTGTGTGCAGCGGTGCGGTAGCCGCTGGTAATGACCACCGGTGCGCCAAAGTGGTCACGGATGGCCTGCAGCACCTGCACCAGTTCGCTGTCCACAAACAAAGGGTCGGTGCCGTCTTTGCAGGCAAATTCCTTTGCGCGGAAGCTGCGGCTCAGCAGCGTTTCGCCATCCCTTGTGCGGGAGTAAACGTTAAGCATGGCCGTCCTCCTGCAGCAGCGCTGCCACGGCGCCCCGCAGCCGGGCGGGCACATCCTCCAGCGTTTTGATGCCCTTGCGGATCAGGGCCGCATAGATCCTTGCCATTACACACCACCTCCTTCGTACAGTTCACACAGGGCCAGCTGCAGGTCGGTCAGCTGGCGGGTCAGGCTGGCGATCGTTTCGGGCAGACGGGCTGCTTCCTCGGCCTGCTGGCGCTCTTTTTCCCGCGCGGCCAATTCTTCTTCCGTATAGCGGATGTACCGCTGCACCGGCACCTGTTCGGTCCATGCGGCCTGCGCAGTCACGCCCGGCACATCGATGACCTTCCGCACATCCCTGCCGCCGCCGGGATACTCCGTTACGGTCTCGTAGTGGCTCACTTCCTCCACGCCTTCCACGGCGGGGTGCTCCACCGGCTCGGTGCCGCCCACCAGATGCCCAAGCGTCAGGTCAGGGGTCTCAATGGCTGCACCGTTCTCGTCAATGATCTTCATGGTTCAAAACCTCCTTTCTCATGCCACGCGGTGCCAGATGTAAACATAGTAGGCGGCGGGCTGCACGGTATCGCTTGCACCGTAGATCGGGTTCGAGCGGGAAGCGTCAAAAGTGCGGTTATATGTAGATAAGCGACGCACGTCGCCACTTAAATACGACAAACTGCTATCGTAATGCGTGGCTCCAAAAGCTCCATTACTTTGGGGGGTTGACACGGACAATACACCGCCATTGGCTGTACCCGTGATGTTCGGCAGTCCGGCCTTCACGGTGGTGCCCGCTTTGTGGCTGCTGCTGGCACCCATCAGCACGCGCTCCGATGCGATCTGCTCCCATGTGCCGCCAAACAGGGCGGCAGGGCTGGTGGGGTCGGTGCTCTGGTAGATGCTGCCCACCGGGTAGGCAGCGGAGCTGGGTGCGGCCAGCAGAGCATCGACATCTTCCTTTGTATAATAGGAAGAAAAATCGGCACCGAGGGTGCGCAGGGCGTTTGCCTTTTCGGCAGCGGTCCATTTCCCGGCGGCTGCGGCGGTGGTCAGAGCCTTCTTCACGCCATAAGGCAGCAGGGCTGCGGTCAGCGGCAGAAGCGAATCCGTCATGCTGTCCAGCTGTTTGCGGGCAGCTGGTGCGGTGATCAGGGTTCCGTCGCTGCGCACGTTGATGCCGCAGGCAGGGTCCACCCGCACTGCGCCGGGGGCCGAAGCCGTGGGCACCGTGCTGCTGCGCAGGTAGGGCGACAGATCCGGCATGGCGGCAGTATCGGTCAACACAGCCCCGGTGTTGGGGTCCACGCTCAGCACCCGAAGCAGCCGGCCGGAGACCGGAACTGCCGGGCAGGGAAGCGCCCCCACATCCTGCGCCGTCAGTTTTACGATGCCGCTTTTGCCGTTCACGCTCACTACCTGACCGCCGGTAGGCACCAGCTCCTCTGCCCGTGCGGCAGCAGCCTCGGCACGGGCTGCACAGCGGGATGCAGCGGCACTGTCGGCGCTGGTGCGCTGTGCCGCGGTCTGGGCCTGTGCCGCATTGGATGCCGTGCTTGCAGCACTGGCAGCGGCACGCTGCGCGGCGGTGGAAGCGGTACTGGCACTTTCCAGCACACGCGCCACGAACTGCTCATACTGCGAGGGCGGCAGCTCTTCCGCGCCGCCGTCGATGGGCAGGATGGCGTAGGTGTCGTAGCTGCCGGGCCGGGTGTAGGCGGCGTAGCCGCTGGCATCGATGGCTGCCAGCATCCACTGTCCGCCGGTGCTTCCGGTCAGGCGGCGGTCCACGGTGACGCAGTGCTGCGTGTCCAGTGAGACCGGTGCCAGCAGGGTGCCGTCACTGCGGCGCAGGTAGAGCGCAACGGTGCACCCGGCCCATGCTTCCGGCAGTGTGAAGCACAGCTCGTCCACACCGGCAGCGTTCTGTGCACCGAGGTGCAGGCGGTGCGGCTGGGACAGAAATTCGGTGCCGCCGCACTGCCTTTGAATGATCTTGATGTTCACTTGAAAACCTTCCTTTCTGTTTTTTGTTTGATTGTACAGCCGCTGCCCGGCAGCTGCCAGTGTGGTCTTTTGCTGCACAAATTTCTGCGCTTCGGCATTTTGCCGGAAGGCGCTTTTCATGGGTAATTCGCACAGTTCTTTGTGGGTGAAAAATGGGATGAAAAAGAGGTGGTTTTGTACGGAAAACCAGCGATTTTTGGCCGCATGCCGCATGGGAAAACGAAACCCAAAAGTGCAGTTTCCGGTGCAAAAAATCCAAAATAAATGTTAAAAATTCGTGAACAAAACACCCCAGAAAACAGGTCAAAAATCGGAAGGAAATAACCGAAAAAACAATATTTTGGAGAAAACAATGTTAAAATTGCACAAAAAATAACGTCAAAAAACTAACAAAGTGTGAGGAGGTGATTTGACAAATGGCCATTGGGCTGGTAAAATAAGACCCGCTCAACGGAACCAACAGACGTTGCAGCGTTTAAAATTTATCTGGATGAAGTAAAAAGCCGTCTTATATACGGCGCGGCGCGGGCAGATGGGGTCTGGGCCGGGAGGGTAACTGCACCCTCCGCAGCGGAGTCCAAATTGTATACGATGCTCGATTTTACCAAAAAGAGGGCATCGTATTTGATTGTGGGGCCAGATGGCTTCTGCCCGCCCCGCAGTCCGGGCGGCCGGGGCATGAAAAACATGTCCGCAGCCGCAGCCAATTTTGAAAAGAGAGGAGTTGTCTCGTATCGCTTCCGTAAAATTGAAGAAAGCATTGTCGGACTGCAAGCATGCAGTCTCTCCCCGTGTGCTGGCGTTTTGTGTCATGGTCGTGTGCCTCGTGGCTACACTCAGTGTGACCGCTGCGAATCTGCGGCTGACCTACGTCACAGACTCCAATGGTGCCCGGCAGGTGATCCTCACCTCCGAGACCGACCCTGCACAGGTCATGAACCTTTCCGGCATCCAGTCCGAAGAGGGCGATCAGGTCTATTACACGGCCTACAGCGGCAATCTTGCCGCCCTGAACATTGAGCGCGCATTCTCCGTCAGTATTACTGCCGACGGTCAGGAGTACCCCGTCAAAATGGTGTTCGGCACCGTGGCGGATGCCCTGAAGCGTGCCGGCATCACCCTGGAGGGTGACGACTACACCGAGCCTGCTCTGGACCAGCTGGTGAGCGCAGGTTCCACCATCACGGTGCACCGCGTGGACTACACCGACCGTGTGGAGACGCAGGCCATCCCCTACGATACCGAGTACGTCTACACCAGCCTGTATTTCCGCAATACCGGCCGTACCACCACCGTGCGCCATGGCGCTGAGGGCCAGCAGACCATCACCACCCGCGACCGCTATGTGGACGGCGAGCTGGAAAACAGCATCGTGGTGGATTCTACCACCACTGTGGAGCCCACCAACCACATCGTAAAGACCTATGGCGCAGGCGCGCCGGTCTCCCCGCTGACCGGCCCGGACGGCACCACCAATGCACCCGCCTCTTACAGCAAGGTGCTCACCGGCAAGGCCACCGGCTACTATTCCAAGACCGGCAAGGGTTCTTCCGGTCTGGGTCTGGGCTACGGCACTGTGGCTGTGGACCCGGATGTGATCCCCTACGGTACCAAGCTGTATATCACTTCCACCGACGGCAAGTTCGTGTACGGCTATGCGGTGGCTACCGATACCGGCATTGCCGTGCAGAAGGGCCAGATCCTTGTGGACCTGTTCTACGAGACCTACGCCGAGAGCGTAATCAATGGAGCCATTCAGGTGAACGTCTACGTGGTGGAGTGAGCAGGCCGAAAAGAACCGGGGAAACCGGAACTGAAAATTTTCAACAGAAACAGAGAGCTTCTGTACACCTTCCCTTTGGGAGGGTGCGCAGAGGCTCTTTTTTATTGTCAGATTGGCAGGATTCACCATAAAATTTGTAAAAATTTGGCGGGTATGTATATAAGGAAAAAATATCAACGAAAAGATTATGGTAAATTTTACAGTAAAATGCGGCGAAACTCTTGAAAAAAAGACCAAAATTCTTTAATATAAAAGGGTAAAAAGCTACAGGTGCGCTTTGTGCATCTGTACGGGGAGGAGCAGTCTATGAAACCGACCGAGGAGAAGATCCAAAGCAATGCATCGGACCTGCCGGTGTATCTGTTCAAACAGGGCAATAACTGTGAAGCATACCGCTACTTTGGCGCACACATGGAAACGCGCGCCGGTGAAGCAGGTGTGGTGTTCCGCGTGTGGGCACCCCATGCTGTAGCCATCAGCGTGGTGGGCGACTTTAACAGCTGGAAGCCGGGCAGCCACCCGATGCGCAAGGTGGATGGCGATTCCGTATGGGAATTGTTCATCCCGGGCATGAAGGAATATGATGTTTATAAATACTGCGTGACCACCCGCGCAGGTGATCTGGTCTATAAGGCAGATCCCTATGCGTTCCACGCCGAGACCCGCCCGTCCAACGGCAGCAAGGTCTACGATATCAGTGGTTTTGCATGGCACGATGATGCATGGCAGGCAGCACAGAAAAAGGCTGATGTGATCAACAGCCCGATGAATATTTACGAGATGCACGCCGGCAGCTGGAAGATGAAGGAGGGCGGCAAGCCCTACAATTATTCCGAGCTGGCAGACGAGCTGATCCCGTATATCACAGAGATGGGCTATACCCATGTGGAACTGCTGCCGGTCATGGAATATCCGTTTGACGGCAGCTGGGGCTATCAGGTCACCGGCTATTTTGCACCCACCAGCCGCTACGGCACCCCCAAGGACCTGATGGCCTTTGTGGATAAGCTCCATGCCGCCGGCATCGGTGTGATCATGGACTGGGTGCCTGCTCACTTCCCGAAGGATCAGTTCGGCCTGTACAACTTTGATGGCGAAGCCTGCTACGAGGACCCGAATCCGAAGCGCGGCGAACATAAGGAGTGGGGCACCATGGTGTTCGACTTCGGCCGCAGCGAGGTGCAGAGCTTCCTGATCTCCAGCGCACTGTATTGGCTGGAGCAGTACCATATCGACGGTCTGCGCGTGGACGCGGTGGCATCCATGCTGTATCTGGATTATAACCGCAAGCAGGGCGAGTGGGAGCCGAACAAGAACGGCGGCAAGGAAAATCTGGAGGCTGTTGCTTTCCTGCGCAAGCTGAACGACACCGTGCTGGGCCGTCACCCCCACAAGTACATGATCGCGGAAGAATCCACTGCATGGCCCATGGTCACAAAGCCTGCTTCGGACGGCGGCCTTGGTTTCAACTTCAAGTGGAACATGGGCTGGATGAACGACATGCTCAGCTACATGAAGACCGACCCGCTCTTCCGTTCCGGCAACCACAACAAGGTCACCTTCAGCTTCTTCTACGCGTTCAGCGAGAACTTTGTGCTGCCCATCAGCCACGATGAGGTGGTGCACGGCAAGGGCAGCCTGATCAACAAGATGCCCGGCGAGTACGAAGCCAAGTTTGCAAACCTGCGCACCTTCTTTGGCTACATGATGGCCCACCCGGGCAAGAAGCTGCTGTTCATGGGTCAGGAGTTCGGCCAGTTCGCTGAGTGGAACGAGACAAAGCCGCTGGACTGGATGCTGCTGGGCTACGATAAGCACACCGAGCTGCAGACCTACGTCAAGACTCTGAACGCCTTCTACAAGGAGCACCCCGCCTTCTGGCAGGTGGATTACAGCTGGGAGGGCTTCCAGTGGATCGTGCCGGACGACTCGCAGCAGAGCGTCATCGCTTTCCTGCGCAAGGACACTTCCGGCAAGCAGATCCTTGTGGTGTGCAACTTCAATCCCGTCCTGCGCGAGGGCTACACGCTGGGCGCACCGGTGGCAGGCTCCTACAAGGAGATCCTGAACAGCGACGATGCAGAGTTCGGCGGTTCCGGCGCAGTCCATAACAAGGCCGTGCGCACCCACAAAAAGCCGATGCACGGGTTTGAGCAGAGCATCACCATCACCCTGCCGCCCATGAGCACCCTGTATTTTGAAGTGCCCGCCAAGCGCACCCGCAAGGCCGCAGCGGACAAGACCGATAAGGCGGGAAAAAAGACCGCAGCCAAAAAGACAAAGACCGCTGCGGAGGAAGCTGCAGCAAAGGTGGTAAAGAAGCCGGGCCGCAAGCCCAAGGCAGAGACCGCCGCTGCAGAGGAAAAGCCGGCCAAAAAGACCGCCCGCAAGGCTAAAACCGAGCCGGAGGCTGCCGCAGAAGCACCCAAGAAGCGCGGCCGCAAGCCCAAGACAGAGGCAGAACCCAAGGCGGAAAAAGCACCCGTAAAGCGCACCCGCAAACCGAAGGAGCCAAAGGAATGACCCGACTCTTCGGCCGACCCATACCGCACATGTTGACGCTCATTTCCGAACAACGGAAATGTTAATGTTAAAGGGGAGAATAAAGCTATGGCAAAAGAAATTGTGGCAATGATCCTTGCCGGTGGACGTGGCTCGCGCTTGTACGCGCTGACACAGAAAACGGCAAAACCCGCAGTGTCCTTCGGCGGTAAGTACCGCATCGTGGACTTCCCGCTGTCCAACTGCGTGAACTCCAACATCGACACCGTTGGCATCGCGACCCAGTATCAGCCCCAGAAGCTGAACGAGTACATCGGCAACGGCCAGCCCTGGGATCTGGACCGTCTGCACGGCGGCGTGCACACCCTGCCGCCCTACGAGCAGGCAAAGGGCACCGACTGGTACAAGGGCACTGCAAACGCCATCTACCAGAACATCGGCTTCATCGACAGCTACGATCCCGAGTATGTGATCATCCTGTCCGGCGATCAGATCTGCAAGCAGGACTATGCCGACTTCCTGCGCTTCCACAAGGAAAAGGGCGCAGAGTTCTCTGTGGCTGTTATGGAAGTGGACTGGAAGGAAGCCTCCCGCTTCGGCCTGATGGTGGCTGACGAGAACGACCGCATCACCGAGTTCCAGGAGAAGCCCCCGGTACCCAAGTCCAATCTGGCTTCCATGGGTATCTACATCTTCAACTGGGATGTGCTGAAGAAGTATCTGGAAGAGGACGAAGCAGACCCCAACTCCAAGAACGACTTTGGTATGAACATCATCCCCGCCCTGCTGCGCGACGGCCGCAAGATGTACGCCTACCGCTTTGCCGGTTACTGGCGTGACGTGGGCACCATCGACAGCCTGTGGGAAGCCAACATGGAAGTGCTGGATCCCGAAAACTCCGGCATCGATATCTTCGACGAGAAGTGGAAAATCTACAGCCGCAACCCGGTCCTGCCTCCGCAGAAGATCGGCCCCCGCGCTGTGGTGCAGGATTCCCTCATCACCGAGGGCTGCAAGATCTACGGCAATGTGCATCACTCTGTGCTGAGCGCAGGCGTTGTTGTGGAAGAGGGCGCTACCGTTGAGGACGCAGTCCTGATGGATGGCGTTGTGGTCAAGGCTGGTGCTGTTGTCAAGCGCTGCATCCTGGCGGAGGATGTTGTGGTCGGTGCAGGTGCACGAGTGGGCGGCGATGGCCCCATTGCCCATGTGGGCACCGGCCTGACCGTCGGCGCAGGCGCAACCGTCAAGGAAGGTGCCAAAGTCTTTGAATCCGTCAAGGAGGGTATGGAAGTATGCTGAGCCAGAACACCAATGCGTTGGGTATTATTTTCCCCAACAGTTATGATAATACCGTCCCCGAGCTGGTGACCGAGCGCGCAATGGCTTCGATCCCCTTCGCGGGCCGCTACCGTATGGTGGACTTTGTTCTGTCCAGCATGGCAAACTGCGGTATCTCCAATGTCTCCATCGTGGTGCGCAAGAACTACCACTCCCTGATGGATCATCTGGGCACCGGCCGTGAGTGGGATATGGCCCGCCGTCACGGCGGCCTGAACATCGTGCCGCCTTTCGCTGAGAAGGGCGTGCGCATCTATTCCGGCCGTGTGGAAGCTCTGGGCTCCATCATGAACTTCCTGGAGAACCAGAAGGAAAAGTACGTGGTCATGAGCGATGCCAACGTTGCCCTGAACTACGACTTCAACGCTCTGCTGGCCGCTCATCAGGCAAGCGGTGCCGATGTGACCATCGCTTACCAGAAGACCGAGATCCCCGAGGGCCGCAAGAATGACAACTACACCCTGACCGTTGATGCTGATGGCCGTGTGACCGAGCTGCTGTTCAACGATTACCGCCCCGGCGTGCAGAACCTTGACCTGAACATCTATGTTCTGGAGCGCGAGACCCTGCTCAAGCTGGTCCGGGATGCGACCTCCCGCGGCCTGATCTACTTCGAGCGCGATATTCTGGCCCACAATGTCAACATCCTGAACATCCACGCTCTGGAGTACACCGGCTATGTGGCACATGTCTGTGACATGAAGAGCTACTTCGACGAGAACCTCAAGCTGACCGATGACGAGAATCTGGAAAAGCTGTTCCCCAAGAAGAGTCCGGTCTACACCAAGATCCGCGACGACAACCCCACCCGCTATGTGCCGGGCTGCAAGGTGACCGATTCCATTCTGGCCGACGGCTGCGTCATCGAGGGCACAGTGGAGAACTGTGTGCTGTTCCGCGGTGTCAAGGTCAAGAAGGGTGCCGTCGTCAAGAACTGCGTGCTCATGCAGGACACTGTTGTGGAAGCCAATGCTGAGCTGGACTGCGTTGTTACCGATAAGAACGTGAAGATCACCGCCGGCAAGAAGCTGTCCGGCACCGAGAGCTTCCCGGTGTACGTGCAGAAGAACCACACCGTCTGATTTTACTGAGTTATCCATAGGGGCGGCTTCCTCCCCGGTAGCCCCTCTTGAGAGGGGCGGGGGCATCTGTGTGCCCCCGCCTGCTCTTTTGTAAAAATGGTTCGTGCTGCCTGCAAGGGCGGTGGGGGAGAACGAAAATATCCCACTATATGGAAGGAGCGATCCTATGAGAATCCTGTATGCTGCTTCGGAAGCTGCCCCTTTTGCAAAGTCCGGCGGTCTGGCCGACGTTGCGGGTGCCCTGCCCAAGGCTCTGGTCAAGGACGGCGTGGATGCCCGCGTCATTATGCCCCTGTACGGCGATTTGAAGTTCCGTGATACGCTGGAGTACGTGACCAATTATTCCGTCCCCGTGGGCTGGCGCAGCCAGTACTGCGGCCTGTTCAAGACCGAGCGGAACGGCGTGACCTACTACTTCCTGGACAACGAGTATTACTTCAAGCGCCGCGGCCTGTACGGCTTCTACGATGACGGCGAGCGTTTCGCCTTCTTCTCCCGCGCCGTTTTAGAGACTTTGTTCTATATCGATTTCACCCCCGATATCATCAACTGCAACGACTGGCAGACCGCTCTGGTGCCGGTGTACCTGAACCTGTACTATCGCCATCTGGATAAGTTCAACCGCATCAAGACCATCTTCACCATCCATAATATCGCTTATCAGGGCAAGTACGGCACCGACATTCTGGAGGACACCTGCGGCATCGGCCGCCGCGACCAGCACATCGTGGAGTACGATGGCTGCGCAAACTTCATGAAGGGTGCTTTCGAGACTGCCGATAAGATCACCACTGTCAGCCCCACCTATGCCATGGAGATCCTCGACCCGTGGTTCAGCTATGGTCTGGACGCTCTGCTGCGCGAGAAGCAGTACAAGCTGTGCGGCATCCTGAACGGCATCGATGTGGATTCCAACGATCCCGCTACGGATAAGAACATCCCCTTCAACTACGACATCACCAACTTTGAAGAGGGCAAGGCAAAGTGCAAGGAAGCCCTGCAGGATAAGTTCGGCCTGAACAAGGATGGCAGCCCCGTCTTTGCCATGGTCAGCCGCATGGTCGGCATGAAGGGCTTTGATCTGGTGCAGAGCATCGCCGATGGTCTGGTGGATCGCGGCATCGAGCTGGTCGTTCTGGGCAGCGGCGAGAGCCAGTATGAGAACTTCTTCTCCGACCTGTGCGCACGCCATCCGGGCCGCGTTGGCACCTACATCGGCTTCGAGCCGGCCCTGTCGCAGGAGATCTACGCAGGCGCAGATGCTTTCATCATGCCTTCCAAGAGCGAGCCCTGCGGTCTGGCACAGATGGTGGCCTGCCGCTACGGCACGCCTCCCATCGTCCGCGAGACCGGCGGTCTGCGCGACTCCATCCACGACAGCACCATGGGCGAGGGCAACGGCTTTACCTTTGCGGGCTACAATGCCCACGAGCTGTATGTGGCCTGCTGCAACGCACAGAATGCTTACTATGACAAGGAGAACTGGAAGAACCTCGTGCACCACTGCATGGAGTGCGATTTCAGCTGGGATGTCTCCGCCAAGAGCTACGAGGGCCTGTACAACGAGACGGCAAACCTCTGGTAATGTCCTGAAAACTGCATAACGGCTGCCGCCCGGTTCCCAAAGAGCCGGGCGGCTTTTTTGCATTCTGCACAACAGATCCATCAAACTTTTGGTATTGATGTGCCCGCAGACGCACAAACTCCATACAGGGCGTACAGTTACGGCATTAGTGTGAACAAACTATGAAATTTTACTAGAAAACAGTGGAAAATTGATTGAAAAAACGAACGGTTTGAATTATACTAGCGTTATAAGATTTTTTGCTGACTGCAAATCCTTGGCAAAGAATCCAGAATCTGGCTTTTGCACAGGAAGACCACACAGGGAGGAAACGCAGGTTGAAGGGCTGGTATAAGGCACTGGAGGATCTTGTCTGGCTGACCCAGCTGGGCCTGAATATGCTGCTGCCGCTGGTCATGTGTCTGGGCGGTGCATGGTGGGCGGTGAACAACTGGAGCTGGCCGGAATGGGTGTTCCTGCCGGCCATCCTGTTGGGGCTTGCTGCCGGGGCACAGAACTTCTGGTATTTTGCAAAGGAACACATGGACCGCACCAAAAAGGAAAAACCAAAGCGGGTGGGGTTCAACTCGCATCAGTAAACTTAACAGGAGGTTTCTCTTTATGAAACTGCAGCCGGAATCCAAAAAGGAGCTGACCCGCATTGCCTGCGGCACGGCCATCTGTACCGCCGTCATGTGGGTGATCTTTGCGGCTCTGCACCTGGTTGGCTGGGTGAAATTTGACTATACCGTTGTTCTGGGCAGTCTCATCGGCGCGGCGGTGGCCATCGGCAACTTTGCGGGCATCTGCCTCGTATGCCAGAAGGTCATCGACGAGCAGGATGAGAAACGGCGCAAAGCGACATTGCAGGCTTCCTACAATGTCCGGATGCTTTTGCAGGCGGTGTGGATCATCGTTGCCATCGGGGCACCGGTGTTCCAGCCGTTTGCCGGTGTTCTGCCGCTGCTTTTCCCGCGTGTTACAATTTACTATCTGCAAATAACCGGCAAGTACAAGCCTCTTGCACCGGCCGGGCCTTCGGTGGATGTCTCTGTGGAGGACGACCCCGAACCCGCACCGGAGCCGGAAGCTGAACCCCGTGACGAAGGGGGTGAAACGTAACAAATGGAACTGAACGGCGCAAAGATCCTGTATACCATCCATACCGACATTCCCGTTCTGGGCGATTTCAAGATCACCCAGACCCTGGTCAGTACCTGGATCGTCATGGCGCTGCTTTCGGGTTTTGCCATCTGGCTGGGCAGAAACCTCAAGCTGGAAAATGTCTCAAAGCGGCAGGCCGCCGCCGAGTTCATCGTAGAACGGCTGGACCAGTTCGTGCACGACAACATGGGCCATCACTTTGATCAGTATATCCCGCTCATCGGCGCGATCTTCGCTCTGAGCATCGGCTGCAACCTCATCAGTGTCATCGGCCTGTGGAGCCCCACAGCCGACCTGAACACCGAGGCGGCGTGGGCCATCGTGGTGTTCGTGCTGATCATGTACTACAAGATCAAGACCAACGGCATCCTTTCCTACCTGAAAGGTCTTTTGGACCCCATCTTCATCATGGCACCCATCAATGTGCTGTCGGAGGTTTCCACCCCCGTCAGTATGGCGTTCCGTCACTTTGGCAATATCTTGTCCGGTACGGTCATTTCCACATTGCTGTACTGGGCGCTGGCAAGCCTGAGCCACGTCATTTTCGGCTGGTTGCCGGGTGCCTTGAGCCAGATCCAGCTGTTCCAGATCGGCATCCCGGCCTTTACGGGCCTGTATTTCGACTGGTTCGGCGGCTGTATTCAGGCGTTCATCTTCTGTACCCTGACCGCAATTTTCATCAAGCGTGCTGCCGGTGAGGACTAAGCCCTCACAACGGCATCTCCCAAAACAAAAAAATTTTTTGGAGGACAAATCTTATGACTGACTTTCAGTACCTCGCTCGTGGTATCGCTCTGGCAGGCTGCGGCATCGGCGCAGGCTGTGCACTGATCGCAGGTATCGGCCCCGGTATCGGCGAAGGCAACGCAGCAGCTGCTGCCTGTGAAGCTGTGGGCCGTCAGCCCGAGTGCAAGAGCGACGTTACCAGCACCCTGATCCTGGGCGTTGCACTTTCCGAGACCACCGGTATTTACGGCTTCGTCACCGGCCTGCTGCTGATCTTCCTGGCACCCGGTATGTTCATGAAGTTCCTGGCATAAGCGGAACCTTTTACAAAATAACGAAAGGAGACGCTTATGGAACTGTACCAGGCGTTGATCACGCTGGACGGCTGGACCTTTCTGGCCCAGATCTGCAACCTGATGATCCAGCTGTTCATCTTCAAAAAGTTCCTGCTGAATCCGGTCAAAAACGTGATCGCAGAGCGCAAGGCGAAGGCAGACAGCCAGATCGCCGATGCCACCAAGCTGCGCACTGAAGCCGAAGCCATGAAGGCAGAGTACGAGCAAAACCTGCAGAATGCCCGCACCGAGGCCAACGAGATCGTTGCCAATGCGCAGAAGACGGCTACCGCCCGCGGCGAAGAGATCGTGGGCGAGGCCCGCGCGCAGGCTGCTGCCCTCAAGCAGAAGGCCGAAGCCGACATTGCGCAGGAGCGCAAGAAGGCCGTGAACGAGGTCAAGGACGAGATCGGCGGCATCGCCATGGAGATCGCCTCCAAGGTGGTGGAGCGTGAGATCAGCGAGAAGGACCACAAGGATCTGATCGACGAATTTATCAAAAATGTGGGTGAAGCATCATGACCGAGACTGCAAGGATGTACGGCGGAAGCCTGTACGATCTGGCGGCGGAGGAAGGGCTGGAGGCCCGCATTCTGGGTGAGCTGGACGAAGCCGTGGCGCTTTTTAAGGCAAACCCGGACTACCTGCATCTGCTCAGCACCCCCAGCATCCCGAAAAGAGAGCGCTGCGGCCTGCTGGATGAAGCACTGCGGGATCAGGTCCACCTCTATGTGCTGAACTTTTTGAAGATCCTGTGCGAGAAGGGCACCCTGCGGGAGCTGTCCGGCTGTGCACGGGCTTACCGTGTGCGCTACAATCAGGCACACGGCATTCTGGAAGCAACGGCGACCACTGCAGTGGCAATGACGGAGCAGCAGGCAAAGAGCCTGCACGAAAAGCTGGAAAAGCTCACCGGCAAGACCATCGACCTGAAAACAAAGGTCGATCCGGCAGTGCTGGGCGGCATCCGGCTGGATATTGAAGGCACCGAGCTGGACGGCACGGTGCAGAACCGTCTGTCCGCCCTGCGCAGGGATATTGCTTCCGTGACACTGTGATCGAATTTCCACCCGAAAGATTTTTAAGAATTGAGTGGTGAACAAACAAAGATGCAACTGAAACCTGAAGAGATCTCCAAGATCATCCGTGCGCAGATCAAGCATTACGAAAATGCCATCGAGCAGAGCGAGACCGGCACGGTCATTATGGTGGGCGACGGAATCGCCCGCGCCAGTGGTCTGGAAAAGTGCATGGCAGGTGAGCTGCTTCAGTTTGATAACGGCGAATACGGCATGGCCCAGAATCTGGAGGAGAACACCGTCTCCATCGTTCTGCTGGGCTCCGACGTCGGCATCAAGGAAGGCAGCACTGTCAAGCGCACCGGCAAGGTGGTGTCCGTGCCGGTGGGCGAAGCTATGATCGGCCGCGTGGTCAACGCGCTGGGCCAGCCCATCGACGGCGCAGGCCCCATCGAGACCACCGAGTTCCGCGCCATTGAAAGCCGCGCTCCCGGCATCATCGACCGTCAGCCAGTCAAGGAGCCGCTGCAGACCGGCATCAAGGCCATCGACTCCATGATCCCCATTGGCCGCGGCCAGCGCGAGCTGATCATCGGCGACCGCCAGACCGGCAAGACCACCATCGCCTCCGATACCATCATCAACCAGAAGGGCAAGGACGTCATCTGCATTTACGTTGCCATCGGTCAGAAGCGCTCTACCGTGGCAAACCTTGTGCAGAGCCTGACCGAGGCCGACGCTATGGGCTACACCATCGTGGTGTCCGCAACGGCATCCGAGCTTTCGCCCCTGCAGTATATCGCACCCTACTCCGGCTGTGCCATGGGCGAATATTTCATGCATCAGGGCAAGCATGTCCTCATCATCTACGACGATCTGTCCAAGCACGCCGTGGCCTACCGTGCACTGTCGCTGCTGATCCGCCGTCCCCCGGGACGTGAGGCCTACCCCGGCGACGTGTTCTATCTGCACTCCCGTCTGCTGGAACGCGCGGCCAAGCTCTCCAATGAGCTGGGCGGCGGCAGCCTGACGGCTCTGCCCATCATCGAGACGCAGGCGGGCGATGTTTCCGCCTACATCCCCACGAATGTCATTTCCATCACCGATGGTCAGATCTTCCTGGAGACGGAGCTGTTCCACTCCGGTGTCATGCCGGCAGTCAACCCCGGCATCTCGGTGTCCCGTGTGGGCGGCAATGCCCAGATCAAGGCCATGAAGAAGGTCGCCGGCACTCTGAAGCTGATCTACTCCCAGTACCGCGAGCTGCAGAGCTTTGCACAGTTCGGTTCCGATCTGGATGCCGACACCAAGGCCCGCCTTGCACAAGGTGAGCGCATCGTGGAAGTGCTCAAGCAGAACCGTTCCGCTCCCGTGCCTGTGGAAAAGCAGGTGGCCATCCTGTATGCGACCATTCACGATCACCTTGTGAAGGTCAAGGTGCCGGACGTGGCCGAGTATGAGAAGGGCCTGTACGAATATCTGGACAACAATGCTGCGGGTGCCGCCGTCATGGAGACCATCCGCACCACCGGCAATCTGGATAAGGACACTGAGGAGCAGCTTAAGAGCGTGCTCACGGCCTACACCGAAAGCTTCGTCAAAGCGCACTAAGGAAGGAGGCGTAACGCATGGCTGGTTCCATGAAGGACATCAAGCTGCGCATCAAAAGCGTAGAGAGCACCATGCAGATCACCAAGGCAATGGAACTGGTGGCTTCCTCCAAAATGCGCCGCGCCAAGGAACGGGTGGAGCACAGCCGCCCCTACTTTGAAACGCTGCATGAGACTTTGACCAAGATCGCCGCGGCCGACCCCCGCGCCCGCAACCCCTACCTGCGCCGTGACAAAGTGAAGCGCACCCTGCTCATCGTCATTGCAGGCGACCGCGGCCTTGCCGGTGGATACAATTCCAACGTGCTCAAGCAGGCCGGGGCCGAAGAAGGCGAAGTGCTGGTGCTGCCCATCGGCAAGCGCTCGGCAGAGTATTTCGTCCATCACGAGGTGCCCCTGTTCACACAGGAGGTGCTGCTGGCGGCAGATGTCTCGGTGGGCGAGTGCTTCCAGCTGTCCCGCCAGATCACGGAAGGATATCTCAAGGGCGAGTACGATGCGGTAAAGATCTGCTACACCCGGTTCGATTCCATGATGACCCAGACTGCAGCCACCATGGAGGTGCTGCCGCTGTCCATCGAACCTACCGAGCAGCAGAAGGCGGATGCCCGCCGCAGCCAGATCCTGTACAAGCCCAGCAGCGAGGAAGTATTCAGCGCGATCATCCCGGAGTATGTGGCAGGCATCGTCTACGGTGCCGTGTGTGAGAGCGTAGCAAGTGAGCTTGCCGCCCGCCGCACTGCCATGGATGCCGCCACTAAGAACGCCGGTGAGATGATCGACCATTTGAACCTGTATTATAACCGTGCCCGTCAGGCTGCCATCACGCAGGAGATCACCGAGATCGTGGCCGGCGCGGAGATTTAAAACCTATCAAAAAGGAGTTGTAGCCTATGTCCGAAAAACATATCGGCAAGGTGCTCCAGGTCATCGGCCCGGTGCTGGACATCCAGTTTGAGGATGGCCAGCTGCCGGAGCTGCTCAACGCCATCGAGATCGACAACCACGGCGAAAAGCTGGTGGTCGAGGTGGCACAGCACACCGGCGATAACGTGGTGCGCTGCATTGCAATGAACAGCACCGATGGTCTGGTGCGCGGCACCGAAGCCGTGGATACCGGCGAACCCATCAAAGTGCCCGTGGGCGACCAGTGTCTGGGCCGCGTGTTCAACCTGCTGGGTGAGCCCGTGGACAACAAGCCCGCCCCGGCCCCGGAGGCCTACTGGCCCATTCACCGCCCTGCTCCCAGCTACGAGGAGCAGCAGTCCACCACCGAGATCCTGGAGACCGGCATCAAGGTCGTGGACCTGATCTGCCCCTACGCAAAGGGCGGCAAGATCGGTCTGTTCGGCGGTGCAGGCGTCGGCAAGACGGTCCTGATCCAGGAGCTGATCTATAACATCGCCACCGAGCACAACGGCTACTCGGTGTTCACCGGCGTTGGCGAGCGCACCCGTGAGGGCAACGACCTGTACGGCGAAATGACCGAGAGCGGCGTTATCAACAAGACTGCGCTGGTCTATGGCCAGATGAACGAACCCCCGGGAGCCCGTATGCGCGTGGCACTGTCCGGCCTGACCATGGCGGAGTATTTCCGCGATGTGAAGAATCAGGATGTGCTGCTCTTCATCGATAACATCTTCCGCTTCACGCAGGCAGGCTCTGAGGTGTCCGCACTGCTGGGCCGTATGCCCTCTGCCGTCGGCTACCAGCCCACGCTGGCTACCGAGATGGGTGCTCTGCAGGAGCGCATCACCTCCACCCGCAAGGGTTCCATCACCTCGGTGCAGGCCGTCTATGTGCCCGCCGATGACCTGACCGACCCGGCCCCTGCCACCACCTTTACCCATCTGGATGCCACCACGGTCCTGAGCCGTGATATCGCTTCGCAGGGCATCTACCCCGCTGTGGATCCGCTGGATTCCACCAGCCGCATCCTCAGCCCGGAGGTCGTGGGTCAGGAGCACTACGAGATCGCCCGCGCCGTCCAGAAGGTGCTGCAGCGCTACAAGGAGCTGCAGGACATCATTGCCATCATGGGCATGGACGAGCTGAGCGAGGAAGACAAGCGCACGGTCAGCCGCGCCCGCAAGGTGCAGCGCTTCCTGAGCCAGAGCTTCCACGTGGCAGAGCAGTTCACCGGTATGCCCGGCCAGTATGTGCCGCTCAAGGAGACCCTGCGCGGCTTCAAGATGATCCTGAACGGCGAGTGCGACGAGCTGCCCGAGAGCGCATTCCTGTTCGCGGGCACCATCGATGACGTGTTCGCAAAAGCGAAGAAAGGGTAAACCATGACGACCTTTCATCTGACGGTGGTCACGCCGGACGGCTGCGCCTTTGACGGGCAGGCCGAGCGCATCGTCTGCCGCGCCATTGACGGCGATCTGGCCATCCTTGCCAAACACGGGGATTACTGCACCGCGCTGGGCATGGGCGAAGCCCATATCGTGGATGCCGAGGGCCAGCGCCGCCGCGCCGCCTGCATGGGCGGGCTGCTGAGCGTGCTGGATGGCGAAGTGCGTCTGGTCGCCACCACATGGGAGTGGGCCGAGGAGATCGATCAGGCCCGCGCTGAGGCTTCCAAGAAGCGCGCGGAGGAGATCCTTGCGCAGAAGAACCTCGACCAGAAGGACTACGAGCTGGCTCAGGCGCGTCTCAAGCGCGCACTGGTGCGTACCTCTATCCACTGAGATAAGAAAAAGGAGCCATTGCACAAACTGTGCGGTGGCTCCTTTTGCGTGCAAAAATAAAGTAGAAATTTACACCATGTTTGCCTTTTCGATCAGGCTGCGGATGTGGTGCGCCAGCATTTCAATGGCGGTGGTGTTCTCGCCGCCGTTGGGCACGATGATATCCGCATTGCGCTTGCTGGGTTCCACAAAGGCCTCGTGCATAGGCTTAACGGTGGTCAGGTACTGCTCGATCACGCTGTCCAGACTGCGGCCGCGCTCCTTCACGTCGCGTACCAGACGGCGCAGGATGCGCTCGTCGGCATCGGTATCCACAAAGATCTTGTAGTCGAACAGGGCGCACAGCTCCGGCTCCACAAAGGGCAGGATGCCTTCCACGATCAGCACCGGTGCGGGCTCGATGTGCTGCACCTTGTCGCTGCGGTTGTGGTTGGAGTAGTCATACACCGGGCAGTCGATGGCGCGGCCTGCCTTCAGCTCCTGCAGATGGTAGATCAGTAAAGCGTTGTCAAAAGCGTCCGGGTGGTCGTAGTTCAGCTTGCAGCGCTCCTCAAAGGGCAGCTCGTCGTGGCGCTTGTAATAGCTGTCGTGGGAGATCAGGCGCACTTCATCCTCGCCAAAACGCTCCTTCAGCCGCAGAGCAAGGATGGTCTTGCCGCTGCCGGAGCCGCCTGCAATGCCAATGATCAGATTATTCATAGGGGTCCCTCCTGCATCATCCTGCCGTTTGGGGTGGAAAAAATGGCAGGAATGGATTATAATAGGTGCAAAGCTGCCTGTCCGGGACACAGCGCCGGGCGGGCTTGTTCCTGTACATCATAACACAAACCGGCACATTTTTACAGTCCCAGGGCTGCAAATGTGTGAGATAAGGGAAAATGCCATGCAGAAAAAACAATTTCAGCAAAATATGAAGGACAAGGTCCGGGTGTTTGAGGATGGCGGCATCCGCCTGCTCAAACGGGGACAGAAGGGCGTGGTACACGCTATTTTCAGCTGTTTTGGCCTAGTGCTGGTTCTGCTGCTTTTACAGGCGTTCGCGCTGTTCAGCCTGCTGCAGTGGTTCGGCGGGCTGCTGCCGCATTATTTTGGCGGCACCCTGCTGGTAACAGCGGCAATGATGGTCTATCTGCTCAATCAGGACATGGACAACAACGTGCGCATTACATGGCTGGTGGTCACAGCGCTGATGCCGGTGCTGGGCGTGCCGCTGTTCTGGTACACCAAAAGTGATGTGGGCCACAATGCCCTGAAGCGCCGCCTGCTGGATCTGGAGGGCCAGACCCGCGCCCAGCTGCCGCAGAATGAGCAGACCGTGGAGCTTTTGCAGGAGCAGGCACCCGAAGCGATGCCGCTGGCACGGTATCTGCGGGGCAAGGGAGGCGGCTTTCCGGTCTATGCCGACACGGTGGCCACCTACTTCAACGGCGGCGAAGCTATGTTCGATGAAATGCTGCGCCAGCTGGAAACGGCAAAAAAATACATCTTTCTGGAATATTTCATCGTGGATGAAGGCCTGATGTGGGGCCGCATTCTGGAAGTGCTGGCCCGCAAGGCGGCGCAGGGGGTGGATGTGCGGGTGATGTATGACGGCACCTGCGAGTTCTCCACCCTGCCGCGGGATTACCCCAGCCGGCTGGAAGCGCTGGGCATCCAGTGCAAGGTGTTCTCGCCGGTCACGCCCTTCGTTTCCACTCACTACAACTACCGCGACCACCGCAAAATTCTGGTCATTGATGGCCAGGTGGGCTTTACCGGCGGCGTGAATCTGGCAGATGAGTACATCAACCACATAGAAAAGTATGGCCGCTGGAAGGACTCGGCCCTGATGCTGGAAGGCGAAGGTGTGCGCTCCATGACGGCGCTGTTCCTGCAGATGTGGTGCATCCTGCGTCAGCCGGAGTTTGAGCAGTTCCTGTCCGATCCCATCCCGGCGGCAGCAAACGCCAAGGGCTTTGTGGTGCCCTACGGAGACTGCCCGCTGGACGGTGAGCGGGTGGGCGAAATGGTGTACATGGATATGCTCAACCGCGCCCGGAAGTATGTGCACATCATCACGCCGTATCTGATTTTAGACGGCGAGCTGGAAACAGCCCTGCGATTTGCGGCAGAGCGCGGTGTGGATGTGCACCTGATCCTGCCCGGCAAGCCGGATAAGTGGTTCGTTTATGCACTGGCCAAGACCCACTACAAGGCGCTGATTTCTTCGGGTGTGAAGATCAGCGAGTGGCAGCCCGGCTTTACCCATGCGAAGATCGTGATCGCCGACGGCGTAGAAGCTGTGGCGGGCACCATCAATCTGGACTACCGCAGCCTGTACCATCACTTTGAAAACGCGGTCTGGATGCGCGGCACCGACTGCATTGCCAACATGGAAGCGGATTTTCAGGATACGCTCACCCGGTGCCGCAGGGTGGAGCAGACGAAAGAAAGCATCTGGCAGGGCAAAAAGCTGCTGCATCTGGCGGGCATCCTGCTCAAGTTTATTGCGCCGCTGGTGTGAAAGACTCCTTCCGTCATGGCTGCGTAAGCAGACAGGAGAAGCTCTGAATACAAAAAGGCCCGCTGCCTTTCGACAGCGGGCCTTTTGTTACCGATTTAAATAAAAATCAGCGCTTAGTTCTGCTTCATGCGAGCGAAGCAGTCAGAGCAGTAGACCGGACGGTCCTCACGGGGCTGGAAGGGGACCTTGCAAGCCTTGCCGCAAGCTGCGCAGACAGCATCGAACATCTGACGCTCACCGCTGTTGCTGCGTGCGCCGCCGTTCTTGCGGGCGTCACGGCAGGGCTTGCAGCGCTGGGGCTGATTCTCGAAGCCGCGAGATGCGTAGAACTCCTGCTCACCAGCAGTCCAAACAAATTCCTTACCGCAGTCCTTGCAGACCAGAGTCTTGTCTTCAAACATAGTAGTATCTCCTCTTTAGTTAGTTCTTGCCCACGGAAGGATTGTAACCATACCTTTGGTTTTGGGACCATCGCGCTGATCAGTAAGCTTACCAGGGGCTTGAATGAATGGACGTCCTCCAATTGAGGACTTTTCTATTGTACCGTTCTTTTTGAAATTTGTCAACCAAAAAACAACCATTCGCCTTGCTATTTGTATAGATAGCACAATCCGACAGGGCTGATTTGGGTAAAATAACTGCCGGAAGATGAAAAAGGGGCTGCCGCACATTCCGTGCAGCAGCCCCTGCAAAGCCCTTTGGAAAACGGTTACTTCTCGACGACTTCCTTGGTGTCGCGGGCGATCATCAGCTCCTCGTCGGTAGCAATGACCAGAGTGCGCACCTTTGCGCCCCAGGCAGTGATCTCGCACACATCGCCCACGGGGTGCTTGTTCTTCTCGGTATCGATGCGGATGCCCAGCCAATCCATGTGGTGGCAGACCTTTGCACGGGCAATTGCGTCGTGCTCGCCGATGCCGCCGGTGAAGACGATGGCATCCACGCCGCCCATTGCAGCGATGTAAGCGCCAACGGTCTTCTTGATCTGATAGTTCAGCATATCAGAGGCCAGGATAGCACGCTTGTTGCCAGCCTCAGCAGCCTCCTCCACATCACGCTTGTCGCTGGAGACACCGGAGATGCCCAGCAGGCCGGACTTCTTGTTCAGGATCTCGTCCAGCTCGTGGCCGGTGATGTTCAGGGTGTACTTCAGGTAGTTGACCACAGAGGGGTCCAGGTCGCCGCAGCGGGTGCCCATCATCAGGCCGGCCAGCGGGGTCATGCCCATGGAGGTGTCCACGACCTTGCCCTGATCCACAGCGGCAATGGAGGAACCGTTGCCCAGATGGCAGGTGATCAGCTTCAGGCGCTCAATGGGCTCTTCCAGATACTCGGCAGCCTTGTGCGCAACGTACTTGTGGCTGGTGCCGTGGAAGCCGTAGCGGCGCACGCCGTACTTCTCATAGTACTCATACGGAATGGCGTACATATAAGCCTTCGGAGGCATGGTGCTGTGGAAAGCGGTATCGAACACAGCCACCATGGGGATGTTGCCGAACACCTTGCGTGCGGCCTCGATGCCCAGAATGCCGGCGGGGTTGTGCAGGGGAGCCAGAGGGCTCAGCTCGCGGATGGTCTCGATGACCTCGTCGGTGATCAGGCAGCTCTCCTTGAACTTCTCGCCGCCGTGCACGACACGGTGACCGATGGCATCGATCTCGCTCACGTCGTTGATGCACTTGCCTTCGCCGGTGGTCATCTTCTTCACGACCTCGGCAAATGCCTCGGTGTGGGTGGGGAAGATGGCGGGCGTGGTGGCCTTGTGGCCGTTTGCCTCATGGGTGATCATGCTGCTTTCCATGCCAATGCGCTCGCACAGGCCCTTGCACAGCACCTTCTCGCCGTCCATATCGATCAGCTGATACTTCAGGGAAGAAGAGCCGCAGTTAATAACCAGAACCTTCATCTGTGTTGCCTCCTGTATGTTTTTGGTCTGCCCTCTTTTTAAACCTGAGGACAGAATTTTACAGATTCCTGTGTTTATTATATAATAGGGTGGGCGGCTTTTCAAGCCGCAACCCGGGCAAAGCGGTAAAGCTTGTGTACAAGGTTTTTGTACATCCTGCCCACAAATGCGCAAAACCACTGCAGTTTTCTGTATATACGATATAAATTTAACAATCTTTCCGAGGGCGCAGCAGCCCTGCAGAGGAGCTCATCTATGAAATTTGCCGGTATCATTGCAGAGTACGACCCCTTTCACAACGGCCATGCATGGCAGCTGGCGCAGGCAAAAGCGCTGGGAGCACAGCATGTGGCGGTGGCCATGAGCTGCGGGCTGACCCAGCGCGGCGCACTGCCGCTGCTGCCGGAAACGGTGCGGGTGCAGGCCGCCCTGCAGTGCGGGGCAGATCTGATATTTGCGCTGCCTGCGCCCTGTGCCTGTGCGGGGGCAGAGGCTTTTGCCCGGGCGGGGGTGCGCATCCTTGCCGCCGCCGGGTGCGATGCGCTGGTGTTCGGGGCAGAGACGCCGGACGCAGCCCTGCTGATGGAAGCTGCCCGGGTGCTGTGCAGCGCAGCCTACCGCACCGAGCTGAAACGCCAGCTTGCAGCCGGTGCCCGCAGCTTTGCGGCGGCACGGCAAGCGGCGGTGGAAACGCTTTGCCCGGGCACGGCACTGGCCGCGCTGCTGGATAAGCCCAACAACAATCTGGCAGTGGAATACTGCAAGGCCATTCTGGAACAGGAGGCACCCATGACCCCGGTGCCGCTGCCCCGCATGGGGGCGGGCCACGGGCAGGCTCTTGCCGAAAGCGGCCACGCACAGTTTGCCAGCGCCAGCGCGCTGCGTGCCCTCTGGGCAGAGCAGGGCGCGGATGCGCTGACTCCTTATGTGCCGGAAAAAGCACTGGAGCTGTATAAAAAAGCGGAAATCGACGGAATGTATACCGACTATGCCGCCGCGGGCCGGTGTGAGCTGGCTCTGCTGCGGGCGGCCTGTGCACGACCGGAACCTTTTGCCGCAGTGCGGGGCGTTTCCGAGGGGTTGGACCACCGGCTGAAAAACGCCGTGCGCAGCTGCACCGGCCTGCCCCAGCTGCTGGACGCGCTGACCACTGTGCGTTACCCCCGGGCGCGGATGCGCCGTCTTGCCATGGATGCGGCACTGGGCTATGCGGCGGAGACCGTGCCTGCCCTGCCGCCCTATCTGCATTTGCTGGGGGCAAGGCGGGAAGCACTTCCGCTGCTGAAGCATGCATCCCTGCCGCTGAGCCACTCACTGGCAAAGCTGGAAAAAGAAAACGATGCCTGCGCCCGCATGGCGGCGGCACAGGCAGGAGCCAGCGATTTTGGCGCACTGTGCCGCCGGGTGCCCGGGCCGATGGGGGGAGTATATCGTCAAAAAATTATCTTTTTGACGAATTGACAAAAAATAATCGAAAAAAATTTATGCAGAAACACTTGTGTCCGGACGGTTTGTGGTGTATGATTAAAGCAATGCAATGTTGGATACAACAAATGAGAATGGAATCAGAAAACCGCACGCAATAAGGAGGAAACTTCATGGCACTTCACGTTCTAGACGAAGCCAACCGCTGTCTGGGCTGCAAAAAGCCGCTGTGCCAGCAGGGCTGCCCCATCCACACCAACATCCCGGAGGTCATTCGGCTGCTCAAGGCAAACCAGATGGACGAAGCTGGCAGGATGCTGTTTGAGAATAACCCGCTGACCACCGTTTGTGCGTTGGTGTGCAACCACGAGAACCAGTGCGAGGGCCACTGCGTGCGCAACCGGATGCCCAGCCACGACCCGGTGCACTTCTCCATTATTGAGGACTACATTTCCACGACCTACGCCAACAAAATGACCGCCGGCCCTGCCCCCAAAAACGGCATGAAGGCGGCAGTCGTTGGCTCCGGCCCGGCGGGCCTGACCATTGCGGTGCTGCTGGCACGCTGGGGCTACGATGTGACCATCTTTGATGCCCGCGATAAAATTGGCGGTGTCATGCGCTACGGCATCCCCAACTATCGCCTGCCGGACAGCGTGCTGGACGATTTCCAGTACCGCCATCTGGAGCTGAAGGGCATCAAGGTGCGGCCCAACACCACCATCGGCAAGACCATCACCATCGATGATCTGTTCCGCGACGGCTACAAGAGCGTGTTCATCGGTGCCGGTCTGTGGAAGGCCAACGCCATGCATATCAAGGGTGAGACGCTGGGAAATGTAGCTTTTGGCATCGACTATCTGGCAAACTCCAAGGCGTTCCGTCTGGGCGAGGATGTGGCAGTGATCGGCGTGGGCAACTCTGCCATGGATTGCGCCCGCACCGCCATCCGCAACGGTGCCCGCCACGTCACCTGCTATGCCCGCCGCGACGAGAGCTGCATCAGTGCTTCCGAGTACGAGGTGAGCTATGCAAAGCTGGAGGGCGTGGGCTTCCGCTTCTGCAAAGCACCGGTGGAGATCCGGGAGAACGGCCTGATCTGCCGCGATACCGTCAAGGGCGAGGACGGTAAATTTACGCAGGTGGAGGGCAGCGAGACCTTCTATCCCCACACCGGCGTCATCGTGTCGGTCAGCCAGGGCTCGGAGAGCAACCTCGTCAAGACCACTACCGGCATCGAGACCAACCAGAAGGGCTTGCTCACCGTCAGCGAGGACGGCAGCACCACCCGCGAGGGCGTATTTGCCGGCGGCGATGCCGTGATGGGCGCACGCACCGTGGTGGAGGCGGTGGCTGTGGCCAAGAAGGTGGCCGAGAGCATGGATGCCTACATGAAGAGCCTGCCTGCAGAAGAAGTGGCTGACCCCTATGCCAATATCCCGGTGTTCCAGACCCCCACTTCGGACGTGCTGGCAAAGCAGGAAATCTGACGAAATAAAGACAAACTTGGAAGAAACTGTAAAGCTTCTGCGTCTTTGCCGATCTTTGCCGCTCCGTTTGTTGACGGGGCGGCTTTTGCCTTGTATACTATTCATATACTTGTTTCCGATTTGTACAAACTGGATACAAAACGGTGAAAGGCGGTGGACGCTATCCTGAAAGCATCCCTCCCGAAACTGCGGGAAAAACTATTGGAAGCGCTGCAGGCAGTGCTGCCCATTGCAGCCATCGTGCTGGTGCTCTGTTTTACCATTGCGCCGGTGTCGCCCAGCATCCTGCTGTGCTTTTTGCTGGGTGCCGCCATGATCGTGGTGGGCATCATGTTCTTCACACTGGGCGCGGAGATGAGCATGACCCCCATGGGCGAGCGCGTGGGTGCGGTGATCACCAAAAGCCGGAAGCTGCCGGTGATTTTGGGCATCGGCTTTCTGCTGGGCTTCCTCATCACCATTTCGGAGCCGGACCTGCAGGTGCTGGCCAATCAGGTGCCCTCCATCCCGAACCGCACCCTTATTTTATCGGTGGCGGCGGGCGTGGGCCTGTTTCTGGTGTTTGCCTTCCTGCGTATGCTCATTGGCATCTCGCTGCCAAAGCTGCTGGTGCTGTTCTACGGCATGATCTTTCTTCTGGCGGCGTTTGTGCCCAAGGAATTTCTTGCTGTGGCCTTTGACTCCGGCGGTGTGACCACCGGCCCCATGACTGTGCCCTTTATCATGGCGCTGGGCGTGGGTGTTTCGTCCATCCGCGGCGACCGCCACGCGGCGGACGACAGCTTTGGTCTGGTGGCCATGTGCTCCATCGGCCCCATTCTGGCGGTGCTCATTCTGGGCATCGTGTTCCGCGCATCGGACAGCACCTATATCCCGCCGGTGCTGCCGGAGGTGAGCGACTCGGTGGAGCTGTGGCAGCTGTTCCATGTCAGCCTGCCTACGTATCTGGAAGAGATCGCTGTCTCGCTGCTGCCCATCATCGTGATGTTCGGCATTTTTCAATTTGCGGCTCTGCACATGGACCGCCGGTCGCTGGGCCGCATTGCGGTGGGTCTTGCGTATACCTACGTGGGCCTTGTGCTGTTCCTCACCGGCGCAAATGTGGGCTTTATGCCCGCCGGTAATTATCTGGGTCAGGTGCTGGCCGGGCAGAGCTTCCGCTGGATCATCATTCCCATTGGAATGCTCATCGGTTACTTCATCGTCAAGGCCGAGCCGGCCGTCTATGTGCTGAACAAGCAGGTGGAAGAGGTGACCGACGGTGCCATTTCGGCCAAGGCCATGGGCATGGCACTCTCGGCAGGTGTTTCCATCTCGGTGGGCCTTGCCATGGTGCGGGTGCTCACCGGTATTTCCATTTTGTGGTTCCTCGTGCCGGGCTATGTGTTTGCCATCGGCATCTCCTTTGTGGTGCCAAAGCTCTTCACAGCCATCGCGTTTGACGCGGGCGGTGTGGCTTCCGGCCCCATGACGGCTACCTTCCTGTTGCCGCTGGCACAGGGCGCATGCGTAGCGGTGGGAGGCAACATCGTCACCGACGCTTTCGGCGTGGTGGCCATGGTGGCCATGACACCGCTCATCACGGTGCAGCTGATGGGCCTTGTGGCACAGCTGCGCACCCGCAAGGCCCGGCGGCTGCAGCCTGCGGCCATGGGTGCGGCCTTTGCCGGTCTGCCGGACGATGATATCATTGAACTGTAAGGAGGGTGCGGTATGAGTACATTGTTTTTGCTGGTCACCATCACCGACCGCCGCTCCACCGATGCCTTTCTGCAGCTGTATGAGAGCCACGGCGTGAATGTGAGCCTGCGCACTGTGGGCAGCGGCACCGCCGTGCGGGAAACGCTGGCCACGCTGGGTCTGGAAAAGACCGAGAAGGCGGTGCTGCTGGCGGTGGTGACAGAGGATACATGGAAGGCCGTCCGGACAGATCTGCGCCGCAAAATGCGCATCGACGTGCCGGGCACCGGCATTGCATTCACGGTGCCGCTGAGCAGCATTGGCGGCAGAAGGGCGCTGATGTTCCTCACCCAGCACCAGCCGCTGACATTGAAGGAGGAGAGCACCTTGAAGGATACCCGTTACGAACTGCTGCTGGTAATCGCCAATCAGGGCCACACCGGCACCATTATGGATGCCGCCCGTGCAGCAGGTGCCGGCGGCGGCACGGTGATCCACGCCAAGGGTACCGGCATGGAAGGCGCAGCCCAGTTCCTTGGCATGGAACTGGTGAACGAAAAGGAGCTGGTGCTCATCGTGGCCCGCACGCCGGAAAAGAACCGCATCATGAAAGCCATCATGGACGGTGCCGGGCCAAAGGCGGGTGCGATCGTGTTCTCGCTGCCGGTGACGGATACCGCCGGTCTGCGTCTGCTGGAGGACGAGGAACCGGTGCAGGAGACCTCTGCGCAGTAAACAACAAAATGTAATTTATTCCGGGATTATTCCGCATTTATGGGCGAAACGCTTGATAAATGCGGATTTTTTCGTTATCATAAAAGAAAGAAATTCAAGAACGAGGGACAAAAGATGATAAAGCTTTCATATGAGCAGCAGATCGCATTCAATTCGCTGTCCATCATCGTGGGCAATGCACTGTATGCGCTCACGGTGGTGCTGTTTCTTGTGCCGTCAGGCCTGATCACCGGCGGTGCCACCGGCATCGCACTGGGCATCAACCGTGCATTGGGACTGCCGGTGTCCGGTGTGCTGTTCGTCATCAACATGACCATGCTTACGGTGGGCTGGGTGCTGCTGGGGCGGCGCTTTGCCATCACCACCATTGCCAGCACCGTGCTCAGCCCCCTGTTTCTGGCTCTGTGGGAGCGGGTGTTCACAGGCTTTGTGCTCACCGATGATCTGGTGCTCAACACCATTTTTGCAGGCCTCGGCGTAGGCGTTTCGCTGGGCATCACCATCCGGGCAGGCGCATCCACCGGCGGCATGGACATCCCTCCGCTGGTGCTGAACAAATATTTCCACATCCCGGTGTCGGCCAGTATGCTGGTGTTCGATATGCTCATCCTCTGCCTGCAGGCGGCGTTCAGCCCGCTGCAGCAGTGTCTGTACGGCATCGTGATGGTGATCGTGTATACGGTGGTGCTGGACAAGGTGCTCATCTTCGGCACTACCCGCACCGAGGTAAAGATCATCAGCCAGCACGCCGATGATATCCGCGAAGCCATCTTCATCCAGCTGGACCGCGGCGTGACCGTGCTGCATGGCGAGGGAGGCTACAGCCACGAGCCGGAGCAGGTGCTGCTGAGCATCGTGAGCAACCGCCAGCTGCCGAAGCTGGAAAAGCTGGCCCATGCCATCGACCCCACCTGCTTTATGATCGTGAGCCATGTGACCGAGGTGAGCGGGCGCGGCTTCTCGCTGGATAAGAATTACCAGTAAACGCTGAAAATCCCAGCAGATACTTGAAAAACAGTACCGGTTTAGGGTATAGTATAGAAGAACGGTAGGTTATGCCGTGATTTTACCCAACAGGAAAGGAAAACCATCATGTTTGATATTTTCAATATGCTCAAGAAGGAAGAACACAAGGACGCAAAGCAGGTGACCCGCGAGACCATCATCGGCGATATCCTGGATATGGACCAGACCACCGCTCCCTACTTCATGGAGATCGGCATGCACTGCCTGGGCTGCCCCGCATCCCGCGGCGAGAGCATCGAGGAGGCCTGTGCTGTTCACGGCGTGGACTGCGATGAGCTGATCGAGAAGCTGAACGAGCATCTGGCCACAAAGAAGGCATAAATTGCTGCCCACACTGGATGCGCGTCTGGCTGCCGCCGCAGAGCTTGTGCGGCCGGGAGAGCCGGTGGCAGACATCGGCTGCGACCACGGCAAGCTGACGGCGGTGCTGGCGGCTTCGGGAAAATACCCGAAGGTGATCGGTGCCGACCTGCGGCCCGGCCCGCTGGCAAAGGCAGAGCAGACGCTGGAACATGCAGGCTGTAAAGACCGCGCTGAGCTTCGGCTTGGCGACGGTCTTTCTGTGCTTACGGAGAACGAAGCAGGCAGCATCGTGCTGGCGGGCGTTTCCGCCCAGACCACTTGGGAAATTTTAGAGAAAGCCCCGTGGGTGTTCACCGTGGGAGGGCCGCGGATCATCATGATCCCAGCCACCCGCCACGACGCGCTGCGCCGCTGGTTGTGGGAGCATGGCTTCTCCTTTGTGGCCGACCGCCCGGTGCAGGCGGCGGGCCGCTGGTACGCGGTGATGGCTGCGGAGTACACCGGCGAGGTGTTGGCCCCCACCTTTGCCGAGTGCCTGTTTGGCAGTACGGGAGAGTGGCCTGGAGGAAAAGGCTACGCCGACTGGCAGAAGGCAAAGCTGCCCCGGATGCGCCTTGGCGTGCCGGATGGCAGCGAACTGGCGCAGGAAATCGATAGTTTATTAGCTGGCTTGCCCTCTCAGGCCGCTTCGCGTCCAGCTCTCCCAAAGGGAGAGCCTTTGGCAAAATGATGAACGCTACATGGAATGCCAAGGCCTCTCACCATGGGAGAGGTGGCATTGCGTAAGCAATGACGGAGAGGGCGAGGATGGTGAAGATATGATAACAGTTAATCAGGTATACGAAGCAATGCAGGCCATCGCGCCGCTGGAGCTGGCGGAACACTGGGATAATCCCGGCCTGCTGGTGGACTGCGGCGGGCAGGTGCACCGGGTGCTGGCAGCACTGGACATCACCCCCGAAGTGGTGGCCGAAGCTGCCGCAAAGCAGTGTGAGATGATCGTGTCCCACCACCCGGTCATTTTTGATCCACTCAAAAAGATCGGCCCGCAGGATGTGCCTTTCCAGCTGGTGCAGGCGGGCATTTCTGCCATCTGTATGCACACCAATCTGGATGCTGCCGAGGGCGGCGTGAACGAAGTGCTGGCAGGCATCTTTGACATGAAGAATATGGAAACCTTTGCCGAGGGCTGCGGCCGTGTGGGAGCCATTGAAGAAATCGCGGTTCCAGAGCTTGCCCGCAAGGCACAGCAGGAGCTTGCTGCGCGCTGCAACGCGCCCGCCGTCGGCCCGGCGGTGCAGGTGAAGTTTGTGGATGCGGGGAAGCCGGTCAAGCGCTTGGCGGTCATCAGCGGTGCGGGCGGAAGCCTGTTTGCAGATGCCATTGCTATGGGCGCGGACTGCCTGCTGACCGGTGAAGCCAACCACCACCATGCCATCGATGCTAAGCGGCTGGGCTTTTCGCTCATTGCGGCGGGCCACTACGCCACCGAATTTCCGGTGACTGCCGCCGTGGCTGCAAAGCTGCGCGCCGCCCTGCCGGAGCTGGAAGTGCTGGTGAGCACTGAAAACCGGGATCCGTATACGTATTTGTAAGGGAAAGCCGCTGCTTTTTCTTGCAGCGATTTTCCGGCTGAGATGAAGATTGCCGCTGCGGCCCCTTCTGTGAAAGAGTAATTCGGCAAAGCCCGCAGGCTTTGCCGAATTACAAATACAAATAAAAATTCTGCTGATTATGGCCAAAGCGAACGCGGCGGCCATTTAAAATCGTTAAATGAGGTAAACACTATGGCACTGGATGCCGCGACACTGGCCCTTACGGCAGCAGAGCTCAAAGCAACGCTGACCGACGCCAAGATCGCAAAACTATTTGAACCCACCCGTGATGAGCTGGTGCTCACCCTGCGTACCCGCACGGATACCTATGCGCTGCTGCTTTCGGCCCGCAGCGGTTCTGCCCGCGTGTGCCTGACCGAAGAAAGCTTTGAAAACCCGGAAACGCCGCCCTCCTTCTGTATGCTGATGCGCAAGCATCTCACCGGCGGCAGGCTGCTGGACGTGCACATGGAGCCGGGCGACCGCATCGTCTATTTTGATTTCCAGTGCACCAACGAGATGGGCGACCTTGTGCGCAACACCCTGTGTGCCGAGCTGATGGGCCGCTACTCCAATCTGGTTCTGGTGCAGAACGGCAAGATCATTGACGCACTCAAGCGGGTGGATTTTGAGGACAGCGATGTGCGCCAGCTGCTGCCGGGCCTGCCCTACACCACGCCGCCCAAGCCTGCAAGACCGGACTTCCTGCTGGTGAGCAGTGCGTCCATCGTGGCAGCAGCCTGTGAACGGGATCTGCCGGTAGCAGATGCCCTCAACAAGACCGTGGCCGGTGTTGGCCCGGTGGTCTGCCGCGAAGCTGCATGGCGTGCCTTTGACGGCGAACATCTGCCCGCCAATGAGCTGACCGAGGAACAGAAGCGCAAGCTTATGGCCGCCATCGACGAGCTGAAGGAAGAGCACGCAACCGGCGGTACGCCCTGCAGCGTCACCGACCCCAGCGGAAAGCCCATCGAGTATACCTTCTTCCGCCCGCAGCAGTACGGCGAAAAATATATAATAAAGGAGTGGCCCTCCTTCAACGCCATGCTGGAGGGCTACTACGCTGAGAAGGACCGCGCGGAACGCCTGCGCACCAAAAGCAAGGAGCTGCACAAGGCGGTGCACAATATGTACGAGCGCGCCGTGCGCAAGCAGGCCGCCCGTCAGGAAGAGCTTGCTGCCAGCGGCAAGAGCGAAAAGCTGCGTCTGTACGGTGAGCTGCTCTCGGCAAACCTCTATCTGGCCCAGAAGGGCATGAAGAGCATCACCGTGCCCAACTGGTACGACGAGGGCAAAGAGGTGACCATCCCGCTGGACCTGCGGTTCACACCCAGCCAGAACGCCCAGAACTTCTTCAAGAACTATAAAAAGAAGCAGACCGCCGCCCGGATGCTGGTGGATCTGCTGGCAGAGGGTGAAAAGGAGATCGCCTATCTGGAAACGGTGCTCTACGAGGTGGAGTCGGCTTCCGGTGAGGCGGCCCTCAACGAGATCCGGGCAGAGCTGAAGAGTCAGGGCTACCTGAAATACTACAAGCAGCGGGATAAGCGCCAGAAGCCTGCAGATTTCCTGCGGTTCACTTCCACCGATGGCTTTGAGATACTGGTAGGCCGCAACAACGCCCAGAACGACAAGCTCACCCTGCACACCGCCCGGGGCAAAGACCTGTGGTTCCATGTTCAGAAGGCCCCCGGCAGCCACGTTGTGGTCATGAGCCGGGGCGAGGAGATCCCGGACACCACCCGGCAGGAAGCCGCCGAGCTGGCAGTCATCTATTCCAGCACCTACAAGGCGGGCACCGGTGCCAAGGTGGCGGTGGACACCACTGAGGTGAAGAACATCTGGAAAGCCAGCGGTGCCAAGCCCGGCATGGTGCTGTACGAGGTGTACACCACCGTCTACATCACGCCCCGGGATGGGCTGGAGGAGCAGCTGAAGAAGAAATGATTTGAACTGCGCGCCGCGCTGCTCTGCGCATCTTCAGCGGAAGAATTGTTTTAAATTTGCCAATCGGGAAAATCTGCGGATTTTCCCGATTGACTTTTTCACGGGTGGGGTCGTAAAGACGACCGGCATCTGCAGCGCCTGCTTCCTGCGGAAGTACGGCGCGAACCCTCTCAGTCATCGCTGCACGATGCCAGCTCCCCCCTCGGGGGAGCTGGCAAAGCCGACAGGCTTTGACTGAGAGGGCGAGGACGGTAGTGCTCCGGCGCTGCTTTTTATTATATATGTATAAAAGCGGCAGAACAGCCCATACTAAGCACTGCGCAGCGGGCGCGGCAGAGTTTTCCACCGGAAGAAAAGCCTGCGGATTGTGCATCTTGCACAGAAAATGCGCTCTTTGACAAAACGGAGAAAATAAAAAAGAAAATTCGTTCTTTTTTCTAAAAAACACTTGCCAAATGCACGAAGGTGTGATAGAATAATTCTCGGCTGCAAAGGGCTTGTGCGATACAAGTCGTGCAGGCCAGCGATATGCGTAGATGCGGGAGGTTGTCATCCGGCGATAGCTGCGATGGGTTATTTCCGCGGAGTATGTCCGATCTTAGAACCGGGCGAAAGAATTACTGACAGCGATGGAATACGTTCCCTCGGCAGAGAAGTTACTCCTCTGCGAAACGGGCGGAACCAATGTTCGGATTTGATTTGCTAATATGTTTCCGGGAGAACTGCCATGCGGTTCACCGGTTTTTATAGTGCCAAATCGAGGAACACCCGGAACTGTGTAGAGCAATTTATCGGCTCGCCTAGGGCAAAATCAATTTTTTCAGGAGGCGTAAGCAATGGCAGTCAAAGAGAAAATCAGAATCCGTCTGCAGAGCTATGATGCTCAGCTGATCGATGCCGCAGCAGAGAAGATCGTGGAGACCGCAAAGCACACCGGTGCACGCGTGTCCGGCCCCATCCCCCTGCCCACCGATCGTGAGATCGTTACCGTTCTGCGCGCTACCCACAAGTACAAGGATAGCCGCGAGCAGTTCGAGAGCCGCACTCATAAGCGTCTGATCGACATTCTGAAGCCGTCCAACAAGACGGTCGAGGCTCTGATGAGCCTCCAGCTCCCCGCTGGCGTGGACATCGAGATCAAGCTGTAAAAGACACTCGATCAAATTCGATGCCCTCGTTTCCCGAGGGGTCATGTTGGCAGTGACGTGCGCTGCCAACCAATAACCTTTACAGGAGGAAAAGAAAATGGTTAAAGGCATTATCGGCAAGAAAGTCGGTATGACCCAGCTGTTCGACGCGAACGGCAAGGTCGTTCCCGTCACCGTCATCGAGGCTGGTCCCTGCACCGTCGTGCAGAAGAAGACCGTCGAGAGCGATGGCTACCAGGCTGTTCAGCTGGGCTTCGGCGAGGTTTCCGCCAAGAAGGTCAACAAGGCAGCTGCAGGCCACTTCAAGAAGGCAAACGTTGCCCCCAAGAAGACTCTGCGCGAGTTCCGTCTGGAAGATGTTTCCGCAATGAACGTTGGCGACGTGCTGAAGGCTGATGTCTTCGCAGAGGGCGACAAGGTGGACGTTGTGGGCGTTTCCAAGGGCAAGGGCTACCAGGGCGTTATCAAGCGCTACGGTCAGCACCGTCTGCGTGAGAGCCACGGCACCGGTCCTGTTGCTCGTCATGCAGGTTCTAACGGTTCCACTTCTACCCCTGCTCGCGTGTTCCCCGGCAAGCGCCTGCCCGGCCACATGGGCTTTGTGCGCGTCACCGTGCAGAACCTGACTGTTGTCAAGGTTGACACCGAGAACAATCTGATCGCTGTCAAGGGTGCGGTCCCCGGTTCCAAGGGCACCATCATCACTCTGGCCAACAGCGTGAAGGCGTAAGGAGGAAAGCTACAATGGCAAAGTTTAACGTAGTCGATATGAACGGTCAGCATGTTAGCGAGATCGAGCTTTCCGACGCCGTGTTCGGTATCACCCCGAACGAGAAGGCTGTCCACATTGCTGTGGTGAACTTCCTGGCCAACCAGCGTCAGGGCACCCAGAACACCAAGATCCGCATGGAAGTTTCCGGCGGCGGCAAGAAGCCCTGGCGTCAGAAGGGCACCGGCCACGCTCGTCAGGGCTCCATCCGTGCACCGCAGTGGACTCACGGCGGCGTCGCTCTGGGCCCCAAGCCCCGCAGCTACAACTACCACATCAACAACAAGGTCAAGCGCCTGGCTCTGCTGAGCGTTCTGTCCGACAAGGCTGCCAATGGCAACATGGTCGTTGTTGACAAGTTCGCTTGCGATGAGTACAAGACCAAGACCGTGGTTGCAATGCTGAACGCTGTTGGCGCCGGCAAGAAGAACCTGCTGGTCAACGAGACTGTCGATGCAAAGTTCGTCAAGAGCGCTGGCAACATTGCCGGTGTGAAGACCACCTTCGCAGGCAGCGTGAACACCTACGATGTGCTGAACGCCGACAAGCTGATCATCAGCGTCGACGCAGCTAAGAAGCTCGAGGAGGTGCTTGGCTAATGAAAACCGCACATGATATCATCCTGAAGCCGGTCATTACCGAGAACTCCATGGCTGGCATCGCTGACAAGAAGTACACCTTCAAGGTCGCTACCGATGCTACCAAGGTCGAGATCGCTCAGGCCGTTGAGGTCCTGTTCCCGGGCGCTAAGGTCGCAAAGGTCAACACCATCTCTGTGCGCGGCCGTTTCCGCCGCCAGGGCATGCACGCCGGTTACACCGCTGCATCCAAGAAGGCTATCGTGACCCTGACCAAGGACTCCAAGGAGATCGAGTTCTTCAACAGCATGGTCTAAGCCGAACCCGCCGAGGGTTCCTCTATGGGGATATGACCCCGATAATAATTCATAAGATAAACAAAGGAGAATAGCACTATGGCTATCAAGAAGTATGGCCCCACTACTCCGGGCCGCCGCGGCATGACCGTCACGGATTACAGCGTCCTGTCTAAGGTCGCTCCCGAGCGCAGCCTGCTGGAGCCCATGAAGAAGCACAGCGGCCGCAACAACACCGGTCGCATCACCGTCCGTCATCAGGGCGGCGGCAACCGCACCAAGTATCGTGTCATCGACTTCAAGCGTCAGAAGACCGATATGCCCGCTACCGTCAAGACTCTCGAGTACGATCCGAACCGCAGCGCATTCATCGCTCTGGTCGAGTACACCGATGGCGTCAAGAGCTACATCATTGCTCCCGATGGCCTGAAGGTGGGCGATGTGGTCGTCAGCAGCAAGTCTGCCGATATCAAGCCCGGCAACTGCCTGCCCTTCGAGAACATCCCCGTCGGTACCATCATCCACAACATCGAGCTGTATCCCGGCCGCGGCGCTCAGCTGGTTCGTTCCGCTGGCAACATGGCTCAGCTGATGGCTAAGGAGAATGGCTACGCTCTGGTTCGTCTGCCCTCCGGTGAGATGCGCAACGTGCCCGTGAACTGCACCGCAGTCATCGGTCAGGTTTCCAACATCGACCACGAGAACGTCAACCTGGGCAAGGCTGGCCGCAAGCGCCACATGGGCGTGCGTCCCGGCAGCCGTGGTACCGTCATGAACCCCTGCGACCATCCCCACGGTGGTGGCGAGGGCCGCGCACCTGTTGGTCACTCCGGTCCTATGACTCCCTGGGGCAAGCCCGCTCTGGGTCTCAAGACTCGCAAGCATCATAAGCGCTCCGATAAGCTGATCGTGAAGCGTGCAGGTAAGTAAGAGAGGAGTTTAAGACAATGGGTAGAAGCATTAAAAAAGGACCTTTCGTCCAGGCTGCTCTTATGAAGCACGTTGAAGCGATGAACGCTTCCGGCAAGAAGCAGGTCATCAAGACCTGGAGCCGCGCCTCCACGATCTTCCCCGAATTCGTTGGTCACACCTTTGCCGTCCACGACGGCCGCAAGCATGTGCCTGTGTATGTGACTGAGGACATGGTTGGCCACAAGCTGGGTGAGTTCGTTCCCACCCGTACCTTCAAGGGCCACACTGGTAATTCTAAGTAATAGAGGGAGGAACACAACATGGAAGCTCGGGCAATTCTTCGTTATGCCCGCATTAGTCCTCGTAAGGTGTCTATCGTTATGGACCTGATCCGTAACAAGCCCCTGGACGAAGCGCTGGCAATCCTGCAGTACACCCCGAAGGCAGCTTGTGAGCCCCTTCTGAAGCTGGTGAAGTCTGCAGCCGCTAATGCGGAAAACAACTTCAATATGGACAAGAACAACCTCTACGTCGCCGAGTGCTACGTCTGCCCCGGCCCGACGCTGAAGCGCATGATGCCTCGTGCACAGGGCCGCGGCTACCGCATCCTGAAGCGCACCAGCCACATGACCGTTGTTCTGAAAGAGAAAGAGTAAGGAGGGAAAACAATGGGCCAGAAAGTAAATCCGCACGGCATTCGTGTCGGCGTTATTAAAGACTGGGACAGCCGCTGGTTTGCCTCCAAGAAGGATTTCAGCGATAACCTCGTCGAGGACCACAAGATCCGCACTGAGCTGAAGGCTCAGCTGAAGGATGCTGGTGTGCCCAAGATCGAGATCGAGCGTACTGTGGACCCGTCCACTTCCGCTCCTCGCGTAACTGTCAACATCTACTGCGCTAAGCCCGGCATGGTCATCGGCAAGGGCGGCGAAGAGCGCGTTGCTCTGCAGAACAAGCTGACCAAGGAGTATGGCAAGACTGTCATCGTCAACGTCATCGAGGTCAAGAGCGCTGCTACCAACGCTCAGCTGGTCGCTGAGGATATCGCTCGTCAGCTGGAGAACCGCGTGACCTTCCGCCGTGCCATGAAGCAGTGCATGCGCAATGCCATGAGCCCCCGCGATCGCGCAACCGTTCCCGCAAAGGGCATCAAGGCAATGTGCTCCGGCCGTCTGGGCGGCGCTGATATCGCTCGTACTGAGAGCTATCACGAGGGCACCATCCCCCTGCAGACCCTGCGTGCTGACATTGACTACGGCTTTGCAGAGGCTGCTACCACCTACGGCCGCATCGGTGTCAAGGTGTGGGTCTACAAGGGCGAAGTCCTGAAGAGCGCTAAGACCGCTCAGAAGAAGGAAGGAGGCAACAAGTAATGTTACTGCCTAAGCGTGTTAAGTATCGCCGCGTCCAGCGCGGCCGCATGACCGGCAAGGCTACCCGCGGCAACGTGGTGTGCCAGGGCCAGTACGGCCTTGTTGCTCTGGAGCCGGCATGGATCTCTTCCACCCAGATCGAGGCTGCTCGTGTTGCCATGACTCGTTACATCAAGCGTGGCGGCAAGGTGTGGATCAAGATCTTCCCCGATAAGCCCGTGACTGAAAAGCCCGCTGAGACCCGCATGGGTTCCGGTAAAGGCTCTCCCGAATACTGGGTCGCTGTTGTGAAGCCCGGCCGCGTTCTGTTCGAGCTGGCAGATGTCGATGAGACCACTGCCCGTGAGGCTCTGCGTCTGGCTATGCACAAGCTGCCCATCAAGTGCAAATTTGTTGTCCGTGAGGACTCCGTGAAGGAGGATGGCACCAATGAAGGCTAATGAACTCCGCGAAATGCAGACCGCAGAGCTGACCAGCAAGCTGGCAGACCTGAAGGCCGAGCTGTTTAACCTGCGCTTCCAGCATGCCATCAACCAGCTGGAGAACCCCGGCCGCATCGAAGCAGTCAAGAAGGACATCGCCCGCGTGATGACCGTTCTGGCTGAGAAGCAGTAAGGAGGTTAAACGATGGAAGAACGTAATCTGAGAAAGACCCGCGTCGGCGTCGTCGTGTCCGACAAGATGGATAAGACCATCGTGGTTGCCGTTAAGGATAGCGTGCAGCACCCCCTGTACAAGAAGATCCTGAAGCGTACCGCCAAGTTCAAGGCTCGTGATGAGCAGAACGAGTGCGGCATCGGTGACCGTGTTGAGATCATGGAGTGCCGCCCCCTGTCCAAGGATGTGCGCTGGCGCCTGGTCCGTATCGTTGAGAAGGCAAAGTAATTTGCCCGCTGCTTTGAACAGTTTGAAAGGAGATATCTGATATGGTTCAGATGCAAACTTATCTCAAAGTTGCCGACAACACCGGTGCCAAGGAGCTGATGTGCTTCCGCGTGCTGGGCGGCACCCGCAAGAGATACGCAAACATTGGTGACGTCGTGGTCTGCTCTGTCAAGAAGGCAGCCCCCGGCGGCTCCGTTAAGAAGGGCGACGTTGTGAAGGCTGTCATCGTGCGCAGCAAGCATGGCGTCCGCCGCGACGACGGCTCCTACATCCGTTTCGATGAGAACGCCGCCGTTATCGTTATGGCCGACAAGAGCCCCAAGGGTACCCGTATCTTTGGACCCGTTGCTCGCGAGCTGCGTGATGCCGGCTACACCAAGATCCTGAGCCTGGCTCCGGAATCGCTGTAAGGAGGTTTTAAAAATGAATAATCTTCATGTTAAAACCGGCGACAACGTTATGATCATCAGCGGCAAGGACAAGGGCCACACTGGTAAGGTCCTGCAGGTCAGCCCCTCTGAGAACAAGGTCATCGTTGAGGGCCAGAACATGGTTACCAAGCACGTCAAGCCTCGTCGTCAGGGCGAGCAGGGCGGCATCGTCAAGGCTGAGGGTGCTATGTACGCATCCAAGGTCATGCCCATCTGCCCCAAGTGCGGCAAGGCCGTGCGTGTGGGCCACGTCGAGAAGGACGGCAAGATGGTTCGCGTCTGCAAGAAGTGCGGCGCTGAGCTGTAAGAAAGGAGTAAGGAACAATGGCTCGTTTGAAAGAACAGTATGTCAATGAAATTGCTCCTGCTCTGAACTCCAAGTTCGGTTACAAGAGCGTTATGCAGATCCCCAAGCTGGACAAGGTCGTCATCAACGTTGCCTGCGGCGAAGCCAAGGACAACGAGAAGATCCTGGAAGCTGTCATGAAGGATCTGGGCCAGATCACTGGCCAGAAGGCAGTTGTGTGCCGTGCCAAGAAGAGCGTTGCTAACTTCAAGCTGCGCCAGGGCACTCCCATCGGCTGCAAGGTCACCCTGCGCGGTGAGCGTATGTATGAGTTCGTCGATCGCTTCTTCAACATCGCACTGCCCCGTGTCCGCGACTTCCGCGGCATCAACGGCAACGGTTTTGATGGCCGCGGCAACTTTGCATGCGGCATCAAGGAGCAGATCATCTTCCCCGAGATCGACTTCGAGAAGGTCGATGCAGTCCGCGGCATGGATGTCTGCTTTGTCACCACTGCCAAGACTGACGAAGAGGGCAAGGAGCTGCTGAAGGCTCTGGGCGCTCCGTTCGCAGAGAACAACTAAGGGAGGAGATTTCTACAATGGCTAAACTGTCTATGAAGCTGAAGCAGTCTCGTCCTGCTAAGTTCTCTACCCGTGCATACACCCGCTGCCGCATCTGCGGCCGTCCCCACTCCGTGCTGCGCAAGTACGGCGTGTGCCGTGTGTGCTTCCGTGAGCTGGCCTACAAGGGCGAGATCCCGGGCGTGAAGAAGGCTTCCTGGTAATCAAGCCAGAGGGCCGGATAATTTGTCGGATATCCGCCCCGGGGCAACGATGTTTCGGGGCGGTATCATTATAAAACAAACGAGAGCTAATCTAAGGAGGTTAGTGGCAAATGCAGATTACTGATCCTATCGCGGACCTGCTGACTCGCATCCGCAACGCTAGCACTGCCAAACACCCTTCTGTGGAGATCCCCGCTTCCAACATGAAGAAGGCTATCTGCCAGATTCTGGTTGACGAGGGCTACATCAAGGGCATGCAGGTCAAGAACGACACCGTTCAGGGCACCATCGTTGTCACCCTGAAGTATCAGGCTAACGGCGAGCCCGTTATCGCTGGTCTGCGCCGCGTGTCCAAGCCCGGCCTGCGCATCTACACCAACTGCGAGGATATGCCCAAGGTCATGAAGGGCCTGGGCACCGCAATCATTTCCACCTCTAAGGGCATCATGACTGATAAGGCTGCACGTGCTGCACACGTCGGCGGCGAAGTCCTGGCCTACGTGTGGTAAGAAAGGGGTAAAAGACAATGTCGAGAATTGGAAGAAAACCCATCGTCATTCCTGCCGGCGTTACTGTCACTGTCGATGAGGCAGCACATCACGTCGCCGTCAAGGGCCCCAAGGGCAGCCTGAATTCCAACTATCATCCCCTGATGACCGTCAAGGTCGAGGGCAATGAAGTTCTGGTTACCCGCCCCAATGACGAACCCCAGGCCCGCAGCCTGCACGGCCTGACCCGTACCAACATCGCCAACATGGTGAACGGTGTTGTGAACGGCTACGAGAAGAAGCTGGAGATCGTGGGTGTCGGCCTGCGCTGCCAGAAGCAGGGCTCCAACCTGGTCATGAACCTGGGCTTCTCTCATCAGGTGAACATTCCTGATACTGAGGACTGCACCATCGTGTGGCAGGATCCCAACCACTTCACCGTTACCGGTATTGACAAGCAGAAAGTCGGCCAGTATGCTGCCGAGATCCGCGCCAAGAAGCCGCCCGAGCCTTACAAGGGCAAGGGCATCCGCTACGAGGGCGAGGTTGTCAAGCACAAAGAAGGCAAGGCCGGCAAGGGCAAGAAATAAGGTAAGGAGTGAAAGACAATGGTTAAGCAGATCGACAAGAACGAAGCTCGTCTTCGTCGTCATCGCCGCGTTCGTAACAAGATCAGCGGCACCGCAGCACGTCCTCGCCTGGATGTTTTCCGCTCCGCCAAGCACATTTACGCTCAGATCATCGATGATGAGCAGGGCGTGACTCTGGTGTCGGCTTCTACTATGGACAAGGACTTCAACGGCAACGGCGGCAACGTCGAGGCCGCTGCTGAGATCGGCAAAAAGATCGCAGCAAAGGCTCTGGAAAAGGGCATCACCGAGGTCGTGTTCGACCGTGGTGGCTACGTTTATCATGGCCGTGTTAAGGCCCTGGCTGATGGCGCCCGTGAGGGCGGCCTGAAGCTGTAATGAGAGGAGGAAACACATTATGGCTATGAGAAACCGTGAAGACGACGGCATGATCACCAAGGTTGTCTCCATCAACCGCGTTTCCAAGACTGTCAAGGGCGGCCGCATCATGAAGTTTGCCGCTCTGGTTGTCGTGGGCGACGGCAAGGGCACCATCGGTTACGGCATCGGCAAGTCTGGCGAAGTGCCTGAGGCAATCCGCAAGGGCGAAGCTGCTGCTAAGAAGAACATGCACAAGGTTGCCTTGAAGGGCACCACCATCCCCCACGAGATCGTCGGCAAGTACGGCGCAGGCGCCGTTCTGCTCAAGCCGGCTGCACCTGGTACCGGTATGATCGCCGGCGGCCCTGTGCGTGCCGTCATTGAGGCTGCTGGCATCAAGGACATCCGTGCGAAGTCTATGCGTTCCAACAACCCCATCAACGTTGTTTCTGCTACCTTCGCAGGTCTGTGCGGCCTGGTCAGCGCTGAGTCTGTCGCTGAGAAGCGCGGCAAGACCGTGAAAGAAATTCTGGGTTAAGGAGGTAACAAACCATGGCAGATAAGATGCTCAAGATCGAGCTGAAGAAGAGCCTGATTGGCCGCGGCGCTAAGCAGATCGCTACCGCTGAGGCTTTGGGCCTGAAGAAGCCGGGCGACGTTACCGTTCAGCCTGACAATGCCGCTACGCAGGGCAAGATCGCAAAGATCGGCTTTATGCTCAGCGTCACCGAAGCCTAATAGCAGGGGGTATACGCATAATGAAACTTCATGAATTGCACGCGATTCCCGGCGCAAACAAGGCTGTGACCCGTAAGGGCCGCGGCATTGGCTCCGGCAATGGCAAGACTGCCGGCTTCGGCAGCAAGGGCCAGAAGGCCCGTTCCGGCGTGAAGCACGCTGGTTTCGAGGGCGGCCAGATGCCTCTGGCACGCCGCCTGCCCAAGGTTGGCTTTAACAACATCTTTGCTACCCAGTACGCCATCGTCAACGTGGCTGATCTGGAAGCTGCTTTCAATGCCGGCGATGTCGTCGATACCGAGGCTCTGAAGGCAAAGGGTCTGGTCAAGAAGACCCTGGACGGCGTTAAGGTTCTGGGCAACGGCGAGCTGACCAAGGCTCTGACCGTGAAGGCCGCAGCCTATTCCGCTTCTGCCAAAGAGAAAATCGAGAAGGCAGGCGGAAAGGCTGAGGTGATGTAAGGTGTTCCAGACATTCCGTAACGCATGGAAGATCCCCGAGCTTAAAAATCGTCTCCTGTTCACGCTGGCGATCCTCGTGGTGTACCGTCTGGGCTGTGCCATCCCCGTTCCGTTCGTTTCCGGCTCTGCGCTGACGCAGATGTTCGCAAACGGCGACATGCTCTCCTATCTGAACATGATGAGCGGTGGTGCTCTGGCCCGTTGCACGCTCTTCGCGTTAGGTGTGACACCCTATATCAACGCCTCCATTATTGTGCAGCTGCTCACCGTGGCAATTCCCGCGCTGGAAAATCTGGCAAAGGAAGCCGACGGCCAGCAGAAGCTGCAGCAGATCAACCGGTACGCAGGTGCTGTGGTCGCTCTGATCATGAGCATCGGCTACTACTTCGTGATCCGCAATATGGGCGCACTGAAGTATGTTTCCGGCGGTGCCGGCATCTTTGCCGCCATCGTCATCATCGCAACCTTTGTGGCTGGCGCACAGCTGATCACATGGTGCGGTGAGCAGATCGATGACAAGGGCATCGGCAACGGTGTCTCGCTCATCATCTTTGCTTCGATCGTCTCCAACTGGTCTTCGCTGTACACCTCTGTCAAGGGTCTGCTGACTCAGGCAGCGTCCGGCAAGCCCCAGTACTACTTCTTCCTGCCGCTGCTGATCGTGCTGGCACTGGTGGCTGTGGTCTTCGTGGTCGTCATGACCAACGCAGAGCGCCGCATCACCATTCAGTACGCAAAGCGCGTGGTAGGCCGCAAGCAGATGGGCGGTCAGAACAGCTATCTGCCCCTGAAGCTGAACATGAGCGGCGTTATGCCCATCATCTTCGCTTCGGCTCTGGTGTCCATCCCGGGCACCGTCGGCAGCTTCCTGCAGATCGACCAGCAGGCACACCCGGTGTGGTATGCATTCTTCCACACCTTCAACTACACCTCCTGGCTGTACGTTGTGATCTACCTGCTGCTGATTCTGGCATTCAACTACTTCTATGTGGCCATCCAGTACAACCCCGTTGAAATCGCCAACAATCTGCGCCGCAACAACGGCTCGATCCCCGGCTTCCGTCCCGGCAAGCCGACCAGCGATTTCATCACCCGCACCCTGAACAAGATCACCCTCATCGGTGCCATCTTCCTGGCTGCGGTGGCTGTGCTGCCGATCATTCTGGGCAACCTGACCGGCATGAGCATCCAGCTGGGCGGTACCAGCCTGCTGATCGTGGTTGGTGTGGCACTTGATACCACCCGCAGCCTCGACAGCTTCATGACGATGCGCAACCACAAGGGCTTCCTTGGTTGATCCACAATAATTAAGATGTGAGAAAGCACTGGAAAGGAGAGTACGCTCGAACTTTTCAGTGCTTTTTTACTTTTTTGGAGTTTACATCCTCTAACAAAGGAAAGGAATGATCCTATGAATTTGATCCTGTTGGGCGCACCTGGTGCTGGTAAGGGCACTCAGGCCGAGATCATCTGCGCCAAGCTGAACATCCCCTCCATCAGCACCGGCAACATTCTGCGCGCTGCTGTCAAGGAAGGCACCGAGATGGGCCTGAAGGCAAAGAGCTTTATGGACGCTGGCGCTCTGGTGCCCGATGAGGTCATCATCGGCATCCTGAAAGAGCGTCTGGCTCAGCCGGACTGCGCAAACGGCTTCATCCTGGACGGTGTGCCCCGCACCATCGCTCAGGCCGAGGCCATCGAGACCATGGGCATCCGCATCGACAAGGTGCTGGAGCTGCAGGTCGAGGACAATGTGATCGTTGACCGCATGAGCGGCCGCCGCGTCTGCGAGAAGTGCGGCGCAAGCTACCACATCGTCAACAAGAAGAGCAAGGTCGAGGGTGTATGCGACCTGTGCGGCGGCAAGACCGTCATCCGCAAGGACGACCAGCCTGCCACCGTGCTGGATCGTCTGAAAGCATATCATGAGCAGACCGAGCCGCTGGTGGAGTTCTACCGTACCCGCGGCAAGCTGGCAGAGATCAAGTTCTGCCCCTCCATCGAGGAGACCACGGCTGAAGTCATGAAAGCTTTGGAGGCATAATCGTGATTCAGATCAAAAATGCGAAAGAGCTGGACGGCATGCGCAAGGCAAATGCCCTGAGCGCAGCTGCCCTGAAGTACGGCGGTGAGCATATCGAAGCAGGTATGACCACATGGGAATTGGATAAGCTGATCTACGACTTCATCGTAAAGCACGGCGGCACCCCCAATTTCAAGGGTCTGTATGGCTTTCCGGGCACGGCCTGCATCAGCCTGAACGATACCATCATCCATGGTATCCCTTCGCATGACATCGTCATTCGTCCCGGTGATATCGTCAGCATCGACACCGGCGCAAAGATCGATGGCTTCAACGGCGACAATGCCTGCACCTATGCGGTGGGCAAGGTCGATCTGGAAGCACAGCGCCTGCTGGATGTGACCAAGGCTGCTCTTTATAAAGGTATCGAGCAGGCTGTGGCCGGCAACCGCATCGGCGACATTGGCTATGCCGTGCAGAGCTACTGCGAGGATGCCGGTTTCTCGGTCGTCCGCGAGTTCGTGGGCCACGGCACCGGCCGTGAGCTGCACGAGGACCCGGAAGTGCCCAACTACGGCCATCAGGGCCGCGGCCCGCGCCTTGTGCCCGGCATGACCATTGCCATTGAACCCATGATCTGCCAGTACGACTGCAAGATCACCCAGTCCAAGGACGGCTGGACCGTCAAGACCAAGGACGGTGGTCTGGCTGCGCACTTTGAGCACTCCAATGCGATCCTGAAGGATCACACTGAGATCATGACCCGCTTCTGGGATGACCCGGATTTTGACCCGGAAAAGTTCAGCCTGAAGTAAGCTGATCCCTGAAATATGAGAAGCGCCGCCTGTGAAGAGCAGAAATGCTCCGCCGCAGGCGGCGTTTTTGCAGGGGCAGACCTGCTGTTTGTGCAATTATGACAACTTTTGGTGAAAAAGTTTCATCTTTGCGGTGGAGAAAAACCAAGACCGGGGAGAGAAAGGGCAGCTTTTGAATTTCGAGAATTTTTTATCGGAAATACGGAAAAAACCTCTTGCAAATTGACAACAAAAGGTGTATAATCTATAAATGGCTGTGGAAGCCAGATACTTCCTCGACGGACAGGGATTTTTTGCCCGTTTTGCGGATTTTGTGCCGCGAAAGATGAAGTATGTGGCGATCATCGCCGCCTGTCCGTCTGTGGACCGGCACTGGAACTGGAGAACGCTGAAGCGGCAAGCTGCGGTCAAACGGGCGCAGGCACGTGAAAACCGCGGCGCTTTCAGGGTTCCAAGGCGAAGGCACCGGTTCAGGTTCAACGACAAACTGAGCAGATCCAATGAGGAGGCAAATAGCTTGTCTAAGGAAGACGTTATCGAGATCGAAGGCATTGTGCGTGAAGCCATGCCCAACGCCATCTTTAAGGTGGAAATGTTGAGCGAGGATAAGAACACCGGGAAGCTCACTCCCAGCGGTCACATCCTCTTAGCGCACATCTCCGGCAAGCTGCGGACCAATTTCATCCGTATCCTGCCCGGGGACAAGGTTACCGTGGAAATGTCGCCCTATGATCTTTCTAAGGGCCGCATCACCTGGCGCTCCAAATAAGCACCAGGGTATCAACCAAAAGGAGGTTCAACATCATGAAGGTCAAGCCTTCCGTGAAACCCATCTGCGAAAAGTGCAAGGTCATCCGCCGCAAAGGCCGCGTGATGGTCATCTGCCAGAACCCCAAGCATAAGCAGCGCCAGGGCTAATTCGGGCGCCTGGGGGTCAAGTGCGTAGAGTCCCGGCGCAGACCCCGACACTGACATGGGATGATTTTTGGAGGAAACTACTATGGCACGTATTGCCGGCGTTGACCTGCCCCGCGAGAAGCGCGTTCAGGTGGGTCTCACCTACGTTTATGGTATCGGCCAGACCACTGCTAACAAGATCCTGGAAGCAACTGGCATCAACCCCGATACCCGCGTCAAGGACCTGACTCTGGAAGAAGAGGCTAAGATCCGTGACTACATCGATCAGGCTAACATCATCGTTGAAGGCGACCTGCGCCGCAACGTTGCTCTGGACATCAAGCGCCTGGTTGAGATCCAGTCCTTCCGTGGCACCCGCCATCGCAAGAATCTGCCCTGCCGCGGCCAGCGTACCAAGACCAATGCACGTACCTGCAAGGGTCCCAAGCGCACTGTCGCTAACAAGAAGAAGTAAGGAGGATTTGAGAAATGGCAAGTGCAAATAATGCCAAGAAGGGCGCTAATGTCCGCATGAAGCGCAAAGAGCGCAAGAACATTGCTGCTGGTCAGGCTCATATCCAGTCTACCTTCAACAATACTGTTGTCACCATCACCGACCTGCAGGGTAATGCAGTGTCTTGGTGCTCCTCCGGCTCCCTGAACTTCCGCGGCAGCCGTAAGAGCACTCCGTTCGCAGCCCAGTCTGCTGCTGAGACCGCAGCCAAGGTTGCTATCGAGCATGGCATGAAGACCGTTGAGGTCTACGTCAAGGGCCCCGGCGCTGGCCGTGAGTCCGCTATTCGTGCGCTGCAGGCTACCGGCCTGGAAGTCACCCTGATCAAGGACGTGACTCCCATCCCCCACAATGGCTGCCGTCCCCCGAAGCGCCGTCGTGTCTGATCGAAGGAGGAAATTGAATTATGGCAAAGAATACGCAGCCTATCGCAAAGCGTTGCAAGGCCCTGGGCATTTCTCCTGCGGTCATGGGCTATGCAAAGAAGAATACCACCCGCAACTCCAATGGCAACATGCGCAAGAAGCAGTCTGAGTACGCATCTCAGCTGAAGGAGAAGCAGAAGGTCAAGTTTATCTACGGCGTTCTGGAAAAGCAGTTCCACAATGCTTACCTGCGTGCTGAGGCCCGCCCCGGCAAGACTGGTGAGAACCTGCTGCAGATCATGGAGTGCCGTCTGGACAACGTCGTGTTCCGTCTGGGCTTTGCTCAGACCCGCCGCGACGCTCGTCAGCTGGTGTCCCACGCTCACTTCACCGTCAACGGCAAGAAGGTCAACATTCCTTCTTATCAGGTGAAGGCTGGCGACGTGATCGAAGTGCGCGAGTCCAGCCGCAGCTCTGCAAAGTTTGCAAAGCTGACCGGCCCCGAGGCTCCCGTTGTTGCTCTGCCCGCATGGCTGAACCGTGAGACCGGTTCTCTGAAGGGTGTTGTCGCAAAGCTGCCCGAGCGCAGCGATATCGACTACGAAGTCGCAGAGCACCTCATCGTCGAGCTGTACTCCAAGTAATCCATTAAGAAGGCTGGGCCTTCCCCGTGGACGGCTCACTTTCGCATTCTTTTCTTTGAAAGAATTTAATAATGGGCCGGCGGCAGCGCCGGTTTGACAAGGAGGGCATAGATATGATGGAGATTGAACGTCCCAAAATCGAAACGGCAAGCCTGTCCCCGGACGGCCGCTACGGCAAATTCGTGGCAGAACCGCTGGAGCGTGGCTTTGGCATCACACTGGGCAATAGCCTGCGTCGTGTGCTTCTTTCCTCTCTGCCCGGTGTCGCCGTGACCAGCGTCAAGATTGATGGCGTGGTTCACGAGTTCTCCACCATTGAGGGCGTCAAGGAAGACGTTACCGAAATTGTCCTGAACCTGAAGGGTATTGCTGCAAAGCTGTACACCGATGGTCCGAAGACAGTGCGTGTTGAGGCAGTCGGCCCCTGTGAGGTCACCGCTGACAACATCAAGCAGGGCGACGACATCGAAATTCTGAACCCTGAGTGGCACATCGCAACCCTGGGCGAGGGCGGCAAGCTCGTCATGGAGCTGACCTTCGATAAGGGCCGCGGCTATGTGCCCGCAGAGCGCAACAAACAGGCTATCATCGAGAAGAACGATATCAACACTCTTCCCGTTGACAGCATTTACACCCCTGTGCTCAAGGTGAACTACAACGTCGAGAGCACCCGTGTTGGCCAGGCGATCGATTATGACAAGCTGACCATCGAGGTTTGGACCGATGGCACGATCAATGCACAGGAAGCCGTTTCTCTGGCTGCCCGTGTGCTGACCGAGCACCTGAACCTGTTCGTCAACCTGTCCGATGAGGCAGCCGGCGCTGAGATCATGGTGGAGAAGACCAACGACGACAAGGAAAAGGCTCTGGAAATGACCATTGAAGAGCTGGATCTGAGCGTGCGTTCCTTCAACTGCCTGAAGCGCGCAGGCATCAACACGGTGGAAGATCTGGTCAGCAAGAGCGAGGACGAGATGATGAAGGTCCGCAACCTCGGTCGCAAGAGCCTGGAAGAGGTCATGGCAAAGCTGGACTCTTTGGGCTTCAAGCTGAACACGGATGACGATAACTAAAAATAATTAAGGAGTGAAACGGGATGCCCGGTACCAGAAAGCTCGGTAGAACCAGCGACAGCCGCAACGCTATGATGCGCGCTATGGTTACCTACCTGTTAGAGAATGGCAAGATTGAGACCACTGTCACTCGCGCTAAGGACGTTCGTTCCATGGCCGAGAAGATGATCAGCCTTGGCAAGGCAAGCGACCTGCACACCAAGCGTCAGGTTTATGCCTACATCACCAAGGAAGATGTTGCAAAGAAGCTGTTTGATGAGATCAGCCCCAAGTACGCTGACCGCAACGGCGGCTACACCCGCATCATCAAGATCGGCGCTCGCCGCGGCGACGCTGCTGAGATGGCAGTTCTGGAGCTGGTCTGATCTGCTCTGACTGTTTATAACAGTTTTTTAAGAGACTATCGTATTTTGTACGGTAGTCTCTTTTTTGCTTTCTCATTTTCAGGTGTTGGAATTGCGCCCGGCCCGTGGTATACTGACAATAGCATGTTTTCGGCCTTTGGCCGGACAAGTTTTCCATACAGAGGAGGCGCAGCGGTTGAAACATCCGAATCATTTTGGCCGGTGGTTGGCTTGCGTGCTGCTGTGCCTGCTTCTGGCAGGCTGCAACATGCCCGGTGAACAGGTGCAGGTGGAAGAGCTTCTGCGTGCGCCCAAGCTTTCCGGCGATTACGGCGATGTGCAGACTGCCCTGAACGACTGGCTGGGGGAGAGCGCACAGCTCAAATATCCCATGCAGGGCGACCTGCTTTCGCCTTTCCTGCTGCAGGATCTGGACGGTGACGGCAGGCAGGATGCCGCCGTGCTTTACACCACCGCCCAAAGCTCCAACGTGTGCATTGCCATCCTGCAGAAGGATGATGCCGACATCTGGCATGTGCGCCAGAACGTAGAGGGCCTTGCAGACACGGTAGAGTCGGTGGGGCTGGCCCAGCTGCAGCCCGGCGATGCCACCCAACTGGTGGTGGGTTATACAGCGGCACAGGGCGACCATTATCTGGCTGTGTATTCCTACACCGACGGCGTGCTTTCCACGATCCTGGAGCAGCAGTACCAGCAGTATCTGGTGGAGGATATCACCGGCGGCGGCAATCAGGACCTGATCCTGATGTCTACGCTGGAGGACGGCGGCGTGCAGATCGAACTGCTGACCGTGGATAAAGAGGGCAGCTTCCAGCAGGTGGCTGTTATGGGCCTTTCCGCCAATCGGTTCGCCGGCTGCGCCTCGGTGGCGGCGGGTGTGGGTGCGGACGGCAGGCATTATCTGGTGCTGGATGGCTGGACCGGCATTTCCGGCAACAATCTGGCCAGCGTGCTGCTGCGTTTTGACGAGGACACGCAGCAGATGGTGCCTGCCGATCAGATCAGCACCGAAAAGCTTTACACCGCATCCCTGCGCAATGTGCCCAGTCTGGTCAGTCAGGATCTGGACGGCGACGGCATCGTGGAGATCCCCACCCAGCCGGACGAAGCGGGCCTGCTGAACATGAGCCAGAGCCGCCGCATGGATTTTATCGTGTGGATGGACTATACCAGCCCGCACCCGGAAAAAAGCTTCGGGCTGCTGGACGAAGAGACCAACTGCTATATCGAGCTGCCCATGGAGTGGGAGGGCAACCTCAAACTGACCGACAGCGAACAATATGATGGTGCAGTGGAGCTGCGCACGGTGGACGAAGACCAGCTGGTAATGACCCTGCGTCTGGTGCGCACCACCTCCAGCCTGAAGGGCTGGACCCGCCTTGGCATCGTGGCATCCCGCCAGATGCAGGCGAAGCTTGCCCCGGATGTGGAGATCAGTGATAAAAATTACCGCCTGTCCAAGGCGCTGTATCTGCTCAACTAAAGAACGGAGGAACAGTTCATGGTACGAGTGCTTGTCGTTGAAGATGAAGCCAACATCCGCGAGATGATCGCGCTGAACCTGCGCCTTGCGGGCATGGAGGCTGTGGAGGCCGAAAGCGCCGAGGCGGCTCTGCCGCTGCTGGAGAAGAAGCCGGGCTGCGATGCGGCCATTCTGGATGTGATGCTGCCGGGCATGAACGGCTTCTCCCTGTGCGAGACCATCCGCCGCACCGATCAGAAGATCGGCATTATCATCCTCAGCGCTAAGGGACAGGAGCAGGACAAGATCCGCGGCCTTTCTATTGGTGCCGATGACTATATGACCAAGCCTTTCAGCGTAAGCGAACTGCTGGCCCGTGTGAAAGCGCTGTGCCGCCGCGTCGGCCGTACTACAGGCGGGGACGAAAAAGAAAAGGAAAACCCGCTGGGGATGCTCACCAGCGGCGAATTTGTGCTGGACGAGAACCGCCGCGTGCTGCTCAAGGCAGGCCAGCCCATCGAGCTGACGCAGGTGGAATTCCAGATCATGGAGCTGTTCTTCCGCAACCCCGGAATTGCGCTGGTGCGCGAGAAGATCTTGAAGGGTGTCTGGGGCGAGAACTATTTTGGTGACGTGAAGATCGTGGATGTGAACATCCGCCGTCTGCGCATGAAGGTGGAGGATGAACCCAGCCATCCCACCCATATCCTTACTGTGTGGGGCTACGGCTACAGATGGGAAGAATGAGAAGCGGGATCACCCGCCGGTGGCTGCGGGGCAATCTGCTCATCACCGTGCTGCTGGTGCTGCTGGCCGAAACCATGTTCCTGTACAACTACACACGCAGCTATTATAACAGCGTGCAGCAGACCATGTACCGGCGGTTCTCTTCGGTGTCCGGCCAGCTGAAAATGTACACCGGCGATACGGTGCAGAGCACGGCGGCTACCCGCAGCGTGGCCCTGCGCCGCATGGTGGAGCAGTTTGCCGATAAGGACAAATACGAGTTCATGCTGCTGGACAGCTATGGCGGGGTCATTGCGTCCTCCAGCGGCACAAATGCGGACGGCATTGTGACCGGCACCGACTTTGAGCAGGCGCAGGAGGCTTCTGATGGCCTTGGTGTGGCGGTCTACCGCACCCAGTCCGGTGAGCTGGTGATGGCGGCCTGTTATCTGGTGCCCTATGCCGCCGAGGATGTGGCGGCGATGCGTCTTGTCACCAGCCTGACCCTTGTGGGAGCGCAGATCAAGAACGCCATCGCGGTAAGTGTTGTGATCGCGGCGGTGATCCTTGCTTTCACCGTGATGTCCGGCCTGTACTTCATCCGCAGCATCGTGGTGCCGCTGGGGCAGGTGGAGCGCACCGCAGCCAGCATCGCCCGGGGTGAGCTGGATGTGCGCCTGCCGGTCACTGGCAACGAGCACGACGAGGTGGACCGCCTGCGCGGCACCATCAACCAGATGGCCGAAGGGCTGGAAGAGACCGAGAAGATGAAGAACGAGTTCATCAGTTCCGTCTCTCACGAGCTGCGCACGCCGCTCACCTCCATCCGGGGCTGGGTGGAGACCCTGCGCACACTGGACGACCCGGCAGACGAGAACTACCGCAAGGGCCTTGAGATCATCAACAATGAGACGGGCCGCCTGTACAACATGGTGGAAGAGCTGCTGGATTTCAGCCGTCTGCAGAACGGCCGCATCCGTATGGACTGCCGCCCGCTGGACCTTGTGGCAGAGCTGACCGATGCGGTGCTGTTCTGTGAAGCACGCATCCAGCGCGAGGGCCTTGTGCTCAGCTACACCGAGCCGGAGGAGATGATCCCGGTCTATGCCGACCCGGACCGTCTGCGGCAGGTGTTCATCAACATCATGGACAACGCCATCAAGTACTCGGCCCCCGGCGGGCGCATCACGGTCAAGCTGTGGGCGGGCGAATACAAAGCTTTTGCGGAAATCATCGATCAGGGCCGCGGCATCCCGCCGGAAGACCTTGAGAATGTCAAGACCAAGTTCTACAAGGGCAGCAATTCGGTGCGGGGCAGCGGCATCGGCCTTGCGCTGGTGGATTCCATCATGACTGCACTGGACGGCACCATGGACATCAAGAGCACGCTGGGCCGCGGCACAGTGGTCACACTGGGCTTGCCGCTGTACCATAAGGCGTGAAGATTTTGTCACAATTCTGTGGTAAAATAACCGGGAAAAATATGATCCGATAGGAGAACCCAATGAATCAACCCAAAAAGGAACGTTTCAAGACCAGCGTCGGCGGGCAGGCGCTGATGGAAGGCATCATGATGCGCGGCCCGAAGCTCATCTGCTGCGCCGTGCGCAAGCCGGACGGCACCATTGAGACCAAGATCGACCCTGTGAAGAACCACGGCATCTGGACAAAGATCCCGCTGGTGCGCGGTGCCATCTCCATGATCGAAAGCCTGATCGTGGGCTACCGCTACATGATGTACTCGGCTCAGGTGAGCATGGGTGACGACTACGACCCCGAAGAGGAAGAGACTGCCTTTGAAAAATGGGTGGGCGACCACTTGGGCAAAAAGGCAGAGGACGCACTGCTGGCCTGTGCCGCTGTACTGGGCGGACTGCTGGCGATTTTGCTGTTCACCGTGCTGCCCACCCTCATCGTGGGCGGTGTGAACCACTTTATAACATTGGGCCGCTGGGCCAAGGTGGTGCTGGAAGCGGTGCTGAAAGTTGGCATCTTCCTCACCTATATGGTGGCTATCTCCAAGATGAAGGAGATCCACCGCGTGTTTGAGTACCACGGTGCCGAGCACAAGACCATTGCCTGCTATGAGGCCGGTGACGAGCTGACCGTGGAGAATGTGCGCAAGTACACTCGGTTCCATCCGCGCTGCGGCACCAGCTTCCTCATTCTGGTGGTCATCGTCAGCGTGTTCCTCTACAGTGTGCTGCCGTGGGGCAGCATCGGCCTGCGGGTGCTGTTCAAGCTGCTGCTTCTGCCGCTGGTCATGGGCATCAGCTATGAGCTGCTCAAGTGGTGCGGCCGGTCCGATAACATTGCCACCCGCATCATCCGCCAGCCTGGTATCTGGGTGCAGCACCTGACCGTGTTTGAACCGGACGACAGCATGATCGAGGTGGCCATTGCCGCTGTGACCCCTGTGCTGCCCGAGGACCCGGAGGATGGCAGATGGTAATTTCTGGTTTGACCCCACGCGAAGCGGTGCGGGCCGTGGAAGCCCGGCTTTCCGCTGCAGGGTGTCCGGATGCCGATTACGATGCATGGGAGCTGTTCCGCGTGGCAGCCGGGCGGGATGCCCGCCTTTCCGACCGGGTGCTGACCACGGAGGAAGCGGAAAAGCTGGAAGCCCTCTGCACGCGCCGTGAGCAGCGGGAACCGCTGCAATACCTGTGCGGGATCTGGAGCTTTCTGGATTTTGACCTTGCCGTTGGCCCCGGTGTGCTTTGCCCCCGGGCAGACACTGAGGTGGTAGCGGAAGCGGCTGCCAATACCCTGACGGGCATTGCAGCGCCCCGGGTGCTGGATCTCTGCGCGGGGACCGGCTGTCTGGGGCTGGGCGTCAAGCGCTTCTGCCCGGCGGCGCAGGTGACCTGCGTGGAAAAAAGCCCGGAAGCTTTTGTTTATCTGGAAAAGAACTGCCGCTGCGCCCTGAAAGGGCAGGGCGGGCAGACGGAGGACTTGCTGGAGCCTGCTGCCTTTGAGCAGGCAGATGCCCCGGCCTTTGACTGGGGGCCGGCGCTGAACGCTCTGCGCGCAAAGGCAAAGCCAGCCTATGCGGTGCAGCCGGTGGAGGGCGACCTGTTCACCTACTGGCAGGGCCTGCCGGAAGGGCAGCTTGATCTGATCGTATCCAACCCGCCCTACCTCACCGCCGAGGAGATGCGGCATCTGCAGCCGGAGGTGGCGCAGGAACCGGCTATGGCGCTGGAAGCAGGAAAGGACGGCCTTATGTTTTACCGTGCCCTTGCAGAGCATTACCAGAATGCACTGCGGCCCGGCGGCGCACTGGTGCTGGAGATCGGCTGGCAGCAGCGGCAGGCTGTGGCGGCACTGCTGGCTGCAAACGGCTGGGCAGACATTGAGTGCCGCAAGGATTTTGGCGGCAATGACCGGTGCATGATCGCCCACAGACCCGAAAAATAAAAGTGAAAATAGAAACAACTTCTTGTTGTAATATTTTGATTTTGTGGTATACTATACTGGAAAGTATACGGACAGCCCGCGCACGGCGGGCAGCAGGAAGAAAAGGAGCAGCACGCTATGGCAAAAAATCAGAACAACAACACCGTTGCCCCGGCGACCAAAAAGACCGAGCCGGAGGCCAAAAAGGATGCGCTGGCCACTGCGCTGGCCCAGATCGAAAAGCAGTTCGGCAAGGGTGCCGTGATGAAGCTGGGTGATAACGCCTCCATGCAGGTGGATGCCATTTCCACCGGCAGTCTGGGTCTGGATCTGGCTCTGGGCGTGGGCGGTGTGCCCCGCGGCCGCATCATTGAGGTGTACGGCCCGGAATCCAGTGGTAAGACCACGCTGGCTCTGCACATTCTGGCCGAAGCCCAGAAGCAGGGCGGCGAAGTGGCCTTCATTGACGTGGAGCACGCACTGGACCCCACCTATGCCGAAGCGCTGGGCGTGGACATCAACAATCTGCTGGTCAGCCAGCCGGACACCGGTGAGCAGGCCATGGAGATCTGCGAAGCACTGGTGCGCTCCGGTGCCATCGATGCCATCGTGGTGGACTCGGTTGCCGCCATGGTGCCGAGGGCTGAGATCGAGGGCGAAATGGGCGACAGCCATGTGGGCCTGCAGGCCCGCCTGATGAGTCAGGCCATGCGCAAGCTGACTTCGGTCATCGGCAAGACCAACACGGTCTGCGTCTTCATCAACCAGCTGCGTGAAAAAGTGGGCGTGATGTACGGCAACCCGGAGGTCACCACCGGCGGCCGCGCCCTGAAATATTACGCCTCGGTGCGCATCGACATCCGCCGCGTGGAGGGCCTGAAGGACTCTTCCGGCCAGTTCATCGGCAACCACACCCGCGCCAAGATCGTCAAGAACAAGGTGGCCCCTCCGTTCCGTGAGGCAGAGTTCGATATCATGTTTGGCGAGGGCATTTCCAAGATGAGCGAACTCATTGATGTGGGCGTGAAGCTGGGCATCGTGCAGAAGAGCGGCGCATGGTTCAACTATGGCGATATCCGTCTGGGTCAGGGCCGCGACAACGCAAAGCAGTTCCTGAAGGACAATCCCGAGATCGCAAACGACATCGAGGGCCAGATCCGCGCCAATGCCGACAAGCTGTACGCATCCCGCCGCCCGGCAGGCAAGGGCGCTGCGGCCAAGGCCGAAGAGCCTGCAGAAGTGGCAAAGGACGCCAAGGAGCCGGTGGTCAAGGCTCCTGCCCGCAGCAGCGAGAGCGAACTGGATATCATGGTGGAGGACTAAATGTCCTTTTATAAACGCCGCCGCCCGAAGCCGGAAGAAGAAAAGTGCGCCGACCCGGCCAAGGCCCGCGCCCGCGCACTGGATGCGCTGGCCTCGCGCGAGATGTCCTCGGCACAGCTGTATGAACGGCTGTGCTATGGCTTTACCGAGCAGGCTGCAGCGGCTGCTGTGGCTGAGATGGTGGAGCTGGATTACGTAAACGATGACCGCTATGCCGAAGCCCGGGCACACAGCCTGCTTGCCGCCCGCAAGAGCCGCCGTGCGGCGGCCCAGAACCTGCGGCAGAAGGGCCTTTCCGGCGCGCAGATCGAGCAGGCGCTGGAAAGCGTCTATGCCCCGGACGTAGACGGCGAAAGCCCGGAGCTGGAAGCTGCCGCCGCTCTGGTGCGCAGCCGCTACATGAAAAAGCTGGCCGATGGCCGCCGCGACCTTGTGGTGGCCGCCCTGCAGCGCCGCGGCTTTGCGTATTCGGTCATAAAAGAAGCGATAAAAAGAGCGGAAGAAGAATAAAAAGCACCCCTCAAAAGAGAAAGAGAGTATCATCCCCTATGAAAATTGCGTGTATTTCCCTTGGCTGCCCCAAGAATCAGGTCGATCTGGATGTGATGGTGCACATTCTGCTGTCTGCCGGCCACGAGACCGTGGCCGATCTGGCTGAAGCAGATGTGATCCTTGTGAACACCTGCGGCTTCATCGAGAGCGCCAAGACCGAAGCCATTGAAAACATTCTGGAAGCCTGCTCCTACAAGCAGCAGAACCCGGAGCTGAAGGTCATCGTCACCGGCTGTCTTGCCGAGCGCTACCGCAGCCAGATCGAGGAAGAGATCCCCGAGGTGGACGCGGTGGTGGGCTGTGCCTCCAACAAGGCCATCGACACCATCGTGGCCCGCCTGTTCCATGGTGAGGACCATCTGGAAAGCTACGGCGCCAAAAAGGACTTTCCGCTGGGCGGCAAGCGTGTCATCGGCACGCCCGCCCACTATGCGTACTTAAAAATTGCAGAGGGCTGCAACAACCGCTGCCACTACTGCGCCATCCCCGGCATCCGCGGCCCGCTGCACAGCCGCGATATGGCCGACTGCGTGGCCGAGGCCCGCTGGCTGGCCGGTGAGGGCGTGAAAGAGCTGATCGTGGTCGCGCAGGACCCCACCGCCTACGGCGAGGACTGGGGCAAGCCCGGCAGCATCTGCGAGCTGCTGGATAAGCTGAACAAGGTGCCGGGCCTCGAGTGGATCCGCATTATGTACGCTTACCCGGAGCGCATCACGGACGAGTTCATTGCCGCCATGAAGCGCAATGAGAAGGTGGTGCCTTACCTTGACCTGCCCATCCAGCACTGCAACGATACCATCCTTAAGAATATGAACCGCCGTTCCAACCGCGCCGAGCTGCTGGAGGTGATCGGCAAGCTGCGCCGCGAGATCCCCGGCATCACCCTGCGCACCACCCTGATCGCAGGCTTCCCCGGCGAGACCGAGGAGCAGTTCGAGGATCTGTGCAATTTCGTCAAGGAAGTGCAGTTCGACCGTCTGGGCTGCTTTGCCTACTCGGCTGAGGAGAACACCGTTGCTGCCAGAATGGACGGTCAGATCGATCAGGAGACCAAGGACAGGCGCGCCGAACTGGTGATGCAGATCCAGACCGGCATCATGGCCCAGAAGCAGGCCGAAAAGGTGGGCCAGACCGTGCATGTACTTTGTGACGGCATCGACGAGGAGAGCGGCCTGTATCTGTGCCGCACCACCGGCGACGCCCCTGAGGTGGACGGCAATGTGTGCGTTTCCAGCGAGGAACCGCTGTACCCCGGCCAGTTCTACGATGTTCTGGTGGACGACAGCGACCTTTACGATCTGTATGGCACTGTTGCAAAATAACAAATTGGAGGATGAATCGTTATGAATCTGCCCAATAAGCTTACCCTGACCCGCATCCTGCTGGTGCCCGTGTTCATGATCTTTGCGTCCCTGACCGGTCTGAGCGGCATCGCGGATGGCTCCTTCCAGCCGATGTATTACCTGATCGCAGGCATCGTCTTTGCTGCCGCCAGCTTTACCGATTTTCTGGACGGCCATCTGGCCCGCAAGTGGAACATGGTGACCGATTTCGGCAAGTTTGCCGACCCGCTGGCCGACAAGCTGCTGACCACCGTGGCCTTCATCTACATGATGAGGGACGGCGTGTGCAGCCCGGTGGTGCTGTGCATCATTCTGGCCCGCGAATTTGCCGTGTCCGGCCTGCGCATGGTGGCCGCCGGTGCCAAAGACGGCAAGGTGATCGCCGCCAACATGTGGGGCAAGGTGAAGACCGTGCTGCAGATGCTGAGCATCATCTTCTACTTCTTTGGCATGGCGATTGCGGCGAATGTGTCCTGGGATGCCACGGTCATGGTTGTGGGGGCCTCGGTGGTGCTGTGCTGGCTGGTGGCTGCCGTGACGGCCATTTCCGGCATCAAGTACCTGTGGGACAACCGCAGCTTCATCAACACCGCAAAATAAAAAGAACCCTCTCAGTCAATGCCTTGCGGCACTGCCAGCTCACCCGAAGGGAACTTTGGCAAAAACGGAGAAATTTATCTCTGCAGCCAAAACCTCGCACTTCAGGAGAGGCGGCAATGCGTCAGCACTGACGGAGAGGGTTTTGTTATTAGGAAAATATCATGAAAAAATTTGCTGATACGGTGCGCCGCCTGCTCTCCATCGCGCTGAACCTGTTCATCGTCTGGGCGGAGCCCATTGCCCTGCCCATGAGCTGGGATTGGGGCAAAGAGCAGATGTTCATTTTTTACACCGAGGATTCCAACATCCTTTCGGCCTGCATCTGCGCCATGGTGGCGGTGGGCCAGCTGGTGTGCATCTTTACCGGCAGGGAACTGCCGCGCTGGCTGCACACCCTCAAGTACATTGCCACCTGCTGCCTGACCATGACCTTTCTCACGGTGGTGTTCGTGCTGGGCCCCATGTATGAGGACGGCAACGGCTGGTACATCATGCTGTGCACCAGCTCCATGTTGTACCATCATCTGCTCAACCCGCTGGCGGCCATCTTCTCCTTTGTGCTGCTGGAGCGCACACCGCTCCTGCCCCGCAGTACGGTCAAGTGGGCGCTGCTGCCCACGATGCTGTACGGCGGCATCATTTTGTGGTTGAACATCCAGCGCGTGGTAGATGGGCCATATCCCTTCATGAAGGTGTATGACCAGAGCGTGCAGGCGTCGGTGCTGTGGTGCATCGCCATCCTGCTGATGAATTACTTCTATGCTTGGCTGCTCTGGAAGCTGAACGGCGGGAAAAAAGAAAAAGCCTGACGATCTGAAATGCCCTCCGCTTCGCTCTGGGCATAAATAGCGGAAATACTATTTTTTATTAGAGCAATACCGGACAGACTGCGGTCTGTCCGGTATTGCATTTTTCACAGAAGGGCCGCAAAGAAAAACAGCATCTGAAAGCTCCGGCCCTTCCTGTGAAAAAGCAGCTCCGAAAAGCCCGCAGGCTTTTCGGAGCTGCAAATGAAAGATAAATTATCCTCTGAATATGCCCAGAGCAAAGCGGAGGGCATTCTAAATGGTTCTTGTGTTTTTACGCTACGGTGGAATTCTCTTCCAGCCAGTCCAGCACACAGGACTGCAGGGCGTTCAGGTGCGCACGGTTCTCACCGTAGGTGTCGGCATAGGTGCTCTCGGCGTCGTCCAGCTCTTCCTGCGTGGGAGCAAGGCTCTTGGTCTCGGCCACGGCCTGAAAAATCAGGTCCTGCTTTGCCAGATGCTCAAAGTAAGCGTCGGATGCGGCCAGCATGGCATCGGCATCGGTGTAGCCCTGCGTCTGGGCAAAAGCATTCAGATCCATGCCGTAGGCGGTGGCGTACTGGTTGTAGTAGTTCAGGAACATGCGGATGTAATAGCTGGTGATCTCGCTGGGCAGCTCCTTGAAGGTGGAATTGGCCATCAGGTAGTCCACGATGGCGTTCTCATAGTTGGTGGCATACAGCGCATCGTTAAAGTAGCTGCGCAACTGGTCGGCGGTGTGCAGATCATCGCTGGTGCCAAAGTTGGAGTCCACCCACTCGTCGGTCAGCTCGGGGGTCACGCTTTCGGAAATGGAGTTCAGGGTCACGCTGAACACGGCTTCCTTGCCGCTGAGGGTGATCGTGTTGCCCTCGGCATCGGTGGAATCGCCGTAGCCGTCCGGGAAGGTGACGGTCACATCAAAGGTATCGCCCACATTGTGCCCGATGATCTGGTCCTCAAAGCCATCGATGAAGGAACCGCTGCCAAGGGTCAGGTCGTAGCCGGTGGCAGTGCCGCCGGTAAAGGCCACGCCGTCCACGGTGCCGGTGTAATCGATGTTGGCAACATCTCCGCTCTGGGCGGCACGGCCGGTAACGGGCTGGGAAGAGGTGTACTGGTTCAGCAGGTTGTCCACCTGCTGCTGCAGTTCATCTTCGGTGGGGGTCAGGTCGTTCTCCTTCAGGGCGATGGAGCCGAAGTCCTCCGGCAGGGTCACATAGTCCAGCGCTTTGATGCCGCTCCAATAGCCGTTTTCGTCCAGACCATCGCTGTAATCAAAGGCCTCGTAGTCGAAGTCGGCAACAGAGCCAAACTGCGAGACGGATGCGGCAGCCGAAGAAGCGCTGTCGGTCTGCTTGTGCTTTGTCAGCATGAAACAGGCAAAAATGACGCACACCGCTGCGGCGATGGCCAGCAGGATGCACAGGAGTTTTTTGGTGTTGTTTTTCAAAAGAAATACCTCCATAAAAATCGGCCTGATGCACAGCAAAAGACCGGTACAGGCAGAACAGATACCCATTTATTATATACGTTCTGACGGCAAAAGGAAAGTTCTTTGCAAAATTTCCACAAATCCTGCGGCGGGTTTGTATCACTTTTGCCCGTCTGCAGACGCAAAAGTGACCAAAACCGGTGGAAATGGGCGGGCGGTTCTGTTACAATAAAAATAAGTGAGCCTTCCCGGAAACATAAGGCCCCTCCCTGAGGGGGCTGTCGAGCGTATGCGAGACTGGAGGAGTTCCTCCTTCCGTCATCGCTGTGCAATGGAGAGGGCGAGGACGGTAAGATATTGGAGGAAATTCAAATGGATTACAATAAAGCTGCTCTGGAAATGCACGAGACCCACAAGGGCAAGGTGGGCATCGTAAGCAAGGTGGAGGTCTCCACCCGCGATGACCTGTCCACCGCCTACACTCCCGGCGTGGCCGAGCCCTGCCGCAAGATCAAGGAAAACCCCGACGACGTGTATAAGTACACCTTCAAGGGCAACATGGTGGCTGTCGTTTCCAACGGCACCGCCGTGCTGGGCTTGGGCGATATCGGCCCGGAAGCCGGTCTGCCGGTCATGGAGGGCAAGGCGGTGCTGTTCAAGGAGTTCGGCGGCGTGGATGCCTTCCCCATCTGCATCGATGCCCACGACGCAGCCAGCGTCATTGCTGCCTGCAAGGCCATTGCGCCCACCTTTGGCGGCATCAATCTGGAGGATATCAAGAGCCCCGAGTGCTTTGAGATCGAAGAAACGCTGGAGCGTGAGCTGGACATCCCCGTGTTCCACGATGACCAGCACGGCACTGCTATCGTCGTTACTGCTGCCCTCATCAACGCCTTGCGCGTGGTGGGCAAGAAGATGGAAGATGTGCACATCGTGCTGAACGGCCCCGGTGCTGCCGGTACTGCCATCATCAAGATGCTCATGACCGCCGGTGCAAAGGACATCATTGCAGTGGACCAGTTCGGCACCCTGTACAAGGGCTGCAACAGCGCCGAAGCCCACAAGAACTGGCTGGGTGAGGTGACCAATCCCCGTCAGGTCAAGGGCGGCCTGAAGGAAGCACTGGAAGGTGCCGATGTGTTCATCGGCGTTTCCAAGCCCGGCATCCTGACCACTGAGCTGTGCAAGACCATGAACAAGGATGCCATCGTCTTTGCCATGGCCAACCCCACCCCGGAGATCATGCCGGACGAGGCCAAGGCCGGCGGCGTGCGGGTGATGGCCACCGGCCGCAGCGACTTCCCCAATCAGGTGAACAACGTGCTGTGCTTCCCCGGCCTGTTCAAGGGCGCACTGAGTGTGCGCGCCCGTGACATCAACAATGAGATGAAGCTGGCTGCAGCCTACGCCATCGCCGACCTCATCACCGATGCCGACCGCAGCGAGGAGAACATCATCCCCGGCGCGTTCGATCCCCGCGTGGCCGAGGCAGTGGCAAACGCCGTGGCAAAGGCTGCCCGCGAGACCGGCGTGGCCCGTCTGTAAGCGGAGGACAGGGTTATGAGAACCATTTCCGCACAGGAGATCACAGATACCGTTGCACGGCTGTGCATCGAAGCCAACACCCGCCTGCCGCAGGACGTGCAGGCGGCGCTGGACAAGGCCCGGCAGGAAGAGCCGTGGCCGCTGGCAAAGAGCACTCTCGACCTTTTGTGGTCGAACCTTTCCGCCGCAAAAGAAGAAAACCTGCCCATCTGTCAGGATACCGGCATGGCCTGCGTGTTTGTGGAGCTTGGCACCGATGTGCACATTGACGGCAGCTTTGAAGCTGCCATCCATGAGGGCGTGCGCCGGGGTTACACCGACGGCTACCTGCGCAAGAGCATCGTGGCAGACCCTTTGCGCCGAGGCAATACCGGCGACAACACCCCGGCGGCCATCACAGTGCATCTGGTGGACGGCGAGGGCTGCCGCATCACGGTGGCACCCAAGGGCTTTGGCAGCGAGAACATGAGCCAGATCAAAATGCTCAAGCCCGCCGACGGCGTGGAGGGCTTCAAAAAGTTCGTGCTGGACACGGTGAAGCTGGCAGGCTCCAACCCCTGCCCGCCCATCGTGCTGGGCATCGGCGTGGGCGGCAGCTTTGACAAGGTGGCGTATCTGGCAAAGAAGGCCCTGCTGCGTCCGCTGGATGTGCCGAACCCCGACCCCTATTACGCACAGCTGGAGCAGGAGCTGCTTGCCGCCATCAACGAGCTGGGCATCGGCCCGCAGGGCTTTGGCGGCAGGACCACCTGTCTGGGCCTTGCCATTGAGCAGATGCCTACCCATGTGGCGGGCCTGCCTGCGGCGGTGAATGTTTCCTGCCATGTGACCCGCCGTGCAAGCGCGGAACTGTAAGGAGGGGCAAAGATGGAATACAGACTGACGACTCCCTGCACAGCCGAGGACCTTGCCCCGCTCAAGGCGGGCGACACCGTGCTGCTTTCCGGTGTGGTGTACACCGCCCGGGATCAGGCCCACAGGCGGATGACCGAAGCGCTGGAAAAAGGCGAACCGCTGCCCTTTGATCTGACCGGCAGCGCCATCTACTACGTTGGCCCCACGCCGGAACGCCCGGGCCAGGTGATCGGCTCGGCGGGACCCACCACCAGTGGCCGCATGGATGCCATGAGCCCGCGCCTGCTGGACCTTGGCAATAAGATCATGATCGGCAAGGGCAAGCGGGACGATGCTGTAAAGGCGGCTGTGGTGCGCAACGGGGCTGTGTATCTGGCAGCGCTTGGCGGGGCCGGTGCGCTGATGGCAAAAAGCGTGCAGACGCTGGAAGTGATCGCATGGCCGGACCTTGGCTGTGAAGCCGTGCGCCGCCTGACAGTGAAGGATATGCCGCTGACGGTGATCCTGGATGCCCACGGCGGCGACCTGTACCAGTCCGGCCCGGCGGCATATCTGGAAGCAAAATAATTGATCGCCTTTGCACAAAACGCGGCCGACTAAAAACCGGCAAAACAGCAGATTTGCGCAGGATAAATTTGGTTTGTTTTAACAAACTTCCGCGAATTGCTTGCACATCGGCAAAAAGTGTGATATCTTGTACTATATGAAACCGTGGTGCTTTGCATCCCGGCACAGACAGGAGGCAAACATACCATGCAGATCCACCAATCCGCAGAAGATTATCTTGAAACGATCCTGATGCTGAGTCAGCGTATGGGCAAAGTGCGCTCCATTGACGTGGTCAATGAGCTGGGCTTTACCAAAGCCAGCGTCAGCATTGCCATGAAGAAGCTGCGCGAGAACGGCTATATCGCGGTGGACGGCGAGGGCAACCTGACCCTGCTGGCACCGGGCCGCGAGATCGCAGAGCGCATCTATAGCCGTCACCGTCTGCTGACCCACTTCTTTATGCAGCTGGGCGTGGACGAAAAGACCGCCGCCGAAGATGCCTGCAAGGCAGAGCATATCCTCAGTGAGCAGACGCTGGAAAAGATCCGTGAGCGCGCTATTGAGACGGATGCTGAGCTTGGCAAGACTGTCAAGTGATCCCCGCAGCATTCCAAGATCGTAAAATGATCCCGTTCCTGAAAAGGAACGGGATTTTTTTGTATGGAAATTGAGCGGCAGATCCCTCTTGCATCCGGGGTGCGGGTGCGGTATTCTTATAAGATAAGAAGGTTTTACAGCCAAACCGGGAGGGAACAGCCATGGATGCAGACGAGATCCGCACGCTTTTGGGCGATAACATTTTTGAGCGGGCCAAGAAATACCGCAAGCGCATCCAGCAGAGCACCTGCACCGTGAACGCCGATGGCGTGCGGCATATTTCGGCCATGGTACAGGGCAGCGGCGGCAGCTATTACTATACGCAGGCATGGCTGCGGGAGAACGGCAGCTTTGTCAGTGCGTCCTGCAGCTGCCCGTATAACCAGAACGGCGAGGGCACCTACTGCAAGCATATCGGCGCATTGCTGCTGGACGATGCCGAAAAGAATGCCCCTGCACCGGCGGCAAAGCCGGATGCTATTCCCGGTGTTGTGCGCGGCGCGGCGGGCCTTGCCCCGGAACCGGCCCGGCGGGACAGCTATGCCTCCGGGCTGGAAATGCTGTTTGGCAAAAAGTGGCACGGCGAAACGCCGGTGTCGGATCACGAGGCCCGCAGGCTGCTGGATACCTACAAGGAAGCAGCCCTTGAAAACCTTGGCGTGGACGAGACCGCCCAGCGCACCGGCTTTGCCCATCTGGAACCGGAGCTGACCCTCGTGCCCGGCGCACAGCCATGGCTGCGGCTGCGCATCTCGGACGGCGGGCGGCAGTATGTGGTAAAAAGCATCTCGAACCTGATGGAAGCCGTCGAGATGGGCAAAAGCGTCAGCTACGGCAAGGCACTGGCTTTTGTGCACCGGTGGGATGCCTTTGATGAAGAGTCCCGTGCGCTTTTGCAGCTGCTGCGCCGTCAGGTGAACGCAAGGCAGAGCATGGACAAAGCCGCCGTGCGGGTGTACGGCGGGGCCGAACAAGGCCCGGCGGGAGGCATGATCCTGACCGGCGAGATCTTTGATGACCTTGTGCAGCTGTACGAGCATACCGGTTTTCTGGGCGGGTACGAGCTGCGGGAAGGTCTGCCCGTCATTACCATGACCGTGGAGCGCCGCCGCGGCGGTGTGCAGGTGGAGGGCAGCCCGGCCCTTGCCAGCGTACAGGGCCTTGACTATGATTACCTGTTCAGCGAGGATACGCTCTGGCGGCTGCAGCGGCCCGGGTGCACCCGCATCCTGCCCGCATTGCAGGCGCTGGGCGGCAAAAGCCTGTTCTTTACCAGCGCAGATGCCACGGCCTTTTGCAGCTATGTGCTGCCGGAGCTGGGCAGCAAGCTGAACATCGTGGACCCGGAACGTCTGCTGCTGAACCAGATCCCGCTGGAACCGGTGGTGCAGTTCTATCTGGACGCACCGGACAGCTTCCGCATCGAAGCACACGCGGAGTTTTTGTACGGGGAGGATAAGGTCACGCCGTTCGTGCCGTCTCCGGCAGGGCTTTTGCGGGATGTGCGCGCCGAGAGCCGGGCAAAGCGGCTGCTGGCCTCTTATCTGCAACCCGGTGTGGGCGGCAGAGAGGAAGTGTACGGCACCGCTGACGAGGACGAGATCTACCGCATGTTGGAGGAGGGCGTGCCGGCCCTGCTGGCCGAGGGTGAAGTATACCTGACGGATGCCTTCCGCAGCCTGCAGGCCGCGCCGCCTCGCATCACGGTGGGCGTTTCGGTGCACGGCAGTGTGCTGGATCTGGAAGTGGATACCGGCGAGTTCCCGGTGGCAGAGCTGAAAGACCTGCTGCGCTCCCTGCACCAGAAAAAGCGCTACCACCGCCTGCGGGACGGCCGTCTGCTGCGGCTGGATGACAGTCTGGAAGGGCTGGACGAACTGAACGATACACTGGAACTTTCCGGGGCCAAGCTCAAGAGCGGCCACGCCGAGCTGCCGCTCTACCGTGCACCCAGTCTCGACTGGGCGCTCTCGGGCCAGAACGGCCTGCGTTTCAACCGCGACGATGCGTTCCGCCGCATCAGCCGCAGCTTTCACGCCGTGAAGGACAGCGAGTATACTCCGCCGGAAAGCCTGCACAATGTGCTGCGCAAGTACCAGCGGGATGGCTACCGCTGGCTGCGTACGCTGGACGGCTACGGCATGGGCGGCATTCTGGCCGACGATATGGGCCTTGGCAAGACCGTGCAGGTGCTCAGCTACCTGCTGGCCATGAAGGAAAGCGGCCAGCGCCTGCCCAGTCTCATCGTCTGCCCGGCATCGCTGGTGCTCAACTGGCAGGAGGAATGCCTGAAGTTCACGCCGCAGCTTTCCTGCGTGGCTGTGGACGGCGACGCTGCTCACCGGGCAGAGCTGGCAAAGCAGTGGGCGGAAGCCGACCTTGTGGTGACCAGCTATGACCTGATGCGCCGGGACGAGGAGCTTTACAGCGGGCAGCAATTCTACGCCTGCATTCTGGACGAAGCGCAGGCCATCAAGAACCACACTACCCAAAAGTACAAGGCGGTGTGCGGGGTGAACAGCAAAGTGCGGTTTGCCCTTACCGGCACCCCGGTGGAGAACCGCTTGGGCGAATTGTGGAGCATCTTCTCCTTCCTGATGCCGGGGTATCTGCCGCCCTACAAGACCTTCTGCGCCCGGTTTGAAAAGCCTATCGTGCAGGAGGACGACAAAGACGCACTGCGCCGTTTGAACCAGCTCACCGGGCCGTTCATCCTGCGGCGCATGAAGTCCGAGGTGCTCAAAGAGCTGCCCCCCAAGACCGAGAATCTCCACCGTATCGAGCTGGACGAGCAGCAACGCAAGCTCTACCTTGCCGCTGTGGTGGACGCGCGGGAAAAGCTGCGCGCTGCAAAGCCGGAGGATAAAATGGCGGTGTTCGCAGTGCTCATGCGCCTGCGGGAGATCTGCTGCGACCCGCGCCTTGTGGCAGACAACTGGGACGGCGGCAGCGCCAAGCTGGATGCCTGCATGGAGCTGGTGACGGCTGCTGTGGAGGGCGGACACCGCATCCTGCTGTTCAGCCAGTTCACCTCCATGCTGGAGCTGCTGGCAAAACGGCTGGACGAAGCGGGCGTGAGCCACTTTACCCTGCAGGGCTCCACCCCAAAGCCGGTGCGTGCAGAGCTTGTGCGCCGGTTCAACAGCGGCGAAGCGGACGTGTTCCTCATCTCGCTGCGGGCGGGCGGCACCGGCCTGAACCTGACGGCGGCAGATATCGTCATCCACTACGACCCGTGGTGGAACGTGGCTGCGCAGAATCAGGCCACCGACCGCGCCTACCGCATCGGCCAGCGCAACCCGGTGCAGGTGTACAAGCTCATTGCGCAGGACACCATTGAAGAAAAGATCGTGGAGCTGCAGCAGGCAAAGCAGGAACTTGCCGAGACGGTCACCGGCTCGGCAGACGGAGCAATCCTGTCCATGAAACCAGAGGAATTGCTGCAGCTGCTGCAAGAGGAATAAAGAGGAGAAAACATCATGAAAGTCTGGGATCTGCACTGCGATACCCTCAGCGAGCTGCGCAAAGCCGAACATGCGGGCCGGCCCAAGAGCTTCGCGCAGAACGATCTGCATATCGACCTTGAAAAATTACAGAAAGGCGACTATCTGCTGCAGTGCTTTGCAGCATTCGTCAATCTGGGTGACAAAACGCCCGGAGCGGACCCGCTGGTGACAGCGCTGGAAGAGATCGACCAGTTCAAGCGCATCATGGCGGCATACCCGGAAAAAATTGCTCCGGTATACACGGCGGCGGACATCCGCCGGAATGCTGCGGCGGGAAAGATCAGCGGGATGCTCACCATCGAGGAAGGGGCCTGCTGCAAGGGCAGCGTGGGGGTGCTGCGCCGGATGTATGAGCTGGGCGTGCGCATGATGACCCTGACATGGAACCACGAAAACGAGCTGGCAAGCCCGCAGCGGAACCCCAGCGGGGTGCTGGTGCCCCAGACCGAAAAGGGCCTGACCGGGAAGGGCTTTGAATTTCTGGCCGAGATGGAACGGATGCACATGATCGTGGATGTGAGCCACCTTTCGGACAAGGGCTTCTGGGATATTGTGGAGCACGGCACCCGGCCTTTTGCGGCCAGCCACTCCAACTGCCGCGCACTGGCACCCCACACCCGCAACCTGACCGATGAGATGATCCGCGCCCTTTCGGAGCGCGGCGGCATTGCGGGCCTGAACTACTATGCGCCCTTTCTGGACACCGACCCCACCCACCCGGAAAACTGCCGCAGCACGGTGGAGCTGATCGCAAAGCATGCAGCCCACTATAAGCAGGTAGGCGGTGCGCAGATGATTGCCCTTGGCAGCGATTTTGATGGCATCGATGGCCCCCACCAGCTGGAAAATGCTGCCTTCCTGCCGCTGCTGGCGGATGCCCTGCGCAAAGAGGGCTTTACTGAGGACGAGGTGGAAGGTATCTACTACCGCAATGCCATGCGCTTTTTTGAGGAAAATTTGTAATAACAACGGAGAATATGCCGACATGGATAAAAACATGACGCTGGAAAAGCGCATTGCCGCCGAACTGTACTGCTATCAGGGCAAAATGAGCGTGTTCGTGGACGATCTGCAGGGCCATACCGTGGAGGTGGGCGCGGACGAAGAATTTGAGACGGCATCCACCATCAAGGCGTTCATTCTCGCTGCATTGTATTTGCAGGCGCAGCGCGGCAAAGCAGACCTTGCCGAAGAGATCACCTATGAGCAGAGCCAGTTCGTGGACGGCAGCGGTATGCTGCGCGCGCTGGGCGTGGGCGCAAAGCTCAAGGTAAAGGACACCGCCACCATGATGATCATTTGCTCGGACAACATTGCCACCAATATGATCATCGACTATCTGGGACTGGATACCATCAACGCCTGCATCCGGGAGCTGGGCTTTGCGCATACTGTGCTGCGCAATCCACTCCACTTTGACCGCTACCGCCAGCTTGGCACCACCACGCCCCGCGACTACGCGGCGCTGTTCGCCCGCATTGCAAAAGGGGAGCTTGTCAGCCGGGAAGCCAGCGCGGAGATGCTTGCCATCCTGCGCCAGCAGCACTACAACACCATGCTGACCCACGACTTTCCCCAGTACTATCTGGACTGCGAGGAGACCGGCGCGCCGGAGCTGATCTGGGTGGCCAGCAAGAGCGGCAGCATGAACGCCTGCCGCAACGACGGCGGCATCGTCCACACCCCCTACGGCGAGTATGTCATCGTGCTGATGAACAAGGACTTTCACGATATCATCGAGTACAATGAACATCCCGCCATGGTGTACGGCGCAAGGGTGTCCCGCATGATCCTGGATCAGGTACTGGCCTGTGAGGGCCGGCTGTCCCTGTCCTGAGACGCACGTTCTCCCAAAGAACAAAATTGAAAAAATAAAAGGAATTATAACAATGGGTATCACGCTCTCGCCATGGATGATGGCGTTTCTCGTTCTGATGACGGGCTTTGCAGGCTTTGTGGATTCGGCAGCCGGAGGCGGCGGTCTTATCAGCCTGCCGGCCTATCTGTTTGCCGGGCTGCCGCCCCACTACACCTATGCTACCAACAAATTCAGCGCCGCCTGCGGTACCACTTTTGCCACCGCCAACTTTTTCAAAAACGGTGCAATGAACCTGAAGGTGGGCATCCTTGCAGCCATTGGCAGCTTTGCGGGCAGTGCACTGGGGGCACATATCGTGCTGCTGCTCAGCGATGAACTGCTGCGCACCATGATGTTCCTCATCCTGCCGGTGGCGGCGGTGGTCATTTTGTGGCAGCGCGACCTGCCGGACAAGAACCGGGACGATGGAACCCTGAACCTGAAAAAGATCCTGCTGGCGCTGGGCATTGGCTTGGGCATCGGCCTGTACGACGGCATCGTGGGCCCGGGCACCGGCACCTTTGCCATCATTGCCTTTACCACCCTGATGGGCTTTGACCTGCGTACGGCGGGCGGCAACGGCAAGGTGCTGAATCTTGCCAGCAACTGCGCCAGCCTGTTCACCTATCTGATGAACGGTCTGGTGGTGTTCCACATCGGCATCCCCTGCGCTGTCAGCAACATTCTGGGCAACCTGCTGGGGTCCCATTTCGCCCTGAAAAAGGGTGCACGCTTCATCCGTCCCATGATGCTGGTGGTGCTGGTGCTGCTGCTGGGCAAGCTCATCTCGGACGCAGTGCTGTGAGCGCCGGGCGCGCCAGAGGCTCCCTCTCCGAGGGAGCTGGCAAAACCGTCAGGTTTTGACTGAGGGAGTTTGCGCCCGTTTCCCGCTGCAAAAAACAAGCCGGGCAGCCCGCAGGCTGCCCGACTTTGCTCGGATGATTTTTTTTCGGTGGTCGCTTATTCCAGCACCAGCTCTTTGTCAAAGAATGCCAGACCAAATGCACCGGGGCCTGCGTGGGTGCCGATGACGCAGCCGATCTGGCGCACCAGCGGTTCGCCCATGTGCAGATTTTCACGGAAGTAGTTCTCGATGGGCTGCACTTCCCGCAGGCTGGAAGAATAACCGGCAACAGCGGTAAAGTCCGGGCTGATGCCGCCCAGCTCTTCGATCTTCTTGAACAGGGCCACATAGGCACCGGGCAGGCCGCGGGCCTTACCGGCCATGGCTACCTTACCGTCCTTGATGGTGATGAGGGGCTTGATGCCCAGCATCCCGCCCGCGACGGCCACAGCGGCAGGCAGACGGCCGCCCTTGCGCAGATACTTCAGATCGTCGATTGCGGCAACCAGATGCAGATGCTCCTTGGCGTGCTCCAGATCGGTGGCGATCTGCACCAGCGTCTTGCCTGCGTCACGCAGCTGCACGGCCAGACGCACCAGCAGCGATTCGCCCAGACACACGGTGGCACTGTCCACAAACAGCACGTTGTCTACATTGGCGAGGTCTGCGGCCAGCTTTGCGCACTGCCATGTGCCGGACAGCTCGTGGGACAGGAAGATGCCCAGCACTTCGTCCCCGGCGGCAGCGGCTTCCAGATAGAACTTCTCGAACAGCTCCGGGCTGGGCTGGCTGGTGGTGGGCAGCTTGCGGCAGCTGGCCAGATGGGCATAGTACTCGGTGGGAGTCATGTCGATGCCATCCCGCAGGATGCTGCCATCCTCCAGCGTCACGTTCAGAGGGATCACGGTCACGCCCAGCTGCTCGGCTTCGGCGGGCAGGATGTCGGACGCAGAATCGGTGAGAATACGGATCATAAAATACCTCCGGATTTCCGGTAAAAACAAATTCAAGTCATGTTTCCCGACGCTTTGCGATGAAACGTCGGGAAACATTATACCAGAATCCACAGGGAAAAGTCAATTGCCTGAGCGAAAATTGCTTCGTCCCAGCGCAAAATACTTGCGTAAAAGCCGCTGCTTATGATAAGATAGGCGCTGAGAACTGCACGGCAGGGAGGGCAGGCCATGGAGCAAAAGGCAAAAACAAGGGCGCTGCTGGCTGCGTTCGGCTGCGCACTGGCCTACCTGCTGGCAGGCAAAGTGCTGGCATTTCTGCCTGCCCCGGCGTGGGATGTGCGGGCGCTGAGTTTTGTGCACCACTGCATCGCGGCACCTGTCGTGGAGGAACTGGTGTTCCGCGGTGCCATCCAGCAGCTGGCGCAGCCCTTGGGCAGATGGCAGGCCGCGGCGCTGCAGGCGGTACTGTTTGCAGTGCAGCACGGCACCCCGGCGGGCATGGCGTGGGCGCTTGGCTGCGGCCTTGTGCTGGGCGCACTTCGTGAACGCACCGGCAGGGTATGGCCGGGGATGCTTTTGCATACATTGAATAATCTGCTGGTTTTTGCAGCAGGATAAAGGGGAACCTATGACCGATTCTGAACTGATGGGCCTTGCGCTGGAAGAAGCCCGCAAGGCGGCTGCACTGGGTGAGGTTCCGGTGGGGGCCGTGGTGGCCCGCAACGGCGAGGTGGTAGCTGCCACCCACAACACCCGCGAGACCGAAAAAAACGCCCTGCATCACGCAGAGCTGCTGGCCATTGATGCCGCCTGCAAAAAGCTGGGCGGCTGGCGGCTGTGGGAGTGCGAGCTGTTCGTCACGCTGGAGCCGTGCCCCATGTGCGCCGGGGCCATCATCAACAGCCGCATCCGGCGGGTGGTATACGGCGCGGCAGACACCAAGGCGGGCTGCTGCGGCAGTGTGACCGACCTGTTTGCAATGCCCTTCAACCACCACCCGGCGGTGGAGCAGGGGCTGCGCGCAGAGGAAGCACAGGAGCTGCTGCAGGCATTTTTCAAGGATCTGCGGGCACGGCTTGCGGCCCGGCCGAAGTGGAAACCGCCTGTATGACCGGCACGGAATATGAAGAAACCGTAAAAAAGTGGAAGCTGCGTAAAAAGTAGGCGGCTTCCACTTTCTTTTTTCGGCAAATTGTGCTATATTATTTAATGGTGTTTTGTCGAAACCCATCTTATGCAGCTGTCTGCCGCGCCGAGCACCGGACTTTGACCGGATAAGAAATGGACGCTGAACGGACGGCGATGGGCCGCACAGACATCTCCTGCACGGCATACCTTTGCAGTGCAGAGATCACGACAGGAGGACTATACTCTTGTACGAAGATGAATTTGAACTGACGTTCAATCTGTCGGGTGAGGAGCCGCAGCCGGAACAGGCTGCACAGGAGCCGCCCGTACCGCCAAAGCCAAAGGCGGCAGCACCCGTGGTGGACGAACCCACCCGGGTGATGGTGCTGGAAAAGCCCCAGCCTGCGCCGCAGCCGGAAATGCCGGAGCCTGTGCAGGAAGAGCCGGAGAAAACACCTGCACCTACCGTGCAGGCAGCAGCCAATGGCCGCTGTGTGCTGATCTCCGGCGGCGACCGCGGCATTGGTGCCGCTGCGGCCCGGGCGTTCTATGCGGCGGGCTACCGCGTGGCGGTGCTGTACCACAGCAATGCCAAAGCCGCTGCAGAGCTGGAAAAACAGCTGCCCGGCATCACCGCCGTGCAGTGCGATGTGGCGTCCCGCGCCAGCTGCGAGCTTGCGTTCCGCACTGCAGAACAGGCACTGGGCCGTGTGGATGTGCTGGTGAGCAATGCGGGCATCGCCCAGCAGAAGCTGTTCACCGACATCACCCCGGAAGAGTGGCAGCATATGCTGGACGTGAACCTGACCGGTGCGTTCCACCTGTGTCAGCTGGCGCTGCCGGGTATGATCCGCCGCAAGGCCGGACGCATCCTGACCGTGAGCAGCATGTGGGGCCAGACCGGCGGCAGCTGCGAGGTGCATTACTCTGCAGCAAAGGCAGGCCTGATCGGCCTGACCAAGGCTTTGGCCAAAGAAGAAGGCCCAAGCGGCATCACAGTGAACTGTGTTGCGCCCGGGGTCATTGATACCGATATGATGGCAGCATTCACCGCCGAGGATAAGGAAGCGCTGGCCGAAGAGACCCCTGTGGGCCGTCTTGGCAGCGCAGACGAAGTGGCGCAGCTGCTGGTGTTCCTTGCCGGCGAGGGTGCGGGCTACATCACCGGTCAGGTGTTCGGCGTGAACGGAGGACTTGTGATCTGATGCGCAGGAACACTTTATTACAGGATTTCCCCCGGCGGGAGCATCCCCGGAGCAAGAAGGAGAGAGCAAAATGGGCATGACTTTAAAGGAACTGTTGACGAAAGGCGAAGGCACCATTTCGGCCAAGGAGGCCAAGGCGCTGGCTGCACAGTGCAGAATGGATGAGGAAACGCTCTACACCCTTCTGGAAGAACGCGGCATCAAGGTTCAGGAAGAGGATGCAGAGCCTACGCTGGATGTGGACAGCATCATGGCCGAGGTCGAGAATGCCGAGAACAACAACGATGATATGGGCATCAGCGAGGACGAGGAAGAGCAGAGCGAGGAGAACCCTGCAGACCTGAAGGCTGCCATGGACGAACTGCTGGACGACCCCGTTAAGAACTACCTCAAGCAGATCGGCCAGATCCCGCTGCTGAGCGCGGAGCAGGAGGTGGAGCTGAGCCGCCGCATCCATGCCGGTGCCGAGGCGGCGCACATCCTGCAGGCCGACCGCCAGAAGTACGGCGGGCCGGAGTACATCAAAAAGAACAGCGCCCGCTTCTCGTTTGAAGAGGATGAGAACAGCCGCAGCTATACCGAAGATCTGGACGAGGAGGGCAACGAGAAGCCCAGCGAGGATGCCGAGGAAAAGGCTGCCGAAGAGGAAGCTATGGAGGCTGTGGAGAACGGCCCCCTGAGCGACGAAAAGCGCGCTGAGCTGCTCAAGACCCGCCGCGATGGCCTGAACGCCCGCCGCAGCCTGAGCGAAGCAAACCTGCGTCTGGTGGTGTCCATTGCCAAAAAGCATGTGGGCCACAATCTGGCATTCCTGGATCTGATCCAGGAGGGCAACATCGGCCTGATCAAGGCTGCGGAGAAGTTCGACTGCGACCGTGGATTCCGCTTCTCCACCTATGCGACCTGGTGGATCCGTCAGGCCATCACCCGTGCCATTGCGGATCAGGCCCGCACCATCCGCATTCCGGTGCACATGGTGGAGACCATCAACCGGATGCGTCAGGCCACCAACCAGCTGGTGTACCAGAACGGCCACGAGCCGACCCCGGAAGAGCTGGCAAAGGCCATGGATATGAGCGTGGAGCGTGTGCGTGAGATCCAGCGCATGGCACAGGAGCCGGCAAGTCTGGAAAGCCCCGTGGGTGAGGAAGAGGATTCCTCTCTGGGCGATTTCGTCGCAGACGAAAACGCCGAAGCCCCTGGCAAGGCCGCAGACCGCGCCATGGTGGCACAGCAGATCAATCTGGCCCTCAAGAGCCTGACCCCTCGTGAAGAGAAGGTCATCCGCCTGCGCTTTGGTCTGGACGATGGCCGTCCCCGTACGCTGGAAGAGGTTGGCCGTGACTTTGGCGTTACCCGTGAGCGTGTGCGCCAGATCGAGGCAAAGGCGATCCGCAAGCTGCACAGCCGCAAGTGCCTGTCCCTGCTGAACGGCCTGATCGAGTGATAAAGTAAAACTCCTTCAGTCATCGCTGCGCGATGCCAGCTCCCTCAGAGAGGGAGCCCTTGGCAAAACCGGAAAGTTGTCCGTACTGCCAAAGGCCCCATCTCCGAGGGGGCTGTCTGCGTAAGCAGACTGGGGGAGTTCTTTCGTAAAAAACGACTTTTTTGCAAAAATCCAGATTTTTTTGCAAAAACCTCTTGCCAAACGGTGGAAACTGTGGTATTATAACTGAGCTGTGATTGCGCTGCTATAGCTCAGTTGGTAGAGCGCATCCTTGGTAAGGATGAGGTCTCCAGTTCGAATCTGGATAGCAGCTCCAGCTCAGATGCCCTGAAGTCGAAAGATTTCGGGGCGTTTTTCTTTGTGTAGATCGTTTCTGCTGTGCGGGTCCGGAACAGGGCAGAGCGGGCTTTGAACGGCTCTTTCAGGCTTTTTTGCGTTTTTCGTAAATTCATGCTTGACAAGCGGACGCTTTTTCGATATAATAAAGCACGTTCCGGCGGTAAGCGCCGCGCGAAACTTGAGCGATCATGGCCCGGTAGCTCAGTTGGTTAGAGCACCAGCCTGTCACGCTGGGGGTCGTCGGTTCGAGCCCGATCCGGGTCGCCATTTGCTGCTATAGCTCAGTTGGTAGAGCGCATCCTTGGTAAGGATGAGGTCTCCAGTTCGAATCTGGATAGCAGCTCCATAGCAGACACCTCGAAGCCTTAGGACTTCGGGGTGTTTTTTTGTTGTATGACTGCAAAAGCAGGCTGACGGAGTGCGGATTGCTTTGAGTACAAAAACAAAACGCACAGGCTCCGAAGAACCTGTGCGTTTATGGCAGGGGTAGTAAGTTTCGAACTCACGGCACGCGGTTTTGGAGACCGCTGCTCTACCAGCTGAGCTATACCCCTATAGGCATTCGCTGAATGCTTTGTTATTATAGCCGATGCAAAGGCGAATGTCAAGCATTTCTTTCAAGATTCAGGCATTTTTCGTGCCGCAGCTGCAACAGCCTTCTTTTTTATCGGATGCAGGCAGCTGGCTGGCAAGCTGCTCCAACGTCACACTGTCGATATACTGGTTGATCACCTCATCAAGGCCGGTCCAGAAGGGCAGGGTGAAGCACTGCTCCCACATGGGACACTCGTTGGTCTCGCTGCCAAGGCAGGGAATGGGTGCCACGCTGCCCTCAATGGCGCGCAGGATCTCGCCGGCGGTGTAGTCGGCAGGGGCTTTGGTCAGGCGGTAGCCGCCCTGACTGCCGCGCTCGCTTTTTACAAGGCCCACACGGGCCAGCGGGGTCACGATCTGCTCCAAATATTTCAGGCTCAGGTTCTGCCGCTCACTGATCTCCTTCAGGCTCACGGTGGTGCCCGGCGCATAACGTGCCAGCTCGGCCATCAGGCGCAGGGCATAACGGCTTTTGGTCGAAAATTTCATGGCGATCCTCTCCTTATTGCTTCCTATAGTATAGCACGTTGCTCGGATTTTGCAAAGGTATCCTCTTGTGCAAACAAAAAAGGTCTGTTATCATAGGATGGATAAGAGGATATTATAAGGAGTGAGAGTATGAGTGAGAAGATCACGGCTGCCGATGCCATCCGTCTGCTGGATGCACACGAGGCGGCTGCTGTAGATGTCCGGGAGCCGGACGAGTTTGCCGTGGGCCACATCCCCGGCGCAAAGCTGCTGCCGCTGGGTCAGGTGCTGAGCCGTGCGGCTGAGGTGCTGCCGGATAAGAACGCTGTATGGCTGATCTATTGCCGCACCGGCCGCCGCAGTGCCGATGCCGTGCGCAAGCTGGAAAGCCTTGGCTACACCCGCCTGTACGATCTGGGCGGCATTCTGAGCTGGCCCTATGAGATCGAGGGCGACTTTGAAGGGCATTTTTAAAAAGAAAGAAGGATAACTCCATGTCGTTCCACGCAAAAGATTTTGCCGGCAGCCACTGCGGCTGCCGCTATCAGCAGGATTACCGCCCCACCCTTGGTCGCGACGGCAAAAAGGAATCCGGTACGCTGGAGGTCATCAAGTTCTACTATGATGGTGCCATCCGCTTTGAGCAGCACTGCTACGGCGAAGCCGCAACCTTCGTGTTCGGCGTATGGGCATCCGGCATGGACGAGGACGGCACACTGCACTGGGTGCTGCCCGACCGCCGCAAGAGCTACTACGACGAGGCGTATCTGCCCAAAAAGCTGGACCGCGTGGACGAGGCAGGCAATCTTTACTTTGACGGCAGCAATTTTCCGTGGAAGCTGGCGGACGATTTTGCCGAGGATAAGCGCTGGGGCTACCCCAAGTGGAAGGTGGTACTGGGAAAACTGACCGGAAAGGGCAAAAAAGGTGACTGAATCACGAAAATCCAGTATTCATATTGACATACTAGGGAATGATATGGTATAACTTATCCGTTGAAAGGATTCCGCATCTGCACAGGGCATTCAAGGCTCCCGCAGACGCGTTCAATAAGAAAGGATCATTCCTATGGAAAACATGGAAAAAGTGGTTTATCTGGATAATGCTGCCACCACTCCCTGTGCTCCCGAGGCACTGGAAATGATGGTCAAAGCCCTGAGCGGTGCCTGCGGCAACCCCAGCAGCCATTACAGTGTGGGCTATGAGGCCAAGGAATTCGTGGACACCGGTCGTGCGCAGGTGGCAAAGGCCATCAATGCAAGTCCGGCTGAGCTCTTCTTTACCAGCTGCGGCTCCGAGGCCGACAACTGGGCCGTAAAGGGTACCGCCTTCACCAAGGCACGCCAGAACAAAAAGCACCTCATCACCAGCGCTTTTGAGCACCACGCCATCATGCACAGCATGGCTGCACTGGAGCGCATGGGCTTTGAAGTGACTTATATCAAGCCCACCGCCGAGGGCTACATCCGTCCCGAGGACGTGGAAGCTGCCATCCGTCCCGATACCGCGCTGGTCAGCATCATGATGGCCAACAACGAGATCGGCACCATCCAGCCCATCAAGGAGATCGCCGAGGTCGCTCACAAGCACGGTGTCTGGATGCACACCGACGCAGTGCAGGCCGTGGGTGCCATCCCCGTGGATGTGAAGGAACTGGGCGTGGATATGCTGTCCATGAGCGCCCACAAGTTCAACGGCCCCAAGGGCATGGGTGCCCTGTATTGCCGCAAGGGCGTATGGCCCCAGAACCTGATCGATGGCGGCAGTCAGGAGGCCCGCCACCGTGCAGGCACCGAGAATGTGGCCGGCATTGCTGCCATGGGCAAGGCACTGGAGATCGCCACGGCGCATCTGGATGAGCGCATGGCCCACGAGAGTGAGCTGCGCGATTATGTCATTGACCGCGTCCTCAAGAACATCCCGGAAGCCCGCCTGAACGGCGGCCGCAGCCCCCGTCTGCCTAACAATGTGAACATCAGCTTCCCGGGTCTGGAAGGCGAGACCATCCTGCTGGATCTGGATATGCACGGCATCTGCGCCTCCACCGGCTCTGCCTGCAACTCCGACAGTCTGGACCCCAGCCACGTCCTGCTGAGCATCGGCGTGCCTGAGGAGATCGGCCACGGCTCCATGCGGTTCACCTTTGGCCCGCAGAACACCATGGAAGAAGCAAAATATCTGTGCGACGTGCTGGAGGAAGTGATCCCCCGCCGTCGTGCTATGAGTTGTATGTGGCTGCAGGGCCAGAACACGGCCCGCCAGTTCAGCCTGAAGGGAGAGCAGTAATTATGGCAAGCATGTATAGCGCAAAGGTCATGGAGCATTTTGCAAATCCGCACAATGTGGGTGAGATCCCCGACGCAAACGGCGTGGGCGAAGTGGGCAACCCCAAGTGCGGCGATATCATGCGCATGTACCTGAAGATCGAGAACAACGTGATCGTGGATGTCAAGTTCCTCACCTTCGGCTGCGGTGCCGCCATCGCCACCAGCAGCATGGCCACCGACCTCATCAAGGGCAAGACCATCGACGAGGCGCTCAAGCTGACCAACAAGGCTGTTGTGGAAGCTCTGGAAGGTCTGCCTCCCATCAAGGTGCACTGCTCTGTTCTGGCCGAGCAGGCCGTCAAGGCTGCTCTGTCCGACTACTACCGCCGTCAGGGCATCGATCCGGAACCCATCGTGGGTAAGCTCGAAGAGGACTGCGACCACTGCGAGAGCTGCGGCCACTGATCCCCGCAAAGGACGCTTCAGGGGACACCGTTTTGTGCGGTGTCCTCTTTTTTTGCAAAAGGCTGCGTTGTTGTATCCTATCCAAAACGTAATAAAGCAAGCGTAAAATATTATTTGTTTACAAAAATACCCTGAATATGCACTCGTTCATGAAAAATTCATATATTGTTCAGAATGAGTTCACCACTTTTCGGTATAAGTAGGGCAACACAGGCGCAAAGAGCGCCGAACTCCCACGGAAGCGGACGAAGAACAGGGCAAAGAACGGTTCGCGGCACGCACTGCAATGCAGGTGCGTCGGCCCCGGAAAACGTCCCGCCGCACAGGAAAGGAAACGAGTTAGTATGAAAATTGGTTTTTGGGAACTTGTCGTCATCGTGATCGTGGCGTTCGTGTTCATCGGCCCGGATCAGCTGCCTGTCTACGCAAAGAAGATCGGCAAGATGCTGCGTGAATTGAAAAAGTACACCGGCGCTGCTTCTGAGGAGATCCAGAAGAACGTTGTGGAGCCGCTGAATGAGATCCAGGCTCCTCTGAAGGAAGCTGTAGCCCCGCTGACCGATATCAAGAAGGATATCGACAACAGCGTCAAGGATGTGACCAAGAGCTTTACCGGTATCGGCAAGACCAGCAAGGAGGAAGCTGCCAAGGCAGAAGCCGCCGAGGAAGTGACCGAGCTGACCGAGGAGCCGGTGGAAGAGCTGGAAGAGGACGCTGCACCTGCCGCCGCCAAGGCAGAGGAGAGCGCTCCCGCTGAGGAGGCCGCTGCACCTGCCGAGAAGGCCGAAGAACCCGCCGCCCCGGTTGAAAAGGCGGAGCCTGCCGCTGCGCCCGCAGAGGAAAAGGCCGAGCCTGCTGCAGAAGCGGCTCCCGCACAGGAAGCTGCCGAGGCTGCTCCTGCGGCCGAGCCGGTGGAGGAAGACCCTCGTCAGAATGATGTTCTGCCGAAGGACTGATTACTTACTGGATGCACCCGCGCCCGCGGTTGCCTGATACATGCAATAAGCCCGCCACGCGGCGCGGCAAAGTAAAAAGGAGATTTTTATTATGCGTATTGGTACTAACGAACTGCTGATCATCCTGGTCGTCGCTCTGCTGATCTTTGGACCCAAGAACCTGCCGAAGCTGGGCAAGATGTTCGGCAAGACCATCAACGGCTTCAAGAAGGGCATGGAGGACGAGGAAGGCTCCGATGATTCCGAGGAGAAGACCGAGAAGAAGGTTTCCAAGAAGGACGAAGACGAGGAGTAATTGTGGCTACGAACGTTAAGCGCAAAAAGAAAAAAGCCGAAGTCATGGCAGAGGACGGCAGCATGACGCTGACCGGCCATCTGAAAGAACTGCGGAACAGGCTGATCATCTGCGCGGTGGTGTTCGTGGTGGGTGTTGTGGTCTCGCTGGCATACGCCGACCGTCTGATCGATCTGCTCACTGCCATGGGCCGCGACTATTACGAGTTTGTTTCCATTGCCCCGCAGGAAAAGCTGATGCAGTATTTCCGCGTCTCCATTCTGGCAGGCGTGGTGGTCACCGTTCCGGTGGCGTTCTACCACATTTATGCATTTGCAAAGCCGGGCCTGAAAAAGAGCGAGAGCTTCTTCTTCAAAATGGTCATGCTGCTGGGCCTTATCCTGTTCTGCGTGGGCGTGCTGTTCGCCTACAAGCTCATGATGCCCTTCATGCTGCGTTTCCTCAGCACCGGCATCGAGGGTGCCGAGTACATCCAGACCACCACCAGTATCGAGAGCTATGTCAACCTCTGCTTGACCATGTTCATCATTTTTGGCTGCGTGTTTGAGATGCCTCTGATCACCATCATCCTGTCCAAGATGGGCATTATCAACCCGCAGCTGCTCAAGCAGGTGCGCGGCGTTGCCATCGTGATTATCTTCTTCATTGCAGCTGTTGTCACCCCGCCGGATATCGTGTCTCAGTGCATGGTGGCCGGCCCCATGGTGCTGCTGTACTTCATCAGCATCTTCCTGAGCGGCATCTTCTATAAGCCGAAAGAGGACGATGACGACGAAGATGACGAGGATGAGGGCGAGGACGAAGAGTAAGCTCTGACTTCTGGTTTTCTGTTTTATCATTGCAAAAACAAAGGCTGCTGCGCCGTCAGGGTGCAGCGGCCTTTGTTGCGTAAAAAGCGCTTTTGCGCTATCTGCTGCGCGGCAGCAATTCCAAATCGTTGCTGCTCAGTCTATACAAGCCACTCGCCCTGTGCTAGAATGAAACCAACAAATCAAAGGCGGTGAGACCATGCATCCACTCCCGGAATACCCTCGCCCGGCCATGCGCCGGGACAGCTATGAGAACCTGAACGGCCTGTGGAAGTACGCCATTACTCAGACAGCAGAATACCCCGCTGCGTGGGACGGCAGCATTCTGGTGCCCTACTCTCCGGAAACAAAGGCCTCCGGCGTTGGCCGCACCCTGCAGCCCGGCCAGTGGCTGCACTACCACTGCACCTTTGCTCCCCCTCCGGGAGAAGGGGGCCGGGTGCTGCTGCACTTCGGCGCAGTGGACGATGCCTGTGCGGTGCAGGTGAACGGCCATCTGGTGGGCGGCCATCGGGGCGGCTACTGGCCCTTCACACTGGATGTCACCGCCCAGCTCAACGATACGGGCCGCAACAGCCTGTGGGTGGCCGTGCAGGACTCCACGGACAGCGGCACGCAGGCCCGGGGCAAGCAGACCCTGAAGCCCGGCGGCATGTTCTATCCGGCCCAGAGCGGCATCTGGCAGACGGTCTGGATGGAGCGTGTGCCGGAAAACTACATCCAGTCGCTCACGGTCACGCCGGACTACGATGCCCGCACCGTGACCGTGAAAGCCCATACTTCCATGCCCGGAGGTGCAGTGAACCTGTGGGCCGTGGTGCGGGCCGGGGGCGTGACCATTGCCGAGGACTGGGGCAGCGACGAAGCGGACCGGGACGGTGAGGTGACGCTGAACATCCCGGAGGAACATTTCTTTCCGTGGAGCCCGGATACCCCGTTTTTGTATGACCTGACCGTGGGCACCACGCAGGGAGAGGAGGAGCAGTTCGACACCGTGCACAGCTACTTTGCCCTGCGCAAGTGGAGCTGTGAGCCGGATGCGCGGGGCGTGCTGCGCTTCTGCCTGAACGGAAAGCCCATCCTGCTCAACGGCCTGCTGGACCAGGGCTACTGGCCGCAGGGCCTGTATACCCCGCCTTCCGATGCGGCGGTGGAGCGGGAGCTGAGCGAGGTGAAAGCGCTGGGATTCAACCTGCTGCGCAAGCACGCCAAGATCGAGCCGCAGCGCTGGTACTACCACTGCGACAGGCTCGGCCTTGTGGTCTGGCAGGACATGGTGAACGGCGGCAGCAGATACAACCTGTGGTTCGTCACCTACCTGACCAATGTGCTGCAGCCTCTTGTGCGCCGCCTGCCCGACGCAGAGCCACTCTGGGGCCTGCTGAGCCGCGGAAAAGCATCCAGCCGGGAAACATACCGCGAAGAGCTGCAAGCCACCGTGGAAGCCCTGCGCTGCCATCCGTGCATCGGCTGCTGGGTGCCCTTCAACGAAGGCTGGGGCCAGTTTGATGCGGCCGGGGCCGTGCAGGCCATCCGCGCGCTGGACGATACCCGCCTTGTGGACGAGGCCAGCGGTTGGTATGATCAGGGCGGCGGAGATGTGTGCTCCATCCACAACTATTTCTATCCGCTGCATGTAAAGCCCGGAAACCGTACCGTGGCCCTGAGTGAATACGGCGGTATTGCATGGCCCATGCCGGGGCACGAAGCACCGGGCAAAACCTACGGCTACGGCACGGCCAAGAGCCGCGCAGATCTGACCGCCCGCTGCAAAAAGCTGCAGTTGGGCACAGTGCTGCCGCAGCTGAAAAAAGGACTTTCGGCGCTGGTGTACACCCAGCTGACGGATGTGGAAGATGAGGTGAACGGTCTGTTCACCTATGACCGGGCCGAGATCAAGCCGGATGCCAATGCCGTCCGCTCGGTGAATGCTGCCCTTGCCGCAGAGTTCGCAAAAGTGACGCGATGAAAGAAAAAACTCCCTCAGTCATCACGCAGCGATGACTGAGGGAGTTTTATGTTACAGCAGCTCTCAGTTGTTGGCGCTGTTGTTCACGATCTTTTTGGCGGGCAGCTTGTTCATGGCAGAGCTGTCCAGATCGTGTGCCAGCTCTGCACCGCCTGCGGCCAGTGCGTCGTCCAGCTCGCCGCCCTTCATATCGCTCAGGATCTGGCTGCGCAGGTCGTCCAGCGAGGAAACGCTCAGCGGGTCTACACGCACCATCAGGAGCAGGGTGTAGCTGTTGATCTGCACGGCAGCGGCTTCGCCGTAGGAAAGGCTGCGCAGAGCATCGGCTGCGCCATCCTGCGTAAAGGCCGAAGCAACATCGCTCTCGGTCAGCAGCTCGGTCTGGACGCTGGCGCTGTCGTCGGAAGTTTCGCCGTCCAGCACGGCGTAGATGTCCGGCAGGGCATTCTGTGCGGCCTCATGCAGGGCGCTCACCTGATCCGAGACCGTCTCGCCGCCTGCAGTGTTGACGCTGTCGGCAGCGGCCTGTGCCAGCTTGAGCATCTCGGCCTTCTGGTCATCGTCCGCAAAGGCGTAGGTGCTGGTATTGTACAGCGGGATGCTGATGTAGCAGATCTCATACATGCTGTCGTCCAGATGGCTGGTCAGCTCGTCGTCCTCCACCGGGGCCTCGCCGTCCGGGCCGTAGACCATATCCAGCAGGGCGGTGTGCTCCACCTGCAGACGTTCATATGCCTTGACGGTCTCCAGGCCGATGCCGTTGGCGGTGTAGGTGTCGCCGTACTGGTCCATCATCTGCTGGGCATAACGGTCGGCAGTGGCGATCTGCTCGTCGGTCAGCTCACCGCCCAGCGCCTTGAAGCGGGCATCCACAGCGGCCAGCGTTTCCAACGTTTCCTGCGTTTTCTGGGCCACATAGTCGCTCACAACTGCGGTCTCGCCGCTGTCAGAGTCGGTGGTGATGGTCTCTTTCAGGAAGGCTTTTACGTCGGTGGTGTCCTGATCGGTGCCGGCAAGCTGGGCGGCCTGCTGGTAAGCACCGTACTGTGCCAGCAGATACATGCCGGAGGTGATCTCAAAATCACCGATGCTGCCCACGGTGTCCGGGGCGGAAATGGTGCAGCCCACAAGGCTGAACACCAGTGCAAGTGCGCAGATCAGCGCGAGAAGTTTCTTTTTCATGGCAATGCTCCTATGATGTTTGTTTTTGCTCGGCGGAGGCAAGGATCTCGGCCATCGCCTTGAGGATGCTCTGCAGCAGCTCCAGCGGCTTTTCGTCGGGCTGAAGCGTGACCGAGAGATAGGGCCGGTTGCCTGCACCGGCGGTGACGCGGCCATTGAAGGCCACCAGCAGGCCCCGGATCATGGGCAGATCCAGACTTTCCAGCTGCAGGGTGAGGGTGTCCTTTTTCTGGGTCACTTCGGTCACGCCCACAGTGCTGGCCTGCACGCGTACCAGCGACACGTTGACCAGATCGCTCACCGAGGGCGGCGGGTCTCCGTAGCGGTCGATGAGCTCGTCCAGCACATCGGCGGCATCCTCTGCCGTCTGGATGGCGGCAATGCGCTTGTAAGCTTCAATGCGGCCCGGGCCGTCTGCGATATATTTCTCCGGGATGAAGGCATCCACCCGCAGGTCCACAAGGCATTCACTCTTGTCCCGCCGGACAGGTTCGCCCTTGGCCCGGGCGATGGCCTGCCCCAGCATCTTCACGTAGAGGTCGTAGCCCACGGCCTCCATGTGGCCGTGCTGACTGTGGCCCAGAAGACTGCCCGCACCGCGGATTTGCAGGTCCCGCATGGCGATGCGGAAGCCGGAGCCGAAGGCCGTGAACTCCCGGATAGCGGAGAGCCGCTTCTGGGCGATATCGGTCAGGGTCTTGTCCCGCCGGAAAGTGAAGTAGGCATAGGCCTTGCGGCCGGAGCGGCCCACCCGGCCTCTTATCTGGTACAGCTGGGCAAGGCCCATGCGGTCGGCATCCTCGATGATGAGGGTGTTGCAGTTGCGCACATCGATGCCGGTCTCAATGAGGGTGGTGCACACCAGAATATCGATCTCGCCGTTCAGCAGATGCTGCCACACGGGGTTCAGCTCTTCCTCGGTCATCTTGCCGTGGGCAATGCCGATGCGTGCGCCGGGCACCAGTTTGCTCACATGGGCGGCGCAGGCTTCGATGTTGTCCACCCGGTTGTGCAGGTAGTACACCTGCCCGCCCCGGGCAAGCTCCTTCTTCATGGCTTCGGCAAGGATGACGTCGTTGTATTCCAGCACAAAGGTCTCCACGGGCTGCCGCTCGATGGGCGGCTGTTCGATGGTGGAAAGGTCCCGGATGCCGCTCATGGCCATGTTCAATGTGCGGGGGATGGGAGTGGCCGACAGGGTGAGCATGTCCACCCCGATGAAGTTCTCCTTGAGCTTTTCCTTGTGCTTGACGCCGAAGCGCTGCTCCTCATCGATGATGACAAGGCCGAGGTCATGGAACTTCACGTCCTTGGACAGCAGCCGGTGGGTGCCCACCACGATGTCCACACTGCCCGACTGCAGGCCCCGGAGGGTCTCCTTCTGCTGTTTTGCGGTGCGGAAGCGGGACATCATCTCCACCTTCACGGGAAAAGCTTCCATGCGGGAGAGGATGGTGTTGTAGTGCTGCCACGCCAGCAGGGTGGTGGGAGCAAGGATGGCGCACTGCTTGCCGCCCATCACGCACTTGAAGGCGGCGCGCAGGGCCACTTCGGTCTTGCCCACGCCCACGTCGCCGCAGAGCAGGCGGTCCATGGGCCAGCCCTTTTCCATGTCCTGCTTGATCTCGGCAGTGGCGTTCAGCTGGTCGTCGGTCTCGTCGTAGTCAAAGCGGGTCTCAAAGTCCCGCTGCCAGTCGCCGTCCGGCGGGAAGGCGTAGCCCGTGGCCTGACGGCGGCGGGCGTAGAGCTCGATCAGTTCCTGCGCCATCTCCTCGGTGGCTTTTTTTACCTTGGCGCGGGTGCGCTGCCACTCGGCACCGCCCAGCTTTGCCAGCTTTACCTTTTCCTCGTCGCCGGGGGCGGTGTAGCGGCTCAGCAGGTCCAGCTGGGTCACCGGAACATACAGCACGTCCGAGCCGGAATACTGTACCTTGAGGTAATCTTTCGTGGCACCCTGCACTTCCAGCCGCTGGATGCCCGCATACATGCCGATGCCGTGGCTCTGGTGCACCACATAGTCCCCGGGCTTGATGTCCGAAAGGCTGGAAAGGGCGTTCTTGTTCTTTTTGCGCTTTTTGGTCTCGGCGGCGGTCTCTTCCTCCAGACCGTGCCTGCGGCTGGACAGCACTGCCGCATGGGCAAACGGAAAGGTGCACCCAGCGGTCAGATGGCCCGGCAGTACCTGTACGATGCCTTTTGTAGGCCGCACATCCCGGCTCATGCTCACGGAGTAGCCCTTGTCGGCAAGGTCGCGGGTGAGGGCAGCGGCACCCTTGGGCGTTCCGGAAAACAGGGTGACGGCATAGCCCTGCGCAATGAGCGGGTCAAGGTCTTCTCGCAGGGAGGCAAGGTCGCCGTTCCAGTTGGGGGCGGCAAAGGCCTCGGCGTTGATGAGGTCTTTCAGCTTGAATTCGTTCATGCCGCGCAGGAAGTTCTCGCACAGCAGGGTGCTCTGCTTCTGGGCGGCAGCGGCAAGGTCGTCCATGGTCTGGTAGAGTACATCCAGCCCGGGGCAGAGCACACCCTCTTCCAACAGGCCGGTCAGCTCTTCGCTGCGACGGAACTCGGTGGCCTTCTGGGCATCCCGGATGCCGCCCACCTCGTCCAGAATGAACAGCGGTGTGTCCAGATGATCCAGCAGGGTGGCCGGGCTCGGATAGCGCAGGCCGTAGTATTTATCCATGGCTTCCGGCATCAGTCCGGAGTCCAGCTGAGCAAGGTCGGCTTCCGTGGCCTTTTCCAGTGCGGTGCGGTGCCGGCCGCGTGCCTTTTTGATGGCGGCACGCAGGGCCTCGGCAGTCTCGGCGGTATCGCCGAACAGCACCTCGCGGGCAGGGGAAAGATAGATCTTTTCCAGTGCGCTGTCCCGCCGCTGGGTGAGCAGGTCGAAGGAGGAAATGGAATCGATCTCGTCGTCCCAGTACTCCACGCGGGCAGGCTGGCGCATATCCGGCGCATAGATATCCACAATATCGCCGCGCACACTGAACTGTCCCGGACCGTCTACCTGACTGCGCCGCACATACCCGGCGGCGAACAGCCGGGCCACAAGACCCTCGCGGTTGTACACCATGCCGGGTTTGAGGGTAAGAGTGTTCTTTAAAAATTCATCCCGGGGCACGGTGTACTGCAACAGCGCTTCGGCGGGCACGCAGACCGCGTTCAGCCGCCCGCCTGCGAGGGAACCCAGCACCGAAAGGCGGCGGTACTCGTACTCGCGGCCCGCGCCCTCCACTGGGCGCAGCATAAAGTCCCGGGGCGGGAACACGGCGGCAGAAAGGCCCAACGCCTTGAGGTCGTCCGCAAAGTGGGTGGCCTCGGCCTCGCCGGGGGTCACGATGCACAGCACCCGGCCAAGGTCTTTTTGCAGCGCGGCGTACAGCAGGGCACGGCCTGCGGGCGGCAGACCGAACAGCGCGGCAGGACCAGGCTTTGCAAAGCTGGCCGCGATCTTCTGATATTCCGGTGTGGCCTTGAGTAAGGCTTCGTACATGGAAAAACCTCCTTTCCTGTCAGAATGCGGGAGAATAACGATTTTGAATATCCTCCGCTTGCGCTCTGGATATTTTCAGCGGAAAAATGATTTATATTTTGCAATTCAGGAAAATCTGCGGATTTTCCTGAATTGCTTTTTCACGGGTAGGGTCGTAAAGGCAAACGGCAGCTGCCACGCTGGTTTCCTGCGGGAACCGAGGGTGCTCTTACCCGTTATATTTGCTCTGTGCCAGACTCAGCTTGCCGTCCATGATGAGCTTTGCGGCGGCTTCCAGATCAGGGTAGCGGCCGCTCAGAGCCTTGGCATCCTCTGCCGGGAACTTGCCCAGCACCCACGCGGCAAGGTCGTAGTCCGGGTGGGGCTTGGCACCCACGCCGATGCGGATGCGGGGGAAGTTCTCCCCGCCCAAGCGGGCGATGATGCTCTTCAGGCCGTTATGTCCGCCTGCGGAGCCGGAGGGCCGGATGCGCAGCTTGCCGGGGTTCTGGGTGATATCGTCGCACAGAACGATGACGTGGTCGGCAGGGATCTTGAAAAAGCCCGCCGTGGGGGCGATGGAGTCGCCCGAAAGGTTCATGTAGGTCAGGGGCTTGAGCAGCACCACCTTGTGGCCGTCCACTTCGCCCTGACCCCACAGGCCTTCAAATTTGGTTTTGCTGACCGAAATGCCCCACTTGTCGGCCAGATAGTCCAGTGCGGCATAGCCCGCATTGTGGCGGGTGCCGTCGTATTTTGTTTCCGGGTTGCCAAGACCGGCGATCAGCCAGATGTCATTTGTATTCATGAGTGTTATATTTTCCTTTTTTGTGATAAATTGTCCGATGCAAGTCCTAAGTATAACATACGCGCGTGCAAAAAGATATACATTATAAGCGAAAAAGATGCACCTGCAAACAAAAACCGCCGCGCAGGGCCATCCTGTGCAGCGGTCTGTACGCGAAAAACGGACAGCTTACTTGCTCTGCTCGCTTTCCAGCTTCTGCTTTTTGGCAATGTAGGCTTCCATCTTGGGGACTGCCCAGCCCTCCAGATTGGTCTGGCGGTCACGGGCGATGCCCAGTGCCTGTGCGGGCACGTCCTTGGTGATGGTGCTGCCGGCGGCGGTGTAGGCACCGTCGCCCACCTTCACGGGGGCAACAAGGTTCGTGTTGCAGCCGATAAAGCAGTAATCGCCGATCTGGGTGCGGAACTTATCCTTGCCGTCGTAGTTGCAGGTGACGGTGCCGCAGCCGAAGTTGCAGTACTTGCCCACATCGCTGTCGCCGATATAGGTCAGGTGGCTCACCGTGTTGCCACGGGCAAAGTTGGAGTTCTTGGTCTCTACGTAGGCACCCAGATGCACGCCGTAGTCGGTGACGGTGTTCACCCGCACATGGGTGAAGGGGCCGATATTGTTGTGGGGGCCGATGTGGCTGCTGTACACCTGACTGGCGTTGACGGTGCTGCCCTCGTCTACGATGCTGTCCTCAATGAGGGTGTTGGGGCCGATGATGCAGCCTGCACCGATGACCGTCCTGCCGCGCAGGATGGTACCGGCCAGAATGACGGCACCCGGGGCGATGACCACGTCCGGTGCGATCTGCACGGTGCGGCTGTCGATGATCACGCCGTTTGCGATGTGCTGCAGCAGAATGACCTCGCGGGCGGCTTCGGCGGCATCCAGCTGCTCACGCGCTGCATTCAGCGCAGCAGAAGAAACAGAATTTTCCATACGATAGATCTCCCTTCCGGCACGGCGGCTCCCGGCGGGCGGATGATAAGGCCTGACCCGGAAAAATGATGCATCCATATCCAAAGATGGATACAACAGAAGCTTTGTGCCGACAAAAAAGAAAAAGCTGAAATTACAGGGATGGAAAGTTGTATCCAACAGACGGATAATCCGCGTCAGAAAACGAAAAACCTCTCGAACTTTCTCCCATTTTATATTACCGGAAAACTCGGCAAAATTCAAGTGATTTGCATAAAAAATATCAAACAAATTCGGTGTTTTGCACGGTGGAAACGGATGGATTTTCTGGTATAATAATTTAGCATTCACAAAACAATGTTCATCGATCAAATGAGACAAGGCAAGCGATGAGGCTGCGGCGCGGATGCTCCGCAGTCAAAAATGGGAGGTAAACAACGCATGAGCAAAAAGTATCTGTACTACTTCAGCGAAGGCAATGATGCTTTCGGCGGCGACAAAGTCACCATGAAGAACACTCTGGGCGGCAAGGGCGCCGGTCTGGCAGAAATGACCGCAGCCGGTATGCCGGTGCCGCAGGGTTTCACCATCACCACCGACGCCTGCACCCAGTATTATGCAGACGGCCGTCAGATCAATGACGAGATCACTGCTGATATCTTTGAGCATCTGAAGGGTCTGGAGCAGATCACCGGCAAGAAGTTCGGCGATAACCAGAACCCCCTGCTGGTCTCCGTCCGTTCCGGCGCACGTCAGTCCATGCCCGGCATGATGGACACCATCCTGAACCTGGGCCTGAACGACGAGGCTGTTGAAGGTCTGGCAAAGAAGACCGGCAACGCCCGTTTTGCATACGACTGCTACCGTCGCTTTGTGCAGATGTTCGCGGACGTCGTTATGATGGTCCCGAAGAGCCTGTTCGAGGTCGAGATCGACAAGATGAAGGAAGCCAAGGGTGTCAAGAACGACGTGGATCTGACTGCTGACGACCTGAAGGAACTGGTCGGCACCTTCAAGAAGATCTACGAGGAGAACGAAGGCCGTCCCTTCCCGCAGGATCCCCGTGATCAGCTGATCGAGGCTGTCAAGGCCGTCTTCCGCAGCTGGGACAACCCCCGCGCAAATGTCTATCGTAAGATGAACGAGATCCCCTACGAGTGGGGTACCGCAGTCAACGTTCAGCAGATGGCATTCGGCAACTCTGGCGACCGCTCCGGCACCGGCGTTGCATTCACCCGTGACCCCGCCACCGGCGCTAAGAAGCTGATGGGCGAGTACCTGATCAATGCACAGGGCGAGGACGTTGTGGCCGGCGTGCGCACTCCTTCTCCCATTAGCCACCTGAAGGATCAGATGCCTGAGGTGTACGATCAGTTCGTTGAGATCGCAACCCGTCTGGAGAACTACTTCCGCGATATGCAGGATATGGAGTTCACCATCGAGGACGGCCACCTGTACATGCTGCAGACCCGTAACGGCAAGCGTACCGCTCAGGCTGCTCTGCAGATCGCATGTGATCTGGTGGACGAGGGCATGATCACCGAGCAGGAAGCTGTCCTGCGCGTGGAGCCCAAGCAGCTGGATACCCTGCTGCATCCCCAGTTCGACGCCGCTGCCCTGAAGGCTGCAGAGGTTGTCGGCAAGGGTCTGGCAGCTTCTCCCGGTTCTGCCTGCGGCCAGATCGTCTTTACTGCTGAAGAGGCAGAGGAGATGGTCAAGTCCGGCAAGATGAAGAAGGTCGTTCTGGTCCGTCTGGAGACCAGCCCCGAGGATATCGTGGGCATGCAGGTCTCTCAGGGCATCCTGACCGTCCGCGGCGGCATGACCAGCCACGCAGCCGTTGTTGCCCGTGGTATGGGCACCTGCTGTGTCTCCGGCTGCGGCAATGACAACGAGGTCAAGATCGACGAGGAAGCAAAGACCTTCGAGATCAATGGCCACAAGTTCGCCGAGGGCGACTGGATCTCCATCGATGGTTCCACCGGCAACATCTACGGCGAGCAGGTCGCTACCGTGGCCGCTACCGGCAATAAGAACTTCAACCGCTTCATGGGCTGGGCAGACGCTGCTCGTCAGCTGCTGGTCATGACCAACGCTGATAACCCGCGCGACGCACAGCAGGCAGTGGATCTGGGTGCTGAGGGCATCGGCCTGTGCCGTACCGAGCACATGTTCTTCGCAGAGGATCGCATCAAGGCTGTGCGTGAGATGATCTGCGCACGTACCGTGGAAGAGCGCGAAGCTGCTCTGGCCAAGGTCGAGCCGTTCCAGCAGGGTGACTTCGAGGCCATGTACCGCATCATGGGTGAGCGCCCGATGACCATTCGTTATCTGGATCCGCCTCTGCACGAGTTCCTGCCCACCAAGGACGAGGACATCAAGGAACTGGCTGCCGATATGGGCATGACCTATGATGACCTGAAGAACGTGGTTACTTCTCTGCACGAGTTCAACCCCATGATGGGCCACCGTGGCTGCCGTCTGGCTGTTACCTACCCTGAGATCGCAGCCATGCAGACCCGCGCTGTGATCAAGGCTGCTCTGAACGTCTCTGCTGAGACCGGCCATGTGATCACCCCGCACATCATGATCCCGCTGGTCGGCGAGGTCAAGGAGCTGAAGTTCGTCAAGGACGTTGTGGTCAAGGTTGCTGACGAACTGATCGCTGCTGCTGGCGTTGAGATGAAGTATCAGGTCGGTACCATGATCGAGATCCCCCGTGCAGCCCTGACTGCCGGCGAGATCGCCAAGGAAGCCGAGTTCTTCAGCTTCGGTACCAACGACCTGACCCAGATGACCTTCGGCTTCAGCCGTGATGATGCCGCCAAGTTCCTGGGCGCATACTACGAGAACAAGATCTACGAGAGCGATCCGTTCCAGCATCTGGATCAGATCGGCGTTGGCAAGCTGGTCAAGATGGCTGCCCACGACGGCCGCGAGACCCGTCCTGATCTGGGTCTGGGCATCTGCGGCGAGCACGGCGGCGACCCCACGAGCGTGGAGTTCTGCCACAATGTCGGTCTGGACTATGTCAGCTGCTCTCCCTTCCGTGTGCCTATCGCACGTCTGGCTGCCGCTCAGGCTGCCATCAAAAATCCCCGCAAGTGATGGTGTGGGCGCTTGAAAAGCGCGAATAAAAACCCATAAAGCAAACGAACCGCCCCGGTTTCCGAAGCAGGAAGCCGGGGCGGTTTTTGTGTTGACTGGCAGAATATCCAAACGGTAAAATATACATGCAACAATTTCCGGAGTGGATGTGGAAATTCTGGACGTGGAACGAATTGAGCAAAAATGCTATAATTTTAACAGCGATAAGAAAATAAATGTGCTAATCAACAGGCCGGGGAGGTGAAAAGATGGACGAGCGGATCTGGACGATCGCTGAAATACTGGACCAAAGTGGCCCTATGACGGCGGATGAACTGGCCGCACAACTGAAACTCAGCGGCAAAACAGTGCGGAGCCTGATTAAGACCTACGCAAAGGAAATGCAGGAAAATGGCTTTTGCATCACAGCCAAACCCGGCAGGGGGTTCGGCATTGAGATCACGGATGCACAGACGTATGTGTCGGGCAGCAAACCACAGCAGGGAGAACAGACCGGCATCCCGCAGGACGCGCAGGAGCGGATACAGCGGCTGAGACAGTATCTGCTGGAAAAGGATGGCTATTCCAAGCTGGATGATCTAAGCGAGCAGTTTTTCGTGTCGCGGCGGTCAATCTCCAACGATCTGCGCGAAGTGGAGCGGCAGCTGGCGGAATACGGGCTGAGCATCCGCCGCAAACCGGGCTACGGCATCTGCGTGGTAGGCCGTGAGACGAACCGTAGGATCTGCATTGCGGCGCAGCGGGACGAGAGCCGCCCGGTCGGGCAGCAGATACAGGAGCTGGTCAGCCGGGTGCTGGAAAAAGAAAAATTCGCCATGTCCACGATGGCGCTGGATAATCTGGCGGTCCACCTTGAGGTCGCAGTGGAGCGCATCCGCACAGGGCACGCGATAGAAAGCTCGGATGGTATGCAGGCGGACCTTCCGGAGCGGATCCTAGAAGTGGCCAGCCACATCGCCGTGCAGATCGAAAACATGACGGGCGTGGCTTTTCCACTGCCGGAGGTCTGCTACATTGCTATGCATCTGAACGGCAAACAGATGTACCGGGCAAACGCAATGACCTCGGATGAAAATTTGGTGATTCCGCAGGAGGTCAACCGCATCGTATCGGATATGATCGAGCAAATCTACGAGGCGTTCCGCATCGACTTCCGGGACAATCTGGAACTGCGCATGGGCCTGTGCATGCACATGGTGCCCTTGCTGGCACGGATCAAGAGTGGGATGCGGATGAAGAACCCGATCCTGCAGGATATCAAGCGGGAGTATCCGCTGGCCTACGAGATGGCCACGCAGGCGTGCAGCGTGTTGCAAGACGTCAGCCCGAACCCCATCAAGGAGGACGAGATCGGTTATATCGCCGTCAGCTTTGCGCTGGCACTGGAACGGCAGAAGGCCAAAGAGTGGGCACCTAAAAACATCCTGATCGTCTGCGCCAGCGGCAAAGGCAGCGCCCAGCTGCTGGCTTACCGCTACCAGCAGAAATTCGGCAAGAATTTGGGCCGGGTACAGACCTGTGACGTGATCGGGCTGCGGAGCGTGAACTTCAGTAAGATCGACTATGTGTTTTCCACGGTGCCTATTCCCATTTATGTCCCGGTGCCCATCCGACAGATCCAGTTCTTCCCCACCGAAAAAGAACTGACCCAGATGAAAAAGCTCTTGATGCAGGGCAAAAAGGGAACTGTGGAAGAATATTTCAGCCCGGAGCTATTTCTGCCACATCTAAACTGCGAAACACGGGAGCAGGTACTGGAACAGATGTGCCGGTTCGTGTGCGGCAAAAAAAAGCTGCCGGATGATTTTTTACAGCTCGTGAAAAAGCGGGAATCGCTGGCCGCCACTTCGTTTGGTGGGCTGGTGGCAATGCCGCATCCGTGGAAGGCAGTCAGCAAAGATACCTTCGTCTGCCTTGCCATTCTGGACAAGCCCGTGCAGTGGGGCGAAGCAAAGGTACAGGTGGTATTTCTGGTGTCCATCGCGGACGATGCCACCGCAAAACTGCAAAAATTCTATCAGGTTGTTGCGCAGCTTATGGTCGATGAAGCCTGCATCTGCAAATTGATCGCAGAGCGCCGGTTCGAGGTCCTGTTGGGGCTGCTGAGACAAAAAGAACAAGGACTGGAGGAACAAGAAAATGGTTGATGACGAGAAGTACGAAGTTGCATTTGAAATTATCGCCTGCGCTGGTGATGCAAAATCGCTGGCACTGATGGCAATCGAGGAGGCCCGCAACGGCAATTTTGAACAGGCCGAAAAAAATCTGGCCGAAGCAAGAGAGCAGATGGCCAAGGCGCACGATGTACAGAACGATATGCTGCAGAGCGAAGCTCAGGGCAAGAGCGTGGAACTGAACATCGTGCTGATCCACGCAGAGGATCACCTGACCATGGCAATCATGTCCATCGATTTTGCAGAAGAGTTCATGGAACTCTATAAGCAGAATCATAAATAAACACGGAACACAAGAAAGGAAGAATCGTTATGAAAATCATGCTGGCTTGCTGTTTGGGAATGTCCACGAGCGTCGTCGTCCAGAAGATGAAGGACGCTGCAAAGGAGCAGGGCAAGGACTATGAGATCTGGGCTGTGGATCAGAACAAGATTGCGGAGAACGTTGGCAACTTTGATGTGCTGCTGCTGGGCCCGCAGGTGCGCCATCTGCAGCGCAAGGTCAAGGCAACTGTGGGTGACAGTGCACCGGTGGCGGTCATTGATGCACTGGCCTATGGCCGCTGCAACGGTGCTGCCATTCTGAAGCAGGCCGAGGATCTGGTGAACAACGGCTGAGTTGTTTGGAAAATCCCTTTTGGAGGAGAAAAAACATGAGTAAATTTAGCGACAAGTTCGTTGATGGCATGAGCCTGGTGGCCGAAAAAGTGGACGAAAACAAGTTCCTTGGTGCAATCAAGGATTCGTTCACCATCTACATGCCGTTCGTTATCGTTGGCTCGTTCATGAACCTGTTCAACACCATCCTGTGCAGCACCACTACCGGCCTTGCCAAGTGGGTCCCCGCACTGGAAGCACTGAAGCCTATCTTTGCCGCTGCAAACTTTGCAACGCTGTCTTGCATGACCCTGCCCATCGTGTTCCTGATCGGTCTCAAGCTGGGCAAGAAGAACAATGTGCCGGAGCACATCTCCGCTATTATGGCGCTGGCTTCCTATCTGACCATCTGCCCGCAGATCGTCTCTGTAGTGGTGGACGACAAGACTGGCACCGCCAGTGGCCTGCCCGGTGCAGCATTGGGTTCTCAGGGTCTGTTCGTGGGTATGCTGATCGCCATTCTGGCAAGCCAGCTGTTCGCCTTCCTGATGACCTTCGATAAGCTCAAGATCAAGATGCCGGCATCTGTTCCCACTGCTATCACTACTTCTTTCAACGCTCTGATCCCCATCGTGCTCACCCTGTTGGGTGTTTCCGTTGGCGGTTACGCATTCCGTCAAATCAGCGGCCAGTACCTGACCGACTGGATCTACACCACCATCCAGCATCCTCTGGAGAATGCATTCCAGAGTCCTGCCGGTCTGTTCATCATCATTCTGGTCTGCCGTGCATTCTGGTTCCTGGGTATCCATGGTGACCTGATCATCAAGCCTGTGCGTGACCCGTTCTTGGCTGCTGCTCTGGCTGCAAACGTTGCCGCTGTTGCTGCTGGTCAGACTCCGTCCTCTCCCATCACCTACGGCTTCTGGGTCGCATTTGTGGCTCTGCCGGTTTCTCTGCCCGTCTGTCTGGCCATCTTCCTGGTGTCTAAGCGTGAAGATTATCGCGCTGTTGCCAAAGTTGCCATTGGCCCCGCACTGTTCGGCATCAGCGAGCCCATGGTCTTTGGCCTGCCTCTGGTTTTGAACACCACCATGCTGATTCCCTCCATCCTCTCTGTGATGCTGTGCTCCGGTACTGCACTGTTTGCAAGCACGATTGGCTTTATGCCCTGCAACACCGTTGACGTTGCCTTTGGTACGCCCGTGCTGCTGAGTGCACTGATTGGCCACGGCTGGCAGGGTGTTGTGGTGCAGATTATTGGTCTGGCACTGGCAACGCTGGTGTATATCCCCTTCATGATCGTTGCCAATAAGCAGGCAGAAGTAGAGCAGGCCGCTCAGAACTGATAAAAGGAGAACTGCTGTGAAAACCTTTGCAAAAAACTTCTTATGGGGCGGCGCACTGGCGGCAAACCAGTGCGAGGGCGCTTATCTGGAAGATGGAAAGGGCTTAGAGATCTGCGACCTGCTGGAGACCGGCAAAGATCGTTTCATCAAGCTGGATCCGGCGCTGGAACTGCATGAGGGGCACGTCTATCCCTCTCATGAAGCGATCGATTTCTATCATCACTACAAAGAAGATATTGCCATGTTTGGCGAGATGGGCATGAAATGCCTGCGCACCTCCATTGCATGGAGTCGCATTTTCCCGAACGGCGACGATGCCGAGCCAAACGAGAAGGGTCTAACCTACTACGAGGATATGTTCCGGGAATTGCACCGCTGGGGCATTGAACCGGTGATCACGATCTCTCACTTTGAGACTCCGCTGGCGCTGGTCAAAAAGTACGGCGGCTGGGACAACCGCAAGCTGGTCGGCTTTTTTGAGCGCTACTGCAAGGTGCTGTTTGAGCGCTACAAGGATCAGGTCAAGTACTGGATGACTTTCAATGAAATCAACAACACCCTCAAGCTGCCTTATCTGGCAGCCGGCATGGTGGTGGCAGATGATGACAATGCACCGCAGCGGCAGTATCAGGCTGCACACAATATGTTTGTGGCCAATGCACTGGCTGTCAAATCCTGCCATGAGATGATACCGGGTGCAAAGATCGGCTGCATGCTGTCTTTGAGCACGGCATATCCCAACACCTGCCGCCCGGAGGATGTGATGGAAACCTATCAGCTTCGTCAGCGTTCGCTGTTCTTTTCGGATGTGATGCTGCGCGGCCGTTACCCCTCTTACATCGATCGCAAGTGGGAAGAGCTGGGCGTACAGGTGCAGATGGAGCCGGGCGATTCTGAGCTGATTGCACAGAACACCAACGACTATCTGGCTTTCAGTTACTACATGACCTCTACCCACATTGCCGGCATGAAGATCCGCTCCAATACGGGCGGTCACGTAGGTGCGGACAATCCCTATCTGGAAAAATCCAAGTGGGGCTGGCCTATCGACCCGGTGGGTCTTCGATTCGTCTGCAACGAACTGTATGACCGCTACCAGAAGCCCATGTTCATTGCTGAAAACGGCCTTGGAACAGCAGACACCATTGACCCGGATGGCCGCATCCGCGATACTGCCCGCATGGAGTACCTCAAAAAGCACATCGAAGCTTTGCAGCAGGCTGTGGCTGACGGCTGTGATATCTTCGGCTACACTTGGTGGGGACCCATCGATATCGTGAGTGCCGGCACTGGCGAGATGGAAAAACGGTATGGCTTTATCTATGTGGATAAGGATAATCAGGGCAACGGAACCCTGCAGCGTCGGAAGAAAGATTCCTTCGAGTATTACAAAAAGGTGATCGCTTCCAACGGACAGGATCTGGAACTTCCCGCCGAGGACTAATCAAATAAAAAAGATCGGTGCAGTATTTTTCAAAACAACAAGAAAAATACTGCACTTGATTTTTTTTGTGTGAGAGTGCAGCACGTACAACAGCTGCCGCAAAGGAATATCGATATGATAAGCTTGATTCTGGCAAAAAAGATCCTTTCGCTGTTTTTGGTCATGGCTCTGGGCATTGTGCTGGTGCGCTGCGGCATCGTCCGTAGTCAGGACAGCAAGGTGCTCTCCATGATCTCACTGTATCTGGTCATGCCATGTGTGATCATCTCGTCGTTTCAGGTGGAGTATCAGCCCGAGATTCTGAACGGTCTGCTGCTGGCACTGGCTGCGTCAGCGCTGCTGCATCTGGTGCTGATCGTGGTGGTTGGCTTTCTGGGCAAGGTGCTGAAACTGGATGGTGTAGAGGAGACCTCGCTGATCTATTCCAACGCAGGGAACCTTATTATTCCCATTGTGACGGCCATTCTGGGCAAGGAATGGGTCATTTACACCAGCGCATTTCTTTCGGTGCAGCTTTTTCTGCTGTGGAGCCATGCTAAAATGAAGCTCTGCGGAGAAAAAGGAATCGACCTGAAAAAGATTCTGACCAATATCAACATGATCGCCATTTTTGCTGGGGTGCTGCTGTTCCTGCTGCGGATCCAGTTGCCTGCACCTGTGCAGGATGCGGTGGATTCAATCAGCAGTATGGTTGGTCCAATGGGGATGCTGATACTCGGTATGCTGATCGCAGAAATGGACCTGAAAAAACTGCTAAGCTATCACAGACTATGGTGGATCACGCTGCTGCGTCTGGTGGGCATCCCGCTGATAGGAATCGTACTGTTGAAATACAGCAGCCTTGCAGCACTAGTGCCGGAGGGCAGAACAATACTGCTGGTTACACTGCTTGCCATCTGCACGCCGTCCGCGTCCACACTGACCCAGATGGCGCAGGTGTACAGCAAAGATGCAGACTACGCCAGCGCGATCAATGTGGTAACGACCCTGCTGTGTATCGTCACGATGCCGCTGATGGTGGCATTGTACCAGATGTAAGTACGTGCGAACGCCCTGTGATTTTGGCACCCGCTCAGGCTGCGATCAAGAATCCCCGCAAGTGATCGCGTAAGGGCTTGAACCGACACAAATAACACAAATAAAGCATAACAAATACCCCTCGGTTTCCTGCTGCGGAAGCCGAGGGGCATTTTGCGTATTAAGGACGGAACGAATGCGCCCTGTGATTTTATTCCGCCTTCAGGCGGACCGAGGTGCCGGGCTTTTACGATGAAGAAGAAGTTTTATGCGGGTTCCCGCCGAAAAGGCTGTGAGGGCTGGACAGGACAGGCCACCGGTGCATCCGGTGCAAACTGCAGGTATTCCCGCGGGGCAATGCCCAGCAGACCGGCCAGCAGGCCAAGGCGCTTTTGATCCAGTGCACAGTTGAGCCGGGTGACGGAATCGTTGTAGATCAGGCTGCTGGTATAGACCATCCGACTGTAGCAGTTGGCCGCTTCCATGCAGCGCTGGTAGGCGGGGTCTGCTTTCAGGGAAGGGTGGCTCTCGGCCGCAATGGTGATGTAGGACATGGCCTGTGCAAGATGCTGCTCCTGTTCCAGCACCTGCGCCGGTGTGGACAGGGCATTGATGGAGGGCGGCAGCAGCACCAGCTGGGCCGAAAGGCCGTGGGTGCGGGCCAGTTCCAGCAGGGCTTCCAAAGCACGGAAGCGGGAAGAAAGCTGCAGGCCGATCTGGTTCATGGCAGTGTTGACATTCTCGTTCAACTCGCTGAGACGGCGGCAGATGTAGCTGAGCCAGACCACGGCCAGCAAAATGACCGGGATGAGCAGAAATGCCATAGAAGACCCTCCCTGAAAAAAATAAGCTTAGACGGCAGTAGAACCGTCTGAGCTTACTATAGCGCAAAAGCAGTGCCGACTGGTGCAATTGGCACGAGTCGCCAATAAAATGCATTGAATCGACCTTTTACAGAGAGATGCGCAGCACAAACTGGTCCTGCTGCTGCGAAAAGCTGTACATGCCGCCATACTGCTCCACAATGGCGCAGATGCTGCGCACGCCAAGGCCGTGGCCGGGCTGGCTGGTGGTGGGGATGCCCTCGGCACGGAACTGCACCGGGAAGCTGCAGGAGTTTGCGATCTGTAAAAACAGTCTGCCGTCCTTTTGGTAGGCGGTGGTCTCCACAACAGCGGGCTTTCCGGCCTCGCGCTGGCGCTGCCCGGCGTGCAGGGCATTTTCCAGCGCGTTGGAAAGCAGCACACACAGGTCGCTGTCCGGCAAAGGCAGCACCAGCGGGATGGCGGCATGCACCCGGAAGTCGATGCCGCTGTTCTGCGCGCGGGTTGCAAAGGCCGAGAGAATGAGGTTTGCGGCCTCATTTTCACAGTAGACGTTCACCTTGCTGGCTTCGATCTCTGCGCACACGCTGTGGATGTACTCCTGCGCGGCTTCGGCACGGCCATTTTCGATGCAGGCGGAAATGTACTGTAAATGATGGCGCAGGTCGTGGCGGTAGGTGCTGGCCTTGCGTTGGCTTTCCCGCAGGGCATCGATCTCGCGCACAGCCTGCGCTACCTGCAGGTTCAGGCTGTTCTGGGTCTGCTCCAGCTGGCTGCGCCGCTTCTGCTCCTGCGTGGTCTGCAGCACAAAGGCCAGATAGGCCAGACTACACACAAAGGGCATGAACTCCACTGCAGCCTGATTGCCGCTGGAGAGCAGATCGGTATAAATGCGGGTAAAGTAGTCAAAGACATAGCTCAGCAGCGGGATCACGCCGAACTGCAGCTGCAGCTTGAGCGAAGAGTGCGACAACGCGCGCACTGAAGGCGCGATCCAGTGCACCAGTGCCAGCAGCAGCGGCAGGGTGACGACCAGCTCGGTGGCATCCTGCAGCGCGGTGCCGCCTGTCGGGAACAGCGCAATGACCAGCAGTGCGGCCCAGCGCCGCAGCTGGCAGCACAGGTAGGCTGTCAGCACGGCGATCAGTGACCAGAGCGCCTTGCGGGTCATGGCGGCCAGCAGTATGACCAGCGGCAGGTGGGTAATGACCGGGTAGAGATACCGGGCAAAGCTGGTGCTCCACCGCAGGCTCACAACGCCCTGCAGCGCCAGCATCAGCACGGTGCATCCCGCAAGCAGGAGCTTGCGCTGGCGGGTCCATTCCAGCTCACAGAACGCGGCGGACAGCACGATGCCGAAAATACCCACCGAGGCAAGGTTGCACAGCGAAAGCGCATCTGCAAAGGGTGTGCTCATATCATCACCTGCTTTCGGCGGAAGGCATATTCCAGATACTGCTGCCGGATCTCAGCAGACTTTCCGTGCGGAATGGGGATCTGCGCAAGGTTTGTCAGGGTAACGGCGCGGGTGGAGATGTTCTGGATATACTCCATATTTACAAGGAAAGAGCGGTGCGTGCGCAGAAAGCTCTCGTGAGGGGTCAGCTGGCGGGCCAGTTCGTCCATGCTGCCGGTGCTTTCCAGCACGGTGCCGTCCACCAGATGGAACAGCAGGGTACGGCCCAGCACTTCACAGTAGAGCAGCTGGTCCAGATCGATGCGGGAGATGCCGGTCTTGCAGCGCAGGATCAGGCTGCGCTGGTCGGCGCGGCGGCACTCGGCGATCACCGAATCCGTCAGACGGAAAAAGCTGTCCTCCCAGATGGGCTTGATCTGGTAGAAATAGGCACCCACCACATAGGATTCCACTGCAAACTCGGCGGAAGAAGTGAGAAAGATGATCTTGACGACATTATCGTACTGCCGGATCTCCTTGGCGGCGGTAATGCCGTTTTCGGCCGGCATGATGACATCCAGAAACAGGATATCGTACCGGGTGTCCTTTTCGATCTCGGCCAGCAGATCCAGCGGGCTGTGAAAGGCTGTGCACTGGATCTGGACACAGCGCTGGGCGCGATATTTTTCCAGCAGGGCAGAGAGCTGGTCCAGAACTGTCTGGTCATCGTCGCAGAAGGCGATCTGGATCATAACGGGTTTACCACATCCTTTGTTCGCGTCAGCCAGAAATTACAGCTGGGCCTTGCCCATGCAGTAGGTCTGCAGCACATCGTAGTTGTCGTCCAGCACCACAAGGTCGGCATCCTTGCCGATCTGGATGGAACCCTTGCGGTTATCCAGATGCAGGCAGCGCGCCGGGTTGATGGTGCAGGCGTTCAGTGCATAGTTGAAGGGCACCATGGCCTCCTCCACCAGAATGCGCAGGCCCTTATTGATGTTCAAAGTGGAACCGGCCAGCGTGCCGTTGTCCAGATGGGCGCTGCCGTCCGGGTAGATGGTGATATGGTTGCCGCCAAAGATGTACTCGCTGCCAATGGGGGTGCCCTTGGCCATCAGTGCATCCGAGATCATGATGGCGTAATCCGGGCCTTTGCTCATGAAGTAGTTGTTCAGGGCAGCAGGGGTGGAGTGGCAGCCGTCGCAGATGATCTCGCCGTACATGGTGCGGATGCGGTAGGCTGCGCCCACCAGACCGTTGGCGCGGTGGGCGAAGGGGGACATGCCGTTGTACACGTGGGTCATGGAGCGGGCACCGTTGGCATAGGCCATCACGGCCTGCTCATAGGTGGCGGCACTATGGCCGATGCTGACCACCACGCCGTGCTCGGTCAGGTAATGGGTCAGTGCAAACCCTTCGTCGTGTTCCGGCGCAAGGGTCACATAGCGGATGTGGCCGCGTGCTGCCTGCTGGTAGTGCTTGAACTGCTCCACGCTGGGCTTTGCGATGTACTCCGGAGGCTGTGCGCCCTTGTACTTCATATCGAGGTAGGGGCCTTCAAAGTGGATGCCAAGGATCTCGGCACCTTCGTAGCTGCCCTCCATCACGTCGGCCACATTGGCCACGGCGTTGGTCAACACCTCCACGCTCTGGGTGACGGTAGTGGCCAGAAAGCTGGTCACACCCTCAGAGACGATATGCTTTGCCCAGTAGCGCAGGCCCTCCGGCTTTGCGTCGTTGGTGTCGAACTCGTAGGCACCATGGCAGTGGATATCCATAAAACCGGGCACGATGCGTTTGGAGCCATAGTCCACATCGGCCTGCTTTTCACCATAGGGGAAGATGCCGGTGATCTTGCCCTGCTCCAGCTCGACTGCGGCAGAAATAAACTGGTCGGCGATCCATACTTTTTTGCTCTGGATGATCATATAATCAGCCCTCCGATATCATCATAAAACCTGCATATGCTGCACACGACAGCACAACCATTCTACAGAAAAGTATAGCATTTTCTGGCGGGAATAACCAGCCTTCGCGCGCCTTTTCAAAAAAATTAAGCTGGAAAATGAAAAAACGATCGCAGCTTGCACAAAGAAACAGCGTAAAATCAGAAACCCGGAGCCTTTTTGAGCCGTTTTGGCCGAAAAAAGGTTCCGGGTTTTGTGCATGATCTTTTCAGAGAGCTGTTTTGCAACAGCCCCTTAATATGAAGTAAGCCCCAGGCTTACATCCAAAGCCTGATCCACACGTTTCTGATCTTCCGGCGTGATCTGCCCGGCCCGCTCCCGCAGGCGGTGCTTATCCAGCGTGCGGATCTGTTCCAGCAGCACCACGCTGTCCTTGGCAAGGCCGGTATCCGCTGCCCGGATATTGATGTGGGTGGGCAGGCGGGCTTTGTCCAGCCGGGATGTAATGGCCGCAGCGATCACGGTAGGGCTGTGCCGGTTGCCGATCTCGTTCTGCACGATCAGTACCGGGCGCACGCCGCCCTGCTCCGACCCCACCACCGGCGAAAGATCTGCGTAAAAAACTTCTCCTCTGTGTACCTCCATGGAATCTCCCTCCCTGCATTTGGAGGATGCGCCCCGCTTATGTGATGCGTCCGGCGCATCTTCGTCTGCTCTCAGTATGAGCCGGCTGCGCGCCGGTTATGCAGCGCAGGGGATATTCCATTGTATGCACAAAGGCTTACAGAGTTTCCAGTGTGCAGAAGGCCAGCGCCATGCCGCCCTCGTGGCTCAGAGAGAGCCGGGCGGCAAGGCCATGGGCCTGCATCCATTCCGCCGTCTGGCCGGAAAAATGATAGGCAGGTGCACCGCTTTCCAGCCGGACAGCCTCGATCTCACACAGGGAGAACGGCTCCCGCAGGCCGGTGCCTGCCGCCTTTAAAAAGGCTTCCTTGGCGGCAAAGTTGGCTGCGGCGCTGGCAAGCCGGTGGGCGGCGCTGCGCCCGGCGGGCAGCGGTTCGTCAAGGCTCAGCGCAGCGCGTTCGGCCTCGCCGTACACCCGGCGGATAAAGGCTGCAGCGTGTGCGCCGGTAAGGCTTTTTTCCAGATGCGCGATCTCGCACAGGTCGCAGCCGATGCCATACAGCATAAAGGCCCTCCTTCTGCCGCATTTGCGGCGGTGCAGGCCGTCAGCCTGCAAAGTCAGGACCGGAAATTTTATGCAAACTGTGCAAATCCGGTCTGTTTAGCTTGAAGTTTCCTCGCAATTCGTGTACAATGAATGTAGTTCTTCCTAAGGGGGTGTATTCCGTGAGTGGCGAGACCGCTATTTTTTCGATCCACGACAAAAAGGACTATGAGATCCATGAGATCGTACAGCAGGTGTACGATGCTTTAAAGGAAAAAGGCTATAATCCGGTCAATCAGCTGGTGGGCTATATCCTGTCCGAAGACCCCACCTACATCACGACCTATAAAAATGCCCGTTCCATGATCCGCAAGGTGGATCGTGACGATCTGCTGCAGGCCATGCTGCGCAGTTATCTGAACGTCTGATATCGCTTGTCTGCTCATGCCCCGCCGTCGCTATGATGGCGGGGCTTTTTCATAATAGAATGCAGATGCCGTTTACCGTTACAGCCCCTCCGGTGAAAACGCAATTCAGAAAAATCCGCAGATCTTTCTGAATTGCAACTATATAAAATAAAATTTTCGCTGAAGATGGCCAGAGCGAAACGGAGGCCATTCCAACCGTTACGGCCGGAACGGCAGCGTAAAAATCTGGTTTACGACGACCTCATATTCCCACGGTTCCCGCACCTTGCGCAGCTGCTTTTCCAGCTTTTCGGCCCCCTCAAACTTGTGAATGAGGTAGAACCAGTGTCCCTTCATGCGGCTCACCGCGCACCCGGCGCTGCCGAACAGTTCGGAGTATCCGTGGTAGAGGTCGTCAAGGTATCCGCGCAGCTCTTCCCGTGCGGCCTGTGCGCCGCCGCGTGCTTCACGGAAGAGCGCCGGGTCCGCAATGATGCCGCGCCCCACCATGATGCCGGACAGCTGCGGATACTGCGCTTCCAGCGTGTGCAGGCCCGCAGCGGTGGTCACATCGCCATTGTAGCACACGGGCATCTGGCACCCGGGCAGGGCGGCGGCAAAAGCGGCACGGTCGGCCTGCCCGCGGTAGAGCTGGCGCATCACACGCGGGTGGATGGTCAGCTCACAGATGGGATACCGGTTATAGATGTCCAGAATGACAGCAAATTCTTCCGGCTTTTCCACGCCCAGCCGGGTCTTGACCGAGATCGGCCCTTCCGCATTGGCAAATACGGCGGCAAGAAAAGCGTCCAGCTTGGCGGGGTCGCGCAGCATCCCGGAACCCTTGCCTTTGGCGGTGACGGTGCCGGAAGGACAGCCGAGGTTCAGGTTCACCTCGGTGTAGCCAAGGCCGCGCAGCTCGCCGATCATCCATGCGGCAAGTTCGCCGTCCTTTGCCAGCAGCTGCGGGATCACCGGTGCGCCGGGGTTTGCCGCAGGGGCAAGCTCGGCCATCTTCTTTTTAATGAGCACCCGGTTCTCCGGCGGGGAGATGAAAGGGGCATAGTAGCGGTCGGCATTGCCAGCAGAGCCGAACCATTTCTGGTGTGCCTGCCGCCACACCCGGTCGGTCAGGCCCTCCATGGGGGCAGCATAGTAATTCATGGGCAAATCTCCAAAGTGTTTGATAGGGATATTGTAACAAAAAACTCCCGCCCTGTGAAGTTGAACTGCACCCCATTTGTTAGACAGTATGGTATACTGTTTAGGAAATGGGGTGTTTTTGTATGCCAAAGGGACAACGAAAGTACAACGGAACGCAAAAGGTAGAAATCATTAAACGAATCCACAGAGAAAACCTGAGCTTTAAGGGAGCGTCCAGAGAATATGGCATTTCGGACCGTACACTCAGGGACTGGGAGCGCATTTATTGGGAGGAAGGAGAAGAGGCACTTCTGGTAGAACGTCGAGGTCGAGCCTGTGCCGCCAGTGGGACACAGAAAGGCCGGAAGCCAAAGCTGGATAAGCAAGTAGAAGAAGATCTTATTGCAGAAAATCAGCGACTTCGGATGGAAATCGACTACTTAAAAAAATTGAATGCCTTGGTGCTGGAAGAGGAACGCCAAAACAGAAAGCACAAGTAGTTCAGGAACTAAGGCAGAAATACCCTCTGAAAGCACTGCTGCAACTTGCCGGACTTCCTCGCAGCACGTTCTACTACTATCTGCACCAGTCTCAAAATCCTGCGAAGTACCAGATGGTAAAAGAACAGATCATTACAATCTTCAATGAGAACAAGAAGCGATACGGATATCGCAGAATTACACAAGAACTACACAACAACGATATTTGTGTGAATCACAAGACGGTTCAGAAACTCATGAAGCAGCTGGGCTTAGTCTGTCAGGTTCGCGCAAAAAGAAAGTACAACTCCTACAAGGGTGAAGTCGGAGAAGTTGCGCCAAACTTGCTGGAACGGCATTTCAAGACAAACCAGCCAAATCGAAAATGGGTCACAGATGTTACTGAATTCAAAGTGAACGACCAAAAACTCTATCTGTCTCCAATTCTCGATCTGTTCAATGGCGAAGTTGTCAGCTATAACCTGAGCCGCCATCCAAATTTCAAACAGATCACGGATATGCTGGAGGGCGCTTTTCAGAAGCTGCCAAATAAGGTTGACAATCTGATTCTGCATTCGGATCAGGGCTGGCAGTATCAGATGAAATCCTACCAAAATCTGCTGAAGGCAAAGGGCATTACGCAAAGTATGTCCAGGAAAGCCACTTGTCTGGATAATGCTGTTGCCGAGAACTTCTTCGGACTGCTCAAGACGGAACTGTTCTATCTGGAAAAATTTGATTCCATTGACCAGCTTGAAAAGGCCATTATCGATTACATCGACTATTACAACAATCGCCGAATTAAATTAAAACTAAACGGCCTGAGCCCTGTGCAGTACAGGATTCAGACCGTTGGGGCCGCTTAATTCGTTTTTTGTCTAACTTTTGGGGTTCATATCAAGTCACAGAACGGGAGAAGCGAGCTTTTTGAAAGATCAGTCTGCAAACAGCGGGGTGGACAGGTAGCGGTCGCCGGTATCGGGCAGCAGGACCACGATGTTCTTACCGGCATTCTCCGGGCGCTTTGCCAGCTGCAGGGCAGCATAAACAGCAGCACCGGAGGAGATACCCACCAGCACGCCTTCCTTGTGGCCGATCAGACGGCCGGTGGCAAAGGCATCGTCGTTCTCCACGGCGATGATTTCGTCATACACCTTGGTGTCCAGTACGTCCGGCACAAAGCCCGCGCCGATGCCCTGGATCTTGTGTGCGCCTGCGGTGCCCTTGCTCAGCACAGGAGAGGAAGCAGGCTCTACAGCCACCACCTTGACGTTCGGGTTCTTGCTCTTCAGGTACTGGCCCACGCCGGTCACGGTGCCGCCGGTGCCCACGCCTGCCACAAAGATATCCACCTTGCCGTCGGTGTCTTCCCAGATCTCGGGGCCGGTGGTCTCGATGTGGGCCTGAGGGTTGGCCGGGTTCACGAACTGGCCGGGGATGAAGGAATTCGGGATCTCCTTTGCCAGCTCGTCGGCCTTGGCAATGGCACCCTTCATGCCCTTGGCACCCTCGCTCAGCACCAGCTCTGCACCGTAAGCCTTCATCAGCTGGCGGCGCTCCACGCTCATGGTCTCGGGCATCACGATGATGATGCGGTAGCCCTTGGCGGCTGCCACAGCGGCCAGACCGATGCCAGTATTGCCGGAGGTAGGCTCAATGATCACGGAACCTTCCTTCAGCAGGCCCTTTTCCTCGGCATCGTCGATCATCTTTTTGGCGATGCGATCCTTGACAGAACCGGCCGGATTGAAGTATTCCAACTTGGAAATGATGTGGGCAGGCAGCTCCTGCTCCTTTTCAATGTGGGTCAGCTCCAGCAACGGAGTATGACCGATCAGCTGATCTGCGGCAGTATAAATCTTGCTCATTGTAGTTTCCTCCCTGATACAGTTATGGGCACATGTGCCCTGCCGGACGACTTGGTTCTAAAACCTTTATACCAACATTGTTTGTGGGTTTGATGGTATTATAGACCCGTTCTATGCGGTTGTCAATGGATTTTTTGAAAAAAGTGGGATTGAAATATTATTTACCCTGTTGTATAATAGGTTAAAAACTCAATCTATAACCAACAAAGGAAGTACACTATTATGATCGTGTCCACCAAAGGGCGCTATGCACTGCGCGTGATGATCGACCTTTCCGAGCATCAGTCTGAAAAATATGTCCCTCTCAAGGAGATCGCTGCCCGGCAGGAGATCTCGGAAAAATATCTGGAAAACATCCTTAAGGTGCTGGTGCAGAACGGCTTTCTGGAGGGCTTGCGCGGCAAGGGCGGCGGCTACCGGCTCACCCGCAGCCCGGATCAGTACACCGTGGGCGAGATCCTGATGCTGACCGAGGGCAGCCTTGCGCCGGTGAGCTGCCTGACCCCCAATGCGACCCCCTGCTCCCGCATGGCAAATTGCCGTACCTACGAGATGTGGAAGGGGCTGAACGATCTGATCTCCAATTATTTCGGCAATATCACGCTGGCCGATCTCGCCCGGTCTGATCAGGCCGGGAATGATTATGTGATCTGACGGTATTTCTGATAACATGCAAAAAAGCGCACCGGCTTGACCGGCGCGCCTTTTTTTGCACAGTTCTCGGCAAAATGTGCAAATTTTCTTATCCAGAATCACGGTTGATGGATTGGGGCAGGTGCGGTATACTTTACCCTTGATGTGACCATTTACGCTTTTGATCGAGGAAAGGGGAACTTTACTACGAAATATATTTTTCAGTTTGCGCGCATTCTTGCGTTTTGTTTTTTGGGCGAGATCCTTCATGTAGTGCTGCCGCTGCCGGTCCCGGCCAGCGTCTACGGTCTGGTGCTGCTGCTGGCAGCGCTGAACTTCAAGCTGGTAAAGCTGGACGATGTGAAAGAGGTGGGAACCTATCTCACAGGCATCTTCCCGCTGTTGTTCGTGCCCGCTGCCGCCGGTGTGATGGAACTGTGGGCAGAGATGGGCGAGATGCTGCTGCCCATCCTCATTGCCATTATCCCGGTCACTGTGCTGGTGATGGTGAGTGCAGGCAAGACCACGCAGGCCCTGACCGGCCGCAAGAAAAAGGAGGTTGACAATGACGCAGCTGCTGAATGATTTTCTGTCCGGCTCCGCAGCATGGGGCGTTCTGCTTACGCTGGCCGCGTTTGCACTGGGCACCCTTATCAATAAGGTGACAGGCAAAGCCATTTTTAACCCGCTGCTGCTGGGCAGCATCTTTGTGATCATTTTTCTGTCGGTGTGCAGCATCCCGTATGCAGACTACAAGGCCAGCGCGGCACCGGTGAACTATCTGCTGCTGCCCGCCACCGTGGCACTGGCCATTCCGCTGTATGAAAAGATCGACCTGCTGAAAGAGAACGCCGCCGCTATCATTGCGGGTATCGCGGTGGGCACGCTGGTGAGCCTTGGCAGCGCACTGGCGCTGGCACTGGCGCTGGACCTGACCCGTGAGCAGTATGCCACCCTGCTGCCCAAATCCGTGACCACCGCCATCAGCATGGATGTGGCCGCTGAGCTGGGCGGCATTGCTGCCCTGACCGGTGCGATCGTCATTGTTACCGGCATCGTAGGAGCGCTGCTGGCTGAGACGGTGTGCAAGATGTTCCACATCACCGACCCCATCGCCAAGGGCGTGGGCATCGGAACTTCGGCCCATGCCGTGGGCACCAGCAAAGCCCTGCAGATGGGCGAGGTGGAAGGTGCCATGAGCGGCCTTTCCATTGCGGTGGCCGGTGTGCTGACCGCAGTGCTCTGCCCGGTGTTTGTGAACCTGGTCCGGTAAAGGATTTAAAATAGCCGCTCTGGCTTTTTTCAGTAGAATTTATTTATTGATCCGGGAATCTCAGTTTACAACAAAAATGAGATAGGCAACCCCTTTCGGGGAGGTCTATCTCATTTTTTCGTTGAGGCTGTTTTTATACGCCGCTGTGTTCCCGTTCATCCTTCAGGATGGTCGTCACGCTCTGCATGGTGCTTACTGCACGATGCAGTTCTTCGTCGCCAAGCTCTGCACGCAGGCGGGCGTAACAGCGCTGCATGAACGCGCGCTCCTCCGCCATCAGCTCCACAGCCTTGCTGGAAAGCTCCACATAGGTGCGGCCCGCTTCACGGTCGGTCTTCCATGCCACAAAGCCCTTGTCCTGCAGCTTTTCAACGGCCTTGGAAAGCTCTGTCACCTTCAGGCCCATCACAGCAGCAAGGTCAGCCAGATAAACCTTACTGTCCGGGTGCTGTTCGGCCTGCATCTTAATGTAATATAAGATCAGGTAATCCGCCCGCTGGATGGTGCTGAACACCTTGTCGATATCAAAATTGTGCAGGAAGAACCATTCTTCCGGGTGATGTTTCAGTTCCACGCTCATCATGCATCCTCCCTGTTATTCCCGCTCATTGCGGCGGATATATTCGTGGGTGCCGCCAAGGCTCTTGTAGGCCGGGCGGATGATCTTGTTTGCGCTGAGCAGCTCTTCAATGCGGTGGGCGCTCCAGCCCATCACGCGGGCCACGGCGAACAGCGGCGTGTACAGCTCCATGGGGATGCCCAGCATATCGTACACAAAGCCGCTGTAGAAGTCCACATTGGGGCTGACACCCTTGAAAATTCTGCGCTCCTCCGCGATCAGCTGCGGGGCCATGTGCTCGATTTTGTTGTAAAGGGCAAGGTCCTTGTCGCGGCCCTTCTCGTGGGCCAGCTGTTCCACATAGCCCTTGAATACCACCTCACGGGGGTCACTGAGGGAGTACACCGCATGGCCCATGCCGTAAATCAGGCCTTTGCGGTCAAATGCTTCGCCGTGCAGCAGCTTTTTCAGGTAGGCTTCCAGCTCTTCATCGTCCTCGGTGTCGTGCAGGTTTTCGCGGATGTTCTGCATCATCTGCATCACCATCAGGTTGGCACCGCCGTGGCGCGGGCCTTTGAGGGAGCACAGGGCAGCCGCCATGGCCGAGTAGGTATCGGTGCCAGACGAAGTGACCACGCGGGTGGTAAAGGTGGAGTTGTTGCCGCCGCCGTGCTCGGCGTGCAGCAGCAATGCCACATCCAGCACGCGGGCTTCCAGCTCGGTGTACTTCATATCCGGGCGCAACATCCGCAAAAAGTTCTCTGCGGTGGAAAGCTCCGGGTCCGGCCGGTGGATGTACATACTGCCGTCTTTTTCGTAGTGGTTATAGGCATGGTAGCTGTACACGGCCAGCATGGGGAAGATGCCGGCCAGCTGGATGCTCTGGCGCAGCACATTGGAAATTTCCAGATCACCGGCCTTGGGGTCGTAGGATGCCAGTGTGAGCACGCTGCGGGCCATGGAGTTCATGATATCGTGGCTGGGGGCCTTCATGATCACATCACGGGTAAAGTTGGTGGGCATGGTGCGGCACTCGCCCAGCACGCGGCAGAACTCTTCCAACTTTTCCTGCGTGGGCAGCTCACCGAACAGTAGCAGATAGCCCGCTTCCTCAAAGGCAAAGCGGCTGCCGGACGACCCACGGATCAGGTCTTTCACGTCGTAGCCGCGGTAGAGCAGCTGACCGTCGGCAGGCTTTTTCACCCCGTCCACATACTGGAAGGCGCGGATATCGGAGATATTGGTCAGGCCCGCCAGCACGCCCTTGCCGTTTTCGTCGCGCAGGCCCGCTTTAACGCCAAACTCCTTGTACAGATCCTTGCTGATGCGATCGTGTTCGGCGCACAGCGGCTGCTGCTGGTCGAAGTATCCCATTACGTTCTGCAGATGATCCATTGATAGTTGCTCCTTTCTCCCGTTGCCGTCAGCTTGCGCTCACTTGGCAGGCCATCAGGAAGCTTTCTCTGCGAACAGCCCGGGACTCCAGTCCCGCCCTGCTGCCTGCGGAAGCGAGGTACCACTCCAGGACATTCGCTGGAGAAACTTCCTGCCGCCCTGCCCGAAAAAACCGTATTGATTCGGGACGGCATTCACTTACATTCAGAATACTCTTTAAGATTACAAAAAGGATATTTCGGTGTCAAGGTACTGTTTGTAAATAAAAAAAGAACAAAATCGGAAAGCTGCCGGATGCGCATTTGCCCTTTAGCGCAGGGATGGTTTTTGAGACGGTAACGCACAAATAAGGCATCTTCCAGCCGGATCTCAGGGGACTTGCAACAAATAAAGCCACGACAAAACCGCATTTGTGAACGGTTCATCGTGGCTTTTTGTCATATCGGAGTGGCGAGACTCGAACTCGCGGCCTCCTGCTCCCAAAGCAGGCGCGCTACCAACTGCGCAACACCCCGGCATCCGGCGGCACTGCTGCACCGCCGGAATATAGTATATCGTTTTTGGAGCGGTTCGTCAATAGCTGGCTCCGCCGCCTCATGCATACAAGATGCAGCCAAGCACTTCCTTGCCAAGCTCCCGGATCTTCTCATTTTGCGCGCTGACTGTTCGGTACTTGGAGCAGGCGCAGTCTGCCGCCAAAAGGATCACATCCGCCTGTGCAGCCTGCTGCACAGCTGCCGAACTGACCAGAATGCTGTCAGCCGATGCAACGGTCGTTCCTTTCAGCACGCTGCACGCCTGCAGCGCATCCCGCAGGGAAGCCAGTTGCTGGGCAGAGATGTCGCCCGTGATCAGGATATTCTCTGCCTGCGGCACACGGCTGTGAATCGTCGCTGCAATCAACTCGACCATCGCGCCGTTCATACTGCCGTCCGGCCGTTTTTCCAGCTTGTTGATGGCTGCATCCAGCCCCTTTGCCTTTTGAGAAGCATCGTTTGCCAGTGTGCCAAGCACCCCGATGCCGCAGTATTTTTGCAGTTCATCTGCCGCGCAAACCTTTCCTTCCACCAGGAAACTGCATACAGTAGCGCCGGCCACCAGTACGGCTCCCAGCAGGAAGCCTATCGCAGCATATTTCACAGCGGAGTTGCCCGCACCCTTCGGATCTTTCGGTTTTTCCGTTGCCGCAAAATCTTTGTCCGCCGTCTGGATACTCTGCTCCAGCAGTTCGTGATTGCTCTGGAGGTCGGTCAGATTGTTCTGCAGCTGGATCATATTGTCACGGGTGTTCTGCTGCTGATCTCTCAGACTGGTCAGCACGGTTGTGGTGCTGCTGAGAGAAACCTGCGTGGTCTCATGTTCACCCACAGTACTCTCAATGACATCGTATAACTGGGCAAAACGCTTCAGCATGGCATCCATGATGTCATTTGCCTGCTGGGCATCCTTGCCTTCTGTACTGATGGTCAGCAGTCGGGTTCCGCTGTTCACCGAAACCGTGATCAGTTCGCGCATATAGCGTTCTTCCATCCCGAACTGCTCCGCGATCGCTCCGATCGTTTCGTGGCTCGTCAGCAGACTGGAATAAGCGCTGAGCACCGCGCCGGTGTAATCCGGGTTCTGGTAGTCCATGCCCGGCAGGATCTTGTAATCGGTGGTAATATAAAAGACCGCATTTGCCACATTGACATTATACGGATCCAGACTGTTCAGCACAGACTTGTCAATGTACTCCTGCGCATTTTTAATATCGAACTCTGCACGGGCCTGATCCGCTTCATTCTGCTTCAGCTGATGATTGTAGCTCGCAACATTTTTGTCGTGCGCTGTTTGAGCAGCACGGTATTCGACCATGTCCTCTTCATACTTCTGCTCTTCTGCCGTTCGGACGATCTCTTCACCATTTTCAGATGCAGCTTCTGCCGCCTTCTGGCTGCGCACATGTTTGAACATGCCAACTGCGCCAAACAGCACCGCACAGGCAACTGCCGCTGCAAAGATCTGCCGGTATTTGTGCAGAACAGCGAAGAACAGTGAAACCAGATCGATCTCCTGCTCATACTCGGTTTGTTTTTCCATAAAATTTTCCATCCTCCGGTCGTCTCATTGTTTCATCTTTGTACGGGCATGGGCTTTTTCGAATCAACTGTAAAATTTGTTTTTCAGTTCCGTATAGCGTGCGCTCTTCTCGGCCTTATATGTTTCCATCACCTGATCAGCCAAAGCCGTGCTCTGTCCGTTTTCCTGCAGAATTGTGCGCATCTGGCTCACGATGCTGTCCATTTCCTTATCACAGGAAGCCTGCAACGCATTCAACTCGCTCGACTTGGAAAGAACGATCATAAGTTTCCTCGTCTGCGTTTTCTGACTTTTCGGAAGCGCCCTGTATTCTGCTTTTGATTCCGCAATGCAGGCGTTCAAGCCGTTTTCCGCACGCGCCTTGACCGCATACACCTGCCGGATCAGTGCCTTGAGTTCTTCTTCGTATCCTGCAGGTGCGGGCTTGCTTGACGCAGACGCAGACGCAGCCGCAGCCGATTGTGTTTTCTGGGGGCTGCTTTCTGCTTGAGGCTTATCGATTGTTTTGCTGGAAGCAGCCGAATGCTGCGAAGATGCCGCCTGCTCCGACCCGGCAGTTTGTTCCGTCTTTTCAGAGCTGCTCTCTTCATCCGATTCAAAAGCGATTCCGCCCGCATCCTGCAGAACGCTGTCCAGCGTGATATCTCCCTTGATCAGCTGACTCAATTCATCGTCTGTGACCGTAACCTTCTCAACGCTTTCGCTGGAACTGCCCGGTTTCTCCAGTGCGGAGTCCGCTTCCAACTGCGCATTTCCCATCGCAGTAAAGCCGAACCATGCTGCAGCACAAAGAGCCATCACTGCAAGCACGCCCCCTGTGATCAGAAGCCTCTTGTGTTTTTGTGTCTGTTTCATTTTCAATGTCACTTATTCAGATATCCCATAATCGTTTCACCAAGGCGGAAGACACCGTAAAGGTAACCGGTCTTGGCAAAGATGTTCATATTCCAGAAATTCTTCATCCAGTCCTCCATCGGAGTGAGCGAACCTTTTTTTGCACTGTTCCACACCGCAGAGCGCGCATCGCTCAGCACCGCGTCACGCAGATAATTGCCGATCAGATAATTGAACAGACCCATGTAATCCGGCGAACCGCCGACGATATATACCATCTCATTTGCATCGATTTCAGAATATACATCAGGATAATTCATTTTTTTTTCTCCTTTGATTCTCTTATAAGCAGCATTCCATTCCAGAATGCCATACACTTTTATTATACCATTATCCTGAATCCGCCGCAATGGAAACACTGCCAAATATCCCCCGGATTTTTAAAAGCATTTCGATTATTCGTTCTATTTTTCTACTTTTCCCCGATGAAGCGTACCCTTTTCACAACAAACGGCGGGCAGAGAGCCTGCTGCTCTCTGCCCGCCGAATCCCGTTGATATTCAATTAAAGGAGCGGAAACCCTTGCCGATGATCTCGCTGGAATTGACGATGGTGATAAAGCTCCGGGGGTCGTTCTCACGCAGGAAGTTGCGCAGCTGCAGGGCCTGACGGCGGGTCAGCACCGTCACCAGCACGCTCAGCTCGTGGTGGGTATAGGCACCGTAGGCCTTTTCCACAGTAGCAGAGCGGTTCATGTCCTTGATGATGAAGTCCAGAATGGGCTGCGGGTTGGCCGTCACGATGGTGCACACCTTGCGCAGGCGAATGTTCTCGATGGCACCATCCACCACAAAGCTCTTGGCGATCAGGCCCAGGATACAGTACAGGCCGGTGCCCATGCCAAACCGCCATGCCGCCGCCAGCACGATGAGGATATCGCTGACCATCAGGGCCTTGCCGATCTCCATAGAGGTATATTTTGCCAGGATCAGGGCCACAATATCCGTACCGCCGGTGGATGCGCCAATGTCGAACACGATGGCCGAACCAAGCGCCGGCAGGAACACGGCGAACACCAGATCCAGCATGGCGTCGCCGCTCATGGAAACGTTGACGGGATAGAGCCACTCGCACGCCGACACAAAAAAGGACAGCGCAAAGGAAGAATAGATCGTCCAGCCCATGGTCTTGATGCCCAGAAAGACAAAGCCCAGCACTACCAGGATCAGGTTGATGATCCACATAAAGCCGCCCACGTTGATCTTAGGGAACAGGTCTGCCAGCAGAATGGACAGGCCCGAGGTGCCGCCAAATGCAAAATGATTGGGATTTTTAAAGTAAACGATGCCGACCGCCGTCAGGATCAGGCCGAGATTCAGCTCACCGAAGAAATTTAAATTCTTCAGCATATTTTTCATGCTGAACGCTTCTTTTAAACTGTTCATGGGGTTCCTCCTATTTTAAACACGGCAAAATGCGCTGTATGCCATGCAAAAATATACTCTCCTTGCACGGCGGTGTCAAGGGATAGGGAAAAAGTTGTGGAAATCGGGCAATTCACAGCAAAATTCCACGCAAAAATGCGCATTTGCCCCAGAAGTTCCGGCTTTCATCTTGAAGGTGCAGTAAAAATAGTGTATTATATAGTATTATGGAATATATAGGCACTTTGTGCCTTTGACAGGGGGAAAACACATGGCAGATAAAAACTTTCTGACCGACATCATCGACGCCGATCTGGCCGAAGGCAAGATCCGCGAGATCCATACCCGCTTCCCGCCCGAGCCCAACGGCTACCTGCACATCGGCAGTGCCAAGGCCATCTACATCAACTGGTCCATTGCAAACCAGTACGGCGGTAAGTTCAACCTGCGTCTGGACGACACCAACCCTGCCCGCGAGGGTGAGGAGTACGTGAACAGCATCATCGAGGATCTGCACTGGCTGGGTGCCGACCCCAACGGCGGCATCTTCTACGGCAGCGACTACTTTGACAAGTGCTACGAGTATGCCGAAAAGCTCATCATGGAGGGCAAGGCCTACGTGGACGACCTGACCCGCGACGAAATGCGCGAGTACCGCGGTGCCGATGCCGGCAAGCCTTCCCGTCCCTCTCCGTGGCGCGACCGCACCCCGGAAGAGAATCTTGACCTGTTCCGCCGGATGCGTGCCGGTGAGTTCCAGGAGGGCGAAAAGACCCTGCGTGCCAAGATCGATCTGGCCAGCCCCAACATGAACATGCGTGACCCGGCTATCTACCGCATCAAGTACGCCGAGCATCACCGTCAGGGCAGCAAATGGTGCATCTACCCGATGTACGACTTTGCACACCCCATTCAGGATGCCATTGAGGGCATCACCCACAGTATGTGCAGTCTGGAGTTCGAGAACCACCGCCCGCTGTACAACTGGGTCATCGAGAACATTTTCGGCACTGCCTTCCCCAAGCAGCGTGAGTTTGCACGCCTGAACATGACCAATACCGTCATGAGCAAGCGCTACCTGCGTGAGCTGGTGGAAATGGGCATCGTGGACGGCTGGGACGACCCCCGTATGCCCACCCTGTGCGGTCTGCGCCGCCGCGGCTACACCCCCACCTCCATCTTCACCTTTGTGCGCGAGGCCGGCATTTCTAAATCCGACAACCTGATCGACATGCGCCAGCTGGAAGCCTGTATCCGCAGCGAGCTGGACCTGACCGCTCAGCGCCGCATCGCCGTGCTGGACCCCGTGAAGCTGGTCGTAGACAACTACCCGGAGGACAAGACCGAGTACTTTGATGTAGCCAACAACCCCAACCGCGAAGCCAACGATACCACCACCCGCAAGGTGGCCTTTACCAAAGAGCTGTGGATCGAGAATGAGGACTTTGCCGAGGTGCCGCCTCCCAAGTTCAAGCGCCTGACCATTGGCGGTGAGGTGCGTCTGATGGGCGCTTACATCGTCAAGTGCACCGGCGTGGAGAAGAATGCCGACGGCAGCATTGCCGCCATCCACTGCACCGCCGACCTTGAGACGGGCAACGGCAATCCCGCCGACGGCCGCAAGGTCAAGGGCACCATCCATTGGGTGAGTGCCGCCCATGCCGTGGATGCCGAGGTGCGTCTGTACGACAAGCTGTTTACCGAGGCCAACATGAACGCCATCCCCGAGGGCAGCGATTACAAGGACTACCTGAACCCGGAAAGCGTTGTTGTGTGCAAGGGCTGCAAGCTGGAAGAAAGCCTGAAGGATGCAAAGCCCGGTGAGAAATTCCAGTTCGTGCGCACCGGCTTCTTTACCCCGGACTCCAAGAACCCCGGCGTTTACAACCGCGTCGTCACCCTGCGCGACAGTTTCAAACCCGCAAAATAAAAAATATATCACGTCAAAAGGGAGCATTTGATCTTTTATGAAGAAACTCACCCGGAATGTTATCATCATGGCTGTTGTCACTGTCATTATGGCAGTTGTGCTCGGCCTGTATATCAAGAGCACCGGCACTGTGCCCGCTGCCGACAACGCCGCCAGCCTGACGGATGGCATCTATACGTCCAGCGCTCAGGGCTGCCTGAGTGATGTGACTGTCACCGTCACCGTCACCGGCGGCCGGGTGACCGGTGTGGAGATCGATGCTTCCGGCGAGACTCCCGAACTGGGCGGCACTGCTGCTGAAACTCTGGCAGACCAGCTGACCAAGGCCGGTTCCACCAGCGGTGTGGACGCTGTTGCCGGTGCTACCATGACCAGCGATGCGGTGTTCACCGCTATGGACGACTGCCTGAGCCAGGCACAGTAAGCCGTCCCGGTATCATCTGTAAAAAACGAAGGCTCTGCGGCAAAATGCTGCAGAGCCTTTTTTGTATGCAAAGAACCCCCTCCGGGCTGACCCGGAGGGGGTTCGTGTTGCTTTCAGGAGATCTTACTTGCCCATGGCGTGCTTTGCTGCCAGCATACCGAAGGTGTAGCAGCGGCCCAGAGACAGGCCAGTCTGGTGGAACGGATAGTCCGCGCCGCCGTAGAACACGCCGCCCACGTTGCCGACGCAGTACAGGCCGTCGATGACGTTGCCGTCAGCATCCAGAGCCTGACCGTTGGCGTTGGTGTTCACGCCGCTGTCGATGGAGGACACGCGGATGTGCTTGCGGATGCCCCAGAAGGGAGCGGTGACGATCTTGTGCATGTAAGCGCTCTTCTTACCGAAGTCCACGTCGGCGCCCTTGTCGCACAGCTCGTTGTAGCGGTCGATGGTCTTCTGCAGCTCGTCTGCAGGTACGCCCAGCAGACCGGCCAGCTCTTCGATGGTGTCGGCCTTGTAGGTATCGATGAGGTTGGTGAACACGCCCTGCGGGTTCTCCACGGCACCGGGGATGTACTTGGTCATCACCTGCTCGGGGATGGGGCTGTTGGCGTAGCTCATGTAGTCGTTATCGTAGATCTGGCAGTACCAGCCCAGAGAACCGTCCGGATGGTTTGCATCCACGTTGTTGCCGTTGAACTTGGGCACATACTTGGTGATGTTGCCCATGTAGACAAAGCCGGTGTCCTCGTTGCAGAAGCGCTTGCCCTCCATGTTGACGTACAGGAACGGTTCCTCGTACATCAGGCCGGAGTCGAAGTCGTGCATCATCTTGGTGTGGCCCAGATTTTCCATCTTTGCACCTGCATCGATGGCCATGATGTGGCCGTCGCCGGTCTTCTGGTACTGCTTCTTGTCGAAGCCGTCCACATCGGGGCACCAGCGCTTGACCATGGCCTCGTTGTTCATGTAGTCGCCGGTGGCCAGAATGACGCCCTTGGAAGCGTTGAACTGGATGTACTTGCCGTTTTCGTCCTTTGCGATGACGCCGGTCACCTTGCCGTTCTCATGCACCAGCTTGACGGCGGGGGTGTTGAAGAAGGTCTCCAGATTGGAGTTCTTGGCCTGCACGTTCTCCAGCACAGTGGCCAGCACGTCGCCCACGTTCTTGGGCTTGGGGCCGATCCACGGAGCAAAGAAGTAGCAGTGCTCATCGCCGAAGTCATAGGTGTCCATGCGGTCCTTCCACACGCCGGTCAGATCCTGGCTGGTGCACATGTAGGCGAAGATCTCCTTCTCGTCGTTGTGCAGCAGGTCGGAGGGGTTCTTGTTGCTGTCCACGAGGCTGCCGTCGCCGTACTCGGTCTGGTCGGTCAGGCCGGCGCGGTTCAGATACCACATCAGAGCTTCTTCGGAGTTCTCGACGTAGGCGTTCAGCAGGCTGGTATCGGCACGCCAGTCGCACAGGCCGTTGGTCATGTGCACCCACATCTTCTTGCCCGCGTCGGTGGACTTGGACTTGATGATGGCAGAGCCGCAGTTGCCCTGGCTGACCACGATGCTCTGCTTCTGCAGCAGGGCCACATGGCCGCCCAGCTCGGCAGCCCAGCCTGCGGCGGGCACACCGGCAGCACCGGCACCCACGACGACCACGTCAAAGTCCTTGGTCTCGTCGGGGGTGATGTCGCCCAGCTCGCACACAGAGGACTCCACTTCCTCCACGCTCAGGCTGTCGGGGACAACGGTCTCGGCCTTGTTGGCCTCGGTGGGGGCAACGGCCACGCCCTTGGCCTGATTGATGCAGCTCTCGGCAGCCTTCCGGATGGCATCGGAGGTGATGGTTGCGCCGGAGTGGCCGTCCACCTCGCTGGACTGTGCGTCCAGGATCTTCTTGACCATCTCATCGGCGATGTCGGCACCGTAGCCCTTGGTCTCGTTTGCAACGTCGATCTGCACATCGGTGATGGCATCAGCGCTGAAGGTCATGGTCACGGTGACGGGGGTGGCGGTGTTGATGCCGGTAGCGGTGGCGCTGTAGGTGCCTGCAGTGTAGGTGCCTGCGGCGGTGCTGCTGGAAGCGCCGCTGTTGCCGCAGCCTGCCAGCAGACCGGCAGCTGCTGCGCCCAGCGTAGCGGTGCGCAGGAAGTTGCGGCGAGAGATCTTTTCGCTCATAGTGTGTTCTCCTCTTTCTTCTCAATCGTGTACTCTGTCAGAGCAGCAAAGCCGGAAGTCTGACTTTGTTACTCACTAAACAAAGTTTACACGTTAGAGCAGCGCGAAGGTCAAGGGTCATTTTGACAAAAATATCACGAGTTTTTGTAGGAGGTGACAAAACCTTCTCATGTATAGATCTTCGTCCGGGTATGATGGTAGTTCACAACGCTGCCGTCTGGCTGCTGGCGGCTGGCCACGATGCTGCTGAAGGTCTCGCCCACCGCCCGGAAGTCCCGCCGCACGATCTCATCGTGCAGGGTTTCCAGTGAGTCCCACCCGAAGGAGCCGCGGTAATCCTTTTTCCAGATGGTGACAAGATAATCGCCGCCGCACACCACTTCCACATGCCGGGTGCGCTGCAGGCCCAGCCTGCGGGCAGCGTCGGCCTCCATCATCAGGCCGTAATCGTACTCGTTGCGCCCCACCCGGAACTGTTCCATCACCCGCCGGGGCAGGCGGCTGACCCAGCGGGCAGCCGGCATACACTCCAGCCACTCCGCCTTTTCCTGCTGCAGTTCCCGGTCGCGGCTGGCTTCCTCTTCCTGCGAGAAGGTCAGCCGCCACATCTCCGGAAAGTTCTGCACCCAGACCCGCCCGACATCCTGCTCCAGCGTGCGGTACTGCTCCTGCATCTTTTCCAAAAAGTGGATGGACAGCTCATCCAGCACCTGCCTGCGCCGCAGCCGGGCGGCCTGCCGGGCAAACATCTTGTCGCTCTGCTCCACCGACGGGCTGCCGATCAGCTCCCGGCACTCTTCCAGCGAGAGTTCCGCCGCGCGCAGCTCCCGGCAGAGGTTGAACCGGCGGGTGTCGGTGACGGTATAGTAGCGGTAGCCGGTCTCCTCGTTCACCTCGGGGCGGATGAGACCCATTTTTTCGTAGTACCGCAGGGTATGGGTGGTCACACCCAGCAGCGAAGCCATTTCACTGATGGTATAGCGCATGGCGAAGTTCTCCTTTCCGGGCGGCGGAACCTTAGAGCCGCTCGAATGTTATTTTTGTAACTATTCCTATTATACGACCCGGCCCGCCGTCTGCAAGCACCGGCAGAAAAAATATTTTGCCGGATACAACACATTGTATCCGGCTGCAGAATCTGTTAGAATATGGACAGAAGCATTTCACCTTATAAATAAAGGAGCGAGAGTATATGAGTGCACTGACCGGACTGGAACCGGCTTCGGTTTTTTATTACTTTGAGGAGATCTGCGGCATTCCGCACACCTCCCACCACGAAAAGGCGCTGAGCGACTACTGCGTGCAGTTCGCCAAGGCCCACGGCCTTGCCTGCCGTCAGGACGAAATGGGCAACCTGCTCATCAAGGCACCGGCCACACCCGGCTACGAGAAGGAGCCGGGCCTGATCCTGCAGGGCCATCTGGACATGGTGGGCGACAAGACTGCCGACTGCCCGCTGGATCTTGAGAAGGATGCCATCCACCCGGTCGTAGACGGCGGCTATGTGTGCGCCGAGGGCACGACCCTTGGCGGCGACGACGGCATTGCCGTGGCCTATGCGCTGGCTGTTCTGGATGCAAAGGACATTCCCCACCCTGCGCTGGAGGTCGTGCTGACCGTCTGCGAGGAGGTGGGCCTGCTGGGTGCATCTGCCATGGATTTTTCCGACCTTGAGGGCCGGATGCTGGTGAACATCGACTCCGAGGAAGAGGGGGTGCTGACCGCAGGCTGTGCAGGCGGACGCCGCGTTGAATGCCATCTGCCCATTGCCCGTGTTCCTGTGACCGGCACCGCCGTAAAGGCGGATGTAATCGGCCTTGCGGGCGGACACTCTGGCACCGAGATCCACAAGGGCCGTGCCAACGCTATTGCTTTGCTGGGCCGCTGGCTGACCCTGCTGACCGAAAATGGCGTGGACTACGCCGCTCTGGCACTGTCCGGCGGCGCAAAGGAGAATGTCATTCCCAAAGAAAGCAGCATCACGCTGGTGCTGCCCGCAGGCATCACCGAGGGCGTGCACACTGCTGCCGCTCAGTTCGCCGCACAGGTGCAGGCCGAATACGGCACGGCAGACCCCGCCATCCGCCTGCAGCTCACGGAACAGGGCTGCGGCGCGTTCAGCGCATTGGATGCCGATTCCACCCAGCGCCTGCGCAAGGCCCTGCTGCTGATGCCATGGGGCGTGCAGGCCATGAGCATGGATGTGCCGGGCCTTGTGGAGACCTCGCTGAATCTGGGCGTTGCCGAGATGGACGAGCAGGAAGCCATCCTGCGCTTTTCCATCCGCAGCTCGGTGCCTTCGGCCAAGGAGCTGCTGAGCTGCAAGGTACAGACCCTGACAGAGCTGCTGGGCGGCGGCGTGCGGTTCCATGGCGACTACCCTGCCTGGACCTATGCACGTGAGAGCGCCCTGCGGGACCGCTGCGTAGCCGTGTACGAAGCACAGTACGGCGAAAAGCCTCAGATCGCAGCTATGCACGCAGGTCTGGAGTGCGGCATCCTCTCCGGCAAGATCGAAGGACTGGACTGCATCTCCTTCGGCCCGAACCTGCTGCACGTCCACACCCCCAACGAGCGCGCCGACATTGCATCGGTGGCCCGTGTGTGGGAATACCTGAAGGCTATTCTGGCTTACAAAGCATAACGGCCCCAAACACAAAACGGCACCTGCGGAACTGGCAGGTGCCGTTTTTGTATAACTCCCTCAGGCACGGCTCACGCCGCACCAGCTCCCTCAATGAGGGAGCCTCCGGCGAAAAGATAAAGTTTTCCGCTTTGCCAAGGCCTCCCTCCTTGAGGAAGGTGGCATTGCGAAGTAATGACGGAAGGAGTTTAGTCCAGATACTTGATCTTACCCGGCTCAATGCCCTTGATGCCAAGGCCCGGCTCGTTGGAAACAGTGATGTCTTTTTCATTGAACACTGCACCGCCGAGGATGGGGTCCTCACTGCACAGCACGGGGCCGTCCAGATCCACGCGGGTGATGATCTGCTTTGCGCAGGCCAGATGCACGGCGGCATTCACGCTGATCTTGGCTTCCAGCATACAGCCGATCATGCACTCCACGCCGTACACCTCGGCGGCAGATGCGATCTTGAGGGCGTTGTACAGGCCGCCGCACTTCATCAGCTTGATGTTCACGAGGTCTGCGGCTCCCATCTGCATGATGGTCAGTGCGTCCTGCGGGGAGAACACACTCTCGTCGGCCAGCACCGGCACATAGGAGCGCTCGGTAACATACTTCAGGCCTTCAAAATCGTGGGCCTTGACCGGCTGCTCCACGAATTCGATATCAAGGCCCTTCTCCTGCATTCCGTTCAGGATGCGCACGGCTTCCTTGGGGGTCCAGCCCTGATTTGCGTCGATGCGGATGCAGGTCTCCTTGGGCACAGCACCGCGGATGGCGCTCAGGCGTGCAATATCCTTTTCCGGCTCCTTGCCCACCTTGACCTTCAGGCAGTCGTAGCCGCGGTCGATGGCGTTCAGGGCATCGCGCACCATCTCTTCGGGGTCGTTGACGCTGATGGTGATGTCGGTGACGATGGACTTCTTTGCGCCGCCCATCAGCTTGTACACAGGGATTTTGTACAGCTGGCCGTACAGATCCCACAGGGCCATATCCACAGCAGCCTTGGCGCTGGTGTTCTTCTGGATGCAGGCATTCAGTGCGATCATCAGGTCTTCAAAGTCGTCCACATCGCGGCCGATGATGGTCTTTGCGATATGGTCGCGGATGGCACCGATGATGGCACCGGTGGTGTCGCCGGTGATCACACCGGTGGGAGGTGCCTCACCATAACCCACAGCGCCGGTGTCGGTGTGGATCTCTACGATCACATCTTCCACGCTGCTGACCGAACGCAGAGCCGTCTTAAAAGGCACGCGCAGCGGCACGGAGATCAGACCGAGACGTACTTCCGTGATTTTCATGCAAAACCTACCCCTTTCGATAAAAAATGTTGCCAGATTATGAAATCTATGGTAGTATTGTATACGAAGTTGTCGATATTGTAAAGACAATTGTCCGCAAAAAATTGCACAAAAAGAAAGGGGATTGGGTTCATGATCACAAACGGTTTCACCTACATCGCCGTGCTGGTGTTCATTGCTGCACTGCTGGTGTGGCTGCAACGCTACACGAAGTCGAAATTCTTCGACTATGCACCACCTATCGTTCTGCTGTACCTCATTACCATGATTCTCTGCACGCTGGGTGCATGGGACATGGAGGCCACCAAGCCTGCCTACTCCGTGCTGAAAAACAACCTGCTGTATGCAATGATCTTCCTGATGCTGCTGCGCTGCGACATCCGCAAGATCATCAAGCTGGGTCCCAAGATGCTGGGCGGCTTCTTTGCCGCTTCCGTCTCCATCTCGGTGGCCTTCATTGCAACCTTCGCCATCATGAAGGGACCCCTTGGCTCCGAAGCATGGAAGGCACTGGGCGCTCTGTGCGGCAGCTGGATGGGCGGCTCCGGCAACATGATCGCCGTGCAGGCTGCGCTGGACATCGGCGAAGCTGACATGGCCTACGCACTGGTGGTGGACTCCATCGACTACTCCATCTGGGTCATGTTCCTGCTGTGGGCCATCAACCTTGCTCCCAAGTTCAACAAGTGGGTCAAGGCCGACACCACCACGCTGGATGAAGTGTCCCGCCGTCTGGAAGAGGACGCAAAGTCCAACGAGGACAAGGCTACCTTTGTCAACCTGATCTTCCTGCTGGGTCTGGCTCTGGTGATCTCCGCCTTCGGTCAGGATATCGGCGCAGCCCTGAACAGCGCAATGCCCTTCCTGGACAAGGCCACCTGGACCGTCCTGCTCATCACGGTGTCCGGCCTGATCGGCGCTGTCACCCCCGTGGGCCGCATGGCAGGCAGCACCGAGCTGTCCAACCTGCTGCTGTACTCCGTGGTGGCATTGCTTGCCTCCCGCGCAAGCTTCCTGGAGCTGACCGATGCACCCGCATGGATCCTGGCAGGCTTTATGATCCTGGCCATCCACGGCATCATTCTGGTGCTGCTGGCAAAGATCTTCCATCTGGATATGTTCACCTGCGGTGTTGCATCTCTGGCAAACATCGGCGGTTCCGCATCCGCGCCCATTCTGGCTGGTGCCTACAGCGGCGCTCTGGTGCCTGTTGGCGTTCTGATGGCTCTGATGGGCTACGTCATTGGCACGGCAGGCGGCCTGATCACCGCAAATATCATGTCTCTGCTGGCATAACAAATACTGCAAAAAAGGGGCTGTTGCATGTGCAACAGCCCCTTTTCTTATACGATTTTTTGCTTAGCCGCCCAGATATGCGCTGCGCACGCGCTCGTTGGTCAGCAGTTCGGCACCAGTGCCCTCCATGACTACACGGCCCGTCTCAAGGACGTAGGCACGGTCTGCCACGGAAAGAGCCATCTGTGCGTTCTGTTCCACCAGCAGGATGGTCATGCCTTCCTTGTGCACGTTCTGGATGATGTCGAAGATCTCCTGCACCAGCAGCGGCGAAAGGCCCATGGAAGGCTCGTCCAGCATCAGCATGGAAGCGTTGCTCATCAGGGCGCGGCCCATGGCCAGCATCTGCTGCTCGCCGCCGGACATGGTACCGGCCAGCTGCTTGCGGCGCTCCTTCAGGCGGGGGAACAGCTCAAACACCTTTTCCTTGTTGGGTGCAATGGTGGAAGCAGGCTGGGTGTATGCACCCATGTCCAGATTTTCTTCCACGGTCATGTGCAGGAACACATGGCGGCCTTCCGGCACATGGGCAAGGCCCGCTTCCACGATCTTGTGGGCGCGCATGCCCTTGATGCTGCTGCCCTTGTACAGGATGTCGCCGGTCTTGGGCTTCAGCAGGCCGGAAATGGTCTTCAGGGTGGTGGATTTGCCGGCACCGTTGGCACCGATCAGGGTGACGATCTCGCCCTGATCCACCTCGAAGGAGATGTCCTTGACGGCGTGGATGTTGCCGTAATAGACGTTGATGTTATCAACTTTCAGTAACGTATCAGCCATGGCTTAGCCCTCCTTCTTGCCCAGATAGGCTTCGATGACCTGCGGGTTGCTGCGGATCTCGTCGGGCGTGCCCTTGGCGATGATGCGGCCAAAGTTCAGCACGGCAATGCCCTCGCAGATGCCCATGACCAGACTCATGTCATGCTCGATCAGCAGCACGGCGATGTTGAACTCGTCGCGGATGCGGCGGATGGTCTCGGTCAGCTCTGCAGTCTCGGAGGGATTCATACCGGCAGCAGGCTCGTCCAGCAGCAGCAGCTTCGGGCTGGTGGCCAGTGCACGCATGATCTCCAGACGGCGCTGTGCGCCATAGGGCAGGCTGCCTGCCTGCACATTGGCGAGGTCTGCCATGTGGAAGATATCCAGCAGCTCCAGAGCACGATCGGTGCACTTCTTCTCTTCCTTCCAGTAGTTGGGCAGGCGGATCAGCGAAGATGCCAGATTGTACTTCATGGACTCGTGCAGGCCCACCTTGATGTTATCGATCACGCTCAGTTCCTTGAACAGGCGGATGTTCTGGAAGGTACGGGCCACGCCCATGCGGTTGACCTGATAGGTTTTTTTGCCGGCGGTGGGCATACCATCGATCAGGATGGAGCCGCGGGTGGGCTGGTAAACGTTGGTCAGCAGGTTGAACACGGTGGTCTTACCGGCACCGTTGGGACCGATCAGACCGGTGATCTCGTTGCGGCCGATCATCAGGTTGAAGCCATCCACGGCGGTCAGACCGCCGAAGTCGATGCCCAGCTCACGCACGTCCAGAATGGGCTTTTTGTCCTTGTCACGGTCGGTCAAAAAGCCGCCGGAGGGCACACTGTGTAACTTGGTCTGGAACTCACTCATGGTCTTTGCCCTCCTTTGCTTTCTTCTGGAACAGTTCACCGTTCATGATCTTTTCCACAATGCGGCTCATGGAGAAGTCGTAGCTGCCCAGCAGTCCGCCCGGACGGAAGATCATCATGAGGACCAGCACCAGCGAGTAGACCACCATGCGGTAGCTGTCAAAGCTGCGGGTGGCCTCGGGCAGGATGGTAAGCACAGTCGCGGACAGGATGGAGCCCAGCATGGAACCCATTCCGCCCAGAACCACCATGACCAGAATTTCGATGGACTTCATGAAGCCGAAGGTGGAGGGGTCCAGAACGCCCAGATAGCAGGCGTACAGGCCGCCGGCCAGACCGGCAAAGGCGGCGGAGAATGCAAAGGCCATGACCTTATAATAAGTAGTCTGGATGCCGCAGCTTTCGGCAGCGATCTCGTTGTCGCGGATGGCCAGCACGGCGCGGCCGTGGCGGCTCTTCATCATGGCGTGGATGGCAAAGCAGGTAATGACCACGCAGATGAACACATTGGCGAAGTTAGAATACTTGGGGATGTTCTTCAGGCCTTTGGCACCGTAGAACAGCTTGAAGCCCAGCACATCATCGATGTTGTTCAGGGTGATGCGGATGATCTCGCCAAAGCCCAGCGTCAGGATGGCCAGATAATCACCGGTCAGGCGCAGAGCAGGAATGCCGATCAGCACGCCGAACAGGCCCGCCACGATGCAGGCCAGAACCAGACCCACGGTAAAAGCGACACCGGAGGGCAGATTGCTGTATTTCGTGAACAGGGCGCAGGTGTAAGCACCCACGGCCATGAAACCGGCGTGGCCCAGCGGCAGCTGGCCCAGATAACCGGTGGCAACGTTCAGCGAGACAGCCAGAATGATGTTGATGCCCACGGTGAGCAGCACCTTGTTCTGGTAGGTGGACAGCACGTTCTGGGTGAGGAAGGACAGGCCCACGAACAGCAGAGCCACCAGCACGGCGTTCATCAGGTAGCGCACGGGCATTTTGAGCGTTTTGCGTTTGGTATTCATCTTCATGCCCTCCTTACACCTTTTCCTGAACCTTGCGGCCAAGGAAGCCGGTGGGCTTGACCAGCAGCACGATGATCAGGATCGCAAACGTGACGGCATCCTTCCATGCGGAAAGGCCGATGGCGGAAACAAAGCACTCACACAGGCCGATGGCGATGCCGCCGATCATGGCACCGGGAATGGAGCCGATGCCGCCCAGAACGGCTGCAACGAAGGCCTTCAGGCCCAGCATGGAGCCCATGGTGGGGGTCGCCTGCGGGTAGCTGCAGCAGTACAGCACCGAGCCGATACCGGCCAGAGCGGAACCCACCGCAAAGGTAAAGGAAATGGTGCTGTTGACGTTAATGCCCATCAGACGGGCAGCGTCCATATCCTCAGACACGGCACGCATGGCCTTGCCGAGCTTGGTCTTCTGCACAAGGAAGGTAAGCACCAGCATGGACAGCACCGTGACCAGCAGGGTGATGACAGAGGTGAGGCCCAGCGGCACAGAGCCGATGCGGAAGGTCTGGTTGGTGTAGTAGGCCGGAATGACCTTTGCACCGGAACCAAGGATCAGCTCTGCAGTGTACTCCAGGAAGAAGGACACGCCGATTGCCGTGATCAGCAGGGAGATACGGGGTGCGTTGCGCAGCGGGGTGTAGGCGATCTTCTCGATCACAACGCCCAGCAGCGTGCAGGTGATGATGGTGGCGCACACAGCAGTGACCGGGCCAAGGCCCAGCTGATTCATCACGAACCAGGACATGTACGCACCAACCATAATGACATCGCCATGGGCAAAGTTCAGCAGCAGGATGATGCCGTACACCATGCTGTAACCCAGTGCGATCAGTGCATAGATGCTGCCAAGGGACAAGCCGTTGATCAGCTGGCTAAAAAACACTGTCATGGACTGATACTTCCTTTCTTTGCGGCGTTTGCACGCCTTTTGGGGAATGCACTTTTTTACCAAAAAAGCGGAGACGGCCGAGCAAAACCTGTTCCGGCGGTCTCCGCAATGGGTCTTTTATTTCTGAGTGCTGCCTTTATGCCGCACACCGGTGCGCAGGATCAAAGCAGATCAGAACATTTCCTTCAGAACGGGGGTTGCACCGTCGAAGCACAGGATAGCGGTCTGCTTGACGGGGTTGTGGTGCTCATCGAAGGTGAAGGTGCCAGTGATGCCATCGATGGTGCCGCCTGCGATAGCATCGATGACGGCCTGCTTATAGTCGTCATCACCAGCGGTCAGGCCGGCATCCTCAGCAGCCTGAATGCCGTAGACAACGGTCATGGCAGCATCGTAGCCCAGAGGAGCGAAGCCGTTGGGGTACTCCTCACCGTACTCAGCCTTGTAGGCATCCTCAAAGTCGGGGTTGGAGCCCTTTGCGTAGTTTGCGCAGAAGTAGGCATCCTTCAGCTGGTCGGCAGTTGCGTAGCCTTCCAGACCATCCCAGCCGTCGCCGCCCAGGAAGGGAACTGCCAGACCGATGCTCTCAGCCTGAGCCAGGATCTGACCGACTTCCTGATAGTAGTTGGGGCAGAACACCACTTCGGGAGTCTTGCCCAGAATGGTGGTCAGCTGGGTCTTGTAGTCCACATCGCCCTCAGAGTAGGTCTCCTGATCGACGATGGTGCCGCCCAGGCTCTCGAACTCGTTGACAAAGTTCTCTGCCAGACCCTCGTTGTAGTCAGCGCCCTTCTGGAAGATGACGGCTGCCTTGGTGTAGCCCAACCGCTGGTAAGCGTAGTCAGCCATCTTGATGCCCTGGAACGGGTCGGTGAAGGTTGCGCGGAACACATTCTCGTTCACGGTGTCGGTCTCGGCATCGTAGGTGACAGCCTCAGCGGTAGCGGAAGCGGTGACCATGGGCATGTTGTAGTCTGCGCTCTCGGCAGCAACTGCCAGAGTCGGGGTGGTGGTAACATCGCCCACCAGAGCGGTGATGCCCTGATCGCACATCTTGGTGAAGCAGGTAACAGCCTGCGTTGCATCGCCCTGCTCATCCATGGCGATGATCTCCAGCTGCTTGCCGTTGATGCCGCCCTTTTCGTTGACCTGCTTCAGGTACAGGGTAGCGCCGTTGACAACGGCCTGACCGTAAACGGAAACATCACCGGTCAGAGGTCCAAGAACGCCCACCTTGATGGTGTCGCCGGAAGCAGCGGCACCAGAAGCTGCGGTAGAGGCGGAAGCAGCAGTGCTGTTGGAAGAACCGCCGCATGCAGTCAGAACGCCGGCTGCAGCAACAACACCTGCAGCGGCCAGGAAATTACGACGAGAAATCATCTTTTTCATAGTAAATATCCTCCTTAGGAGCATTCGTGCTTCAGTATAAAAACGGAAGCAAGGCCCTCTTTCCCTCAAAGCGACCTTGCTTCGTTATCAATATTATAGACCTGTGAGCCAAAATCCGCAATTCACAAACCGTCCATACTTTCAGGGGCATTTTGTGGACTTTGTCGCCAAAATAGCCAAAAGCAATGGGTCTGTTTTGTGCACTATTTCAACTGCTTCATTTTGTTTGTGTGTCAGGTGAACACAATTCACAAGTTGCAAAAGGGTTACAGGGTCTCCATTTCGGCATCTGCGGCGAACTCGGCCTCTGCACGTGCCTCGGCAGCTTCGCCCTCTGCTTCCGCTTTGGCAGGAGACTCTGCAAGGACCTTGCGGATGGCGGCGAAGTAGAACACCAGCGACAGGCCGGTGCCGATGCACCAGCCCACGGGCCATGCCAACCAGATGCCCGTGCTGCCCAGAGCAGTGCTGCTCAGCACGATGGCAATGCCAACGCGCAGGATCAGGTCGGAGAAGGTGGCGATCATAAAGCGCACCATCATGCCGCAGCCGCGCAGGATGCCGTCAGTGACCAGCTTGAGCGACACCACAAAATAGAAGGGAGACAGGATGCGCAGGAACAGCATACCGGTGTCGATGGCCGGACCCTGCGGGTCATTCATGAACAGCAGCAGCAGGAAGCGGCCGAAGAAGAAGTACAGGAGCACGATGGGCACGCAGATGATCCACACCAGATTGCGGCCTGCGCCAAAGCCCTTGTGCACACGATCCATCTTGCCCGCGCCCATGTTCTGGGAGGTGTAGTTGGAGATGCCGTTGCCCAGCGTGGTGAAGGAAGTGATGACCATGTTGTTCAGCTTGACGGCTGCAGAGTAGCCTGCAATGACGCTGGCACCAAAGGTGTTGATGACGCTCTGCAGGATGATGTTGCCCACAGAGACGAAGCTCTGCTGCAGGATGCTGGGAATGGCCACCACGGCCACCTTGCCCAGCATGTTCCAGGAGAACAGCACGACCTTGTTCTTGGATTTGAAGGCGCTGATGCGGCGGAACACCACCACCATGGCCAGCACGCAGCTCACACCCTGACACAGGAAGGTGGCCCATGCCACACCGGCTACGCCCATCTTGAGACCGGCCACGAACAGGATGTCCACGCCGATGTTGGACAGGGACGAGACTGCCAGAAAATAGAAGGGCGTTTTGCTGTCGCCCAGAGCGGAGAAGATGCCGGTGGCGATGTTGTAGAAGAACATGAAGGGCAGGCCCAGAACGTAGATATCCAGATACAGCGAAGAATCCGCAAGGATCTCCTCCGGGGTGTTGATGAGCTCCAGCAGGCTGTGGCAGCCCACAAGGCCGATCAGCATCAGAACGGCGCACAGCACGGCAGAGCCGATCAGGGAAGTGTAGACCGAAGTCTTCATCTCATCGTAGTCCTTTGCGCCAAAGTAGCGGGACACGATGACCGAGCAGCCAATGTTGCAGCCAAAGGCAAATGCAATGAAGATCAGGGTGATCTCGTAGCTGTTGCCCACAGCAGCCAGTGCATTCTCGCCGATGAACTTGCCTGCAACAAGGCTGTCGGCAATGTTGTACAGCTGCTGGAAGATGATGCTGCCGAACATGGGCAGGCAGAACTGCCACAAAACCTGTGACGGCTTGCCGACCGTCAGATCCTTATTCATAAAAAATCCTCCTCTATCTACCATAAAGAAACATATTAGAACCAGAAAACAGTATAGAGTCGTCCTGACAAAAAGTAAAGAAAAATTTTAGTATATCTGCCATATGAAATTCACATGTCAGGCATGATGCATCCCCGCTGCTGCCAGTGGGCAGACTGTAAAGACCAGCTGTTTCCTGCTTTGCCGGAATGTTCTGCCCCATCAGCTGCCGTTTTTGCCCCTTAAAAAGTTTACATCCGCAAACATGCGCATCGGCTCTTGCACCGGGCCGGAAAGCGTGGTAGGATACTATTGGTTAGTTAGACATAACTATCATGACTGACCGTCACCCGTCTGCCCGCCCCGGGCAGCACAGGGATGGAAATGATATTCAGGAGGTTTTCAAGATGAACGATCTGGAAATTAAATCTGTTATTGGCCGCGAAATTCTGGACTCCCGCGGCAACCCCACCGTGGAAGCGGAGATCACTCTGGCCGACGGCACTGTGGCACGCGGCTGCGCACCTTCCGGCGCATCCACTGGTGAGTTTGAAGCTCTGGAGCTGCGGGATGGCGACAAGGGCCGCTATCTGGGCAAGGGCGTGACCAAGGCTGTTGAGAACATCAACACCGTCATTGCGGATGCTGTTGTGGGCATGGATGCCTCCGACATCTACGCTATCGACGCTGCCATGATCAAGGCCGACGGCACCAAAGATAAATCCAATCTGGGCGCAAACGCCATTCTGGCCGTGTCCATTGCCGCCTGCCGTGCAGCCGCTGCTTCTCTGGATATGCCGCTGTACCGTTTTCTGGGCGGTGTGAACGGCAACCGCCTGCCCGTGCCCATGATGAACATTCTGAACGGCGGCGCACATGCCACCAACACCGTGGATACGCAGGAGTTCATGATCATGCCCGTGGGCGCGCCCTCCTTCAAGGAAGCTTTGCGCTGGTGCGCGGAGGTGTTCCACGCTCTGGCTTCCATCCTGAAGGCCAAGGGGCTGGCTACCTCTGTGGGCGATGAGGGCGGCTTTGCCCCCAACCTGTCCAGCGACGAGGAGACCATTGAGACCATTCTGGCCGCCATCGAAAAGGCCGGTTACGTGCCCGGCAAGGACTTCATGCTGGCTATGGATGCCGCGTCCTCCGAGTGGAAGAGCCCCAAGGGCAAGGGCTTCTACAAGCTGCCCAAGGCCGGCACCGAGTTCACCTCCAGCGAGCTGATCGCACACTGGAAGAGTCTGGTGGAAAAGTACCCCATCATCTCCATCGAGGACGGCCTGGATGAAGAGGACTGGGAAGGCTGGCAGGAGATGACCCGCGAGCTGGGCGGCAAGGTCCAGCTGGTGGGCGACGACCTGTTCGTCACCAACACCGAGCGTCTGGCCAAGGGCATCCAGCTGGGTGCCGGAAACGCCATCCTGATCAAGCTGAACCAGATCGGTTCGGTCTCCGAGACGCTGGAGGCCATCAAGATGGCCCACAAGGCCGGTTACACCGCCATCAGCTCTCACCGCTCCGGCGAGACCGAGGACACCACCATTGCCGATCTGGCCGTGGCGCTGAACACCTGCCAGATCAAGACTGGTGCTCCCAGCCGTACCGAGCGTGTTGCAAAGTACAACCAGCTGCTGCGCATTGAGGAGCAGCTGGGCGGCAGCGCCGTTTACCCCGGCATGGCAGCTTTCAACGTAAAGCGCTGAAGCTGTTGAAAACCAATTGATCTTCCGGCACCCGTACTGCTTTTGCAGCGGCACGGGTGCCGTTTTGTTTTCTCCCAATTTTTTCCTGCAATCCGCTGCTCTGCCCAGCCGTATTCAATGCATGCCGGGCATTTTGTCCCGAAATTGCAAAAAAGGAGCAAAACATTCATGTTATCTACTCTGATCTCTCTGTACAAGCTGCTGGGCACCGGCGATTTTGTAAAAGTGCTGCTGATCCTGCTGAAGGGGCTTTTCGGCTGATGCAAAGCCGCCCTTCTCACTGCGGAAACGGGCTGCGGAAACGGGACTGCCTTACCGGCAGCCCCCTTTTTTTGCCTTCTCACTTTACTTTCTTAAAAAAATATGCCATAATGAAACAAGTATTTTCCGGTTCAAAAGCCGTGCCCTGTACTGGGAGATCAGGGCCGGAATCCAATAGAAGAGGGGTATTTTGTTATGAGCAAAACCATCATCCCGGCAAACTATACGCCCGCGCTGAACCTGTACGACACGCAGCGCGCCATTGGTACGGTCAAGCGTCTGTTTGCCGACACCTTGTGCGCCACACTGAACCTGTACCGCGTGTCTGCTCCACTATTTCTGGAAGCATCCACCGGTCTGAACGACGACCTGAACGGTGTTGAGCGCAAGGTCACCTTTGATATCAAGGAAAGCGGCATTGAGGCACAGGTGGTGCAGTCACTGGCAAAGTGGAAGCGCAAGGCCCTGAAGGACTACGATTTCCGTGTGGGCAAGGGCCTGTACTGCGATATGAACGCTATCCGCCGCGACGAAGATCTGGACAACCTGCACTCCATCTATGTGGATCAGTGGGACTGGGAAAAGGTGATCCGTCTGGAAGACCGCAACGAGGCTTACCTCAAGAGCGTGGTGCGCTCCATCGTGTCCGCTGTCTGCGCCACCGAGATGAACCTGCACGCCATGTTCCCCCAGCTGCAGGAGCTGCCGCTGCACAGCCCCAACGTCACCTTCATCACCACGCAGGAGCTGGAGGACCAGTACCCGGACCTGACCCCGAAGGAGCGTGAGAACGCCTTTGTGCAGGAGCACGGCACCACCTTCCTGATGAAGATCGGCGCTCCGCTGAAGAGCGGTAAGCCCCATGACGGACGTGCCCCCGACTACGACGACTGGGATCTGAACGGCGACCTGCTGTTCTGGAACGACCCGCTGCAGTGCAGCTATGAGCTGAGCAGCATGGGCATCCGCGTCAGCCCTGAAAGCATGGACAAGCAGCTGACCATGGCTGGCTGCGACGACCGCCGCGCCCTGCCCTTCCACAAGGCCGTACTGAACGGTGAGCTGCCTTACTCCATCGGCGGCGGCATCGGCCAGAGCCGCCTGTGCATGCTGCTGCTGGGCAGCGCCCACATTGGCGAAGTGCAGGCCAGCGTCTGGGACGCAGCCACCCGCGAAGCCTGCGCCAAGGCAGGCATCCCGCTGCTGTAAGCAGTTTTTCCACACAAAGATTCAAAAGGCAGGATACCACCTTCATGGTGATACCCTGCCTTTGCTCGTTTTTACCTGTATCCGGGGAGAAATAGTTCGAGTCCTGTACCACCGCCAAACAAAAAATCCCCAGACGAATGTCTGAGGATTTTTTGTGGTGGAGCATTGTCCACAGCACTCGAACCCAACACTTCCTCACGGGTGACCGTTTTGGCATCATCCGTGAAGTTGAAATTGAGTACGACCCGGTCATCAAAGACGTAGACCGAGTTGACAAAGGTATCAATGATTTGCCGCTGGTGTTCTGTACTGCCCACGTCACCCTTGCGGAATTTTTCAAACCAGAACCGCATCCATTCGCGGGTCAGGACGGGCTTTTTCAGCTCTTCTTCCAGAATGCTGGTGTTCAGAGCTTCTTTCCGGGCTTCCAGTTCGTCCAGCCGCTGCTTGGTGGTCGGGGTCAGGATGCCCTGTTCAATGGCTTCCAGAAGATTTGCCAGCCGCTTCTCTGTATCCCGGAGCTGGTCTTTCAGGACAGGCAGCCGGGTGTTCTCCTGCTGCTGGGCTTCCATAATTAAATCTATCAGCCGTTCGATGATTTCATCGCTGAAAATCACCTTGATGGCAGTCTCCACCACGAACCGTTCCAACGGCTCTTTGCGGATGGCTTTCAGATCGCAGTGCGCCTTGCCGTGGCGCTTGGCGTTGCCGCACTTGTAGTAATAGTAGGTGTTTCCCATGTGGCTGGTGCCGCTCTCGCCGCCCATCAGGGTGCCGCACTTGCCGCAGAACAGCTTAGTGGTCAGCAGATAGCTCACATCCTCTTTTGCAGGCCGACCGTGGGCGATCCTGTTCTGCTCGAAACGCTGCTGCACCCGGTCGAACAAATCCTGGTCAACAATAGCCGGAATGCCGCCCGGCGTCACAATGTCCTTGTAGCGGTATTCGCCGATGTAGCGGCGGTTGCGGAAGATCTGGAAGAAGCTGTTCTTCACGAACGGCTTCCCGGTGCGGGTGCGCAACCCTCGCTCATTCAGGGATGCTGCAATTTTCTCGGCAGGCTCGCCGTTGGCGTACCGGGTGAAGATCTCCTGCACGATGGGAGCCGTTTCCGGGTCGATATGGTACAGTCGGTCCTCCTTGCCAATGGTGAAGCCCAGCGGAACGATACCGCCGTTGTACTTGCACTGGAGGGCGTTTTCGCGCTCACCGCGCGCCACTTTCAGGGCGAGTTCGGCGGAATAGTATTCCGCCATGCCAATCAGCATACTCTCCACCATAATGCCTTCAGGCCCCTGCGAGATGGGTTCCATGGCAGACACCAGATGGACACCGTTCTTTTCCAGCTGGTACTTGTAGTTCACGGCATCGAACCGATTCCGGGCAAAGCGGTCCAGCTTCCAGACCAGAACCACATCGAAGATTTTCTTCGCGCTGTCCTTGATCATCCGCTGAAAGTCCGGGCGGTCATCCGTCTTGGCAGAGTAGGCACGGTCAATGTAGGTGCCGACCACGGTGATGCCGTTCTTCTCGGCGTAGTCCTTGCAGTCGCGCAGCTGTCCTTCAATGGACGCTTCGCGCTGGCTGTCGGAAGAATAGCGGGCGTAGATCACAGCGGTCATGGTTGCACCCCCTTGGCGTGTATTCGACTTGCCTTTATAGTATCGGGTCAAGCGCAGCTTGTCAACAATCTGCGAGCAGATTGAAATGTGAAAATTGCGAAACGCAGCGAAAAAGCTGAGAGCAAGAATCGTCCCGTGGCCACAAATTTTCAATTCTTGAAAATTTCTTGCCCATCCGGGACTTCACTTCTTCAACTCTTGTGAGTTTCCGAAGTGCTCTTGTTGGGGCGTGCCTGCCCCAAACCCTGCTAGGAACGAGTACGACAAACTGGAAGTTGTTTATCCAAAATGAAATGGAATAACCATATCAAGTAAAACTGCAAGAACTATACTAATCGTTCCCATTAGCGCAGAACTCCTCAATGTGTCTCTCCTCAAAACAATAAGTCCAATAATAAAGACTATCACTTCCAAAACAGATTTTGCATTAAAATACCAGCATCCATATACAAAGCACATATTGAACAATACTGCCAAAATCAGCGCTGATAGTATAAATGCCAGTTTGCTTTTCCCCTTTGCATACCAACAGACAAAAGCCAATAATGGAGAAACAGCTGTAAATCCAAACCAAATCATCGCATAACTTCTTGGGAAAAATCCTGCAATATAGTTTGAATACAAATAGTAGCTTGCAACCATACCAACAAAGAATACAAAAACATTGATGCTTGCTCTTATTGCAGAATTGCTATAAATAGAAATACACAGTGCAATCAATATCCAGATTGCAAAACGCCCAAGAAAATTACCAATATCTAAAACTCCATTTATTGCCATAAGCACACCTGGAAGTTCAGTTTGACGAAAATCCAGATATTTTGAGAAAGTTCCCAAAGCTATTCCGAGAAACAATATCGCTATGGTATTTATAAGTTTTCTATTATTGGATATTGGATTTTCTGCATTCCTTATATCATTCAAAAAATTTATCATAATTACCCTCACAAATTGAGATTTGTTGAACTAAGCCGAGTATATCACACCCGTCAAGGAAAGAACACCCCCGATATAGTGAAATTTTGCCATTTTCCTGCGTACGTGCGTACCCGCGCCGCAGGGATTCTAAGGGGCTTGACCCCTTAGCACACAGACTTTGGCACAAAGTCTAGTGTGTTACACCTTGCCAAAGGTGTACACGCTCTCCCAGTACGCACGTACGCAGCGATTGCCCCCAGTGAGCCATATAGGGGGCGACCAAGTTCGCACAAAGCGAACTTGATCCCGCAAAACAAAAGGCAGGATACCATCGCCATGATGATACCCTGCCTTTGCTCGTTTACCGTTCCGAGTAGTCCTTTCGCAAAACCTCCGATAAACAAAAAACGTACCCGAACCCTTTCTCGTAAAGAATCGGGTTCGAGTACGAACTGTATGGTGGACGGTACAGGACTCGAACCTGTGACCTCCTGCACGTCAAGCAGATGCTCTACCAGCTGAGCTAACCGTCCATAAGTCATATCGACTTGAATAGTTTACCACAGCCTGTGCAAAAAAGCAATACTTTTCTGCGATTTTTTATTTTTCCACCTTCAGCGACCTGCGGACGATATCGTACAGCACCGGCTTCATGGCTTCAATATCATCGGGTTTGCCCTCCAGCACGCTGGAATAGCACACCGACATGCACATGCTGCCCAGTGCCGTGATGCGCTGGTAGATCTCCCGCTCGGTGCGGCCGGCCATTTCCGGGCTGGTCAGCACCACATTCAGCAGCTTGCGCATCAGCGGCTCGGCTTCGCGGCTGGCCTCGATCTGATCCAGCCCCGGCCATATGAAGTTGTGCTCCAGAAACTTGAGCACCAGCGTATCCTTCCGCAGTGCTTCGATGATGTGGTCGATCACCGCCACCATCTTGTCCGGGAAGTTTTCGAGCTCTGTCTGCTTTTCCACCGCTTCGCACGCGTCGCTCAGCAGCTGGTAGCTCACCCGGCCCAGCAGCGCCTGCATCACCGCACCTTTATCCTGAAAATACAGATAAAAGGTACCCTTGGCCACCTTGGCCCGGCTGGTGATGTCCTCCACGCTGGTTTTTGCGGCACCTCGCTCCAGAAACAGATCATAGGCTGCTTCCAGCAGCGCCCGGCGCTTCTCCTGCTTTTTGCCCTCCACGGTACCCATATTCCCTGACGATTCCTCTTTTCCGCTCGGTTTCATTCGCGCATTTGTGTTGTCTCAATCATTTTAGCAGTCCTTTCCCGATAGTGCAAGTCAAAAAAGCTATACAATTTCAGGCAGTTGATAAGAAAACTGACTTCTGGTCATTTTTGTACTTGACACCCGGTTTGTCATGGTTATAATAGTGTTTGCTTGGAAATGACCACCAGTCATTTTACTAAGATTTTTAACCATTTTCTATGGAGGGTTCTCATGAAAAAGATCGCACAGGGCATTGTGCGGCTGCGCAAGCTGATCCTGACAGTAGCATTCCTGCTGTTGATCCCTTCCGCAATCGGCGCAATTGCTACCCGCATCAACTATGACATCCTCACCTACCTGCCGCAGGATCTGGACTCCATGATCGGCGAGGTAGCCCTTGAGGACGATTTCCATTTGGCCTCCACCGGTATGATCACGGTAGAAGGCTTACCCACAAACGAACTGATCGCCATGAAGAAGGACATCGAGGCTGTTCCCGGCGTGACCCAGACCTTCTGGCTCAGCGATGTGATCGACCCCAGCATCCCCACCGAGATGCTGCCCGCCGATGTACAGCAGTTCATGTTCGGCAAAAACGATTCCACCATGCTGATCGTCCGCTTTGACGCCCCCAGCGCCAGCGACGAGACCATGGAAGCCGTCGCTCAGATCGAAAAGCTGCTGCGCAAGGACTGCTTCTTCGGCGGTATGAGCGTCATCCTGCAGGACACCAAGGCACTGGTCAATCAGGAAATGCCCATGTACATCCTGATCGCCGTGGGTGCCAGCCTTTTGGTGCTGTTCCTTTCGCTGGAAAGCACCATCACCCCGCTGCTGTTCATGCTGGGTCTTTTGTTCCCCATTGCGTACAACTTCGGCACCAACATCTTTCTGGGCCAGATCAGCTATATCACCGAAGCACTGGCTACCGTGCTGCAGCTGGGTGTCACGATGGACTTCTCCATCTTCCTGCTGCACCGCTATCAGGAAGAAAAGGAGCTGCGCTCTTCCAACGAGGAGGCCATGACCAGCGCCATCTGCAAGACTATGACCTCCATCTCCGCTTCCAGCCTGACCACAATCGCGGGCTTCCTTGCACTGTGTGCCATGCGCCTGACGCTGGGCCGCGATATCGGCCTTGTCATGGCAAAGGGCGTTGCCCTCGGTGTCATCTGCACCGTGGTCATCCTGCCCTCCCTGATCCTTACCTTTGATAAATGGGTGGAAAAGTACAAGCACCGCACCGTGATCCCCAAGCTGAAAAAGCTCAGCTACTTTGTCTCCAATCATTCGGTGCCCATCGTGGTTATCTTTATCCTCATCCTCATCCCCTTTGCCATCGCGCAGAACAAGACCGAGGTCTACTACACTCTGTTCGACTCCCTGCCGCAGGACCTGACCGGCATCGTGGGCACCAACAAGCTGGGCGAGGACTTCGGCATGACCACCAGTCACTTCATTCTGGTGCATGACGACCTGACTGCCACCGAGGTGAGCGACCTGTGCGATGAACTCAAGGACGTGGACGGCATTACGCAGGTCGTGAGTCTGGATTCCATCACCGGCCCGGGCTTCCAGACCGAGCTGCTGCCCGACAGCATCATGGAGATCCTGCAGTCCGGCGGCTACAAGCTGATTTTGGCCAACAGCTCCTATAAGACCGGCACGGACGCCATCAACAACCAGCTGGACGAGATGATTTCCCTCATCAAGACCGTTGACCCCGAGGGCGTCATCACCGGCGAGGGTGCCATGACCAAGGACCTGATCGAAGTGGCAGACGTGGACTTCAAGAACGTCAACGTCTGGTCCATCATGGCCGTTCTGGTCATCATCGCCGTTTCCTTCAAGAGCATTTCCATCCCGGCGCTGCTGGTGGCCAGCATTGAAGCCGCCATCGCCATCAACATGGGCATCCCGTACTTCACCGGTACGCAGCTGCCCTTCATTGCAAGCATCGTCATTGGCACCATCCAGCTGGGTGCTACCGTGGACTACTCCATCCTGATGACCACCCGTTACCACGAGGAGCGCGCCTTTGGCCGCACCCCGAAGGAGGCCGCCCAGCAGTCGCTGGAGCACTGCAGCCAGTCCATCCTGACCAGCGGCCTGACCTTCTTTGCCGCCACCGTCGGTGTGGCTGCCATCAGTAAGATGGAGCTGCTGAAGAGCATCTGCCTGCTGATCTCCCGCGGCGCACTGATCAGCATGGTGGTCATTCTGGTGATGCTGCCCGCAGCCCTGATGCTGTGCGACTGGATCATCCGCCACACCACCCTCAAGTGGATGGTACCCGAATCCGCCAACGCCAAGAAGTCTGAAAAGGAGTAATTACGTTATGAAAAAATCGCTTCGTTTCGCCAGTGCGGCGCTGGCTCTCACCCTCGCCGCAGGCTGTGCAATGCCCGCATTTGCAGCTGGTAAGAGCAGCTTTTCCAAATCCGAGACCGTCTATGCTGTGATGAACGGCGACGGCTCCATCAAGAGCACCACCGTCAGCGAGCACCTGTACAGCGCCTCCGGCCTTGCAAACGTCACCGACAAGACCACCCTGACCGACATCCAGAACACTGAGAGCGATGCCGAGTTCACCCAGAACGGGGAAGAGCTGGTGTGGAACACCAACGACACCGATGTTTACTACAAGGGCAATACCGACAAGGCCCTGCCCATCGATGTGAAGGTGACCTACGCTCTGGACGGTCAGGAAGCCGCCCTTGAGGACATCATTGGCAAGAGCGGCCACCTGACTGTGACCGTCAACCTGAAGAACAACGAGACCGACACCGTGAACGTGAACGGCAAGGACCGCACCATCGTCACTCCGCTGATCACCGCTGTGGGTGTCATTCTGGGCGGGGATGCTTCCAACGTGACCGCAGAACACGGTATGATCGAAAGCGCCGCCAAAAGCAGCGTTGCCGCCTTTGTCACCCTGCCGGGCGTGAAGGATTCCCTGTCCGGCCTGCTGCCCGATGAGGTGAACAGCATCGAAGACTATCTGCAGGACACCGTGACTGTGGAAGCCGATGTGGAAGACTTTACCTGCCCGCAGGTCATGGTGGCCTGCGCTACCAGCACGGCCGCTCTGGGCACGAGCAACGTGTTCGACCTGAGCAGCATCAACGACCTGACCGACGGCATCAACCAGCTGAACGATGCCATGAGCCAGCTCATGGACGGCGCTTCCCAGCTGGTGGACGGCACCTCTCAGCTGGCAGGCGGTGTTCTGGCTCTGCTGGACGGTGCCAACACCCTGAACAACGGCGCTGCCGCTCTGGACGACGGCCTTGGCCAGCTGACCAACGGTCTGGACACCCTGAGCGCCAACAATGCAGCACTGAACGCCGGTGCGCAGCAGGTGGCGGACGGTGTGCTGGCTTCTGCCAACAAGACCCTGAAGGAAGGCGGCCTGATCGACGAGGACATGACATGGTCGAACTACGAGGCTGTGATCGACAATATCCTCACCATGAACGACAAGACCCTCGCTGCCGGACGCCGCAAGATCGTGCGCACCGTGTGGGAGCAGGCTCCCAGCTTCAAGGACAGCCAGCTGGATCTGGCCCTGTACCTGTCCGCGACCAAGACGAACCACGATCTGGAAGCAGCCCTCAAGCTGATGCAGAACTTTGACGCTTCCATGCTGACCGGCGCTCTGGAGATGGTGACCAATGCCGATGCCAAGAACACCGCCAAGGCCGAGCTGAAGTATCAGGTGGAGAACAGTCAGGATATGGCCGATGTCCGCGCCCTGAAGACCAGCCTTTCTCAGATCCAGTTCTTTGTTTCCAGCGTGAACCAGTACACCGCAGGCGTGCAGACCGCTGCAGACGGTGCCCACTCCGCAAAGGATGGCAGCGCACAGCTGGCTGCAGGCACCAAGACCCTGTATGACGGCGTGAACACCCTGAACACCGGTGCAGGTCAGCTGAATGACGGCGCAGGCCGGCTGAACGACGGTCTGAACCAGTTCAACGAGGAAGGCATCTCCAAGCTGACCGGCGCGCTGGATCAGGATCAGCTCCATGGCCTGAAGACCGTGCTGGATGAGATGACCGACCGCCTGAACGACTACACCAGCTTCGCCGGTGCACCGGACGATGCCGAGAGCAGCGTGAAGTTCGTCTACAAGACCGCTGAAACCGTGGCTGCTGCTGACACCACCGTAGCCGAGACTGAGACGGTGGAGGAAGGCAATATCTTTACCCGCCTGTGGCAGCGCATCGTGAACCTGTTCAAGTTCTGATAAGACATCTTCGAGAATTCATGTTGAACCTCTTTCCATAGAGAAGGGGCTGTTGCAAAGCAGCCCAAAAAAAAATGAGATAGGCTTCCCCGAAAGGGGCTGCCTATCTCATTTTTTTTTTGAGATCTGCCTTTGAATTTTCAGCGTTCTGCCCGTTTTGTACGGTGAATGCGGCTGTTTTCAACATTTTAAAGAGACGCTGTTTTGCAACAGTCCTGCGGACGATGGAATGGCCCGACTCGTGTCCGGCAAGAAAGATGCCCGCCCACGATATGCAGTTTACTTGCGTGCGATCATTTCGGTGTAAGCCAGCACCAGCGGGCCGACACCCTTGGCATCGTTGCAGACCACCGGCTCGCTGAAGTAGTAGGCCAGAGAGCCGTCGCGGTGATCCTTGCCGCCAAGACCCGCCACCAGACAGATGCCGTCCAGCTGCAGACTGCCATCCGGGTTCTTGGAGAGGTACTTGTCGCAGGTGCCGTAGAAGGCCTTTTCGGCCCATGCCGCCATGCGTTTGGGCAGGTAGCCCAGACGCACGCCTTTGAGCACCGCGTAGGCAAACAGAGCGGTGCCGCTGGTCTCGAGGTAGTTGCCCTCCACACCGGGGTGGTCCATCACCTGCCAGAACATGCCGGTCTCCTCGTCCTGGAATTTGTGCACATCCTCAATGGTCTGCTTGAGCATTGCCATGATGCCGCGGTACTCGTTGTACAGCTGCTCGTCCATCCGCTCCAGCACGTCCACCATGGCTACCATGAACCAGCCCATGGCACGCAGCCAGAAGTTGGGGCTGCAGCCGGTGACGGGGTCGGCCCAGTACATCTGGCGGCTCTCATCGTAGCCGTGGTAGTACAGGCCGGTCTTTTCGTCCCGCATGTGCTTTTTGATATTCATGAACTGTTTGTAGCTGTCGATGCAGCCCTGCATCTTGTTAAAGCGGGTCTCGTACTCCATGTAGAAGGGCTGGGCCATGTAGGTGCCGTCCAGCCACACCTGCCACGGGTAGATGTCCTTGTGCCAGAAATTCCCCTCTTTGGTGCGGGGCTGGGTGGCCAGCTGGCTGCGGATGGTCTCGATGGCCTTGCGGTACTTTTCATCCCCAAAGATATCGTACAGGGTGAACAGGTTTTTGCCCTGATTCACGTTGTCCAGATTGTACTCCTTGGGGTCGTAGGTCTTGATGGAGCCATCCTCCTGCACAAAGGAATCAATGAAGCTCTTGGAAAAGTTCAGATACTTCTCGTCGCCGGTGGTCTTGTACAGACTCAGGCAGGCCGTGATCATGCAGCCGTCGATGTAGTTCCACTTGTTGGGCTTGCCGCTGCGCACCTTCTCGATGTTCCACATAGGTGCTTCGGCGCTGGAATTGGCGATCAGGTAGTCCACGTAATCGCCCAGCATGGTAAGAATTTCTTCATGGGTCATGGGTTCAGTCCTCCTCAAAATGGCCGACATTTGCAAAGTGCAGGCGTTCGCCCTCGTAGCCCTCAATCTTCACGTTGTGCAGGTCAATCTCTTTGACGTTCTCGGCGTAGATGGCCAGCTTCTTCACCAGAGGGCGGTTATCCGCCATAGCGGCCTGACCGGCCTCGGCATTGGGGTCAAAGGTGATCGTGACGTTCTTCATGGAAACGCGCTCAATGGGCTGCTCCGGCAGGCCGTCGAAGTAGCATCCCGCGAACTGAGCGTCGGTGGCGACGATGTCCTCCATGGTCAGGCTGCCCAGCTTTGGGGTGTACTCGTCCACAGGCATGGCATCGCGGCACTGCACATAGGGGCCGTGGCCGTCCGGGTCACAGAAGTAGAACATGTTGATGACGAAGGGTGCCTTGACACCGCGCATCTCCACGTTGCGGAACACCAGCCCGTCGATGACGGCGGTGTTGCCGCGGCCACGGCGGGTCTTGACGCGCAGGCCGCGGTCGGTGTGATCCATCAGGCACTGGGTGACCACCATATCCTTCACACCGCCGCTCATCTCGCTGCCAATGACGATGCCGCCATGGCCTTTGTCCAACAGGCAGTTGCGGATAACGGTGTGCTCACAGCTCTTTTTCAGCTTCATGCCAAGGAATACCTTGCTGGCCTTCATGGCAATGCAGTCGTCGCCCACATGGATGTTCACGCCGATGATGCGGATATACTCGCAGCTTTCGGGGTCGATGCCGTCGGTGTTGGGGGCATTGTAAGGATTGTTGATGTTGAAGTTCAGCAGGTCAAGGTGCTTGACAAAGATGGGGTGGATCGTCCACGAATAGCTGTTCTGCACCGTGATGCCGTGCAGGCAGATGTTCTCGCTGTCCACAGCAGCCACAGCGCGGGGCCGCCATGCGATGCGCTTGATCTTGGGCGTTACCCACCAGTCGCCGTTCTCGGCATCGCAGTCCAGCGTGCCCTCGCCGGTCACAACGACATCGTGCACCTGCGTGATGTTCAACAGACCCGCAAAGCTGTCCAGAGGGTTGCCCTCCCAGCCGGTCAGGTAGTATTCATCCACCTCGTTCTCGCTGGGGATCACGCCGGGCAGGATGGGGTAGTGGGTGCGGTCGTTGTCGCCCAGCAGCACAGCGCCCTTTTCAAGATAGAGGGTGGTGTTGCTTTTCAGGAACAGGCTGCAGGTGCGGTAGCGGCCTGCGGGCACGTACACTGTGCCGCCCTTGGGGCAGGTGGAAAGAGCCGCCTGCAGCTTGAGCGTGTTGTCCGTGGTGCCGTCGGCCACCAGACCGTAGCGGGAAGCATCCACAAAGAAGGTCTCGGCCTCGGTGGTAAAGGTGCAGGTCAGGCTTTCGCCCTCGGCCTGCACACCCACCGTGTACTCAGTGCCGGGCAGCAGGGAGAACAGAGAGAACACGTTGGTCTGGCAGGCTTCGTAGACGGTCTTGCCGTTCAGGGTAACGGTGAACGGGTGGGCCGGACGATAGCACAGGCCGTTTTCCAGCTCGAAAACAGCGCTGCGCGTCATGGAACGGATAAGCGACAGATTCATGGGAGAACCTCCTGATGGTTTTGTCTTGCCTGTAGGGTGCAGGCGTGGTATGATGGGGAAAATACAAAAATGAGGATTTTTTATGAAACCGGAACGGGAAAAAATCACCGGCAAAGTGGCCGCAGCCACCCTGCGCCTGAATATTGGCCGCTACGAGCTGCCGCCGGATGAGGACACCTGCTATCTGCTGCTGGTGTCGGAGGGCAGCGTCACGCTGGAATACGAGAGCGGGAATGTGCTGGTAAACCCCGGCAGCGCCGTGCTGCTTGGCCCCGGCGGCTGCAGCTTTGCACAGACCGGCAGCGCCGTGCCGCAGATCGTGGGGTGCCACTTTCCGCTGGGGATGCTGCATGATTTGAAAAACACAGCCGGGCGGGATTTCGGCCGCCTGTTTGCGCCCGGGGAGCGCACAGTGCTGTATGCACCGGTGCAGTGGCAGAGCCGCATCCGTACCCTGTTGGAAATGATGGCCAGCGCCAGCACCGAGCAGGATTACCCCGGCCCGCTGTACCTGCTGCTGATCCTGCACTATGTGGAGCAGGAGTGCATTGCCGAGAGCAGCGCCGTGGCGCGTCCCCACAACGAAACGGTGGAGCGGATCTGCGCCTACCTTGCGGCCAATTACCGGCAGAAGTTTTCCCTTACCGAGGTAGCGGCGCAGTTTTATCTTTCGCCCTACTACCTGAGCCGTTTGTTCCGGCGGGTAACGGGCCAGTCCATCGTGGATTATATCAACAACCGCCGCATCGAAGCGGCCCAGAAGCTGCTGGAAACGACTGAGCTTTCCATCAGTGCGGTGGCCGAACAGACCGGCTTTGCCAGCGCCGCCCATTTCCGCCGGGTGTTCCGCGATGTGATGGGTACCGGCCCACTGCAGTACCGCAAAGGACATAAGAAATAAGAAACACCCCCTGCACCATCTACGGGAACGGCACAGGGGGTGTTTGTTTGTATCAGATGATCTTACGCTGTGCGGGGAAAGGGCTTAGCCCTTGACGGCACCGGCAGAGATACCTTCAACGAACTGGTCCTGTGCACAGAAGAAGACGATCAGCTGCGGCAGGATGGAGATGAGGGACAGAGCAAGGATCTTGTTCCATGCGAAACCGGTATCACCGTCCATGGACAGCTTGACGAACAGGGACATCGGATACTTACCGGGAGTGCTGACGTAAAGCAGCGGACCCATGAAGTCGTTGCAGCTCCACATGAACTGGAACAGTGCGCAGGACACCAGAGCGGGGCCAAGCATGGGCACGATGACCTTGTACAGGGTCTGGAAGGAGGAGCAGCCGTCGATGGCAGCGGCTTCGTCCAGATCACGGGGGACATTGCGCATGAACTGCACCAGCTGGTAGACGAAGTAGGTCTCGGTCGCAAATGCGCAGTGCACCCAGATAGCCAGATAGAAGGGGCTGTCCAGCCAGCCGAACTTGTTGTACAGCAGGTACTGCGGCACGTTCAGAACGACCTGCGGCAGGAACAGGGTGGCCAGCATGATGTTGAACATCAACTTACGGCCGGGGAAATCGAAGCGGCCAAAGCCGTAGGCAGCCACACAGGCGGAGACCACCGTGCAGATCACCTTGGGGATGACGTAGCTGTAGGTGTTCAGCATGGCCTGCAGGATGTTGATGGAACCGCCGAAGTTGTTCAGTGCGCCGCGGTAGCCATCCAGAGTGGGGTGCTTGATCCACAGGCTGATGCCTGCAAAGATCTCGCTGTTGTCCTTAAAGGTAGCGCTGATCATCCACAGCAGGGGATAGATCATGATAACGCCGACCAGGATCAGGACGAAATACTTGAAGAAGGTTGCAATTTTGTTCGATGTTTTCATTCCCATACTGGTCACCTTACCTTTCGTCAGAGTAGTAGACCCACTTCTTCTGGCTGGTGAATGCAATGATCGTCAGGATGCAGACGATGATGAACATGATCCATGCCAGAGCGGATGCCATACCCATGTCATAGGACTTGAATGCGTAGTTGTAGACCAGCAGAGAGATCAGCGTGGTGGAACCACGGGGGCCGCCGTTGGTGATGATGTAGGGGCCATTGAACTCCTGGAAAGCCTGGCAGATCTGAGTGACCAGGTTGTAGAAGATGATGGGGGTGATCATCGGAACGGTGATGGAGAAGAACTGACGCCACTTGCCGGCACCATCAATGGTAGCGGCTTCGTACAGGTCTGCAGGCACACCCTTCAGAGCGGCCAGGAACAGCACCATGGCGGAACCAAACTGCCAGATGCGCAGGAAGCAGATGATCCACAGCGCGTAGCTGGGGTCAGACAACCACTCGGGGCCCTGCACCAGACCAAAGGTGACAGCGCGCAGCACGGTGTTGAGCAGGCCATCCACGCTGAACACAGCCTTCCACAGAACGGCGATTGCAACAGAGCCGCCCAGAATGGAGGGAATGTAGTACACCGTGCGGAACAGGTTGACGCATGCGATCTTGAAGTTCAGGATGTATGCGATGAACAGCGCAAAGACCAGCTTCAGAGGCACGGTAATGAAAGCGTACTTGAAGGTGATGAGCAGCGCCTTGGTGATCTTGGTGGTGGTAAAGGCCGTGATGTAGTTGGCCAGACCAACGAACTGGGTGCCGCTCTTGAAGAAGTTCATATCGGTGAAGCTGTAGTACAGCGACTGACCAAAGGGAACTGCCTTAAAGACGACGAAGCCGATGATCCAGGGAATCAGATAAAACAGACCCTGATATTTGTCCAGCCACTTCTGGAACGGGGTGCGCCCGACGGCGGGAGCATTGCTTTCTTTCATCTGGGAAATCCTCCTTTTTAAGGAATTTCGGAGCATGAGACGGACGAAGGGGGGTAACAGACCGGATACAGCTTTGTCAAGAATTTGTAACATATTCCTGACAAAAAAGGGGCATCTGCCGTATGGGCGGCAGGTGCCCCTCCGTTTTGGTCAAAGGGTGCCTTTTATGATATGTACGTCACCGCACACAGCGGCACTCTGAAGAAAAACTTAGCCGATGGTGTAACCAACAGACTCCATGCCGTCCAGCAGGGTATCAACAACATCTGCACCGGAAACGCCGTCGTAGTCAACGGTGTCGAACACTTCCTGATAGATGCCGGTGCCGGAAGCCTTCAGGTCGTTGTTCTCGAACAGGGGATCCAGCTTGTTGGTGGTGAAGGCCATGACCTTTGCATTTGCCTCAGCAACCAGATCCTTGACAGCGCCGGCTTCCTGAGCAGCAGCCAGACCAGCCTTGGAAGCGGGGATGCCGCACTCGGAACCCATGATGGCAGCGCCCTTGCCGTTGTTCAGCAGGAAGTCGATCAGGGTAGCAGCCTCAGCAACGCACTGGCTGGTCTTGGTGATAGCCAGACCCATGGAGACCTTGGAGAAGCCGCCGTTGTTGTCGCCGAACTTGATCTCTTCGCCAACGGTGAAGCCGTCCTTGTTGGCATCATCCAGAGCGGAGGAGTACTTGGAAGCAGCGGAATCCCACTCGAAGATACCTGCGATCTTACCGGTGATCCACTCGTTGGACTGGTGGGTAGCGGTATCGGAGTTAGCGGAGTAGTAGGTCTTCAGGTTCATCATGACGTGGCCATCCACCAGGCTCTTGATGAAGTCGATGCCCTCAGCGATCTCGTCCTCGGTGTAGTTCAGGGTAGAGGTGACGGGATCAGCCCAGTCCTTGCCGTACTTGGACTCGAGGTAGAACACCATCAGGATCATACGGTCGTATGCGCCCAGATGCATGGGGTAGTAATCGTCGCCCAGCTTCTCCTTGAATGCCTTGCCGGCAGCCATCAGATCATCCAGAGACTTGGGAACTTCGGTGATGCCAGCCTTGTTGAAGGTGGTCATGTTCCAGAAGAAGATACGGCCGGTCATGGAGACAGGCACGCACTGCTGAGCGTTTGCAACGTAGCAGGCATCCAGAGCAGCGTCATCCCACTGGGTCAGATCCAGAAACTTGGAAACGGTGTTCAGATCCACGAACTTGCTGCCATCAGCAGAGTAGTTGTACAGCCAGTTCCAGTTCACCTGGCACACATCCTGTGCGTTGCCAGCGATGAAGGCAGCTGCCATCTTCTCTTCCCAGCCGGACCATGCGGCGAAGGTGGGCTCAATGGTGATGTTGGTGTGCTCAGCCTGGAACTCCTTGATGGCGTTCTGGTAAGCCTCGTGACGGCTGTCGCCGCCCCACCAGCTGATGGTCATGGAAACAGGGCCGTCAGACAGTGCCAGGCTCTCGTCTGCAGAAGCAGCGGGAGCGGAAGAAGCGGTGGAAGCAGCAGAGCTGGATGCAGCAGAGTTGCCGCCGCAGGCAGCCAGAAGGCCGGCAGCGCCCACAGCGCCGGTGACCTTCATAAAATCACGACGAGAAATTGCCATGCTCATTTTTGTTCTCCTCCTAAATACAGAAAACATCATCTCGAACGGGGGTTCTGCACATACCCCGTTGTATACAATTATGATAACAAAACAACAACCAAAAAGAAAGACGCAAATTGCAGATATCTAAACAAAAAACGTACAAATATTGCTCTTGTTTTCACGCGAGAATTGATGCCTTTGCTGAAATGAATAAACTTGGCTCGAAAAACTGTGCAACATGTATATTTCGCCATTTTGCATAGAAAACTGGGATGTATCATAGGGGGAACGTCGAATTTTGCAATAATTTTGTAAACATCCGGTTTCGGAACATGGAAATGTTGCATACATTGTGGCAGAGCAACACATTAAAATGGCCCGGATGCGGGCTTGCAAACTGATATATCAATAGTGCAAAAAATGTGCACTCTGATATATCAATCGCGTGAAGCGGGCATCCGGCACCGGTCTGCAGGCGTGGAAATCGGTGCTTCTTCGCCCTTTTGGGGGGTGAAGAAGCATCGACAGCGACATATTTTGCGCTGCTGCGTGGACAGCGCCTGTGGGCCGGGGAAAAAAAGAAAGACTGCCGTGTCGTTGAACACAGCAGCCTTGTATACAAGCTTATTTGACCTGCGAAGCAGCTTTTTCGGCGTAGAACGCGCGTTTTGCCTTGAAGTAGCACTGGGGGCACATGCTCACGTACTGCACATCGTTTTCCAAATCGATGGCCACCTGCTCGCCCTCAAAGACGAACCTGCCGTTCACCCTGCGGCAGTTGCAGATGGCCTTGCGGCCGCAGGTGCAGATAGTCTTCATCTCCTCGATGGTGTGGGCCAGCTCCAGCAGGCGGGTGGAGCCGGGAAAGCCCTTGAGCGAAAAATCTGCCCGCAGGCCGTAGCAGATCACCGGAATGTTCAGGTCCACAGTTACCATGAACAGCTGTTCTGCCTGCTGCGCAGTGAAAAACTGGCTCTCGTCGCACAGCACGCAGGCCAGCGGCGCACCGTCAGCGTTGGCCGTGCGCACGGCCTCGAACACATCCGTCTCCGGCGGGATCAGCAGATCAGCCTTGCGGCGCACGCCCAGACGGCTCACCAGCTCACCGCCGCCCTTGGTGTCCACCTGTGGCTTGAGGATCAGCACCCGCATCCCCTGTTCTTCGTAGTTGTGGGCTACCTGCATCAGGGCGGTGCTTTTGCCGCTGTTCATTGCGCCGTAGCGGAAATACAGTTTTGCCATTTGAAAAATTCTCCTTACAGCAGAAAAGACTGCTGCACCTGTTTTTATTTTAGCGTCCTCACCCTCTCAGCTTCGCATTGCTCAGCAGCTTATTCTCCCTTTTGGCTTCGCCATTTTCCCCCGACCGGGGGAAATCTATCAAGGGGAAAGCCCTTGGCAAAACTGGAAACCTGACCATACTGCCAAAGCCTCTCACTCTGGGAGAGGTGGCATTGCGTTAGCAATGACGGAGAGGGCGAGCCCGCTGCTCTTGTGCAGCAGTCTTTATTTCTTTTTATTTACTATAGATAGGTATCTTCAGTCCTGATTGCGCAGGCGGTAGCCAAGGCTCATCAGGCTGTCGCCCAGATGGACATTCTCCACCACCACATCGGGATACGGCACAGAGAGGTCATAGTGGGAGAAGTTCCAGAAGCCCTCGATGCCCAGATCTACCAGACGGCCGCTGACCTGTTCCGCACCATCGCGGGGCACACAGAGCACTGCGACCTTGGGGTGATGCTCGGCACAGAAAGACTCCAGCTCGTCGATATGGCGGATCTGGATGCCGCTGATCTCCTTGCCTACCTCGCTCTGTGCCACATCAAAGGCGGCGATCAGGCGGTAGCCGTTGGTATCGGTGGTGATAAAGCGGCTCACTGCCTTGCCCAGACGGCCGCAGCCGATCAGGATGGTGGGCAGGCGGTCACCGTTGCCGAACAGCAGGCCTTCCAGAATGGAGAGCAGGTTTTCCACCGAGTAGCCGATGCCCTGCCGGCCATTCACATCGCCGATGCAGTTGAAGTCCTGCCGTACCTGCGAAGCGGTGGTGCCCATCTGAGCAGCCAGCTCGCGGGAAGAAATGCTGTTGATGCCGTCCACCTGCAGAGAGCGCAGATAGCGGTAATATTTGGGAAGACGCTTGATAACGGGAAGTGAAGCCTTTGCAGGGGTGTTCATAGAATACTTTCTCCTTTCGCTCTATCGCAGTACTTGCCGCAGCTGCCTGCTTTACAGATGCGGCGCAGAGAAACCCCGATCCGTTTACGGGTTCATATTGCAGATATTACAATCAATTATTTAAAGTATACTGCACCGATGGAGAATGTCAAATCATTCTCAAAAAATTTTTATGAAATGTTACCGCTTTTTTGCTGCAGCGGGTCTGCATAGCCCGGCACAGGCTGGGGAATGCTGACAGAAAACGCAGGAGGAAAGCATATGAACGATGAAACGCAGCTGACCGACGAGCGTCGGCTGGAAAAGGAAGAGATCGAAGATCTGGGCACGGTCACGCTGGCCCGCGGGGAGCATGTGATCCACTGCCTGACCGTCATCGGCCAGATCGAAGGCCATTCGGAAGCGCCGCAGGGCCAGAAGACCACGAAGTATGAGCATGTGATCCCACAACTGGTGGCCGCGCAGGAGAACCCTCGCATCGAGGGCCTGTTGGTGCTGCTGAACACGGTAGGTGGTGATGTGGAAGCAGGCCTTGCGCTGGCGGAGCTGATCGCCAGCGTGTCCAAACCCAGTGCAACGCTTGTGCTGGGCGGTGGGCACTCCATCGGCATCCCGCTTGCCGTCAGCGCCCGGCGCAGCTTCATCGTGCCCACAGCCACCATGACCGTGCACCCGGTGCGGCATTCCGGTGTCATTCTGGGGGTGCCGCAGACCATGCGCAGCTTTGAGCAGATGCAGCAGCGCATCACCGGCTTCGTAGCGGCCCACAGCGGCATGACCGAAAAACGCTACACCGACTTGATGCTCCACACCGGCGAGCTGGTGATGGACATGGGCACCGTGCTGGATGGACGCCGGGCCGTGAAGGAAAAGCTCATCGACGAGCTGGGCGGGCTTTCGGATGCGCTGGCGTGGCTGTATAAAGAGATCGAACGCAAATGAAGGCCGATTTTGTACAACAATAGGTTTGCCATTTTCTTCCCTGCGTGGTACAATAATAAAATCAAATAGTGTGTCTACTACAAACGTGGGGAACAAAGAAACATGGCAACAAAAAAACGTAAAACGACAACACGGCGCGCAGCATCGCGCAAAAAGCGGGCCGAGCAGCGGCTTCCGGCGGGGCTTGGCACCCTGTTTGCAGGCCTTTTGCTGGTGGTGCTGGCCTTTGTGGAGGGAGATTCGGCATGGAAGGCCCTGCACGATGTGCTGTTCGGACTTTTTGGCTGCGGCAGCTTTGTGCTGGGCGCGGCAGTGTGCTGCCTTGCTGTGCAGTATACCCGGGGCGAAGACCTTCTGCCCAAGATCTTCAAGCTGGTTCTTGGGCTGGTGTTTGCCTGCGGCACGGTGATCGTTTTTTCCGATATCCAGCCGCAGGGCATGTCGGCATTTCAGATGACGGCTGCCTGCTACGCAAACGGCGTGAATGCATGGATCGGCGGCGGTGCGTTGGGCGCACTGCTGGGCGGCAGCCTGCTGCTGCTGTGCGGACGGCCCGCGGCAACCCTTATCATGATCGTGCTGGCACTGTGTGTCAGCCTGTACATTTTTGATCTGACCCCGGCAGAGGTGTGGCAATGGCTGTGCGCTGCGTTTGGCGGCGTGCACGCAAAGGGTGCGGCCATGGCGCAGCAGAGCGCAGCCCGCCGCGCTGAACGTGCCGCTGCCCGCGCGGCAGAAGCCGAGGCTGAGGAAGACTACGACGAAGCAGAAGATGAATACCGGGATGAGGAAGATGCCGAAGAGGAGATGGAAACTCCGGCTTTCCGCATCGGTGTGCCGGACTGGCTGAACGGCATCCGCCACTGGGGCCACAAGGTGACCGAAGAGATGGAGGCGGAGGAGCCGGAGGCCGCCCCGCAGCCGGAGCCTGCCGCCCCGGCCATCACGCCGGTGCAGGTACGGGTATCCCGGCCCCGGGCTTCCTTTGACGTAGACCTTGGCCCCGACCACACTGAGGTGAAGGAGGGCGGCAGCGAACCCATCGAGCCGCTCATCGTGGGCCCGGGCGGCACCTTTGGGCAGAACCCGCTGCGCCCGGCCCCCAGACCTGCCCCGCAGCCCATCGTACAGGACGCAGTGGAGACCGATGCATCCGATTTCTTTGCAAAGGCTGCACAGCCGGTGCAGCCTGCGGCAGCGGAAAGCTTTGATACTCCGGTCATGACCCCGGCAATGCCGACGGCCCAGCCGGAAAGCCCGGCAGCGGCAGTCACGCCGGAGATGCCCGCCGTGCCCATCCAGCCCGCAGTCCCGGCGGCACCCGCCCGGGTGAGCGCCGAAAACGCCGTTGCCATGCGCGGCACACCCGACGAGGACGGCTGGATCAGCATTACCAGCGAACCGGTGGAGGAAAAGGACATCAGCACGCTGGTGGCAGCGGCAATGGAAAAGCCTGCCGCTTCCGAGCAGGCCGCGGCAGCGGCCCCTGTGGACGAGACCGACCCGGTGGATACCTATCAGTACCAGTATCCGCCCATTGAGCTGTTTGAAAAATCGCGGGACGAGACCGACCCCGGCGCGCAGGAAGAGCTGAAAGCCAACGCCCAGAAGCTGGTGGATACGCTGGAAAGCTTTGGCGTGCGCACCCGTGTGCTGGATATCTCCCGGGGCCCCTCCGTCACCCGGTACGAGGTGCAGCCCATGGCGGGTGTCAAGATCAGCCGCATCACCTCGCTGGCAGACGATATCGCCCTGAACCTTGCGGTGGCGGACGTGCGTATGGAGGCACCCATCCCCGGCAAGCCTGCCGTGGGCATTGAGGTACCCAACCACAAAAAGACCCCGGTGTATATCCGCAGCGTGTTCGAGAGCCAGAGCTTTCTGCGCATGACTTCGCCCTTGGGCATTGCGCTTGGCAAGGACATTGCCGGTGTGGCACAGGTGGCAGACCTGTGCAAGATGCCCCATCTGCTCATTGCAGGCAGCACCGGCAGCGGTAAATCCGTGTGCGTGAACAGCATCATCATGAGCCTGCTGTTTCGCTCCAGCCCGGAGGACGTGAAACTGCTGCTGATCGACCCCAAGGTGGTGGAGCTGGCCGAGTACAACGGCATTCCCCACCTGCTGATGCCGGTGGTCACCGAGCCGAAAAAGGCCGCAGGTGCCCTTGGCAGTGCCGTGCAGGAGATGGAGCGCCGCTACCGCCTGTTTGCGGAGAACAATGTGCGCGACATCAAGTCCTTCAACAAGCTGGCCGCAGAACGGCCGGATCTGGAAAAAATGCCCTACATCGCCATTATCATCGACGAGCTGGCCGATCTGATGATGGTGGTGGGCAAGGATGTGGAGGACTCCATCTGCCGCATCGCCCAGAAGGCCCGCGCCGCCGGTATGCACCTGATCGTAGCCACCCAGCGCCCCAGTGTGGACGTGATCACCGGCCTGATCAAGGCCAACATCCCCAGCCGCATCGCATTTGCAGTGTCCAGTCAGGTGGACAGCCGCACTATTCTGGACGGCTCCGGTGCCGAAAAGCTGCTGGGCATGGGTGATATGCTGTTCATGCCCGTGGGTGCGCCCAAGCCTACCCGTATTCAGGGCACTTTCGTGCGGGATGAGGAGATCAGCCGTGTGCTGGACTTCATCAAGCAGAGCGGCACCGTGCAGTATGACGAAGCCATGATCGAAGCCATGGAAAAGCACGCCATTCAGGATGGCAAGAAGGGCAGCGGCGGCGCGGACTCCGACGAGGATCCCGATACCGACCCGATGTTCAAGCAGGCCGTGGAGGTGGTCATCGATGCCGGTCAGGCCTCCACCAGCCTGCTGCAGCGCCGCTGCAAGCTGGGCTACGCCCGCGCGGCCCGTATCATGGACGAGATGGAACAAAAAGGCATCATCGGACCCTACGAGGGCGCCAAGCCCCGCGCTGTGCTTATCAGCCGCCAGCAGTGGCTGGAAATGCAGATGAACCAACCGGATGAAACATAAAGATAAGGAGTATTATGGACAACTCTTCCCCAAAGATCTACACCGAATTTCTTCCCATCAGCCGGGCCGATATGGAGGCCCGCGGGTGGGAGCAGCTGGACTTTGTGGTGGTGGGCGGCGATGCCTATGTGGACCACCCCAGCTTTGGCACTGCCATCATCAGCCGTCTGCTGGAAGCCGAGGGCTATAAGATCGGCGTGCTGGCCCAGCCCCGCTACACCGACTGCGAGGACTTCAAGCGGTTCGGCAAGCCCAAGTACGGCTTTTTCATCGGCGGCGGCAACGTGGACAGCATGGTCAGTCACTATTCCGTGGCAAAGATCCCCCGCGCCGAGGACGAATACTCCCCCGGCGGCAAGGGCGGCGCACGCCCGGACCGCAGCGCCACCGTGTACACCCGCCTTGCCAAGCAGGCCTATCCCGACCTGCCGGTGATCTTAGGTGGTCTGGAAGCTTCTCTGCGCCGCTTTGCCCACTATGACTACTGGCTGGACACCGTGCTGCCCAGCATCGCCGAGGATTCCGGCGCGGACATCATCAGCTTTGGCATGGGCGAGCACCAGACTGTGGAGATCGCCCGCCGCCTTGCCGCCGGGGAGCCGGTGGAGACCATCACGGACGTGGACGGCACCTGTTACATGACCGACTTCGACCATCTGCCCGAGCGCTACGTGGAGTGCGCAGGCTTTAAAAAGGTGGCATCGGATAAGACGGCGTATGCCAAGGCCTGCCGCATCCAGATGGACAATCAGGACGTGGTCAGCGGCCAGATCATCGTGCAGAAGCAGAGCGAAAAGTATCTGGTGCAGAACATCCCCGCAAAGCCGCTGGTGCGCGGGGAGCTGGATAAGGTCTACGCCCTGCCCTACACCCGCCGTTACCACCCCATCTACGAGAGCATGGGCGGAGTGCCCGCCATCCGGGAGGTGCAGTTCTCCATCATCCAGAACCGCGGCTGCTTTGGCGGCTGCAACTTCTGCGCCATCCAGCTGCATCAGGGGCGGCGTGTCACCAGCCGCAGCGCGGACAGCATCGTGGCAGAAGCCGAGCGCATGACCCACGAGCCGGATTTCAAGGGCTACATCCACGATGTGGGCGGCCCCACCGCAAACTTCCGCTTCCCCTCCTGCCGGGAGCAGATGCTGCGGGGCATGTGCACCGGCGGCAAGCACTGTCTTGCCCCCACCACCTGCTCCCACATGATCGTGGACCACAGCGACTACCTGAAGATCCTGCGCCGGGTGCGGGAGCTGCCGGGCGTAAAAAAGGTGTTCATCCGCAGCGGCATCCGGTTCGACTACCTGATGGCCGACCCGGACGACACCTTCTTCAAGGAGCTGGTGGAGTACCATGTGTCCGGCCAGCTGAAGGTGGCTCCGGAGCACTGTGCACCCAATACGCTGGCCTACATGGGCAAGCCGCCCATCGAGACCTTCAACAAGTTCAAGGATAAGTTCTATGAGCTGAGCAAAAAGGCCGGCAAAAAGCAGTACCTCGTGCCCTATCTGATGTCCAGCCACCCGGGCAGCACTCTCAAGGATGCGGTCTATCTGGCAGAATATCTTTACAAAAACCACATGCGCCCGGAACAGGTGCAGGACTTCTACCCCACCCCCGGCACTGTGAGCACCTGCATGTTCTACACCGGCCTTGACCCCTACACCCTGAAGCCGGTGTTTGTGGAAAAGACCCCCGAGGGCAAGGCGCTGCAGCGGGCACTGCTGCAATACTACGAGCCTCGCAACGCCGAAAAGGTGGTCAAGGCGCTGAAGATGACCCACCGGGAGGACCTGATCCCCCTGCTGGTGCCCGCCGCAGGCCGCCGCGCCGTGCAGCGCTCTGCCCGCCGGGCCGAAGCCGCCGATGTGACGATCCACAATGACGGCACCTATACGGTGCGCCCGAACCAGAAGGGCCATAACGGCAAGCCTGCCCACGGCCAGAGCCGCGGCGCTGCACCGACAGGCCGTGCACCCAGCCCCGGCGCACGCTTTGCGCCCCATTCGGCACCCGCGCGCAAGCCCAAAAACGATCAACAGAAAGAGAACACAACGTGGAAAACTGGAAAGAAGAAAAAGTAAACGCGCCTAAGAAAGGCCTGTGGCAGCGCCTTGCTGCGCTGGCCGCTGCCGCCGCACTGGTGCTGAGCCTTGCGGGCTGCAGCGGGCTGCCGTCCGTCCCGGGCGGAAGCGCCGATGTAGTGCCGAACCCGTCCGCTTCTACTGCGGCGGCTGTGGATACGGTGGACGCACCGCTGGAGGTGCATTTCATCGATGTGGGTCAGGCGCTGAGTGTGCTGGTGGAATGCGACGGACAGTTCATGCTCTACGACGGCGGCAATGTGGACGACGGCAGTCTCATCGTCTCTTACCTGCAGAGTCAGGGGGTGGAACAGCTGGAATATGTGTTCTGCTCCCACGCGCACGAGGATCATGTAGGCGGCTTGGCTGCCGCACTGGCCTACTTCCCGGCGTACCATGTGTACAGCCCGGTGGCCGATGCCTCCACCAAGTGCTTTCAGGATTTTGTCAAGTACACCCAACAGCAGGGCCTGCAGGTAGAGGTGCCCGCCGTGGGCACGATGTGGCCGCTGGGCGGCGCTACCGTGACCATGCTTGGCCCGGTGGCACAGTACAGCGACACCAACGATACCTCCCTCGTGCTGCGCATCGACTACGGCTCCACCAGCTTCCTGCTGACCGGCGACATGGAAAAGACTGCGGAGACCGACCTTGTGAACAGCGGCGCGAACCTCAGGGCCGAGGTGCTGCAGGTGGGCCACCACGGTTCCAGCACCTCCACCAGCTACCTCTTCCTGAACGCGGTGCTGCCGGAAATGGGCATCATCTCCTGCGGCGTGAACAACAAGTACGGCCACCCGCACGAGGAAACGCTGAGCATCCTGCGGGATGCCGGGGTGGATGTGTACCGCACCGACCTGCAGGGCACCATCACCATTGGCAGTGACGGCCAGAACTATACCGTGGGCACCGAGCACTTTGCGGCAGATCCCGCGCTGAACCCCACCGACCCGGCGGCATCCAGCACAGCCCAGAAGAGCTATATCGGCAATGTGAACAGCAAAAAGTTCCATCTGCCTACCTGCCCGAACCTGCCGGCAGAGAAGAACCAGATCCTCTTCTCCAGCTATCAGGAAGCCGTGGAAGCAGGCTATACGCCCTGTTCCAGCTGCATCAAATAAAGAACGAACTCCCCCAGTCTGCTTCACAGACAGCCCCCTCTGGGATGGGGCCTTTGGCAAAACCGAAAAGCTTACCTTTTCGACAGGGGCTCCCTCCTTGCGGGAGTTGGCACGGCGTGAGCTGTGACTGAGGGAGGTTTCTTTTATCCGCCGCTCTGCGGGATTGATAAAATCCCACAGGTGCGGTATACTTAAGACCACTTTATTTCAAAAAAGCAAGGAGGTGCGGCGGATGATCGGTGCACCGCAGCCGCTGGTGCTGGCAAAACCGGCGGCGATCGATACAGCACAGGCAGCGCGGTATTTCGGGGCCAGAGGGGAACCGGACGACCGTACCATGACCCTGTTGGAAACATGCGCCATGCCGCTGCTGGCGGCGGCAACGCCCCGGGCGGTCTGGCTGGAAGCGGACACGGCTGCCCTTGCCGAAGCAGGCATCCTGCGGGGTGGGGATGTGATGAAGCATCTGGAAAATTGCCCGCAGGCGGTGCTGCTGGCTGTGACCCTTGGCCCCGGCGTGGATGCACAGATCCGCCGTGCCGGTGTGGGAGATATCGCGGCGGGCGTTGCGTCTGACGCACTGGGCAGCGCGCTGGCCGAGCAGGCCGCAGACGCAGCCGAAGCAGAGCTGCGCCAGTGGGCCGCAAAAGAGGGAAAGTATTTGACCGGGCGGTTTTCGCCCGGCTACGGTGACTGGGATATCGCGGTGCAGCCGCTGGTGGCAAACGCGCTGGATACGGTGCGCCGGGCGGGCCTGTGTGTGACCGATACCAACCTGATGACCCCGCGCAAGAGCGTGACGGCCATTCTGGGTCTGAGCAGCCACCCGGTAAAGGGAAAGCTGGCCGGGTGCGGCCACTGTGTGCTGCGCACCCGGTGTGAGTATAGAAAGAGGGGAAAGACCTGTGCAAGCGAGTGAACTTTTCAAACAGAGCAATACCGTCCTGCTGGACGGCGGCATGGGCACCATGCTGCAGGCTTCGGGCCTGAAGCTGGGTGCAAAGCCGGAGGAGCTGAACATCACGAACCCGGAGCTGATCGAGAGCATCCATGCCAAGTATGCCGCTGCGGGCAGCCGCATCGTCAACGCCAATACCTTTGGCGCATCGGCCCACAAACTGGCGGGCAGCGCCTACAGTCTGGAAGAGATCATTGCGGCGGGCATCGCCAACTGCAAGCGCGCCTGTGCGCCCTACGGTGCCCTGACCGCGCTGGATGTCGGCCCGCTGGGAGAACTGCTGGAACCCAGCGGAACGCTGGCCTTTGAGGATGCGGTGAGCGAGTATGCGCGCATCGTCCGGGCAGGCGCTGCCGCCGGGGCCGACCTCATTTTCTTTGAGACCTTTACCGATCTGTACGAGCTGAAAGCCGCTCTGCTGGCCGCAAAGGAAAACAGCGGCCTGCCTATCTTAGCCAGCATGAGCTTTGAAGCCGGCGGGCGCACCTTTACCGGCTGCACGGTGGAAAGCTTCGGCGTGACCGCCCGTGGCCTGGGTGCCAACGCGGTGGGCATCAACTGCTCACTGGGCCCCAAGGAGATCTTCCCCATGGCAAAGCGTCTGGCAGAGGCTGTGCCCGGCGACTTTCCGGTGTTCGTCAAGCCCAATGCGGGCCTGCCCCGGGCCGACGGCAGCGGCTACGATATCACTCCGCAGCTCTTCGCCATGGAAATGAAGCCCTACCGGGAGCTGCATCTGTTCGCGGCGGGCGGCTGCTGCGGCACCACGCCGGAGTTCATCAAGCTGCTCAACAGCACCTTTGCAGGCTGCGTACCCGGCCGTTCGGCCCACAAAATGCCCTCGGTGCTCTGCACGCCGGTGGACTTTGTCAATGTGGACGGCATCACGGTGGTGGGTGAGCGCATCAACCCCACGGGCAAAAAGCGCTTCCAGCAGGCACTGCGGGAAGAGGATATGAACTATGTTCTGGAGCAGGCGGTCAGTCAGGTGGAAGCCGGTGCTCAGGTGCTGGACGTGAACGTGGGTGCGCCCGGCGTGGACGAGCCTGCCCTGATGCCCAAGGTGGTCAAGGCCCTGCAGAGCGTCACCAGCCTGCCGCTGCAGCTGGATTCCTCCAATGTGGAGGCGCTGGAAAACGGCCTGCGCGTTTATAACGGTAAGCCCATCGTCAACTCCACCAACGGCGAGCAGGAAAAGCTGGACGCGATCCTGCCCCTGTGCAAAAAGTACGGCGCGGCCATCGTGGGCCTTGCCATCGATGAGCGGGGCATCCTGCCTACCGCCGAGGACCGCGCAGCCATTGCCCGCCGCATCACCGAAGCGGCTCTTGCCGTCGGCATCCCGCGGGAGGACATCTACATCGACTGCCTGACCCTGACCGCCAGCGCCCAGCAGAAGGACGTTCTGGCCACCGTGCAGGCGCTGGAAGCCTGCAAAAAAGAGCTGGGCGTGCGCACCATTCTGGGCGTGTCCAACATCAGCTTTGGCCTGCCCTGCCGCTCGTACCTGAACACCACCTTCCTCACCATGGCCATGTATGCGGGCCTTGACCTCGCCATTATGAACCCTTCCAGCGAGGAGATGATGGCGGCAGTGTACGCTTACAATGTGCTGACCAACCGCGACCCACAGAGCACCAAATACATTGAGCGCTATGCCGACCGGGTGCCCGCCTCGGTGGCCCTCAGGCAGGCCGCGCAGACGGTGCCTGCGGCTTCGGCATCCGCATCCGGTGAGAGCGCAGAGCTTACCGGCCCTTACGCTCCGCTGATGAAGGCGGTGGAAAAGGGCCTGAAGGGCGATGCCGCCGCCCAGACCAAGGCACTGCTGGCCGAAAAGCAGCCGCTGGAAGTGGTGGACGAAGCACTGATCCCGGCGCTGGACATCGTGGGTGCCAAGTACGAGAAGGGTACGCTGTTCTTGCCGCAGCTGCTGCAGGCCGCAAGTGCGGCCCAGAGCGCCTTTGAGGAGATCAAGAACGTCATTGCCCAGAAGGGCGAGGGCAGCGCCAGCAAGGGCCGCATCGTGCTGGCCACCGTCAAGGGCGACGTGCACGACATCGGCAAGAACATCGTCAAGGTGATTCTGGAGAACTACGGCTTTGAGGTGATCGATCTGGGCCGTGATGTGCCGGTGGAGACGGTGGTGAACACTGTGCGGGAAAAGAATGTGCATCTGGTGGGCCTTTCCGCCCTGATGACCACCACCCTCAAGAGCATGGAGGAAACCATTGCCGCCCTGCACGAAGCGGGCTTGGACTGCAAGATCATGGTGGGCGGTGCGGTGCTCACGCCGGAATATGCCGAGAAGATCGGCGCGGACTGGTACGCCAAGGATGCCAAGCGCAGCGCGGACATCGCCAAGGAATTTTTCGGGGCGCAGTAAAAGCATGAATGCAGGCCAGCAGGAAGCTTTCTCAGCGAACAGCCCGGGACTCCAGTCCCGCCCCAACGCTTATGCGCGGGGCCTCCTTTGAAAACACCTGAAAATCTATTTGCAAATTGTTCAAAAAGTCCACAAAGAAATGCCATGATTGTCTGGTAACATAAGGGTGCAGTCAGGGAGATGCAAAGACATCTCCCCAAAGCCGACAAGGGCTTTCACCTGCGGGGGCTGGTGCATCTTGCACAGCTCAGCAGGTACTTATTAAAACACTGTCCCCCGCCTATGCCAGGCAATCGCCAACGACGGCGGACAGACTACCAAATCCCTCCTGATCCGCCGCAAAGTTCGGGAGTTCTCATACCGCAGCCAGCACCGCTTTATCCTCCTTTCCACGGTGCTGGCTGCTTTTGTTTTTACCTGAATGCAAGAGAACGATTGGGAATAGCCGCCGCGTGCGCTTTGGCTGTTTTAGCGGAAATTCTATTATAATTCGTTGAGCCTCGGAAAAATCCGCAGATTTTTCCGAGGCTCTTTTTCACGAATAGGATCGAAGCGATATACTTCATCTGAATGTAAAAAGCAAAGCGAGAACGAGTGCGAGACGAAATTGGTTTATACAGTTCGTTTTACTTCGCTGCGTTTCGCCCATTTGTTGCTGATCTTGTCTGCCAGCAGGGAGCCGCAGGCCCCCAATGCAAGGCCCAGTGCCACGCCGCCCAGAATGTCGGTGGGGAAATGCACATACAGGTACATCCGCGTGAAGCCGATGAACCCGGCCAGCACAAGAGCCGGGATGCCAAGCCTGCGGTTTTGCAGCCAGAGCGCAAAGGCAGCGGCAAAGGCGGAAGACGTGTGCCCGGAAGGAAACGACCAGCCATGGGGCCGGGCCACCAGCGTGAGCATTTCGGGACGGAGGTCGCAAGGGCGCGGGCGTGCGAACAGCGGCTTTAAGGCACAGTGGCCCGCCAGCATGTAAAAGCCCAGCGCCAGCGCCATGGCCAGCCCGGCTCTGCGGGTGCGCCGGAACGCCAGCAGCACCGCCGTGAAGGCGATCCAGATCTCGCCGTGGGCACCGGCCTGATCGAAAAACACCGCCAGCGCATCCAGCACCGGACAGCGCAGAGCCTGTAAGGCATCCAGAAGGGTAAATTCAAAGGGCATGGATAAAGCCTCCCTGCTTGTTAGTCTTGCCTATATGGTAACATGGAACCGGGCAGAGAATAAGAACAAGGCTTGTACAAAGGATAAACAAATCTTAAACCGGCAGAAAAGATGTCGGAAACGGGACAAAATTGGAATATGATGGTGCAATACTACAAATTGTAAATGAATAAGAAGCCCTGCGGTGCTGGACGCAGGGCTTTTTGCATCCTTTACTGCATCTGGTCAAGGGTGGGGTAGCTGTCGATGGCACCATTCGTCTGAACGCTGATGCCGCAGAACTGATTGGAAAACGCAAGGTATTCGTTCAGCTTTGTTTTGCTGAGCTTTGCCAGTTTTTCCAGTGTCACGCCGTCACGTTCCAGCTGCCACAAAAACGAGCTGATGAAGCCGTCGCCTGCGCCGGTGGTGTCCACAGCCCGGACTTTCCGGCAGGGGGCAAAGCCGTGGGTGGTGCGGGTATAGGCGTGGGCACCGCTGCTGCCGCAGGTGTACAGCACCAGCTGCACATCGCCCACGAACAGCTGCGGCAGGGCGGATTCAATGTCCGCAGTGCCGGTGAGAAATTCCAGCTCTTCGTCCGAAATTTTGAGGATGTTGGAAAGCGGCAGGAACTGCAGCACGGTCCCGCGCAGCATGTCGCGGTCCGGCCAGAGGGGGAAGCGCAGGTTCGGGTCAAAGCTGACGATAGCACCAGCTTCGCGTGCGGCGGCAATGGCCGCAAGGTGGGCGTAGCGCATGGGGCTGTCCACCAGTGACACGCTGCAGTAGTGCAGGGCAAAGGCATCGGCGAACCATGCCGGGTCGATCTGCTCCGGAGAATAAAGCAGGTCCGCCGAGGGTTTGCGGTAGAAGCTGAAGGTGCGGCTGCCGTCCTCTTCCAGACTGACGAAGGCAAGGGCCGTGTTGGCCTTATCGGTAAAGGCCAGATGGGAGAGGTCGATGCCGCAGGCTTCCAATTCCCGGGCGATCTTGTGGCCGAAGGGGTCGTCGCCCAGCTGGCTCAGAAAAGCACTTTTGCCGCCCAGCCGGGCAAAGGCCGCGCACACGTTGGCCGGTGCGCCGCCAGTGCGCGGGCTGAACGAGGAAACCTCGTCAAAAGAACAGCCCACCCTGGACGGGATCATATCGATGAGTGCTTCGCCAATGGAAAACAGTGTGCTGCCGGACATAGAGAACCTCCCAAATTAAGATGCTGGTAATAAAAGACTTCCCCCGGCGAGGGGGATGATTTTGTGACCGCTCCCAGTGTAAGGGCCAGAGCCCGGGCTGTCAATGCTTTTTTGCGCGGTATAGGGCGCTTTTGTGTTGACTTGCATTTTGGGGTGTGCTAAAATATGCCGGTATGCGTAAAAAATGCCATGAAAGGGAACTTGGATGAACCTGACAAAACAGTTCTTTAAATATGTATCACAGAATATCTTCGGCCTGCTGGGCACCTCGTGCTACATTCTGGCCGATACCTATTTCATCTCGCAGGCGGCGGGTACCGACGGTGTGACCCTGCTCAACCTCTGCCTGCCGGTCTACAACTTCATCTTTGCCGTCGGCTCCATGGTCGGCCTTGGCGCGGCCACCCGCTATGCCATCCTCAAGGCGCAGGGAGACGAGCGCTGCCAGCGCTATTTTTCCAATGCCATCTTCTGCGCCTGTGTGCTCAGCGTGCCGTTCCTGCTGGTGGGCATTTTTGCGCCCGGCGGCCTTCTGCGGCTGATGGGCGGTGACGCGGGGATCGTGGCGCTGGGCATCCCGTATGCCCGCATCTTCCTTATGTTCACGCCCTTCTTCATGTGCAACTATATCGTGTCGGCCTTTGTGCGCAACGACGGCGACCCCTCCCTTGCCATGGTGGCTACCCTGAGCAGCAGCCTGTTCAATGTGGTGTTCGACTATATTTTCATGTTTCCCATGGGTCTGGGGCTGGCCGGTGCGGCGCTGGCCACCGCCGTGTCTCCCATCATCAGCATTTCCATCTGCAGCCGCCACTTCTTTAAAAAGGAGAACAGCGTGCAGTTCGTGCGCCAGCGCCCCTCGGCAAGGCTGCTGGGCCAAAGCTGCCAGCTTGGCATCTCCGGCTTTGTGGGTGAGATGTCCTCCGGCGTTACCACCACCGTATTCAACTTCCTGCTGCTGGGTCTGGCGGGCAATGTGGCGGTGGCGGCCTATGGCGTGGTGGCGAACTTTGCGCTGGTGGCAACGGCCATCTTCAATGGTGTAGCACAGGGCGCACAGCCGCTGGTGAGCGAGTGCTACGGCAAAAGCGACAAGGTCGGTGCCAGAAAGCTGCTCATCCTGGGCAGCTGCACCGCACTGGTGCTGGCAGCGGTGCTGTACGGCATCATCTTTGGTGCTACCGATGCACTGGTGGGCGTGTTCAACAGCGAAAGCTCCGCCCAGATGGCCCAGTTTGCCCACATGGGCATGAGGCTGTACTTTGTGGGCTACTTCTTTGCCGGGTTCAACATCGTGGCGGCGGGCTATCTGAGCGCGACCAACCGCCCGGTGGAAGCCTCCGTCACCTCCATCTGCCGCGGCATGGTGGCCATCGTGGCCTGCTCGCTGGTGCTGAGCCGCCTGATTGGCATGAATGGTGTGTGGGCAGCGTTCCCGGCATCGGAACTGCTCACCGCAGTGCTGACCCTGTTTTTGCTGCTGCGCGGTAAAAAGCAGACCGTATAGCCCTTAAATATAAAGCTCCTGTTCGCGCAGAGATTCCTCGGGCGAAAGCCCACTCTGCGCGGCGTGACCGGCCATTGCCCGCCACTGTGCAGGGGATTGGCCGGTTTCTTTTTTGAACACCCGGCACAGGTAGTTGGCACCGGAAAAGCCGCACAGGCTGGCTACCACGTCCAGTGTGTACTCCCGGTGGAGAAGCAGCCGCTGGGCTGCTTCAACGCGCACAGTGGTGAGGTATTTGCCCGGCGGCACGCCAATGGCTGCGGTAAAGGTGCGCACCAGATGGCTCTTGGACACGCCCAGCCGTTCGCTCAGCTCCTCCACGCCGTAAAGGCCCGCGTAGTTTGCGCGGATGTCCTCAATGGCGGCCTGCACCAGCGGCGGCAGGGCGGACGCGGCACTGTCGGCATCGGCCAGCTCACACAGCAGTGCGTAGGCCAACTGGCTGCGGGCACGGCTGTGGGCGGTCTTTTCCTCAGCAAGGCGGTCCATCAGTTCGGCAGCGGCCGGGCAGGAACCGCCCTTGGCAAGGAAGGGCAGTTCATGCAGCCCGGCCAGAAACTGGGAAGCCGCCTGCCCGGTAAGCTGGACGCAGAGCAGATGGCAGATGCTTTCCGGCACAAGGGCCAGCGGGGCACGGCTCAGGATCAGGTGCCCGGCAGGCACGGACTGCGGCGGCAAAATGAGCGCTGCACCCAGCGGCAGCGGCCCGGCAGCAGGTACGGATGCAGAGCACTGGCCGCTGGACACAAGGCACACCCACAGTCCTTCGCCGGAGAGGGTGAGGGGGGCAGACAGCTGCAGATCCTGCACGGAAGCGGGAAAAGCGATGGTGTTCCAGTCAAAAAGCAATATCTGACACCTCTAATCAATAAAATGCTATTTTATATCACAAAATTATCTGCTATTATAGTACCAACGAATGAACACGCCGTCAAGAGCGTGGGAACCTTAAAAATTATGGAGGCAAACGACTATGGCTTCGATCAGCTGCCAGCACATCTATAAGATCTATCCGGGTGCTACCGCTCCCTCTGTTACCGACTTTAACCTGGAGATCCAGGATAAGGAATTCATCATCTTCGTCGGCCCCTCTGGCTGCGGCAAGTCCACCACCCTGCGCATGATCGCCGGTCTGGAGGAGATCTCCAAGGGCGAAATGTACATCGGCGGCCGTCTGATCAACGACGTTCCCCCGAAGGATCGTGATATCGCAATGGTGTTCCAGAGCTACGCTCTGTACCCCCACATGACCGTTTACAAGAACATCGCTTTCGGTCTGGAACTGCGCAAGACCCCGAAGGACGAGATCGACAAGCGCGTGCACGAGGCTGCTAAGATCCTGGAGATCGAGCACCTGCTGGACCGCAAGCCCAAGGCTCTGTCCGGTGGTCAGCGTCAGCGTGTTGCTCTGGGCCGTGCAATGGTTCGTAACCCGGCAGTCTTCCTGCTGGACGAGCCTCTGTCCAACCTGGATGCTAAGCTGCGTACCAGCATGCGCACCGAGATCATCAAGCTGCACAAGAAGCTGGCTACCACCTTCATCTACGTTACCCACGACCAGACCGAGGCTATGACCATGGGTGACCGTATCGTCGTTATGAAGGACGGCATCATCCAGCAGGTCGATACCCCGCAGAACCTGTACGATATGCCTTGCAACATGTTCGTTGCTGGCTTCATCGGCAGCCCCCAGATGAACTTCCTGGACGGCACCCTGATCAAGAAGGGCGAGCTGTACGGTGTTGACCTGGGCGGCGACGTGATCCCCCTGCCCAAGGAGAAGACCGCAGACGGCAAGCTGGATGCTTACGTTGGCAAGAAGGTCAAGATGGGCATTCGTCCTGAGGATATCGACGACGAGCCTGAGTTTATGGCAAAGCACGCAGACTGCCAGCTGGATGCTCAGGTGGATGTCTCCGAAATGATGGGTGCTGAGATCTACCTGTATCTGGAGTACAAGGGCAACAAGATGACCGCTCGTGTGGCTCCCACCTCCAAGGCACGCAACGGAGACACCGTCCGCGTTGCATTCGATCCCCACAAGGTCCACCTGTTCGACATCGAGACCGAGCTGACCATCCTGAACTAAAATTTAGCGACGATCATTTTTGATCCTCCTATCATAAGAAAAACCGCCGAAGGGAAGCCTTCGGCGGTTTTTCGTTTGTGTGTTCAGCTTTACGCTTCAATGGACCCGTGCTCTTTTCATTTGCTGGCAGTGCCGGGCGCGGGCTGGCGCACCAGCTCGATAAAAGCTTTCATCTGAGGGGTCAGCCATTTGTCACGGTGGTAAAACAGCTGACGGTGCATCTCCACGGTGCAGTCCGGCACATTCAGCCGGGCAAGACGACCTGCGGCCAGCGCCGGACGCACGATGTACTCCGGCAGGAAGGAAAGACCCATGCCCTGCTCCACCATCTGGCACAGCAGCGCAGCGCTGCCCAGCTCCAGATAAGGGTGGATGGCAAGGCCGCGGGCGGCAAGGCACTGATCCAAAGCGTCGCGGTAGCTCATGCCGCGCTCAGTGAGCAGAAATTCCTGCCGGGGCAGCTCTTCCAGCGTAACGACTTCCTGCCCGGCAAGCGGGTGAGCGGACGGTGCAATAAAACACACCGGCTCCGGCACATCCGCCGCAAGCACCAGATTGGGCTGCAGCAGGGGCTGGTCCAGCGTATAGGCCAGATCGATCTGATTTGTGCCCAGCATCTGCAGCATCCCATCGGCAGTGGCGGTGCACAGCACCAGCTCCACCTGCGGGCACAGGGCGTGGTAGCGTTTGAGCAGATCGGGCAGGAAGGTGGAGCACACCGAATCCGCCAGCGCGATGCGCAGACTGCCGCTGATCTGCCGGGCGGGCTGCAGGGCAGCCTGCGCCTGCTGGGCCGTGGCCAGCAGGGTGCGTGCATAGCCTAAAAAGGTCTGGCCCGCATCGGTGAGCCGCACGGTCTTGCCCACGCGGTCGAACAGCGGTGCGCCCAGCTCTGCTTCCAGCTGTGCGATCTGGGAGGACACCGCCGACTGGGAATAGCCCAGCTGCCGAGCAGTGCGGGAAAAGCTGTGCAGCTCGGCGATGTGCAAAAAGGTATTGATGTTCCGCAGTTCCATAAACGCTTCCTCTCAGCGGCGGGCGATGCCGGTCACGGTGAGCACCTCGCCATCCACGGTAAAATGCACCTCTACCGGGCCGAACTCCATGCCGTACACCCGTTGCGGGTCGTGCTGGTAGGAGGGGCGCGGGTCACCTGCCAGTACGCCGGTCAGGGCAGTGCGGTCGGCCTGCGGCACCTGTGCCAGCAGTTCGGGCGGGAACTGTACCTGCAGACGGTGGAACTGGGTCTGGCCGGTAAAGCCCTCGGCGGCATCCGGGTGGCAGTCGGCATAGGGGATGTAAGGCTTGATGTCGTAAATGGGGGTGCCATCCATCAGGTCGGCACCGCGCACGATGAGCACCGGGCCAACGTCCGGCCGGTGCTCGATGCCTTCCAGACGCACGCTGGAAAGGCCCAGAGGATTGGGGCGGAACGGCGACCGGGTGGCGAACACGCCCATGCGGGTGTTGCCGCCCAAGCGCGGCGGGCGCACAGTGGGGGACCAGCTGTCCCGCACCGCGCCGGAGAACTGCCACACCAGCCAGATGTGACTGAAATCTTCCAGACCGCGCACGGCATCGGCATTGCGGTATTCGGGCGTAAAGATCACCTCGCCGCGCAGCTCGTCCACAAGGCCGCTCTGGCGCGGGATGCCGAACTTGGTGGGAAAGGCAGTATGGATATGGGCAATGACCTTCAGGGTCATCTCTTCAGGTGCAGTGGGCATGGCGAACTCCTTTTAATAGATCTTTTTCAGGGGGCATTCCGGCGGGATGCTGTACCGTGCCCGGAATGCGTCCAGTTCCTGAGGCGTGCGAATGAGCTGAACGTCCTCAAAATGGCCATCCGGGGAGATGAAACCGGCCACCTGCTCCCCGGTGCAGATGCTGCACCGCAGTGCAGGCTGCTGGGTGGCGGGGTCGTAAGAACGGGCAGGCTTTTTGCGGGAGAAAAACATGAGAAGCCTCCTTCTTTTATGAAACGTGCCTGAAAGACTGCAGGCGGCTCACAGCCCCCGGCACAGGCCGACGGCCCGGCCCTCGATGTGCAGCTCTTCCAGCTGCAGGCCGGTAAAGATCATGGGTGGGCAGACGGCGGCATTGTCCGCAAGCAGCATCACAGCATCACCCTGCCGGTGGAAGTGCTTGAGGGTGGCCTCGCCGCCAATGCGCACTGCGGCGATCTCGCCCTGCTCCACCTCCGGCTGGCAGCGAATGCATACGATGTCGCCGTCGCAGATGGTGGGGGACATGCTGTCACCGTGGCAGGTCAGGGCAAAGTCGGCGCGCCACGCGGCGGGAACGCCGATATAGCGTTCAATGTTCTGCTCTGCCGTGATAGGAGTGCCGCAGGCAATGGAACCGATCAGCGGGACCTGCGTCATGGCAGGCAGCGGCTCAAAGCCCGGCGGCGGACAGGGTGTGTCCAGCCCCAGCAGATAGGCAGGGGTGGTCTCCAGCGCGGCTGCCAGCTCTTCCACCTTGGACTGCGGCAGGTCGTTGATGCCTTTTTCCAGCTTGGTAATGGAGGATTTGGACCGATAGCCCATGCGCTGGGCAAGCTCTTCCTGCGAAAGGCCCAGTTCTTTGCGGCGCAGATGCAGACGGGTAGAAAGCTCAGACATGCGAAACCTCTCTGAAAAACGTATGGTTGTTCTGTAAAAAGAATGCTGTTACCAGAAGTATACCAAAAAATTGCATTAAAATCAACTTTTTTCTGCGAATTTGCAAAAATGGGTTGACACTGAATCAATGCAGGAATATACTACAACCAAAGATTGTTGAACGGCATTGCCGATACGAAAAAAGGAGAGCGGAATATGGCAAACACTGAAATGATCCGGGATTATATCCGCGCCAGCGGGTACAAGATGCAGTATGTGGCACGAGCCTTGAAGATCAGCCCCAATGCACTGAACCTGAAACTGCAGGGGCGCACACAGTTCAAGCTGAGCGAAGCAGAACGGCTGAGCGCGGTGCTTGGTCTGAGCATGTACGAGCGGGATCTCTGCTTTTTTGAAGAGCAGAACCGCCGCGAAGTGCTGGCACGCCGCGCGGATGAAAAGAGGAGGGCAGAACATGACAAGCGAGCAGAGAAATCAGACGCGGCTGGCACTGTACCGGTATGGGATGCGGCAGCGTGCACGAAGCCCGGTGGAACGCAGCTGGTGCGCCGCCATTGAGGAGGGCCTTGCTTATTACCGGCAAAACGACCCGCTGCGTGCGGATCTGTTCGAGCTGCGCTATGTGCAGCACCGCACAGAGGACGATGTGATCGATCAGCTGCACATCGGCCGCACTACTTACCAGAAAGCCCATCAGGACCTGCTGAGCACCATTGCCGTGTACGCGGCAGAGCGCGGGGTGTTTTACCGCGAGACGGAAAGCTGAAAGCAGAATGCCCCCGGACGCTGCCAGCAGGCAATGTCCGGGGGTATTTTTGAACTCAGGCTTTTTTGTTCGGGTCCTGTTTTTCGCAGTGGCTGTGGCAGGATGCACAGTTGCCGCCGCAGCCCTCGCCCTTCCAGCCGCCCTGCTTGGAAATCCACACAACGGCCAGTGCAAACAGAACGATCAGAACGATCAGCGTAATGATTCCACGAAGTGTCAGCATTTTTTGTACCTCTTTTCCCGGTGGGAAAGTTTCTGTGTTCAGTATACACGATTTGGCATCAAAGGGCAACCGGAAAGCGGATACAAAAAGTGTGATTTTTTTAAAATTAGGGCTTGCATTTTGGCAAAGGCCGTGCTATAATAATCACGTTCCAGTTCGGAACGCACAAAACAAAATATGGAGGATTAGCTCAGCTGGTTAGAGCACCTGCATCACACGCAGGGGGTCTGGGGTTCGAGTCCCTAATTCTCCACCATACAGTTCGTACTCGAACCCGATTCTTTATGAAAAAGGGTTCGGGTACGTTTTTGTTTATCGGAAGTTTGCGTTTGCGACAGCAATAAACACCCCAGTGGGATGTTTGAGCAACAGAATAGGCTACCAGAAAATCCCAAGTCGTATGACGTGGAATTTTTTGTTTCGATCAAGGACTCGAACGGCATCCACGTAAAAAATCCATAGCAAATGAGCCGGGAGTCTTCTGTAGATCAGAGGCTTCCGGCTCACTGCATATTCATGATAAAAGCAAAATTCCTGCCACCAGTACCATGTTGCAGGCAAAAAACAGCGCGGGCAGTGCATCCACAAGGGCCGGCGAAAGAGTGAAATCGTCCGGGACAGGATCGTTTTGATTCATGTGATCGACCTTTGCATTTCTCCACGCAGCGCCGGAGAGACCTTTCTTGCTGAATTTCTGAAAAAAGAGCAGCGCTTTTGCGCAAGATCGTCAATGCATTCTGCAGCAGGTCACGGGTCAATATCCAGCTCACGCAGAAGCAGTTGGAGGGCGGGCGAGATGTTCTCGCGGTTCCACACGGCCCAAGCGGGAACGGTATCGTTTTCCAGCGGGATAAAGGTGAGGTTTTTGTTGGCGGGCAGTTGAGCCAGCACCGGCTCGGCAAGGATAGTATAGCCGCCGTAGAAAGCCAGCTGCAGCATCAACTCCTCCATGGAATACGCAAATTTGATGTTCTGCGGGTCGCTGCCGTGGCGGGTGAGGACCTGCGCAAACTGGTTCCACAGCTCCCGGTCCATGGCGGGTACATACCTGCTGAGCCACGGTGTGCCCAAGGTGGACGAAGTGGAGTTTGTGAACAACTGGATGATGCAGACCCACGGCAAGGCAAACACCGCACTGGTGATGAAGTTTGCCAAGAACAGCGGCAGCACTGTGGACTGGTGGCTGGACAAGATCAACCCGGACACGCTGGCCAAGACCCGCATCCAGTTCTGGCCGGACAACGAGTACACCGTGCACCAGCTGAACAACGGCATGCACTACTACACCGGCACGCTGGAATGGTGGGAGAACTACTGGGAGAACCCCACCAGCGGCGAGAAGAACAACAACACCGCCGGTCAGCTGGAGCTGAAGGACCTGAGCTGGGATAACTACAATTATGTGGAGGAGAATTTCTCTGACAATGCCACCGCTCTGTTTGGCACCAAGGGTGTGCAGCTGGTAATGGACGGTGCAAAGGTCACCGGCGTGATCGCACAGGACAGCGACGGCAATTACCTTAAGATCAACGCTAAGAATGGCATTGTGCTGGCAGGCGGCGGCTTTGGCGGCAACAAGGAAATGATGGACGATCTGCTGCCGGACATCAAGCGTCTGTTCACCAAGGATGAGGACTTCTTTGCTCCCTTTGGCCGCGACGGCTCCACCATCCAGATGGGTGTGTGGGCAGGCGGCCGTCTGGAGGGCGACATCTCCACCATGAACTTCGACTCCATGGCCGTGCCCGACTATCTGCCCGGCCCCCTGTGGGTGGACGAGAATGGCCAGCGCTTCCAGAACGAAGCCTTTGCCGGCCCGGAGATCAACGGCTTCTTCATGGCACGTGCAAAGCGCGGCAATATCACCTCCATCTACGACAGCACCTATGAGCCCCAGATCCTGCGCGGCTTCCCCGGCCATCAGGCATTCGAGTACGACATGCCCGCTGTGGTGGAAGCCATGAAGGGCAACTTTGAGGCCGCAAAGGCTGCTGGTGCCGAGGGTGCCAACGGCTGGTACTGCGCCGACACCATCGAGCAGCTGGCTGAGTACATCGGTGTGGAGCCTGCAGCCCTTTCCGCTACTGTGGAGCAGTACAATAAGGTTTGCGCCGAGGGCTACGACAGCGACTTTGCCAAGGACCCGCACTTCCTGAATGCAGTTGCAAAGGCTCCCTTCTACGCCCATGTCACCACCCCGAGTCTGGGCTTTGCACTGGTGACCACCGGCGGCTTTGTGACCACCAATGACCAGCAGGTGCTGAACGAGGATTATCAGCCCATCGAGGGCCTGTACGCTTCCGGAAACACCTGCGGTATGCGCTTCGGTCCCGAGTATATCACCCCGATCCCCGGCGTGAGCATTGGCATGTGCCTGACGCTGGGCCGTGAGCTGGGCAAATATCTGGCTACAAAGTAAGCGGCTGCCTTCGTCAAAGCCTGATCGGCTGCAGTAAAGCCCCATAAGCAATAAAAGATCCCGTCCACTTCTGGGTGAACGGGATCTTTTTTGCGTATCAGACAGGAAAAAGCGGCTCAGAGGTCGTTTTTCTCCTGCCCAAGATTATCGGATTCCAGATCGTACAGGCCGTGCTGCAGGTGCTCTTCCATCATGACCCGGGCGCGCTTGCCATCGTGCTTGCGGAAAGCGTCCAGCAAAATGCCGTGGTAGTAGATGCCGCCGTAGTAACCGTTGGAAAGAATGAGCATCTTACCCAGACTAGCACGGCGCTGGAAGGTCTCGTTCATAATGGCAATGGTGTAATCGTTGCCGCAGGCGTTGATGATCTCCATATGGAACGCCACGTCCGCGTTGATGAACTCTTCGCACTTGCCCACAGAGGCCTTCATGGCCTTGAGGTAGCCCTCCAGTTTGGCGATCAGCTCCGGCGAGGCGGTCTGGGCCACCTGTGCGCAGACTGCCGGTTCTACGATGCTGCGGAACTCCAGGATCTGCTTCATGGTCTCGGTAGCATCGATGGTGGGAGCCGGTTCCTCCACATTGGAATAGAAGGCCGAAAGATCGTCCGAGATCAGGAAGGTGCCCTTGCCGTGCACGCTTTCCAGAATGCCCAGCGCAATAAACTGCTGCAGCGCGCTGCGCACGGATACACGGCTGACCCCCAGCTCTTCGCACAGCTGGTTCTCACTGGGGATCTTTTCGCCCACGGTCCAGTTGCCGTTGCGGATATTTTTGCGGATATAGTGGGCGATCTTTCCGGTGACGCTGCCCTTATCGGCCATAGTGGAACACCTCTTTGTATTACAACTTTTTCTAACTATATCATAGGATGTTGCAAAAGTAAATCAAAATCAGCGAAAACTGGCAGAAAAACTTGTATGCAGACAATTGCTCACGGAATCAGGATGGCCTTGGTCAGGCTTTCGTCCCGGTGTACAAGGCGGTTGAACACCTGCGCACCCTCGGCCAGCGGAAAGCTCTGCCACAGGCCGGTCAGGTCGGCGCGGCCCTCGGCAATGGCCTGCAGGCAGACCGGGTACTCCCCGGCGGAGGAATAGCTGAACTGCACATCGATCTGCTCGGTGATGCAGCGCTGCAGCGGGAAGTCGATGGTCCGGGTGTGGTTGCCGATGACCATGATGCGTCCGCCCTTGCGCACCAGCTCCATGGCCTGTGTAAAGGAGCTTTGGGAACCGACGGCATCGTACACCACATCGGCACCGCGCTCTGCGGTGAGCTGCGGCAGCTGAGCGCAGTCCAGTGCACCCAGCTGTGCGGCCAGCTGCATGGGCCGGGCGTGGTGGCCGCTTATGCAGACCTGTGCGCCCTGACTTTTTGCGGCGATCAGGGTCATCAGGCCAATGGTGCCGTCACCGATCACGGCAGCGGTCTGCCCGGCGGCAAGGCCGCTGCGCAGCACGGCGTGCATTCCCACGGCAAACGGCTCCACAAGGCAGCCCTGCTCAAAGCTGACGGCAGGCGGCAGGGCATACAGAGTGCGGGCCTTTACGGCGATGTACTGGGCCATGGCACCATTTTTGCGGTACTCGGTGCAGGCAACGCCTACGATGCGGCGCTGTGCGCAGAGGTTGTGCATCCCGTGGGTGCAGAACCAGCAGTGGCCGCAGTATTCGGTGGAATCAAAGGTGACGCGGTCGCCCACGGCCCAGCTTTGCACGGCTTCGCCCAGCTGCGCAATGGTGCCGCTGGCTTCGTGGCCCATGACCAGCGGCGGGATGCGCCGCCCGTTCTCACCGCTGCTGCCGTGCACATCGCTGCCGCAGATGGCGCAGGCCTTTACCTCCACCAGCACCTCGTCCGGTGCCGGTTCAGGGCGGGGAACATCCCGGTATTCAAAGGTATGCGGTGCGGTGAACACCAGTGCTTTCATCATGTTTACCATTCTGCCACGCTCCCGTCCTTATGTCTCCAAACCGGGTTCTTCCAGCTGTGCGGGGTTTCGCCCTCTTCCTCCACCAGAGCCTTGTTCACCTCTACGCCAAGGCCGGGCTTCTGGGGCAGGCTGACAAAGCCGTTCACGAACTTGAAATCCTCGGGGTTCAGCGCGTAGTCCAGCACGCTGCGGCCCTCGTTGTAGTGGATGCCGATGCTTTGCTCCTGAATGGCCGCGTTGTAGCAGGTGGCATCCAGATTCAGGCAGCTGGCAAGGGCCACCGGGCCAAGCGGGCAGTGGGGAGCAAGGGCCACATCGTGGGCTTCGGCCATGGCGGCGATCTTCTTGCACTCGGTCAGGCCGCCGGCATGGGAAAGGTCCGGCTGCACGATGTCCACGCCGCCAATGGCCAGCAGACGCTTGAAATCGTACTTGGTGAACAGGCGTTCACCGGTAGCAATGGGGATGTTGCAGGCCGCCGCAATCTCGGGGAAATACTCCATGTTATCGCAGAGAACGGGTTCCTCAATGAACATGGGGTCGAACTCTTCCAGCTTTTTGGCCACGATCTTTGCCATGGGCTTGTGCACCCGGCCGTGAAAATCAATGGCAATGCCAAAGTCCTTGCCGCAGCTCTCGCGCACGCTGGCTACGCGCTCCAGCAGGGCATCGATCTTGGCGTAGCTGTCCAGAAACTGCAGCTCGTCGGTGCCGTTCATCTTGATGGCGGTGAAGCCCTGCTTTTTCTTTTCCAGTGCAGCGCGGCCCACATCGGAGGGGCGGTCACCGCCCACCCAGCTATACACCCGCATCTTATCGCGGCAGCTGCCGCCCATCAGCTGCCAGACCGGCACATTGAAGTATTTGCCCTTGATATCCCACAGGGCCTGATCGATGCCGGAGATGGCGCTCATCAGGATGCCGCCGCCGCGGTAGAAGCCGCCGCGGAACAGCACAGTCCACAGGTCTTCGATCTTCATGGGGTCGGCACCAATGAGGTACGGCTCCATCTCATGGATGCACTCGCATACGGTGGCGGCGCGGCCTTCCAGCACCGGCTCGCCCCAGCCGGAAATGCCTGCATCAGTGCTGATCTCAATAAAAGCCCAGCGAGGACGCACCAGCCATGTCTGAATTTTTGTGATCTTCATAGCAATGCTCCTTTGAGAACAAAAACACTGTACGATTCCAGCCGTGTTTCTCCGTCAGGGATCGTACAGTGTCAAAGATTATTGCAAATTACGGAGTCTGCAGGCTGCCGTCGCGGTTGCGGGTCTGAGTCCAGGTGGTCACCGTGTTCTCACAGGGATACTTTGCGGCCTCCTTCTCATTCAGGTCTACGCCGAGACCGGGCTTGTCGTTGGCGTAAACAAAGCCGTCGTTGCCGTACTCGGGCATACCGGGGAACACTTCCAGCAGAGCGCCGTGGTTATCCTTCAGCTTCTGGATGACGAAGTTGGGCGGTTCGATGCCGCTCCACTCCTGCAGGCCCAGATTCTGAGCGGCCAGATCGATGTGGATGTTGGCTGCATGAGCCAGCGGGCTCATGTCGCCGGGGCCGTGCCAGCAGATGCGCACACCATACTGCTCGCAGAACATCTGCAGCTTGCGGGCCGGGGTGATGCCGCCCACCTGGCTCAGATGCACGCGCATGTAGTCGATGCTGCGGTTTTGCACCAGCTTCTTGTACTCGGCAGGGTTGTTGAACAACTCGCCCTGGCTCAGCGGGGTCACGCTGGTCTGCTTGATCTTATCCAGCCATTCCACCTGCTCCAGAGGCACAACGTCCTCCATGAAGAACAGCTTGTAAGGCTCCATCTCCTTGACAAAGGTGACAGCCTCGGTGGGGTGGATGCGCTCGTGCACATCGTGCACCAGATCAATGTCGAAGCCTTCCTTGGCACGGATGCCGTCGAACAGCTTCAGGGTGTCGCGCATATACTTCTTGCTGTCCAGATACACGCCCGGCTCTGCGCCCTTGGCTGCCCACTCCGGAGCAGGGCCAAAGCCGCCGCCGCCGTAGCCGCCGCACTGGCAGCGGATGTGCTTGACACCGATGGAACGATACTTCTCGATGTTCTCGCAGATCTCGTCCACATTGGCACCGTCCACATGGCGGTACACCGGAACACCGGCGCGCATTTTGCCGCCGAACAGGTCGTACACAGGCATGTTGGCCATTTTGCCCTTGATGTCCCACAGGGCCATATCCACACCGGAGATGGCATTGTTGACGATGGGGCCGCAGCGCCAGTAGGCGTTCTGGTGCATCAGCTGCCACAGGTCGGAGATGTTGCGCACATCCTTGCCGATCAGCAGCGGACGCAGATAGGTCTCAATGAGATGCTGCACGGTCAGGTGGCGGTAAGCGAAGGTGGCGCAGCCCAGACCGTACAGGCCCGGCTCGCTGGTCTCCACCTTCACCACCACCAGATTGATGCCCTCGGGGGCGGTGCAGATCACTTTAATATCGCGTATGGTAGGGGCCATGACAGGGTTCCTCCCTTTTTATGTGTTGATTACTTGACCAGATAGCCGCCGTCAACGGGGATCAGGGCGCCGTTCAGGTAGTCGGATGCAGCGGAAGCCAGGAAGACGACGGGACCCTTCATATCCTCGGGCAGGCCCCAGCGGCCAGCGGGGATGCGCTTGGTGCACTCGTCCTTGCGCTCCTGCGTCATGTTGGCGCACATCTCGGTGTCCATGTAGCCCGGGCAGATGCAGTTGATGTTGATGCCGCGGCCGGCGCAGTCAACAGCAACGCTCTTGGTCAGCTGAGCAACAGCGCCCTTGGTTGCGGTGTAGGCAGGCACGGTGGTGCAGCCGAAGTAGGAAGCCATGGAGCCGATGGTGATGATCTTGCCGCCGGTGGGCTGCTTGAGCATGACCTGCAGAGAACGCTGGATCATGAACCAGACGTGGTCCAGATTGATCTTCATGACCAGATCCCACTGCTCTGCGGGGAACTCCTCGGGCAGATAGCGGCGCTGGATGCCTGCAGCGGGGATCAGAACGTCCAGACGGCCGTCCAAAATCTGCAGTGCTTCGTCAAAGGCGCGGTTCAGGTCAGCACGGTCGGCCAGATTGCCGATGACGGGGTAGGCTTCCAGACCCTTGGCGCGGTACTCCTCGCACACCTTCTCGACCTTTTCCTTCTGCACGTCGATGATGACGACCTTGCAGCCTGCCTCCAGCAGACCTTCGGCCATGCCGCGGGACAGACCCTGTGCGCCGCCGGTAACGATCGCATGCTTGCCGGCAATATCAAACTTCGTAAGAGCAGCCATAATAATGATCTCCTTCTATTTTATAATGTACGTGTTTATATCAGGGCCAGAGGGTCAGTCCTCTGCGCCGTCGAACAGGATAACGGTCTTCTTGACAGCCGGATCGGGATGAACGATGTTGTCAAAGACCTTTTCGATCTCGCTGAACTTGACGAAGGTGGTTGCAAGACCTTCCATGTGGTACTTGCCCTCGGCCATCTTCTGTGCAGTGGGAACCCACTGGTTCAGGCTCATGCGGGTGCCGCAGATGGTCAGCTCACGGCCATTGATCATCTGCTGGGTGATCTTTTCGGGCACGGTGCAGAAGCCCATGGGGACCACGCGGCCTGCGTTGCACACGATGCCGGGCTGCATGATCATGGTCAGGCTGCCGGGGAAGCAGGCAGAGTCGAATGCGACGGTGCAGCCATGACCATTGGTGATCTTCTGCACTTCGGCAACGATGTCCTGCGTTTTGCTGTTCACGGTGTAATCGGCACCGAACTGCTTGCTGCGCTCCAGACTGCTGTCGCTGATGTCGCAGCAGATGACGGTTTTAGCGCCCTTGAGCTTGCAGGCCTGTGCAATGATGGTGCCGATGGTGCCGGTGCCCAGAATGAACACCACATCGTCCTCGCACACGCCTGCACGGCTGGTGCTGTGCTCGCCGATGGTCAGCGGCTCGATCAGAGCGGCATCTTTCCAGGGGATGCTGTCGTCGATCTTGTAGACGTAAGACTCTTCGACGCACCAGTATTCACGCCAGCCGCCGTTGGTGCCGCTGCCGCGCACCAGAACGTGCTCGCAGACATTGCCGCGGCCATGCTTGCACTGGTAGCACTCGCCGCAGCGGATCACGTAGTCAATCACGACGTGGTCGCCCACCTTGATGTTTTTGCAGTCTGCGCCAACCTTGGTGACCAGACCAACATTCTCGTGGCCGGGGATCAGCGGGTAGCGGGAGTTGGGGTTCTCGCCCTTATAAATATGGATGTCGCTGCCGCAGACACCAGCAGCCATCATCTTGATCTGGACTTCGTTGTCCTTCGGTTCAGGGATCTCAGTCTCGCGCATCTCAAAGTGGAGCGGCTCGGTGACCCAACACTCTTTCATAACAGTAGACCTCCTTGTTGGTGATCAGTGATCTTCTTGTAAATGTTCCGTCGTCGTATCTTGTTGTAATACAAGATTCATTGGCTTTAGTATACACGACAATACAAGAAAAGCAAGAGGAAATTTGAAAAAACAGGGTTTTAAGGATGATTTTCGACTAACTGCACAATTCTGGGCCTACCGCTTTGTGATACAAGACGGAAACTGATGTCAAGACAAGTGCCCGGCAGAGCATAAGAGCGGAATAGAAGGAACATTAAAAATAAAGATACGGCAAAGAATAGCAGCTGCGGGCAGGAATTCTGACGAAACTGGACATGTATCACAGAAAAAACAGCAGGATAGATTATTTTATGGATACTTCCTATTATAAATGCCTCCTGCAGAAGATGAACTTGTTTCGACCCAAAAACAAGTTGGGGTGTGCCAGCGGTGCCGGATCGGGTCGGAAGAGGGGAGAAAGAGGCGGTGGACGGTGGAAGCCGGCAGAAGAAAATGAAGCCAAAAAAGTGAAAAACGTCAACTTGAACGGACAAAAAGCACAGGAATATGAAGAGATGTGACAACGATAAAACGTCAAAAAAGTCAAAAGTGTAACAAAAGTGGCTGAAAATCTTAAGTTTTACCTTTGAATTGTACAGATTTGCATTTTGAAACAAGTGCACTCTGCACAAAAAACATGTAACTTGTAAAAAGAATGTTGACAAGGCTTGTATTACATGCTATTATGTTGGCAACAGAAAGTCCCACGCAGGTGGGCGCCAGAAAAGTACGTGCAGACCGGCTGACACAAGCCCGGTCATGATGTTTAAGAAAATTGGAGGACAATAAGATGAAACAGTACATCAACCGCCGCGATTTCCTGAAGGCTGCTGGCGTGACCGCAGCTGCCGCTGCTCTGGCTGGCTGCGGTGTCACTTCCGGCTCCACCGCCACTGCATCCAGCACGGCTGCATCCAGCACCGCCGCTGCCGGCAAGTACGATGATGTCAAGGCCGATGTCACCCTGACCATGAGCCACCAGATGGCTGCAAGCCACTCCATCAACAAGACTGCTGAGGAGTTCGCTCGTCTGGTCGCTGAGAAGTCCGAGGGCAAGATGAAGGTGGATGTTTACTCCGCTGCAACTCTGGGCACCGAGACCGAGAACCTGCAGGCCCTGACTAACGGCACTCTGGATCTGGCCGTGATCGCTGCCGAGTTCTATGCAAACTACGTGGACGAGGCTGGCTGCCTGTGCCTGCCCTTCGTATACAGCAGCTACGACGACTGCGCTGAGAAGCTGGCCGGTGAGGCTGGCACCACTGTTGCACAGATGATCCTGGACAAGACCAATGTCCGCATTCTGGACTACTACGTGCTGGCATTCCGTCAGATCTTTACCACCGATAAGCCTCTGAACACCGTGAACGATATGTCCGGCCTGATTATCCGCATCCCGGACTCCTCTACTTATAAAGAGACCTTCACCCAGCTGGGCGCTGCTCCCACTCCTGTGGCATGGGGCGAGACCTACACCGCACTGGATACCGGTCTGGTGTCCGCTGTGGAGAACATCCCCGAGTCCATCATGTCTGCCTCCATGCAGGAAGTGTGCAAGTACGTCAACGTTTCCAACCACATCATTGGACCCACCACCATCTCCGTTTCCGAGCAGGTATTCCAGAAGCTGACCGAAGAGCAGCAGAACATCCTGACCGAGGCCGCTAAGGAAGCCTGCGAGTTTGGCCTGAATGCTACCAAGGACGGCAGCGATGCAAACTTCGCCGCTCTGGAAGGTGCCGGTCTGGAAGTGGTGGACACCGATGTTGACAGCCTGAAGGCAAAGATCAACTACAACGCATATGCTTGCGCAAAGACCGATGTCGGCAAGCAGATCCTGACTTCCATGGGTGTTGCTCTCTGATAGACCGTCCGTCTTTCCCTGAAAAAATGCGCGGGCAGGCCACAAAGGGCTTGCCCGCACTTAATTGAATAAAAGGAGATGAACCCCCGCATGAAAAATGTGCGTAAAACGGTGGATAAGATCCTGAATGTGTGCATTCTGGTTCTCTTCATCGCAATGTTCGGTGTTACCACCCTGAACGTTATCATGCGTTATGTCTTTAACTCGCCGCTGAGCTTTGCAGTCGAGTTTGGCCGCTACACCTTTGCAGGCATGGTCTATCTCGGCTCCATCTACGTCATGCGCGACGACGGCCACATCGGTCTGGACATCGTGGTGGATGCTCTTCCACAGCCGCTGCGCACCATCGTGAAAAAGTTCTCCCGCGTGCTGGTTCTTGCCTATCTGGCCATATTCTTCTGCATGAGCACCCGCATGGTCATGGAGAACTGGACCAACCGTTCCAGCACCATGCATCTGCCCATGTCTGTTGTGTATCTGGCCATGGTCATTGGCAGTGCCGGTATGTTCATTGAAGAGCTGCTTCTCCTGCTGGGCAAGGGCGGCAGCGAAAAATTAGATGCAGGCGACATGGGAGGTGGCATGTAATATGTGGATGATCATTGGTATCTTCTTTCTGATGCTGCTTATCGGCGTGCCTGTTGCGTTCGGTGTTGGCATCTCCTCCATGCTGTATCTGGCCCTGAATGGTAAGGATCTCGTCATCCTCACCCAGCGCATCTTCGCTGGCGGTGACTCCTTCACCCTGATGGCAATTCCGCTGTTCATCTTCGCAGGCGAGATCATGAATGCCTGCGGCGTTACCAAGCGCATCGTCGGCTTTGCAAACGAGCTGGTCGGCTTTATCCCCGGCGGTCTGGCACACGTCAACATTCTGGCATCCATGCTGTTTGCAGGCGTTTCCGGTTCCACCTCTGCCGACGTTGCTTCCATCGGCGGCATGCTGATCGGCTCCATGGACGAAGCCGGTTTCGACCGCGACTACGCCACTGCCGTCACCGCGGCATCCGCAACCATCGGCTCCATCATTCCGCCTTCCATCCTGATGGTGTTGTACAGCTCCATCACCGGTATCTCCGTTGGTAAGCTGTTCATGGCAGGCGTGATCCCCGGCATTCTGGTGGGTGTCAGTCAGATGATCTACGCTTTCATCAAGGCAAAGAAGAACCCTGCCAAGTACGACGGCGATGTGAAGGTCAAGTTCGACTTCAAGCGCATGGTCAAGTCCTTCATCAATGCTCTGCCTGCGCTGGTCATGCCTCTGATCATCATTGGCGGCATCCTGTCCGGTGTGTTCACCGCAACCGAGGCCGGTGCGATCGCCGGTGCGTACGGTCTGATCATCGGCATCTTCGTCTACAAGGAGTTCACCTTTGAGGGTGCCATCAAGACGGTCCTCAGCGCAGCCCGCACCTCTGGCATGACCATGCTCATCGTGGCAAGCACCACCGCATTTGGTTACTGCCTGGCCATTGAGAAGTTCCCCGAGCAGGTGTCCGCTCTGCTGACCGGCATCTCCACCAACCCCAACGTCCTGATGCTCCTGATGATCCTTGCCATGTGCGTCATCGGCATGTTCATGGATACCACCTCTGCCGCCATCATCATGGTGCCCATCTTCTACCCCATCGCCGCAGCTGCCGGCATCGACGGCATCCACTTCGGCATGGTCATGGTGCTCACCTTCATTCTGGGCGGCATCACTCCTCCCGTTGGCGTTACCCTGTACATCGCAACCGCTGTTGCAAAGATCAAGTTCACCAATCTGCTCAAGGAAATGTGGCCATTCATCGCACTGTTCATCGCAGTGCTGTTCGCAGTTGCTTACTGCCCGGCTATCTGCCTGACCATCCCCAACATGCTGGCCTGATCTGCAGCCGGACAGCAGATGCTCATGAAAAGCTTTTTCTAAATTTTCTCCTAAATCTCCTATCCCATGCTTTGCATTCTCCATTACTTCCCAACGATCTCCCAAAACAGAAACCATTCGTGCAGAGGTCAGGCTGCTTTCATCCCTCCCGGGTGGAAGCGGCCTGACCCTCTTTTTTGCCAAAGACCCGGAAAGGAGCATTGTTTAACGCCGGAGAACATCCCGGAGTTCCGCAAGGCGGGCTGCCTTGGCGTGGGCCTTGCCAGCAGCCTGATGCCGAAGGACAAGGCCGCCGCCCGCGATTGGGATGCCTGCGCGGAATACGTGCACATGCTGCTTACAAAAGCCAAAGGCGAATAAACCGCAGAAACAGCAAGGCCGTCTGCCCGTTATGGGTGGGCGGCTTTGCTGCGTGAACCACTTTCACTCCTGAAATGAACTGCATGAAAAATCAGAAGGACCCATTCTATTGACTTTGCCTTTGCAGGGGAGTATACTCCATGTCACCAAGAAGATTACGGCTATGACGAGAAAGAGTACCCGGAAGGAATGCTGCAGAGAGCTGCCGGTTGGTGCAAGGCAGTGCAGGGCATCCGTGGGAAGATCCTCTCTGAGCTTTCCGGCTGAATGGACGGTGTGCGCCCCAGTAAGCAGGAACGGCAGGCCCCCGTTATCACGGGCCGCGCGTTGTTGGACGTGCACTGAGTGGTCAGCGTTGTGCTGGCAATAAGAGTGGTACCGCAGAGGATATTACACGCCTTTGTCTCTTACAGACCGTAAGGGACAAGGGCGTTTTATTTTGCGGATGCTTTTGTCCCAGAGCATGTCAGAAGGAAAAGGAGAAACAATTATGAAAACACTTGAAAAAGTAAGCGACTTTGTGGGCAAGTACATGGCCGCCATCGTTATTGTGGTGGCCGCGGGTGCCCTGTTCTTCCCCGGCCCGTTCAGCGTGGTAAAGACGGCGTGGGTCAATAACCTGCTGGGCATCGTGATGTTCGGTATGGGCCTTACCCTGAAGCCGGAGGACTTCAAGGTGGTGTTCAGCCGCCCGAAGGATGTGATCGTGGGCTGCGTTGCACAGTTCACCCTCATGCCGTTTCTGGCATGGGCGCTCACGCAGGTGTTCCACCTGCCCACCGAGCTGGCCATTGGCGTGATCCTGGTTGGCACCTGCCCCGGCGGCACCTCTTCCAACGTGATGACCTACCTTTCCAAGGGCGACGTTGCACTGTCCGTTGGCATGACCGCTGTTTCCACCGTGCTGGCTCCGCTCCTCACCCCGCTGCTCACCCTGCTGTACGCTGGCCAGCGTGTTGACGTGAACCCCGTGAGCATGTTCATGTCCATCGTCAAGGTGGTGCTGGTGCCCATCGCACTGGGCTTTGTGGTCAATCACTTCTTCCATAAGTTCACCGAGGAAGCCGTCCGTGTGCTGCCTCTGGTCTCCACTACTGCTATCGTGCTGATCATCTGCGCTGTGGTCTCCGCCAACAGCGCCAAGATCATGACCAGCGGTCTGCTGATCCTTGTGGTGGTCATCCTGCACAATGTGCTGGGCTACCTCACCGGCTTTGGCGTGGGCAAGCTGCTCAAGCTGGACTCCACCAAGTGCCGCGCGATCTCCATCGAGGTGGGCATGCAGAACTCCGGCCTTGCAACCAGTCTGGCCGCCGCACACTTTGCACAGTATCCGCTGGCTACCATTCCCGGCGCTGTGTTCTCCGTGTGGCATAACATTTCCGGTGCGATCCTCGCCAACTTCTTTGCCCGCACAGCAGAGAAGAAGGATTGATCTTTCATAACACAACAAAGCCCCCGGCAGGCGCAAACCTGCCGGGGGCTTTGCTGTGCCTGCGGGCCGGGTATCTGCAACAGAACCGGCACAAATCGTGCTTTTCACGCTGCTTTTAGGGCGATTCACGCAGGTTTGCTTCCAAAATGCGGTAAAGTGTGGGATAATCAAGGTACTGTAATACATACCCCCCCCCGTAAAAATGCGAGGGGAAAAAAGGAGGTTGTACCATGAAACAAGGCAAACTTATCCGGCGTGCAGTATCGGTGGCGCTGGCCGGATGCATGATGTTCACCCTTTCCGCCCCGGCTCTGGCCGCAAGCACCGATGACCTGCTCCAGCAGAGCACCGCCGCCAAAAGCGCGGTGAACGTGCTGGACGAAGAGAACGGTATGACGGAAGAAACGGCATATCAGATGGATCTCAACAACGGCAATCAGGTTGGCAATAAGGTCGTGCAAAATTTTGGCATTTATGTTGACGATAAGCCTGTCACCAGCGAGAATTATCAAAACCTGAAGAGTGGGCGTATCATCTACGACCCGGAGCAAAAGACCCTGACGGCAGCAAATAGGATCAAGAACCTGCTGAAGATCAGAGCGCCGAAAACGGATGTCATTTTGAACGGCGGCATCGGTAGAGGCGATTTGACGATCGGACAGCAGGACGATCCGAGTGTTGTAGGTGCAGATGATGTGACCGTCACCAGTGACCAGTATGCAACAATTGATGGCTGGGCTTACATCAACTGCACCGGTAAGGTGAATATCAGCAGCGACGAAGATATGGCTGTGAACGGAAACCTGAACATTTATGATTCCAGCGAAGTGATCCTTTCTGCGGACAGCAGCGCTGTGACGGGCAGCGCAAATATCACCAGCAACGGTGACGTGACCATTGAGAGTACCGACGGTAGAGCGGCGCAAGAACTGACGATCAACAAGGCCCAGAATGTCACCATTACCATCAGTGATGCCGAAAGAGCAGTCTCCGAAGATACCAAGATCACCTCTTCCGGTACTGTGATCCTGAAAAACAACGCACAGGGCGGCCGTGTGGGCACTGTTGACTTTACACAGGCAGACGGCAAAAAATACGTCTACTATACCAGCGAAGCCGAGGATGCAAAGCTGATCGACCCGCGCATCCATCCGCTCCCTGATACGGTAGAAAGTAGCTACCTGCGCATTGAGCCGAGGGAGACTTACTACAGCATTACCGTTGCGAACGGCACCGCGCAGGTGGGCGACGACACCACCGGCCAGATTACTACCGCCTTTGAGGGCGAAAAGGTCACCGTCAAGGCCAACGCACCCACCGATGAGGATGCCGCCAAGGGCGTGAAGTTCCACCACTGGAAGGTGGAAGAAGGAAGCGCCAACATTGCCCCGACTGCGGGCAGTCTGGGTTCTGCGACTGAAGCAGGCACCGAGGAGATCAGCTTTGATATGCCCAAAGGCAATGTGAAGCTGACCGCTGTTTACAGCATCCCCGCTTCTGTGTTGAGGAACACCGTCACCGTTGAGGGCGGCAAGGCAAAGTCCACTCTGGGCGAGGGCAGCGGTATCTCCGCAGAGATCGGCACCAAGGTGGAGATCTCTGCTGATACCGAGGAACACCCCGATAAGGTGTTCGTGAAATGGGAAATCGTGTACCCTGAGAACTTCCCGGAGAATGTGCCGGAAGAGCTGCAGCTCAAGCTGGAAGAACCCAACCGTGCAAAAACGACGTTTGAGATGCCCGCTTACCCGGTCAAACTGATCGCCCACTGGTCGGCCATCGACCCGGACGAATCCCTTGACCCCGGCGCTGGCTACGATGCCAGCTCTGCTGCAGGCGGTGCAATTGCCGCCGTGGCCGTTGGCGGTGCAGCCATCTGGGGCGGCTACGAGATCACCACCCGCGTGATCCTGCACAACCTCCTGCCCGAAGGCGCAGCCATCCCGGCAAACCGCGGCCAGCTGGCGCTGCTGGTGTGGAACACCGCAGGCAGGCCTGAACCCGCAGGCGCACCCGCCTTTGCGGATGTGGCCGACCCCGATATGGCTAAGGCCGCACAGTGGTGCACCGAGCAGGGCATCATGGATGCCAAGGGCGACCGCTTTGAACCCGAAGGCTGGACCCCGAAGTTCAAGGTGATCGAAGTGTGGAATAAGGCGTTCCCCAAGCAGTAAAACAGCAAACAGCCCCCGGCAGGCGCAAACCTGCCGGGGGCTTTGCTGTGCTTAAATTGGAGCTTGTCGGGGCAAGGCCCCTCCATCTTGCTGGCGCAAGACCGCTCGGCCGCTTAAAAGCCCCACTGGGGACTTCATTGCTTCGCAAACGCAAACTTCTTTCACTTGCACCTCCATATCCTTGTAACCGGGTGCCGGGGCAGAAGGTGCCAGCTTTCTGCCCCAAACGCTCCCGATGAGGTTCAGATTTCCGAGTGCCCCTCCTGTGTGCGGGGTTGTGCCGCTGGTTTGTTTTGTGCCTGTTCTGCCTGCAAGCGGTTCAGCAGTTGCAGAACGGAATCCCGTGCTTTCTCCTTGACCTGCTCCTTACCTTTCTGCCGGACTTCCGGCTTTAGGAGCTTCTCCTGCAAGCGGGCAGCGGTGGTCTGCATGGTCTTGAGGAACTTGTCCAGCACGCTATCCAGATGTTTTGCGGTGTACTCCCGTGTGGACTGCGGAGCCTTGCGTTCCGGGGACAGCACCCACTTCTTCGTATCCTCGATCATCCGCATATCTTCCTTGCGAGTTTCGGTGCGCACCACATCGGTCACGACCTCCACCGCCTTGTCGTAGGCCGCAGCCGAAACATCTTCCAGCAAGGTCTCCATAGACATCCCTCCGTTTCAACAGCTTGGCGGGGAGAACGCAGCAGCGGAGCTGCTGGATCTGCCGCCGTTTTGCGCCAGATAATACCCAGTAGGATATGACGCACAGCATCATATCACTGGGCAAGGCGTTCCCCCTTGACTCCCTTCAAAGGGCTGCGGTCTCGCCTGTCGGCTCGGTCGGTGCTTCAAAATACCTGCGGCCTTTTGAGGTCGCCACTGGCGACCCGCACCTCTGCACTCTTGCTCCGGGCAAGCTGACAGGCAAAGATTGGCGAATCCCTGCCCGCAGCTTGTCCGGCTTTTCAGAGGGCCATTTTGACCCTCTGATTTTGGCAAACTGTCAAGATGACACTTTGCCAACGCCCCCTATAAAGGAGAACTTGAGCGTTTTTCTGCGTACGTGCGTACACAGCAGGCGGCGTTCTCTGTACGCACGTACGCAGCGAAAGACCGAAAACGTGCCATATAGGGGGATCAAAAGCGGGTCATGCCCGCCAGCCGTTTGGGGTAAGGTCAGGCTGCACAAGGGTCTCGATGCCCACAAATCCCCGGACCCGCCGCCCGGAAGAATTGATGATGTTGTTGGTGGATTCCAGATTGTACCTGCGCTGGTTGGCGATCAGGGCATCGCTGAACCCACGGGACTTGATGGCGTTCAGGCTGTTCTCCTCACACCACATCTTGTAAACCTCATACAGCTCTTTCGAGCTGGTGCAGGCATCCGCCTTCAGGCGAATGTAGCCCTCGGATTCGAGGAAATCGAACACATTGTTGTTATCCCGCTTCACCAGTTCCCGGTTGCGCTTGGCACGGTCGCTCTCGGTGAACTGAAAGCCGTTCTTCACCAGCCGCTGCAAGCCCTCAAATGCTCACAGCAGGATGCCCTCGGCTTCTGCCGCCATCTTCTCGGCAATGTCCGGGTCGTCTACACGGGACAGGGGTTTGTCCTTGGTAGTCAGGACAAGCTGGCGGCGGTAGAATCCGTCCGAGCGGTCATACAGAGCCTGCAAGTCCCCGTTGCTGAACGCCAGCAGACGGGCGTACATCCAGCCCTGATAGCTCTGTTTGCCCTTGCGCTCCAAGTCCATCTGTCCCTGTGCGGTCACGATGGATTTGACGTAGTTGGTCTGACGCAGGACTTCCATCCGCATATCATCGTCCACGCAGAGCAGGATGTGCTCCAGATCGGCACGGGCAAAGCGGTTCTCCGAAATCTTGCCGATGCTGCCATCCTTCATGTTGCAGCCGAACAGCCGGGACAGCATCACGCCGATCTGCGATTTTCCCTCGCCGCCGCTGCCCTTGATGACCATCATGCGCTGCCCCTTGTTGCTGGGGATCAGGCAGTAGCCGATGAACTCCTGCACTGTGGGAATGTCCTCCGGGTAGAGCAAATCGGACAGGAACTGCAGCCAGTGGACAGGCTGGACGGCTTTCAGGTCATACTTGACGGGCAGGCGGTTGCGGACGATCTCCGACTTGCCTTCTTGAAAGGTTCCGTCCAGATACAGGGTGCCGTTTGCCAGCGCAATGCGGTCGGTGACGGGCGGGAAGTCCTTCACCTGCGCCGCCAGTTTCAGAACATCCACGACATTGCTGACCCGTTTTGCGATATTTGCGCCGATATGGTCTCGCAGCATATCGAAAATTTCACAGCGCAGGTTCATGGTGTCTGTGACCCTGCCGTCCGGGGTGAAAAATGCGCCATTCGAGTAAAGCAGTTGGTGGATGCTCAGAAAATCGTCACAGAACAGGGATTCGTTGAAAAAGCCCTTCTTGAACCATGCAGGGGTAAAATTACTCATAGGCATTCCATCCTTTCGTTGGTGTTACGGAAAAACAATGTGGTCAATTTGACCACATTGTTTTCTGGTAACTGAGGAATCAACGTTTAGCCGTTCTCCCTGCATGGATTTCCTGCCCCCTTCCGGCGGCGTTTTCCGGCTCTCCTTCTCAGGGTCATCGCCGGGTATCCCATGCA